>Ga0182739_1000028_pt1 | contig 399139 bp, 368 predicted proteins | sample eDN5th30CBELigBY_FD_128873 | JGI IMG/M metagenome (GOLD analysis project Ga0182739, IMG submission 128873) | Enriched backyard soil microbial communities from Emeryville, California, USA - eDNA 5th pass 30_C BE-Lig BY (version 2) (version 2) | ecosystem: Environmental > Terrestrial > Soil >... | reverse complement strand
GCGGGAGCGCGGCGTCCGCGTTGCCGACGACCTGCCTGCCGGGCTCGTCTATGCCGGGTTCTCGTTCGGTGTGCTGCCGGCGCAGAAGCTGGCACAGACACGGCCCGGAGCCCGCGGAGCCCTGTTCTTCTACTCTTGTCTGCCGATTAGTGGCGAGTGGGCCTTCGGACCTTGGCCATACAGCGTCGCGGTTCAGATTCATGGTATGGACAACGACCCGATCTTCGTCGGCGAGGGCGACATCGACGCCGCTCGCGAGATCGTGGAGAAGGTCGAGGACGCAGAGCTTTTCCTCTACTCCGGCGATCAACACTACTTCGCCGACAGCTCGCTCCCGTCCTATGACGCGGATGCAACCGCACTACTTACTATGCGAGTGCTTGAGTTCCTGGATTGGGTCTGATCCATGCGGCGTCTGGGCTTGGGCTCAGTCTCGAAAGGTGGTGTAGAGTTGGTCGCCCTTTGTCGGGACGTCAGCGCGGGCAAGCGCCGCGAAATCGAGCAGATGGAGGCGATCTCGCGGCGACTGATCGCTAGATAAGACGCTGGCCTCCGTCGATGTGCAGGGTTTCACCCGTCGTGAACTCGCTTTCCATGGCGTAGATGTAGGCAGGAGCGATATCCGCCGGGGCGGCAATATGGCCGATCGGCAGACGAGCGGCCATGGCGTCGAAGTACCCGCCTTTGGCGTCGCCTACGAGTTCGTCGAACATGGGCGTATCGACCCATCCCGGGGACACGACGTTGACGCGTGACGGCGCAATCTCGAGTGCGAGGGCGCGAGCGAAATAGCTGAAGCTGCCGGCGATGGCCGAGACAACAGCACCACCGGGAACGGGTGGCTTATCCTTGTTGATGCCGGAGGTGAAGGTCATCGAACCACCACGGCCGAGCCTGCGGACGGCGTGCTTGGCGAGGAGCACCGCGCCGGTCAGCTTGCTGTCGATAAACTGTCGGATCTCGTCGGCGTCCGTGTCTGCGATTGGCGAGCCGGGCGGCGGGGTACCGGCGGTGGAGACGAGGTGGTCGAAGGTGCCGATGCCCGCGAAGGCAGTGGCGATTTCATTTTCGTGGGTCATGTCGGCAGCCACGATCTTGACACGGCTGCCGGCTCGGAGACCGTGCTGCGCGGCGAGAAGCTTGTCCTGAGAGCGCCCGACTATGACCAGTTCGGCGCCGCGAACTAGGGCCGCGGCCGAAACCCCGAGGCCGATGCCAGAGCTTCCGCCAACGACGACGATTTTCTTGCCCATAAGCGATGCCATGGGAATTCTCCGTTGTTTCGATGTGGAATGAGGTTTGGGGAAGCGGCTCAGCCGCGATAGGCACGTTCAAGATCGGCTATTACGATCTTTTTCATCTTGTACATGGCCTGCAGTACGCGGCTGGCCTTAAGGCGGTCGGGGTCGGTTACCAGTTGGAGGAGGCGTTTGGGTGTCACTTGCCAGTAGATGCCGAACTTATCGGTCAGCCAGCCGCAGGGCTGCTCCTTGCCGCCGTCCGCGATGAGAGCGTTCCAGAAGTAGTCGGTCTCGGCCTGATCCTCGGTCTCGACGAGAAACGAGAAAGACTCGTTGTACTGTGCCGACGAATTGGCGTTCAACGCCACGACCGGTTGGCCGGCAAGTTCGAAGCGGACGACCGATAGTTCGGGATCGGGCATCACGTCGCGGGAGAGTATCTTGGAGTCCTTGAAGATGGTCGTGTAGAAGGCGGCCGCCTCTTCGGCCTGGTTCTTGAACCACAGGTGAGGGAGGATCTTTGGCATTTGCTTTTTCCTACAGTTGGATGCGTTGATCAGTCGGCGTCGCGTCGGGCGTGGATGGTGCCATCCCACTCCCGCTCGAAGCCGAAATCTTGAAGCATGTGGTCGGACAGGCGGGTTAGATGGCGATGCGTCCAGCGCTGAAGGATTCCCGTGCGGATTGTGGTGACGACGGGCCATATCGCGGTGCGAACGGCGTTGATCGCACCGAGCGGTGCATGAACCTGGACAGCCGGCAGACGGATGCTGTTGTGATGGATGCTCACAGGATGTTCCTTTCTCTTGCTCTGCGATCGAGTGGATCGCTGTTTCGATGATCACAATTTGTCTGCTGGCATCCGTGTCGACAAACGAGTAATGGTCGATGATGTGTGAGCAATACTCACAGGTGAGGATGTGCCACGGAAACTGCCGCCCCTGACGACGCTGCCCGCCTTCGATGCCGCGGCCCGTCATTTGAGCTTCACCAACGCTGCCGCTGAACTGAACCTGACCCATGGCGCGATCAGCCGGGCAATCCGCAATCTCGAGGATCAGCTGGGGGTGCAGTTGTTCGAGCGGGGGACGCGATCGGTAAGCCTGACGCCGGCAGGCGCGGTCTATGCTGCGGAGATCGGGGCGGCGCTCGACCAGATCGGCAGCGCGACACTGGTGGCGACTGCGCCGCGCTCGACGGGTGTGCTCAACGTCAGCACCTCAGATGGATTTGCCGGGCGTTGGCTGGTGCCGCGGCTTTACCGCTTTCACCGCGCGCATCGCGATATCGACGTGCGGATTTCGACGTCAGGCCTTCTGGCCGATTTCGTTCGAGACGGGATCGATATAGCGATCCGGTATGGCGGGGGTGACTATGAGGGGGCGGTATCGGAACTGCTGTCGGAAGTTGATGTGTTTCCTGTGTGCAGCCCGGAATTGCTCGGCGGTGAGCACCCGTTGCGCGAGCCAGCGGATCTCAAGCATCACATATTAATCCACGATGGCTTCCCGATCGACTGGGAGACCTGGCTTGAGAAGGCTGGGGTGACCGATATCAACCCCAACAGCGGGGTGAGATTCGACTCTGCCACCTATGCGACCGAGGCCGCGGTGCACGGGGAGGGGGTGTTGCTGGGGCGGAGCACACTGGTGTCGGCCGATCTTGCGACAGGACGGCTGGTTAGACCGTTCGGCTTCGAACTCAAGGCAAGCTCACGATACTACGTGGTTTACCTGGCTAATGCTCTGCGTCAGCGAAAGGTGAGGGCATTCCGCGACTGGCTCCTTAAGGAAAGCGCCGCAGACACGGTCACTAGTCTCCAAACCCAGGGCTAGATTCGGAGCGGCGCCGGGGGACCGCTCGGAAAAAGGCGTCAGCAGCGACAGAAAGCAGTGGGGTGTCGTCCACCGCGCATGTCCAGGCAGAGACCTTCTTCGCGAAGCAAAGAACTGAGGCGCTTAGTCGAGCGGTAGCATGGTTCAGACGTCAGCCGGCTACGTGATCGAGGCCCATTTTGCCGTCGTCCTGGAGGTGCAACTCAGCGGTGTCGGCTGCCCAGGGTACGGAAATGATGCCATAGCCGAGTACCAAAACCGAGGCGGCAACGACAAGGCCCCCGATGAATGGGTGCCCGCCCACCAGAATGAAATACAGCCCCACCAGCAGAACAAGCAGATGGCCTGCGAACCACCTAATGAGGTGCAGGGTGCCTCCATAGGTTCGTACACTTTGCCTGAAGATGCTTTCGCGCTCGTCCAATCCGATAGATTCTTCCATCACGGCTCTCCTTGGAGGAGGCAGGTTCCCTGTCAGCCCCACAGTGTGCCCAAGAAAAACAGTGGCGACGCGCGCTGTTCGACCAGGCCAGGGCTTGGACAGGTGGACCTGAACGCGCGCCGCCCGCCTGCTTTCAAGTAGGCAACAAGTCAACCAATAGGCCGAGCGAAAGTTGCGCATGCGGCTATGGCCGCACGCCGGCCCAAGTATTTTCGTGATTTGCGCCGGGTGCACGAGGGAGACTATTGTGGTGTGCACTAAGGCCGGCTGTGCAATGGCTCCCGCGGAGCCTATACACCACGTGTAGTGGTCGGGCGGTTATATCCTTCGCAAGTCCAAGGATGTTCTAACGCGCCAGCGAGCGCGGAAACCTGGACGTTCATCATGTTATCCGCCGAACGGCGTCTCCTCGTGGCCGAGGATGACGCCTTTATTGCTTTTGATCTGGAAGACACCTTCACCGCCGCCGGTTTCGCCGTAACGGTAGTAAATACCTTGGACGAAGCTCGGCGCCGTCTCGCGCAAGAAAGGTGGGATGGCGTCGTGATCGATGCCAGCCTGGGCGGCCTGTCGGCCCGTGAGCTTGGCGAGACCTGTGGTCGGATGGGGTATCCCCTGGTGGTCTATTCGGGACGGCCGCCGACCGACCTGCTGGAGGATTTCCCGAATGCGCGGATCGTAAGCAAGCCCGCATCGAGCGACACACTGACCAGGACGGTGCGCATCGTCATAGACGAGCCGGATGGGATTATGGGCTAGGAAGCCGGAGTGGTCGCAGGCTGGCTTTAGAGTAACGGTGGGGGTTCTCTCGCCCGCCTGCGACCGGAGGTTTGGTTTTGAGGTATGCACTTGCCCCGGGGGAGTTACCCCGGCAGGTCTATTTGGTAGCCCGCGGATGATGCCCGCTCTATTCGGATTTATCCCCAGGTGCCATGCGGACCCAACGGCCTTGCTCCCCGGCAGCACGCTCTCAAACTGGAAGCGGCCATTGGCGATCTGAGGATCTCCCAGACGAATTTTGCAGCTTCCAGGATCGTACGTGCGTCGAGCTTCCGACAGATCAGTCTGCCCTCAGCCACGCTATCAGGCGCTTGGAGGAGCGGCTGGGGTTACGCCTGCTGACACGCATAACTCGTAGCGTATCCACGACCGAAGCTGGAGATCGGCTTTTATCCGAAGTTGGGGCCCGCTGTGAGGAGATCGGCGCCGCGCTGGACGCATTGAGTGAACGCCGCGAACGACCAGCGGGCACGATCCGAATCTCTGCCGAAAACCGCCGCCGCGGTACATCCGACGATCGACGAATGGCGCGGGGTGAAGCTTATGGGCACGGCGTCGTTCGGATCGTCGGCTTGGTGGTTTTGGGACCAGGTCGTTGCAGCTATCGGGGCCTGCTTCGAATCTCCTAATGTCGAAGCGCTGTTTCTGCCATGTCGAGGGTTTGCAGAATGCAGTCCAGTGACCGGAAGCGGTCTGCAACCCGGCTATCATTGCGCGCCTTGGGCGAGAGCTGCTCCGTCTTTTCGTAAAGGGCGCTCCTGGCCCGGCGGACAGTGGAACGCAGCCGCTCGATATCGCTGCAGAGTTCTGATGCCGTGCGGGATGGGGCGGGGCGGCAGGCTTTCGCGTGGATCAATCGTGCATCCGCCTGCCAATCCGATAGATGCAGGTTTATTGCCGTCAAAGCCTCGCGGAGCTCGATAAGCAGCAGGGTGCGCTCTGCGCGGCGACGACGGCGAGGGGGTTCAGTTGTGTCGAGCAATTGGGCCTCCTTGGTGGCGCCAAAACGAACACATCGCCAATCTGTTCCCGAAGGACTTACCCGGTCGAGATAGCGCGGAAGTCAAACCACGCCCTTGCCACCAGTTACGCCGACGACTTCGCCCGTCATGTAGCTGGCTTCCTGAGAGGCGAGCAGAACGTAGATAGGCGCCAGTTCGACGGGTTGGCCGGGGCGCCCGAATGCACTGTTGCCGCCGAACTGACGAACCTTCTCCTGCGTCTGCCCGCCCGAAGGCTGCAGAACCGTCCAGACCGGCCCCGGTGCGACGGAGTTGACGCGGATGCCCTTCTCGATGAGCTGCTCGGCTAGCGCCTTGGTGTAGGCCACAATGCCTGCCTTGGTGGTCGCGTAGTCGAGAAGGTGAGCGGACGGCTCGAAGGACTGGATCGAGGCGGTAGTGATGACCGCCGCCCCGGGCGGGAGGTGCGGCAGAGCTGCCTGGACAATCCAGTGGAGGGCGTAGAGATTGGTCTTCATGGTCTGGTCAAAGTCGTCGGACGAAATCACATCGACGCTCGGCCGGGTCTGCTGACGGGCCGCATTTATCACGAGGATGTCGAGGCCCCCCATTTCCTTGACCGCACTGGCTACCATTCGCCGGCACCAGCCCTCGTCCTTAACGTCGCCGACAAGGCCGATGCCCGTTTGCCTGGCTGCGCGGATGAGTTCGAGCACCTCCTCGGCATCGCTCTTTTCTTCGGGCAGATACCCGATCGCGACGTCCGCGCCCTCACGGGCAAATGCTATGGCCGCGGCTCTACCGATGCCGGAATCACCCCCGGTGATGAGAGCCCTGCGCCCCTTGAGCCGACCGTGGCCGACATAGGAGTCCTCGCCGTGATCGGGCTTGGGGAACATCTTGCTTTCGAGGCCGGGAGGAGGCTGAGGCTGCTCCGGAAAAGGCGGTGAAGGATACTGCTTGCGCGGGTCCTGCATCTGCAATCGGTCGATCATGGATGGATCCTCCTGTCCTGACGCAATGCGTCGGTGGGCATTGGGTTCCTGCTGGATGCCCGCTGGCGCGATCCCCGTCAGGCAAAGCGCTGATGCAACTCTCGGGAACCAACCTTCGGAAGGTTGGTTCGCCTCTTGTCCACAAGGCACAGGAGGATGAGATGCCAAGAGGCGACAAATCCAAATACACCGACAAGCAGGAGCGCAAAGCGGACCATATCGCCGAGGGCTATGAGGATCGCGGCGTTTCCGAAAAGGAAGCCGAGCGGCGCGCCTGGGCGACGGTGAACAAGGAAAGCGGCGGCGGCAACAAGTCCGGCTCTGGCCGCGGCAAACCCGATACGCACGTGTCTTCGAAACGTGGCGGGAAGATCGGCGGCGAGGCATCGGCACATCGCTCGGCATCGGCCAAATCAGCGTCCGCCAAGAAGGCTGCCGCCACTCGCAAGCGCAACGCCGAGCACCACGCAACTCACTAGCGCCAGCCAGCCCTGGCAAGGAGAAAAATCATGGCAGATGCCAAGACACTTGATGATCTTTTCCTCGATACCCTCAAGGACATCTACTACGCGGAGCGGCAGCTCGTGAAAACGCTGCCCAAGATGTCAAAGGCGGCGCAGTCGCCCGAACTCGCTGCCGGCTTCCAGGAACACCTGGCCCAGACCGAGGGGCATGTTGATCGGCTCGAGCAGATATTCGAAATGCTCGGCAAGCCCGCGCGCGGCAAGACCTGCGATGCCATTCTCGGCATCGTGGAGGAGGGAAAGTCCGTGATCGAAGACTACAAGGGCTCGCCAGCGCTTGACGCAGGCCTCGTCGCGGCCGCTCAGGCTGCCGAGCATTATGAGATCACCCGCTATGGCACCCTTAAGACCTGGGCAGAACAGCTCGGCCTCGGCGAAGCTGCCGCTCTCCTGGATGCCACGCTTAAGGAAGAAGTGGCCACTGACGAAAAGCTCACCAAGCTCACCAAGGCAGATATCAATCTCAAGGCTGCGTGATAGACGATGATTTGGCCAGCGGCTGGTTTTTGCGCCTTAGCGGGTCACGCCGCTGGCCTAGTCGCGCCCACGCGTGCCGAGTTTTCTACAGATGTTGGAGCGGTGCCGCGACACCGCAGCCGGACTAATCAGCAGGACGTTGCTTACCTCTACTAAGTCCCGCCCATCGGCCCTCAGGTGCAGCACTTCGAGTTCGCGATTTGAAAGCAATGCGAATGGTGACGTGTCAAAGGTTGAAATTACATCATTTTTGATGTGTGCCTCCCAAACGCCTACAAGCAAGACATATTTTCAATGGCCGCCTCTATCGTGAAAATGCCGATGCGACGGACCGTCCCAACCTCTGGCTTAGCAACGTGGACAGGGCTAGTGTGGAGGCGCTCAAGGGGGCGGAATATCCATGACCGACCAGATGCCGGATGGCCTCAGGCGCGCGGTGATAATCGTTGCGCTGCTCAACCTGGCTTATTTTTTCGTCGAGTTCGTCGTGGCCCTCAGGATCGGCTCGGTTTCTCTCCTGGCCGATAGCGTCGATTTCCTGGAAGACACATCCGTCAACCTGCTCATCGCTGTCGCAATGGGCTGGGCATTGGCCACCCGAGCAAAGGTGGGAATGGCGCTGGCCGCCATCCTCCTTATCCCGGCCCTGGCCTTCCTGTGGTCGCTCTGGACCAAGATCGCCACCCCCGTGCCGCCCGAGCCCTTCGCACTGTCGCTGACCGGCCTGGGCGCGCTTGCCGTTAACGTCACCTGCGCCTTCATCCTGGCACGGTTCCGGCACCACAAGGGGAGCCTAACCAAGGCCGCCTTTCTCTCCGCCCGCAACGACGCCCTGGCCAATATCGCCATCATCGCCGCCGGACTCTTGACCGGCGCCTATCCCTCGATCTGGCCAGACGTGGTGGTGGGGCTCGGTATTGCCGTCATGAACGCAGACGCCGCGAGGGCAGTTTGGAACGCCGCACGCGAAGAGCATCGCGCTCAAGCCTAGGCCCCGGCTGCCCTGGCAGCGCTAGAAAAATGAGACCGGTGCCTTCGTCGCCTACCCGGGGAGGAGAACGAGGCCAGTTCGCCTCGCAGTGCCGCGCTGGGAGGCGGCCGTGAGGCCAGTGAACCTACCCGTGCTGAAGACGAGAGGCGATTGCTCTTAGACGGCAGACGCCGGTATCGTTATCCAGATCAGCTGCAGTGCCGGTCGATCCTCGGGAGGAGGAGACTCCACGACCGTCGGGGCCTGCACCCTAGGAGCTCATCGGCGGCGTAGTCCCTGGAGCCACCCGCCGCCGGCTACTTCCTCGTGACCGAGATTGTGGACGGCAAGATGCAACTTGGCGCGCCGGCGTCCCGAAAATCGGGGTTGGTGAGGTGATCCCGGAGTGAATAGCCGGAATCACCGTCCAGTACGAGCGGTGCTTTATACCTCCGATCTATTCACGAGCGGTGCTGGAAGACCTGGTCGTGGGAAGCTACCCAATATTCGCCGGCATCGGTAACCCAGCCCCGGAACATGCCGTCGGTATTGTAGGGGGCGGCGACCGAGCCGTCCGCGCCAACGGCGACGAGGCCGGCGCCGATGTCGTGCGGCTTGAGATCTTCCATGATGACCTTGGTCGCGGCGTCCTCGACGGTCTCGCCCAGATAGGCGATACGCGAGGCCACTTCGTGCCCCACCACGTGGCGGATGAAGAATTCACCCTTGCCGGTCCCCGAGACCGCGCAGACGCCGTCGCGGGCATAGGTGCCAGCGCCGATGACGGGGCTATCGCCCACGCGCCCATCCGGCTTGTTGTTATAGCCCCCGGTGGAGGTGGCGGCGGCCAGATGGCCGTGCTGATCGAGCGCGACGGCTCCCACCGTGCCATGCTTTTCCGATTCACTCGCCGCAACATGCGTGCCTGCGGTCACGTGCGCCTTCATGGCTGCAAGGGCCTTCTTGCGTCGCTCGGTGGTGAAATAGCCCTGCTCCTCGACGGCGAGGCCCTTGGCTTCGGCAAAGCGGTCGGCGGCCGGACCGGCGAGCAGCACCGCATCGCCGTGTTCGAGCACGGCGCGGGCGGCGACGACGGGGTTGCGGATGTGGCGCGAGGCACAGACCGCGCCTGCCGCCAGCGTCCGCCCGTCCATGATGGACGCGTCCAGCTCGTGGACGCCATTTTCGTTGAGCGCGGCGCCATGGCCGGCATTGAAATGGGGGCTGTCCTCCATGACGACGACGGCCGCCTGCACGGCGTCGAGCGCCTCGCCGCCACCCGCCAGCACGGCATAGCCGGCCTCAAGCGCGCGCCCCAGATCGCGGCGCGCCGCGATCCATTCGGCCTCGCTCAGGTCGAGCTTGGCCATCACGCCGCAGCCGCCATGAATGGCAAGGGCGAATTTAGTCATGAGAGAAATCTCCGGTTTCATATGGAAAAAGGGCACCGGCATTGCCTGCCGGTGCCCTTCAGTAACAGCGCCAGGCTTACTGCTTGGGATGGATGTCCATCGCCAGCGTGTCCTCGTCCGAGCGCGGGTCGTAGGTCACCTTGTCGGCCTTGGCGCCCCAGGCCGAGAGGTTGATTGCCAGCGGCAGGTCCGGGCGATCGGTGGCCACCAGCATGTTCGCCTCTTCGAGCAGAGCCAGGCGCTTGGCTTCGTCCATCTCGACGGCGGCGTCCTCGATGAGCTTGTCCATGGTCGGGTTGGAATAGCCGCGCACGTTGAAGGCACCCAGCGACGTGGCCGGATCGTTCGTGTGCATCAGGGACGATAGCATGTAGTTGGATTCGCCCGTCAACGTGCCCCAGGAGGCTATGTAGAGCGAATATTCGCCGCGCGTCTTGGCCGGGTTGAACACTGCCGCGGGCACGCCCTGCACGTCGACCGTGATGTTGATAGCGGCGAGCAGCTGGGCAACCGTCGGCCCGAGTTCGGTCGGCAGACGATCATTGGCGTAGGCGAGCGTTACCTTGAAGCCATCCGGATATCCGGCTTCAGCCAGCAGGGCTGTCGCCTTGGCCACGTCAAAGGCCGGGACGGCGACGTCCTTGTTGTAGCCGAAGATGTTCGGGGTCACGAGCTGCGTGGAGACCACACCCATGCCTTCGAGCGCGTAATCGACGATGGTCTCGCGGTCGAGCGCCAGATCGAAGGCTTCGCGCACGCGCGCATCGAGGAACGGGTTCTTCGCGAGCTTGGCGCCGGCATTGTCCCAGACCTGCGGGGTATCCTCGCGGAAGTCGAATTCGAGGAACGGAATATAGATCGATTCCGTCTTGATCATCTGCAGGGCAGAATCGGTCTCGATGCTGGAGAGGTCGGTCGCCGGAACCTTGGCGATGATGTCGACCTGGCCAGCCTTGAGCTGGGCGACGCGGGCGGCGTCATTGGGGATTTCCTTGCGCACGACGCGATCCCAGGGCTGCGCGCCATCCCAATAGCCATCGAACTTTTCGAGCACGAGATCCTGGGTCGGCGCCCAGCTCACGAACTTGTAGGGGCCGGTGCCGATGGTGGCCTTGCCCATGTTGAAACCTTCGGCCGAGGTATCCTGCGTCGAATAATCGGCCGCGGCGATATGGGAGACGACGAAGAGACGTACGAAGTCGTTGGGGAGGTTCGGAGCCGGACCGTTGGTCTTCACGCGCAGGGTGTGGTCGTCGATGATCTCGACGCCGGCCACGCGGCGGACATAGATGGTCGAAGGATTCGGGCCGGTCACGTTCGGGATGCGCTCGATCGAGAACTTGACGTCCTCGGCGGTGAAGTCAGAGCCGTCATGGAACTTGACGCCTTCGCGCAGCTTGAATTCCCAGGTCGTGTCGTCCAGCGCCTGCCAGCTCGTGGCCAGCGACGGCAGGATTTCGAGGTTGTTCCCCGAGCGCAGCAGCGTGTCGAAGATGTGCTTGGTAGCCTCGGCATTGGCCGCGGTCGCGGTGAAATGCGGATCCATCGATGCCGGACCGTTCTTGGTCGCGATCACCAGGTCCGCGGCGAAGGCAGGGCTGGCCAGCATGGTGGCCGCGAGCGCTGCGCGAAGAATGAACTTGAGTGTCATGCATTCCCTCTCTTGGTTTTGTTCTTGGTTCGTCAGTCCCGCATTGAGCCGGATGACCGGCGCCAATGACGGGTTGGCCCGGGGCTATTCGCCCTCGAGCACTTGCGGCCATTTGCTCGATGCCGCCACGAGTTTGGTCATGATCTCGGAAAGGCTCAGCCGTTCGGCCGGGCTCAGTTCCTCTAGCATGCGGCGCTCGTGCTCGATCATCATGGCTTTGACCATTTCGACCGCTTCCCGGCCCTTGTCGGTCAGATGGAGCGTGATGCGGCGCTGGTCTTCGTGGTTGGTCTGGCGATCAATGAGGCCGAGCCCATGCACCTTGTTGGTGGCGCGGCTGAGCGTGTTCTTGGGAAAGCCCGAAGAGCGCACCACGTCGGTCAGGGTCGAGTCCCCGCTCAGATAGAGCGACCACAGCACCACGAATTCCGGGCGCAATAGTCCCAGCTGCTGCTGGATGTGGTTGTAGACCGGGTTGTTGAACTGCAGCGCCAGGTAGTTGAGCCGATAGGAGAACCAGCACGGATTGTCCCAGAGCTTGGCGTGCATGTTGGCATCGACCTCGATGCCGAACGAAGCGGCTGCTTCGTGCCGGCCGGCTCGTCCCTCAAACAACGCCTGACGCACTGCGTCGTCCATTTTGTCCCATCCCTCAGGAACCGATATTGATCCCAAATGAAACTTTATTTGGAGCAAATCTCTTGCGTCAACTCAAAATTCCGATCCATATAGAACTATTATGCCGGCTTAAGCTGACCCGCGATCGACCGTGGGGCGGCACTGGTCGGCCTCGCCGCGAGGCGAGTTTCGATATCGAAAAGGGATAGGGTATGCGCATTCAGGACATGCATTGGAGCCAGGTCGAGGAGCGGGCGAAGGAGGATGACCGTTGCGTTCTTCCGGTCGGCTCGACCGAGCAGCATGCCTATCTGAGCCTGGCTACCGATACGATCCTGGCCGAGCGGGTTTCCGTGGAAGCCGCCGAGCCGCTCGGCGTTCCGGTTTTTCCCTGCCTTCCCTATGGCATGGCTTCCGGCTTCGCCGATTTCCCCGGCACGGTGAGCCTTACGCTGCGCACCTATATCGGGGTGTTCGAAGACATTCTCGACAGCATCTATCGCTCGGGCTTCCGGCGCATCCTGATCGTCAACGGCCATGGCGGCAACACGCCGATCAACCCGGTGATCAGCGAATGGCTCAACCGGAACCGCGACGCCTCGGTCAAGCTGCACGACTGGTGGCGCGCGCCCCGGACCATGGCCAAGGTCCTCGAAATCGACTCCGCGGCGTCACACGCCAGCTGGATGGAGAATTTTCCGTGGACGCGCCTCGAAGGCGCGCCGATCCCGAACTTCAAGAAGGAACGCATCGATTTCGCCGCCACCACGCGCGTCGATGCCGGCCGCAAGCGCGAACGCATTGCCGAGGGCAATTATCACGGCGTCTTCCAGCGTCCCGATGACGATATGCTGGCGATCTGGCAGGTCGGCGTCGAGGAAACCCGTCACGAAATCGAGCACGGCTGGCAGTAAGCCAGCGGGGCGAGCCCCTGTCCCGGCCCCATTCTCCCAGGAGATCGCATGGCATCTTTCATTCTTCGCAGATTGGGGCAGGCGCTCCTTGTGCTGCTCGTCATGTCCATGCTCGTCTTTATCGGGGTTTACGTCATCGGCAATCCGGTCGACGTGCTGATCTCGCCGGACGCCACTCAGGAAATGCGCCAGCGGGTGATCGAGCAATATGGCTTCGATCTGCCCCTGTGGGAGCAATATCTGCAATTCCTGCAACGGCTGCTGGCCGGTGACCTGGGCCGTTCCTTCGTGTTCAACATGCCGGTCATCACGCTCATTGCGCAGCGCCTGCCGGCGACGCTGGAGCTGACGCTCACTGCCGTCCTCTTTGCCTCGCTCGTCGGCATTCCGCTCGGCGTCTATGCCGGCTACAAGCCCGACAGTCTCGTCGCCAAGTCGATCATGGCCGTTTCCGTGCTCGGCTTTTCGGTGCCGACCTTCTGGGTCGGACTGATGCTGATCATGGTTTTCGCCGTACAGCTCGGCGTGCTGCCCGCCGGCGGCCGTGGGCAGACGGCCGACCTGTTCGGCATACCGTTCTCCTTCCTCACCGCCGATGGCTGGGCCCATCTCATCCTGCCGGCGATCAACCTTTCGCTGTTCAAGCTCTCGATGATGTGCCGGCTGGCCGCCTCCGGCACCCGCGAGGTCATGCTGACCGACACCATCAAGTTCGCGCGCGCCGCCGGCCTTTCCGAGGGCACGATCCTGCGCCGCCACGTGCTCAAGCTGATCTCCATTCCCCTCGTCACCGTGTTCGGGCTGGAGCTCGGCTCGACCCTCGCCTTCGCGCTCGTCACCGAAACGATCTTCAGCTGGCCCGGCCTGGGCAAGCTGATCGTGGATTCCATCACCTCGCTCGATCGGCCGGTCATGGTCGCCTATCTGATGCTGGTTTCGGCGCTGTTCGTGGTCATCAACCTGTGCGTCGATCTCGCCTATGCGGCACTCGACCCACGCCTGCGCCAGGGGAAGAGCTGAAATGTCCATCAATTCCGGCGCGGTAAGATCCGTGTCGCCCATTGCCGAATTCTGGTTCACCTTCCGTCGCAACAAGGTCGCCGTCGCCGCCCTCGTCGTGGTGCTCGCCATCACGCTGGTGGCGATCTTCGCGCCGTTCCTCGTGCCGCAGGATCCTTATGACCTCAAGGGCCTGGTGCTGCGCGACGCCCGCCGGCCGCCCGGTTATGTCGGCGCCACGGGAATCGTGCATCTGCTGGGCACCGACAGCCAGGGGCGCGATCTGCTGTCGGCCATCGTCTATGGCCTGCGCATCTCGCTCCAGATGGGGCTCGTCGCCGGCGCCATCGCCTTTTCGATCGGCGCCATCGTTGGCAGCTTCGCCGCCTATGTCGGCGGCCGCATCGAAGCCTTCATCATGCGCATCGTCGATGTGCAATTGTCCTTTCCGGCCATTCTCCTGGCCTTCGTCGTCGCCGCCATATTGGGGCAGGGCAAGTCGCAGCTCATCTTGGCGCTGGTCTTCGCCCAATATGCCTATTTCGTCCGCACCGCCCACGGCGCGGCCTCGGCCGAGCGCCAGAAGGATTACGTGCAGGCCGCGCTTTCGGTGCCGATGAGCGGCTGGTTCGTGGTCACGCGCCACATCCTGCCCAATTCGCTGCCGCCGCTGATCGTGGTCGCCACCGTCCAGATCGCTTCGGCCATCTCGCTCGAGGCAACGCTCTCCTTCCTCGGCGTCGGCCTGCCGGCGACCGAGCCGTCGCTGGGCATGCTGATCGCCAACGGTTTTCAATATCTGATGTCGGGCCGCTACTGGATCGCCATCTACCCGGGCATCGCGCTCATCATCCTCATCATGGCCATCAACCTGGTTGGCGACCAGATCCGGGACCAGCTCAATCCGAGGCTGCGCAAATGAGCTCTCTTCTCGATATCCGCAACCTGCGAACCTATTTCGAAACCGACAAGGGCGTCGTCAAATCGGTCGACGACATCTCGTTCTCGCTGCAGCGCGGCGAGGTGCTGGGGCTCGTCGGCGAATCCGGTTCGGGCAAGTCCATTACCGGCTTTTCGCTGATCGGCCTGCTCGACGAGAACGGCCGCATTCAGCCGGGCAGTTCCATCCAGCTCAATGGCCGCGAACTCGTGGGCCTGAGCGAGAGGGAATTGCGCAAGATCAGGGGCAAGGACATCTCGATGGTCTTCCAGGACCCGATGATGACCCTCAATCCCGTGGTCAAGATCGTCGACCAGATCGGCATGGCCATCCGCGCTCACGACCAGGCCTCCGACACCGAAGTGCGCCGCCGCGCCATCGAGGCGCTGGCTCGCGTGCAGATCGCCGATCCCGAAACCAAGATCGACCAATATCCGCATGAATTTTCCGGTGGCATGCGCCAGCGCGTGGCGATCGCGATCGCCCTGCTGCACCGCCCGCAATTGGTGATCGCCGACGAACCCACCACGGCGCTCGACGTTTCCGTGCAGGCCGAGATCCTGCGCGAGGTCAAGGCGCTGGTCGCCGAGATGGGCACCTCGCTCATCTGGGTCAGCCACGACCTGGCGACCGTTTCTTCCATCGCCGACAGCATCGCAGTGATGCGGCGCGGCAAGATCGTCGAAGCCGGCCCGGCGCGCGAGGTTCTCCACAACCCCACGCACGCCTATACACGCGGTCTCCTCGACGCTCTGCCGTCGCGTTCCAAGCCCGGCACGCTGCTCGCGTCCCCCGCCACGGAAGCGGCCGGCGCCATGGATTTCAGCGGCCTCCACAGCGAGGCCATGGGCGCGGCGCCCGACCCGGCTTTCGTGCGCGCCGAAGCGGTCGACAAGATTTATGCACCCCGCGTCGGGGCTACCCGCCGCTTCGCCGTCCGCGCCGGCCTCTTGCGCGAGCCGGCGAGCGTCCACGCCGTCAAATCTGCCAGCATCACCATAGCCCGTGGCGAAATCCTCGGCCTTGTCGGCGAGTCCGGCTCCGGCAAATCCACGCTCGGCCGGATCATCTGCGGCATTTATCCGCCCACCTCCGGCACGGTCGAGATCGGCGGCCAGCCCGTCCGCACCGAAACCGGCAAGCGCGGCACCCAGGCGCAGATGATCTTTCAGGATCCTTTCGCCTCGCTCGATCCGCGTCGCACCATCTTCCAGTCGGTGGCCGAGGGGCCGATCGCCCACAAGCTCTGCACGGGCGCCAACGCCCGCGACTACGTCAACCGCTGGCTGAGAGCCGTCGCCTTCGATCCCGAACTGGCAGACCGCTATCCGCACCAGTTCTCCGGCGGACAGCGCCAGCGCATCGCCATCGCCCGCGCCTTGGCCATGCAGCCCGAAATCATCGTCTGCGATGAACCCGTCGCCTCGCTCGACGTGTCGATCCAGGCGCAGGTCATCAACCTGCTCATGGAACTGCGCCGCAACCTCAACATTACCCTGCTGTTCATCAGCCACGATCTCTCGGTCGTCCATCACCTGTGCGACCGCGTCGTGGTGATGCGGCGCGGTGAAATCGTTGAACAGGGGCCCGCGACCCGGATATTCAACGCTCCCCAGCACGCCTATACCCGAATGCTCCTCGCCGCTGTCCCAAAACTCGCGATCTAATGGAGGGCCGGGTGCTTAGCTAAGGCGGGGCGAAGAGATCGGCGCGATGGTCGAGGCGATAGGTTTCCTGGAAACGTTAGAGGAACTTGTGCGGCGACCTGTGTAACGATCACTTCAGGAGCCTGGCGGGCCATAGGTCACCCGGTGCTCACTCTCGTCATCCAAGCTGAAAATTAGCCGCCGTCACCTGGCCGTGCACTTACGGATTGACCCCGCCTCCTTCCGGTAGCTCGCATCCCAAATGGCTTCACCGAAATCCGCCGCAACGAAATGCCGACAATCCCAGCCGGCGTTTCCTCGGTCGTGGCTAGAGTTGCTTCATGTATTGCACAGAGGGCCACTGTTGATAGCCGGCACTCTCATAGGTCTTTCTCGCCGGAGTGTGTCCTGGGTCGGTGCCGGTGCCAACAAGTGCCACTTTCAGGCCTTGCTCGCGCATCACACCCTCAGCCGACGAGAGCAGGGCTCTCGCGATGCCCTTACGATGATGCATGGGGTCGACCGCCATGATGCGGATTTCACCAAGTTGGACAGCTCTGTGAAACAGTAGTCCGACCCAGCCGACGATGCGGCCCGAAGGATCGACTGCCACCCAGATGCTGGCTCCTTCCTGGTCAAGCACTTCCTCGACCTCTTGGGCCTGCCGGACAGCCCAGCCATGAGGGTAAAACGCGTCATAGGCATAAGTGGGAACGACGGGGCGCAATCCCTCGAAGACGAGTTCCCATGCCTTTAGTGAAAGGTTGATGATTTCAGTTTTTTGCTCGGGCCGATACGCCTCGATACGAAAGTCCATTTTCTACTCCTGAAGAAGGTTGTGACAAAGCCGTCCTGCTCGAGGCTAGACGGCCTTTACTTTCCTTCGTTCAGCGCAAACGGACGTTCGAGAAGCAGGGCATGGAGCCTATTCACCTGAATGCATTACTCGGGCAATGTAAGGCGCTTTTTGCGCCCGTGCAATTTGCTTTGTGAGGCGATGGCCTCGCACTTGGCTTAAGCTAGCTGCTCGGATGCAGGCGCTGTCTGTGGTCGCACTTCGGAAAGTGTTGCAGCTGAGGAAAGACCTAATGTCTGCGATGTGCTGCCCCGGGGGGCTGTGATTTACAGTCACCGCAATGGACAGTGGTTAGATCGATGGGTCGCCACAGCTGAGCTTGTTGAGGCGCACCCTCCCCTCTTTTCCTGATCATGCGAGGGAACGCAAGCTGTCCGTCCAGAAATGACCCCATTGTGGATATCGGCGGCCGGCGCGATCAATGTCAGTTCGGGGGCCGGGAGGCGACTGGCAGCTTACCGAAAATAGCGTCTAGAATGCGGACTGGGTCTCATGGCGTGCGCGTAGCAATGAGCTATACCGGCTTAACCATCCAGCATCCAGAAATGCGGCGGTATCGGCAAGCGGTGGTGCCGGCAAGCTGCCAAAAACAACACACCCAGTCCAGACTTTACCGCGCTTATCTCGTTGATATTGGTACAGTTCTCAATGGCCAGATTCAGTGTTTCGGCGACCTTCTCGAGTCCCTGCTGAGGCGACAAGTCGGTGACACACACGCCATGATAAGTCTCGCCTCGCCATATCAGCTCATCGGTCTCTTCATCAGGCAGCCAAGCCTGAAAGGTACAGTTTGGTAGACGGTCCCTAAGGCGCGCCGTGAATTCAATTCTCACCTCATCGCCCGCTGTGTGTGCAAGCCAAACGAAGAGGTAAGGATATAAGATGCTACCGCTGCATGCTTCGTCGCGATAGGCCTGATCATTGCCAACGGGATGGTTCAACAAGTCAGAATAATCGCGGAAACAGGTCGGATAGTGAGAATTGAGGACCAGAGCCAATGTGGTCTGTTGAGCCACCGAAGTAAGCCAAGGCAAGAATCGTTCGGTCGATCGCGTCATTTGCGCGAGATACATAACCAGCGCAATTTCGATCATGTGATCGTCTTTAAAGGGCGAGTTCAGCGTTGGATTGGAATTGATCAGTTGGACAAGCGTGTCCAGGGCACAGGCGGTGCTTTCTTGCAGTGCTTTTGCAAACTCTGGCTCCCTCTCGGAAAAGGTCTGAGCCAGCGAACCCGTCCAGCAACCGCGAATGGCCAACCGCCCAAGGAGTTCGAATAGCGCCAGATTGACGTCCAGCGCCTCACGTGACCGAACCGAAGTTGAAAGTGCATGAAGGCGTTTGCCGTGCTCGAAAGCCGTTTTGGCCAAATACTGTTCGGAACATGTCAGGTAGAGTTTGATGAACTGATCGAACAGCACCTCCAACGCCCGATCATGCTGTGTTGGTCGGCGTTTTGTCGGCTGTGCTCGGACGATGTTCCAGCACAAAAGAAGGCCGAGCTCAGAAACAGTGTAGATGCTCTCGAGGTTGCCCGCTTCGATAGCCCAAGTGGTTACCGCATTCAGACAAATGTAGGCTTGCCTCAAGCGAAGAAGCTGGGTGTTCGGAGCCAGCTCCTCTTCTAGCAACAGATCGTGCAGAAATGCACGAGAGTACTCATAACAGGCACTCGGTTCGTTCACCATTGCGACCGCTTTTTGAAAGCTTCGCTGTGGCGCTTCATCCAACAGTTCGCGTGCCAGCAGGCAGCGCATCATAAGTTCGGCTAAGCGGTCTCCGTTCCATTCCTGATACTTGATCTTGTCAGTTTCGTTTTGTGATGAGTATCCGGCCCAGTTCATCAAAACGGTTTCATCCAATTCACCGCCGCAACACAGGCATATTCGTACTGGAAGGCTCGCATACTCCGCAGCCACATTCGTGCGGAGGTATACGTCGCGAATCTCATTGAGTTCGGGGCGAACAGCTTGGACACCGTCGTCCCAATCACGCCGCGTGATATTCCCCGCCTTTATGCAAAAAAGATACAGACACCGCTCGTCTTTCTCGCCTTTGATTTTGCCCACAGCAGCAATATCTACGCCATTCTGGCGGGTTCCGATCATAGGCGAGTTCAGTACTCGTAGGCCGATTTCCGCCAGCAGATTTGGGAGCACGGACTTGTCCAAATCTCCCCGCTCTTTGAGCGATACAAGGTACTCTTTCAGGATAAGTTTCATGAGGGTTTCCGCTTCATGGCGCGGAAGAAAGTGAGCTTTGCATTGAATCCAACAGGATCGATGACCATCAGCCGCGGTAACTCGATGCTGTGCGAAAACTCCGATAGAGCAGAAATGTTCGGGTGTTTCTTACCTTCTGCTCCGTGAATAATATGGAAGCTCTTTCGCCCATAGAGCAGTGTTTGGTGTGTCATCAAGTCGGCAAAGATCGACCGTTTGCGAGCATCCTTCTGAATGCCTCTATTCCGGTCTCTGTCTTTCATCGCAACTGCGCGTCGGTGCTCAGTCGATGGGCGCATTTCGACCACCTCTTGCGCTGCCTCAAGGCCGGCAATGTGCGCATCGTGCTTGAAGCAAAGTCTCTTTGCACATTCTGAAATCCGCTTAGAAATATTCGAGCACTGTGCATCAAGAAAGATCCTCAAGTCCCCACCGTAGCTCAACAGCAAAGGGTCAAACAAAAGCTCTTCCGCTTCAGCCTTGGCTTTCGCGTTCCCGTATTTGACAATGCTCAAAAGGATTGAAGCCGCCGTCACTTCGTGGTGCCAGAGAAAGCCGACGCATTTTCGCGCCATGAATATCTGGTCGCTAGCGGAGGGAGGAAAATGTTGCTTTTCTATCCAAATCTCAGCCCCTTTGGCACCAGCTCCAATCAATTCCGCCAGGAACAAGCAAAGGGTGAATTCGCCTCCATTCAGCCATTCTGCAAAGAGATAAGATGAATTGTGCGGATTGGCCCAAGCCCATTCTGAGAAACCATGATAGTCTTTCTTTGTTGCTTTCTTGTCGAGGCGAGGAATGCAGGAAGCAAAAACTCGCGTAACATTCTCGAACTCCCATCGGTCATTTTTCTGGTAAATGGCGTGATCTAGATTGCTCAGCGTTGCGGCGTCGTTCGACGGTATTGTTTCAAGCAAGGAGAGGACTTGATTAACGCTTTCCTTTGGCAAGCCCTTGTGGTGATAAAACAACATGGCGGAAAGGGCGCTCAGTTCGGTCGCGTCTCCGTGCTCACCGATGGCCTCAATAAACTCCCGTTGGCGGTAAGGTTGCGTGGGTCCCAGTTTTTCCCAGAGCCGAAAAGCGGCTTCCATGGCCGCAACTCTCAGATCGGAGTCCGTTTCACGTTCGATGACGCCAATGGCCTCATCCACGCCTTGTCTTATCCCATCCACGGATACCGGCTGCATTCGCCCTAATGCTCGCAGCCCAATCCCACGCACCGAACTATTCGGCTGACCAACGAGATCAAAGGCTACCGCCTCATCGCCAAGACCGACGACCGTGAACACCCCGTGTGCCAAGCAAAGGTCATCAAGTCCCTTGATGCCATCGATGATTTGGCTGGCTTTTTCCGGGTTGTTTTTCGACCACGTAGACAAAGCGAGGTTTGGTGCGCCGCCCGCTAAATCTGCTCCGGCCTTTTGCACAAGCATATGTACTAACTTCAGAACGTCCTGGGGGTCGCAATGCAGGTTTGGGATGGCTTTCTCTAGCGGGTGGACAACGATCCAGAAATCGTTGTTTTCAAGCGCCTCGATTGCTGACAAATTCTGATCGGATGTCAAATTGATCTGGCCAGCATTGTGCAACTCACACAGAACATCTCCCAGCTCTCGTCTCTGAGCTTTGAGCTCCGCCGCTGCCAAAGCCACTATCAGGCGACCTTGCTGCTCTGCGCTGATTAATTCCGTTCGCGGATCGTATGAGGTGTTCATTTATTGGGAGCGATTCGTTGGTCCAGGCTGATTCTATAACGTTTCGTCCATCGAGACTCTCAATCCCATTGCCCCATGGCCGCTTTTCGGAACGTGTCTTAGGTATGCGAACGTCCGACATGGGGCGCATAGCTGATCGGCTCCTGCCGACCCCGGAGCGGTCATCGGGGGCCGGGAGCAGCGGCGGTTCCGTACCCCATGTCGAACGTACCAGCCCGCTACCCGACTTCTGGAAGCTGCCGTAATTCGGTCAGCTGTGCCCGTCGGCTCAGCGCCGCCTTCGCGGCCATCGTGCGGATCAGGTTGTTCTGCGGGGCGTGGGCGCGGCCGCACAGGGCGTCGCGGTGGTGACGCTCGAGTGGGTGGTTGCGCCCGAGGCCGATATTGCCGCCCAGGTCGAGGGCCAGGGTGGTGATGGCCACGGCGTTCTCGATCACCTCGTGCTTGGCGAGGGCGGGGGAGAGGCCGAGCGGGCGACGAGCATCGCTGTCCTCGGCGACGGACCGCAGGAGACGCTCGCTGATCGCGAGCCGTTGCTCGATCTCGCCGATGCCGTCGAGGATGCGTGGCACGGTCGCGAGCGGTTGGCCAAGGCTGCCCGGAGTGGTGTTGGCGGCAAAGTCGATTATCCAGTCGGCGGCGGCGCGCGCCACGCCCTGGTAGACCGACGCGATGAGCAGGAAATACCAGCCGGTGCCGGCCTCGTCGCGTTTGATCCCCTCGCTTGCCGGCCCGGGATCGATAATGTCCTCGACCGGCACCTCCACGTCCTGCAACAGCAGATCGTGGCTGGCGGTGGCGCGCATTCCTGTGGCGTTCCATGTCTCGACGACGCGTAAGCCCTTGGACGACGTCGGCACGAGGAACGATGCGAGCCGCGGCACCGGCTCGTCGGTCACGGCCAGCACCGAGACATATTTCAGCGCCGGAATGCCGGTGGCGTATGTCTTGTGCCCGGTGATCTTCCACACTTTGTGATCGTAGTGCGCCACCGTATCGGGCAGCGACCCGTGCGAGGGCGAACCGACGCGCGGCTCGACCTGCGCGGAGTTGACCAGCGCCGGCCCCTCGAGGTTGGCAGCGTTCAGCCGCTCGACCAGGTGTTTCGGCCATTTGCCGGAGCGCAACTGATTGTGGTGGCTGTAATGCATGGCGAGCACCAGCGCGGTCGACGGCTCTCCGCGCGCGATCTCCGCAACGATAGCCTGGGCCTCGACAAGCCCACCGCCGAGTCCCCCATGTTCTCCGGCCGAGACGAGGCGCAACAACTCAGCTTCATGCAGCAGGTCGAAATTGACATGCGGGAAGCTGCCGGTCGAGTCGTAGTGGCCGGCGCTCAGCGCGAACTGGTCGGCCAGCTCGCAGGCCTTGTCGAGGAGTGCGGGGAACTCTGCGATCGTCATCAGGCGACCGCTTTCTTGCCCAGCGCCGCCCACGGCCGGTGGTCGGCCCATTCGCGCACGTCGAAGTCGCCAGCGAGGAAGCCCCACTGGCGCAGGAAGTCTTTGTAGTAGCCGACGGCATCGACCAGCTCGGGGTTCAGCGACAGGCCGAGGTGTCGGTGCACATCGCGGCCGTTGGAGGCTAGCACCTGCTCTTCGCTGGCACTGCTTTCCCGCGCAATGAAGCGCACCGTGTCCTCGGGATTGGCCTCTGCCCAGGCCGAGGCCCGGTGGATGGTCTCGATCAGCGTTACGACGAGATCGGGGCGCTCCTCGGCCAGTTGCTCATCGACCGTCAGCAGGCGGGGCGATCCGGAATTGACGCGGATCTTCGGATCGGGATGGAAGCCGAACTCGGCCACCTGTACCGCACCGATGAAGTTGGCGATGGCAATGCCGGGCGTGCCCTTGACGTAGATTGCGTCGACCTCGCCCTTGATCAGCGCCGCCACCTCATGGAAGTGCGACTGTCGGCGCTTGAGGCCGAACAGCGCCGGGTCTTCGTGGGAATCGAGCACGCTGTCGGGCCGCAGCACCTCGACGATCTCGACATCAGTGGTCGTGAGCCCCTCGAGCGACAGCGCCGAAACGAGACCCTTGAGCGCGATGGCGCGCTGGAAATCGACGACGATGCCGTCCGGCCGGCGCTCGACGCCGAAGCGGCGGCCCTTGAGGTCCTTGATCGACCGAATGCCTGTCGAGGGGAGGGTAATGATGGCTTGGAACTCGTCGGTCCAGGTGATGCCGGCCAGACGCGTCTTCTTGCCCTCGGAGCGCGCGCGGATGGGCGGCACGTTGCCGCCATGGCGGAAGGACCAGGCGAGCGTGTGGTTGAAATGGCTCTGCCGGATGTCGCGATCGGGCGAGTCGATGATTGACTTGAGCGCAATGCCCTGCGCGCCAAACGCCTGCTCCAGATAGCCGAGCTGGGCGGCGAGGCCGACCGGTGTCGGCACCGGGCAGCGCGTGTACCAGATTTCGGAGAGATTGGTGTTGCTCATCGGATCGGTCCTTCCGGGTATAATGGAGAAAACGGAAAAGCGCGGGAGAGTGACCTCCCGCGCCCGCAATGTCAGGCGACGATGTACGCGTCGGCGAGCGAGCCGCCGGCGCCTTCCGCGCCCACCGTGTGGTCGGCGAGCCGCTTGTTGTAGAGCGTGGTATCGGGCGAGGAGCCGATGCCGATATCGGGCAGGTCCTCGACGATGAGGTGCTGGGCCTCCGTCCACTGCTGGACGCGCTTTGCGTCATCGACCTCGATGGCGGCGGCCTCGAGCAGCTCGTCCACCTTGGGGTTGTTGTATTTCGAGCCGTTGGAGAACGGTACGCCCGGCTTGAAGTTCTTGCTCCAGTAGAGGCGCTGCACGCCCACCGTCGGGTCGAACAGGTTGCTCATGCCCTCGAAGGCGAAGTCGAAGTCGCGATCGGTATAGACGCGCTTGGTGTAGGTGGCGAAATCCTGGGTGCGGACGGTCGCCTCGATGCCGATGGGCGCGAGGGCCTGGCGGATGTATTCGGCGGCGCGCTTGGAGGTGTCTGACGACGGCACATGGTCGTGGAACAGCTTGAAGCGGATGCCGTCGGCGCCGCGCGGGTAACCGGCCTCGTCGAGCAAGGCCTCGGCCTTCTTCGGATCGGTGGCGTAGGTCTTGAGGTCGGGGACGTACCATTTGGTGAGGTTGGGGTTGATCGGCCCGGCGATCGCGGCGCCATAGCCGTAGTTCACCGTGTTGAGGATGACGTTGCGGTCGATCGTGTGGGCAAAGGCCTGGCGAACGCGCAGATCCTGGAAGAACGGCCGCTCGAGGTTGAATTCCACCCGGGTGATGCCGTTCTGGTAGGAATAGCCGCGGGTCTCGAAGCCGATATGCGGCAACTGCTCGAAGCGGGCGAGCTCGTTGAGCGGAATCGGGGTCGAGGGCGCGAGGTCGATCTCGCCGGTCTCGAGTGCGATGGCGCGGGCGGCTGGATCGGAGATGAAGCGCACCACCAACTGGTCGAGGTATGGCTTTGGCTGATCCCAGTACTCGGCGTTGCGCTCGTAGATGATGTGGCTGCCGCGCACCCACTCCTTGAACTTGAACGGACCGGTGCCGATGGGGGCGAGGTTGGCCGGGTTTTCGTCGGCCTTGCTGCCCTCGTAGATGTGCCTGGGAACGATCGGGGTTTCCTGGGCGGCGAAGGCGCTGATCAGGTACGGCGCGGGCTTCGAAAGCTTCAGCACTGCCGTGAACGGATCGGGCGTCTGCACTTCGACGAGGTTGGCGAAGGTGTTGCGACCACGCGGGTGCACTTCCTTGATGGTTAGCAGCGAGTAGGCCACGTCGGCGGAGGAGAAATCCTGGCCGTCATGCCACTTCACGCCCTGGCGCAGCTTGAAGGTGTAGGTGAGGCCATCGTCGCTGACGGACCACTCCGTGGCGAGCAGCGGCTGGGGGTTGAGGTCGAAATCGTAGGTGAGGAGGCCTTCGGTCACCTTGGCGGAGACGTACACCGAGTTGAACGCGGTGTGGGCGATGGTAGTGAGCACCGGCGGTTCGGCCGCGAGCAGGAAGGTGGCGGAGCCGCCGCGGGTGGGGGTGGCGGCCGCGCGGGCGGGTGCACCGCCGACCATGGCAGCGCCGAGCGCTGCGGCTGAAAGGCCGATGAAGCCGCGACGGGTGGGGCGGATGATTGACGCCATTTGCTTGGTCCTCATGGGTCGGCGGGCGGTCCATCCCGCCCCCGGGTTGATCTGTTTCGCGGCGGCTGCGGCGAGCAGGGAGATTTTTCGCCGATAGTCGCCAGGTGAGATAAAAATTGCTGAAACGCGCTTTCAGATAGCCATTTAGGAAATCAGAATTCTGAAATCGGCACATATCTGGATGCGTTTGCCAATTCACATTTGACAAAGCCTATAAAACTAGTCAACTATCAAAATGCGGTTGGGGCAGAGGTTGTCCGGCCGGCATGGTTGACGCGGAGACTTGCGGCTCGCGATGCAGAGGCTTGCCCGAATTAGAAAGACGCTGTGGCGCACGGTGCTGCAGGCGGTGCCGACAGTGCTCGGCATCGTGGTGCTCAACTTCTTCCTGCTGCAGCTGGCGCCCGGCGACGCCGCCGACGTGATGGCGGCTGAAGCCGGCTCGGCGACCGAGGAGACGATGGCGATGCTGCGCGAGCGGTTCGGCCTCGACAACTCGGTGCTCGTGCAACTGGCCAACTACCTTAACAACCTCGCCCATTTCAGCCTCGGCTTTTCGCCGCGCTACGGCGTGCCGGTGATGGACCTGATCGCCCAGCGCCTGCCGGGCACGCTGACGCTGATGGCAACGGCGCTCGGCATCGCCATCGTGCTCGGGCTGGCGCTCGGCTCGCTGATGTCGGCGTTTGCGGGGCGGCTGCCGGACCGGCTGATCTCGATCCTGTCGCTGCTGTTCTATTCGATCCCAGGCTTCTGGATCGGCCTGATGCTGATCGTGCTGTTCTCGGTGATCCTCGGGTGGTTGCCGAGCGGTGGCTCGGGGACGATCGGCTCGACCAAGACCGGCGTCGACGGCTTCCTCGACTCCGCCCGCTACATGATCCTGCCCGCCACTTCGCTGGCGCTGTTCTATGTCGCGATCTACGCCCGGCTGACCCGCGCTGCGATGCTCGAAGTGCGCAACCAGGACTTCGTACGCACCGCGCTCGCCAAGGGTGTCGGCCCGTTTGGTGTCACCGTGCGGCATATCCTGCGCAATGCGCTGATCCCCATCACCACGCTTGCCGGCATGCATGTCGGCGGCATGCTGGGCGGGGCAGTGGTGGTCGAGACCGTCTATAGCTGGCCGGGCCTCGGCCGGTTGGCCTTCGAGGCGGTGATGGGCCGCGACTTCACGGTACTGCTGGGCATACTGCTGCTGTCCGCGATCCTCGTGATCCTCGCCAATGCGGTGGTGGACATCGCGCAGGCGTGGCTCGACCCCAGAATTGGAGAAGCGTGATGGCGACCACCGATGTGGCGGGCAGCGGCCCGATCGGCGCCGGCCTGAGCAGCGATATCGCAAGCGTGCAGCCGGTGGCGGCGAAGGCCGACGTGCCGGCGAAGCCCGAGTGGCACAACCTTAGGGCGCCCGATGCGCGCACCGCCTTCACCAGCACGGTGGTGGTGCCGGCCGGGCGGCGGGAGCTGCGGATATTCCTCCGCAACCCCAATGCTCTGTTCGGCATCGCCTTCCTGGGGCTGGTGGTGCTGCTGGCGCTGCTTGCGCCGGTGCTGTTCCCGGGCGATCCGCTCGCCATGGTGGCGAAGCCGTTTGTCTGGCCGTTCGTCGATGCCGCCTACCCGCTCGGCACGGACTCGATGGGCCGCAACGTGCTGGCCGGGATCGTGCATGGAGCGCGGATTTCGCTGTTCGTGGGACTGGCGGCGACGGCCCTGGGGCTGGGCTTTGGCATCGTGGTGGGGTCGGTGGCCGGGTACTTTGGCGGGTGGATCGACAACCTGCTGGTGCGCTTCATCGAGATCTTCCAGACGCTGCCGAACTTCGTGCTGCTGGTGGTGCTGGTGGCGATCGCGCAGCCCTCAGTGACGACGGTGACGGCGGCCATCGCCATCGTCAGCTGGCCGACCGTGGCGCGGCTGACACGGGCGGAGTTCCGGGCGATCCGCGAGAAGGATTACGTTGTGGCGGCGCGCAGCCTGGGGTTCCGGCATCCACGCATCATCTTCGGTGAAATCCTGCCCAATGCGCTGCCGCCGCTGATCGTCACCTCTTCGGTGATGGTGGCAAGCGCCATCCTGATGGAGTCGGCGCTGAGCTTCATGGGCCTGGGCGACCCGAACGTGGTGTCGTGGGGGTCGATGATCGGAGCGGGGCGGGAATTGATCCGCACCGCCTGGTACCTCACTGCTCTGCCCGGCCTCGCCATCGTCTTCACCGTACTGGCGCTGAACCTGATCGGGGACGGCCTCAACGACGCGCTGAACCCGCGCTTCTCCGAGGATCGCGCATGAGTGCTCCACTGCTGCAGGTCGAGGATCTGACGATTGCCTTCGGGACCGCCCAACCGGTGCGCCGGCTGAGCTTTTCCATCGCGCCGGGTGAGACCGTGGCGGTGGTGGGTGAATCCGGGTCGGGGAAGTCGTTGAGCGCGCTGGCGCTGATGCGGCTGCTGCCGCGCAATGCGCGCGTGCCGAACGGCAGGATCGTGTTCGACGGGCGCGACCTGCTCAGGCTCAGCGATCGCGAGATGCGGAAGGTTCGCGGCCGAGAGATCGCGATGATCTTCCAAGAGCCGATGACCAGCCTCAACCCGGTGATGACCATTGGCGCCCAGATCATCGAGGTGCTGCGCATCCACGAGAAGCTGAGCCGCAGGGAGGCACGGGCGCGGGCAGTGGAGCTGCTCGAGCTGGTGCAGATCCCCGAGGCGGCGAAGCGGGTGGACGACTTTCCGCACCAGATGTCGGGCGGGCAGCGGCAGCGGGTGATGATTGCGATTGCGGTCGCCTGCCGGCCCAAGCTGCTGATCGCGGACGAACCGACCACGGCGCTCGACGCGACGATCCAAGCGCAGATCCTCGAGCTGCTCGACGAGTTGCGGCGGAACCTCGGGATGGGGCTACTGCTCATAACCCACGACCTCGGGGTGGTGGGGCGGTGGAGCGACCGGGTGGTGGTGATGTACCACGGCGACAAGCTCGAGGAATTCGCGACTTCGGAGCTCTACCAGCCGGGCCGGCACCCCTATACGCACGGGCTCACGCAGGCCTCGATCCGGCTCGACGAGGGCGTGCACTACACCTCGCGGACGCTGGCGGAAATCCGCGTCGACCGCGGGGCGGACGGGCGCAACGCCTATCACGTCAAGGCGCCGGTGGGGCGGGAACTGCCGCCGGTGCCGGCGGAGGCGGCGCCGATCCTCAGCGTCGAAGGACTGTCGGTGACCTACCGGACGCGCGGGCGGGCCAACAAGGCGCTCGATGGGGCGACGCTGGCGCTGAGGCGCGGCGAGACGCTGGGTATTGTCGGGGAATCCGGGTCGGGCAAGTCGACGCTGAGCAAGGCGATCATGCGACTCGTCAACTCGTCGGGGTCGATCAGCTTCGATGGGGTGCCACTCGACCGGATGGGGCCGACCCAGATGCAGCCGATCCGGCGCAACCTGCAGATGATCTTCCAGGATCCGTTCGGGTCGCTCAACCCGCGCAAGTCGATCCGCGCCATCCTGGAGGCGCCGCTGATCGTCCACGGGGTGACCGATGCCGACGAGCGGAGGCGGCGAATCGCCGAAACGTTCGAGCATGTGCGGCTGCCGCTCGCGTGGGCCGAGCGCTATCCGCACGAGTTTTCCGGCGGGCAGCGGCAGCGCATCGGCATTGCCCGGGCGCTGATACTCCGCCCGTCGCTGGTGATCTGCGACGAGCCGGTTTCGGCGCTCGACGTGTCGATCCAGGCGCAGATTCTCAACCTGCTGGTCGAGCTCAAGCAGTCGCTGGGGCTGAGCTACCTGTTCATTTCGCACGACCTGGCGGTGGTCCAGTACATCTCGGACCGGGTGATCGTGATGAAGGACGCGCGGATCATCGAAGAGAGCGACCACCGCACGATCTGGCATGCCCCCCGCACCGACTATACCCGCGCGCTGATCGCCGCTGCCTCGTCGGGCGCGCAGGGCCGCCGCGCCACCGAACTCGCACCTCTTTAGGAGAATACCAATGGTTGATTACCGCTACCTGGGCCGGTCGGGCCTCAAAGTCTCGCCGCTGTCGCTGGGGACGATGATGTTCGGCCAGCAGACGTCCGATCCCGAGGCCTTCCGCATCATCGACAAGGCGCGCGAGCAGGGCATCAACTTCATCGATACGGCCGATGTGTATGGCGACGGCGCGTCCGAAGTCGTGGTGGGGCAAGGCATCAAGGCGCATCGCGACCACTGGGTGCTGGCGACGAAGTTCGTCAATTCGCACAAGAAGGGGCCGAACCTCGGCGGGCACTCGCGCAAGTGGGTGATCGAGACGGTCGAGAACTCGCTGAAGCGGCTCGGCACGGATTACATCGACCTCATGTACTTCCACCGCGCGGTGTTCGATGCGCCGCTCGAGGAGCCGGTGCGGGCGATCGCCGACCTGATCCGGGCGGGCAAGCTACGCTATTTCGGCGTTTCCAACTTCCGCGGCTGGCGTATCGCCGAGGTGGCGCATCTCGCCGACGAACTGGGTATCGACCGGCCGATCGCCAGCCAGCCACTCTACAACATCGTCAACCGCACGGCCGAAGCCGAGCAGCTGCCGGCGGCGCATTATTTCGGGCTCGGCGTCGTCAGCTATTCGCCGCTGGCCCGCGGGGTGCTGACCGGCAAGTACGAGCCGGGCCAGCAGCCGGGGGCGGATACCCGCGCCGGTCGTGGCGACAAGCGCATCCTCGAGACGGAGTGGCGTCCCGAGTCGATCGCCATTGCACAGAAGATCGCGGCGCACGCAGCAAAGAAGGGGATCGCCGCGGCGGATTTCGCGCTGGCGTGGGTGCTGAACAACCAGTTGGTCACCGCCGCCATCACCGGTCCGCGGACCGAGGCGCATTGGGACAGCTACATCAGGGCGCTCGAGGTGAAGCTCGACGCGGAGGACGAGGCACTGGTGAACAGCCTCGTGACCGAGGGGCATGCCTCGACCCACGGCTTCAACGACCCGAGCCATCCGGTAGAAGGCCGGGTGCCGCGTTCGGGCGCGGGAGCAGTGGTCGAGCCGGCACCGCTTGTGCGCGCCGTCGCATGACGCCAACGGGCGCGTTGCCTCCCCTCTTGTCTAGTAAGTTGGTAGAATTTATATCTCAGGCGGTGCTGCTGCCTGGGACAAGTTTCGCGAATGCTGACTGCCAAAGGAAAATACGGCCTCAAAGCCCTAGTCTATCTCTCTCAGGTGCCGCAGGGCGAGCTTGCACTCGTCTCCGATGTGGCCCAGGCCAACAACATTCCCAAGAAGTTCCTCGACGCCATCCTGGGCGAGCTGAGGAATGCCGGCATCGTGCAGAGCCGGAAGGGCAAGGGCGGCGGCTATCGCCTCGCGCGCCCCCCCGAAGAGATCAAAGTGGGATCGATCGTGCGGGTGCTCGACGGACCGCTCGCCCCGATCCCCTGCGCCAGCCACACCCGCTACGAAGCGTGCGACGATTGCAGCGTGGCCACCTGCCAGGTGCGCCACATGATGCTCGACGTGCGCAACGCCATCGCCGAAGTGCTCGACCACACCACGCTGGCGCAGATGCGCGACATGGATGGCGAGGCCCTGCCGCTGGAACTGCGCACCGCCTGATACGCGGGGCAGTGCCGCCGGCCAACACCCGGAGGCGGCTCCGATGACGCAACGGCTATCGATCATCATCATCGGCGGCGGCGCCAGTGGCGTGCTGCTCGCGGCGCATCTGCTGCGCGACCAGGACATTGACCTGCGAGTCACCTTGATCGAGAAGCGGGCCGACCTCGGCCGCGGCGTGGCCTACTCGGCCCGCCAGTTCGATCATGTTCTGAATGTCGCGGCGCCGAACATGAGTGCCTATGCCGACGATCCCGACCATTTCTGGCGCTGGCTGAAGACGCGTGGCCTGGTGCATAAGGACAACCGCTTCGCCTTCGTGCCGCGCCGTCACTATGGTGCCTACCTCGCCGATGTCGTCGACGGACTGACCGACGATGGTCGGCTGCAGGTGGTGCATGGCACGGTAACGAGCCTCACGACCACCAACGCCAGCGTGGAGGCAGTGCTCGATGCCGGCGCAAGCATTGTCGGCCATGTCGCCGTGCTGGCCGTGGGGCACGAGGAACAGCCGGCGCGCTCCAAGGGCATCGCGGTGCGGGTAGGCTCGGAGGCGGATACGCCTCTCGACCGCGATGCGCCGGTGATGATTCTCGGCTCGGGCCTATCGATGGTCGACGCCTGGCTCACGCTGGCGCAGGCCGGGCATCGCGGGCCGGTGACGGTGGTGTCCCGCCACGGCCTGCTGCCCCAGAGCCATCGCCAGGTCGAAAAGTTCCAACTCGACGCGGCCGACGTGCCCTTCGGCACCGGGCTCCACTATTTCACCCGCTGGTTCCGCGACACCGTCGAGGAGGCCGTGGGGCACGGAAAGGACTGGCGCAGCGTCGTCGATGCTCTACGGCCCTTCAACCAGCGGATCTGGCAGGGCTGGTCCGACGGCGCGCGACGCAGTTTCCTCGAGCATGTGCGGCCGATCTGGAACATTCACCGCCACCGCTTGCCGCCCGACCTGTACCGGCGGCTGGCCGACGCGGTGGAAGCGGGGCAGGTGACGCTGATCGCCGGCAAGTTTCTCGACGTTCGCCGCGACGGCGACACGGTGGTGGCGACAGTGCGGCGCAAGGGCGTGGCCAACACCGAGGAGTTCCGCGTCGCCCGGGTCTACGATTGCGGCGGGGTCAGCGTCGACGTCGAGCAGTCGAGCAACCCGGTGATTCGCCAGCTGTTGGCCCAAGGCGCAGCCCGTCCCGACCGGATGCATATCGGGCTCGACGTGACCGAGATGGGCGAAGTGGTGTCGGCCGATGGCGTTCCGGCGGAGCGGCTCTTCGCCATCGGGCCACTGACGCGTGGCGCCTTCTTCGAGATCGAAGCGATCCCGGATATCCGGGTGCAATGCGCCGAGCTTGCGGAGCGCCTATTGCGCCACGCCGACCGGGTGCTCGATCGCCGCTTCCGCTAGGGCAGGGTAGTCGGTGTAGCCCTTCGAGCCAGCAGTGTAGTAGGTCGCCTTGTCGGCCTCGTTAAGCGGGGCGTTCCGCCACCAACGGTCGACCAGGTCGGGGTTGGCGATGAAGTGCTTGCCATAGGCGATGAGGTCCGCCCGTCCGCTGTCGAGCCACGCCTCACCGGCTTCCCGCGAAAAGCCTTCAGCCGCGATGAAGGTGCCCTCGAAACTCTCGCGCAGGTGGCGGGCGACTTCTGGACGATCCGGGCGCTGCTGCGGATATTCCACCACGTGAAGATAGGCGAGGTGGTAGTCGTTGAGCCGCTCGGCAAAATAGGTGAAATGCTTCACCGGATCGGTGTCCGCCATGTCCTGGAACGGGTTGGTGGGCGAGAAGCGTACCCCGATCCGCGTCGCCGGCCAGTGCTCGAGTGTCGCCTCGATGGTTTCGGCCAGAAAGCGGAAGCGGTTCTCCGCCGAGCCGCCATACTTGTCGCCGCGCCGGTTCGGGCCATCGCGGAGGAATTGGTCGATCAGGTAGCCGTTGGCGCCATGCAGCTCGACGCCATCGAAGCCCGCCGCCTTAGCCAAAGCCGCGCCCTCCGCATAGTGGTGCACCGCCTCGCGGACATCGTCCGCCGACATCTCGACGGGCTCGACATAGGCCTGCGGACCATTGGGGGTGAACACCGTGCCTTCGGCCCGGATCGCTGATGGCCCACGCGGAGGCACGCCACCGATCCGTTGCGACGGGTGTGCGGTGCGCCCCATATGCGAGAGCTGCATGAAGATGCGTCCACCCGCCTCGTGCACGGCCTTTGACACTTTGGCCCAGGCCTCGGCCTGCGCGTTGTTGAAGATGCCAGGCCGGGTCGGCGGCTCGCCGGCCGACAGCGGATCGACCTCGGTCGACTCGCTGATGATGAGCGCAGCGCCGGCCCGCTGCGCGTAGTAGTCGGCGGTGAGCCGGCCGGGCAGCTTGCCAGGCAGGGCCCGCCGCCGCGTCATCGGCGCCATGACGATGCGATGCGGCAGGCTGAGGTCGCCGAGCCGGAAGGGCTCAAACAGGATACTCATTCGGCCGCCTCGGCCCGCGCCTCGCGGAGCGACAGCAGGCGGCGGGCATTGCCGCCGGCGATGAGTTTCTGCTCGCTCTCCGACAGGCAGGCCTCCGCGAAGCTTTGATGCAGCCGGTCGGCTTGCAGGGCAGGCAGGATCGGCCAATCGGTGCCGGCGAGGACGCGCTCGGGGCCGAAATAGTCGACCAGCACCTTCACGATGCGCGGGTCGTCGCCCATCGTGTCGAAATAGATGTTCGGGCGGTTGGGCGCATGGCGCTGGTCGCGACCAAAACGCCCGCCACGGGCCGATTGCACGATGCCGCCCAGCCCGAGCGCGGCGAAGACGAGGTGCAGGTCGGGCAATTCGTCGATGATGCCGCTGTTGAGGACAGAGAGGAACGCGACGCCGTTCATCAGCCCGCGGCCGAGCGAGTTGCCCCATGGGCCAGCGCCGGTAATGAGCACCGGCGAGTTGGGGTGGGCGACCGGGTGCACGAAGACCGGCACACGGTGGCGCGCTGCGACTTCCAGCGTCGGGCGCACCGACGGATCGGCGAGGAATTTGCCATCGCGGGCAGAGTCGATGACCAGACCGCCAAGGCCCAGCTCGACGATGGCGCGTTCGGCTTCGGCTGCGCCCGTCTCGCCGGAGAAGGCATCGACGACGCCGAAGCCCAGCAGCGAGGGATACCTGGCGCCCAGCGCGGCGAGCCAGTCGTTGACGCCGGGGATCAGCGAGTGGTCGATCGGGCCTTCGGCGCCGAACAGGCTCTCGACGGTGGTAGTGACCACCGCCAGCGACACGCCTGCCGAGGCGAACTCCTCGACCAGCGCCTCGGGGCTGGTGATCTTGCGGTAGATGTCCGCCGAAAAGCCGAAGCTCTTCTTTTCGTATTTGCCACCCGGGCCCCAGGCCGGTGGCCAGAGGTGGGTGTGAATGTCGACGATATCGAGTGGGGCGCTCATTCAGCGGCTACCTTTCGGGCTTCGCGTTCAGCAATGCCGGCCTTGACCAGCGGGACGACGTCACGGCCGTAAGTCACCGTGTCCGAGGTTGGGTAGAAACCGCGCACCAGGAAGTTGGAGATGCCGAGGTCGTAGTAATCGAGGATGGCGTCGGCCACCTGTTCGGGTGTGCCCACCAGCGCAGTGGAATTGCCGCCGGCGCCCGAGGCTTCGGCTACTTCCGTCCACAGCCGCTTGTCGAGCACCTTGCCGCGCGCCGCTGCTTCGCGCAGGCGGACCGAACCCACATTGGTGGGGAGCTTTTCCCCGTTGCCGCCTGCCTGCCGTGCGACGCCGGCCTTCACCTTGGCGAGGATATCGGCGGCCGAGGCCCAGGCATCGTCCTCCTTTTCCGCGACGATAGTCCGGAAGGCCAGGGTGAACCGGATTTCCGACGGGTCGCGGCCGTGCGCCTTGGCCACGGCACGAACCTTGGCGATGGTCTCGCGCGCTCCGTCGAGCGGCTCGCCCCACAGCGCATAGAGGTCGGCATGCTTGCCGGCGACTGCGATCGCCGCGTCCGACGAGCCGCCGAACGAGATGGGGATGCGGGGCTTCTGAAACGGCTTCACCTGGCTGAAGGCGCCCCTGAACTTGTAGAAGCGCCCCTCGTGGTCGAAGGGCTCGTCGGACTGCCAGACCTTCTTGAGTACCTCGATATATTCCTCGGTGCGGGCATAGCGGGTGTCGTGATCCTCGAAGTCGCCGTCACGCGCCTGGTCGGTGTCCGACCCGCCGGTGATGATGTGGGCCCAGACGCGACCATCGGAGAACTGGTCGAGGCTCGCGAGCTGCCGGGCGCCGAGCGTCGGCTGCATCAGGCCGGGGCGGTGGGCAAGAAGCGCGCCGATCCGCTCGGTCTGGCTGAAGACATAGGCGGCGATCTGGTTGTTGTCCGGCCACTGGGCGAACTGGCCGATCAGCAGCCGGTCGATGCCGGCCGCTTCGAGCGCCTGCACGTGACCCTTGATATAGACCTTGTCGATCACAGGGCCGGTGGTAGGGACCACGTCCGAGCCTTCGCGGTTGGAGGTGTGGCCGATGAATTCGGAAGCCATCAGAAGACCTTCCCTTCTTCGAGATGCGTCGTGGTGCCGTTGAGGTGGTAGTCGCCCAGCACCCGCGCCTTGTGGAGCAGCGGGTTGTGGTTGAGCACGGTGCGGATGTTCCGCCAGTGCCGGTCGAAACTGTATTTTCGCGAGGTCGCCGAACCGCCGCCCAGCTCAAAAATCTGCTCGGCGGCCTTGAGGCCGAGCTCGGCGAGGATCAGCTGGGTGTTCGAGGTGGCGAGCGAGCTCTCGATCAGCGACGCCTCGATGCGGGCTTCGTCGTCGCTGGCGAAGGCCTCGACGGTGCGGTCGAGCGCGCGGGCGCTTTCGCGCAACAGCGCGTCGATGGCGAAGGAGCGGGCAGCGATTTCGCCCACCACCTTCTGGACGAAATGATCCTCGCGCGCTGTCGCAGCCGGGCTGTGCTGGGCGGCGCGGGCCTGCTTGCGGACATACTCGGTCCCCTCGCGCAGAGCAGCGCGAACGGCGCCACCGGCCGAGGCGGCGAGGTGAAGCTGGCGCAGCGTCGAGGTGTGGCGCCCGACCCTCGTGCTCATCGCCCGCTGTGACAATTCGCTGGGCAGTACCTCGACATTTTCGAGCAGCACGCCGCCCGAGGCGGTGAGCTTCTGGCCTATGCCGTCCCAGTCGTCGAGGATGGTGATGCCGGGGCGGTCGGTGGGGATGAGGGCGGCAAAAAACTCGCCCTCCGCGGTCTTGGCGCTGAACGAGGCGTAATCGGCAAAGGCGGTGCCGGTGGCGTACCACTTGCGGCCGTTGAGGCGGTAGCGGTCGCCGTCACGGCTCAGTCGCGTGTTGATTTCGCCCGGCTTCGGGCCGCCTTGCTCGGTATGGGCGCCGCCGAACAGCTTGCCGTCGAGCACATGCTGCAGATGTTCGCGGGCCTGCGGCCCATCGGGATCGAGCACCAGGCCTTCGGTGAAGTTGAAGTGTGAGCGCAGCGCATGCGCGACGTTGGAATCGGCGCCACCGATGGTGGCGATCACCTCGATCAGGTCGGTGATCGAGCCGCCCGGGCCGCCCAGTGCCACCGGGACGCGAAGCGCGCCGAGGCCGCTGGCCTTGAACCTGGCGAAGGCCTCGAAGGGCAACTCGCGCTCGATGTCACGCTTTGCTGCGCCCACCGCGATCTCGTCGGCGAGCGGCTGTGCGCTGGCGAGCAGTTCGCTGAGGGGTGGGGTAGCCCGGCTGATCCTGGCGATGGCAGTCATGAAAATCTCCGGCTCAGGCCTGGGTCAGCACGCGGTCGAGGTTGGACAGCAACCGGTAGGCGCCGTGCCAGTAGAGCAGGGGCTCGGCATCGCCGCGGGCGGTGACGGTATTCACCCTGCCGAGCAGGATGGCATGCGAGTGCCGCTCGATGGCCTCATCGAGCGTGCAGTCAATGCTGACGAGCGCTCCGTCGAGGCCGAGCGAGCCCGACGGCTGCTGCTGCCAGGTCGCGCCCTCGTAGCGGCCCGTGCCCTTGATGCCGCCACGACCGGCGAAACGGTCGGCGACGTGCGACTGTTCGTGAGCGAGCAGGTTGACGCAGAAGCCGCCGTGGTTCTGCACGATCGGCCAGCTCGAGGAGGCGCGGTTGAGGCAGACGATCAGGGTCGGCGGCTCCATCGAGAAGGACGACACCGATGTCGCCGTGAAGCCGGTGCGCTCCTCGCCGCTGCCGGTGGTAATCACCGCGACTGCGCCGGCGAGATGGCGCATGGCGGTCTTGAAGGCCGCCGTCTCCTGATCGGGGATCGGTGGCGCCACGGGCTTGCTGCGCAGCTCAACGACCGACATGGCGATACTCCTCGTAGTCAAGTGGCAGCCCGCCGCTGCCACAGGGGGAGGCAGCAGCGGGCGACAGGCGATGGGCGAAGAGAACCATCGCCGGATCCGTCATTCGGCTGGGGCCGCCATCGGCGCGTCGCTCATGTTGTCCCTCGTGATGGGCCTTGGCGCCCGGTAGTCGAGTGGAATGCTACATTGTCTATAAATCTAGTCGAGAGTTGTGCTTGCGAAGCTGGCTTGTGTGGGGGAACAAAATTCCTCCGCCGCTGCAACAGGCGCGAACCTGTCGCCACAATGGCTTACGGGGCGGCTCTCAGCTGTTCGCCGGCGACAGGCAGCGGCAGGTCGAAGCGCTCGCGCATGGTTGCGCCCTCGTAGCGGGCGGGGAATACGCCACGCTGCTGCAGGCGGGGGATGACTTCGGCGACGAACTCGCTGAGATCGTCGGGCAGCACGGGCGGCAGGATGTTGTAGCCATCGACCGCGCCCGCCTCCCACCACGAGACGATGCCCTCGACCACCTCGTCCGGCGTGCCGACGACCATGCGGTGGCCGCCTTCAAGCCGGCGGACGAACTGGCGGGCCGTGACGCTGTCGTGGCGGATGAGCGCGGCGAGAGCGTCGGTGAAACCAACCGGGCGCTGCTGGTCGACGGAGGACTGGAACAGGTCGGCGCTGAGCGGCGCGTCGGGGTCGAGGCCGGCGTAGTCGATGCCCGCACCCCTGGCGAAGCGACGGAGCAGACCTTCCTCCGAGCCGGTCTCGCTGATCGCCTCGTGGCGTGCGAGCGCCTCCTTGTGGCTGCGACCGAGCACGGGGACGAGGCCCGGCACGATCTTCACCGAGGCGCGGCTGCGGCCGAGGCGCTGGGCCCGGGTCCGCACTTCGCTGCCGAAGCTCTTCGCTGCTTCGAGCGAGAGCAGCGAGCAGTAAATGATTTCGCCGTGGGCGGCGGCGAAGTCGATACCGTCGTTCGAGGCACCGGCCTGCGCCATCACCGGGCGGCCTTGCCGATTCGTCGGCACGTTGAGCGGACCGGCGACGGAGTAGAACTCACCCTTGTGGTCGAGCCTGTGTGCCCCGCTTGCGTCCCACGCCCCCTCGGCCGTCGGCGAGGGCCGGACATCCCAGCTTTCAAACAGGGCGTTGAACACCGCCATAAACTCATGCGCCTGCCGGTAGCGCGCCTCGCGCGGCGGCAAAGGTGCGCTGCCGAAATTGGCAGCGACGGCCGGATTGAACGACGAAACGATGTTGACGATGGTGCGCCCGCCCGAGATGGCGTCGAGCGTCGCGATACGGCGCGCCAGGTTGTAAGGCGAGTTGTAGGTCGAGGACGCGGTGAGCTCGAAGCCGATATCGGGCACCTGCGCTGCGAGCGCGGTAAACAGCACGACCGGATCGAAGCTGTGCAGCGGGCGCTGCGACGCGTCGGTCATCAGCGCCGGATGGTCCGAGAGGAACACCGCGTCGAACACGCCAGCGTGCGCGATCTTCGTGGCGTTCAGATAGTGATCGTATTCGGCGAAGCGCAGCGGCGAGCCCGAGCCCATCCGGTGCGAGCCGCCGACATAGCCGGTCGAATTGATGCAGGCGGTGAGGAACAGGCGGCGCCTCATGGTCAGACTGCCCGCTGGCCGCTCGGCAGGCTGCCGTTGAGAGCGTGGTTGCCGACCGCGTGGAACTTCCAGTGCAGCGGATCGTGCACGGTGTGGGTGCGGGCGTCGCGCCAGTAGCGGTCGAAGGCATACTTGCGCGAGGTCGAGCTGGCGCCGCAGAGCTGGAACAGCCTGGTCGACGCTTCGAGCGCGATCTCGGTGGTGAGCACCTTGGCCTCGGCCAGAGTGATCGAGGCAGCGCCGGTGGCTTCCAGCGATGGGTGGGCGAAAGCGGCATCGAGCTTCAGCCCGCCGCGTTCGAGCAGAGCTTCAGCAGCGTGGAGCTTGATCGTCAACTCGCCGATCAGTGCGAGAATATAGGGAGCATCCGCCGCGCGGTCGTAGCCCGTGCCACTCCATGGCCGCGCCTTGGTGCGCACATAGTTGAGCGTCTCCTCGAGCGCGCGCCTGGCGATGCCGAGGTCGATGGCGCAATGCACAAGTTGCGGTACCGCGCCGAGGGGCAGGTCGGCGCGCGCCGCCTGCACGCGAAAACCGTGCGATTTGGGCACGCGCACCTGGTCGAGAGTCAGCGTGCCGCTGGCGGTGGTGCGCTGTCCCATGCCGTCCCAGTCGTCGGTGATCGAGAGGCCCGGCCACGGATTGGGCACCAGCACCGTGAGCGGCTTGCCGTCCTCGTCCTGGCAGACGACGGAAATCAGTGCCGAGAGCAGGGCGCCGGTCGAGTAGAACTTGCGGCCCGTGATCACCCAGTCGTCGCCGTCCGACACTGCGTTGGTGGAAATGGTAGCCGCCGTCTTGCCCTCGACCTCGGACGACGCGTTGCCCCAGGTGATGCCCCCGAGCTGGCGCGCGTAGAAATCGGCCTGCTGCGACTCGCTGCCCACGGCGCCGATAAAGGCGGTGGCGAATATCGAGCTGACGAAGAGCTGACCCAGCGAGGCATCGGACCCGGAGATCGCGGCGACGACCCGCGCGACATCGGGATAGCCCAGTTCCAGCCCGCCGAACCGCCTGGGCACCCGGATGGCGAGGAGCCCGGCCGCCGCCACCTGGTCGTATTCGGCCTGCGGCAACACCCGCTCCCGGTCGCGGCGGATGGCGTCCGCGAGGAATTCCACCGCCAGTCGCTCGGCGGTTTCGATCGCTTCGGCAGGGCTCGCGAGTCCGCTCGACGGCAGGGTTTTCAGGGCAGTCAGGCTCATCGGCTGGTCCTCTCGATCACTCGCAACGCTACTAGTTGACTATTTTTATAGAGATTGTCAATTTAACGCCGCGTCAGCCGTACAGGGGCGGACAGGCGCACCGTTCCCTTTTTCGGAGGACCCGAGATGACCAAGCGACTATTGGCCTTCCTGTTCGCCCTGCTGACTTTCGTGCCGCTGCAGCTTGCAGCGGCCGAGCCGGTCCGCGGCGGCACACTCAACTTCCTGCTCGGCCCACAACCGGCAATGCTCGTTGCCTTCACCACCGACGGCGTGCGCTCGATCAGCCCCAAGATCACCGAGGGGCTGCTAAGCTATGATTTCGACCTCAAGCCCAAGCCCGAACTCGCCACCGAGTGGACCATCAGCCCCGACGGGCTGACCTTCACCTTCAAGCTCCGCCAGGGCGTGAAGTGGCATGATGGCCAGCCGTTCACCTCGGCCGACGCCGCCTTCTCGATTCTGCTGCTCAAGGAAATCCACCCGCGCGGCCGCATCACCTTCGCCAACGTGGCGAGCGCCGATACGCCCGACGACCATACGCTGGTGCTGCACCTCTCGAAGCCGGCGCCCTATCTCATCAACGCGCTCGCATCGCAGGAATCCCCGATCGTCCCCAAGCACATCTACGATGGTACCAAGGCCGACACGAACCCGGCGAGCAACGCGCCCATCGGCACTGGCCCGTTCAAATTCGTCGAGCTGGTGCAGGGGGATCACCTGATCCTCGAGCGCAACCCCGACTATTGGGATACCGGCAAGCCGTATATCGACCGCATCGTCTTCCGCTTCGTACCGGACTCGGGCGCCCGCTCGATCGCGCTCGAAACCGGTGAGGCCGATGTCGCCGACGGCAATCTGGTCCCGCTGAGCGAGCTCGACCGGATCACCGCGCTGCCCAACATCACGGTCGAAAAGCGCGGCACCATCTTCAATTCGGGCGTGAAGCGACTCGAGTTCAACCTCGACAACGAATACCTCAAGGATATCCGGGTCCGGCAGGCCATCGCCCACACCATCGACAAGCAGGTGATCCGCGACGTGGTCTGGTATGGCCACGGCCAGATCGTCTCGGGCCCGATCAGCCCCGATCTCGTGCCGTTCCGCGCCGATGACCTGCCGACCTACGACGTCGACCTCAAGAAGGCCGAAGCCCTCCTCGACGAGGCCGGCTACCCGCGCAGCGCCGACGGCATCCGCTTCCACCTGCCGCACGAATATCGCCCGGCGACCGATGGCGACAAGCGCACGGCCGAATATGTGAAGCAAGCGCTCGCCCAGGTCGGCATCGCCGTCGATGTCCGCACGCAGGACTTCCCGAGCTATGTGAAGCGCGTCTACACGGACCGCGACTTCGCCTTCACCACCAACTCGATGACCAACACCTTCGACCCCACGGTAGGCGTGCAGCGGCTCTACTGGAGCAAGAACTTCAAGCCCGGCGTGCCCTTCTCGAACGGCGCGCACTACGTGAACCCCGAGGCCGACAAGCTACTCGAGGCCGCCGCAGTGGAGATCGATCCGATCAAGCGCAAGCAGCTCTGGGGTGACCTGCAGAAGCTGGTCATCGCCGACCTGCCCGATCTCAATCTGATCTCGGACGACAACTTCGCGCTCATCAACAAGCGCGTCGTCGATGCGGTAGTGGATGCGGGCGGTATCGCCGGCAACCTCGCCAGCGCCTACCTCGCCGATCCGTCCTGAACCCCCAGGCGGCGCCCGCCGGCGCCGCCATCCACCAATCTGGAGGCTGCCATGCGGCAATGGGATGTGATCGTCGTCGGTTCGGGCGCCGCCGGGCTCACCGCGGCGCGCAATGCCCGCGAGGCCGGTGCCGAAGAGGTGCTGGTGCTCTCCAAGGGTTTTGCCGGCCGCGCCGGCGCCACCATCACCTCGGGCGGCGGCGTGTCGATCGCTGGGGCCGAAGTGATCGACCTCGGCTTCCCCGGCACGCCCGACGATAAGGTCGAGCATTTCATCCACGACACCATCCGCTCGGGCTCCTTCCTGTCCGAGCAGCACCTCGTCGCCGCCATGGCCGAGAACGTGGCGGTGGAAGTGAAGGCGCTGATTGAACAAGGAACCAGGATCACCTCCACCCCGCGCGCCCCCGGCCACAGCAGCGGACGCGGCGTCAACATCTCGGGCGTCGAGATGCAAAAGGCAGTGCTGAAATCGGCGACCGGGGCTAACGTCGCCTTCCGCGAGGATTTTTACGCAGCCGGTCTGCTGAAGCGCGAAGGTGTGGTCGTCGGTGTCGGCGGCCTCGACCGGCGGACCGGCGAGACCGAGCCCATCTTCGGCAAGGCTGTCGTCCTCGCCACCGGCGGCACCACCTCGAACTGGCGGCTACGCACCGCACCCGAGGAGCTCAACGGCGACGGGCACGCCATGGCGCTCGCCGCCGGGGCCGAGCTGATCGAGATGGAGATGCTGCAGTTCCTGCCCTGCTGCCTTGTCGCGCCCGACATGTGGCGCGGCCTACAATTCCCTTGGATTCTCGGGCCGCAGAGCGGCATCCGCGCCTGGCTGTTGAACAAATACGGCGAGCGTTTCCTCGCCCGCTGGGATGCCGACAAGATGGAGCTGGCGACGCGCGACGTGGTCGCCGCCGCGATGGCGACCGAGATCCTCGAAGGCCGCGGCTCGCCCAATGGCGGCGTCTATATCTCGTGGGCCCACCTGCCGCGCGACATCATCGAGAATTTCCCGGCGATGAGCCGCAATGTCTCGGCCGACTGGGTTTGGGAGGGTTTTCAGATGCGCTTGATCGTCGATCGCATCCTCGCCGGCCACGCCATCGAGGTGGCACCGGCGGCGCACTTCTCCATCGGCGGCGTGCGGATCGACCCGGGCTGCGCCACCGCCGTGCCGGGCCTCTATGCCGCGGGCGAAGTAACCGGCGGCGTGCATGGCGCCAATCGGCTCTCCGGCAATGCCGGGGCTCAGATGCTGGCACAGGGACGGCTCGCCGGTCGCGCTGCCGCGGCGTTTGCAGCGCGGCAGCCGACGCCTGACGCTTCGGATGATTGGGCGGAACTCGAGGCAGCAATCAATGCGCCGCGCCTGCGCAATGACGGCCCGAAGCCCGCCGAGGTGAAGTCGGAACTCGAAACCATCGTCGAGCGGGCGCTGTCCCCGGTGCGCAAGGGCGGCGACCTGGACGCCGGGCTGGACAAGCTGCGTGGGGTCATCGCCGACGCCCTGCCTCGCCTCGCCTGCCGCACCGACGAGGTCGCCTTCAGCCGAGACTGGAGCGATGCGCTCGAATGCCGGTCGGCCGCGACCATCATCGAGGCGACGCTGCTGAGCGCCCGGGCGCGCGAGCACTCGATCGGCGCGCACCGCCGCACCGACGCCGTCGCAGTGCCCAGCCGGGAGTTGCGCCACAACGTCGTGTCGCGCCGTTCGGGCAAGACCACGCTGACGCGCGAGGCCGTTGTCTTCTCGCTCCTCGAGCCGGTCGGAGCATGAGGCTCAACCTGCGCCTGCTGCGACCGGGAGATGGCGAGAACTGGACCGTCGCGGACCTGCCGCCCGAGCGCGCGCCCGCCGCCGGATGGACCGGCGTCAGCGTCAGCGCGGCGCTACAATATATTCAACGCGAGTCCGACCCGTCGTTCGGCTACCTGCTGAGCTGCCGGCGTGGCCTCTGCAATGTCTGCGCCATGCGCATCGACGGGGTGGTGACCACCGCCTGTACCACCGAGGTGCGCGACGGCATGCATATCGAGCCGGCCAAGCCCAAGCTCGTGCTCAAGGACACCATCGTCGAGGTGAGCCTGGTGCGAAAGCACCGGACCACCAGCTAGTCCGGCACTCTCCGGTGCGCGGCGAGGTTGTCCGCTCTTGGCGCAAAGCGGTCGTTTGCGAGCAGTTGACCTAAAAGCCACAGGCCCAAACCGGGGCCCTCTTTGCGTCGAGACGGGGGGGCGCCACACTGTCGCTTGTCATTGAGGCGTACTCTGATTGGGATCGTCTAAACCTTTGTGGGCGATAACAAACGGCCATAGCCGCGCACCTGCATTCGCCATCCCTTGGCCGGTCAGGAAAATCCCAACGGAGAGCCTAAGCGCGAAAAAGCCCGGTAATCCGGGCTTTTTGCTAGTGATCAGGAAAGATCATTCAGCGATTAGCAGACCTGAACCACCGAACCTCGTGCAGGAAGTTATCCCCGTCCTCTCCACTTGCTGCACTATCATAGGAATAATATCCTATGTTGATTGGGAGGACATCGATGCAGATCCAGGTGGCAAATTGGGGCCAGAATGCTGGGAATACGCCGCAAGGGCTGGGGGAGGCCATGCAGGCGCAGTTCCTGGGCGACTTCGCGGTAACAGGAATACTTTCCTTGGTTGCCCGCGAACGCGGCGTTCCGGTCGGCATGCTCATGCATCGCACGCGCAGCACGGCGGGCGTCGCCGAGGCGCGGCAACTAGCCATGTACCTCATGCATGTGGTGCTGCAGCGGCGCATGGCCGAGGTCGGTGCCTTTTTCGGGCGCGACCGCACCACGGTCTCCCACGCCTGCCGCGTGATCGAGGACCGGCGCGAGGACCCGGTATTCGAGGCGGACGTAGCGAGGCTCGAAGCGGCAATCGGGGAGATCGTGGGATGCCTGCCGACCTGGCTGCGCGGCACGGGTGGCCAGCATGCGGCCTGATCGGGACGCTCTGCGCTTCGTGCGGGTTCTCGCCAGGGGCGGATCGGCGAAGCGGCGGGAACAGGAATTCGTGGCGGCGAGCGCGCGGCTCAGTGTGCGACAGGTGCGGGAATTGGTGGCGGCCGGGGTGCTGGCATTGGTGGGGGACGAATGCACGGCCGGGCAGGATGCGCGCACGTGGCTGCGGCGGGGGATGATCGAGGGGGATCAGTTCGCGGCGCAGCATCAGGTGGCGGTGCGCGGTGCGGACGGGACAATAGTCAATCTCGCCGACAATGTGCTGGCACTGCTGGCGCGACCTGGGCGCGGGGAGGACGCGTTTCTCGACGCGGCGCAGGTGGAGGCTGGGGAGCGGGTCCGGCGGCTGGCGGAACGGGCGCGTCTCCAGCCGCGGCTGACGATGAGCTATTCGGCGACGCATACGGTGAGCGGCAAGGCTGGTGGCGGGGCGGGAGAAATCGGGGACATGGCGGCGGATGCTCGGCGGCAGCTGGGGGAACTGGTAGCCATGCTGCCGCGCGACTGCGCCGGGGTGGTGATGGATGTGTGCGGGCTCGAAAAGGGCTTGCAGGCCGTGGAGGCGGAACGGGGTTGGCCGCGGCGAAGCGCGAAACTGGTGCTGCGGATCGGGCTGGATCAGCTGGCGCGGCATTTCGGGCTGAGTGCGCAGGCGCGGGGGAAGGAGACGGGGAAGGTGCGCGGGTGGCTGGGGGATGGGGCTCGGCCGGGGGTGTTTGGGTGAGGGGGGCAGTGGCTGGGGCTACCCCCACCCTCGGTCCCTCCCCGCAAGGGGGAGGGAGGCGATGGGGCGCGGGATGGGGGGCCCAAAGCGCGCGGTGCGTGGCGCGAGCGCGAGTTCGGTGCTTTGGGGTGGGGACGTGGTGCTTCGGACTCTCGGGGCCGGTGGTCGTATCGAGCGGCGCTACAAACTCGTACTGCCCCGGGCGGAGACCCGGGGCCTATTGCACTGCGCCACTCGCGTGGAGGTATCCGTGGGCCCCGGCTCTTCGGCCGGGGAAGTGCGGTGGTGGGGAGGGTGCGGGTGGGGTGGAGGATAGGGGTGGTTCGGGGCAGCCAACGCCGTTGATGGTATCTGGCGGCGCCACAAACTCGTACTTCCCCGGGCGGAGACCCGGGGTCTATTGCACCGCTCCACTCGAGGGGAGGTATCCGTGGGCCCCGGCTCTTCGGCCGGGGAAGTAAGGTGGTGGGGTGGGTGCGGTGTGGAAAGTGCCGTATTGGGGTGGGTGCTGTGGTGGGTTGAGTGCCCGTGGTGGGTGATGTCGTGAATGGTGCGGTGGTGGGACCTGCCGCGATGCGATCGCAGGTGGCCGCTGGTGCTGCCGAGAGCTGGACGCAGGTTTGACCGCCGGCGCTGTGAGGACACGAGCGGAGCTTTCGCCGATAGCCGGGGTTAGCCTATCGCGGATCGCCGTTTCGATGTCGCGCTCGTGGAGCTTGCGCTAGCTCGACATCCGGAGCCTGGGCGACCGAAGTGCGAACCGCGCCTTACACCCGTGCCGTAGCCTCGGACCGTATCCGGTTCACCATTGCCACCAGGCCGTTCGAGCGTTGGGTGGTGAGGTGTTCGCGCAGCCCCAGTTCGTCGAAGAGGGCGATCGCGTCGGTTTGGGCGATTTCGGTGGCGGGGCGGTCCGAATAGATGGCGATGAGGATGGCGACGAGGCCGCGGACGATCATGGCGTCGGATTCGCCGCGATAATGGAGGCGGTGCTGGTCGTCCTCGGAGGAGACGAGCCAGACCTGGGAGACGCAGCCATGGACGCGGTTTTCGGCGTTGCGCTCTTCGGGTTCGAGCGCGGGCAGGGCCTGGCCGAGTTCGATGATGTAGCGATACCGGTCCTCCCAATCGTCGAGGAAGGAGAGGTTTTCAGCGATATCGAGGAAGGCTTGCGGGTGCGTCATGGCTTTTACTTAGTGCAAAGCGCAGGGCGATCCAACGGGGCAAAAGAAAAGAGCTGCAGACGCGGGGCAGCGTGTCTGCAGCTCAGCCGGACACCGGGCCACCTTCGGGGGATGGGGCCAATGGTCCGGCGCTAGCCCAGCCATGCCGGCCGCGGTCGGGGGACCGGGGCCGTTTCGACGGTCGATGAAATCTGCATGGGCGCGACCGCCTGGGGCTGGGCAGTGCTCTTGACGGCGGCAGAGAGGAGGGCCTTGCCGCCGACGCATTCGAGAGTGGTGCACTCGGTCTTTTCGATCTGCGCAACGATTGCGGACTGGCCGGCGGCCATGGCCTGGGCAGTTACCGAGCCGGCCGCGGCGGGGAGGTCAACCCCGGGCCGGATCACGAGAAACGCCGCTACGAGCCAGAACGCCGATTTGAGAATGAACCGCAAGTCCGTTGCTCCACCGAAAGGGGACGAGTGCCGCCTTTTGCATGTCCAACACTATTGCCGGCGCTTTAATGGCGGATGCGGGCAATCGATAAAATTTGAATCAATTGCCCAAAGCCATGTGCAAGAACTTGTTTACGCTAACCGGGAAAACCAACCGCAGAACAAACACTTCGTCCCGGGAAACAGGGGCGCGTCGGGGTGCACTTAATTGTGTCTTAGGTCTTCGATGAAAGTGTGATTCCACGAATAAAAGGGGCACACCCCGGTGAGTTTTGTGATGCGTAGCCTTCTCTCTTTGGGCATTGGCAAGGAGATCGCCAGACCCGTTGCCCTGAGCGGCGGGCGCCCCGAGATTCTGCGTCGCCGCATTGCGGGCACGGCTGCCCGCGTCATCACCGTCGCCGGCGCCCTGGCGCTGCCGTTCTCGCTCTACATGCTCGTCGGCCGCGGCGTGCTGGTGCCGTTCATCGTGGCGATGGCGGGCCTGCTGACCGGCATCATGAGCCTGGCGCTGCACCAGCGCGAGCAGTACGACCGCGCCGTCGCCACCCAGATCTACGGCATGGCCGCGATCGGGCTTCTGGCGGCCATCACGCGTGCTCCGTTCCTCGATTTCGGCATCGCGACGGCGCTGATGGCGCCGATCTATGCGGCGATGCTGGCCCATGGCGAGCTGCGCAAGTGGAGCTGGGCGTTCGTGGCGGTCACCGCGGCGGCCTCGGCCATCGTGGCCATGCAGTTCGTGACGCTGCCGGCCTTCATGGATTCCGGTTATGCCGGCATCGGCGCCTTCATCGTTTCGGGCGTTCTGGTGGGTTATGCCGCCACGCGCCTGGGCGCCGCGTTCGAAGTGCAGGATACGAGCAAGCTCAATACCTACCGCCACCTCGTCGAGCACGTGCAGGACGCCGTGATGCGATTCGGCGAGGATGGCGAAGTGCTCTTCACCTCGCAGTCGGCCGAGCGCCTTTTCGGCTGCCGCCGCTACGAGCTGTCGCGCGGCGGCCTGGGTGAGCGCATCCATGTGCTCGACCGGCCCGTCTACCTCACGGCCTTCGCCGACGCGAACCGGGACGGCAAGACGCGCACGATCGAAGTGCGCATGCGCAAGGACGACCTCGAGGGTTCGACCCGCGCCCCGCAATTCATCTGGGTGGAAGTCGCCTTCTCGCCCGTAATCGAGAATTCGGAAGGGCTGCGCCACGAGGTGGTGGCGCTCTACCGCGACATCACCAGCCGCAAGGACGACGAGGACGTGATGAAGGCCGCCCGGCAGGCTGCCGAGGACGCCTCGAACGCCAAGTCGCGGTTCCTGGCGACGATCGGGCACGAGCTGCGCACGCCGCTCAACGCCATTGTCGGCTTCTCGGAAATGATGTCGACGGGCATCGGTGGCGAGTTGTCCCCGACGCACAAGGAATATGCTGAGCTCATCCACCAGAGCGGCCATCACCTGCTCGACGTGGTCAAGATGCTGCTCGACATGTCCAAGATCGAGGCGGGCAAGTTCGAGCTCCAGACCGATGCCTTCGCGCCGGACGACCTGGTGGCGCCGAGCCTGCAGATGGTCGGCTCGCTGACCAAGGCCCGCAACATCACGGTCCGCACCGAGATCGCGCCCAAGATGCCGCTGCTGACGGCCGACGAGCGCGCCTGCCGGCAGATCGTGATCAACCTGCTCTCGAACGCCATCAAGTTCAGCCACGACTATGGCGTGGTGACGCTCTCGATGAAGCGGCAGGGCGAGAACATCAACATCTCGGTGCGCGACAACGGCATCGGCATGGCACCCGAATCGATCCGCCGACTCGGCGAGCCGTTTTTCCAGGTTCAGGACGGTCTGGCGCGCCAATATGAGGGCACGGGGCTCGGTCTTTCGATCGTAAAAGGCCTGGTAGACCTCCACGAAGGCCGGATGCACGCGGTTTCCGAGCTTGGCGTGGGAACAACGATGACGGTTTTACTCCCGGTAAACGGTCCGGCGATTAAGCTGCCCGAAACGGCATCGGTCACCCCCATTCGCCGCGATACGAGCGCGCAGCAAACTTCCGTATGGCAAGACGAAAGAAAAAGAAGAGCTTAATGACGGCTTCGACCTTCACCCGCCTCCCCATGATGGCGGGTGGCGTCGTCGCATCCTCGGCTGGTCGGGTTGGCCTGTGGGCCATCTCGCACTTCGCACGGGCGCCCCTGGCCTATAGCAGCGTGTTCGTGCTCACCACGTTCTCGCTGATGGCGGCCAATAACGCTCTCTTCAACCAGCAGCACCGGCATCCGGCTCCCCTGTTCTCGGGCGGCGCCACGGCACAGGCCATGGCGCCGGTGATGGAAGACGTCGCCGAAGTGCAGCCGGCCGTGCGCCAGGCTGCCGCGCGCAACGTGCAGCCGGACTATATCAGCGATCCCGTCAGTCCGCAGACGACCGGCAGCGTGTCGCGCCAGGCGGTGGCCGAGATTCCCGATGGCGGGGCGATCGGCAATTCCAAGGTCTTCGAGGTCCAGAAGAAGCTGGCGCAGCTAAAGCTCTTCGAGGGCAAGGTTGACGGCTATTATGGCCCGATGACCGCTTCGGCGATCCGCAAGTTCGAACTGGCCGCCGGCCTCAAGCCGCAGGGCGCGCTGACGCCGGACGTCGTCGAGATGATCCTGCGCGCGCCGGTCAACGACCAGATGACCATGCTCATGCAGGGCCAGGCCCAGCCGCAGCCGGCCCCGATCCAGCAGATGCCGGCCACCCAGCCGCAGATGCAGGTGGCGGCGAGCAACAATGTCTATGTCGCCCCGCAGCAGCCGGCGATGCAGGCCCAGGCGCAGCCCCAGCAGGGGCAGGGCGTGCCGCCGCTGGTCTTCAGCCAGCCGGCTCAGCAGAACGATCGCGTGCTGATCGCCCAGCAGGTGAAGCCGACCGCGGACGACGTGTTCAACGAAGTGGCCGACGGCGCGGCGAACGCGTTCGACTCACTGGCCAATACCGTGCAGGGTTGGGTGAGCGAGCCGGGCGGCGGTCGCCAGATCCAGGCGGCGCGAAACCAGGCGCCGCAACCGCCGGCACAGCTCGTCAATGCCCGCCAGCAGGCACCGGTGCAGCAGCAGCGGGCGGCCGAACCGGCTCCGCAGCAGGTGGCTTCGCTGCAGGCGCCGGCCAATGCCGTCTCCTCCACCGATCCGCAACTGGTGGCCAAGGTGCAGCGTGGGCTCGCGAGCCTCGGCTTCCTCGCCGGCTCGGTCGACGGCGTGCCGGGCGAGGCCACGGCCAAGGCGATCCGCAATTTCGAGGTCTACTACAATTACGACGTCACCGGAAAAGTGACGCCGCAGCTGGTGGACATGCTGACGGCCGCCGGAGCTGTGATATAGGGCTCCAATGAGCCAGCTCCGCACCGACCTGTGGTGCGCCGCCTTCGTGCGGCGCCACAACGATCTTGGCCAGTTCTGCGTGGTTTCGCGCCGGGGTGACCCGGTGGCCGGCCAGGTTTTCATCGAAGTCGATCATCTGAACGGAACCGTGTCGCTCTATGCGCCGGCCTCGGCCGTGGCGCGCTCGGAGGACGATGCGGTCGACCGGCTGTTCGAGCTGCGGTTCGACCACGTGGAGCCGGGGCAGGTGCGGGATCGGCTGGCGCGGGAAGAGAATTTCGACCCGGACTTCTGGGTGCTGAGCGTGGAGACGCGCGGGAGCGAACTGGGGCTGCGGGTGGCTTAGCACACCCCGATGCAGCTCGTCTGACCTCGCGACGTCAGCCTGACGCGCCGTTCGAGGGGCTGTGCGGACGCTGGCGGTTACGGGCGGCCATGTCGCCCATGAAGCGGTGGAGCATGACGTTGAAGTGGTCGGGCTTTTCCCAGAATGGGGCGTGGCCGGCGTCGGGGATGACGTGGACCTTGCCGCTCCAGAGATTGCGATAGGCGAGATTGCCGACATAGGAGAGGCGGGCGACGGGCTCGTACTGGCCGTCGATCACCGCGACCGGGACCGGCGAGCGCTCGACGACGCGCTTCTGGTCGGAATCGAGGCCCATCATGCTGGCCTTGAAGACACCGGTGCGCGCGTGGCCATCGGTGCGGCGGGCGGTTTGCGCGAAGGAAGCGGGGATTTCGCTCTCGCGGAAGCAGAGGCGCAGGAAGCGGGCGATATCCTCGTCGGTGAAATGCTCCTTGGAAGCCAGCAGCATGTCGCGGTGCATCTGGAAACCGCGCAGCAGGCCGATAGGCCCGCGATTGACCGGCGGCGCGCCGGTGATCATGAGGCCCGCCACGCGCGGATCGGTGGCGAGAAGCTCGATGCCGACATGGCCGCCCAGCGACCAGCCGTAGACGGCCGCCTTGTTGACCGACAATTCGTCGAGCACGACGCTCAGCACCTTGGCGAAGCCGCCGAAGGAATAGGTGGCAGGGTCTACCGCGTTGCTGGATTCGCCGTGGCCGGGAAGGTCGACGGCTATGATGCGGTACATTTCACCGAGCGCCGTGTTGATCTGCTTGGCGAACACATCCTTGGACGTGCCGGCGCCATGGATCATCAATAGCGGCAGGCCGCGCCCCGATGTCTCGCGGATGCGAATAGTGGCGTAAGGCGTGGCAATGGTCTTGTCGATCGCGGGCATGACGATCCCGTCTCCAGAAGTATCACGCCATTCTCATCGGCGGTTGTGTATTTGGCGTTGAGACTTGTGGTGAACAAATGCATAGCTGGCACTGAAGTATTTCGCTGATCCGGGGGGCTGGTGCGAATGACTGTCGGTGAGAATGCGCGAGACCAGGGCTATGTGCTCGGACATTCCGACCGCGAACTCGAGCGACTGGAACAGCAGGCCACCTTTTTCGGTGACATGACCCGCGACGTGCTGGTGCGCGCCGGTCTCGCACCCGGAATGCAGGTGCTCGACCTCGGATGCGGGGTGGGCGACGTCTCGATGATTGCCGCGGACATCGTGGGCGCGGACGGGGCGGTAACGGGCATCGATATCTCGCCCGATGCGCTGGCCATTGCCGAGCGCCGCGCGAAGGCCTCGGGCCGGGCGGCGGGGTTCCGGCACAGCAGTATCGATGACTTCGAGGGCTTTGACGGGTTCGACGCCGTCGTCGGGCGCTTCATCATGGTGCACCTGCCCAAGGCGCGCGAGACGCTGGGGCGTGTCGTGGCGGGTGCGAAGCCGGGCACGATCGTGGCCTTCGCGGAGCTGGACCTGAGCACGGTGAGCGCCACGGGCGAAACCCCGCTCCTCAATCGCTGCGTGCAATGGATCGCTGAGGTCTATCGGCGCGCCGGGCTCGACCCCAATCCGGGGACGGGGCTCTTTGCCACTTTCCGGGCGGTGGGCCTCAAGCCGCAGATGTACGGCATGACGCGGATCGGAGATGGCGGGGACGTTCCCGGCTTCGTGTTCCTGGCGGAATCGGTGCGCTCGATGCTGCCGATGATCGAAAAGCTGGGCATTGCCAGCGCCGCGGAGATCGAGGTGGATACCTTGCTCACGCGGCTTCTGGCCGAAGCCAGGGCGGCTGACCCCTGCGTCTTCTATCCACGCTTCATCGGCGCCTGGGCACGGGTCGAATAGGGATTATTCGGCCGGTTCCTCGAAGAGGCCGGTGGGCAGGCCATCGATGCTGAACTGGTTCTTCTGACGGCGATAGGCGTCGAGACCGATATCCTTCTCCTTGGCCTCGGCCCAGCGGGTGAGGGTCGGGCGTTCGCCGGCATAGTCGAAGAGGGGCACGCCGAAGCCGCAGGATGTCTGCACCAGGTCGATATCGAGCGAAGCCATCTGGCGGGCGCCGAGCGGTTCGCTATTGCCGAAATGGTCGGCGAGGAGCGTGGCGTATTCGGCGCTGTCGCGGCGGATGATGCGGCCCCGGCCATAAAGGCGAAGAATCTTGGGTGGTCCCTCGAACGAGCAGAACATGATGGTCATGCGCCCGTCGATCCGCGTGTGGGCTGCGGTTTCGTTGCCGCTCCCGGTGAGATCGAGATAGATCACCCGGTTGGGGCCGAGGATCCGGAAGTGGTCCGTGGGGCGCGGCGAGACGTTGACGCGCGATTCCGCGGTGGCCGTGGCGGTGAAGAAGATCTTCTGCTTGAGGATGAACTCGTGCTGGACCGCGTCGATATCGGGATATTGCTTGGCCATGGCGCACCTCCGCGCCGGTTTCTAGAGGAACCGGCGCCGGGTGTCACCCGGCGCGGCGCGAGCCGATGCGCGAAAGCGCCTCGATGGCTTCGCTGAGCGCCGGATTGCGCTGCACGCGCTCGGCGGCAGTGCGGGGCTCGGTGGCGAAGGGACGATATTCGGGCTTGGTGAGCTCGAGAAGGTTCACGTCGCCACGCCAGGCGCTCATCAGGAAGGCCATCGAATCCGGGGTGACGGTGTCGAACAGGCGCGCGAACTCGGTGAGGACTGGCGACTTGTCGTCGTCATGCGACGTGGCGTGGATGAGGACCTTCAGCCCCTCATAGGCCGTGGCGCCGAAGGCGCGCAGGATGACGAAGAGGGCGGCGCCCGAAACGTCATGCGCGATCTGGCCGCAGCGGACCTCGTCGAGTCCGGTGATCTGGTGGAGGAGGCGGGTGACCTCGGGGCGCCGGTTCTCCGAGAAGAGCTTCATCAGCGCGCGGGTCAATTCGTCGGTGGCAACGCTGATCTGCTCAATGGTCTTCTTGATCGGCGCGTCGGGCGTACGGCGCTCGCCGAAGGCCTTGATGACCTTGATGCGGTCGCTCTCGTTGAGATCGAAGAAAGCAGGTGCGAGGAGCGCGCAATCGAAATCGTCGCGGGCCGCCAGCGACCAGGCCACCTGGTAATCCATCTGCGCGGAGCGGGCGAGGGCGGAGAGATAGGGGCCTCGCGGGGCAATGGCGGTGTTGGTGGCGAGGGCGCGATAGACGCGGCGGCTATTCATCTGGAAAAGCCGCGCCAGCACCACGTTGGAAAGGTCGGAGCGGCGGGCAATGGCGGAACAGGCGGCAACGTCGCCGGCCTCGATGGTCTTGAGCATGGTGGCTTCGGAGAGGGCCGGAGCGCCAAGGAGATAATCGGGCAGGTCGTCGCCGGCATTGGCCACGACCAGATCCTCGAGAAGAGGGGAGAGGTGCGCCGAGCGGCCGAGCGTGGCGGCGGCCTTGGTGCGTGCCGAGGGAGCGGCCGTCGAGAAGAGGCGCTGCACCAGGGTCTCGAACTGCTGGAGTTCGGCGGCGGTCGGCTTTTCACGCCGCGCAAAGGCATCGCAGGCCGCGACCAGCAGGGTATTGGTGCGGTCAACACCCCCGGTTTCGATCAGCAACTGAAAGGTCTCATAGGGTTGAAAGCCGAGCATCGAAGCCTGCGCCGAAGTCTGGAAAAGTCGCAAAATGAAACGCAAATCGCGTTCTGCTCACTCTTTCCAGAGATTCGTTAGCGGACTGTTAACCTTGACGATCTCTTAATGAAAACCGTCGGATTAATGAGTCCGGCGCCTCGCCAGAACGGTTGGGGGCAGCAATAGGAGGCAAGCTTGGGAAAGCTCGTCCTGTTTGACAGGCCGGTGGAACCGGTGCCCAAACGCCCCCCTCGCGAGGGGATGGGGCAGATATTGATTTTCACCGGGGTCCGGTATGAGCGTCACGACAGGCCAGAACCGGATAACCGGACCAGCACCGGGAAAGCCAAGCGCAGGCGCGGGTAAGATCGCGAAGGCATTGCTGGCTCTGGCACTCGTCGGAGCCGTAGCCGCGTGTGCGCGGCCGGTGGGCGATTTCGGCCGGGCACAACCCAGCTTCACCCACGACGTGGCCATGCCCGCCGTCGGCAAGTGGCGCGCGGCGCAAGCCGGCGAGCCCGTTTCCAATTTCAACCAGACCGACCAGGAACGGCTGATGCATGACCGCGTCTGGCGGTTCCTCATCGCCCCGCATGGTCGCGACTGGGCTTTCGACAGCTCGGTGGAACTGCAGCGCACGCGCATCTACCCGGCGCGCGACAGCCGCTTCACCGTCGACCGCTATTACGGCACGCTCAAGAAAGACCCCTATCAGTCTTCGCGCGTCCGCTATCGGCGCGTGGGCAGCGATATCGACACGGACATCGCGCTGATGCCTTCGACATTCGCCGCCATCTGCGACGTGATCGAGGTGGACCGCCAGCGCGCCGAAGCGCTGCGCTCGCTGGGCATGGGCAGTCCCATGTCGGCCGAGGTCGCCGCACGGCAGGCCGAGAACGGGCAGTACATCTCCTGGTTCACCCGCGCCGTTCGCTACCGCTACGATTCCTACTCATACGCGCTCGACCACCTGCTGGTGGAAACGCCGCACGAGGAAGCGCGCGCGGTCGATGCGAGCCTGAGCCGGTTGCTGGTCTATGTGCAGGCAGCCGAGAAGGCGGACTTCTGTCGTGGGGCAGGGGCGTTCAACGGCGGCCACGAGAGCCGGGCGCTGCCCTCGCGCATCTATATGACGCCGAACGATTACGAAGGCGAGTACCGCAAGTAGCGGACTATTCGGCCGCCAGGCCGAAGGACGAGATATCGGCCGCCGCCATGGTGCGGCGGGCGAGCTCGGCGGCCTTGACGTAGAGAGCATATTCCACATCGGCGGCAGACGTGCCCGGGCCGACGTCGGCCCAGACCTTGAGCGCGATGCGATGCTCGCTGACGCGGCCGCCCGAGACTTCGCGCAGGGTGACTCCGGCAGTGGCCAGCACGCGACCGGCCAGAGTCGCATGCGGACGGATTTCCGAAAGGCTCCAGTCCTTTAGCTGGAAAGACATCGCTATGTTCCTCTCGAATCCGTAGGCGGGAGGGGAACTATTGCGGCGCGAGGCCCGCAAGGAAACGTCGCCTTTCGTAGTTTGCACAGCTTGGTTGGTCGAATTGCAGCCATCTTTTCGGAGGATGGCTGCGCCGTGCCGGGTCGATGAACGGCAGATGAACGGGCGGTTGGCACGCCGTTCAAGCGTCGCGGGCCATAAGCCCCGAAACATCACATCCGGAGACGTTCTGTGCCCCTCTTTGCAAGAAAGATCGCCGCCGCAGCCATGGCGCTTGCGCTCGGTATCGCCCCAGGCCTGGCCGCCGACGTGGTCAAGGCCTCTCTTCCCAAGGCCGCCAACCCGGTCGGCACCTGGCAGACGACGAGCGGGGATGCCCGCTTCAAGGTTTCGATGTGCGGCGACGGCACGCAGATCTGCGCCAAGCTGACCTGGCTGCGCAAGGATGCGCGCAACGAAGACAACCTGCGCTATCTCAACAAATACGTGGTCGAAGGCGCCCGCGCGGTCGAGCTCAACAAGTGGCGCGGCACGGTCAACTACAAGGGCGAGGCCATCGCCGGCTCGATGACGCTCGTGGGAGATGTCATGAACCTGCAGGGCTGCAAGGGCGTGTTCTGCCAATCCATGCAGTTCCAGCGCCTCTGATTTTTTCGAATTTTTTTCGGACCGCCCGGACTATCCCCGTCCCGGCGATCCTGCACAAAGGGCGGCTCCGGCGGCCCTTTTTCGTTTTCTAAGGCGCGGTTTCGCGAAGTTATTCATGCGTCACGGCGATCGGCTATAGTTTTGCTACGGTCGCAGAAATGGGGCTAGCGCTCCCGGTCTTCGACCTCACGATAGCGGAAACGGTCGCGGATGCGGGCGTTGAAAAACCGGCCTTTCGAGAAGGCATCGCGGAAGGCGGCGACGGTCTGTGGCGGAACGGCCTCGTAGTCGTAGCGCTTGCCGGTGGGCACGAACCAGACCGAGAGCGTGCGGCTCTCCGGATCGTAGCGGAAATTTTTGATCGCAGTCGACGGCATGGTGGCCTCGTGCAGTTCCTGAACTGGAACTCGTGGGGAAGCCTGCGGTTGCGCGCATGGAGGGCTGATTGGTCAAGGACGATGGCTTTTGGGCCGCGGTGCGGGCGGACTACGAAGCGCGCCAGGTGAGCGTGGAAGCGGTGGCCATGCGCCACGGACTGACGGTCGGCAAGATCGCCTACGCCGCCAAGGAGAATGACTGGAAACGGCGCTACCTCAAGCATGTCAAACCCGAGAGTAGCTTCCAGCGGATGTTCCGCGTGATCGAAGCACATCTCATTCGCCTGGAGGCAACGGAAATCACGATGGAAACCGAAGGCAGCAAGGAAGTCGCGCTCCTGGGCAATCTCTGCAAGACGCTCGAAAAGCTCATCGAGATCGACAAGGCGCGGCCGCAGGCCAAGCGCAACAGCGGCAACCAGAGCAAGGAAATGACGGACCTCACCAACAAGCTGGTGCGCCGGATTGAACAGCTTAAGCGTCGATGAAATCCTGCGCCTGCGCGCCATGCTCGTCGAGCTGGCGCTGACGGCGCGCAGCCGCGAGGAGATCGAACGGGCCATTCCGCCACATCTGCGGCCGGGGCTTTTCTATTTCTGGCCGGTCTGGGCCCGCGAACAGCAGGACCCGCCGCCGGGCGACTGGACGACATGGCTGCTCATGGGCGGCCGTGGCTCGGGCAAGACCCGGGCGGGCGCCGAATGGGTGCGCCAGCTCGCAACGGGCCCGGAACCGGTGACGCCGATCGCGCTGGTGGGTGAAACCATGACCGAGGCCATCGCCGTGATGGTCAAGGGCGTGAGCGGCATCCTGTCTGTGCATCCGGACGCGACGCGGCCGGTGCTCAAGGGCACGACGCTGACCTGGCCGAACGGGGTGGAGGCGACGGTGCTTTCGGCTTCGGACCCCGACCGGTTCCGTGGCCCGCAATTCGCGGCGGCGTGGTGCGACGAGGTCGCCAAGTGGCCGCAGGCGGAAAGCGCCTGGGACATGCTGCAATTCGGCCTGCGTCTCGGCGACCGGCCACGGCAATTGGCGACGACGACGCCCAAGCCGACGCGTCTGCTGCGCCGCCTGCTGGGCGACGGCCAGACGATCGTGACGAAGATGAAGACCGAAGAGAACAAGGCGCACCTGGCCGAGGGCTTTCTCGATGCCGTGGTCGGACGCTATCGCGGCTCGGTGCTGGGGCGCCAGGAGCTCGACGGCGAGATGATCGAGGACCTGCCGGACGCGCTGTGGAACCGCGACATGTTCCGCCGCCATCGCGGTGGCGAGCTCGGGCGCGTGGTGGTGGCGGTGGACCCGCCGGTCACCGGCGGGCCGAGGGCCGATGCCTGCGGGATCGTGGTGGCGGCGCGAGTGGGCGCGGGCGCGGCGATCCTGGCGGATTGGACGATATCGGGTGCGCGTCCGCTCAACTGGGCACGGCGGGCGGTGCGGGCGTTCAAGGAGTTCGAGGCCGATTGCATCGTCGCCGAGGTCAACCAGGGCGGCGACTTGGTGAAGGCCGTGCTGGCGCAGGTGGATACTGAAGTGCCGGTGCGCGGCGTGCGGGCAACGCGCGGGAAATGGCTGCGAGCGGAGCCGGTAGCGGCGCTCTACGGCAGGGGGCTCGTGGCCCATGCCGAGGGGTTGTCGGCGCTGGAGGATGAAATGTGCGCGTTCGGCGCCGACGGGATGGCGGAGGGGCATTCGCCGGACCGGGTGGATGCGCTGGTCTGGGCGGTGACGGAGTTGATGCTGGGCGAGGGGGTGAAGCCGCGGGTTCGGGGGTGGTGAGGTTAGGGCTGGTGGTTGGGGCTCACCCCCCTCCCATCCTCCCCGCAAGGGGGGAGGTGTTTCGATCCAGTTGCCGGTGTGTGAAGCGCTCAACAAGTACGATCTGCACCTCCCCCCTTGCGGGGGAGAGGGGAGCCGATCCCCCCATTCACCCCGCCGGCTGCAACAGCTCGATGCGGTTGCCGAACGGGTCGGCGATGTAGACGCGGTCGTAGCCGGGGAGCGGTTCGTCGGTGGTGACGTCGACGCCGGAAGCCTTGAGGTGCTCGACCAAGGCCGGCAGGTCCGCCACGCGGAAGGCGGGGTGAGCCTTGCGGGCGGGGACGAAGTTCTGTTCGACGCCCAGGTGGACCTTGAGGTCGCCGGCGGCGAACCAGGCGCCGCCGCGTTTGGCGAGGTTTTCGGGCTTGGCTACTTCGGAGAGGCCAAGAATGCCTGAATAGAAGGCGCGGGCCTCGGGCTCGCGGCCGGGCGGCATGGCGAGCTGGATATGGTCGATGGCGAGAAGCGTCATTGGCGTCCTTTGCGGAAGGTCCACGTGGCCGATCTGCTCTTTCTAGTCTGAATCAGGGATATGAACATGGCCAACTGGCTCACCCGCCTTGCCGGCGGGCGATTGAACGCGCCTGCCGAACGCAAGTCGAGCGGACCGCAAGCATTGTTTTCGCTGGCGCAACTGGGCGAGGCGAACTGGACCAAGCGCGGCTTCGTGAGCCTGGCCAATGAAGGCTTCGCCAAGAACCCGGTGGTCTATCGCTGCGTGCGCATGGTGGCGGAAGCTGCCAATTCGGTGCCGCTCGTGGTCGAGGAAAACGGCCGGCGCACCAGCGATCACCCGGTGGTGACACTGCTGCGCCGCCCCAATCCGCGCCAATCGGGCAGCGAACTGCTCGAGGCGGTCTATGCCTACCTGCAGACGGCGGGCAACGCATATCTCGAGGCGGCGATCGTCGAAGGCCAGGTGCGGGGGCTCTTCTGCCTGCGGCCGGACCGGATGAAGGTGGTGGCCGGCAAGGATGGCTGGCCGGCGGCCTATGCCTATTCGGTGGGTGGACGGACGCGGCAGCTGAGCCAGGAGCCGGCGCCGGTGCCGAAAGTTCTGCATATGGCGCTCTTCCATCCGCTTGACGACCATTACGGTATGGCCCCGCTCGAGGCGGCGCAGCAGAGCCTCGATATCCACAATGCCTCGGCGCAGTGGAACAAGTCGCTGCTCGACAACGCGGCGCGGCCCTCGGGCGCGCTGGTCTATTCGATGGGCGAGGGCAACCTTTCGCCCGACCAGTTCGATCGGTTGAAGACCGAGCTGGAGGAGCATTTCGCCGGGGCGATGAATGCCGGCCGGCCGATGGTGCTCGAAGGCGGGCTCGACTGGAAGACCATCGCGCTTTCTCCGCGCGACATGGATTTCATCGAGGCACGGCATGGAGCGGCGCGCGATATCGCGCTGGCCTTCGGCGTGCCGCCGATGCTGCTAGGGCTGCCGGGCGACAATACCTATTCCAACATGGTCGAGGCCAACAGGGCGCTGTGGCGACAGACGGTGATGCCGCTGGTGCGGCGGGTGGCCGATGACCTGAGTTACTGGCTGGCGCCGGCTTTCGGTGGGGCGACGATTGTGCCCGATTTCGATGCCGTCGAGGCGCTGGCGGAGGATCGCGCGGCGATGTGGGAGCGCGTAGGGGCGGCTTCGTTCCTCAGTGATGAGGAGAAGCGGGGGTTGTTGGGGGTTTAGGGGGCTGGTCTGCCCGGAAATCGCAACCACCGCACTTCCCCGGGCGGAGACCCGGGGGCTATTGCACCGCTCCACTCGAGTGGAGGTATCCGTGGGCCCCGGCTCTTCGGTCGGGGAAGTACGGTGGTGGGGAGGGATGAGGGACCCTCACAACCCGTCTTTGGCAAGGAGACATCATGGATGAACTCACGCGCACCGTCATTACGCGGGGCGATCTGGCGCATCTGGCGCTGTTTCTGTGGGCGACGATGAGTTCGACGCTGCTCGTCTGGGCGTTGCGGGAGCTGGCGGCGGCGAACAAGCGGTTCAACGACTTCGTGCACGAGATCGCCACGATCAATCAGCTGTTCAGGCGAAAGGACGAGTGATGGCGCAGAAGAACAAGCCCGAAGCCAACCAGGTTTTCCGGCAGTTTGCCTGGAACCTGGCGGGGACACTGGCTGGCGTCAAGGCCGGGCAGGGCCAGCCAGCGGGCGGCAAGGGGGACAAGCGGTGAGCGGCATTCCGATCGACGAGACGGGGCGCTTCGCCGGCTATGCCAGCGTGTTTTCGCAGGTGGATGGTGGGGGCGACGTGGTGATGCCCGGCGCCTTTGCCCGGACTCTTGCCCGGCGCGGGGTCGAGCGCATCCGCATGCTGTTCCAGCACGACCCCAAGGAGCCGGTGGGCACCTGGGAGCGCGTGGTGGAAGACGGCTTCGGCCTCTGGGTCGAGGGGCGCCTGGTGCCGGGTGTACCGCGCGCCGATGCGCTGCGCAGGCTTATCGAGCGCGGGGCCATCGATGGGCTCTCCATCGGCTTTCGCACGGTGCGGGCCACGCGCGAGGCCAAGTCGGGGCATCGCAGGCTCTGGCAGGTCGACCTTTGGGAAATCTCGATCGTGAGCTTCCCGATGATGGAAGGCGCCCGCATTGCCGGTGTGCCCTCCGAAAACCGCCTGCAGCGCGCGCTGCAGCAGACGATTTCACTTCTCAAAACCTCCCAATAAGGAAGCTCTCATGACCGAGACGGTGACCGACGGCCTTGAAATCAAGGCCGGAGCGGGCAGTGACAATACTGCTCTCTTCCAGCTGATGAACGCCTTCGAGACGTTCAAGCAGGACAACGACGCGCGCCTGGAGCGCCTCGAAAAGCGCGGCGCGACCGACCCGCTGACCGAGGAAAAGCTCGAGCGCATCAACGCCGCGCTCGACGGCTACAAGGCGGCCATGGACCGGGTGGCGCTGGATCGCGCCCGCCCGGCGCTCGAAGGTGGGCGCAGCGAAGCGGGCGACGAATACAAGGAGGCCTTCTCGGCCTACGTGAAGCGCGGCGAGGAAAAGTCGCTCTCCATCGGCACCAATTCCGATGGCGGCTACGTGGTGCCGGGCGAGACCGAGGCGGAGATTACGCGCCGCCTGACCGAGATATCGCCGATCCGTTCGATCGCCGGCGTGCGCCAGGTCTCTTCGGCAGTCTACAAGCGCCCGATCTCGATCTCCGGCCCGGCGACGGGCTGGGTGGGCGAGAAGGACGCGCGACCGCAGACGGCCAGCCAGACCATCGATGCCATCAGCTATCCGGCCATGGAGCTCTACGCCATGCCGGCAGCCACCGCGAGCTTCCTCGACGATGCGGCGGTGGATGTGGGCCAGTGGATCGCCGACGAGGTGAACGCGGCCTTCGCCGAACAGGAAACGGCAGCCTTCATCAATGGCGACGGCGACAAGAAGCCGACCGGCTTCCTGCACTCGACGCTGGTGGCCGAAAGCAGCTGGGCCTGGGGCAAGCTCGGGTACCTCGCGACCGGCGTCTCGGGCGATTTCCCGAGCGCCGACCAGTCCGACGTGCTCATCGACCTCGTCTATGCGCTCAAGGCCGGCTACCGCCAGAACGCGAGCTGGGTGATGAACCGGCGCACGCAGGGCGCGATCCGCAAGCTCAAGGACACCGAGGGCAACTACCTCTGGCAGCCGGCGACGGCGCCGGGCGCCAATGCCACGCTCCTGGGCTTCAACCTGGTCGAGGCCGAGGACATGCCCAATATCGGCGCGGGCACCACGCCCATCGCATTCGGCGACTTCCGCCGTGGCTACCTGATCGTGGACCGCCAGGGCGTCAACGTGCTGCGCGATCCGTTCTCGGCCAAGCCCTACGTGCTGTTCTACACGACCAAGCGCGTGGGCGGCGGCGTGGCCGACTACGACGCGATCAAGCTGCTCAAGTTCGCGGCGAGCTGAGCGGCGCAAGCGCTCTCCGACACCGTCACAACCACTGAACTTCCCCGGCCGCAGAGCCGGGGCCCACGGGTTTCTCCACTCGAGTGGAGGGTGGCAATGGGCCCCGGATCAAGTCCGGGGAAGTCCGGTGGGTGGGGCGACCATCGCAACATCATCTACCGGTGCAATGGAGTACGGACCCTGGGGCTCACCCCCACCCCATCCTCCCCGCAAGGGGGAGGGAGGACGGAGCCGCGGCAGCGTGCTCGAAATCAACAAGGACCAACGAAATGACCTCTTACCTTCTCGCCGGACCGGCGCAGGAGCCGGTGACGCTTGCGGAGGCCAAGGCTTTCCTCAGGCTCGACGACAGCGCCGAGGATGGGCTGGTCTCAACGCTCATCACCGCGGCGCGCCTGCATGTCGAGGGCATTACCGGCCGCGCGCTGATGGCACAGGACTGGCGCGTAGTGCTCGACGCCTGGCCGCCCGACCGCAGCGTCAGGCTGCCGGTGACTCCGCTGATGAGTGTCACGAAGATCACCGCCTATGATGGCGATGGGATCGGGCACGAGGTGCCGGTCGCCCAGTTCTGGCCGGAGAACGGCCGGCTGCTCTTGCCGCTCAACGTCGCCGGCATGCCGGTGCTGCGCGAGCGGCAGGGCATCGAGGTCGATTATCGCGCCGGGTTCGGCGAGGCGGCCTCCGACGTGCCGGCGGATCTGCGGCAGGCGCTGCTGGCGCTGGTCGGCTACTGGTTCGAGCACCGCGACGCGGTGATCGTGGCGGGCTCGGGCGCGGTGGTGCCATCCGGCTTCGATCGGGTGATCGCGCCTTATCGGAGCGTGCGGCTATGAGCGAGCACATTCCGGCATTGGGCACGCTGACCGATCGCGTGCAGATATTGCGGCGCGAGATGACGGGGGAGCCCGAAGGCGGCCACGCCACGCTCTTCGTGCCGATCGCCACGGTCTGGTCGCGGGTGCGTCCGCTTTCGGGCCGGCAGGGCGTGGGCGCCGACGGACGCGGCGTGACGGTGAGCCACAGCGTGGTGATGCGGTTCCGCCCGGACGTGAAGCCGGGGGATCGCGTGGTCTATCGCGGGCGGCGGTTGGAGGTGGTGACGGCGGGCGACCTCAACGGGCGGCGGGCGTATCTGAGCTGCTCGTGCGCGGAAAGTGCGGTGACGGGATGAGGACGGGATTGAGCTTGGGGCTCACCCCCCTCCCAACCTCCCCCGCAAGGGGGGAGGTGTTGCGATCCGGGAACCGGCATGAGCCGTGTCCCAACCTCGATAGGCACCTCCCCCCTTGTGGGGGAGGCTGGGAGGGGGGTGCCCCATGACTCATCCCATCGTTTCCCTCCAGGCAGCGCTGGTGACGGCGTTTCGCGGGGATGCGGCCTTGACGGCGCTGATCGGGGCCAATGCGATTTTCGATGCGCCGCCGCTTGGTGGCGCGGGCAGCTACGTCGTGGTGGCGCGGCACGATATGCGGCCGCGCGATGGCGACCTGATGCCGGGCAACGAGCATCGGCTGGTGCTGCATGTCTGGCACGCCGACCCCTCGCGAAAGGGCGCGCTGGCTATTGCCGAGCGGCTGGCGGCGGTGGCGTTCGAGGCTGATCTCGACGACGCGGAACTGACCGTGACGCACCGCCGGCACGAAGGCACCGAGACGGCAATTGACAAGGATACGGGCAAGGCGCGGGCGGCCCTGGCGCTGCGCTTTCACACGGAACCCACACTTTAGGAGCGCCTCATGGCAGCCCAGAGCGGCAAGGACATGCTGTTGAAGCTCGATTCCACGGGATCGGGCAGTTTTCTCACCGTGGCGGGATTGCGCACGCGCAGCCTCGCCTTCAACGCGGCGGCCATCGACATCACCGACGCCGAAAGCGCGGGCCGCTGGCGCGAGCTGCTGGCCGGGGCCGGCGTCAAGCGCGCCTCGGTCTCGGGCGCGGGGATCTTCAAGGACCAGGCCTCCGACGAGGCGATCCGGGCGCTGTTCTTCGGCGGCACGATCCGGGACTGGCAGCTCATCCTGCCTGATTTCGGCGTGGTGGCGGGGCCGTTCCAGATCACGGCGCTCGAATTCAAGGGCGACCATGCGGGCGAAGTGACCTTCGACCTGGCGCTGGAAAGCGCCGGGGCGCTGACCTTCACCGCTGCCAGCTGAGGAGACACGCAATGGCCAATCCGCAAAGGGGTGAGATCGAGGCGATGATCGGGGGCGAGGCGCGGGTGCTGTGCCTCACGCTCGGCGCGCTGGCCGAACTCGAGGCGCGGCTGCAGGCGGGAGACCTTATGGGGCTCTCGGAACGCTTTGCCGGCGGCAGGATTTCGGCGCGCGACCTGACGGCGATCATCGGGGCAGGGCTGCGGGGCGCGGGCAACGCGATTTCCGACGACGACCTGGCGCGCATGGCGATCGAAGGCGGGCTCAAGGGCGCTGCCGAAGTGGCGGCGCGTCTGCTCAAGGCGACGTTCGGCGAGGCGGAGCAATGACGCCGTTCCCTTGGGACGCGGCCATGCAGATGGGCTTCGGCGTGATGCGGCTTTCCTCGCGCGATTTCTGGGGCCTGACCCCGCGAGAGCTGGCGGCCGCCTTTGGCGCCGCGAGCGGCCGGGCGGCCACGCCGCGGGCGCGGCTGGACGAATTGATGCGGGCATTTCCCGATGGAGGACGCAATGGCTGACACGCTGTTTCCCGATGGATTCCGGGGCGAACTGGACGGGGTTTCGGGCGAACTCGAACGCATCGGCACGCTGGCCGATGGCGTGGCGCGGTCGCTGAGCAACGCCTTCAGGGGCGCGATCACCGACGGCAAGTCGCTCAACGGCCTCCTGGGCGACATCGCCCGCAGCTTTGCCGACATAGCCTTGCGTGCCGCGTTGAAGCCGCTGGGCAACCTGGTTTCGGGGCTGGTGGAAAACGTGTTTGCGGCGACCAACCCAGTGGTGCAGGGCGTGACGCCCTTCGCCAAGGGCGGGGTAATCGCGGCGCCGAGCTACTTTCCGCTCGGTCGCGGGCTGGGCGTGGCCGGTGAAGCGGGCGCGGAAGCGGTGATGCCACTGATGCGCGGGCCGGATGGCCGGCTGGGTGTTGCCGGCGGGGGAAGCGGAGTGAACGTGACGTTCAACGTGACGGCGAGCGATGCGCGCAGCTTTGTCGGGGCGGAGGCCGAGGTGGGGGCGATGCTGTTGCGGGCTGTGCGGCGGGGGAGCCGGGGGGCGTAGGCCCAAATTCACAGATTGGGCCAGCAGGTCTCCCTTTCGCTTGCGGGGAGGGGACAGGGGTGGGGGTGCGGCTGGCTCTGAGTCCTGGCCTCACCCCCACCCTCGATCCCTCCCCGCAAGGGGGAGGGAGGCGATGGGCTTGGCCCGCACACTGACATTTACGGGAGTCTTCCATGGCTTTTCATCCGATCCGCTTTCCGCTCGATATCGCGTTGGGGGCGCGGGGCGGGCCGGAGCGGGCTACCGATATCGTGACGCTGGCTTCGGGCGCCGAGGAGCGGAACAGCCGGTGGGCGCATTCGCGGCGGCGATACAATGCCGGTTATGGCGTGAAGTCGCGCGCCGACATGCAGGCCGTTCTGGCCTTTTTCGAGGAGCGGCGCGGGCGGTTCCATTCGTTCCTTTGGCGCGATGGACTGGATTTTTCGTCGGGCGGCGCCACGCCGGATCCGCTCGACCAGGTGATCGGCACCGGGGACGGGGTGAAGGCCGCGTTCGCTCTGGTGAAGACATATGGGGCCAGTTTCGACCCCTATCTCCGGCCGATCACCAAGCCTGTCACAGGCTCCGTGCGCGTGGCGGTCGCGGGCGTCGAAACGAGCGCCTTCGTGCTTGATGAACTGACGGGGCTGGTGACGCTCGATGCGCCCCCGGCGCCAGGGGCGGTCGTGACGGCGGGCTTTCTTTTCGATGTGCCGGTGCGTTTCGATATCGATCGGCTCGATATCGAGCTGACGAGCTTCGACGCGGCCGAGGCACCCACCATTCCCCTGATCGAGGTGCTGGAATGAAAACGTTCGATGCTGCGTTTGCAGCCCATATCGCTGGCGGCGAGACGACTTTGGCAACCTGCTGGCGCATCGTGCGGACGGACGATGTGGTGCTCGGTTTCACCGACCACGACGTGGCGCTTGCCTTCGATGGCGTGGATTTCCTGCCGGCCCATGGGCTCGATGGCGGAGAGGGCACGGCCAAGCTTGGGGCGCAGGTGGATACGTCCGAGGTAGTGGGTATCCTGCATTCGGAGGCGATTACCGAGGACGACATCCTGCTCGGCCGCTTCGATGGTGCGCTGGTCGAGACCTGGCGGGTCAACTGGCGCGATGTCTCGGTTCGCGCGCTGCTGCGGCGCGACACGATCGGCGAGATCGTGCGCGAGGATGGCGCCTTTCGCGCCGAACTGCGCTCCGGGCAGCAGGCGCTCAACGTGCCCAAGGGGCAGATCTACCAGGCGCTCTGCGATGCGGAGCTGGGCGACGGGCGGTGCGGCGTTTCTGTCGAGACGCCGGTATTCAAGGCTGATGCGGGCGTGGCGGCGGTGCGCGATCGCTTTCGGCTGGAAGTCACCGGGCTCGATGAACTCGCCGAAGGCTGGTTTTCGTTCGGGCGCGTGACCTGGCAGAGCGGTCCGCGCACGGGCAAGCAGGATCGCGTGGTGAGCCATGCGCGGGTGGGTGGGGCCGATATCCTCGCCTTCGACGCGCCGGTAGGCGATTGGGTCGAGATCGGCAATGCACTGGTTGCCTATGCGGGTTGCGACCGGCGGTTTTCGAGCTGCAAGAGCAAGTTCGCCAATGCCCTGAACTTCCGAGGCTTTCCGCACATTCCGGGCAACGACTTCGTCATGCGCTACCCCAAATCGGGCGACGTGCTGGAAGGGCAGGCGCTGGTCAAATGAGGGACGATGCAGAACGGATCGTGGCGGCAGCGCGCGCGTGGATCGGCACGCCGTATCGGCACCAGGCCTCGACGCTGGGTGCGGGCTGCGATTGCCTGGGGCTGGTGCGGGGCGTCTGGCGCGAGATCTATGGCGACGAGCCGGTGACCATGCCCCCTTATCGTGCGGACATGCGGGACGTGGCGTTTGCAGGCGCGCTGCTCGAGGCCGCGGAGACGCTACTGGTGCGGGCCGAGGCGATGGAGGCGGGGCGCGTCGTACTGTTCCGGCTCAATGGCGCGGCGGCACCCAAGCATTGCGGGATTCTGGTGGGCGAGGACCGGTTCGTGCATGCGCAGGAGGGCCTGGGGGTGGTCGAGGCCAGCCTCGAGGGCTGGGCGCGCAGGGTGGCTGGGGTGTTTGCGTTTCCGTGAGGGGGCCCGGTTTTCTCGGCCCACCAGTTTCAGCTTATTTCAGGGAGCCGTCATGGCCACTTTAGCACTCTCGGTTGCCGGGCAGTTCGTCGGCGGGTTCGTGGGCGGGCCGATCGGGGCGACGATCGGGCGCGCGCTGGGGGCATTGGCGGGGGCGGCGGTCGATAATGCGCTGTTCGGTGAGAAGCCGCAGCAGCGGCGGACGGGCAGCGACTTCCAGTTGCAGGGTTCGGTCGAGGGCGGGGCGGTGCCACGGCTCTATGGCTGGAGCCGGGTCAGCGGCAACATCATCTGGGCGACCGAGCTCGAGGAGATGACGCGCGAGACCTCCGGCGCCAAGGGCTTTGGGCCGCAGACCTCGGAAAGCGAGATCTTCGCCAACTTCGCCGTGGGTCTCTGCGAGGGCGAGGTGCACCGGCTCGGTCGCATCTGGGCCGACGGCAAGCTGCTCGACACACAGGGGCTCAATATCCGCTTCCATCGTGGAACGGGCGGCCAGACGGTCGACAGCCTCATCGAGGGCAAGCAGGGGAGCGGCAATACGCCGGCCTATCGCGGGCTCTGCTACCTGGTCTTCGAACGCCTGCCGCTATCGCAGTTCGGCAACCGCATCCCGCAGATTTCGGCCGAGCTCTGCCGCGTCGTGGGCGAGCTGGAGCCGGCGATCAAGGCGGTGACCATCATTCCGGGAGCGACCGAGTTCGGCTACGACCCCGTGCCGCGCGTGCGGGTGGTGGGGCCAGGGCAGACGACGGCCGAGAATACGCACCTCATGGCGGGCATATCGGACTGGACGCTCTCGATCGACGAGCTGACGGCGATCTGCCCCAATCTTGAACATATCTCGTTGGTGGTGAGCTGGTTCGGCAGTGACCTGCGCTGCGCGGACTGCCTTATCGAACCGCGAGTGGAGGGCTCGGCGCGCGTAGTCGGGGGCACGGAATGGTCTGTGGCCGGGCTGACGCGGGCGGGCGCCAAGGTGGTTTCCACCCATGACGGCGGGCCGGCCTACGGCGGCACGCCTTCCGACGCGGCAGTGCGGGCGGCGATTGCCGACCTCAAGGCGCGCGGGCTCAAGGTGACGCTCTACCCGCTGGTGATGATGGACGTGCCGGAAGGCAATACGCTGACCGATCCCTATTGGGGCGGCCGCCAGCCGGCTTATCCCTGGCGCGGTCGGATCACCTGCAACCCGGCACCGGGCGGGGCGGGTACGCCGGACAAGACCGGCGCCGTTCTGGCGCAGGTCGATGCATTCGTGGGGACGGGCACGGACTGGCGTTATCGCCGGATGGTGCGGCATTACGCGAACCTGGCGGTGGCGGCCGGTGGGGTCGATGCCTTCATCATCGGCTCGGAAATGCGCGGAATGACGACGCTGCGCGGCGCCGGCAACAGCTTTCCCTTCGTATCGGCGCTGGTCGCGCTGGCAGCGGAGGTGCGCGGCATCGTGGGGAGCGGGACAAGGCTCACCTACGCGGCGGACTGGTCGGAATTTTCCGGATACCAGCCGGATGGGGAGAAGTTCTTCCATCTCGATCCGCTCTGGGCGAGCCCGAATATCGATGCCGTGGGCATCGACAATTACATGCCGCTCACCGACTGGCGGGATGGCGACGACCATCTCGATGCTGCGGAGGGGCGCAGTGTCTACGATCGTGGCTATCTGCAGGGCCGGATCGCCGGCGGCGAGGGCTATGACTGGTACTATGGCTCGGATGCCGAGCGAGTGGCGCAGACGCGTTCGCCAATCGGCGATGGCGCCCACGGCGAGCCCTGGATCTGGCGGTTCAAGGATATCGAAGGCTGGTGGAGCAACGCCCATCATGATCGCCCGGGTGGCGTGAGGGCATCGTCCGCTACGGCCTGGGTGCCGCGCTCCAAGCCGCTGTGGTTCACGGAGCTGGGCTGCGGGGCGGTCGACAAGGGCGCGAACCAGCCCAATGTCTTCGGCGATCCGAAGAGCTCGGAAAGCGGGCGGCCGTATTTTTCGAGCGGGCTTTCCGACCCGCTGATGCAAAGGCAGTTCCTGCGGGCGCAACTGGACTATTGGGGCGGGGTGGCAAACCCTGCCTCAAGTCTTTATGGCGGCCCGATGGTGGAGCGCATCTACCTCTGGACCTGGGATGCGCGGCCCTATCCGGCCTTTCCCGCCGACACTGGAAGCTGGAGCGATGGCACCAACCATCCGACCGGGCACTGGCTGACCGGGCGCGTGGGCGCCATGGCGGGGGACGAGCTGATCGCGGCCCTGGCGCGCGATCATGACGTGACGCTGTCGCATGTCGAGGCGGTGCAGCCGCTGATCCACGGGCTCAAACTCGACGGCGTCGGCTCGGCGCGCGATGCGCTGGAGGAAGTGCTGGCGGTTTCCGGCCTTTCGGTGCGCGACGGGCAGGGTGGGCTCGAATTCCGCCGGGCGCTGGAGCGCGAGGCGGTGCCCGCGGGCGAACTGGTGGCGGGCGAGGGGCCGATCGTTTCTCGACGACGCCCCGATCCGGGCGAGGCGCTGGGGCGCGTGGCGCTGACCTATCTCGACCGCGAACGCGCATACCTTACGGGCACGGTCACGGCGATGCGGCTCGGCGGTGGGTCGACGGCGGGCGAGGGTTCGAACCTCGTGCTCGATCTTGCCGGAGCGCGGCATTCGGCCGAACGCATTCTTCTCGATAGGGCGACGTCGGAAATCATCGAGTTCACGCTGCCGCCGTCCATGGCGGCTGTGGAGGTGGGCGACGTGCTCAGCCTCGATGGCGTGGCAGAGGGGCCGTTCGAGGTGACGGAAATCCGTGACGGTCTGGCCCGCAAGGTCAGCGCGCGGGCGCTACCGCCATCGATGATTGCTGCAATTACTTCGGACAGGCCGCAGGCACCTATGGCGCTGACAGGCGTCAGGGCCATGCCGGTGGTCGTGGCGGCGCATTTGCCGCCTTCGCCGGAAAGCCCACTGCGTTCGCGCCTGCTGCTGGCGGCATCCGCCAAGCCCTGGCCGGGCGAGGTGGCCTTCGACGAGGAGGTGACGGGGACCGTGCTGGCGCGCGCGGCGGCTCCCGCTGTGCTTGGTGAACTGACCGCAGCGCTGCCTGCGGGCAGTTTCGGCGAGTGGGACGATACCAGTAAAGTGCGGCTGCGCGCTTATTCGGGGCATTTCTCGTCGGCGAGCGAAGCCGCGGTGCTGGCTGGGAGCAATCGGCTGGCGGTGCTGGGCGATGACGGCGAATGGGAAGTGCTCGGCTTCGCCGAAGCGGAACTGCTGGCGCCGGGGCTCTACGAACTGAGCCATCTGCTGCGCGGCATGGATGGGTCGGCGAGCGGGGCGGCGGCGATGGGGCGCAGGGTGTTCGTGCCGGATAGCCGAGCGGTTTCGGTTCCGGTCGATGGCGCCTGGCTCGATACGACGATGAACCTGCGCGCCTTTGCCGGTCGGTCGGACGTGACCGGGCAGGCGCTTGCGGTGGAGATCGGCCTCGGCCCGGTGCTGCCACTGGCGCCGACGAACCTGGTCGCGACGCGCACGCTGCCGCTCGGGGATATCACCCTCACCTGGAGCCGGCGCAGCCGCGCTGACCCCAACGGCACCGGGGCAGGCGTGCCGGCGCTCGAATATGTGCCGGAGGCCTATCGGGTGACGATCTTCAACGGCGCTTCGCCGGTGCGCAGCATCGACGTTGGCGCGGTCTTGGCCGCCTACCCGGCAACGCTGCAATTGCTCGATTTCGGCAGCCTGCCGGCGAGCTTCACCTTCACGGTCGCGCAGATGAGCGCCGGATTTGGAGCGGGGCATCCCGCCCAGGGAGTTTTCCATGCCTGACGAAAACCAACGCTTCGCCGAATGCCTCAAGGTCGTCCTGGCCCATGAGGGCGGCTATGTCGACCACCCGGCCGATCCGGGCGGCGCGACCAATATGGGCATTACCCACAAGACACTGGCGCGCTGGCGACAGGTCTCGCCCTGGTGGCAATTGCCCAAGAGCGCGGTCCAGGGCCTCAAGATCGATGAGGCCGCGAACATCTACCGCGCTTCCTATTGGGATCGCAGCAAGGCCGGCGCCCTGCCGGCGGGGCTCGACCTCGCGCTCTTCGACTATGCGGTCAACTCCGGACCCGACCGGGCGATCAAGAGCCTGCAAAAGCTGGTGAATGTCGTACCGGACGGGCAGGTGGGGCCGCTGACGCTGGCGGCGATCCGCGACCGCGTCGCGGCGACCGGCATTGCCGGGCTCATCGACGCGCTCTGCAACCAGCGTCTCTCGTTCCTCACGCAACTGGCCACGTTCGCCGTCTTCGGACGCGGCTGGCGCAAACGCGTCGAGGACATCCGCGCGGCGGCCTTCGCCCTGGCTGGCGGGCCGCCGACGACAGAAACCGCAACCGACTTCTGGAGTGACATCATGAATATCCTTGCAGGCTACAAGACCTACATCGTGGCCGCGGCGATGGTTCTCGCCGGGCTGGCCCAGGTGCTGGGCGTCGACATTCCCTCGCTGGAAGGCCATTCGGCCGGACAGTTGATCCTCGAGGCGATCGCGATCGTCTTCCTGCGGAAGGGGATCAAGAGCGATATCGGGAAGGCGTGAGGGCAGGTTCCCTCTCAAAAGGGCGGCTGGCCGAGGGGAGACAGCCCCTCGCCGCCCTCATACCATCGGCTAAGTCCCCGCCGTTTGCCTCCTGTGCTTCCATTCATGTACTGTTCAGCACCCGCCTCTTAGGGTACGCGCATGAACAGGTTCCTTTTGACATTGATGGCTGGATTGCTGGCGGTGGGCGCGATGATTCCGACCTCCGCCTCACCCTCCCTGGCCCAGGCATGCCTGGGCAAGCGGGAGATCCAGCAGGCTGTGGCCGACGGGCAGATCCTGCCGCTGGCGCAGATCCTGGCCGCGGGCGGCATCGATGCATCGAGCGTGGTTTCATTCCAGGTCTGCGAGCGCGGGGGCGGGTTGGTCTACATGCTGCAGGTCTATGAGGGCGGCGAAGCCAAAACCATTGTCTTGAACGCGGCAACCGGCTCGCCATAAACTGATATTCGCTGAACTGCGGGGCGATTCATGCGCATTCTGGTGGTTGAAGACGACACCAATCTCAATCGGCAGATCAAGGACGCGTTGACCGATGCCGGCTACGCCGTCGACGTCGCCTTCGATGGCGAGGAGGGGCATTATCTGGGCGATACCGAGCCCTATGATGCGGTGGTCCTCGATATCGGCCTGCCGCAGATGGACGGGCTTTCCGTCCTCGAGCAATGGCGCCGCGACGGCAAGACCATGCCGGTGCTGCTGCTGACTGCCCGCGACCGCTGGAGCGACAAGGTGCAGGGCATCGATGCCGGCGCCGACGACTACGTGGCAAAGCCCTTCCACATGGAAGAATTGCTGGCGCGCCTGCGCGCGCTCGTGCGCCGCGCCGCAGGGCACGCTTCGAACGAGATCACGGCCGGACCGGTGCGGCTCGACGTGCGCTCGGGCAAGGTGACTGTCGAGGGCCAGGCGATCAAGCTGACCAGCCACGAGCTGCGCCTCCTCAGCTACCTCATGCACCACAAGGGCAAGGTGATCTCGCGCACCGAACTCACCGAGCACCTTTACGACCAGGATTTCGACCGCGATTCCAACACGATCGAAGTCTTCGTCGGCAGGCTGCGCAAGAAGCTGCCCGATGAGGTCATCCAGACGGTACGCGGCCTGGGCTACCAGATCGTCGGCGACTAGCCGATGCGGCAGCGCTCGATAGCGACTTCGCTTTTCCTGATTTCCGGCATCTGGCTGATCGTCGCATTGGCCGGAACCGCCTTCCTGCTGTCCGGCCTCTATTCGCAGGCGCTCGACACCGGGCTCTCCGAAACGCTCGATTTCCACCTCGAAACGCTGGTGGGCCGCACTCTCGAAGCGGGCGATCCGCGCAGCGACGCCATCGATCTCGGCGATCCGCGCTTCGATCGCCCCGCCTCAGGCTGGTACTGGGCGATCCGCGACCCCGACGGTACGGTGCTCAACCTTTCCCCCTCATTGGTCGGCATGAAAGTGCCGGTGATCTCGGCCCCGTTCGACGACACCAGCAAGCGCACGGCCGCCACCAAGGACGATTTCGCCACCGAAATCCGCGTCAACGAGCGCGAGGTCTCGGTCAACGGCGAGAAGCTGCGTATCCTCGTGACGGGCAATCTCGACGAGATCTTCCAGCTCGTCGACGATTTCCGCAGCCAGGCGCTGATCGTGCTGGGCGCAGTGGGCGTGATGCTGGCCATCATGAGCTTCGTGGTCGCGCGTATCGCACTCCGGCCGATCAACCAGCTGCGCACCGCCGTCGAGCGCGTGCGCGAGGGCGAGAGCGAAAGCGTCACCGGCACTTTCCCACGCGAAATCGCTCCGCTCGCCGACGAAGTGAACCAGCTGCTCAATTCCAACGCCCAGATCATCGAACGCGCACGCAGCCAGGTGGGCAACCTTGCCCATGGGCTCAAGACGCCGCTGGCCGTGCTCCGCAACGAGGCCAATGCCGCGCCCAAGGATGGGCTCTCGCGCATCGTGCTCTCGGAATCGGACAAGATGACCCAGCTCGTCTCGACCTATCTCGACCGCGCGCGGCTGGCCGCCCGCACCGCCATCGTCGGCAAGAAGGCCGACGCCGCGATCCTCGTGTCGCGGCTGGCGCGCGTGATGCAGAAGCTTCACCCCGACCGCAATGTCGAATTCCGCCGTCCCGATGCCTCGCTGCCCTGGTTCCGGGGCGATGAGGGCGATCTCGAGGAAATGGCGGGTAACCTGCTCGACAATGCCTGCAAATGGGCCACGAAAAACGTGCGCGTGAGCCTCGTCGCCGACCGGCGCGAAGCTTCGCCCATGCTGGTGGTGCGGGTCGAGGACGATGGCAATGGGCTGACGGACGAGGAGGCCAGCAAAGTGTTGCGCCGCGGTGTCCGTCTCGACGAAAAAACGCCGGGAAGCGGTCTTGGGTTAGATATCGTTAAGGAATTGATTGACGTCTACGGTGGTTCACTGCAATTGGGGCGATCAGAGCTCGGCGGCCTGCGAGCGGAGTTGAGGCTCCCCGCTGCCCGGCCCGGGCGGAACTGAATGCGCTTCTGCCGCATTGCGGCATTGTATCGGCTTTACGGGACTAACATGCACAAGCTCTCTCGCGCCCTTCCGCTTCTTGGTTTGCTGGCTCTGGCCGGTTGTTCGAGCACCGGCACCGCCGTGAACCAGCCGGTCAACACCGTCGCTGCTCCAGTCGTGTCCGCCCCGGCCCTCACCGGCCCGAGCCCGGCCCAGCAGGTTGCTGCCGCCCAGACCGCCACGATGGTCGACGCCTATGTCGATCCGGCCGTACTGCCGATGATGAGCGCCAAGGAACGCGCCGATGCTTCGAGCGCCCAGTTCTACGCCCTGCAGTTCGGCCGTCCCGGCGCCCCGCGCACCTGGAGCGGTTCGGGTTCGAGCGGCTCGATCACCGTCGGCCCCTACGTGCGCGTCAACAATCTCGATTGCCGCGACTTCACCAACACCGTGACGGTCGCCGGCAAGCCCTATGTCCGCAAGGGCACGGCCTGCCGTGAAGTCAACGGCACCTGGTCGGTGGCATCCGTCGCCGGTTAAGCCCGGCTATTGGATTTTTTCTTTACCATCGCGGGGTAGGGTGGAGGCCTAGTTTCTCAACCACCCCGCGAACATGTCCCAAGCCAGCACGCGATCTGCCCAGGATGCGCCGGCACACGATGCCAAGTCTTCCCGAATCCAGAAGGTGAAGGGATCGCCATTTCTTGGCATTCTCGACCCCATTATCGTCGAAGACCCGGCCGAATTCCTGTTCGGCGGCGCGCTGCCGCGCGAACATGCCGACCGGATCTGGACGTGGATGACGCGCGACGTCGCGCCCGACATGATCACGCTCGAAGGCCCGAGCGCCACCGATGCGGCGGCGTTCGACGCGATGATGCCCGCGCTGATGACGCGCGTGCGCGACGTGCTCGAAATCTCCAAGGACAGTTTTGAGGATGGTCGTCGCCTGCGCCTGCAACTGGGCGGCGACGAAACCTATGAGCGCCTGCCCGTGGCGCTCAACGCCCTGCGCCAGCGCGCGCTCCTCGAAAAGGCGCGCGCCTTCGGCCGTGCCACTAACGCCACCACCGACGAAAACGCCCTGATGGGCGCCCTGCAGGCCATGCCGCTGCAGGACCAGGCGGCGATGGCTTTACTCATGCAGGCGACCGTGGGGCAGGTGGCCAATCCCAACAAGCTCATGGCCGCCGTCGTGCGGATCGCCGGTGCGCCCTCCGAGGCCGCCGTGACGCGCGCGGGCTTCGCCCCGCTCGTCGATGCGCTGCTGGCGCATGCGCAGAACCAGCTTTTCCACCTTTCGCCGATGGGCGCTTTCGCCGATATCGACCTTACCTGCCGCGCGCTCGATCGCTTCCACCGGCTGGCGCGGGCGGTCAACGGCTATGTCGAAATCAACCGCACCGGGCGCTGGGCGCAGGTGCTCGCCGGCCTTACCAAGGCGGTTTCCGGCCGGATCGAGCCCAAGCTGCGCGAGATTATGCCCGACCTCAATCAGGCCATGCGCCGCCGCGAAAGCGGCGACCGCGTCGATGCCGACCGCATGCTCTCGGCCATCAACGGCATCTACCTGCTCGCCACAGTCCGCGAATGCCGCGATTCCCTGGCCCTCAACGCGGCCTTCGAGCAGATCTGGAACCAGGTCGGCCAGGCGCTCGAAGTCCACATCAACCGCAACCTGGAAGCCATCAAGGCCAACGCCAACGACGCGGTGTCCGCCGAACGGCTCGAGGCCGGCATCAAGATGGCCGAACTGCGCTTCAACCAGGAATATGCCGACGTGCTTCGCCGTGCGCGGGATGCCGCGGGACGAAGGACGCCGTCTGGCGGGTGAGGGCACGGTGGGTAGGCGCCTTGGAAACGCGTGGACCGCACGTACCGAAGCGGACTATCCCACCTTCTCCACCAGCCGCACCGGCACCTGGCGGCTCAGATCCCGCAGGATAAGCCGGGCATTGGCCTCGCCGTTCCCGACGAGCGCCGTCGCGCCGGTCTCCCCATCCTGCCCCAGGATAACCCCCACGGCGGTCAGCGGATCGCTGCCGTCGGTATTGGAATAGAGCAGGTTCCCTGCCTCGAAATGCCTCGGATCGTCCACCACGAGCCGCCACACCGCTTGTGATGGTCCGAAGCGACCGTGGAGATGGGGATGGCGCCCGCTCGTCGGCGACGCGGCCTGCGCTGCTGCCCGCGGCAGCAATCTGGGCACGATGCAGCGCTCGCGCGCGACTTCGCCAGCCTCGGCCTCCGGAACGATCCCCAGCGCTATGCTTGCCGCCAGATCGCCCAGCGTCACCGGATGCGCGGATTGCGCGAGGCTGCTTTCGGCGCGCGGACGGTTGAACAGCAAGAACCGTCGCGGGGCGGGAAGGGCAGGGCTTTGGGCCAAACTCTCGCCGGCATCGAGATAGGCACCCGGCGCCTCCTCGGATTCCGGTCGCGAGACGAAGGCTGGCGCATCAGGCGACTCGTAGAGGGCATCGATCTCGATATCGAAAATGGGCACGGCACTGCGCCCGAACACCGCCGCTACTGCCGCCGCGCCGCTCTGAGCGCAGCCGGAAAGACTGCGATAGCCTGCCGCTGCGCCCGCGAGCGCAATGCCGGGTAGCGAGCCTGTCGCGACAAGCCGCCCATCGGCCCATTCGGCACCGCCGCCGGCGGACAGCCACAGCGCAAGCTCCGGCTGCCAGCCGCCAGAGACGATGAACCGTCCTGCCGTGAAGGTCGGTTCGGGACGTGCATAATTCTCCATCTGAAGCGACAGCGTGATTTCAAGGCCGCCCTGCCGGTGAAGATTCACGCCGAGGGGCACCAATCCAGATGACAGCGGGACGCCGTAGGCCTTGCTGTATTCGATGAAGCGCGATTGCGGCCCCAGTCGCGTATCGCTCATGCGTGCGACGGAAAGACCATTATCGAGCGCCAGCATGGCGAGGCGATAGGCTGGGCTGGTTGCGGTGTTGAAGGCTGAGCTGCGCCCCGGCCAGACCCCGAAGCGATCCGCCAGGTCGAAGGCCTCGGCCAAACCCACCACACCAGGAAGGCGGTTGCCCGAAAACACCGGCAGCCGCTCCGCAGCACCGGACGCAAGGATGATGCGGGGGCTCGTGATTCTGAGACGGCGCGATGAGATGCCATCCTCGCCGGCAAGCACTTGATGCGCCTCGATGCTGCCATGCCCGAGCGAAAGCGCCTCGGTCCAGGTGAGAATCGTCACGTTGTCGAGGTGCGAAAGCGCAGTCGTCAGGCGGGGAACGATCGTGTCCGGCGGCTCCTCGTCCTCGATCGACCCGAACAGCCGCGCATCCCCGCCAAGGCTCTGTCGCCGCTCGATAAGGATGACGCTGCTGCCTGATTGTCCGGCAGCGACCGCAGCGGAGAGCCCGGCCACGCCGCCGCCGACGATCACGATTTCGGCCTCGATAACCGCATCTGCTTCGCCGTCGAGCCAGGGCGCTATCCGCGAACTCCCGGCATCGTAGCGATGGCCGAGCGTGGTACGCGCGCCGCCGAACAGGCCGAACGGGCCACCGGCAGAATGCGCGCCGAGCGTGACGAATTCCTCGCCATCCCGCGCCGGCGTCCGCTGCATCGGCAGCGCCCGCCCGACCTCCTGCGCAAGTGCTGCCGGCGCGATGAATGGCGCAAAACGCTCGCCGAGCGCCAGCGGAAAGCCGTTATGGGTCCCGGCAGTATCGACGCCGCTCGCCAGCAGCGCCGAGAGCACTGTATCGCCGACAAAACCTACAATTGTGCGCCCGTCGACGGTGAATTGCAGCGGCGTCTCGCGGTCGATCTGGCTGCCCGCGAGGCTTCCACTATCTGGCAGACGGTTCGGTTGTCCTTTCATGCGACCACATCCACGATGAGCGAGCGATCCGCCAGCGGCGAGCGTGCCTCGATCCAGGCCGCTTCGGCATCACTGGCCGTGCCCGCCAGATAGCGGGCAAGCGGGGCCGCGAGGAAAGCGCCGGTGGCGCCGAGCCCGACAATGGTGAAAACGCCCGGCCGCGACAGGCCGAGCAGCGGCGCACCGTCAATTGCCGCCGCCAGGGAAAATACCGCCCGGCCGGCGAGCCTCGCGCCTTGAGGCAATGCCGCGCCGACCTGGCCTGAGGCTTCTTCCACCTCGCCCCGCGCCACGGCGATGACGCCCTGGTTGTCGAGCTGGTGCAGGGACAGGCCCCGATCGAGGAACGCCATGAACGGCGCAGCCAGCTTTGCTGCGGGCGCGGTTGCTATGCCGGTAGCCGCGACCGCCTTGATGAGACCATTGTCATGAGACAGCACGGCTTCGTCGTCGGCGAGAACAGTGAACTCGGCCTGGAACTCGCCGCTTCGCACGCAGCGGACGCCGAGCGATTCCAGCCATGGCACGAATCCCCTGGCCATCGCTCCGCGATGGAGAAGGACGGCGTCCCTGAAGCGGTTGGCGGTCGCACCTTCCGGTAGGCCGGCTCCCGCCGCTATTGCTTCCACCTCGTGCCCGAAGCCGAGCGCCATGTGGCGCGCATGGCTGAGCGCATCGGCGCATGCCGGCGATTCTGCCACGACCATGGGATCGAGCCGCGAAAAGGCAGCCTTGCCGGCGACGCGGGTGACGAGCTTGGTGGTTTCGGGTTCTGACGCCGCCAGCAGCGCCCAGGTTTCGGGCCGCGTCAGCGGCGCGAGCGAAAGATCGAAGCCGTGCGGCAACCGGTAATCGTCATGGAATTCGGCGACGAGACACACGCTGCGCTTGTGCCGTTCGGCCAGAAATCCGGCCAGCAACAGGGCCAACGGAGTGGCGCCGATGATCGCAAAATCGAACGCTGCTGCCTCCATGAGCGGCTAGCTGCCTAAAGCTGCGGCAAACGGTCCACAACACGGTAAAGTGTATGGGTACATTTCTGGTTGAAATAGCCATATAGATGCCATCGTCGCCGACCGAGACGAATCCGGGCTTATGCTTTTCTGGTTACTGGCCATCACGATCACCGCCATTGCGTGCGCCGCCCTCTACTTCGCCGCCGCCGGTCGCACCGTCCGCGCCGGCATGGACACCGGGGCGAATGCTACCGATGAGCACTATCGGCTGCAACTGGCTGAAATCAATGCCGATATTGCCGCCGGCCGCCTGGGCGAGGCCGAAGGCACCGCCGCCCGCGCCGAACTGGCGCGTGAGCTGATCCGCCTGCAGGGCGAGGATGGCGCCAAAAAGGGCGTCACCAGCAACCCCATCCTGGCGCCGCTCGCCGTGCTCGGCATCGCCATCATCGCCTTCGGCAGCTATGGCCTGCTCGGCAATCCGGGCCTTCCCGGCCAGCCGCTCGCCACCCGCGAGCGCCCGCTCGAGGAGCGGATCGACGTCAACGACGCGGTCAAGCGCATCGAAGCACAGCTCGAAAAGACCCCGGACGATGTGCGCGGCTGGACCGTCATCGCCCCCGTCTACATGCAGATGGGCCGCTACGAGGACGCCGTGACCGCCCTGCGGCATGTCAACGAACTGGCCCCTCCGACCGCCGATACCCAGACCGACCTCGCCGAAGCCATGCTCATGGTCAGCAAGGGCGAAATGACGCCCGAGGCGCAGGCGCTGCTTGAAAATGCCGTCAAGCTCGACCCTAAGCATGTCCGCTCGCGCTTCTACCTCGCCGGCGCCGCCACCCAGTCGGGTGACTATGCCGGTGCCGTCGCGCAGTGGAATGAGCTGATCGGCATGGCTGCCGGCAACGAGCCCTGGATCGCCGCCGCCAAGGAAGGCCTCGCCGCCGCGCAGAACGGCGTCGATGGCAAGCCGGCAGTCGCGCCCGAGGCCGCTACCGGCGACGCCATGACCGATGATACGATCAAGAGCATGGTCGAAGGACTTTCCGATCGCTTGCTCGCCAATGGTGGTACGATCGAGGAATGGACGCGCCTCGTGCGGTCTCGCCTCGTGCTCGGCCAGACCGATGCCGCGCAGGCCGCCTACGACGCCGCCAAGGCGGCTTATCCCGACGCTGCCCAGCGAACGGAACTTGACGCAACCGCCGCGCAGGGAGGACTGAAATAGCCATGGCCATGACCCGCAAACAGAAGCGCATCTCCATCATCGCCGGCCTTGCCATCGTGCTGGGCCTGGCGACGACGCTGGTGCTTGTGGCCCTGCGCGACCAGATCGTCTTCTTCTACACGCCGTCCGAAATGCAGGCCAAGGCCGTCGCCGCGGGCACGCCCGTGCGCCTGGGTGGCCTCGTCAAGGTCGGCACCTGGCACAAGAGCGGCCAGGACAATGCCTTCGTTATCACCGACGGCAAGAGCGAAATGCCGGTCACCTATGTCGGCATCCTCCCCGATCTCTTCCGCGAAGGGCAGGGCGTGGTGGCCGAAGGCGCGCTCGGCAATGCCGGCACGTTCACGGCCTCCAACATCATGGCCAAGCACGACGAGAACTACATTCCCAAGGAAATCGTTGATGACCTGAAGCGCCGCGGCGAATGGAAGCCGGATGATCCGGCCGGTTCGCTCAAGGCCCTGGCCGGAGGCTGATCCATGTCCATAGAGCTCGGTCACTTCGCGCTCATTCTCGCCTTCGCCATCGCCTGTGGCTCCGCAGTGATGGGCTATGCCTATTGGCGCAGCGAAGGGCGGATCACGCTCTTCGTGCGACAGGCGGCGGTCCTGCAGTTCCTGCTCGTGGCGGCCAGCTTCGCCGCGCTGATCCAGGCCTTCGTGACCTCGGACTTCTCGCTGCTTCTCGCCTACAACAATTCCCATTCTCTCCAGCCGCTGCTCTACAAGGTCACCAGCGTCTGGGGTAACCACGAGGGCTCGGTCGTCCTCTGGATCCTGATCCTCGTCGCATTCGGCGCGGCCGTGGCGATGTTCGGGCGTCGGCTTCCCAACGACCTTCTCAACCTCGTGCTGGCCACGCAAAGCCTGCTCGTCGCCGCTTTCACGGGCTTCGCGCTCTTCACCTCCAATGCCTTTGCGCGCCTCGATCCGGCGCCGTTCGAGGGCCGCGACCTCAACCCGATCCTCCAGGATTTCGGGCTCGCCGTGCATCCCCCGCTCCTCTACACGGGCTATGTCGGCTTCTCGATCTGCTTCTCGTTCGCCATCGCCGCGCTCATCACTGGCCGTATCGACGCCGCCTGGGCGCGCTGGGTGCGCCCCTGGACCATGCTGTCCTGGACCTTCCTGACGCTCGGCATCGCCATGGGCTCCTACTGGGCCTATTACGAACTCGGCTGGGGCGGCTGGTGGTTCTGGGATCCGGTGGAAAATGCCAGCTTCATGCCCTGGCTCGCCGGCACGGCGCTGCTGCACTCCGCTCTCGTCATGGAAAAGCGCAACGCGCTCAAGGTCTGGACGATCTTTCTCTCCATCATGACCTTCTCCTTCTCGCTCCTGGGCACCTTCCTCGTGCGTTCGGGCGTCCTGACCTCGGTCCACTCCTTCGCGTCCGATCCCACGCGCGGCATGGTCATCCTGTCGCTGCTGGCCGCCTTTATCGGCGGCGCGTTTACGCTCTTTGCCATGCGCGCCTCGTCTCTGCGGCAGGGCGGCCTCTTCTCGCCGATCTCCAAGGAAGGCTCGCTGGTCCTCAACAACCTCTTCCTCGCCACCGGTCTCGGCGCCGTGCTGGTCGGCACGCTCTATCCACTGGTGCTCGATGCCCTCACGGGCCGCACGATCTCGGTGGGCGAGCCCTTCTTTAATCTCACCTTCGGCACGCTCATGGTGCCGCTCCTCATCCTCGTGCCCTTCGGCCCCTTCCTCGCCTGGAAGCGCGGCGACCTCATTGCCGTCACGCAGCGCCTCGCCGGTGCCGCGGCGCTGGCACTGCTGGTGGTCATCGTCATCTTCATGCTGAGCGGCGCGCATATCTCGCTGGCGCCGTTGGGCCTGCTTCTCGGCTTCTGGGTCATGTTCGGCGCCATCGCCGAGCTGGTTGACCGCTCCAAGCTCGGCCGCATCCCGCTGGGCGAGAGCTGGCGCCGCCTCAAGGGCCTGCCACGCACGGCCTTCTCGACCGCGCTCGGCCATTTCGGCCTCGGCCTCACCGTCATAGGCATCGTCGTCACCACCGCCTGGCAGAGCGAACTCATCACCACGGTCGGAGCAGGCGAGACCATCACGCTCGATGGCTACCAGATCCGTCTCGATCGGCTCGACGAAGACGTGCCCGGCCCGAACTACAAGGCCGACCACGGCGAGTTCGTCATCACCGCTCCGGGCGGTGGCACGCGCCAGGCCGTCGCCGAGCGCCGCTACTACGTCGCCAGCGGCGAGCCGACCACCGAGGCCGCCATCCAGACCTACGGCTTCTCCCAGCTCTATCTGCAGCTTGGCGAAGACGAGGCCAATGGTCGCCATGTCGTGCGCGTCTGGTACAAACCTTTCGTGACGTTCATCTGGCTGGGCTGCCTCATCATGGCCGGCGCCGGCTTCGTTTCGCTCAGCGACCGGCGCCTGCGCGTCGGTGCGCCCAAGCCGCGCCGCTCGGCCGTGGCAGGGGCCGCCGAATGAAGCGTTTCGTCGCGCTCCTGGCCCTGTTGCTCGCCATGACCACGGCGGCAATGGCGCTCAATCCCAACGAGATCCTCAGCGATCCCGTGCTCGAGGCGCGGGCGCGCGACATCTCATCGGGCCTGCGCTGCCTCGTCTGCCAGAATCAGTCGATCGAGGACAGCAATGCCGATCTCGCGCGCGACCTGCGCATCATCGTGCGCGAGCGCCTGGTTGCCGGCGACACCGACGATCAGGTGCGCGAATACCTGGTGGCCCGTTACGGCGAATTCGTGCTGCTCCAGCCCGTCTTTGCGCTGCACACGCTGATCCTCTGGATCGCCGCGCCGATTCTGCTGATCGCCGGCATTGTCGCCGTCTTCATCGGCGTTCGCCGCCGTCGCCCGGCCGCCCCGACCGGCATCACGGCCGAAGAGCAGGCCGCGCTCGACAGGCTCGAAAGGGAATAGGCGGCCGGTCCTTAGGACCTGCAAGTTCCTGTCGCGAACCTTTCCAATTTCTGCCCCGAGACTTACCAACTTGTAATGCGGATGAAACATGCCGGAAATATCGGGTGGCCCATAACCTAACCACTCTGTTGGGGAGCCGTTAGGAGAACATCAGAAATGCGCTCGACATTCTATTCCCGTACACGTCGTTGGGTAGGGGCGTCGGCCCTTGCCATCATCGTCGGTCTGGGTGGCGTTTCCACTTATGTGGCGACCGCTCAGACGGCAAATGCCCAGATCTCCGCGCCCACCATTGCCGCCCCGAGCTTTGCCGATCTCGTGGCTGCCGTGAAGCCTGCGGTGGTCTCCATCCAGGTCGAAGGCCAGGAAACCACCTCGCTCCGTGGCGGTGGTCGCAACTTCCAGTTCCAGATTCCCGACCTCCCCGACGATCATCCGCTCAAGCGCTTCTTTGATCAGTTCGGCAACCAGTTCGGCGATTCCAACCCGCAGGCTCCGCGCAAATACCAGGCCGCCGGCTCGGGCTTCGTCATCTCCGCTGACGGCTACATCGTCACCAACAACCACGTCGTGAAAAATGCCGACAAGGTCACCGTCGTCTTCGACAACGGCGACGAGATGTCCGCCAAGGTGATCGGCACCGACGAGAAGACCGACGTTGCCGTGGTCAAGGTCGAAGGCAAGGACCTGCCGTTCGTGCAGTTCGCCGAAGACACCATCCGCGTCGGTGACTGGGTCGTCGCCGTCGGCAATCCGTTCGGCCTCGGTGGCACCGTGACGGCCGGTATCGTCTCGGCCCGTGGCCGTGACATCGGCGGCTCCTCCTACGGCGATTTCCTGCAGATCGACGCGGCCGTGAACACCGGTAACTCCGGTGGCCCGACCTTCGATACTTCGGGCAAGGTTGCCGGCATGAACACCGCGATCTTCTCGCCCAATGGCGGCAACGTCGGTATCGCCTTCGCGATCCCCGCTTCCACCATCAAGCCGATCGTGCAGCAGCTCATCGACAAGGGCACCGTCACCCGCGGTTTCCTGGGCGTCCAGATCCAGGACGTGACTCATGACATCGCCAACAGCGTCGGCCTCAAGACCGCCAAGGGCGCTCTCGTGACCCAGCCGAGCGAAGGTGGTCCTGCCCAGAAGGCCGGCATCAATTCCGGTGACATCATCACCGCCGTCGACGGCACCCCGATCGACAATGCCCTGGCCCTCTCGCGCACCATTGCCAACAAGGCCCCCGAGACCAAGGTCGAGCTGACCCTGTGGCGCAATGGCAAGGAAGAGAAGGTCACTGTTACCCTCGATACCCTCAAGGACCAGGCGGCCCAGGGCGACGAGCAGCCGCAGCAACAGCAGCCGGCACAGCCCGAGGCTCCCAAGCCCTCGAGCGTCGGCATCACCCTGGTGCCCAATGCCGGCGGCGAAGGCCTCCTGATCCAGGACGTCAACCAGGACAGCATTGCTGCGGACAAGGGCTTCACCGTTGGTGACCTCATCCTCGAGGTCGACAACAAGAAGGTGGCCAATGTCGATGAGTTCGAAAAGGCCATCCAGGGCGTCAAGGACCGCGGTCTCGGCACTGCCCTCGTCAAGGCCAGCCGCGACGGCAATATCCGCTACATCGGCCTTCCGCTCGAAGCCAGCAAGTAGTTATAATTGCTAGAAAAGCTGGCCCCGGAGTTCTTCTCTCCGGGGCCAGCTATGCCTATATCGGTCGCATCCCAATCCTGACGGGGCTACGCCCATGAAAATTCTGCTGATTGAAGACGACCGGGAAGCTGCCAGCTACCTGATCCAGGCATTGGACGAAGCCGGGCACGTAACCCACCACGCCACCGATGGCGAAACCGGATACGCCATGGCATCCGGCATGGACTACGACGTACTCATCGTCGACCGCATGCTGCCGCGCCGTGACGGACTCTCGATCGTGGAATCCCTGCGCGCCGAGGACGACAAGACGCCCGTTCTCATCCTTTCTGCCCTGGGCGACGTCGACGACCGCGTCACGGGCCTGCGCGCCGGCGGCGACGACTATCTCACCAAGCCCTATGCCTTCACCGAGCTTCTCGCCCGCGTCGAAGTGCTGGCCCGCCGCTCGAGCCCTTCCGAAGCGGCCACCAATTTCCAGGTCGGCGATCTTTCGCTCGATCGTCTCTCGCGCAAGGTGGAGCGGGCAGGGGAGGTCATCGTCCTCCAGCCGCGGGAATTCCGCCTGCTCGAATATCTCATGAAGAATGCCGGCAAGGTCGTGACCCGCACGATGCTGCTGGAAAATGTCTGGGACTACCACTTCGACCCCCAGACCAACGTCATCGACGTGCATATGTCGCGCCTGCGCTCCAAGATAGACAAGGGTCATGCCACCTCCCTGCTGCAGACGATCAGGGGCGCCGGTTACATGATCCGTGACTAGCTTTTCCCAGCTCTGGCGCACCACCACAGTCCGGCTGACCGCGATCTTCGTCCTGATCTTCGTGGCCTTCTCGGTCCTGCTGCTGGCAGTGATTTCCTACCAGTCCAGCATCCAGATCCAGCGCCAGCAGGCGGCCGACATCGACCGCGAAATTCGTCAGATCACCAAGATCGATGACCGGCAAGGTTTTCGCGCCTCGATCATTGCGGTCGAGCGCCTTTCGCGCCAGCCCGGTCCGGGCATCTATTTCATCGGCGATCCTACCGGCCAGCTCATCGTCGGCAATGTGAGCTCGCTCCCACCCGAGGTCCTCACCGATCCGGGCTCCTACACCTTCAACTACGACCGCCCGCGCCCCGCCGATCCCGATGCCGTCGACGCCGCCGACCCGCCGCCCCCACAGGGCAACGCCATGGTGCGCTCGGTCCTGCTGCCGAGCGGCCTGCACCTCGTCGTCGGTCGTGACGTCTATGAGCGGCGCGGCTTCACCGCCATCATCCTCCAGAGCTTCCTCTTCGGCGCGGGCGGCATCGTGCTGCTCTCGATCATCGCCGGTCTCGTCAATGCCCGGCGCGTTCTCGTGCGCATCGATGCCATCAACATGACCGCCAACAAGATCATGTCGGGCAATATGTCCGAGCGCATTCCGATCACCCAGCGCAATGACGAGTTCGATGGCCTCGCCACCAGCCTCAACGCCATGCTCGATCGCATCGAGCAATTGATGCAGGGCCTCAAGGAAGTCACCGACAACGTCGCCCACGACCTCAAGACCCCGCTGACACGCCTGCGCAACCAGGCCGAGTCCGCGCTGCGCGAAAGCGCCGACGAAGACGCGCGTCGCATGGCGCTCGAAACCACCATTTCCGAGAGCGACAAGCTCATCCGCACCTTCAACGCGCTGCTCATGATCGCCCGTGCCGAAGCCGGCGCCCCGTCCGGCGCCTTCGCCGATGTCGACGTCAGCGCCATCGCCGCCGACGTCGCCGAACTCTACGCTCCGGTGGCCGAAGAGGAGGGCATGGAGCTGCGCAGCGAAGTGGCTCCCGGCATCCGTCTGCGCGCCAACCGTGAACTCATCGGCCAGGCTTTGGTCAACCTCGTCGACAACGCCATCAAATACTACAAGGGCTGCGATGGCAGGCCCGGCATCATCACCGTCACCGCCCGCCAGGTCGGCGGCCGCGTGCTGATCGAAGTCGCCGACAACGGCCCCGGCATCCCCGCCGAAGACCGCGCCCGCGTCATCGAACGCTTCGTCCGCCTCGAACAAAGCCGCACCGAACCCGGCTCCGGCCTCGGCCTCTCCCTCGTCGCGGCAGTCGCCCGCTTGCACAAGGGCGAATTCCGTCTGGAGGACAACGCCCCGGGCGTACGAGCGGTGATCGATCTGCCAGGGTCAGCAGGGTAGGGCGTTTATCGGAGGCGGTGGCTCCGCTCTCTTCTGCTTCGGCTTTTGCCTCTCCTCCACCTCCACCTCTTCACCCTCCCCACCCCTTACTTCCCCGGGCGAAGACCCGGGGCCTATTGCACTCCTCGACCCGAGTGGCGCCATCCGTGGGCCCCGGCTCTACGGCCGAGGAAGTAAGTGGTGGGGGAAGAAGCGCAGTGGGTGAGGAAAGCGCAGTGCGTGAGGAAAGCGCCGCGGATGAGGGAAAGCGCAGCGGGTGACGAGCGAACCAGGCGAAGCCACAACAGAGCCAGTTGCGAACATGCTGCGCAACAACCCCTCCCACCCACCACCTCACCTTGCCGCCCCCAGCGCCACCAGCTATCCCTGTGCCATGTCGCTCGCTCTCGCCCCGCTGCCGTCCGTCCCCCACGCCGCTTTCACCGATTGGCTCGCTACCCTCGATCCACCGGTGCGCGCCCCCGTCGAGGTCAGCGCGCCGACGCTAGCCAACCTTTTCGCTGAAGCGCCCTATCTCTTCGATCTCGCCCGGCTCCACGCCTCCTGGCTCGCCGCCTTCCTCGAAACCGACCCCGACAGCGCCCTGCGCATCGAGCTGGCCGAAATCCGTGAAGCCGGCAAGATTGCCGCCACCGAAGAGGAGATCGCGCCCGCCCTGCGCCAGGCCAAGGGCCGCATCGCACTGCTGGCTGCCGTCGCCGAAGTCGGCGGCGCCTGGACCACCGCGCAATCGACCGCGGCGCTTTCCGATCTCGCCGACGCCGCCCTCGATGCCTCGCTCGATTTCCTCATGCGCAAGGCCGCCGACAAGGGTGACCTCGTCCCCGGCGCCGATGCCAGCGCCGCGGGTTCCGGCCTCGCCCTCTTCGCGCTCGGCAAGCATGGCGGCCGCGAGCTCAACTATTCTTCCGATATCGACATCGTCGCCTTCTTCGATCCGATGAAGGGCGTCCTCGCCGATCCGATGGAAGCGACCAAGTTCTATTCCCGCATCGTCCGCGGTCTTGTCGCATTGATGCAGGATCGCACCGCCCACGGCTACGTCTTCCGCACCGACCTGCGCCTGCGCCCCGACCCCGGCTCGACGCCCGTTGCCATCTCGTTCGACGCCGCCATCGCCTATTACGAAGTGCGCGGTCAGAACTGGGAGCGTGCCGCCTGGATCAAGGCGCGCCCCTGCGCCGGCGATATCGCGGCCGGCGAAGGCTTCCTCAAGGAAATGGCGCCCTATGTCTGGCGCAAGCATCTCGATTTCGCGACCATCGCCGATATCCAGGCGATGAAGCGCCAGATCAACATCTCCAAGAATGTCGGCGACGTGCGGGTCGAGGGTCACAACGTCAAGCTCGGCCGCGGCGGCATCCGCGAGATCGAGTTCTTCACCCAGACCCAGCAGCTCATTGCCGGCGGTCGCGACAAGACCCTGCGCGTTCGCCCCACCGCGCAGGCCCTGGCGGCCCTCGCCGCCGCCGGCTGGATTTCCGAAACGACCGCCTCCGATCTCACCGGCACCTACTGGTTCCTGCGCGCCGTCGAAAACCGCCTGCAGATGCTGCGCGACGAGCAGACCCAGATGATGCCCGAGACCACCGAAGGCCTTGCCGTCATCGCGCGCCTCATGGGCGATGCCGACCTCGCCGCCTTCGAAGCGCGCTACCGTGCCGCGCTCAATCTCGTCGTCGGCTATTACGGCGAGCTCTTCACGGAGGGCGAAACCCTCGGAACCGGCGAGGGCAACCTCGTCTTCACCGGCAGCGACGACGATCCGGGCACGCTCGAAACCCTCGCCGCCCTCGGCTTCAAGGACCCGGCGAAGGTCTCGCAGACCGTCCGCAAATGGCACTACGGTGGCTATGGCGCCACCCGCGCCGCCGCCGCCCGGGCCCATCTCACCGAGCTACTACCTGCGCTCCTGCGCACCATTGCCGGCGCCGGCAACGCCGACGAGGCGCTGGCCCGCTTCGACAACTTCCTCTCGCGCCTGCCGTCGGGCGTGCAGCTCTTTTCTCTGCTGCGCAACTACGAGCAACTGCGCACCTTGCTGGTCGCCTTCATGGCTTCGGCACCGCGCATGGCCGAGGCCGTGATCCACCGCGCCCACGTCATGGATGGCCTCATCGACCCGGCCTTCGCCAACGAGGTCTCCCGCCGCCGGGCGCTGGTCTCCAAGGTCGATGCCTTCCTGGGCGAGGGCAGGGGCTATGAAGAGGTGATCGACCGCGCCCGCATCATCGGACAGGAGCAGAAATTCCTGATCTCGGCGGGTCTGCTTTCCGGCAACGTCACCGCCGCCCGCGCCGGCGAGCAGTTCACGACCCTTGCCGAAACCCTGCTGCAGCGGCTCTTCGCGGCCGTCCGCATCGAGTTCGAAAAGCGCCACGGCATCGTACCCGGCGCCCGCACCGCGCTCCTTGGCTTCGGCAAGATGGCCAGCCGCGAGATGACGGTCACCTCCGACCTCGATTTCATCATGCTCTACGACGTCTCGGGCGATGCCGAGGAGAGCAACGGCGAAAAGCCCCTCGCCACCAGCCATTACTTTACGCGCCTAACCCAGCGCCTCGTCGCGGCGGTGACGGCCCCCACCTCCGAAGGCGTACTCTACGAAGCCGACATGCGCCTGCGTCCCTCTGGCAATGCCGGCCCGCTGGCGACCGGCCTCAATGGCTTCCGTCGCTACCAGATGGAAGAGGCCTGGACCTGGGAGCACCTGGCGCTGAGCCGCGCCCGCGTCATTGTCGGCGATGGCGACATGGCCGCCAGTGTCGAGGCGACCATCGCCGAAATCCTTGGCGCCCCGCGTGACCACGCCAAGATCATTGATGACGTCGTCTCGATGCGCGCCCTCATGGCCCGCGAGCGCAAGCCTCGCCACGCCTTTGACCTCAAGCTCGCGTCGGGCGGCCTCGTCGATCTCGAATTCATCGCTCAATCGGCCCAGCTCGTCGCCGGCCCGACCATTGCCCGCCCGCAGGCTCCCACCAAGGAAGTCCTCGCCCGGCTCGGTGAAACCGGCCTCGTGCCTGAAGGCGCGCGCCTGGTCGAAATCCTCGACCTCTACGGCATGATCCTCCAGGCCATGAGTGCCGCCCTCATGGACCCCTTCAAGGAAGAGGCCTGGACCGGTGCCTTCCGCGAACTTCTCGCCGGCCTCACGCACTATCCGAGCTTTGACCTTTTGGCTCTCGACATCGAAACCATGCGCGGCGAGGTGAGCGTGGCCGCACAAGCATGGTACGAAAAGGCAAAGGGGCTCTAGGGGAAGGATATCCCCGCCAGCGCGGAGTGCGTGCTGGGTCCGACCCGCGCTGGGGAGTGAGTAGAGGGGGCAAGCCCCCTCAATTCACCTCGCGCAGGAACCGCGCCGGCCTTTGTGAAACCACGCGCCAAGTCGTTGCGGCGCCCACTACGGCGAGCAGCAGCACCGCGCCCAGATTCACGTAGAGCAGCACCGGGCCGTTGAACGAGAAGCCCACATCCACCAGCAATTGCGAGAGCACCCAGGCCAGCGCAATGCCGAGCGGCGTCGCCAGCACGGCGGCGATCAGTGCCAGCAGGAAATACTGCACCAGCGTCGTGGCCGTAACCTCGGCTCGGCGCTCGCCGATTACCGTCTTGATCACGGCCTCCATCTCGCGCTGCCGCCGTCCGGCGGCGAGGCTCCCGATGACGACCAGCAGCCCGTTGCCTGCGGCCAGGCCTCCCACCAGCCCCGCTGCCAGCGAGAGCTGGCTGAGCGCCGTCGTGATCTGGCCCAGCGTCTTGCCGATGGCGATGAAGCGCACATCCGGCAGCTTCTCGGAGATCAGGTGCCCGACATTGTCTTCATTGCCCGGCGTCGCCGTGATGGTTGCGAAGAGCGTTGCCGGGAAATCCGAGATCGAGCCCGGCGAGAACGTCGCCAGGAACTCGATGCCGCCCTGCCACGCATAGTCGCGGAAGCTCGCGATCTTGGCGACGATGGGCTCGCCGAAAATGGTGAAGGTCAGCTCGTCCCCGATATTGACCCCCAGCCCGGCCCGCAGGCTCTGGTGCAGAGACACCAGCGGCGAGCCCTGATAGTCCGCCTGCCACCATTGCCCGTCGACGAGCTTTGAGGTCGCCGGCATTTCCGCCCGGTAGGTCAGCGGCACGTCGCCCGAAAGCAGGAACGAGGCTTCCGGCCCGCGTGTCTGTCCGCTTGCGATCGGCTTGCCGTTGATCGCCGTCAGCGATCCGCGCAGCATCGGCGTCGCGGTCACGGCCGAGATGGTCGGCTGCTCCTTCTGCATCGCGACCAGGGCATCGAGTTCATCCTCGAAGAGGTCGGTGGCGACGAACGTTGGTGCGTCGAACACAGAGGCGCCGAGGAACTCGTTGCGCAGGTTCACCTGCAGCACCAGCACCACCACCAGCATGGCGAGGGTCATGCCCACGGCCACGATCACCGACGAGGTGATCGAGCGCGCCCCTGAGATCGCCCAGATCGCCTGCCGCAGCACGCGGTTCTCAGGCTCGGGCAGCCGCGGCAGCAACCATTGTGCGAACGACACCGCGCCCACGAAGATTGCCGCCGAAACGATGCAAGCCAGCGCGAAGATGGCGATGAGCCGCGTGTCATGCACCATGACATTGGCCAGCCACAGCAGCGCCGCGGCAGCAATGGCCAGCGGCAGCATGCGCGGAATATCGGTCAGCATCCGCCAGTTGAACGGCGCCGCCGCCAGCCCGTTGGAGCGGAAAAGCTGCGCCGGGCTGATATATTGCACGCGTTGCAGCGGCAGGTACGAGAAGGCGAACACTACCAGCAGCCCAATACCGGAAGCCACAAGCAGTGGCTCGACATGCACCACCGGCGCCAGGTCTACCCCTATCGCGGTCCCCACCGTCGGCAGGATCAGCAGCGTGATGGCCGAGCCGATGAGCACGCCCAGCCCGATGCCGACGATGGCCACCATCGCCACCTGCGTGAAGAAATGCAGCAGCACGCGCCCATGATCGGCGCCGATGCTGCGGAACACCGCGATGATACCCGTGCGCTCGGACACATAGCTCGAAATGCCGGTGCCCACGCTCACCCCACCGATCAGCAGCGAAGCAAGGCCGGTGACGATCAGGAAGCGCATGAAGAGGTCGTAATAGCGCACCATCGGCCCCAGGCCGTCGGCCGCTGTGCGGATCGTCCAGCCGCCATCGGGCAGCGCCGCCGCCAATGTGCCGCGCGCTTCCTCGGGGTTATGCCCGTCAAGAAGCACCTTGTAGCGGAAGAACGTGCCGAGGCCGGGCAGGGGGGAGGTGCGGTCCGATATCACCGCCAGCCCGTCGGTCGAAACCATAGCCGGCAGCCCGAGCCGCAGCCCGCGCGCATTCATGTCCGGAATGTCGCCCAGCACGCCGCGCACCTCGAAAGTCGTGCCCCCCAGGTCGATCGTGTCTCCCACCGAAATGCCGAGCTGGCTGAGCATCATCCCGCTAACCAGCGCTCCGAAATTACCGTCATGCTCGCCCAGGAACTCGAAGGGCTTCTGGTCGGCTGGCAGTTGCGGGCTGGAAACGTTGCCCATCAGCGGATAGGTCGGCCCGACCGCCACGAGGTCCACGAACGCGTCCGAGCCGTTCGCCTGCGCGCCGATATTGGTATCGACCACGCGTGCGTTCGCCCCGAACTTTGCGATGGCCTCGAGCTCGGCTGCCGAGGCCGGCCGGTCGGCGCGCGAGGCTTCGATATCCCCACCCATGAGCAGGGCCGCGTCGCGATTGACCGCCTGGCTGATGCTCTGGCCCACCGAGTTGACGCCCGCGATGAGCGCGGTGCCGACCGCCAGGCAGATCAGCACAAGGCTGAACCGCCGCAGGTCTCCGCGCATGTCGAGGAGGCTCAGATAGATTGCCGCCCAGAAACCACGCATGGATCAGGCTTCCTTGCTGGCGGTCGTTTCCACCAGTTCGCCCTGCGTCATGGTGAAGACGCGGTCGGCGCGCGCGGCCAGCGACGGATCGTGGGTGATAAGCACCACGGCCGTATGCTTCTTGCGCGCAATGTCGAACATCACGTCGATGACGAGGCTGCCGGTCTTCTGGTCGAGATTGCCTGTCGGCTCGTCCGCCAGCAACAGGCGCGGATTGGCGATCATGGCGCGGGCGAGGCCCACGCGCTGCTGCTCGCCGCCGGAAAGCGCGCTGGGGCGATGGTGGACGCGGTTACCCAGCCCCACCGAGGTCAGCGCCGCCTCCGCCGCTTCGCGCGCCTGCTTGAGCGAGAGCTCTGGCGAGGCGATGCCGAGCGCCAGGCTCACATTGTCGAGCGCCGTCAGCGAAGGAATGAGGTGGAAGCTCTGGAACACGATGCCGAGGTTATTGCGCCGGAAGAGCGCGAGGCCGTCCTCGGTGAGCTTGCCCAGGTCCTGCCCGGCGATCTCGATGCGCCCGGAGGTCGGCCGCTCCAGCCCGGCCAGCAGCATCAGCAGCGAGGTCTTGCCGCTGCCCGAGGGGCCGACAATGGCCACTACTTCGGCCGGCTGGACCCGCATCGACACGTTCCTGAGAATGTGAAGGGGGCGTGATGCGACTTCCAGGGTGTAATTGACACCGGATACGTCGATGATTGGACCGTTGGAGGGCACGCTAGACTTTGACGTTTGGGTTGGATCGAGTTGGGCGCGAGAATTCGCACTCCCGTTCGAAGACAGGATAGATTGTTCGTCTACGGATTCGTTCACACGTTTCCCCCGGGCCCCAAGCAAAAGCGCTAGCTTCCTTCTCATGGCTAAGCCAAAATAACACAAGAGTCATGGCCCAAGCACACAGGGTCAGAGGGATTTTTAGCGGTGACCCCAGGTGGGCGAAAGTACATGAAGAATTGGATTTCACGCATCGCGTTGCCGGCGATGTTGATGGCAACGCTGTCCGGACCGGCCTCCGCCGCGGATGCCGAGATGGCTTATCTCAGTTCCTACATCGGAAACTGGCGCGGCGAGAGCGTGCTGACGGGCGGTGAGAAGCCCGAGCCCTTCCGCTGCCGCCTGACGATCGCCAAGGGCAACCAGAGCAAGATCAACTATGCCGGCCGTTGCACCCTGATAAATATGAATCTTTCGGTGAGCGGCACCATCGCCTTCAGCGACGAGCACAAGCGGTTCGAAGCGGCGATGAGCTCCAATGCCGGCTTCAGCGGCGTGGCCGTCGGCGTGCGCCAGGGCGATCGGATCAGCTTCGATCTCAAGCAGCGCCAGGCCGACCGCGGCGGCAATGACGTCCGCATCGGTTCGCGGATCATCCTGCTCGGCAATTCCATCACCGTGGACTACGAGGTCGAATTCAACGAATCCGGCGACGTCCTCGTCGCGTCGGTGCCCTTCTCCAAGTAGCCGGCGCGCCCGCGCCGGTTGATTCGCCGATATCTGCGACATTCGCCTCTCGCGAGGAGTGAATCTGGCCGTCTCGGTAATCACAATTGGTTGTCGCCCTCGTCCATCGCCTCCAGAGCTGTCGAGGGACGAGGAGCGACAGTCATCCGGGTCTGCTCTTCGACAAGCGGAGCGGTCCCGGGTTCCGGTGCGCTTCCGCCAGGGCGAAAGCGCAGCATTTGAAGTCCTAGGCGGCCACTGCCGACAGCGCCTGTGCGTATTCGCGCAGCGGCAGCGAAATCGCCACCGTCGTGCCCAATGCCGGGCTGGAATCGATGGCCAGCCGACCGCCGCTCTGCTCGGCGATGGCACGGGCAATGGCGATGCCCAGGCCGGAGCCGGTCTTGCGGGTAAAGGTTGCGTCCGCCAGGACGAATGGCTGGGAGAGGCTGGCAAGGCGATCTTCGCTCATGCCCAGGCCCGTGTCCGAAACTTCGATCACCACGCCGTCCGCCGCCGCGAACGCCGCCAGCTTGACGCTGCCGCCCTGCGGCGTGAAGCGGATGGCATTGTCCACGATATTGCCGAGCATCCGGTCGAGCGCCATGCAATCGGCGGTCACGATGGCTTCGCTTCCCAGACCCACCTCGAAGCGCAGGCCGGCGCGCTGGGCGCGCTTGCAGAAGCGCTGCGCGGTGTTGGTCAGCAGGCGGTCGATGCTCACCGGCTCCTCGCGCATCGATTTCTGCCCGCCTTCGAGTTCGGCGAGTTCGAGAATGGTGGCGAAGGAATGCAGCAGGTGTTCGCCCGATTGCTTGATGGTCTCGATATAGCCCAGGTACCGGCTGTCGCCGAGCGGACCATAGGTCTGCTGCCGCACCAGCTCGGCAAAGCCGATGATGTGGTTGAGCGGTGTACGGATGTCATGGGAAAGGTGGGCGAGGAAATTGGTCTTGGAGCGGCTGGCCGCCTCCGCACGCAGTTTTTCCTCGTGGTAGCGGCGCGCAAGCTGGCGCTGCTCTTCGCGGATCGAATTGATGGTGGCCAGCAATTGTTCCATCTGCTGCTGGCTCTGCGAGGGCGCCGCTTCGCGCCGGCCGATGAAGACGATTACCACCATCGCCACCAGCATTGCGCCGAAGGCCCGCATCGCCACGCCGCCGGCGGCGCGGTCGAACTGCACGTCCTCCGTGCCGAGAAGGCGCATATCGTGAAGCGTGCGCGCGATGTCGAAGAGGATGAAGAGCGCCACTGCGAGAAGCGCAGTGAGAGCGACGGCGCGGGTAACCGGAGACGTCCTGGAAATCATCGACTGGGCAGAAGCCAGCAAGCCTTTCGACCCGCTCTGGTGGGAAGCCGTCCGGCGAAAATCAGCCGATACGAATCCCTTTGCCTCGACGCCGGATGTCTCCGTCGACCGCATCAAATTCTCCGAAAATATTGTGAGGCGAAAGCCTGTCCCGCAACCCTATGCCGAGACTGTGAATCAGCCGCGAGCGTCTGACAAGAGGGGCTTCCAGGGGCATGAGGCCTGCCCCTGAAATTCGCGAGTCGCCAGAATCACTTAGCCGGCGAGAAAAATTCTTCCACAGGTAACGAAGCGTTAACCAGCAAGCGTCCTTCCGAGGATGTCCGCGGTATTGCGCGAAAGCGTCCCGGATTCCTCCAATGATCTCAAGGCTGATTCGGCTGCAGCCCGACGCTGGGGCTCATAATTGCGCCAGATCCGGAAGGCCGTTAGCACCCGAGCCGCAACCTGTGGGTTGCGCTTGTCCACGTCCGCCACGAACTCGGTGACGAAGCGGAAGCCGCTTCCGTCCGGCTGCGCGAACTGCACGGGATTGGCATTGGCGAAGCTACCCACCAGCGAGCGCAGGCGATTGGGGTTGTTCTTGGGGAAGGTCGGGTCAGCCAGGATCGCCTTGATGCGGTCGAGCGTGCCCGCGTCGGGCACCTGCGCCGAAAGGCTCAGCCACTTGTCGAGCACCAGTGGGTCGGCCGTATAGAGGGTGCGGAAATCCCCGAGCAGCGCCTGCGCCATTGGCGCATTGGCATGCACCAACGCGCTGAGCGCCGCCATGCGGTCGGTCATGTTGGTCGCGCCGCGATAATGCGCCTCTGCCAGCGCAAACGCCTCGTCCGTGCCGCCAGCGACGAGTTGCGTCAGGCATGCATTGCGCAGCGCACGCCGCTGCGTCGCCGCCTGAGCGGTCGAGAAGGGGCCGTCATCGGCCAGCGCATTATAGGTCAGCACCAGTCGATCCTGCAGCCGCTGGGCAATCGCCTTGCGCAGCGCGCCGCGTGCCTCGTGGATCGCCAGCGGATCGACATTCTGCCCGATCGCCTGGGCAATATTGTCTTCGGTAGGCATCGAGAGCGTCAGCGCCTTGAACGCGTCGTCCCCGCTGCCGCCTTCAAGCGTCTCGCGCAGCGCATCGGCCAGCGCCTCGACGCGTGAGGCGTCCGTAAGCTTGCCGCCCGCCCGCACCGCATCGAGCAGGATGCCGGTCGCCACCGTCTGCAGTGCCTGCCAGCGGTTGAACGGATCGCTGTCATGGCGTGCGAGGAACAATTGGTCCTCGGCCGAAAGCGAGGTCGTGAGCTTGACCGGAGCCGAGAACTCCCGCAGCAGCGACGGCACCGGCCGGTTGGCAATGCCCTCGAACGTGAGCTCCATCGCATCGGTCTCGAAGATGATCAGATCGCCCTCGACCTTCCCGCCCGAAACCTTGCTCCATCCCGTCGGGCTGCCGTTCGGGCCGATAAGCCCGAAGCGCACCGGAATGACCATGGCGCGCTTGTCCGGCTGGCCCGGCGTCGGGTCTGTCTTCTGCGTCAGCTTGAGCTTGTAGGTCTGGCTGGCTGCGTCATACTCGTCGCTGATCGCCACCTGCGGCGTGCCCGCCTGCAGGTACCAGTGGATGAACTGGTCGAGATTCACCCCGGCCGAATCCGCGAAGGCCGCCACGAAATCCTCGATGGTCGCGGCCTGTCCGTCATGGCGCTCGAAATAGAGATCCATGCCCTTCCGGAAGCCCGCGCGGCCCAGCATGGTGGCCAGCATGCGCACGACCTCGGCGCCCTTCTCGTAGACCGTGGTCGTATAGAAGTTGTTGATCTCGCGGTAATGGTCCGGCCGCGGCGGATGGGCGAGGGGGCCTCCGTCCTCCACGAACTGCGCCGAGCGCAGTAGCCGCACATCCTCGATGCGCTTGACCGGGCGCGAGCGCTCGTCCGAGGAGAATTCCTGGTCGCGATAGACCGTCAGCCCTTCCTTGAGGCAAAGCTGGAACCAGTCGCGGCAGGTCACGCGGTCGCCGGTCCAGTTGTGGAAATATTCGTGCGCGATGACGCGCTCCACATTGTCGTAATCCGCGTCCGTCGCCGTCTCGGGAATGGCGAAGACCAGCCGGTCATTGAAGATGTTGAGGCCCTTGTTCTCCATCGCGCCGAAATTGAAGTCGGACACGGCGACGATGTTGAAGACGTCGAGATCGTATTCCAGCCCGAAGCGCCGCTCGTCCCAGGCCATCGAGCGCTTGAGCGCATCCATGGCGTAGAGGCACCGGTCTTCCTTGCCGTGCTCGCAATAGATGGCGAGCGCCACTTCCTTGCCCGAGGTGGTGGTGAAGCTATCGTGGATCGCGCCCAGGTCACCCGCCACCATGGCGAAGAGATAGGACGGCTTGGGGTGCGGATCTTCCCAGACGGCGAAATGCTTGCCGTTCTCCAGCTCCCCGCTGCCGGCAGGGTTGCCGTTGGCGAGCAGCACGGGAGCCAGTGCCTTGTCGGCGATCATCGTCACGTTGAACGTGGCAAGGTTGTCCGGCCGGTCGAGATAATAGGTGATGCGGCGGAAGCCTTCCGGCTCGCATTGCGTGCACCAGGTGCCGTTCGAGCGATAGAAGCCCATGAGCCGCGTATTCTTCTCCGGCTCGATGGTCACGGTCGTCTCGAGTACGAACCGGCGCAGCGGCGGCTCGTTGATCGTGAGGCTCGATGGCGTCACTTCATAGGCCAGCAGGCCGAGCGGCGCGCCGTCGATGGCCACCGAATTGAGCAGCAGCTCGTCGCCATCCAGCACCAGCGGCGTACCCGGCTCCGTGCCTTCGCGCGGCACCACGTGGAGCAGGGCATGGATGACCGACTTTTCCGGCGCGATTTCCACCTCCAGCTCCACCCGGTCGATGAAATACGGGGTCGGAGCATAATCCTTGAGGTAGATCGTGTGCTCGGTTTCGGTGCGCATGAACGGCTCCCCAGCTCGTGCCTTAAACTATTGAAATTGCTGTTGCCCGATGGCTACAGCAGATTCGCCCGCTTCGTGTATTCTGTGCGGCTGGCAACCAACTCAGCCATCATTCCCGCCGAATCCGGCAGCATTGGGAAAGGGTTGAGCGTCCCGCCGGCACGCACCTCGCCTCACGTCATGTTCCGCGTCAATAGGTGCGTCATCCAAATTACATCCGGCGGACGAATGTTGCCGCCACCGCCTTGGTCGAGCAGTACCTCAACACTACTTGAGGTCGTAGCGAACGCGCTCCTTCTCGATCATGGGCGACAAACAAGGTGACGGCAAATGCTCAAGTGGTTTGAACGCCGCTTAAATCCCTATCCGCTCGATCCGCCGGCGGAGCCGCCCAACGGGCTCCTGGCTTTCTGCCTGCATTACAGCCAGGGCGCCAAGAAGTGGCTTGCCCTCATGGCGCTGGCTGCTGCCGCCATTGCCGGCGGCGAGATCCTGCTTTTCGGCTTCATCGGCGACGTGGTGAACTGGCTGGCCGAGGCCGACCGTGCCACCTTCATCCAGACCGACGGCTGGAAGCTCGCGCTCATGGGCGGGGTGATCCTCGTCGTCCTGCCGCTGCTGGTGGTGGTTTCGACCCTCACCATGCACCAGACGCTGCTCGGCAACTTCCCGCAGCGCATCCGCTGGATGAGCCATCGCTACCTCATCCGGCAGTCGATGAGCTATTTTCAGGACGAATTCGCCGGCCGCATCGCCACCAAGCTGATGCAGACCTCGCTCGCCGTGCGCGAAGTGGTCATGAAGCTGCTCGACATGCTCGTCTACGTGGTCGTCTACTTCACCGGCGCGGTGATTCTGGCGGCTTCGAGCGACTGGCGCCTGGCCATTCCGTTCCTGTTCTGGCTGGTCGGCTACATCGCGCTGATGCGCTATTTCATCCCGCGCCTGGGCAAGATCGCCGAGGCGCAGGCCGATGCCCGCTCGACCATGACCGGCCGCATCGTGGATAGCTACACCAACATCGCCACCGTGAAGCTCTTCTCCCATTCCAACCGCGAGGAAGACTACGCCCGCGAGGCAATGGATAGCTTCCTCGACACCGTCTACCGTCAGATGCGCCTCTTCACGGTGCTCCAGCTTTCGGTGAACTACCTCAACGCCGCGCTCTTCGCGGCGGTGGGCGCCATCGGCATCTGGTCCTGGCTCGGCGGTGGTCTCACCCCAGGCGCGCTCGCCGTCTCGCTCGGCCTCGTCATGCGCTTCCAGGGCATGAGCCAGTGGGTCATGTGGGAAATGTCGGCGCTCTTCGAGAATATCGGCACCGTCCGCGACGGCATCAACTCCATCTCGCTGCCGCGCCTCGTCTCCGACGTGCCCGAGGCCAAGCCGATCGGCGCGGTCAAGGGCCACATCCGGTTCGACGACGTGACCTTCACCTATGGCTCGGACAAGGGCGTGATCGAGGGCCTGACGCTCGACATCAAGCCGGGCGAGAAGATCGGTCTCGTCGGCCGCTCGGGTGCCGGCAAGTCGACCATCGTCAACCTGCTGTTGCGCTTCTACGACCGCGAAAAGGGTGCCATCACCATCGACGGCAAGGACATAGCCAAGGTCACCCAGGAATCGCTGCGCGAGAATATCGGCGTGGTGACCCAGGATACGTCGCTCCTCCACCGTTCGGTGCGCGAGAACATCATCTATGGCCGCCCCGACGCGACCGACGAGGAGATGATCCGCGCCTCGCGCCTCGCTGAGGCCGAGGATTTCATCGGCGAACTCGTCGATCCCAAGGGTCATCGCGGCTACGAGGCCCATGTGGGCGAGCGCGGCGTCAAGCTCTCGGGCGGCCAACGCCAGCGCATCGCCATCGCGCGCGTGCTGCTCAAGAACGCCCCCATCCTCGTCCTCGACGAAGCGACCTCCGCGCTCGACAGCGAGGTCGAGGCGGCGATCCAGGGGCAGCTCCAGCACCTGATGGAAGGCAAGACCGTCATCGCCATCGCCCACCGCCTCTCGACCATCGCCGCGATGGATCGCCTCATCGTCATCGATGCGGGTAAGGTGGTGGAGCAGGGCACGCATGCCGAACTGCTCGAACAGGGCGGACACTATGCCCGTCTCTGGCAGCGCCAGTCCGGCGGCTTCCTCGAACTCGACGAAGACGCCGAAGCGGCAGAATAACCAGGGTTTCAACCAGCCAAGGAGAAGGAAAATGGCAGGAATTAGCGATAACGCGAACGCAGTTACGTTCAAGAAAGTAAAGCGAAAACAATACCATAAAGCCAAACCCTGAATCTATTTACGGGGTGGCGCAACCGAAATGAGAACGAAATGTTCGATCGCGTCATTGCCTATTTCGACAATCGCTACAGCCCCGTGGCTCTGGCGAAAAACCCGCAGCCGCCTATGGGGCTGTGGAAGTTCATCTCCTATTTCCTGGGTCAGTTCCGCGGCGCCTTCGCGCTGCGCATGGTGCTGGTAGCCGGAGGCTCCATCGCCGATGCCATGATGCCGATCTTCGTCGGCATGATCGTGGGCATGCTGGCCACCACCAATCCCGGAGACATGTTCTCGACCAACGGCCAGACCCTGCTGCTGATGGCGGCGGTGGTGCTGCTCGTGCGCCCGGGCATGTTCATCATCGATACGCTGGTCCGCAACCACGCGATCGTGCCCAACATCGTCAACATCGTCCGCTGGCAGAGCCACTGGCATGTGATCCGCCAGAGCTGGACCTTCTTCCAGAACGACTTTGCCGGCCGCATCGCCAACAAGATCATGCAGACCGGCGAAGCGATCGAGACGGGTATCAACCTCACCATCGATGCGGCCTGGTATGCCCTGGTCTTCGTCGTGGTGGCGATCACCGTGCTGGCCGGTCTTGACCCGCTCCTGCTCGTGCCGATCGCGATCTGGGGCATCGCCTATGGCGTGCTGTTCCACATCTCCATGCCGCTCATCGCCCACCATTCCGAGCAGCTCTCGGAAGCCAAGTCGGTGATGACCGGTCGTATCGTGGATAGCTACACCAACATCCAGACGCTCAAGACCTTCTCGACCGGCGGGCACGAAGACGCCTACGTCGCCGATTCCATCCTCGAGCACACGGTCGAGTTCCGCAAGCTCATGCGGGTCTTCACCTACATGTGGTCGACCCTGTTCTTCCTCAACGCCTTCCTCGTGATCGCCATCACGTGGCTGTCGCTGCGGGGCTGGAACGAAGGCACGCTCAACGCCGCTGCCGTGGCGACCGCCGTGCCCTTCGCCCTCCAGATCATGAACATGTCCGGCTGGATCCTCGAAATCGGCTCGAACGTCTTCCGCCAGGTCGGCACGGTGCGCGACGGCATGGATACCATCGCCCAGCCCATCACCATGCTCGACAAGCCCGACGCGCCTCCGCTCCACGTCAAAAGCGGCGAGATCGTCTACGACAACGTCTCGTTCAACTATTGGCGCGGCAAGCAGGGCTCAGTGATCGACGATTTCGACCTGCGCGTCGCGCCGGGCGAAAAGATCGGCCTCGTCGGGCGCTCGGGTTCGGGCAAGTCGACCCTGGTCAACCTCGCCCTGCGCATGTTCGACGTGCAGGATGGCGCCATCCGTATCGACGGGCAGGACGTACGGGAGGTCACCCAGGAATCGTTGCGCGCAGCCATCGGGCTCGTCAGCCAGGACACTTCGCTCCTCCACCGCTCGGTTCGCGAAAATCTCAAATACGGCCGGCAGGACGCCACCGACGAAGAGATGATCGCCGCCGCCCGACAGGCGCAGGTGCATGACGTGATCATGGGGCTGGGCGATCCTCGCGGCCGCACGGGCTACGATGCCCATGTCGGCGAGCGCGGCGTAAAGCTCTCGGGCGGCCAGCGGCAACGCATCGCCATCGCCCGCGTGCTCCTCAAGAACGCGCCGATCCTGGTGCTGGACGAAGCCACCTCGGCGCTGGATTCCGAGGTCGAGGCCGCCATCCAGGATCAGCTCCAGAGCCTGATGGCCGGCAAGACGGTGATCGCCATTGCCCACCGCCTCTCGACCATCGCGGCCATGGATCGCCTCGTCGTGCTCGAAAAGGGCCGGATCGTGGAAGAAGGCACCCACGCCGAACTCCTCGCCTCCGGCGGCCACTACGCCCACCTCTGGGAACGCCAGTCCGGCGGCTTCCTCGATCTGGACGCCGTGGAAGTCGAAGCCGCACAATAAGGGGAGGGGCCTACCCCGATCTCAAGCCTCCATCCCTCCCTCCCCCTTGCGGGGAGGGCCGGGGTGGGGTGAGTCCGGAACACCAACCCCGCCATTGCGTCTCCGTCAGAGGAGTGAGTGGCTAGCGCCCATGCAGGCTCAGCATGGGAGCGAGCTCAGCGAAAGCCACCGCCGAAAACAGAACTAACCGCCCCATTCACCACCACGTAACCTCACGGAACCCTATCCCCCTTGCCGCCATTAGGTCATGATCTAAGCTCACGACTCTCCAGTCGTTTTTCCTCCGGCGGCCCTCATGAAGATTATCGACCAGCTCAACCGGACCTTCGAGAACTGGGTCGATCCCTTCGCTCGCAAGGGCGACCTCCAGCCGCCCGCGCCGGTGCTACAGTTCTTCTGGTACTACATCCGCCAGGCCAAGCTGCCCTTCTTCGCGCTGCTGGTCCTCGGCGGCCTCGTCGCGCTCGTCGAAGCGGCGCTCTTCTATTACGTGGGCCGGCTCGTCGATATCCTCGATTCCTCCACCCAGGCCCAAGGCTGGCAAGGCCTGTTGGGCGGCTTCGGCAACGAGCTGCTCTTCATGCTCTTCGTGGTGGTCATCGCCCGTTTCATCATCACCTGGCTCTCGGCGGTGGTCGAAGAGCAGACCATCAATATCGGCTTTTACAACCTCGTCCGCTGGCAGGCTTACGCCCACGTCATCCGCCAGAGTCTCAACTTCTTCCAGAGCGATTTTTCCGGCGCCATTGCCTCGAAAGTCTGGCAATCGGGCGGTGCGGTGGGCGATTTCATGGTCAGCCTGCTCCAGGTCGTCTGGTTCATCGCCGTCTACGCTCTCACCACCATCATCCTCGTCGGCCAGCTCGATTGGCGCCTCGCCGCCGCCGTCATCCTCTGGATCGTCGTCTTCGGTTTCATGGCCCGCTACTACGTTCCGCGCATGCGCAAGCGCTCAGCCGCCAGCGCCGAGGCCGCTTCCGCGCTTACCGGACGCATCGTTGACAGCTTCGGCAATATCCAGACCCTGAAGCTCTTCGGCACGTCCAAGGGCGACGACGAATTCGTCCATGCCGGCTTCGACAACTACATCGCCGCCGTGCGCCGCCTTGCCCGCATGCTGGTGAGTGTGCGCAGCGCCATGGCCATGCTCTCCGGCATCATGATCGCCGGCATCGCCGCGCTCTCCGTGCATCTCTGGACCCAGGGCATCGTCACCGTGGGCGGCGTCGCCTTCACCATGGGCCTCATCCTGCGCCTCTATAATCTCCTCGGCCGCATGATGACCCAGCTCAACGGCCTCATGCGCAATTACGGCACCGCGCAGAACTCCGCCGAACTCATCGCCCGCCCCCTGGAGCTCCAGGACGCCCCCGACGCCCGGCCGCTGGTCGTCACGAAGGCCGCCATCGACTTCAAGGACGTGAGCTTCCACTACGGCCGCGAAAGCGGCGTCATCGATCACCTCTCGCTTTCCATCAAGCCGGGCGAGCGCATCGGCCTTATCGGCCGGTCCGGCGCCGGCAAGTCGACCCTGGTCAACCTCCTGCTGCGCTTCTACGACCTGCAGGGCGGCCGGATCTTCATCGATGGCCAGGATATCTCGAAGGTCACCCAGGAATCTCTGCGCGCCAATATCGGCGTCGTCACCCAGGACACCTCGCTCCTCCACCGCTCCGTACGCGCCAATCTGATCTATGGCCGCCCCGAAGCCACCGACGATGAAATGATGGCCGCCGCCGCCCTCGCCGAAGCCGACGATTTCATCGAAGCCCTCATCGACCAGAAGGGCCGCACCGCCTACGACGCCTATGTCGGCGAGCGCGGCGTAAAACTCTCCGGTGGCCAGCGCCAGCGCATCGCCATTGCCCGCGTCCTCATCAAGAACGCGCCGATCCTCGTGCTCGACGAAGCCACCTCCGCCCTCGACAGCGAGGTGGAAGCCGCCATCCAGCAGCAGCTCGATTCATTGATGGAGAACAAGACCGTCATCGCCATCGCCCACCGGCTTTCGACCATCGCGGCGATGGATCGCCTCGTCGTGCTCGACAAGGGCAAGATCGTGGAGGAGGGCACGCATGCCCAACTCCTCGAACTCGGCGGACATTACGCGCACCTCTGGGAGCGCCAGTCCGGCGGCTTCCTCGATACCAGCGAGGCTGCCCAGTAAAGCCCGTCAGGCGGGCATCGGCACGTTGAGCGGCTTGCCCGTCTCCAGGTAGGTCTTGAGCCCAGCCAGGATGAGCTGCCACCCGCCGACGACGCCCGGCGCCGCCTTCTCGTATTCGTAATGGGTGATGGTCAGCTTGCAGACGTCGCCCATCGGCGCGATGTCATAGGTCACGCGCGTCGCCGGCTTGTCGGGTGCCCAGGCGGCCAGGAAGGTAGTCACCAGCCGCTTTTCCGGCACGATCTCCACGATCTCGCCATCCAGCATGACCCCGCCCTTGTCGTCGGGGAACCAGTAGCGGCTGCCGACCTTGAAGTCGGAGGTGACGCGACCGCCATAGTAATAGAGCTCGGTCTTGTCCGGGTTGACCAGGGCGTCCCAGAGCGCCTTGGGGGTAGTGCGGATATAGGTTTCGACAACGAAATCAGGCTTCTCACTCATGATCTGACGTCCCTCGAGATTGTTTTTCAAGTCCAATGCAAACCGGGCCAGTGGCTTGGCATAGGATGCAATCCACCGGTCCGCGACCTCCTGGATCGGCGCGGCGTTGAGATAGTGATACTTGAACCGTCCCTCCCGGCGCGTGACCACCAGCGAGGCTTCTTCGAGAACCTTGAGGTGTTTCATCACCCCAAAGCGCGTCATCTCCAGTCCCGCCTCCAGTTCGGTCAGCGTCTGGCCCTGCCTGTTATGCAGGCTGTCCAGCAGCGCTCTCCGCGTCGGGTCGGCCAGGGCTTTGAAGATGTCATCCACGAGCTCGACAATAGGTGACTAAATGGTCACATGTCAAGCATGTGCCCGCCATTGGCAGAAGCGGGGACTCCGTCTAAGACTTCTGCGCGCTACTTAAATCGATTTCATGCGCGTCTTCGGGAGGGAAGTCATGGCGAAGGCCAAGGCCGTCGGATCGGCTCGTTCGGGTTATTCGGAAATCGCGCTTTCGGGCGCCTGGTCGCTCACGTCGCCGGCCCGCAAGGGCACGTTCGGCATCGCGCTCCCTGGCGACGTGCACGCCGCCCTGATCGACGCCGGCGAAATCCCCGATCCCTATTTCGGCGCCAACGAGCAGGTCGTCATGTGGGTCAACCGCACCCCCTGGACCGTCGAGCGCAATTTCGAGGCCGCGCCGGCCGATCTCGATGGCTACCTCACGCTCACCCTCTCCGAGGTCGATTGCATCGCCCGCATCTTCCTCAACAACGAGCTCATCGCCGAAACCGACAACGCCTTCCGCCGCTACGATTTCGACGTCACCGGCAAGGTTCTCGAAGGCCTCAACACCCTGCGCATCGAATTTGCCGTCACGCGCGACGTCGCCAAGGCCCGCGCCGAGGCGCATCCGTTCCCGATCCCCTTCACCAAGAACTACCTGACCAACGGCCTCGAAGGCGTGCACATGAATTTTGTGCGCAAGGTCGCCTGCCATGCCGGCTGGGACTGGGGCATCTGCCTCATGCCCACGGGCGTCTATGGCCGCATGGCCATCCGCAAGAGCCGCATCGCCCGCCAGGAAAGCGTGCAGGTCGACCAGGCCCACGGCAAGAAGTCGGTCGAACTGCAGATCACCACACGCCTCTTCGCCTTCGCCGAAGGCTCGGTCGAGATCAGCCACGCCATCGATGGCCAGACCATCACCGACAAGGTCGTCGTCCGGCCGGGCGAAAACGTGCTCGTCCACAACCTCACCATCAAGAACCCGAAACTGTGGTGGCCGAACGGGCAGGGGGAGCAACCGCTCTACGAACTCGTCACCGATCTGGAAGGCGAGGTCACCCGCCGCAAGATCGGCCTGCGAAAGCTCGAATGGGTCATCGAGAAGGATGAGATCGACCACACGTTCAAGGTGCGCGTGAACGGGCGCGACATCACCATGATGGGCGCCAACTGGATTCCCGCCGACGCCATTCCCTCGCGCATCACCGAGCCTGTCGTCCGCGATCTCCTCGAGAGCGCCGTCGCTGCCAACATGAACATGATCCGCATCTGGGGCGGCGGCCAGTACGAGCCCGATTACTTCTACGACCTTTGCGACGAGCTCGGCATCCTCATCTGGCAGGATTTCATGTTCGCCTGCATGAGCTATCCGTCCAACCGCGAATTCCTCGATGATGTCCGGGTCGAGATCACCCAGCAGGTCCGGCGCCTCTCCCACCACGCCTGCATCGCCCTCTGGTGCGGCGACAACGAGGTTATCGGCTCGCTCACCTGGTACGACGAGACCAAGGCCAATCCCGAGCGCTACCTCGCCAATTACGACCGCATGTCTTCGATGCTCCAGCAGATCGTCGAGGATGAAGATCCGGCCCGCCGCTTCTGGCCGTCCTCGCCCTCGCTGGGCTACCTCGATTTCTCGGATGGCTGGCATTCCGACACCCGCGGCGACCTCCACTATTGGGACGTCTGGCACTCGGCCAAATCCTTCGAGGCCTACCGCACGGTCAACCCGCGCTTCGCTTCCGAATTCGGCTTCCAGTCCTTCACCTCGATGAACGTCATCGAGACCTTCACCAACCCTGAGGACCGCAACCCGTCCTCCCCGGTGATGGAGAACCATCAGCGCAACGATGGCGGCAATGCCCGCATCCTCGAAACCATGTGTCGCTACTTCCGCTTCCCGGCCGATTTCGAGCAGATGGTATTCCTCAGCCAGATCCAGCAGGGCCTCGCCATCAAGACCGCCATCGAATACTGGCGCTCCACCAAGCCGCGCTGCATGGGCACGCTCTACTGGCAGATCAACGACACCTATCCGGTCGCAAGCTGGGCCAGCCTCGATTACGGTGGCCAGTGGAAGCTCCTCCACTACATGGCCCGCCGCTTCTACCTCCCCATCAACGTCGTCGCCGTTCCCGACAAGGATGACATCGTCCTCAAGGGCATCAACGACACCGCCGACAAGGTCGAGGTCACCCTCGACGTCCAGGTCGCCAATATCGACGGCAAGTCGAAGACCGTCCACGGCAAGCGCGGCAAGATCGGCCCGAACGCGGCCGCCGAACTCGCCCGCTTTCCGTCGTCGAAGCTCGGCGAAGGCGATTTCCTCTTCTTCTCCTGGACCGGCGAAGACGGCCGCCCCCTGGGCGAAAACGACTACTTCCCGCGCGCCTACAAGTACTACGACCTGCCCGAAGCCCGCGTGAAAGCCGCCTGGTCCACCGTCGAGGGCGCTCCCGTCCTCACCCTCACCACCGACCGCCCGGCCTTCTTCGTCACCGCCAGCGTCGACCTCCCCGGCCACTTCTCCGACAACGCCCTGACGCTCCTCCCCGGCCGCGAAACCCGCCTCACCTTCACCCCGCGCAAAGGCGCCAAACCCACCCAAAAAGCCCTCGCCACCACCCTCCGCCTCCGCCACCTGCGCGAAACCTACTGACGACCGCCAAGGAGGCACGATCTCACCCCACCACGGAACTTCCCCGGACTTGATCCGGGGCCTATTGCACCCCTCCACGCGAGTGGCGCCCTCCCTGGCCCCCGGCTCTGCGGCCGGTGAAGACCGAGTGGGTGACGGGATTGTGCCATCAGGCGCAATCGCGCCCCATCGCCCTCTCCCCTTGAGGGAGAGGGTGCCCGAAGGGCGGGTGAGGGGTTCGCGCCACCACCGCCGACCCCCTCATCCGTCGGCTCCGCCGCACCTTCTCCCTGGGGAAGAAGGGAAGAACGAACCGCGGCAAGCTCCCACCCATTCCCCATCTCCCCGCCATCTCATCCCCATCCCCGCCCCACCCACCGCACTTCCCCGGACTTGATCCGGGGCCCATTGCACCCCTCCACCCGAGTGGCGCCACCCATGCCCCCGGCTTTCCGGCCCATAAAAGATCGAGCGGTGGACGAGGATGGTACGCAACGCGCTCGTTTCACCCCCCACCACCCGCCCCCAGCGTCTCCCTCCCCCTTGCGGGGAGGGGACAGGGGTGGGGGTAAGCCACACCCACCGGCCCGACCACCCACCTCCCGCCAATTGACATCCACCCCCATTTCCCCCCACGCTCCGCCGGCGCATCCTTCTCGCGCCTGGAACCTGACATGACTATCGCCGTCGCGCCCGTTCAGGAGCGCCGTCTCTTGGGTATTGGCCTCGTGCTGATAGCCTATTTCGTCTTCACGCTGATCGACTCGTCGGCCAAGTGGCTGGCCCAGAGCGGCATGCCGACGCCGCAATTCATGTTCGCGCGCTACGCCATCCACTTCTTCCTGATCACCGCTCTGCTCGCCCCGAGCCAGGGCAGGGCGCTCGCCCGCTCGCGCAACATCAAGCTCGAAATCATCCGCGGCCTGCTGCTGCTCAGCACCACGGTCTGCAATTTCATCGCCGTGCAATACCTGCCGCTCACCATCACCGGCTCGATCAACTTCACCATGCCGCTCATGATGTGCGCCCTCTCGGTGCCGCTGCTGGGCGAAACTGTCGGCTGGCGGCGCTGGACGGCCATTCTCGTCGGCTTCCTCGGCGTCATCGTCATCGTGCGCCCCGGCACCGACGGCTTCCATCCAGCCGCGTTGCTCTCGCTCACCGGCGCCTTCGGCTCCGCCCTCTATTTCATCTCCACGCGCAAGCTTGCCGGCGTCGATTCCCCGGCCACCCAGCAATTCTATGCCGGCCTCATCGCCACGATCTGCCTCGCGCCCTTCATAATCGGCAATTGGGAATGGCCCACCACGTTCGCCGATTGGTTCGCCTTCATCCTCATCGGCGTGGCGGGCCTCACCGGCCACCAGCTCTTCTCGATCGCAGCCCGCTACGCGCCGGCCTCGACGCTCGCGCCCTTCGCCTATCTGCAGATCGTCTACATGACGCTTTCGAGCTGGCTGATCTTCAACCAGCCCCCCGACGTCGGCATCTATATCGGCGCGCCTATCGTCATCGGCAGCGGCCTTTACATCTGGTGGCGCGAACGGGCCATGGCGCGCAGCGTCACCACGATCAGCGAGGCCGAGTGATACTCCGGCACCTTTTGGTGCCGTCTTGAGGCGGCGCCGGCCGGGGCCTATTTTCCGGGCATGAAGATCGCACCCGAACTCTGGCTCCCCAATCGCACGGACAAGCTCCCGGCCGACATCGCCTACCTGCGCGAAAAGTACCCGCGCGAAACCTGGGACGAGCACCGCAATTTCGGTGAGACGGCAGCGTTCTGGCTGCAGATGCACGACATGTTCCGCGAGCTGGGCGGCATGCTCAAATCTGCCACCCACCAGTTCCGTGAAGATGCCATCGCGCCCGATGATTTCCATCGCTTCTTCACGCCGCGCCTGCGCTATTTCCTGCAGCACCTCGAAGGCCACCACCAGGTCGAGGACTACAATTACTTCCCGCTCTTCCGCAGCCACGACAAACGCCTCATCGTCGGCTTTGATCTTCTCGAGGAAGACCACGAAGTGATCCACGATCAGCTCGCCGCCTCCGCCGAAACCGCCCGCGCCATGCTGGCCGCGCTTCATGAGGAGGGCGACGCCCGTCGTTTCGCGGCCGATGCTTATGCCGACAAGTCCGATAAGCTCCTCGATTGGCTGCTGCGCCACCTCGATGACGAGGAGGATCTGGTCATTCCCTCCATCCTCGAGCACACTGAAGGTGCGCTTTTCGGCCGGTGATCGTCCGCGCGCCGCAACTCAACTCGGCCCTTCGGCGTTCCACCGACGCAATGGAGGATCCTGTCATGACCCAGGAAATCAAATACGAGATCGTGCAGCACGACGGCGGCTGGGCCTATAAGCTCAACGGCGTCTTCTCCGAACCCTTCCGCACGCACGACGAAGCCCTGGCCGCCGCGCGCGAAGCCGCGTCCCGCCAAGAACTGCCCGACGAAACCCGCGACATCCTCTACGAGGGCGAACGCGGCGTCTGGCACAATGAGGAATCGGAGGGTGACGACCGCCCCGATGCGGAAGTGATCCCCTGACCGCCATCCGCCGTACGCTGGGCATCCTTCTCGCGCTGGCGGCCCTCGCGGTGCCGGCGCTCGCGCATGATGCCGCCTGGACCCCCGGCGCCACCGCGCCGGCCCAGCGCTCCGAAGTCGGCGCCGCTATTGCGGGTGGAAAGGCCTACATCATCGGCGATTACAACGGCGCCACCGGCGTCCTGGTCTACGATCTTGCTGCCGACGCCTGGAGCGAGGCGCCGGCCTTCCCCTACCACGTCCACCATCCGATGAGCGTCGGCCTCGATGGCAAGGTCTACGTCTTCGGCGGCTATGTCGACGGCTGGCAGGCTTCTGCGAAATCCTGGGTTCTCGACCCTGGTACTCAAGCCTGGACGCCGCTCGCCGACATGCCATCGCCCCGCGCTGCCGGTGGCGCTGTCGCTATCGACGGCAAAATCTACGTCGTCTCCGGCAGCACCATCCACACGGTCAACGTCCCGACCGTCGAAGCCTACGACCCCGCGAAAAACACCTGGACCGCCCTCGCGCCCATCCCCACGCCGCGCGATCACCTCTCCATCGGCGTCATTGATGGCAAGGTCATCGTCGCCGCCGGCCGCGTGGATGGCGATCCGGCCCACAATCTCGGCACGCTCGAAATCTACGATCCTGCCACCGACACCTGGTCAGCCGGCCAATCCATGCCCACGCCCCGCAGCGGCGCCGCGTCGGCGGTGCTCGATAATCGCCTCTACGTCCTTGGTGGCGAAACCCGCACCGACGTCTTCTCCGAAGTCGAGGCCTACGACCCCGCCACCGACACGTGGCAGCAATTGCCGCCGCTCCCGACGCCCAGGCACGGCTTCGTGGCCATCGCCCATGATGGGGTCATCGTCACGCTGGTCGGCTCCCCGACCGCCGGTGGCGGCCGTTCCGGCACCGTCGAAATCCTCGATCCCGACACCTAATCATTCCGCGGCCGGCGCCTGCGTCTGGGCGTTGGTCTGCCACGGATTGTAGGTGCCGATGCACCAGAGATACCCCTCCGGGTCGTAGCAGATGAACGTATCCCCGCTCTCGGTGTCGCGGCGCAGCTCGCCCACGATCATGCCGCCGGTCAGCGCCACCTTGTCGAACACCGCCTGTGCGTCCTCCACCACCAGATACGGGCTTTGCATGACGCCGCGCAGCGCCTTGGGGGTGGATTGCACCTGGTTGAATTCGTTGTCCTTGGGCGAGCCGAGCATGATCATGCCATCGCCCAGCGTCAGCTCCGCATGGGCGACACCGCCCTTGTCGTCGGGATAGACCGCCCGCGGCGTGAAGCCGAACGTGTCGCACAGCCAGTCGATCATCTTCGGCGCGTCTTCGTAGATGAGGGTTGGAATGACGAGGCTACCCATCGTGCTTCTCCGCTTAGTGTTTGGTCTCGCGGCCGAAATCCTTGCGGAGTTCCTCCTTGGCCGCTTCGAGCGTCTTGCGGTGTTTCGCGTCGAGGTTCTTGCCCGCGCGGTTGATGTAGAACGTCAGCATCGACATCGCCGATTGATAGGCGCTGCCCTTCCTGCGGTTGCTGTGTTCCGCCGAACGTTTGAGTGAGTCCGCAATCTCCCTGGGGTCATCGGATTCGAAGATATGCGGCTCGAGATCGAGGGCATCGCTGTGCTTGGTGACCTCGCCCGACCACTTGTTCTGGGCATGCGGCATCGCGGCCTCCTTGTCGGTAATTGTCCTTGAGGCACAACCTTCCGTCAGAAGCCCCGGTTCCATTTTGTTTGATTGTGACGGTCGAGTGCCTTCCTGTGTCCCCGACAAATCGGAAAGGACGGCATGGCTTTCAAATTTGCTGCTGGCGAAACCATCGAAACGGGCCTCAGGCGCATCGTCGCCGAACAGGCCGGCAAGGCGGCACTGGCCGCGCGCGACGGCGCGGATGACCCGCAGGCGGCAATTCACGCCGTGCGCCGCCGCTGCAAGAAGATACGGGCCGCCCTGCGGCTCGTTCGCGGCAGCTTCCCCGATTATCGCCGCGAAAACGAAGCCGTCCGTGACGCCGCCCGCGCCCTCGGCCGCCTGCGCGACCGCCCGGTAGTCCTCCAGACCTACGATGCCCTCGTGCGCGAGGAAAACCTCACCCCTGATACCGCCGAACGTGACCGCCTCGTCCAAAGCCTCGCGACCAGCATGTCGGACGATCCCATCGCTGCCCTCGAAAGCTTCGCCGACGAGATGGATGAGCTCGTCGCCCGCTCCGAGGACTGGAAGCTCAAGCGCGACGGCTTCGCCGCACTGGAGGAGGGGCTGGAAAAGACCTATCACCGCACGCGCAAGGCCCTGAAGGTCGCCCAGCGCCACCCGACGACGCTCCATCTCCACGACTGGCGCAAGCTCGCCAAGTATCACGGCCACCATCTCGGCCTCATCAGCCCGAGCGCGCCGCATGTCCTGCTTGCCTCGCGGGCTGCGGCCAACGATCTCGCCGACCTCCTCGGCCGCCACCACGATCTCGATATGCTGGCCGGCAGCCTGCCCGCCGACACGTCCCTGGCTCCCGCCATGGCCCGCCGCAAGCGCGAGCTCGAAGCCGAGAGTTTCCGCCTCGGCGGCGAGCTGACCGTCGAGCCTCCCGATGCCTTCGCAACCCGCTGTTCGGCCTATTGGGCCGATTGGGTCGCCGAAAAGAAATGAGCGGGCCAATCGGCCCGCCCATCAATTCGTATCAACTCGGAGAACGCCTTACGGCCTGTGTTCCCAGCGGCCGCTCGCGTCGCCCTGCGTGATCAGGCGCGCGCTGCGACGGCCCGAAAGCAGCTGCAGCAGCCAGGTGATCGACACGAACAGGCGGTTCTTCACCCCGATCAGGAAGTAGATATGGGCCACGCCCCATACCCACCATGCCGGGAAGCCCTTGAGCTTGAGCCAGCCGAAATCGATCACGGCGGCGCGCTTGCCGATCGTCGCCAGGTCTCCGGCGTGCTTGTAGGCAAAGGTCGGCGGCTTCGTGCCGGCCAGTCGCGCCTTGATCGTCGCGGCGGCGTGCTTGCCGCCCTGCTTGGCCGCATCGCCCACGCCCGGCACCGGACGTCCATCCGGCCGCAGTGCCAGCGCCGTATCGCCCACCACGAAGATTTCGGGGTAGCCCGGCACCGTCAGGTCGGCCTGCACCTTCACACGGCCAGCGCGGTCCGCTTCCACGTCCAGCCACTTGGCTGCCGGCGAAGCCTGCACGCCTGCCGCCCAGATCACCGTGCGCGCCGCCAGCCGCTGGCCGCCATAGACCACGCCCTCGCGGTCGATCTCGGTCACCGCCCGGCCCAGTTCCACTTCCACGCCCAGCTTGCGCAGCGCGTCGAGTGCATAGGCCGAAAGCTCCGGCACGAAGTTGAGCAGCACCCGGTCGGCCGCCTCGATCAGCACGACGCGTGCGTCCTCGGGGCGGATATTGCGGAAGTCGCCACGCATGCTGGCTTCCGCCAGTTCCGTGATCGTGCCCGCCAGTTCCACGCCCGTCGGGCCTGCACCGATGATGACGAAGGTCAGCAGCGCCTTGCGCCGAGCCTCGTCGGGCTCGCGCTCGGCCTGCTCGAACGCCAGCAGCAGGCGGCGCCGGATGGCAGTCGCGTCTTCCAGCGTCTTGAGGCCGGGAGCGTTGGGCTCCCATTCGTCGTGCCCGAAATAGGCATGCCGCGCGCCCGTCGCCAGGATCAGGCTGTCATAGGGTATCCGCGCGCCGTCCTCGAGCAGCACTTCGCGCGCTTCCTTGTCCACGCCCGTCACGCTGCCGAGGAGGGTCTTGATGTCCTCCTTGCCGCGCACGAGGCTTCGGATCGGCCAGGCGATGTCCGATGTCGCCAGGGCGGCCGTCGCCACCTGGTAGAGCAGGGGTTGGAAGAGGTGGTGGTTTCGTCTGTCGACGAGTGTGATGTCGAGACCGCTTCCGGCCAGCTTCTGGGCGGCCATCAGGCCCCCGAAACCGCCGCCAACGATGACGACCCTGTGCTTCGCATTGCCGGTCATTCTCAAGAGCCCTCCGACGTCGCTCCGGTCCTTAGGTTAGAAGCGACGTCTGTTTCGGCAATCCCTTCCCCTTCAGGACTGCCATGCGTTCATTCCGCAGCAGCCCGCATGGCTGCCTCCTCGACAGCCTCCTGCTGACGGGTCGACCCACCCAGCCACGACGCCAGCGCCGAAAGCAGGTACAGCAGCATCGAGATCGAGAAGGCGATCTTGATGCCCACCATGAATGGGCCCGAAAGCAGGTCCGGGAAAAACGTCTGTCCCGTAATCACGGCAGCATGATCCGGCGGCAGGGCCGCCAGAGCCGTCGCTGGGATGAGTTCTCCCATCGGATTATAGCCGAGGAAGGCTGCAAATAGGCTAGCCACGGGCGGAGCGCTAGCGACTTGTGCTGCGACATCCTGAGGCAGGCCCTCTGCCACCAGCCGCGCTTCCATGGTCCCGGGCAGGCTCATCGCCAGCCCCAGGATCATCAGCGTGAAGAAGATGCCGATGGAAAGCACCTGTCCGGCATTGAGCGTCGTCGCCCGCACGCCCGAAGCCTGCCCGCGTTCCGCCGCCGGCACCGCATTCATGATCTGAGTGCTGTTGGGCGCGCTGAACAGTCCCGTACCGACGCCGTTGAGGAACAGCAGCAGCGCGAAGATGGGGTAGGGGAAGTTCGCCTCGAGCAGCATCAGCCCCAGGAACGTGAGCGCGCCCACCACCATGCCGATGGCCGCAAAGAGCCGCGCTCCGAACCGGTCGGCGAGAATACCCGCCACCGGCCCCGCGATCAGGATGCCGAGCGTCAGCGGCAGCATGAAGATGCCGGCCCAGAGCGGGGTGGATTCGAAGGTATAGCCATGCAGCGGCAGCCAGATGCCCTGCAGCCAGACGATCAGCATGAACTGCAGCCCGCCGCGCCCGATGGACGAAAGCATACTGGCCGAAACGCCCGCCGCGAACGGCCGGATGCGGAAGAGCTTGAGGTCGAACATCGGCAGCTTTACCCGCTTCTCGATGGTGAGGAACGCCACGAGGAAGATGATGCCGAAACCCAGCTCCATCAGCACCTTGGGGCTGCCCCAGGCCATGAGCGAGGTGCCATCCGGCTGGATGCCGTCATTGACCCCGACAAGGATGAGGATGAGGCCCACCGCGAAGGTGATGTTGCCCCACCAGTCGAGCTTGCCATGCACCTGCCGCACGCCGCGATCGCGCAGCATGGCGAGGCCCCAGAGCGTCCCGATCAGGCCGATCGGCACGTTGATCCAGAAGATCCAGCGCCAGTTGATGTCCGCCAGCAGTCCGCCCAGGATCAGGCCGATGAACTGGCCGGCAATGGCCGCCATCGTGTTGATGCCCAGCGCGAAGCCGCGCTGATGCGAAGGAAACGCGTCGACGAGAATAGCCGTCGAGGTCGCCGTGATCATGGCCCCGCCCACGCCCTGCAGGATACGCATCCACACCAGGTACCCCGCCGCGCTCGGTCCCGTCGGCATGAAGCTGAGGAGGAGGGCGGCGATGGTGAAGATGATGAAGCCGATATTGTAGATCCGCGCCCGGCCATACATGTCGGCCAGCCGCCCGAACGTCACCACCAGCACCGAGGTCACCACCATGTAGCCCATGATGGTCCAGAGCAGCGTGTTGGTATTGCCCGGATCCAGCGGATGCAGCCCGATGCCCCTGAAGATGGCGGGCAGGCTGATGAGAATGATCGAGGAATTCACCGTCGAGGCGAGCACCCCGAGCGTCGTGTTCGAGAGCACCATCCACTTGTGGGTGCCGTTTTGCGTCGATGTCATATGTGTGCGTGCGGAAACGAAAGGTTTCGGCTGCCGGGCAGGGGAGGCGGCCCGAACGGTCGTATCCCGCGGTAGTCGGAGGGTGTCTGGACGCGCCCTCGTCGCGCAATTGCAAAGCTTATAATTAGTATGCTAATTAATTCATATGACAGATTTTGCAAACCTGCTGCGCGATTTCACCGCCGATATCGCTGTCGCCCACCGGCACTGGAAGAAGATGTCGCGCCACGTCCTGGTCCAGCATGGCGTCACCGAAGCGGGCGCCATCCCGCTCGCCTGGATCAGCCGCATGGGCGAAAACGTGCACCAGAATGTCCTCGCCGAGCGCTGCGGCCTCGAAGGCGCCTCGCTGGTCCGTTTGCTTGATGATCTGCAGAAAGCCGGGCTCGTCACCCGTACGCCCGATCCCAACGACCGCCGCGCCAACCTCCTGCGCCTCACGCCCGAAGGTCGCGCCGCGGTCCGCAACATCGAAATCGACATGGACGCCTTCCGCGAACGCGTTCTCGCTGACGCCGATCCCGCCGACATCGAAGCCGCCATGCGCGTCCTCGCCATCATCAAGGCCAAGGCCGCTAGCGGCGAAGCCCTCGACCCTGCCGCCTGAAAAAGGGCCCCGCCTTTAAGGCGAGGCCCAAACTTTCCGGCTACGAGCCGATCACGCGTTGTCGCACTTCCTGGTCCGTCGCCGGGAAATTCCCGTCGGGCGTAGCCCGGTCGACCGCCTGCGGAATGACCGAAGCCAGCCGCTGGACCAGTTCGTCATAGGAAATGCCCGCCTTCTGCGCGAGCGCCGTCAGCGTATCGCGCCCAAGGGCAGTCTCCACTTGATCGGTCGAAAGCCCCTGCGTCGGCACGCCCGGCGTCACCCAGGAATCCGCCGTTTCCTGCTGTCCGGCATTGCGGAACGTCGAGAGCAGTTCGTCCAGCCCGTTCTTGAGCGAGCCGCCGACCTCGGAAGCCGTCCGGCCCACGACGTTGCCCGCATCGTTGAGTGTCTCGCCGAACTTGTTGTCCGCGCCGGCACCAGTGCCGGTACCCGCACCGGAGCCGCCGCCGACCTGTCCGAGCACCTGCCCGATCTTGTCCCGGTTCTGGTAGCCGGCCACGGCCAGCAGGCCCAGTAGCGCGAGCAGGGACGGCATCTTGTTGTCTGCCATGATGGATCTCCTTGGGTTTAGGCACGCCTGCGGCTGAAAAAGCCCCAGACCAGCAATACGATGACAGCGCCCACGATGGCGCCGATCAGCCCGGCTCCTTCGCCGGCCGAATACCAGCCGATCGCCTGGCCGAGATAGGTCGCGACGAACGCCCCGACCACGCCGAGCAGCGCGGTCAGCACGAAGCCGGACGGTTCGTTGGTGCCGGGTACGATGAATTTGGCGACGATGCCTGCGATGAGGCCGATGATCAAAGTCCAGATGATGCCCATCTTTTCCCTCGGGTCATGAAGTCATCGGTCTAAACGGGAACACTCCGCTTTGGTTGCCCGCCGCCCGCGACCGTCGCGCCGCGCATGGCTGATTGAACCCAGCGTGTTTTGCGCTGGCCGGCCAAATTGTGTATGGCCACGCCATGACCTCTTTCGACCTCGAGCAGGCGCGCCGCTTTTCCGTGGCGCCGATGATGGAATGGACCGATCGGCACTGTCGCGTGCTGCATCGGTTGCTGACCCGTCATGCCCTGCTGTTCACCGAAATGGTCACCAGCGCCGCCCTGGTCCATGGCGATCCCGAGCGCCATCTGCGCTTCAGCGCCGTCGAACAGCCCGTCGCCGTCCAGCTTGGCGGCTCCGATCCGGCCGAACTCGCCCGCGCCGTCGCCCTCTGCGACCAGTACGGCTATGCCGAGATCAACCTCAATGTCGGCTGCCCGTCCGATCGCGTGCAGTCGGGCCGCTTCGGCGCCTGCCTCATGGCCGAGCCTGATCTCGTCGCCGAATGCGTCCGCGCCATGCGCGACGCCACCGACACGCCGGTCACCGTCAAGTGCCGCATCGGCATCGATGACCAGGATACCGAGGAAAGCCTCGACCGCTTTGCCGACAAGATGGTCGCCGCCGGCGTCGATGCGCTTTACGTCCATGCCCGCAAGGCCTGGCTCAAGGGGCTGAGCCCCAAGGAAAACCGCACCATCCCGCCGCTCGACTATCCGCGCGTCTACCGCCTGGCCCAGCGCCTCGCGCCGCTGCAGATGATGATCAATGGCGGCATCGAAACGCTCGATGAGGCCGACGAGCATCTCCGGCACATGTCGGGCGTGATGCTCGGCCGCGCCGCCTACCACAATCCCATGTTGCTGGCCGATGTCGATGCCCGCATCTTCGGCGCGCCCGCCGAGCGCATGACGCTGCGCGAAATCATGCTGGCCATGGCCGCCTATGCCGATGGTGAAATGGCCCGCGGCGCCCGCATCAACCAGATCACCCGCCACATGCTCGGCCTCGCCAACGGCCTCCCCGGCGCCCGCGTCTTCCGCCAGATACTCTCAGTGGATGCCTGCAAGCCCAACGCCGGCCCGGAAGTCCTTTTCCAGGCCCTCGAAGCTGTGGAAGCCGCCGCCGACCGCCAGGACCGCGTGCTGCTCCCGGCGTGACGCCGTCTCGATGTCTCTTCGCCGGGACAGACGCGCGGCGCGCTAGTTCACCAATTCCAGCGAATTGCTGCTCACCGCGTACCGCGTAAGCGTCTCCAGGAACGTCATGCCCAGCAGGCTCGTATCGAGTGCATGTTCCTCGGCCACGAACGCCCGCACGCCCTCGCGCTCGATCCCGCCCACATTCATGTGCCCCAGCTTGACGCTGGCCGCCTTGCCCATGCCGTTGGCCGTCGACACCGAAACCGTGTAGCGCAGCGAATCCGTATCGATCCCTGCTTTCCTCGCGTCCTCGGCCGTCAGCACCACGGCGCTGGCGCCCGTATCGAAGATCAGTGGAATGTCGGCGCCGTTGATGCTGGCGCGCACCTGGAAATGTCCGCCCATGCCGCGGCGGAACGTGGCCGTGCCGTTCTGGCTGTCCACCACCGCGATTCCCGGCGCCAGTTCGCCGAACACGCGGCCGGCCAGGTTCTGGATATCGTCGCGCAGCGTGTAGCCCACGATGGCGACGCCGAAGATGCCCATCCACAGCACCAGCCCGCCGAAGAGTTCGGCAAACCGGCGGCGGCGCGTGAACAGCCCGCCCGCGATGACGATGAGGATGACGAGCAGCGGCACCAGCTGGCCCGTCTGCTGTTGGGTCAGCCCGACGAAGCTACCCGCATCGGCGCTGATCAGAAGGGCGAGGCCGGCGGCAACCAGCAGGGCGACTCCGATGAAGATCATACGCTCTTGGGCCTCGTCACGTGTACAGCTTCCATAAAGGTTGGCTTTGCGGCGAATTCAAGTAGCACCTGTCCGCTTTTCCGTGATGAGCCGGTTGAGCAGGGTAATCTGCTCTTCCTGGTACTTCACCAGCGCCTCCAGTTGCTGGGTCCGCATCTGGTCGAATTTTTCGTGCAGCGCAATGATCTCGATCTCCGCCTTGAGGTTGACCTCGTAGTCATGCGCCGCCGCGTCCCGGTCCTTCGCCGCCTGCCTGTTCTGGCTCATCATGATGACGGGAGCCTGAAGCGCCGCCAGCATCGAGAGCAGCAGGTTGAGGAAAATGAAAGGGTAGGGGTCGAACGCCCGGCCGGCCATTACGAGGTTCAGTCCCGCCCAAAGCGCCAGGAACAGGATGAAGGCCGTAATGAATGTCCACGAGCCGCCGAAGCGCGCCACCTGGTCGGCCAGTTTCTCGCCCAGCGAGAGCTTGTCGCGGTCTTCCAGCGGGAAGCGCGAGATTGTCCGACGCCCCATGGCCTGCCGCAACACCCGCAACTCGCTGTCGAGCAACTGGTTGGCTGCCTTGCCGAACCATCGGTTGGCGGCCTCGTCGAGCGCGGAGGTGGAAAAATGGCTCATGCGTTTCTCCCGAACTTGGCTGGTCGGGAGCTTTTTCTCCCGTCGGCCGGTTAGACAAAAAGACAATTGTCCGTGTGGCTGGATTTCTGGTTATCTGGTTACTGGAATGGCCTAGGTGCCGTATGGTAACTATTGGGTCGATCGTTCAAGGAACCCGAAATGGCCAAGCTTACCCTCATCAGCTTCCCCACCTGCCCCTATGTCCAGCGCGCGATTATCGCGCTCAAGGAGAAGCACGTCGACTTCGACGTCGTCTACATCGATCTGGCCAACAAGCCCGACTGGTTCCTGGCCATCTCCCCGCTCGGCAAGGTACCAGTGCTCAAGGTGGAGCAGGATGACGGCCGCGAAGGCATCATCTTCGAAAGCGCCGTGATCCTCGAATACCTCGAAGAGACCGCGCCAGGCGCCAAGCTGCACCCGGCCGATCCGCTCGAGCGCGCCCAGCACCGCGCCTGGATGGAATTCGGCTCGCAGGTCCTCGCCGACATCTGGAAGCTCTCCGTCGCTAGCAGCGAAGCCGATCTCGATGCCGCCGAGAAGGCGCTCTACGCCAAGTTCGCGCGCCTCGAAAACACTGTGGTCGGTCCGTTCTTCGCCGGCGAGAAGTTCAGCAATGTCGATGCCGTCTTTGGTCCCGCCTTCCGCCAGATCGATGCCATCGAATCCGTGACGCCCACCGGTCTGCTCGATGCTTTCCCCAAGCTCAATCAGTGGCGCCAGGCGCTGCGCGAGCGCGAAAGCGTCCGCACCGCCGTCCCGTCCAACTTCGTCGATCTCTACCTTGAGCGCCTGCGCAACAACGGCGCCGCCGTCCTCAAGAAGGCCGCCTAGACGAAGATCAGCACCGCCGCAAACACCGCGACCTCGAGGAGCGCCTGCAGCGCTCCGATGAGGTCGCCAGTTTGCCCGCCCAGCAGCTTGCGGCACACCTGTGTCCAGCCCAGCGCCACCCCGATGGTGAAGATGATGGCCGTCAGGAACGCCAGCAGCCCCGCCGCCGGCGCCATGAAGACGAAGCCGAGCACCAGCGCGAACGCCGCCCCGATCCCGAACGCCGTCTTCCCCACGCGCCCCGCCGCCGCCGACACCCCGTCCGCCCGCGCATTGGGCAGCGCCACCGTCAGCCACAGCGATCCCGACCGCGCCAGGATCATCGTCGCCAGCCAGATCGCCCCCGCCTTAAGCGGATGAATGGCCAATATCGAACTCAGCGCCGCCACGCGCGCGATCAGCAGCAGCCCCAGCGCCGTCACGCCATAGGTGCCGTGCCGGCTGTCCTTGAGGATCTCCAGCCGCCGCTCTTTCGTCGCGCCTCCGAAAAGCCCGTCCGCCGCGTCGGCCAGCCCGTCCTCGGCCATCGCCCCCGTCGCCACCACGGCAACGGCCACCGCCAGCGCCGCCACGAAGAGCGGCGGCATGGCCAGCCAGCCGCCCAGCATCAGCACAGCCACCGGCGCCACCCCGATCACGAGGCTCGCAAACGGTAATACGCGCGCGATCCGGTTGAGATCGGGCTTTTCGTGCGGCCTGTCCCCCACCGGCAGGCGCGAGAAGAAGCGCAGGGCCATGATGAGGTCGTCAGCCATCCGCACCGGCTTGGGCGGGCGCGGCGCGTTGTCGTTGGAGCGGCGCGGAATGGGGCGTTCGCTTTCGGTGGGCGGTGCGACGTCCAATTTGTCCTCGGTTATGGGGGATTCGATTTGCCTTTATCATCTCATCGCTTCGACTTCCCGGCAAATTAGTGGCAATGAATGCAGGCCCGCGAGTCTCAACCGTCCTTCACTGGAGCCGCCCATGTCCGCCGCCGCTTACGCCGATATCGTCGACCTTCTGGCCATCGTCCCCGAGGGTGACGAAGCCGCCGTCGAAGCGATCCGTGCCCGCGAAGCCACGCTGACCAAGCCGCGCGGCTCCCTCGGCAAGCTCGAGGAACTCGTCGAATTCCTCGGCCGCTGGCAGGGTACGAGCGAACCCACGCTCGAAAATCCGATGGTTGCCATCTTCGCGGGCAATCACGGCGTCACCGAGCAGGGCGTTTCCGCCTTCCCGCGCGAAGTCACCGCGCAGATGGTCGCCAACTTCACCAATGGCGGCGCCGCCATTTCCCAGATCTGCGCGCTGCACGAACTCAACCTGCGCGTCTTCGAGCTGGCGCTTCAGTTGCCTACCGGCGACATCACCCGCGCCCCCGCCATGGACGACAAGATGTGCGCCGCCACCATCGCCTACGGCATGGAGGCCATAGCCGGCAAACCCGATCTGCTGTGCCTGGGGGAAATGGGCATCGGCAACACCACCGTCGCCGCCGCCGTCTTCGCCGCCCTCTTCGGCGGCAAGGGCGCCGATTGGGTTGGGCGCGGCACCGGCATCGACGACATGGGCCTCTCCCGCAAGGTCGCCGCCGTCGACAACGCCCTGACATTCCACGCCGGCCACCTCGAAGATCCGCTCGAAGTCCTCGCCCGTGTTGGCGGGCGCGAGATCGCGGCCATGCTCGGCGCCCTCGTCGCCGCCCGCCACCAGCACATCCCGGTCATCATCGATGGCTTCGTCGCCACCGCTGCCGCCGCCGTGGCCTACGCGGTCAACCCCGCCGCCATCGACCATTGCCTCTTCGCCCACGTCTCCGCCGAAAGCGCCCACGCCCGCGCTCTCAAGGCCATGGACAAGAAGGCGCTCCTCGATCTCGGCCTGCGCCTGGGCGAAGGCAGCGGCGCCGCCATGGGCGCCGTCCTCGTCAAGACCGCCCTCCACCTCCACAACAACATGGCCACCTTCACCGAAGCCGCCGTCAGCGACAAAGCGCAGTAAACCTCTTTCGACCCAGTAACTGGATCGAAGCACCTCCCCCCTTTGCGGGGGAGGTTGGGAGGGGGGAGCCCCAACATCAAAGTTAGGGCAGGGCCCCTACGGCCCTTAACTCGCGTCCGAGTAAATCTGCAGCCGCGGCCGCCGCTCGACCACCGGGGCCAGCGCATCCATCACCCGCGCCCGCGGGAACGTGGCGATCACCTCGGTCCCGAAGCGCAGCTTCGAGAAGAGGTCGAACCGTCCCTGGTGCAGCTCCATGATCCGCTGCACGATCGGCAGGCCCAGTCCCGCGCCTTGCTCCGCCGTCTTCTGCGCCAGCGAGCCCTGGCCGAACGAGGAGAGCACCGTCTCGATCTCCTCCTGCGGAATGCCCGGCCCGTTGTCGCGCACCGAGATCAGCTGCCCGCCATCGGCCGACCGCGCCACATTGAGCGCGATCTTGCCCGATTGCGGCGTGAACTTCACCGCGTTGGAAAGCAGGTTCAGCATCACCTGCCGGATGGCGCGCTCGTCGCCCCAGAGCTTGGGCAGGTTGTCGTCATAGGTGAAGTTGAGCTCGATGCCCTTGGCCTTGGCGCGGATTTCGACCATGCGCCGGCAATCCTCGGCGATATCGATGAGCTGCACCGCCTCTTCGTTGAGGTCGTACTTGCCTGCCTCGATGCGCGACAGGTCGAGCAACTCGTTGATGAGGTTGAGCAGGTGCTGCCCGCTGGCATGGATATCGCCGGCATATTCCTTGTATTGCGGCACCCCATGCGGCCCCAGCAGCTCGGATTTGAGCACTTCGGAAAACCCGATGATCGCGTTGAGCGGCGTACGCAGCTCGTGGCTCATCGTGGCCAGGAACTGCGACTTGGCGATATTGGCCTGCTCGGCATGCCGCCGCGCCTCGTCCGACATCTGCCGCGCTTCTTCCAGCTCGGTGATCAGCGCATCCTTCTCGGCCTGGTGCGCGACCGTCTCCAGCTCAGAGCCGTGCAATTGACGCGCGAGATAGACGAAGAAGAACTCCCCGCCCACCGCCACGGCCGCCAGCGCATAGTTGAGCGTGCCGCCCAGCACCACCAGGTTGATGCTCACCGTCAGCACGGCGGGCAGCGTGCTCACCAGCGTCGCCGCCGGCAGCGTGCGCGTTGCCACCGCATTGGTTGCCGCGCCCACCAGCACCATGGCGAAGAGCGCCACCGCCAGGTTCTGCCCGCCTCCGGTCAGCGTAAACAGCGCCACCAGCGCCCAGGCAATGCCATAGCCGGTTTCCGCCGCCACGAAGCTGGCGGTGGTCCGCTGTGCGTCGAACTTTTCCTTGTCGGCGGCAATGAAGCGGCGGCAGACGAACACCACCGCGAAATGCGCCGCGATCACGGCGCCCGCCCATGCCGCGGCCGCCAGCGGCGGCACCCATAGGCTGGAGAACAGCGCCAGGATCACCAGCAGCACCGGTATCGTCAGCGCGCCCGAAACGCGTGACGCTGCATAGTCGGCAAGCAGCTTGTAATCGTAGGAAGCGAGAGTGCCCGAGCTCGAGGTGAGCCGCTGCCGTGCCTCGAATACGGCTTTTTGGGCCGTACGGCGCGGTCCCCGGCCCATCATGGACCGGACATCGGTCTCACTCGTAGCCGGATCGAACGGCATGTACTCTACTCGGTTACTGACTGATGCGAATAAGAAACGCTTTCGCTACTGTGGGATAAAGCCTTGCCACGTCGTAGTTAATGGTCGGTGAAGAGATTGCCTGCTCGTCGCAAATTGAAATCACGCCGAGCCGGCCTCGCCCAGTTCCTCCTCGTCGTCCTTCTCCTGGGCGCCGGTGCCGTGGCCGTCGCCATGCTCGACACCCGCGAGCCCATTTCCGGCGCCGCCTATGTCAATGACGGCGACACCATCACCATCGATCGCCAGCGCATCCGGATCGTGGGCATCGACGCCCCCGAACTGGACCAGCCCTGCACCGATGCCAGGGGCGCCCAATGGCGTTGCGGCCGCAGTGCCCGCGAGCATCTGGTCGACCTGGTCGCCAACAGGCCCATTAGCTGTGTATCCGAAGGGCGCGACAAGTACGGACGCATACTAGGACGATGCCGCGCGGGCGACACCGACCTCGGCGCGGACATGGTCGAAGCCGGCCTCGCCGTCTCCTACGGCGACTACAAGGTCCGCGAGACCCTGGCCCGGGTGAACGCGCGCGGCATCTGGGCGGGCTCGTTCGAAGTGCCCCAGCAATGGCGCCGGACCCGTGGAGAGGATGAAGGCACGTTCGACCTTTGGGGGTGGCTGCTAGCCCTGTGGCGGAGTTGACAAGCGAAAGATTATTGCTTTGATGCAGGCCATGGGATAGGTGACGTGCAAATATTCTTGGATTTCACTCCAAAATTCGCAAACTCATTTCGGGGGCTGTAATGGCGCTTGACAAGATCGATCGTAAAATTCTGACGCTCCTTCAGAAGGATGCGACGATGCCGGTGGCCGAGATCGGCCGCAAGGTCGGTCTGTCCACCACGCCCTGCTGGCGCCGCATTCAGAAAATGGAAGAGGATGGCGTCATCAAGCGCCGCGTCGCCGTGCTCGATCCTGTCAAGGTCAATGCCGGCGTCACCGTCTTCGTCGCCGTCAAGACCAACGAGCATAACGAGACGTGGCTGCGCAAGTTCGCCGCCGTCGTCGAGGACTTTTCCGAGGTCGTCGAGTTCTACCGCATGAGCGGCGATGTCGATTATCTCTTGCGCGTCGTCGTGCCCGACATCGGCGCCTACGACACCTTCTACAAGAAGCTCATCGGCAAGATCGCGCTCACCGATGTGAGTTCGTCCTTCGCCATGGAGCAGATAAAGTACACCACCGCGCTGCCTCTGGAATTCGCCATCGTCAGCGACGAATAGCACCGCGCGCCGCAGCTGCTTGATTGTGACGTTCGACTCGCGATAAGGCCCGCCCACAGGCGGGGAGGCGATAGCCATGAACGAGATCACGGTTTTCAGTGGCAGTGCTCACCCCGAGCTGGCTGCCGAGATATGCAACTATCTCGGCGTTCCGCTGCAGGAAACGCGGCTCAAGCGCTTCTCCAACGATTGCCTCGAAGTCCAGCTTCAGGCCAATTGCCGCGAGAAGGACGTGTTCATCGTCCAGACGCTGAGCGCTCCGGTGCAGGAAAATCTGGTCGAGCTGCTCCTGATGCTCGATGCCGCGCGCGGCGCCTCGGCCTCGCGCATCACCGCGGTCATCCCGCACTTCTCCTATGCCCGGTCCGACAAGAAGGACAGCCCGCGCATCTCGATCGGCGGCCGTCTCGTCGCCGATCTCCTGGTCACCTCCGGCGCCAACCGCGTCCTCACCATGACGCTGCACTCGCCCCAGGTACACGGCTTCTTCAGCGTCCCGGTCGATCAGTTGCACGCCCTGCGCGAACTGGCCGAGCACTTCCAGCGCTATGACCTGAGCCGCGCCGTCGTCGTTTCGCCCGATCTGGGCAACGCCAAGAACGCCGCCGCCTTCGCCAAGCGCCTCGGTGTTCCCGTCGCCGCCGGCGCCAAGGAGCGCATCAGCGACACCCAGGTTCGCATCACCGCGCTCATCGGCGAAGTCCGCAATCGTGACGTCATCGTCCTCGATGACGAAATCGCCAGCGGCGGCTCGATCATCGAACTGCTCCAGCATCTGCGCGCCCACGGCGCCCGCTCGGTCCGTATCGCCACCACCCACGGGATCTTCGCCCGCGACGCCGTCGCCCGCATCGCCGCCGAGCCCGATATCCTCGAACTCGTCTGCACCAACACCGTCCCCATCGCCCCCGAAAAGCGCCACCCCAAGCTGACCGTACTCTCGGTCGCCCCCGCACTGGCCGAAGGCATGCGCCGCATCAACACCGGCGAATCCGTAAGCGCCCTTTTCGCCGACACGCCATCGCCGCCAAAGGCCGCGATCTCAGGCTGATACTGCCGGGCAGGGGCCAGGCAACCACCACGCCAACCACCGTCCCCGTCATCCCCTCACTATCCCCACCACCGCACTTCCCCGGACTTGATCCGGGGCCTATTGCCCCCCTCCGAGTGGAGACATCCGTGGGCCCCGGCTCTCCGGCCGGGGAAGATCGAGAGGCTGGCGAGACTGTGCCTTAACGCGAAATCCCGCCCCATCGCCCTCGCCCCTTGTGGGAGAGGGTGCCCGAAGGGCGGGTGAGGGGGGTGCCCCAACCACCCAGCCCCCTCATCCGGCGCTACCGCGCCACCTTCTCCCACAAGGGGAGAAGGAAACCTGAGGCACTATCCGACCTCACCCCACCACCCATCCTCATCTTCCCCGGCCACAAACTCCATCTTCCCCGGCCGAAGAGCCGGGGCCTATGGCCCGCCCAGCAAACCCCGCACCATCTGCGGTTCCAACGCCCTCGCCCCAGCCACCATCTCCCGGCCCATGCGGGCAGGGGCCCTAGGGTCCGTACTCAGTTGCACCGGTAGATGAGGTTGCGATGGCCGCCCCACCCACCGGACTTCCCCGGACTTGATCCGGGGCCCATTGCCACCCTCCACTCGAGTGGAGGTATCCGTGGGCCCCGGCTCTGCGGCCGGGGAAGTTCAGTGGTTGTGGCGCGGCAGACGGACAGCGCTTCCGTTGGAATCTGTCGGATGGGGAGATAGCGCTCTGGAGGCGCCGGGAGTACGGACCCTAGGAATTTCCCACCTTCTGCCCACCCCAAAAACTTATCCACCCCCCGGCCCGCCGGGCTAAACTACCGCCGCCCACTCACAACCCAGCCATCGTCCCGAGAGTCGCCGCCCTCAAAACATCCCCCCGATTTCACTCCAAACCGCCGCAAAACCCCGCAAACATCGTCAAAATTCCCCCGAAATTGAGTCAAAATTTAACGATTTGCCGCCGCGTCATTTCAAAAAACCAATAAAAATCAACGCTGTAACGACGCTGGTCCCTCCAAAACTTCGCAAAAAACCGCCGAAACCCCGTGAAACAATGTTTCACGCGCCTCTCACCCGCCGGTAACGCTCATATGCCGGGTCAGCGCCGGCTCCGCATGGCTTCGGTCGAGCACGAAGTCGTGCCCCTTGGGCTTGAGCAGCATGGCCCGGTCCAGCGCCCCATCGAGCGCACCGACGCCGCCTTCGCGCAGCGCCACCCGCAGGTCGACCATGTCTTCCTGCCCCAGGCACATATAGAGCTGCCCGGTTGCCGTCAGCCTCACCCGGTTGCAGCTCTCGCAGAAATTGTGGCTCATCGGCGTGATGAAGCCGAGCACCCCGCCGGTCTCCTCCACCCGCACATAGCGGGCAGGGCCTCCGGTCGTCTGGTTGAGCCGGGTCAGCGTATAGCGCGCCGCCAGTCGGTCGCGCAGTTCCTTGAGCGGCAGGTACTGGTCCACCCGGTCGACGCCGACTTCGCCCAGTGGCATGCCTTCGATCAGCGTCAGCCCGTAGCGGCGCCCATGCGCCCAGTGCAGCATCGGCTCGATCTCGTCGTCATTGACGCCGCGCATCGCCACCATGTTGATCTTGATCGCCAGCCCCGCCTGCTGCGCCGCCTCGAGCCCCGCCAGCACGTCCTCGATCCGTCCCCGCCGCGTGATCTCGGCGAAACGCGCCGGGTCGAGCGTATCGAGCGACACATTGAGCCGCCGCACGCCCGCTGTCGCCAGCCCCTCCGCGTGGCGCGCCAGCTGGCTTCCATTAGTGGTGAGCGTCAGCTCCTCCAGCCCCTTGCCGAGATATCCGCCCAGCTTGCGGACCAGTTCCATGATGTCGCGCCGCACCAGCGGCTCGCCACCGGTCAATCGCACCTTGCGCACGCCGCGCGCGACGAACGCCCGCACGATCGCGTCGATCTCCTCGAAGCTGAGCACGTCTTTCTTGGGCAGGAACGTCATGTGCTCGGACATGCAGTAGACGCAGCGAAAATCGCACCGGTCGGTAACCGATACGCGCAGGTAGCTGATCGTGCGTCCGAAGCGGTCGACCAGCGGCCGCGTCGCCGCGCCGTCGATATCCGCCGATTGGAAGAGAACCGTCATGGCCCAAGGTTTACAGCGGCATGCGCCAAACAGAAAGGGCCGACCCTTGGGTCAGCCCTGCAAATTCCAGTGTTGTCCGAACCCTTACTGGTGGACGACGACCGTGGCGCCGACCTTGGCGCGCTCGTAGAGATCGGTCACGTCCTCATTGGTCAGGCGGATGCAGCCCGACGAGACGGCCTGGCCGATGGTCCAGGGCTCGGACGTGCCATGCAGGCGATAAAGGGTCGAGCCGATATAGAGCGCACGGGCGCCAAGCGGGTTGTTCGGGCCGCCGGGCATATAGGCCGGCAGGTCCGGAACGCGCTTGCGCATGGCCGGCGGCGGCGTCCAGCCGGGCCATTCCGCCTTGCGGGTGATACGGTGGGTGCCCGACCAGCGGAAGCCGTCACGGCCCACGCCGATGCCGTACTTCACCGCCTTGCCATCGTCCAAGACGAAGTAGAGACGGCGTTCGCTCGTCTCAACAACGATCGTGCCCGGAGCGAACTTGCCGGCGTAAGAAACGACCTCGCGCTTGATCGGCGAGCCGCGTTTGCTTTTGGAAGCAACGACGGATGCTTCCTCCCAGCTATTGGTATCGGGATTATAGACGCGTGCGGCCGATGCGGGGGCGGCAAGCGAAATAGTAAGCAAAGCCGACAGCGCAACTGCTATCGCGGGCTTGAAGAAATTCATTTGTCCGACTGTGCCTCTGACAGTAAAGCCCGCGCGTCCACCCGCTTTGGGCCAGTGATTCCGGTGCTTACCCGGTTTTGATGAAGTCGCAAAGTTGCATGCCATGATTCGGCCACATCGCGGTAAGGTACAAACCAGTGTGTTGCTAGGAAGTTACAGCGCCCGTTCACCTATGCTTGAAGCCCCGGTTGACAAGGCCCCCCGCCGCCCTCTAGGGGCCTTGTTGGACGTCGTTATTTGGGGAAGCCGGTGAACGAAGATCTCAAGCGCGAAGCCGCCGCCATGGCGTTGCTCGAAGTGCGCCCCGGAATGAAGCTCGGTCTCGGCACCGGCTCGACGGCCAAACACTTCGTCGATCTCCTCGGCGCCAGGGTTGCCGAGGGCTTCGAAGTCCTTTGCGTCCCGACGTCCGAAGTCACTGCCGCCCAGGCGCGCAGCCTCAATATTCCCCTCACCGATCTCGAAACCCTGCCGCATCTCGACATGACGGTCGACGGCGCCGACGAGATCGGCCCCGGCCTCGCCCTCATCAAGGGCGGCGGCGGCGCGCTCCTGCGCGAAAAGATCGTCGCGGCGGCTTCCGATCGCATGGTTGTCATCGCCGACGCTTCCAAGATGGTCGAGACCCTCGGCCGCTTCCCGCTCCCCATCGAAGTCAACGCCTTCGGCCTGGGCGCCACGCAGATCGAACTCGAGCGGATCCTGAAACAGTTCGACGCCGAAGGTGGTCTCGCCCTGCGCAAGACCAAGGCCGGCGAGACCTTCGTCACCGACGGCGGGCACTATATCTTCGATGCTTTATTTGGCCGTATTTCACAGCCAAAAGCGCTCTCGGATGCCTTGCTTGAAGTTCCAGGAGTGGTACAGCACGGTCTGTTTCTGGGCCTGTGCCAGCGTGCTTACGTGGCCGGTGCCGACGGCATCAAGACTTACGACGCCTGAACGGCGCAACCAAACGGGTGGACAACTCAATATGGGTACCAAAGCAATGACCAGTTTCCGCAAGCGCGCCGCGCTCGTCGTCGTGGCCGCGCTGTCGCTGGCCTCCGTCTCCTTCGCCTCCTTGCCGGCCATTGCGCAGGAACTTGCGCCCGAGCACATTGCGCTCGCCCGCAAGTATGTCGACCTCACCGACAAGTCCTCGGTCTACGAGATTGCGCTGCTCCAGGCCGGCGTGGCCACCATGCAGCAGCTCATCACGCAGAACCCGGAAGTCTCCAAGCAGCTCGACGCCGCCATCACCAAGACGCTCGACGAATACAAGGCCAAGAAGGGCGAGCTCCTCGACCAGTTCGCGCGCGTCTACGCGCTGCGTCTGTCGATGGAAGAACTCCAGCAGATCGTGGCCTTCTACGAGTCGCCGGCTGGCTCCAAGCTCGCCCAGGTGAACAGCGAGGCCAACCAGGACCTGCAGCGCGTCATGCAGGTGTTCCAGAACAACCTGCAGATCGAATTCATGTCCAAGGTCCGCGCCGACCTGAAGGCCCAGGGCATCAATCTCTGATCCGGCTGCAACCCAGCCATCCACGACTTAGGAAGGCCTCGCTTTGCGCGAGGCCTTTTCTTATGTAAGGGCAGCATCGTTTACCCAGCAGGAGTCGTCCCTTGAGCCAGACCTATGATCTCGTCGTGATTGGTGCAGGCTCCGGTGGCGTGCGCGCCGCGCGGGTCGCGGCCAACCTTGGTGCCAAGGTGGCGATCATCGAGGAATACCGGGTCGGCGGCACCTGCGTCATTCGCGGCTGCGTGCCCAAGAAGCTCTTCGTCTATGCCAGCCGCTTCACAGACATGTTCTCGATCGCCGAAAGCTTCGGCTGGCAGGTCGATGCCAGGTTCGATTGGCCCACGCTCGTCGCCAACAAGGACAAGGAGATCGCGCGCCTCGAAGCCGCCTATGTCGCCGGCCTCGAAAAGCCGGGCGTCGAGATCATCCGCGATCGCGGCGAGCTGGTTGATGCCAATACCATCCGCCTCGTCAACTCCGGCACCGAGATCAAGACCCGCTTCGTTCTCGTCGCCACGGGCGGTCATCCTTACGTGCCCGATATCCCGGGCAAGGAACACGGCATCACCTCCAACGAGGCCTTCCACCTCAAGCGGCTGCCGCACTCCATCCTCATCGAGGGCGGCGGCTATATCGCCGTCGAGTTCGCCACGATCTTCGCGGGCCTGGGCGTCCAGACCACCATCAACTATCGCGGCAACCAGATCCTGCGCGGCTTCGATGCCGACGTACGCACCGGGCTTGAAGCCGGTCTTGAATCGCGCGGCATCAAGCTGATCTACGAAACCACCATCCGTTCGCTCAAGCGCCACGACGAAGACATCACGGTCGAGTTCAGCGACGGCACCACCGCACCCTACGGCGCCGTCATGTTCGCCACCGGCCGCCGCGCCAACATTCATGGCCTTGGACTGGACAAGGCCGGGGTTAAGCTCACGCCCGACAACTATATCGAGGTCGACGCCTATTCGAAGACCTCGGTCGACAACATCTACGCCGTCGGCGACGTCACCGGCCGTGCTGCACTGACGCCCGTCGCCATCCGCGAAGGGCAGGCTTTTGCCGAGACCCTGTTCGGCGGCAAGCCGACCGCAGTCGACCTCTCGCTGCTGCCGACCGCCGTCTTCGCCGAGCCGGAAATCGGCGTCATCGGCCTCACCGAAGAGGAGGCTCTGACCGGGCACCCCGACCTCGAGGTCTACCTCACCCGTTTCCGCCCGATGATGAACACGCTCTCCACCCGCAGCGACCGCGTGATGATGAAGCTCATCACCGCCGCCAATGGCGGCAAGGTGCTGGGTGTCCATATCGTGGGGCCGAGCGCCGCCGAGATGATCCAGCTCGTCGCCATCCCCATGGCCATGGGCGCGACCAAGGCCGATTTCGACCGCGCCATTGCCGTGCACCCCACGGCGGCCGAGGAACTGGTGACCTTCAAGGCGCCGAGCTACAGCTATGGGGGTGGCGTCAAGCAATAGCGTCCCTACCAATTGCTGCTTGGCACCGCCGCCCGAGCGCTGTAAACCGCCTCCAGCCCGCATGACGGGCAGACAAGGCGAGTAGCAGCACATGAGCACCTGGACCCCCGCAAGCTGGCGCGACAAACCCATCTCGCAGGTCCCGGCCTATCCGGACCCGGCGGCACTTGAGGATGCGGAGCGTCAGCTCGCCTCTTTCCCGCCGCTGGTGTTTGCCGGCGAGGCGCGCGAGCTCAAGACCTCTCTGGCCGAAGTCGCCCGCGGCAAGGCTTTCCTGTTGCAGGGCGGCGATTGCGCCGAAAGCTTTGCCGAGCACGGCGCCGATCACATCCGTGACTTTTTCCGCGTGTTCCTGCAGATGGCGGTGGTTCTGACCCACGGCGGCAGCAAGCCCGTGGTCAAGGTCGGCCGCATCGCCGGCCAGTTTGCCAAGCCCCGCTCGTCCGATACCGAAACCGTCGAAGGCGTCACGCTGCCGAGCTATCGCGGCGACATCATCCACGACATCGGCTTTTCAGAAGACGCGCGCCGCCCCGATCCGCAGCGCCTGCTGATGGCTTATCGCCAGTCGGCTGCAACGCTCAACCTGCTGCGCGCCTTCGCCTCGGGCGGTTACGCCGACCTCACCCGCGTCCACGAATGGACCGTCGGCTTCATGAAGGGTTCCAACTGGTTCCCGCGCTACGAGGAAGTGGCCAAGAAGATCGATGACGCCATCCACTTCATGGCGGCTCTCGGCCTCAACCCCGAAAACACGCCGGCTTTGCGCGAGACCAAGTTCTATACCAGCCACGAGGCGCTGCTGCTCGGCTACGAACAGGCGCTGACCCGCCGGGATTCCATCACCAACGACTGGTACGCCACCTCCGGCCACATGCTCTGGATCGGCGACCGCACCCGCCAGCCCGACCAGGCTCATGTCGAATACTTCGCCGGCATCAAGAACCCGATCGGCATCAAGTGCGGCCCGACGCTCTCCAGCGACGACCTGCTGCGCCTGCTCGACAAGCTGAACCCGAGCGACGAAGCCGGCCGCATCACCCTGATCGGCCGTTTCGGCGCCGACAAGGTGCGCGATCACCTGCCGCGCCTGGTCGAGACCGTCCAGAAGGCCGGCCGCACCGTGGTCTGGTGCTCCGATCCGATGCACGGCAACACCGTCAAGGCCTCGACCGGCTACAAGACGCGCCAGTTCGAAAAGGTTCTCGATGAGGTCAAGGGCTTCTTCGAGGTGCACCGCCAGATGGGAACCTATGCCGGCGGCGTCCATATCGAGATGACCGGCGACGACGTCACCGAATGCACCGGCGGCGTTTCCGCGGTGACTGAGGCCAATCTCAAGGATCGCTACCACACCTATTGCGACCCGCGCCTCAATGCCAGCCAGGCGCTGGAGCTGGCCTTCCTCGTCGCCGAGGAAGTGCACGCCCAGCCGGCTCGCCCGGCCAAGGTTGCGGGCGTCTAGGCCGCGCTGTCGAAAAGCTGGAGACTGCGGGGAGGGGCGTGCCGCTCCTCTTCGCGACGCGACACCGCAAAGCGGATCGCCTGCCGCAACTCGGCATCGGCCACCGGCTTGGTCAATACGCCCAACGTACCCGGCACGCCGTTCCCGAGCTGCTCGGGATTGGCTGTCATGAACAGCACCGTAATGCCCCGCTCCGCCAGGTCGCGCCCGATCTGCGGGCCGGTCGGACCATCGCGCAGGTTGATATCGACGAGCGCCACGTCCGCGCGTTCGGCGAGCCGCAGGGCGCTGGTCTTGTCCGCAGCGATGCCGACGGGCGCCAAGCCCATCTCGCCAAGGACACTTTCGATATCGATCGCGACCAGGATTTCGTCTTCGACGATCAGGACGCGTTCGGCGGATTTTTGAGTAGCTGTCGGCATTTCAAATCACTTTCAGACGCCCAACCCGCGACTCAGCCATATGGTTGCAACGCCGAACGCTCCATTCGCTAAGATTGAAAACAATAGTTACCGAAACTCTTAAGCCGCTCGCGTTTCGCAAGTGCTCGTCGGCCCGCCGCGCCAGCAGGGCAGGGCATTTAGGACAACATTAACCCTAATGAGCGATGAATAGGACGACGGGAGCCTGCCATGGGGGCGGCGAGCCGGAGGACACCATGTATCGTTTGGTCCCAGCCCTGACCTTGTCTGCCCTGGCGCTTCTTGCAGCCGCTCCAGCAATGGCCGCAGACTATCCCGATGGCTTCCGCATGGGTTACCCCGAAGACTACGACAACTACCAGCCGCTCGGCTTCGAGGCCGGCCTGCGCTACTGGTATTCGTGGGGCCAGCAGAAGGCCGATTTCGGCAACGGCGAGCTCAATTCCAACGACCGCGCGAGCATCGTCGAAGCTCACCTGCGCATCGATGACTATTCCACCCAGAGCTACGTGAAGGGCCTCGCCGGCTATTCCGCCGTCATCAATGGCGACTACCAGATCGGCGGCGCTGCCGGCGGGCCGATCGAGTCTGGCCGTGTCGCCTATGCCGGTGCGGATTTCGGCTGGTCGCCCTTCGGTTGGGCTCCGGCCGGCAACGGCATCTACGGCTTCGTCGGCTACCAGTACTGGAATGACTCCCCCGAGATGGGGCGCGGTCCCTTCGTCGTGAGCCTCGATGGCGCCGGCAACCCCAACGCCTTCAACAGCGCCGTGAACAACCTCGACATCAACGCCCTGCGCCTCGGCCTCGCAGGCCGCATGGATTTCGGCATGTTCGATGTCACCGCCGAAGTCGCCGCCATTCCCTATGCCTGGATGTCGGGCACGCTGGGCACCGGTTCGATCGCCCCGTTCAACTACGGCGGCATCAACTATTACCAGGCTTCCTCGACCAACATTTCCGGCTTCGGCTATGGCGCCATGGGCGAACTCATGGTCGGCTTCAAGCCGGTCGAGAACATGGCGATCAGGGCCGGTGGCCGCGCCTGGTATGTCGGCGGCAATCTCGATTACACCTACGATGCCGTCTCCACGGCCGGGCATCAGGGCTTCATCGGCAAGTCCTGGGTCTCGGCCTTCCGCTACGGCCTCCTGGCGGAAATGACCTACAAGTTCTGACCTGCGCGCCCACTGCACCGCAGCCACTTCCTCCATCCGCTTGCCCTTGCCGGGGTGAGCGGATAAGTCTTTGCCGTCTTTGAAACCGGGCCGCCTTCCGTGACCGATCGTCTTCGCATCGCCCTTGCTCAGCTCAATCCCAAGGTCGGCGACCTCAAGGGCAATCTTGCTCTCGGCCGCCAGGCGCTGGCCGATGCCGTCGAGGCCAGGGCCGATATCCTGATGTTCCCCGAACTCTTCCTCACCGGCTATTTCCCGGAGGATCTGTTCTTCAAGCGCCAGTTCGTGGACGACGCCATCGCCGCGGCGCGTGAGCTCATCGCCGCTACCGCCAACACCTCCGTCAGCCTCATCCTGCCCACCGTCTGGCGTGACGAGGAGGGCCTGCGCAACGCCATCGTTCTCGGTGAGAACGGCCGCGTCACCGCCCGCCGCTTCAAGCGCGAGCTGCCAAATGACGACGTCTTCTACGAGCGCCGCTATTTCGTGCCTGGCGATCTCGCCGAACCGGTGACCATCAAGGGCGTCTCCATCGGCATTCCGATCTGCGAGGACATCTGGCACGCCGAAGTCTGCGAGCACCTGGTCGACAACGGCGCCCGGCTGCTGCTCTGCCCCAACGGCTCGCCCTATTGGCGCAACAAGCAGGACACGCGCAAGGAACTGGTGCTGGCCCGCGTCAACGAAGACAACGTCCCCATGCTCTACCTCAACCAGGTCGGCGGGCAGGACGAACTGGTCTATGACGGCGCCTCCTTCGCCATCGAGCCCGGCGACCGGCTGGTGCTGCAGGGCAAGTCATTCGAGACCGATTTCATCGTCAGCGACTGGGCGCACACCGATAACGGCTGGCGCTGCGAGCAGGGCGAGGTCGTGCCGCTCGTCTCATCGGACGAAGCTCCCTGGCGCGCCTGCATCCTGGGCCTGCGCGACTATGTCCACAAGAACGGTTTCAAGCAGGTGGTGCTAGGTCTTTCAGGTGGCATCGACAGCGCCGTGGTCGCCGCCATGGCGGTGGATGCCTTCGGCTCGGAAAACGTCCACTGCCTGATGCTGCCCTACCGCTACACGTCCGAGGAAAGCCTGCGCGACGCCAAGGACTGCGCCGAGCGCCTGGGCGTACGCTATGACATCGTCTCGATCGGCGCTCCGGTCGATGACGCCCTTGCCGAACTCGCGCCGGTCTTCGGCAACCAGCCGCAGGACCTGACCGAAGAGAATATCCAGTCGCGCATGCGCGGCCTCATGCTCATGGCCGTCTCCAACAAGTTCGGCTCGATGCTCCTTACCACCGGCAACAAGTCGGAGATGTCGGTCGGCTACGCCACGATCTACGGCGACATGAACGGCGGCTTCAATCCGCTCAAGGACATGCTCAAGATGCAGGTCTACCGGCTGGCGCACTGGCGCAACCAGCACCTGCCGGGCGATGTGCTGGGCAAGGCCGGCGAGATCATCCCGCAGGCCATCATCGACAAGGCGCCCAGCGCCGAGTTGCGCCCCAACCAGACCGACCAGGACAGCCTGCCGCCTTACCCCGTGCTCGATGCGATCCTCGAAGGGTTCGTCGAGGAGGAGTTGTCGGTCAAGGAACTGGTGGCGCGCGGCTTCGACCTCGCTACCGTCAAACGCATCGAAAAGCTGCTCTACATCGCCGAATACAAGCGGCGGCAATCGGCGCCGGGCGTCAAGCTCACCGCCAAGGCGCTCGGCCTCGGCCGCAAATACCCCATCACCAACGGCTATCGCGACGATAGCGGGAACACTAATTGACGACCGTCCGCTATGCGCCGTCCCCCACGGGCCGGCTTCACCTCGGCAATGCCCGCCCGGCCCTGCTCAACTGGTTCTTCGCCCGCTCGCATTCGGGCACCTATATCCTGCGGATGGACGATACCGACACGGCGCGTTCGACCCGCGAATTTGCCGACGGCATCGAGACCGATCTTGCCTGGCTAGGCATCAAGCCCGATGCCCTCGTGCGTCAGTCCGATCGCACCGCGCTTTACGAAGCCGCCAAGCTCAAGCTCATCGAATCCGGCCGGCTCTATCCGGCATACGAAACCGAAGACGAACTGGACCGTCGCCGCAAGCGTGCCCGCGCCATGGGCAATCCGCCGATCTACGATCGTGCCGCGCTCAAGCTCACCGACGAGGATCGTCGCAGGCTCGAAGCGGAGGGCCGCAAACCGCACTGGCGCTTCAAGCTCGATGGCAAGCCGGTGCAGTTCACCGACCTCATCAAGGGCGAGCAGACCGTCAACACCGCCTCGATGTCCGACCCGGTCCTCGTGCGCGAGGATGGCTCCTTCCTCTACACGCTTCCTTCCGTCGTCGACGATATCGACCTGGGCATCACCCACGTGATCCGCGGCGAAGACCACGTCTCGAACACCGGCACGCAGATCGAAATCTTCGAGGCACTGGGCGGCAAGGTGCCGTTCTTTGCTCACCACAACCTGCTGACCGATGCCGAAGGGCAGGGCTTCTCCAAGCGCCTTGGCTCGCTCTCGCTGTCCGACCTGCGCGAGAGCGGCTACGAGTCCCTGGCGGTCGCCATCATGGCCTCGCTCACCGGCACGTCGCTGCCGATCGAGCCGTCGGAGAGCCTCGATGCCATCGCCGAGAAGCTCGAGCTGCGCATGATCTCGCATGGGCCGGCCCGCTTCGATCCAGCCGAACTCGACACGCTCAACGCCCGCATCCTCCACGCCATGCCCTATGAAGCTGCGCTCCCGCGGCTGGAGCGCCTCGGCCTCGCCAGCGAGCCGCTATGGCTGGCTAACCGGCAGAACCTCAACCGGTTCGATGACATCGTGGAATGGGCCAAGCTCGTCACTGGCCCCGTCGAGCCTGTGATCCTGCCTGAGGATCGCGAGTTCATCGACTTGGCCCGCGACATGCTCCCGGCCGAGCCCTGGGACGAAACCACCTGGATCCTCTGGACCAACGCCCTCAAGGAAAAGACCGGGCGGAAGGGCAAGGCGCTCTTCCTGCCGCTGCGCATGGGTCTGACGGGCCGTCACGACGGCCCGGAGCTCAAGGCCCTGCTGCCTTTACTTGGGCGTAAGGCGTGTCAGGACCGACTATCCTGACGCTCTTGTTCCCGAACTGAATGACGCGGTCGCCGGCTTCCGACGGCTGCGCGGTGACGGTCGGCGCAACCGATCCCGGGCGACGGCGGGGCAGGGGAACATCGATCAGCGTCGCCTGCGCCACCTGGATGTTGTTGGCAGCCGAGCGCGAATAGCCGCGCGGGTCGCGCAGCGGCAGCGGGAAATCCACATCGGCAAACTCGACCATGGATCGGCCCTCCTCGCCTCCCCCTCCGCCGCCGATCGTCGCGATCGAACCCTGCGGAGCAGACGGCTTGCAGCTCGCCGTCAGGTCCACCGTCTTGCGGTAGGCAAAGGCATAGGACATCGAGGAATAGGCCGAGCCGTCGAGATTGACCATCTGCTCTGGCTCCTGCCCGGGGTTCTTGTAGTAGAAGAGGTCGACCGGCGTGCCCGGACACGTTTCCTGGCACTGATAGGCGTCCTGGCCCAGATAGTCGGGTAGCGTCGAATAGCTGATCGGCCAGAAATAGCCGTCGCTCTTGCGCACGCAGACCGTGCGCAGCGTGCCGTAGCCCGCGCCGGTATATTCGTCCCCGATGATATCGCCTTCGGTGAACTGGCCCTGCTGGTTGGTGTAGCCGCCGAAAAGGCGATCGAAGAGGCCGCCGCGATTGGCGGTGTTCTGCTGGGTGACGGTCGCCTGCGAACCGGAATTGCAGCCGAAACGCATCATCTCCTGGAGCACCGCCTCGCGCTGCTGGGCAACGGCATTGGCCGTCTGCACCGACTCGCCAAGATTGTCGCGCAATTGGCGACCCTTGATGATCTGGCGGGCGAGCTGCTGGCATTCCCGGTTCAACTGCTGGCCGGCCTTGGCGGCCGCGTTGCAGCCCGTGCGCACATAGGCGCTTTCGGCGTCCTGCAACTGCGACGCCACCATCCGCGCCTGGTCGGAATTGCTCTGCCCCTGCCGGAAGGCGCTGTTGCGCTCGAGCTGGTTGAGCTGTCGCTGCAACTGCATGCAGGCATTGGCCTGCGCATAGGCATCGGTGACGTCGAGGAGCGCGCCCCCGGCCATCGCCACGAACAGGGCGAGGAAGCGGATAGCGTTTTTCATTGAAACCTGCATGCCCGGGTGCCTATCTCCTTGCGACGGCTAGCGCTCGATTGTGCCGAATCCGCGACCCCGTTTAAGGAAACCGTGAGACAAGCACCGCACTATGCTTCCCGTGGTTAGCCCAACAGCGCCGCCCCTGTCACGTCAAAGCGCCGAGAAGTCCCCGTAATGAAGCTTGCTACCCTCCGCAACGGCCGCCCTGACGGACAACTGGCCGTGGTTTCGCGCGATCTGAAGCGCTTCGTCTCGGCCGGCAAGGTTGCTTCCAACCTCCAGGCCGCGCTCGACACCTGGGAAACCAGCGCTCCCGCCCTTGCTGAGATCAGCCAGGCGCTCAATGCCGGGGGCATCGCCTCCCAGCCCTTCGACCCCGGCGAGGCGCTGGCCCCGCTGCCGCGCGCCTATTCATGGATCGACGGTTCGGGCTACCTCAGCCACCTCGAACGGGTCCGCACCCTAGCCGGCAGCAAGGACGCCGAGCTGCAATCAGCCCGCCCGCTGCTCTACCAGGGCGGCTCCGATTCGCTCTCGGGCGCGAACGAGCCGATCCTCGTTTCGGACGATGGCCTCGCGGTCGACTTCGAGGCCGAGATCGCCGTCATCACCGGCCCGGTCCCCATGCTGCCGACCCGCTCGGAAGCTGCCGCCTCCGTCCGCCTCATCACCGTCTGCAACGACGTGTCGCTGCGCCGCCTGGTTGCAGACGACCTCCAGAATGGTTTCGGCTTCTTCCACTCCAAGCCGTCGACTTCCTTCGGTCCCGTTGTCGCCACGCCCGATGAGTTCGGCTCGGCCTGGCGGGACAACAAGCTCCACCTCAAGCTGCGCATCACCGTCAATGACGCGCTCTTCGGCCAGCCCGATGCCGGTATCGACATGCATTTCGATTTCGCCGACCTCATCGCCGCTGCCGCCGGTACGCGTCGGCTCATCGCCGGTACCATCATCGGCTCGGGCACGGTCACCAACCGGCATGAGGAGGCCCCGCCCATCAAGCGCGACGGCATCGGTTTTTCCTGCATCGCCGAAGCGCGGGCGGTGGAGAAACTCAAATACGGCAAGGCCCGCACGCCGTTCCTCAAGGATGGCGATCGCGTCAGCATCGCAGTTCTCGACGCCGCGGGCGCCCCGGTCGTCGGAGCGATCGACCAGCGGGTCGCCATCTACCGCCGCTAGCGTCGAAACCGCTTGCTTTCCATCGCGTTCGCGGTCAAACATGCGCGCCATGAAAACCGTCAACGCAATCTGCATTACCGGCTGCATTATTATCCGCTAACCCATCGGGCGCGGCGCGGTTTTCTTCACCCCAACATCCAGACTATCGAAGACTCCGCGCCCGCGTGAAAACCGTTCTGTGGCAGGAATTTCATGGCTTCGGCTCAAAAAACTGGACTGCGCCTCTACAATACCCTCACCCGGACCCAGCAGGACTTCGTTCCGCTCGATCCGGCCAATGTGCGCATGTATGTCTGCGGACCGACGGTCTATGATTTCGCCCATATCGGCAACGCCCGGCCGGTGATCGTCTTCGACGTGCTGTTCCGCGTGCTGCGTCATGTCTATGGCGCCGATCACGTCACCTATGTCCGTAACATCACGGACGTCGACGACAAGATCAACGCTCGCGCCGCCCGCGATTTCCCCGGCCTGCCGCTCAACGAGGCGATCCGCAAGGTCACCGAGAAGACCGCCGGCCAGTTCCGCTCCGACGTGGCCGCACTGGGCGCACTCGAGCCGAGCGTAGAGCCGCGCGCGACCGAAAACATCGACGAGATGCAGGCTCTCATCAAGGCGCTGCTCGAGCGAGAGCACGCCTATGAGGCCAGCGGCGAAGTCCTCTTCGCCGTGGAGTCCATGCCCGATTACGGCCAGCTCTCCGGTCGAAATCTGGAGGACCAGTTGGCCGGCGCCCGCGTGGCGGTGGAAAGCCACAAGCGCAACCCGGCCGACTTTGTGCTCTGGAAGCAATCGAGCGCCGAGGAACCGGGTTGGCAAAGCCCCTGGGGGCGCGGCCGTCCGGGCTGGCACATCGAGTGCTCGGCCATGAGCGAGCGCTATCTGGGCCGCACCTTCGATATCCATGGCGGCGGGCTCGACCTCATCTTCCCGCACCACGAAAACGAAATCGCCCAGTCGCGTTGCGCCCACGGCACCCACGCCATGGCCAATGTCTGGATGCATAACGGCTTCGTGCAGGTGGAAGGGCAGAAGATGTCCAAGAGCCTGGGCAACTTCATCACCATCCACGACCTGCTGGCGACCGATAAGTTCGGCGGCCGCAAATGGCCGGGCGAAGTCCTGCGCCTCGCCATGCTCATGACCCACTACCGCGAGCCCATCGACTTCTCGGTCGCGCGGCTGGAAGAGGCGACCCAGCTCCTCGAAAAATGGGAGCGCTTCGCCAAGGGCCACGCAGCTGCGGGTGTCATCGACGCCGAAGCGCTTGCGCATCTGGGCGACGACCTCGACACGCCAGGCGCCATCCGTCGCATGCACCGTCTGATCGTGGACGATGCTCAACCGGCCGCCGGCCTCGCCATCGCCGACCTCCTCGGCATCAAGGTGCTGCGCGAGGCGGTCGTGGATGCCGGAACCGAAGCCTTGGTCGCCGCTCGGCTCGAAGCGCTCAACACCAGGAACTTCGCAGAAGCCGACCGCATCCGCACCGAACTGGCCGGGCAGGGAGTTCAGTTGATGGACTACAAGGACCCGGAAACCGGCGAGCGTCGGACGAAGTGGGAAGTGAAGCGGTGATGGCGAGAAACCCCTCATCCGGTCCTTCGGACCACCTTCTCCCTCAAGGGGAGAAGGAAGAGGGGGCTATTGCCTCGAACGGTGCAACCCACGCCGATCCCCCCTCTCCCCTTGAGGGAGAGGGTGCCCGAAGGGTGGGTGAGGGGTCCGCGAAGCGCAGGGCTTGCACGGACTGGCGAACTGACATCGCGTCGACGAACCGAACCCGCGCCAGGTCGATGCGGCATTCTCCGACGGAAGCTGAGCAGAAGCTTTGGCTGTTGCTCCGCGACCGCCGTTTTGCGACCTACAAGTTTCGGCGCCAGGTTCCGATCGGCTCGTTCATTGTCGATTTCCTGTGCCCCGCACAGAAGCTCATAGTCGAGCTCGACGGTAGCCAGCACGCCGATAGCGCATACGATGCCAAACGCGATGCGTGGCTGACAGGGGCGGGCTTCCACATCCTCCGCATCTGGAACAACGACCTCGCCGCGCCCGATATCGTGCTCGATGCCATCTGGCACGCTCTCCACAGGAGCACCCTGCAATGACCGTCATCATTGATCACGTCGGCCTTTCGGCCACCGATTTCGAGAAGTCCAAGGCCTTTTACACAGAAGCGCTCGGCACGCTGGGTATCAAGCTGCTTGCCGACTGGACCTTCGGCGACAGCCGTATCGCCGGCTTCGGTATCGATCGGGCGACGTTCTGGCTGCACTCGGGCAAGAAAGTCCGTGGCGAAGCGCATCTGGCGTTCCGGGCGCGCAGCCACGCCGAGGTCAACGCCTTCTATTCGGTGGCGCTCTCCATGGGCGGCACGGATAACGGTGCGCCCGGCCCGCGGCCGCACTACCACGCCAATTACTACGGCGCCTTCGTGCTCGATCCCGACGGACACAACATCGAGGCCTGTTGCCATGAGCCCGAATGAGTTGACCGGCGGCTGCCAATGCGGCGCGGTGCGTTTTCGCGCCGAAAGCCTTGGGCGGCCCTCCATCTGCCATTGCCGCATGTGCCAGAAGGCCTTTGGCAGCTTCTTCGGTCCCTTGGTGACCGGCCATGGTGTGGTCTGGACACGAGGCCAGCCAAAGCTCTTCCGTAGCTCGAACCTTGCCAACCGCGGCTTCTGCGCCGATTGCGGCACGCCGCTGACCTATCAGGCCGACGGGCACGAGCTCGAGCTGGCCATCGGGGCGCTGGACCATCCCGAAATGGCTGCTCCGACCATCCAGGTAAACCCTGCAGACAGGCTTCCCTATTTCGAAGGCCTGGCCAACTTGCCTATGCAGCAGCGGTCCGCGGAGCGCGAGCCCTTCTACGCGGCAGTGGTCAGCTACCAGCACCCCGACCACGATACGACACGTTCCGGAGACAGCGCATGAGCGAGAGTTTTTCCGGCGGCTGCCAGTGCGGCGCCGTCCGTTTCCGGGTCGAGGGCCCGGTCAATCACGCCTCGATCTGCAATTGCCGTATGTGCCAGAAGGCATTCGGCAATCTCATGGCCCCGTTTGCCAGCTTCAAGGCGCCCGTCGAATGGACGCGTGGCCGCCCGACGCTGTTCCGTAGCTCCCAAGCCGTCCAGCGCGGCTTCTGCAACAAGTGCGGCACGCCGCTGACCTACCAGGTCGGCGAGGGCAATCCGGCGCTTGCCATTGGCGCCTTCGACCGGGTCAACGACATCGTGCCGACCATCGAATTCGCCCGTGAGAACCGGCACCCGGTGCTCGACAACCTCGACGGCCTCATTCCCGAAGATCTCGGTTCGACCGACGAGGAGCGCAACATGCTGGCGATCCTCCGGTCGTTCCAGCATCCCGACCGCGACACCGACAACTGGCAGCCGCAAGGCTGAGAGCTGATGACAAAAGAACGCCTGTATCTCTTCGACACCACCCTTCGCGATGGCGCCCAGACCGCCGGCATCGAGTTCTCGCTCGAGGACAAGATTTCGGTGACGGCCCTGCTTGAGGAACTCGGGGTCGATTACATCGAGGGCGGCTATCCCGGCGCCAACGTGGTGGATACGGAGTTCTTTTCCGAAAAACGCACCCGGCGCGCCACGTTCACCGCCTTCGGGATGACCAAGCGGGCAGGGCGCTCCGTCGGCAACGATCCGGGCGTGCAGGCGCTGCTCAGTTCGCAGGCGCAGGCCACCTGCTTCGTCGCCAAGGCCTGGGACCAGCAGGTCATCCTCGCGCTGGGCATTTCACCCGAGGACAATCTCAAGGGCCTCACCGAAACCATCGAGGCAGGCCTCGCAGCCGGCAAGGAAGTGCTGGTCGATGCCGAGCATTTCTTCGATGGCTACAAGGCCAATCCGCAATATGCCTCGCTCTTCGTCGAAACCGCGCTGGCGGCAGGCGCCCGTTGGGTGGTGCTGTGCGACACCAATGGCGGCACCATGCCCTTCGAGATCGAGGAGATCGTCAAGGCGCTGCCGGTCGATCATGCCCGCCTGGGCATCCACGCCCACGACGACACCGGCCAGGCCGTCGCCAACACGCTGGCGGCCGTTCGCGCCGGCGTGCGGCACATCCAGGGAACGCTCAACGGCATCGGCGAGCGCTGCGGCAACGCCAACCTCATGACCATCATCCCCACGCTTGCGCTCAAGCCCGGCTTTGCCGACCGGTTCGAGCTGGGGATCGATGCGGCGCGCCTGCAGAACATCACCCGCATTTCGCGGACATTTGATGAGCTTCTCAATCGCGCGCCCAGCCGTCAGGCGCCCTATGTCGGCGCGTCGGCCTTCGCCACCAAGGCAGGCATTCACGCTTCGGCTCTGGCCAAGGACCCATCCACGTACGAGCACGTGCCGCCCGAAGCAGTCGGCAACGAGCGCTCGGTGATGGTTTCCCAGCAGGCGGGCAAGTCCAACCTGCTGATCACGCTCAGGCGCCACGGCATCGAGATCGGCAAGGACGATCCACGGCTCGATACGCTCCTGCGTCATGTCAAGGAGCGCGAGGCGCGCGGCTATTCCTACGACGGCGCAGATGCGTCCTTTGTGCTGCTGGCCCGCAAGACGCTGGGAATGCTGCCAGAATTCTTCGATGTAGAGAACTACCGCACGAGCGTCGAGCGCCGGCACAATTCGCGCGGCGAGCAGGTCGCGGTGACCGAGGCCATCGTCAAGATCCGGGTCGATGATGACCTGCTCATGTCGGTGGCCGAAGGCAATGGCCCGATCAACGCGCTCGACCTCGCCTTGCGCAAGGACCTCGGCAAGTATTCCGACAAGATCGGCGACCTCGAGCTCGTCGATTTCAAGGTGCGTATCCTGGACGGCGGCACGGGCGCGGTCACCCGTGTACTGGTGGAAAGCAGGGATGGAAGCGGGGAGCGCTGGTACACCGTCGGCGTGTCCCCCAACATCATTGATGCCTCATTTGAGGCGTTATATGAGTCAATCACCTATAAACTGTTGAAAACCGAGGAGCCGGCCCAGTTTCCGGCGTAATCGGACTTTCGCGACAACCCGGTTTGTAGGCGCATTTGCGCCTGCGAACCCCTTGGAGGCTAAACTGGCCGAGACCACCCCGAAACGTCCCCTTGCCGTCACCATCGGTGCGGCAGTCGCCACGTTGGTCATTATTGCGGGGGTTTTGACAGGCCCCACGCTCCTTAGCTGCTCCGGCAGCCCCGAAGGTTTCGGCGCCTGTGTCTCCGGCAAGCTCTCCGATGTCGGCATCCTGCCCAAGCCCGCTCCCGTGGCCGTTGCGGAAACCACCGCACCCGCCACGACGCCCGAGCCGGCAGCTCAAACCGCCACGCCCGAAACAACGCAACCGGCGGCCACCTATCCCGACATCATCACCCCCACTTTCGGCCTGCTGCGCGCCGAGCCGAATGGCTCCGTGGTTATCGCCGGTAGCGGCAAGCCCGGCACCGAGGTCGAGGTCTTCTCCAACGACGCTTCGATCGGCAAGACCAAGGTCGAAACGAGCGGCGACTGGGTGCTCGTCCCCGAAAAGCCGCTGCCCGGCGGCGGCGTGGAACTGACGGTCGGCGAAGCCGGCTCCAAGGAGCGCTCCGGCCAATCCTTCGTCGTCGTGATCGATCCGTCCCACAAGAACGAACCGCTGGTCGTGGCCAGCGTGCCAGGCAAGGCCAGCGAAGTGCTGCAGGGCCTGGCAAAGCCCTCGACCGAGCAACCGATGCAGGTTGCGACCGCCGAAGAGCCCAAGACGGCAACCCCAACGTCTGACGCAAACACCCCCGTCACCGCTACCGAAACACCCGCTGCTGCGCCCGCCGCAGAACAGCCCGCTGCTTCTACGGCCCAGGCGCCTGCGAACAACACCACGAACACTGCCACTCCTGCTCAAAGCAATCCTGCGGCCACCACGGCCACCGAAGCGCAGAACGCTCCGGCTGCGGCTCCCGCCGCAACGCCAGCTGAACCCACCACTCCGGCCGCGACGGAGGCTGCTACCGCCGAGCAGCCTGCCCAACCGCAGGTGCCCGCAACGCAGCCCACGGCCAATGGTGGCGAGCAGCAGGTCGCCGCGGCAGAGGCGCCGGCCGCTATTCCGGCGACTCCGTCCGAGCAGGCGCCCGCGCAACTCCTGGCGCCGCCGACTATCGACGCCATCGAGATCGACGGCACCCATAACTTCTTCGCCGGTGCGGGCCCTGATGGCGCGACCGTCCGCCTTTATGTGGACGACAAGTTCGTCGCCGACAGCATCGTGCGCGGCGGACGCTGGCTGGTCGAGACAACGCAGAACGTTCTCACCAAATCCGCTCAACTGGTCCGCGTCGACCTGCTGCGTCCGGGCACATCGGAAGTGGCCGCGCGTGCCGAAGTGAACTTCGAAGTGCAGCTGCCAGGAGCGGAAGCTCCGGTGGCCGTTGCTCAGGCCGAAGCACCGGCTGCCACGCCTCCTGCCGCCGAACCCGCGACGCCGTCGACCACCGAAGTACCCGCGACGACTACAGCGCCGACCGAACAATCTGCCAACACTCCGGCTTCAGTGCCCGAGACGCCGGCACCCGCGCAAGCTGCCGAAGCTGCCGCCCAGCCGCAGGCGCCCGCCGCACCCACGCAGTCGAACGTTCCGACCATGGTGGCTGTGCCCGTCGGCAATGATCCTGAAGCCCAGCGCTTTGCCTCGGGCAAGGCCATCATTCGATCGGGCGACAACCTCTGGACGATCGCCCGCCGCGTCTATGGCCAAGGTATCAAGTACACGACGATCTACGAGGCCAACACCACGCAGATCCGTGACCCGCACTGGATCTATCCGGGCCAGGTCTTCTCCCTGCCCGAAGACAAGCAGTAGGCGATACGCGCAACGGACGCGCTCTGCGCCTGTCCGGCACTTTCTCTTCCCCGGCCCTATGTCGGGGAAGAAGACTTTCCATGATGCCAGCCGCATCCCGCCCTCATTTGGGGGAATCGCACACTTTGGTATAGTTCTAACTTGCGAATGCGAGTGCCTTCTTCTATCGTAATTTAACGATGAAAAATCCGATCATGCAGGACGACGATCTGGCCGCCATGCTTCGCGCGCTGGGACACCCGGTGCGGCTTTCGATTTTGCGCATCCTCGGCGCGCAGAACGATTGCTGCTGCACGGATGTCACGCAGTGCCTGCCGCTGGCCCAGTCCACCGTATCCCAGCACATCAAGGTGCTGCTCGATGCCGGACTGATCGAGCGCCAGGCCAAGGGTACGCGTAACTGCTACTCGCTCCGCACCGATCGGCTCGATGCTCTCAACTCCGCCTGCGGAGGCCTGTTCTCGGGTCTCAGCCAGGCCCCGCAACGGTTGCCGGAAGCGGTCTGATGTCTTCTCCTGAAATGTCGCAAAAGAAGCCCCGGGTCAGTGCCGAGGAGGGCTCGCTGCTCTCTACGGTCAGGAATCTGTGGGGATATATGTGGCCGGAAGGCCGCCCCGATCTGAAGATGCGGGTGGTGCTGGCCATCGCCGCGCTGCTGGGGTCTAAGGTCGCCACCACGCTCGCGCCGTTCGCCTATAAGGGCATTATCGATACCCTGGGACAGACCGGCGGCAACCAGGCGCTGATCATGGGCATCGCAGTGCCCATCGTGCTGGTGGTTGCCTTTGGCGTTGCCAATGTGGTGGATGCCGGCTTCCAGCAATTGCGCGATGTGCTGTTCGCCAGCGTCGGCCAAAACGCCGTCCGCACGCTGGCCTTCCAGACCTTCAATCACCTCCATCGCCTCTCGCTGCGCTTCCATCTGCAGCGGCGCACCGGCGGGCTTTCGCGCGTTATCGAGCGCGGCACGAAGGGCATCGAAACCATCGTCCGCTTCACCATGCTCAACACGGCGCCGACCTTGGTCGAGTTCGTGATTGTCGGCGTGGTCTTCATCTCGATCTTCGGCATCAGCTATCTGGGTGTGCTGATCGTCACGATCTGGCTCTACCTCTGGTTCACCATCAAGGCGAGCAACTGGCGTATCGCCATCCGCCGCGACATGAACAACTCGGATACCGACGCCAACTCGAAGGCGATCGACAGCCTGCTCAACTTCGAGACGGTCAAGTATTTCAACAACGAGGACCTCGAGGCGCGTCGGTTCGACGCTTCGATGGCCACCTACGAGCGCTCGGCCATCCGCATCTGGAACTCGCTGGGTGTGCTCAATTTCGGCCAGGCAGTGATCTTCTATGTCGGCCTCACCATCATGTCGGCCATGTCGATCGTGGGCGTGCTGAACGGTCGCCTGACGTTGGGCGACTTCGTCCTGCTCAACACCTTCCTCATGCAGATCTATCGGCCACTTAACATGATCGGCTTCGTCTACCGCGAAATCCGCCAGGGCCTGACGGATATCGAGGAGATGTTCAAGCTGCTCGATCAGGATCCGGAGATCGTCGACAAGCCCGGCGCTACCCCGCTCAAGATTACGGGTCCGGTGATCCGCTTCGATGACGTCCACTTCCAGTATGATCCCGACCGCCCGATCCTCAAGGGCGTGAGCTTCGAAGTGCCCGCCGGCAAGACTATCGCGGTGGTGGGCCCATCGGGCGCCGGCAAGTCCACGATTTCGCGACTGCTCTATCGGTTCTACGACGTCTCCAGCGGCTCGGTGACCATCGACGCGCAGGATGTCCGCGACATCACGCAGAACTCGCTTCGTTCGGCCATCGGCATGGTGCCGCAGGATACAGTGCTCTTCAACGACACCATCGCCTACAACATCCGCTACGGACGTCCTGACGCGACCGATGAGGAGGTTCACGAGGCTGCGCGCATGGCCCAGATCGGCGAGTTCATCGAGTCGCTGCCTCGCGGCTACGATACGCCCGTCGGCGAACGTGGCCTCAAGCTCTCGGGCGGCGAGAAGCAGCGCGTGGCCATCGCCCGTACCATCCTCAAGGCGCCGCCGATCCTGGTGCTGGATGAGGCGACTTCTGCCCTCGATACCAAGACCGAACGCGACATTCAGTCTGCGCTCGATGCGGTTTCCAAGAACCGCACTACGGTGGTCATCGCGCACCGGCTCTCGACCGTCATCAATGCCGATGAGATCATCGTGCTGCGCGACGGCCAGATCGCCGAGCGCGGCCGCCATCCCGACCTGCTGATGCGTGACGGCCTCTACGCCCAGATGTGGAACCGCCAGCGCGAAGCGACCGAAGCAGAGGAACATCTGCGCGCGGTGCAGGACGACAAGGACGGGTTCCTCGGGCGGAGTTCCTCGGCAGAGAACGAGCCGGCGGAGTAAGAAGCGGAGCGGGCGGGACCTGGTGCTCCCGTACTCGATACACGTTCCCCGGCGAAGGCCCGGGGATCAGTCGACTGCCCAGCGCATGTTGCACGATCTTCTAGGCCTTTGCCGGACGGGAGAGATTTGAGCAACACAGCTCCGGCGGCGCGCTACGCACCGCCGGAGCGTGCCCCCTTACGCTGTAGCCTTCCGCGAAAACAGTTCGCCCCCATTCACGATCACAATCCCCGCCAGCACCAGCAGAGCCCCGATGGCGAATGAGGGATCGATCGGATCGTGCAGCACGATCACGGCGCTGGCCACGCCGAAGAGCGGGGTCATGAAGGAGAGGATGCCCAGGCGCGTGGCGAGGTAGCGCTTGAGGAGCCAGAACCAGACGAGGAACGTCAGCAGCGTCACCACCACCGACTGAAAGCCGAGGCTCGCGATGGCAACCGGCGTGAATTCGACATGGGTTGCGCCCGTTACCACGGCGATGATCAGCATGAGAATGGTTGCGACGGCGACCTGGTAGAACAGCGTCTTGGCGGCAGGCGCCTCCGAGATGCGGCTATTGCGGATGACCACGGTCGTAAAGCCCCATGACGCTCCGCCCAGCAGCGCCAGGAAGTCGCCGAGGAGCACGTTGCTGGCCTCTCCGCCTACGCCGCCATTGCCGACAAAGGCAATCCCCACCCCGATAAAGGCGACGAGCACACCCAGCCATTGAAAGCGAGACATGCGCTCCTCGGGCAGGCGCAGGTGAAGCCCAAGCGCGGCCCAGATCGGTGAGGTGTAGACGAATACCGACACATGCGAGGCATAGGTATAGTTGAGCGCCCAGGCGATGAAGAGAAACTCGAGCGTGAAGAGCACACCGATACCGATGCCCGGCGCGAGTGAGCCGTCGCGGAACTGGCCGAGACCATCCTTGGCGACGAGGTAGATTCCAAGCACTACCGCCGTGAAGCCGGAGCGGATGGCGATCTGCATCACTGTGGTGACATCGGGCGCCGCCAGCTTGATGGCCACCTGCTGGAAGCCCCAGCACAGGCACAGCACGAGCATGATGCCGAAGGCCGTGGCGTCGAGTGGCCGGCGGACTGCTTTGATTTGCATAGAAGGACTCGGAACTGACGAGAGGTCCGCACCATCTGCCGGAGGGCAGGGGAGAGCAACCGCAAATTTGGCGATAGCTGCCGTGAAAAACACGAAAGGGCCCGCATCGCTGCGGGCCCTTTCTCATGTTCTGCGGATTGCCTTACTCGGCGGCATCCTGGCGGGACACGATGGTCACGCCGTCCTTTTCGGTTTCGACCAGGCCGTTGCCATCGGTACGGATGTACTTCTTGGCGCTGTCGGCATCCGGCGGAATCTCCACCGCCACGCCTTCCGGCGTTTCCGCAACCTCGCGGCGGCGGAAGGGCGAGAGCAGGGCGCCGAAGCCGCGGCCGATGAGCGTACCCACCCAGCCGAGCTGGTGCTTGATCACGTGCGGGGCCGTGATCATGGTCGGAACCATGATCAGGGTCAGGGCCGTCGAGAAGAACAGGCCCGAGACCAGCGCGGCCGACAGGTGCACGAACCACGAACCGGCGAGGCCACCCACCACGATTTCGCGGCGGATGAAGTCGAACTCGATGTTGAGCGCCATCGGGATGACGCCCAGCGCCGTCACGGTCGCAGTCAGCAGCACCGGACGCACGCGCTGTGCGGCCGTGAGCAGCATGGCCTTGACCGGCTCGACGTCATCGTCGCGACGGTAGTGGTTGTAGGTGTCGATCAGCACGATGCCGTTCTTCACCACGATACCTGCCAGGGCCACGATGCCCAGGCCCGTCATGATCGCCGAGAAGCTCATGCCGGTCACCAGCATGCCTAGCAGCACGCCTGCGAGAGACATGATCACCGTCGAGAGTGTCACCAACACCTGGTAGAAGCTGTTGTACTCAAGCAGCAGCACGAAGAAGATCAGGAACATCGCCATGCCGAATGCCTGCACGATGAAGGCATTGGTATCGCCGATCTGCTCTTCCGCACCGCCATAGGCGATGTTGATGGTCGAGGGCCATTCCTGCTTGGCCTGCCAGGCCTTGAGTTCCTCGATCTTCTGGTCGGTCGCTACGCCCGGCAGCAGGTTGGCAGCCACGTTCATCACGTAGACGCCATTGCGACGCTGGATGTTGGCCACCTTCGGCACGGCCTTGCGCTCGATGAAGTTCGAGACAGGGACGAGACCGGCAGTGGTCATGATGCGCAGGTTGTCGAGGGTATCGAAGGTGCGCTCGTCCTGCGGCAGGCGAACGCGGATATCGAGTTCGTCGGTCGCATCATCCGGACGGTACGTGCCCAGCTTCACGCCGGAAGTCACGAGCTGGACATAGGGCGAGAGCTCACGCACGCCGATGCCGTACTTGGCAGCTTCCGCACGATCGATCGTCACTTCCCAGTCGATACCGGGGGAGGGGCGGCCGTCTTCGACGTCCACCGTGTCGCCCAGATCGTTTTCGATGAAGTTGCGCAGCTTGGCAACTGCAGGAGCGAGGTCGGCATAGTTGGTGCTTTCGACGCGCAGGTTGATGGCCTTGCCTGCCGGCGGGCCATTTTCCTGGGCGGCGATCTGCACCTGCAGACCCGGGATGTCCTTGGTGCGCTCACGGATATTGGCAAAGATCTCCTCAGCCTTGACGCGGTCGTTCCACGGCAGGAGCTGCAGGTTGAACTGGCCGATCGTATCCGGCGGGGCGCTCGAACCCATCATGTTCCCGCCCGAACCGGCGAAGGTCATGATGGAGTCCTGGATGCCCGGAACCTGAAGGATCTGCGTCTCGACTTCCACCAGCAGGTCGCGGATCTCGACCGGCGAATAGTTACCGCGGGCGATGACGTTGACCGTGCCGAATTCCGGTTCGGACGCCGGGAAGGCTTCCATGCCGGTTGGGTGGGTGATGTAGAGGCCGAAGATCACCGCGATGATGCCCAGGCCCACTGGCAGGGTAATCAGCGGGTAGTGCAGCAGCACCGAGAGCAGGCGCACGTAGTGACCGGAGAAGCCGCGAACCTTCTTGAGGTCGAACTTGTCCGGATACATCACGATATCGGCGGCTTCCTTCTCTTCTTCATCGATATGGGCACGGGCGATGATGCCGCCGATGACCGGCATGAAGATGAGGGCAGAGACCAGCGAGGCCACCATGACCACGATCACGATGATCGGCAGGTAGCTCATGAACTTGCCGATGATGCCCGGCCAGAAGAGCAGCGGAATGAACGCGCCGAGCGTCGTGAAGGTGGCCGAAACCACCGGCACGAACATCTTGCGCGCGGCCATGATGAAGGCTTCCTTCTTGTCGTAGCCTTCGGCGAGCTTTCGTTCCGCGTATTCCACGACCACGATCGGGTCGTCCACGAGCACGCCCACTGCCAGCACGAGGCCGAACATGATCATCATGTTGACGGTCATGCCCATGAGCTGGACGACGAGGAAGGCGATCATGAACGAGATCGGGATCGAGGTGCCGATCATGATGGCAGGACGGATACCGAGGGTCGCCACGCAGGTGATCATCACCAGCGCAACGGCGGTCAGCACGGCTGCTTCAAGCGAGCGGTAGAGGCTCTTGGTCGAGTCGGCCTGGTCCACCAGGAACGAGTGCTCGATGCCATCCGGCCAGCTGGCCGTGAACTCAGACGTAACCTTGCGGACTTCGTCGGAGATTGAGATGACGTTGGTGCCGAGCTTCTTGACCACGCCCAGGGTGATGGCCGGCTGGCCGTTCACATGGGCATATTCGGTCGCGTCCTTGAAGGTACGCTGGACAGTGGCCACGTCGCCGAACGTCACGACGGTATTGCCGTCGGTCTTGAGCGGCAGCGAGTAGACGTCGGCGGCATTGGTGATGAGGCCGGGCACTTCAACGTTGAAGGCACCCTTGCCGGTGTCGAGCGTGCCGCCGGGCACGACCATGTTGTTCTTGGCCAGCGCGTCCATGAGCTGGGCAGCGGTGAGGCCGTAGGCTTCGAGGCGATTGGTGTCGATGGTGACGGCAAGCATCTCATCGCGCGCACCCGAAATGGTGACGCTCTGCACGTCCGGAATTTCTTCCAGGCGCTTCTTGAGATCCTTGGCCTTCTCGACGAGGGCGCGCTCGGGCACCGAGCCGTAGAGCGCGACCGACAGCGACGGCATGCCCGAGAACGAAATCTCGGTCACCGTCGGGGTGGTTGCATCGGTCGGCAGGTCGCCGGTCACGCCGTCGAGCTTGGCGCGGATGTCGGCGAGGGCCTTGTCCTTGTCGGCATTCACGTTGAACTCGAGGAAGACCGAGGCATGGCCGGTGGTCGAGGTCGTCGAATAGTTCTCGAGACCGTCGAGGTCCTTGATGCGGTCTTCGATAGGCTTGGCCAGCAGGCGCTCGGCGTCATAGGGCGAAACGCCGGTCTGGCTTACCGAAACGTAGAAGTAGGGGATATCGATGGCCGGGAAGCTTTCCTTCGGCAGCGACGTATAGGCGCCGAAGCCCGCGATCATGAGCAACGCCATGATCGTCAGGACTACTCGCGGCATCCGAAGGATGCGTTCGATGAAATCAAGCATGATTAAGCCCCATCAGCCTTGCTGGCGTTCACGGTCTGCCCGGTCTGGACGAATTCCTGCCCGACAGTGATGACATCCAGCGTCGCGGGCAGGCCCGTGACCAGAACGCCATCGCGTGTATCGCTAATGATGGTGACCGGGAAGAAGGCCACCTTGTCGTTCTCGACGGCGCGCACGCCAAGCGTGCCTTCGTCGTCAAGGGTCAGCACAGACTGCGGCAACAGTTGAGCTGCGGCGGAGCCGAGATTGACGGTCGCCGATGCGGTCAGGCCAGCCTGGAGCGAGCCATCGGCATTGGGGATCTCGATCTCGATCGGGAACGAACGGGTAGCGGCATCGGCCACCGAGGCGATGAAGCTGACCTTGCCCTCGGCGGTCTTGCCGGTAACGGTCGAAACCGTGGCGGGCAGGCCGAGGCGGGCATAGCCGATCCGGGCTTCCGGCACGTTGCCGGTGAAGAGGATCGGGTCCATCTGGACGATCGTGGCGCAGGGCGCACCGGCAGAGAGCATGGAGCCGACCGTAGTCAGCGGATCCTGCACGATGCCGCCGCTCTTGGCCCGGATTTCGGTGCGGTCGAGTTCGGCCTTGGCCTGGTCGACGGCGGCCTGGGCGGCCTTGAGCGAAGCCTCGACGCCAACCAGGGTGTTGGAGGCGGCGGAGCCCTTGTTCACCAGCGCCTGCGTGCTGGTATAGGCCGTCTGCGCCTGGGCGAGGGAGGCCTCAGCCTGTGCCACGGCAGCCTGGCGGGTACCCTGGTCAAGGGTGCAGAGAAGATCGCCGGTCTTGACCGCCTGGCCCTTGGACACGGCAACCGAAGCCACGATGCCGGTGGTTTCGGCAGCAGCGGTCACGGTGGCCTTGGCCTTGGTCTGGCCGCGAAGCGGAACTTCGATCGGCATGTCCTTGGCGGTGAAGGTCTGGATGCGCACCGAGCGGGCCGGCGCGGTTTCACCCTGGGTCTTTTCCTGCCGCTGGGCGATGGTCAGAGCAGGGTCGACGTCGGTGTGGTGCTCCGGTTCGGAGAGTACGCCCGAAGTTTCGAGCGCAGTCTTGACCGGGCCTTCCTTGCCGCCATCAACGAGTTCAACGATATGGCGTTCGCCATTGCCCGGACCCTGGCCGCCCTGAATGAGCGTCCCGGTCGAGAGCCATGCGCCTGCCGCCAATATGATCAGGAAGGCTACGCCGTAAGAAAAAAATGCACGCATAATCTAAAAAACCCCCGCTATTCTGCCGCTTCTGCGGCCTCGGTGTCAGGGCGCGCCATCGCGATTAGCTCGCGCATATGGGAAGCCATATGCTGCTGCGCAACCTCCATCACCGATAATCCGTAACGAACCACCCAGGCGTCTGCGGCGCTGAGCGGCTGGTGAGACTGGAGGACGTCCTCCAGCTTTTTCTTGTCTTCACCCATCTTGTTCAGCTGCTCGTTGAGCCGGGTCTCGACCAGGCTGGCCGGCAGCAGATGCGCGTAACGCGCGAAGAGGAGGAAGGGCGAACGGTAGACATCTTCGCCAAGCGGCTCGAACAGCGACGCGACGAAGGCGCGCCGGCCGGCTTCCGTGATGGCGTAGATTTTCTTGGCCGGCTTGCCGTCCTGCGGCTCGACACGGCTGGTGACCAGGCCTTCGGCTTCCATTTTGGCAAGAGCAGGGTAAATCGAGCCGAAGCTCGCTTCCACGAAATAGGCGCACTCGCCCTCCACCGTCATCCGGCGAATCTCGTACCCCGTCGCTTCGCCCTCATAGAGGATCGAAAGGCAGACCGTTCTGACATTCATGTGGCTGGTCTCCGGCGAACACTATGCTCGCCAAGTATATGGCGGCCGTATATATGCCGAACGAGTATATGGCAAGCTTGCTGAGAGTCGGAAGGCGCGCGACCGGTTAACGCAGTCTTGTGGGCTTGTAGGCGGGTCGCGGATACAAAGGCGTTTACAGACAACGCCTTACTGGAACCTTAGTCGGGAAGCTGCAAATCCGCTACATCCCGCATTTGCATGGCTGCCTTGCGCGCAAGGTCTGGACTGCTGGCTGCCACGAAGAACGGATTAATAAACCCATTTGCGGCTTTTCCATAGCGAAGCGGTTGTTCGTCGAGCGTGATGACCACGCCGCCGGCCCCCTCCAGAACAGCCTGGCCGGCCGCGGTATCCCACTCGGATGTAGGCGTGAAGCGCGGATAGAGTTGCGCATCGCCACGCGCCAGCAGGCAGAACTTGAGCGATGAGCCGACCGATACATCGCTTTCGACTTTGAGCGCATCGATCAGGCTGGCCAGCGCCCTGTGTCCGTGCGAGCGGCTGGCGACCACGCGCATCGGCGCGCCACAATCGACATGGATCGCCACCCGCTCCTCGGCGCGGCCATCGACGATGCGGCAGGCAAAGGCCCCAGCCTTGCTTCCCGCGAAGCACTCACCGGTCGCCGGCGCTAGCACGACGCCGAGCGTTGGCGCACCGTGTTCCACCAGCGCGATATTGACGGTGAACTCGCCATTGCGCTTGACGAATTCCTTCGTGCCGTCGAGCGGATCGACCACGAAGAATCGATCGCCAAGGACGGGAATGCGTCCCGCGGCGGCACTCTCTTCCGCCAGCACCGGAATACCGGTTGGCGCCAGCATGCGCAGGATCACGGCCTCGGCCGCAGCATCGGCCTGGGTGACCGGTGAACCGTCCGATTTTTCGATGACTTCGAACGGACGGCTATAGACGTCGTTGATCACGCGCGCGGCGGCGATCGACGCATCGAGCATGAGTTCGAGAAGGTCGGTCATGGTGTTCAGTGGCCGATCTCGATATCGAGCCCGAGATCGAGCGGGCGGGCAGACATGGTAATCTGGCTCGTCGAAATATAGTCGACACCGGTCGCCGCAATCGCCTTGAGGCGCTCCAGCTTGACGCCGCCGGAAGCCTCCAGCGTTGCGCGGCCTGCCGTGAGTTCGACTGCCTTGCGCAATGTCGCATCGTCCATGTTGTCGAGGAGAACGATTTTGGCGCCAGCTGCCAAAGCCTCCTCCAACTGCTCGAGCGTTTCGACTTCGATCTCGATGGCGACCAGATGTCCCGCAAAGGCGCGCGCGGCCTTGAATGCGGCCGTCACACCACCGGCGACGGCGATATGGTTATCCTTGATGAGTATGGCGTCATCGAGCGCATAGCGGTGGTTGGCGCCCCCGCCGCAGCGCACTGCGTATTTCTCGAAAGCGCGCAGCCCCGGCGTGGTCTTGCGCGTGTCGCAGATGCGCGTGCTGGTGCCTTCCAGCTCGCGGGCATAGATGCGGGTGAGAGTTGCGATGCCGCTGAGGTGGTTGATGAAATTGAGGGCTACGCGCTCGGCCATCATCATCAGTCGGGCATTGCCCCAAACGCGCGCCACCACGGTACCGGCTTCTACTGTGTCGCCATCCGCCACCGACGCTTCGAAAGTGAGGCCGTCGCCGATCAACCGGAACGCCGCCGCGGGCAGGGCAAGACCCGCGATCACGCCGGCTTCGCGCACCGAGAGCACTGCTGCCGCAGTCGCCTGCGGAGGAAGCGTTGCCTGGCTGGTCAGATCGCCTGCCAATCCCAGGTCTTCCTCGAGCGCGGCGAGGACTGCCTTGTCGACCAGCGGTCGGGGCAGTTCAGCCACCGGTGAAGTGATGATATGCATGTCCCGCCTCCCGGCACGTTGGCGTCGGTTTACGCGCGCACGCGCGTACTGACAAGACGTCGCGGCCCAGGGTCCGTACTCAATTGCACCCGTAGATGAGGTTGCAATGGTCGCCCCATCCACCGGACTTCCCCGGACTTGATCCGGGGCCCATTGCCACCCTCCACTCGAGTGGAGGAATCCGTGGGCCCCAGCTCTGCGGCCGGGGAAGTTCAGTGGGTGTGGCGCGGCAGACGGACGGCGCTTCCATTTGGAATCTGTCGGATGGGTAAATAAGGCGCTCCGGGGGCGCCGGGACTTATTGAGTACCGACCCTAGCTGCGAGTCTTCGCTGGCGGTGCGATCGAGCCGCGCGGCACTAGCGGGCATTCCATCTTGATCTTGCGAGCGCTGGCGTCGCCGGCCCGTCGATCGAGTAATGCGCCCACGGCCCAGCGAGCCATTTCATCGTGCGGCAGGATCACCGTCGAAAGCGGTGGCTGCGCATAGGAGGCGAGGTCTTCGTCGTCGAACCCGACGATGGAAATATCGTCGGGCACTCGCAGTCCCTTTGCCCGAACCGCATCATAGGCGCCGATCGCCATACGGTCGTTGAAGCAGAAGATCGCCGTCGGCGGGTTGTCGAGTTCGAGCAGCTTTGCGGTGAGTTCGCGCCCGCCATTGACCGTCCAGCCCCCCGTGACCAGCAGGTCGGGATCGACGGCGACATCCCAGGTCGTCAAGGCCTGGCGATAACCCTGCGCGCGCGCCCGTGCCGCCTCGATCCACTGCTCACCTGCGAGGTGCGCGATCCGCCGATGCCCGACCTTCAGTAGCGCCTCCGTAGCGGCGTGCCCGCCGGCTACGTCGCCCGGCACGACGGATGGGTAACGCGCGCGCTTCTCATAGCAATTGAGCAAAACCGTAGGCAGGTTGCCGAGCCGCTCGGGCATCTCGGCGAGTTGGGTGGTGACCAGCGTCGCATAGATCACCCCGATGGCCTTCTGCTGCGCCAGCATATCCAGCGCAGCGTTTTCCAGCTTGGGGTCGCCGCGCGTACAGAAAGTCGCCAGTAGCACATCCTGCAGTGCGGCTTCGTCACGCGCGCCTTCGATAAAGGGCATGGCAAAAGGCGTGGTGCTCACCTCGTCGAGCAAAAGGCCGATAACGGGGGAGGCGTTTTCCGGAACGGAATGACGCGGCCCCTTGCGATAGCCGAGCGCCTCTGCCGCCTCGAAAATGCGCTGGCGCGTCGATTCCGACACACGCGCATTGGCAACGCCATTGAGCACGAGCGACACCGTCGCCTGCGAAACGCTGGCGCGTTCCGCCACGTCGATCATCGTTGCTCGTTTACCCATGTCCTCAACCGGTTGATCGGTCACTGCTAATCGCCTTCCTGCCACGGGCGCCGCCGTTTGCCAAAGTTATTTGCAAAGGCCGCGCCCGCCGCGCTCTTGCCAAGGCCGGAATCCTCGACTAGCGTTGCTAATAATATAACTAATAAGATTACCCAAGGGGGAGTCATGACTGTACGGGCAACCGTGACCGAGGCCGGTGCGCGCGAGACCATCTCGCTGGACGGTGCCTGGAACTTCCGCATGGATGGCGAGACGAGCTGGCGCACGGCCAATGTCCCCAATCCGTGGCAGGCCGAATTCGCCGATCTGCGCCACTCCTTCGGCAAGGCTGTCTACACACGTGGCTTCGTCCTCCCGTCCGAATGGCAGGGCAGGGAGATCGCCATCCGCTTCGGCGCTGTGAACTACTTCTCGGAGGTTTACCTCAACGGCAAATTGCTCGGCTCGCACGAGGGCGGCTATTTGCCCTTCGAATTCGTGCTGCCGGCTGCTGACCTGGCAGGTGACAACACTATCGAAGTCCGCGTGGCGCTCCCCAATGCCGATGCCAGCGAGTATCCGGACTACCCGTTCGGTGAGATCCCGCATGGCAAGCAGAGCTGGTACGGTCCGCTAGGCGGCATCTGGCAATCCGTGACGCTGGAAGCACGCGACCCGCGCCATCTCGTCAATGCCGCGATCCACTCCGATCTTGCCACCGGCCGTGTGACCGCAAAGCTGGAATTCTCGGCCGCCGCGCAAGGCGCCGCAGTAGAAGTAGTCGTCACCGGCCCTGGCGGCGAGGAGGTCACAACCACCTCGGGTGCAGCTGGCTCGGACATCTCCTTCACCGTCCCGGATGTCGCGCCCTGGTCGCCGGAATCGCCCAGCCTCTACAGCGCCCGCATCGACCTCAAGGCCGCCGACGGCTCGCTCATCGATCGCAGCCGGCACACCTTCGGCTTCCGCACCATCGAGACGCGCGACGGTAAGTTCTTCCTCAACGGCCAACCGCTCTATCTGCGTGGCGCGCTCGATCAGGACTATTACCCCGAAGGCATCTGCACGCCGCCCTCGCTGGAATTCCTTGAGGATCAGGCGCGCAAGGCCAAGCAACTCGGCCTCAACCTGCTGCGCTGCCATATCAAGGTGCCCGATCCGCGCTACCATGAGGTGGCCGATCGCCTGGGTCTCCTCGTCTGGACCGAAATCCCGAACCTTCAATATTTCTCGCAGCGCGGCGGTGAACGTCTGCGCGAGACCATGGCCGGCATCCTGCGCCGCGACGGCAACCACCCCTCGATCATCGCCTGGACGATCATCAACGAGGACTGGGGTACGCGCGTCTATGAAAGCGCCGAACATCGCCAGTGGCTCAAGAATACCTATGATTGGCTCAAGGGCGAGGACCCGGCGCGGCTCGTGGTCGACAACTCTGCCTGCATCCCGAACTTCCACGTCAAGACCGACATCAACGACTACCACTATTATCGCTCGATCCCCGAGCGTCGGGAGGAATGGGAGAAGCTGACCGAGGAATTCGCTGCCAGCGCCGATTGGACCTTCAGCCACCATGGCGACGCCGAGCGTCGCGGCGACGAGCCGTTGGTCGTGTCTGAATTCGGCGTTTGGGGCCTGCCTTTCCCTGACCAGATACGCACACCGGAAGGCAACGAGCCGTGGTGGGCGGAAACCGGCGGCAATTGGGGCGACGGCGTCGCCTATCCGCACGGCATCGAGAACCGCTTCGCAACCTATCACCTGGCCAAGGTCTTCGGCTCGTTCGAAGGGTTCATCGAGCAGGTGCAGAAGTACCAATACGCCAATCTCAAATATGAGATCGAGTCGATGCGAGCCTATCCCTCCATTCAGGGATACGTCATCACGGAGCTCACCGACGTGCATTGGGAAGCCAACGGACTTCTCGATATGAACCGCAACGTGCGCGGCTCGCTCACCAATTTCCACGAGGTCAACGCTGACCTCGTCATCGTTCCGCAGCTGGAGCGCCACTCCGCCGTCGCGGGCACCGAGGTCTCGCTCAATCTCAAGGTCGCCACCGGTGGCCGATCGGTCCCTGCCGGCGCAAAGCTCCTCTGGTCGGTCGAAGGCGGCCAGTCCGGCGAAATCGCAGTCCCTGCTACGCTCGGTCTCGCCGTCGCTGACCTCGGCGCCCTGCGCGTCCAGCTTCCCGAAGCGAGCGAAAGCCGTATGGTGAAGGTGTCGCTGGCCCTTGAGGCTGCCGGCGCCGAGCTTGCCCGCAACCATATCGAAATCGCGGTTTATGCGCCGCGTGCCACCTCCGGCCTCCCCAAAATCGCCACGAGCGATGCCGGCTTGGCCGCCCGCGTCACCGTGCTCGGCTACGAAGTGGTGGACGCAGCCGCTGCCGACGTAGTGCTGACGCGTTCGATCGATCCTTCCGACGTCGCTGCCATGCAGCAGGGCGCGCGCTACGTCGTACTCGCCGACGGCAAGGCCAAGACCAATCGCAACCTGCGCACCGATGTGCCAGCACGCGAGCAGCCATTCATGCCCATCGTCGATGAGACGCCGGGGCAGCCGATGGGCGCCGAGGCGCTGCTGCCCAATATCGGTCTCGTCGAACGCCAGGGTACCATCTGGCGCGGCGACTGGATCGCCAGCTTCAGCTGGATCAAGCGGCAGGGCGCCTTCGCCACGCTGCCGGGCGGTCCGTTGCTCGGTGTCTCGTTCGACAAGGTCGTGCCGCGCCACGTGCTGACCGGTTTCCGGTCCTGGGAATATGATGGGCTCGTCCATGCCGGATTGGCGGTGGGCTACCTCAACAAGCCGGCCGCGCTCATCGCGCAGCGCTCCATCGATCGGGGCGGCGTGGTCGTCACCACGTTCCGTCTCACCGAGGACGCTCCCGGCGCCGATCCTGTAGCTACCGCACTTCTGGATGCAGTGATCCAGACCGCCGCAAAGCTGGGTGGGAAACCAAAGGCCTGATTTAGAAACAATAGTGAAATCAGTGACTTGATATAAATATCAAACTATCGGGTGCGTATCGAATTTCGCGTTGACAAAGGCGACCCCTAAGATAGTTTGACCGACAGGGAGCAGCGCCGGGGTAACCGGCGTGGATCGGGCAAGGCCGGTCCGAAATTTGAGGCCGACTTCAGGGAAGGCCGAGGGAGGAAAAGCGTGGCTGATATTCGGCTCAAGAGCGTCAGCAAGCATTTCGGTGCGGTGCGCGTGATCGAAAACGTGTCGCTCAACATCGAATCCGGCGAGTTCATCGTGTTCCTCGGGCCATCGGGCTGCGGCAAGTCCACGCTGCTGCGCATGATCGCCGGGCTCGAAAGCGTCGATGCCGGCGAAATCTGGATCGGCGACCGCCGGGTCGACCAGCTCCCGCCGGCCCAGCGCCAGATCGCGATGGTGTTCCAGAACTACGCGCTCTATCCGCACATGACGGTGAAGGACAACATGTCCTTCGGGCTCCAGAACATCCGCATGCCCAAGGCAGAAATCGAGCAGCGCATCGCCAATGCGGCCAAAACGCTCGAGATCGACCACCTGCTCGAACGTAAGCCGGCCCAGCTGTCGGGCGGCCAGCGCCAGCGCGTCGCCATCGGCCGCGCCATCGTGCGCGATCCCAAGGCGTTCCTGCTCGATGAGCCGCTCTCCAACCTCGATGCCGGCCTGCGTGTGCGCACGCGCGTCGAACTGGCCCAGCTCCACCAGCGCATGCAGGCGACGATGATCTTCGTCACCCACGACCAGACGGAGGCCATGACGCTCGCGAGCCGCATCGTAGTGCTCAACAACCGCAAGGTCGAGCAGGTCGGCACGCCCATGGAAATCTATTCGCGCCCGGCCTCACGCTTCGTCGCCAATTTTGTCGGCTCGCCGTCGATGAACTTCCTGCCGGTGAGCCGCGTGACGGATCGCGATGGCAAGGCGCTCGTGACACTGCCCGACCAGTCCGAGATACAGACGCAGATCCCGACCAATTCGCTGCCGAGCGGAGACGGGCTGACATTGGGCATTCGTGCCGAAGCCGTTCGGGTGACCGCCGATGGCAGCACCAGGGGCAAGTCGGACGTTATCGAGCGGCTGGGCGAGCGGACGTTGGCCTATGTGCGGCTGTCGGACAATTCCACCATCGTCGCGGAGGACACCGGTAACAGCCGGTTGGCGGTGGGGGAAAGCGTGAGCCTGCGGCTCGATGGCGCTTCCGCGCATCTCTTCGATGCGCAGGACAAGGCGTATCACGCCGCCAGTTGAGACTACCCCGGCGCTCCGGCAGCTCCAGCCGGGAAGCCGAGGGGGATCGGCAGATCCGGAACATTTGCCGAAAGGGCGCTTGGAGCGTTTACCCACAAGGGAGGAATAACGTGAAGACTTTGATGAAGCTGGCAATGGTGACAACCGCGCTGATGTCGTTCAGCTCGATGGTCCATGCCAAGGAAACCGTGGTTTGGTGGGACTTCCTGAGCGGCGGCGACGGCGTGCGCATGAAGGCGCTGCTCGACCAGTTCAACAAGGAGCACGCCGACACCATCGAAATCCAGGCAACGACGCTGGAATGGGGCACGCCCTTCTACACCAAGGTGCAGACCTCGGCCGCCGTTGGCGAAGGTCCCGATATCATGACCTATCACCTCTCGCGCCTGCCGCTCGGCGTCTCGACCAACACTCTCGGCGAGATCACTGCTGACGATCTGGCCGGTGTCGGCCTCAAGGAAAGCGATTTCGCCGCCACCAACTGGCAGGCCGCCCACATCGACGGCAAGCAATACGCCGTGCCCTTCGATATCCACTCGATCGTCCTCTACTACAACAAGGACAAGCTGAAGGCTGCCGGCCTCCTCGATGACAATGGTCTGCCCAAGGGCCTGGATGGCGTCGATAACTTCAAGGCAGCCCTCCAGAAGCTCAAGGACGGCGGCACCCAGTACGGCGTTTCGACCGCTACCGCCGACGGCGCTACCCAGTGGCGTATCTTCTACTCGCTGTTCAACCAGCAGGACGGCAAGTTCCTGGCCGACGACAAGTTCCTGGATGGCGACAATCTCGACAAGGCCGTGAAGGCCGCTACTGTCGCTGCCGACTGGGTCAAGGATGGCCTGGCTCCGGCCACCACCGAATACCCGGCCTCGATCGCGCTCTTCACCTCGGGTGAAGCGGCCATGCACATCAACGGCGTCTGGGAAGTCCCGACCTTTACCGACCTGGCTGCCAAGGGGCAGCTCGGCTTCGAATGGGGCGCCGTGGCCCTGCCGACCTTCTTCGATCACCCGGCTACCTGGGCTGACTCCCACTCCTTCGCCATCCCGAACAATGTCGGCAAGGACATGACGCCGGAGAAGCGCAAGGCAGTGATGGAAGTCATCGCCTGGATGAACCAGCACTCGCTCTCCTGGGCCGGCGCCGGTCACATCCCCGCCTATGGTCCGGTTCGCGACAGCGCCGAGTTCAAGGCCATGCAGCCGAACGCCACCTACTCGGTGCTGGCTGAAACCGCCGCCTTTGATCCGGTCTCCAAGCTCGCCGGCGTGGCTTCGCCCGTCTACGACGCCGCCGGCAATTACCTGATGCCGGCCGTCAATGGCGAGCTGGAAGTCCAGCAGGCCATGGAAGAGATGCGCGACGACCTCCAGGGTCAGGTCGAGTAACAACCAAGCGAAGCCGGCCGCCTCAAGCGGCCGGCTTCGAGCCTTCGGGCGAGGGACTTTCGATGATCAAGAACCGGACCGCCGAAGTTACAGCAGCGCTGATCCTGGTCGCGCCCTTCGTGCTGATCTATGCCGTGCTCTTCATCTATCCGACCATCCAGATGGTCGCGATGAGCTTCACCAACGCGCCCCTGATCGGCGAGGGCGAATGGGTTGGGTTGAAGAACTACGCCAAGATGTTCGCCGACCGCAAATTCCAGACCTCAGTCATCAATACGTTCTATTTCGTGCTGCTGACGGTCATCCCGAACACGCTGATCGGCCTCGCCATCGCCATGATGGTCAACCGCCTCAAGGGCTGGCAGCAATCGCTGATCCTGGCGCTGTTCTTCCTGCCCTACATACTGCCGGTCTCGGTGGTCTACCGCATCTGGAACTGGATGTTCGACCTGCAGTTCGGCGTCATGCAGTACCCGATCGAGTTCTTCACCGGCCAGCGCATCCCGGTCTTCCGGACGCCTGCGCTCTTCCTGCCGGCCGTGGCCTTCGTCACCATCTGGTGGACCTGCGGTTTCAATATCCTGTTGTTCCTGGCCGGCCTGCGCGCCATTTCCCCGGAGATGTACGAAGCCGCATCGCTCGACAATGCCGGGCGCTGGAAACAGTTCACCCGCATCACCTGGCCATTGATCTGGCCGGTCACGGCGCTGGTGCTCACCATCCAGCTCATCTTGCAGCTCAAGATTTTCGACCAGGTCTATCTCTTCGTGCAGGGCGGACGCGCCGACCCCTCCATGGTCATGGTGCAGTACATCTACGTTACCGCCTTCCAGAAGAGCCAGGGCGGCTACGGCGCGACCATCGCCGTCGCTCTCTTCGTCATCATCATTGCCATGTCGGTGCTGCAGTTCACCGTCCTGCGTGCGCGAGGTGAAAAATGAGTGCCGTTACCGAAAGCAGCGCCGGCACGATCTCGCAGCGCCAGCTCCGCACGCTGAAGGCCTTCGACCTCGGCGGCGCGATTCTCGCCGTCATCACGGTCCTTTCGGCCATTATCTGGGCCTTCCCGCTCTACTGGGGCATCATCACTACCCTCAAGCCGGAATTCCAGGTGGTCGAGCCCGGCTTCAATCCGTGGCCGCGTACCTTCACGCTCGAGGCCTATATCCACATCCTGACCCACACCAATATCGGGCTCTGGTATCTCAACTCGCTGATGACCTCGCTGGCCGTTACCGTGCTCGTGGTGCTGATGGGGGCAGGGGCCGGCTATGCGATCAGCCAGTTGGATTTTCCCGGCCGCCGTATCCTCTGGTTCATGATCCTCGCCAGCTTCATGGTGCCGATCCAGGCGCTGATCGTGAATCACTTCGTGCTGATGAGCCAGTTCAAGCTCATCAACAGCTGGTTGGGCGTCATCCTTCCGCAGCTCATCGTTCCGGTGGTGGTGATCGTCTACAAGCAGTTCTTCGATAGCGTGCCCAAGGAATTCCGCGAAGCGGCGGTCATGGACTCCGCCAGCGAGTTCCGCATGCTCTTCAAGATCTTCCTGCCGATGAATTGGGGCGTCACGACCGCGCTCGCCATCATCACCTTCATTGGCGCCTGGAACGCCTTCCTCTGGCCGTTCCTCATCACCACCAAGGAAGAGATGATGAACGTCACAGTCGGCATCACTCAGGTCCACGATGCCTTCGGCGTGCAATACGCTCGCGAGCTCGCGGCCGCCGTCCTGGCGGGCCTGCCGGTGGCGATCGTCTATCTCATCTTCCAGCGCCGCGTAACGCAGGCGATCATGCTCTCGGCCGGCGTGAAGGGCTGAGGACTCCCTTCTGTTCAGCCTGAAGGCCCTGCTTCTCCCGGCAGGGCCTCTTCTTTTTCAGGCGCTTTCGACCGGCAGCAGGTAAGGCGGGTACCGATCCTTGTCGAGCGGCGGCAAGTCGATCATGCGCGGCACAGTGCTGGCCTGCGCCCGGATAAGGTGCTGCCGCAGCGCATCCGCTGCCTCATCGGGATCGCCGGCAACGATCGCCTCGAGCACCGCCAGGTGCTCCTCGAACGCCAGCACCATCTTGGGCGTCGATCCGTAGCGCTCGAACGTATGCATCGTCGTGATCAGCGAGCGCTGACTGTCCTTGATGATGCGCACCATCTGCACATTCGGGCAGGCATGCACGATGTCGATATGGATATCGCGCTCGACCTGGTTGAGTTCAGCCGGTGAAACGTCTCCGCGTGCCATCACCGCCTTGAGCCGATCCCGCGCCGCGATCACGCGGTTGCGGTCGAGCAGCGGGTAGGCGCGCTTGAGCGCCTCGGGCTCCATCAACTGCCGGATCTCGTAGTACTCCGAGATCTGATCGGGCGTGAGCTTGTCTGCATACCAGCGCAGCTTGTCCTGCCGCACGAGCCCGACAGTTTCGAGCCGCGTCAGGATCACGTGTGCCAGTGTCGGGCTGATATGGTGGTGCTCGGCCATAGCCAGCCGGTCGATGGCGAAGCGCCCGAAGGCCACGCAGGAGGAAATGGTCGCCTCCACCTGCGGATAGATCCTGTCCGACGCCCCGGAAAGCCCGAAGGCGTCCCGATCGCTCTGGCTGAGCTCGAGACCCGCCTCGTAGAGATCCTTGCGCACCGGGGCCACCGGGCGCCCCGTGTAGGACACGATGAGGCCGCGTCCGCCGAAGCGCAGCACGAGCCAGTCGGCCGCCAGCTGTTCGAGCGCGGTGCGCGCCGGACCGCGGCCGATATCGAGCGCTTTCGCGATCGCGGCTTCACCAAGCACGAGTCCATCCGGAAACGTGCGTTTCTCAATGTGGCGCCGCAATAGCGCATAGATGGACTGGCTGATCTGTCTGGGGGCGCCAAGTCCCTCTGGCAGGTCCAGAACCTCAGGATCGTTCGTCATCGCCGGGCTCCCATTTTCGTCGTGGGATGAAGACCCTAGGCGGGGGAAAGTGGCCCCACAAAGGCGCCTATTGCCGCAACCACCTGTTCGGTAACACCTGGGTCGCTTAGCGAATGGCCCGCCCGCTCGACCACCCGGATATCACAATTGCCCCATTTTTCGGCAAGGGCGAAGGCAGTGGTCGGGGGGCACAGAAGGTCGTAACGACCCTGCACGATAACCCCGGGAATCCTGGCGAGACGGCCGGCATTGGCCAGCAGCTGCCCAGGCTCCAGGAAGCAGTCATTGCTGAAATAATGGGCTTCCATGAAAGGGGATGCGGCCAGGGGTGTCGCAGGGTCTGCGATGGCCTCGAAGTTGAGGCGACTTGCCGCAGGAATAACTTCGGACAGCGCCCGCTCCGTATCATTCCATGCGCGTGCAACTGGTCCATGCACCGCCGGATCGGCATCCAGGATTCGTCGCCAATAGCCGTCGAGCGGGTTTACGCGCTCCATCTCCGGCAGAAGGCTCAGGAAATCCCGATGCAGGCCGGGATGAAAACGCGAAAGCCCGGTGCCGAATGCCCAATCGAGCTCCTCGCGCGTGCCAAGGAACGTCGCACGCAACACAATCCCGCTGACCCGCTCGGGATGGGCCTGGGCATAGGCAAGCGCCAGAGTTGCTCCCCATGACCCACCAACGACCAGCCAGCTATCGATCCCCAGCGTCTCCCGGATCAACTCCATGTCCGCGATGAGGTGCTGGGTCGTATTCGCCTGCCGACAGCGGCGCGGAATGCTCCTGCCGGCGCCACGCTGGTCGAACAACACGGCGCGGAACTGCGTCGGATCGAAAAGCCGCCGGTGTCCCGGCTGGCACCCGCTGCCGGGTCCACCGTGCAGATAGACGGCTGGAATGCCGTCCGCACGTCCGACCGTTTCAATATAGACCTCGTGACCATCGCCGGCGGGCAGCATCATGCTGGTCTGCGGCGCGAAGGGATCGGCGTGGCTTCCGTCAGGCGCCATGCGCGTTCTCTTCGGGCTCCAGCGTGCCGCCCGAGAAGTTGCGGTAGATGTACCGGTTGGTGCCTTCTGCCGCTTCCGTCTCGGCGATCTTGAAGATCTTGTCATGGAGCGGGGAGAGCGAACAGGCCGGATCGGTATTGCCGGCGCTACCCGTCAGGGCGAAAGCCTGGCAGCGGCAACCGCCGTAATCCTGTTCCTTGAAGGCGCAGCTCTGGCAGGGCTCCGGCATCCATCCGGTGCCACGGTACTTGTTGAAGGCGTCCGAGTTCTGCCAGATCCAGGCGATCGAATGGTTCGAGCGCACGGACTCGAAATTGAGGTCCGTGATCGTCTCAGCCGCGTGGCACGGCAGGATCTTTCCCGCAGGCGTGATGTTGAAGAACTGCCGGCCCCACCCGCCCATGCACTTCTTGGGCCGGGTCGCGTAATAGTCCGGAATGACGAAGTCGATCGCCAGGATGCCCTTGAGCCGCGCCTGCGCCTCCTCGACCACCCGGGTCATTTCGTCGATCTGCTCGATGGATGGCATCAGCGACGCGCGGTTCTTGAGCGCCCACCCATAATACTGGACGTTCGCCACCTCGATCCGGTCGGCATCCATGGCCACTGCCATGTCGATGATCTCGGGGAGCTGGCTCATGTTCTGCCGGTGCATCACCGCGTTGACCGTCAGCGGCAGTCCCATCTCGCGGGCCCAGCCTGCGGCTTCCAGTTTCTTGGCGTGTCCGTTCCGGAACCCGCCGATGCGGTTGGCCAGCACCGGGTCTGCAGCCTGAAAGCTGATCTGGATATGCGAGAGCCCGGCATCCGCCAGTGCCTCGAGCTTCTCCTTGGAGAGCAGCACGGCAGAAGTGATGAGGTTGGAATAGAGGCCAACGTCGCTTGCATGCTGCACAAGCTCCACCAGGTCCTTGCGAACGGTTGGTTCGCCGCCCGAAAAATGCACCTGGAGCACGCCGATTTCGGCAAGCTCTGTCAGAACCTTCTTCCACTCCTCGGTGGTCAGTTCATTGCCCGCCCGCTCCATCTCCACCGGATTGGAGCAATACCCGCATTGCAGGGGGCAACGGTGCGTCATCTCAAGCAAAACCGCGAGCGGAATGCCGTATTGTTCCGCAACCGAGCGGTTGCCTTCCAGGATGGCAACGCCATCCCTTGGATCGGACAGAACCGGACTTGAATGGGTGACAGAAGGGCTCATGACTTGGCCTCCACCAGGAACCCGGACTCGGCCAGGTCCTGCAGCATGGCAATGACGTCCGCTGCGATTTCCTCGCGCGGCGCTGTGTACTTTTCGACCAGCAGGTCGATGATCGTGGCGACGGTCCGCGCCCCGTCGCAAAGCTGAAGGATTTCGACAGCGATCTCGTCGGGGGCCATCACCCGCTCGGGCACCAGCAGCACCCAGCGGCCCCGGCTCTCGTCGAACCGCAGCTTGGCGCCGCGGGCGAGGGTAGGGGTGCTCCCCTCGCTGACGCTCATCCGCCGCCGTGCGGCCGGTGCGGCCGAGGCTGTCATTTCGCTTCCGGCACGAAGGCGCCGGGCGGAGTGTGGCCTTCGACATAGGCGTGGTAGAGCGCGTCGAGTTGCACCCAGAGCACGTTGGTCTTGAAGATCAGCGCGTTGCAGACAAGCTTGCGCTGCTCGGGCGTCGTCGCGTGTTCCTTGACATAGGCCAGTGCGAAATTGGCGTCCCGAGGGGCCTGCTCCAGCCTGCGCTGGAAATAGGTCATCACGTTCGGATTGATGAAGTCGTAGTGCTTGAGCATCCCCGAGATGCGCTCTTCGTGCAGGTTCGGCGCGAAGAGTTCGGTGAGCGAGGAGGCAATGGCCTCGAGCGGCGTGCGATCCCGTACGAAGTGCACATAGGCATCCACGGCAAAGCGGGTCGCCGGCAGGATACCCTCGGCGGATTCCACATAATCGGTGTCCAGCCCCAGCCCCTCGGTCAGCTTGAGCCAGCGTTCGATGCCGCCTTCGGTGCCGAAATTGCCGTCATGGTCTTCGATACGGTGCCGCCATTCGAGCCGGATATTGCGGTCCCGGAACCGCGACAGCACCACCGCGTCCTTGATGGGGATCGAGCTCTGGTAATAATAGCGATTGAGCGCCCAGGCCTGCACCTGGCCCTTGTCGAGCTTGCCGCCATGCAGAAGCTTATGGAACGGATGCAGGCTGTGGTAGCGCGTGGCCCCGATGTGGCGGAGCTGGTTTTCCAGTTCCTCCGCCGAGTTGAGAGGCGCGTCGGTCGCAACCGAAAAGGCCGTCATCGCAGTCATTGCGTGATCTCCATGCCGTCCGACGGGATCAGCCATCCCGCCGCTTCCGCTGCTTCCCGCTCCGGCGAGCCGGGCAGGAGGGCGGGATTGGAATTGTTGATGTGAAGGAAGACCTTGCGGCCAATTCCGGAATCGGAAAGTGCGGGGATCGCCGCCTCCATGGCGATATGACCCATCCGCTGCCCGGTCTTCTTGGAAAGCCCCTGGGCGATCATTTCGTCATCGCGCCAAAGCGTGCCATCGAAGAACACCAGCGGCGCGTTCCGGAGCCTGGCAGCCACGTCCGGCGTCACCATCGAGCAGGCCGCCAGGAATACGAAGCTGTCGCCGTCTGCCTTGCTGCGGACCACGAGCCCCAGCGTATCGCCCGGCTGCTCGTCCGCGATGCCTTCCAGGTACCAGGCCGCCTTGCCCGGCGCCTCGAACGCCTCGATTTCCAGCCCCGACGGCGAACCATCGGGCAGCTTCGGCTCGAAAGCCGCGCCTGTCTCGATCGGAATCCGCTTCACAAGTTCCGGATTCAACACATTGAAAATGCTGTTCGATTTGAGGGTCGAGAGCACGCGCTCATGGGCGTGAATCTCGAAGGGCCAACCTTCGCGCAACGACAGCAGCCCTGCCACCGCGTCGACCTCGCCATTGGTGAGGATCACGCCCGCAATCGGGCTGTGCCGCAGTTTGCCGCCCTTGGGGTGCAGGGACGGCGTGTCGGTGATCTGCTGGCGGATGTCGGGGGAGGCGTTGATGAGGAACCAGTGCTCCCCATCGGCACTCACCGCCACCGAAGCCTGCGTCGAGCGCAGCTCCGGCTGTTCGTTTCGCGCGGCTGAGCAGACGGCGCAACCGCAGTTCCACTGCGGCACGCCACCACCCGCCGCGGCGCCGAGAACGATTATGCGTAGCATGAGCTTCAGCGCCCGCGGCGGGATCGTTGTTACTTGCGCGTAGCGCAGGCGTACATGTTGATTTCCATGCTCACCGGCACTTCGACGATCTTGGGCTTGTTCCAGGCCATGAGTTTTCTCCTCAGATGTTCAGGCGGCACGATTGCCTGCCTGAGGAAAAAGCTAAGGAGCGAGAGAGATTTCGCACTCTATGGCAGCGATAGGCATTGCCTATTGCTAGAGATCGTTCACCGCAGGCCGATCGAGGAACGGTGGCGTTGCCTCGATCGACGGCAGCCGGAATGCCTCACCGACTTCCTGCAGCGCATCGATGAGGCTCGCATAGGGCTCGAGCCGCCGGTATTGCGAGGGCAGCATCGCCACGATGTGGCGCGGCGGCGCCTGCACCTTGTAGAGCCGCACGCCCTCGAAGGCCTGCGTCCCCGCGACCGTCGAAAGCGCCGGGGCCAGGCACACGCCCATCCCCGCCCGCACCAGCCCGATGGCCACCTCGAAACTGCGGCACTGCGCGGCGACACGGTGTTCCGGCAGCATCTGATCGTACCAGTCTTCCACGCGCTTGGCGTGCTGCGTGCCGAAGATGAACTGGATCGACTGGTTGAGGATAGCTCGATCCTCGCGCCGCATGTCCTTGTTGGCGTTCCTCACCTTTGAAAGGTCCAGCCGGTCGGGCACGACCAGCACCATCGGATCGTCCACGATCGGTACCTGCAGGAAGCCGACACCGGCCTGCGCCAGTGAGCTCGAAGCGACCAGGCCGATATTCACCCGCCGCCCGTAAAGCTGTTCGAGCACGTCGGCCGGCGCATTGTCCTGGATGTCGAAATCCACATCGGGAAACTTGCCATGCATGCGCGCTAGCGCCGATGGCAGCAGTACGCGGAGCACCGAGCTGATGCCGCTCAACCGGACGGTAACCCGCCGCCCGCCGCTGAATTGCGCCAGCCCATCCTCGAGGTCGCGCATGTTGCGCAGCACCGTTTCGGCGCGGCTCATCATGTAGTTGCCGGCGTCGGTAAGGACCATCTGGTTGGAGCGCCGGTCGAAGAGCCGCGTACCGACGATTCCCTCGAGCTTGGACAACTGCTGGGACAGCGACGGCTGCGCCAGTCCGAGCTGCTTGGCGGCCTTGGTCAGCGTGTCCGAATGCGCCACGGCCCAGAAAATGCGCAACTGATGCAGCGTGATTTCGGGGCGCTTGGCGTCGGCCTTTGCAGGGCGCGGGGAGCGGAGCAGGGCGTTGATCTGGCCCAGGAGCTTCTCGCTATTGTCGATTTCGTTTTCGTCCATGGTCAGAGCTTGCCCGATATGGCCACCTAAATCACCTTTAGGATTGTGAGCCTGCTAACTTTCCAATGATCAACATTACGAAACGAGGACTCGCCACTACGACGTGATGACCGGGAGGAACCGGTTGCCCTCGCTGGACAGGAACGTCTCGAACGCCTTCATGGCCGGCGAGATCGAGCGATCCGCGCGCGTGACCGAGAACCATTGCCGCCGGATCGGGGTGCCGACGACATCGAGCACCACCAGCCGCCCCAGTTCCACTTCCTGCGCGATCGTGTGCCCCGAGATGAAGGCGAGGCCTAGCCCGGCCATCACCGCCTGCTTGATGGTTTCGTTCGATTCGAGTTCTGTTCCGAGGTCGTCGATACGACCGGGAAGCTCGCCGAGGAAGATTTCGAGCGAGATGCGCGTGCCGGATCCGCGCTCGCGCACGAGGAACTTCTCCTGCCCGATCCGCTCCTTGCTGATCTGCCTGGCCCGCGCCAGCGGATGATCGGGCGGCGCCACGAAGACGAGCGGGTGCTCGCCGAACGAGGCGGCACGCACCGGCAGTTCGCGCGGCGGGCGGCCCATCAGCGCCACGTCGACCGTATGATTGTTGAGGCTGGCAATGGTCTCGGCCCGGTTGCCGACGAAGAGTGTCACATCCACATCGGGAAACTGCTTCATGAACGCGGCCATGATGCTGGGTGCGAAATACTTGGCGGTCGAAACCACCCCCAACCGCAGGGCCCCCTTGCGAACCCCCTTGATGGCGTCGATCTCGTCGCCCAGCACCAGCAGTCTTTCCTCGATGGCCTTGGCCGCCTCGGCGACCGCCAGACCTGCGGCAGTGGGACGCATCCCCTCATTGGTGCGGTCGAAGAGCTGGGTGCCCACGAGTTTCTCAAGGTCGCGCAATTGCAACGTCACGGCCGGCTGCGAGAGGCCTAATTCATTGGCAGCGAATATGATTTTTCCGGCCTTCTGCACGGCCGCCGCAGCGCGGAGCTGCCTCAAAGTGATGTTCTTCATGACAGAACTATAAGTTTCGCAAATAGGCTTTGCATAGAGAATAAATTTTACTTGCCCGATTCCTGCTGATCGTCTGAACGCACCGCAAAAGACCGGCGCCCATCGAGGCAAAGCTGGCGGCGGTATCAAGGAGGAGGAGCAGTCCATGCCCGCGCCGTCGCTAGACGATCACCTCAATGCCTTTGTCGGCACGTCGTCCGCCGAATGCCTGGCGGTCGCCGATGTCATCCGCAAGCTGGCCGGCGCCGCCGTCGAGGTGCGTGAGGCAATCAACCTGGGTGCGCTCGGCAACGCCTTTGCAGGCATCGCCGCCACCAATGCGGGCGGCGACGTGCAGAAGGACCTCGATGTCCTCGCCGACGAAATTTTCCTCAACGCCATGGCCGGCGCGCCTGTCGCGCTCTTCGCGTCCGAGGAGCTGGAAAACCCGGTCGTGCTCGACCGTGACGCCCATATCGCCATCGCGATCGATCCGCTCGATGGCTCGTCCAACATCGAAACTAACGTCTCCGTCGGTTCGATCTTCTCCCTGTTGCCGGTGGTGCGGCCATTGGAGGCGAGCGGCATCGAGACGTTCCTGCAGCCGGGTATCTCCCAGCTCGCTGCAGGCTTTTTTGTCTATGGGCCGCAACTGGCGCTGGTGCTCACGCTCGGCGCAGGCACCCATATCTTCGTCTATTCGCCGCGCCAGAACACCTTCGTCGAGGCCTATCCGGATGTGCAGATCGCCCACAAGGCGAGCGAATTTGCCATCAACGCTTCTAACTACCGCCACTGGGATTCCCCGGTGCGCCTCTATGTCGACGAGTGCCTCAACGGCTCCACCGGCGCCCACGGCCGCGATTACAACATGCGCTGGATCGCCTCGCTCGTGGCCGACACCTACCGCATTCTCATCCGCGGCGGCGTGTTCCTTTATCCGGGCGATAGCCGCAAGGGCTACGGCAAGGGCCGTCTGCGCCTGGTTTACGAAGCTAATCCGATTGCGATGCTGATCGAACAGGCGGGGGGCCTGGCGACCGATTGCATGACCCGCACCCTCGAAATTCAGCCCACCGCGCTCCATCAGCGCGTGCCGCTGGTCTTCGGGTCCGCGTCCGAGGTCACACGCATCGAACATTACCACGCCGAAGCCGGCCAGATCGGGGAGCGCTCGCCGCTCTTCGGCCATCGCGGCCTATTTCGGTCATAGACGGTCGCGGGGGAGGGGAACTTGTCGCAACTGCATCCGATCATATCGATCACGGGCTCGTCGGGCGCCGGCACCACATCGGTCAAGCGCATCTTCGAGCTGATTTTCCGGAGGGAGAACATCGGCGCCGCCTTCATCGAAGGCGATGCGTTCCACCGCTACAACCGGGCGGACATGAAGGCCAAGATCGCCGAGGAGGAAGCCCGCGGCAATCCGAACTTCACCCATTTCCACCCGGACGCCAACGAGCTCGAAACGCTCGAATCCATCTTCGCCGAATATGCGCTGTCCGGCACCGGCCGCACCCGCACCTATATTCACGATGACGAAGAGGCCAAGACCTACGGCCTGCCTGCCGGCAATTTCTCGCCCTGGCGCGAGTTCGGCGAGAGCGACCTGCTCTTTTATGAAGGGCTCCACGGCTGTGCCGTGACCGACAAGGTCAACCTGCCACGTCATGCCGATCTCAGGATTGGCGTCGTCCCGGTCATCAATCTGGAATGGATCCAGAAGATTCATCGCGACCGCTCGGCGCGCGGCTATTCGGCCGAGGCGGTGATGGACACCATCCTGCGGCGCATGCCCGATTACGTGCGCTACATCACGCCCCAGTTCACGCAGACCAACATCAACTTCCAGCGCGTGCCGATCGTAGACACGTCCAATCCCTTCATCGCCCGTTGGATCCCGACGCCCGATGAATCCATGCTGGTCATCCGCTTCGCCAATCCGCGCGGCATCGACTTCCCCTACCTGCTCTCGATGATCCACGACAGCTTCATGTCGCGGCCCAATTCCATCGTGGTGCCCGGCAACAAGCTCGATCTGGCTATGCAGCTCATTCTCACCCCGCTGATCTTGCAGCTCATCGAGCGCAAGCGGCGGGCCGCGTGAGGGGGGGCGATGATGAACGCCATCGCGCTTCCCGATATCCTTGAGGCGGAAATTGCCGGCCGCACGGTTCTCGTCCGCGCCGATCTGAACGTTCCCATGCACCATGGCGTCGTCAGCGACGCCACCCGTATCATCCGCTTCGCCCCCACGGTCGCCGCACTCCAGCAGCGCGGCGCCAAGGTGGTGGTCCTGTCCCATCTCGGCCGCCCCAAGGGGACGCACAACCCGGTCCATTCGCTGGCGCCGGTCGCCAATGCCTTGAGCCAGGAACTCGATACGCCGGTACGCTTCGGCTCCGATTGCGTCGGCGGTGCCGCCGAGGCGGTCAGCCGCACGCTCGAGCCCGGCTCGGTGGCCATGCTCGAAAACCTGCGCTTCCATGAAGGCGAGGAAGCCAATGACCGCGCCTTCGCCTATCTGCTCTCGGCCAATGGCGACATCTTCGTCAACGATGCCTTTTCCTGCTCGCATCGCGCCCATGCCTCGACCGACGCCATCACGCGGCTGATGCCGTCCTATGCCGGCCCGTCGCTTCTGGCCGAGGTCGAAGCGCTGACCTTGGCGCTCGACGATCCCGATCGTCCGGTAGCGGCCGTGGTCGGCGGCGCCAAGGTCTCCACCAAGATCGACATCCTCACGCACCTCGTCAGCAAGGTGGATTTCCTGATCATCGGCGGCGGCATGGCCAATACCTTCCTCGCCGCCTTCGGCCACGATGTCGGCCGCTCGCTTTATGAGCCCGATGCCCTCGCCACCGCGCGCCGCGTGCTGGTGCAGGCACAAAAACACAATTGCGAAGTCGTTCTCCCCAATGACCTCGTGGTTGCGCGCGACTTCGCCGCCAATGCGCCAAGCGAAGTCGCACCCATCTCAGCCATCCCGTCCGATGCCATGGCCCTCGATATCGGCCCGGCCTCGCTGGAAAGCGCCATCGGCGTTCTCGAACGCTGCCGCACGCTCCTTTGGAACGGCCCGCTCGGCGCCTTCGAGATCGAGCCCTTCGGCCGCGCCACGTTCGCGCTTGCCCAGGCGGCCGCCGGCCTCACAGCGGCCGGTCGCCTGCTCACGGTCGCCGGGGGAGGCGATACCGCCGCCGCCCTCGGCGCTGCTGGGGTCGCCGATCGCTTCACCTACCTGTCCACGGCCGGCGGCGCCTTCCTCGAATGGCTCGAAGGCAAGCAATTGCCAGGCATCGCCGCGCTCACCTCACCCGAATCCGCCATGGAGAACATCTGAAATGGCCCGCATCACCCTCCGGCAGCTTCTCGATCACGCCGCCGAGCACGGCTACGGCGTCCCCGCCTTCAACATCAACAACATGGAGCAGGGGCTGGCCGTGATGGAGGCGGCCAAGGACGTGGATTCCCCCGTCATCCTCCAGGCCTCGCGCGGCGCCCGCTCCTATGCCGGCGACATCATGCTCGGCCGCATCATCGATGCGCTCGAGGAGATGTACCCGGACATTCCGCTCTGCATGCACCAGGACCACGGCAACAACGTCGCCACGTGCCTGTCGGCCATCCAGCACGGCTACACCTCCGTCATGATGGACGGCTCGCTCAAGGAAGACGCCAAAACCCCGTCCGACTACGACTACAATGTCGGCATCACCGCTGAAGTCGCGCGTCTCGCCCACATGGTCGGCGCTTCGGTCGAAGGCGAGATCGGTGTGCTCGGGAGCCTCGAAACCGGGGAGGGCGATGCCGAGGATGGCCATGGCTTCGAGGGCAAGCTCGAACGCCACATGCTCGTGACCGACCCCGAGGAAGCCCGACGCTTCGTCTCCGAAACCAAGGTCGATGCCCTGGCCGTCGCCATCGGCACCAGCCACGGCGCCTACAAGTTCACCCGCGAGCCCACCGGCGAAGTGCTGGCGATGGAGATCATCGAAAAGCTCCATCAGGTCCTGCCGAACACGCATCTGGTCATGCACGGCTCGTCCTCCGTTCCCAAGGAATGGCAGGAAGTCTTCAATTCTCACGGCGGCGAAATGCGCGAGACCTGGGGCGTGCCGGTCGATGAGATCGTGCGCGGCATCAAGCACGGCGTCCGCAAGATCAACATCGATACGGACCTGCGCCTCGCTGCCACCGCCGCCATGCGCAAGGTCGCCGTCACCGATCCCTCCGAGTTCGACCCGCGCAAGTTCTTCAAGCCGGCCATGGACGCCATGCGCAGCGTCTGCCGCCAGCGCTTCGAGGCTTTCGGCACCGCCGGCAATGCCTCGCGCATCAAGGTCATTCCCTTGAGCCAGATGGCCAAGCGCTACGCCTCGGGCGCGCTCGACCCTAAGACTTCGGCACAGCACGCCGCCTGAACACCACGAGATTTTTGAAAGGAACCGTCATGGATACCGCCGCAAAGACCGTCAGGGGCAAGGACCGCTACAAGTCCGGCGTCATGGAATACCGGAAGATGGGCTATTGGGAGCCCGACTACGAGCCGAAGGACACCGATGTCATCGCGCTCTTCCGCATCACCCCGCAGGATGGCGTCGATCCCATCGAAGCAGCTGCCGCCGTCGCCGGTGAATCCTCCACCGCCACTTGGACGGTGGTGTGGACCGACCGCCTGACCGCCAGCGAAAAGTACCGCGCCAAGGCCTATCGGGTCGATGAAGTCCCCAACGCCCCCGGTCAGTATTTCGCCTACATCGCCTACGATCTCGATCTCTTCGAGCCCGGCTCGATCGCCAACCTCTCGGCCTCGATCATCGGCAACGTCTTCGGCTTCAAGCCGCTCAAGGCCCTGCGCCTCGAGGACATGCGTTTCCCGGTCGCCTATGTGAAGACCTTCCAGGGCCCGGCCACCGGCATAGTCGTCGAGCGCGAACGCCTCGACAAGTTTGGTCGTCCGCTGCTTGGCGCCACCATCAAGCCCAAGCTCGGCCTTTCCGGCCGCAACTATGGCCGCGTCGTCTATGAAGCCCTCAAGGGCGGTCTCGACTTCACCAAGGACGACGAGAACATCAACAGCCAGCCGTTCATGCACTGGCGCGACCGCTTCCTCTATTGCATGGAAGCCGTCAATAAGGCCGAGGCTGCGACCGGCGAGATCAAGGGCACCTATCTCAATGTCACGGCCGGTGACATGGAGGCCATGTACGAGCGCGCCGAGTTCGCCAAGGAACTGGGCTCCTGCATCGTCATGATCGATCTCGTGATCGGCTACACGGCCATCCAGTCGATGGCCAAGTGGGCGCGCAAGAACGACATGATCCTGCACCTCCACCGGGCGGGTCACGGCACCTATACGCGCCAGAAGAGCCACGGCGTCTCCTTCCGCGTCATCGCCAAGTGGATGCGCCTGGCCGGTGTCGACCACATCCATGCCGGCACCGTCGTCGGCAAGCTGGAAGGCGATCCGAACACCACCAAGGGCTATTACGACATCTGCCGCGAGGGCTTTAACCCGATGCGGCTCGAACACGGCGTCTTCTTCGACCAGGATTGGGCCAGCCTCAACAAGCTCATGCCGGTGGCCTCGGGCGGCATCCATGCCGGCCAGATGCACCAGCTCATCCACCTCCTCGGCGAAGACACCATCCTGCAGTTCGGCGGCGGCACCATCGGCCACCCGATGGGCATCCAGGCCGGCGCCACCGCCAACCGCGTTGCGCTCGAAGCCATGATCTACGCCCGCAATTCCGGCCGCGACTACCTGGCCGAAGGCCCGCAGATCCTCCAGGAAGCCGCCCGCCACTGCCTGCCCTTGAAGCAGGCCCTCGATACCTGGGGCGACGTCACCTTCGATTACACCTCGACGGACTCGCCCGATTTCGTGCCCGTCGCCACGGCCGCCGAATAAGGAGCAACTTTCATGCGCGTTACCCAAGGCACGTTCTCTTTCCTGCCCGACTTCAACGACGACCAGATCCGCACGCAGGTTCAGTACTGCATCGACAACGGCTGGGCGGTGAACATCGAGTTCACCGACGACCCGCATCCCCGCAACACCTATTGGGAAATGTGGGGCCTGCCGATGTTCGACGTCGCCGATGCCGCGGCCGTCATGCTCGAGCTCGACTCCTGCCGTAAGGTCCACGACGGCAAGTACATTCGCCTCTCGGCCTTCGACGCCTCGCACGGCTGGGAGTCGATCCGCATCTCCTTCATCGTTAACCGCCCGAAGGAAGAGCCCGGCTTCCACCTCGAACGCGACAACGGCCCCGGCCGCCAGCAGCACTACCACCTGCGCAGCTACGCCACCGACAAGCCGGCCGGCGAACGCTACCTCTGACCAGTTTTGCGGGGCCGGATCCTTATCACATTGCGGCCCAGCAAGTAGTCGGCGCGCCCGGGTTCCTCAGTCCCCCGGGCGCGCCCGACAGACGGGTGACGAGCGGCGTCGACCTGATGCCTCGCCACCACCACTGAACTTCCCCGGCCGCAGAGCCGGGGCCCACGTATGCCTCCACTCGAGTGGAGACCGGCAATAGGCCCCGGGTCTTCGCCCGGGGAAGTGCGGTGTCTGTTGCGCCGCAAAATGCACGAACATACCGAGGACCAAGCCATGGACGCACCCACGCCCCAGATCGATCTCCGCCGCGAATACGAGGAGTCCGGTGTCGCCGACGTCCTGCGCGAACTCGACCGCGAGCTTGTCGGCCTCGTCCCGGTCAAAACCCGCATCCGCGAAACCGCCGCGCTCCTGCTCGTCGACAAAGCCCGCCGCGACCTCGGTCTCACCCAGGAAACCCCGACGCTCCACATGAGTTTTACGGGCAATCCCGGCACCGGCAAGACCACAGTGGCGCTGCGCATGGCCGACCTGCTCCATCGCCTCGGCTATATCCGCAAGGGCCATCTGGTCTCCGTCACCCGCGACGATCTCGTCGGCCAATACATCGGCCACACCGCGCCCAAGACCAAGGAAATCCTCAAGAAGGCCATGGGCGGCGTCCTCTTCATCGACGAGGCCTATTACCTCTTTCGCCCCGAGAACGAACGCGACTACGGGCAGGAAGCCATCGAAATCCTGCTGCAGGTCATGGAGAACCAGCGCGACGACCTCGTCGTCATCGTCGCCGGCTATGGCGACCGCATGGAAAAGTTCTACCAGTCCAATCCGGGCTTCCGCTCGCGCATCGCCCACCACATCGACTTCCCGGACTACACCGACGACGAACTCCTCCAGATCAGCGAACTTCTCCTCGCCCAGCAGAACTACCACCTCGACGACGGCGCCCGCAAAGCGCTGACCGAGTACATCGCCATCCGCCGCACCCAACCGCATTTCGCCAATGCCCGCTCGCTGCGCAACGCCCTCGACCGCGCCCGCCTGCGCCAGGCCAATCGCCTCTTCGATAGCGCCGATGGTCCGATGAGCGCCGAGACGCTTTCGACCATCTCCGAACCCGATATCCGCAAGAGCCGCGTTTTCGCGCTCGGGAAGATCAAGCCATGAGCCTCATCATCGCCCCCTCGGTCCTCTCGGCCGACTTCTCCCGGCTCGGGCAGGAAGTCGAAGACGTGATGGAGGCCGGCGCCGACTGGGTCCATCTCGACGTGATGGACGGGCACTTCGTTCCCAACATCACCTTCGGCCCGCCGGTCATCAAGGCGCTACGCCCGCATACGAGTGCGGTCTTCGATTGCCACCTGATGATCGAGCCGGCCGATCCCTATCTGGCGGCGTTCGCGGCAGCGGGCTGCGATATCATCACGGTGCATGCCGAGGCGACAAAACACCTCGACCGGAGCCTGCAGGCCATCCGCGACCTCGGCCGCAAGGCCGGCGTTTCGCTCAATCCCTCGACGCCCGAAAGCGTCATCGAATACGTGCTGGACCGGCTCGACCTCGTGCTGCTGATGACGGTGAACCCGGGCTTCGGCGGCCAGGCCTTCATCCCCTCGGTTGTGGAAAAAGTGAGGCGCGTCAAAGCCATGATCGGGCGCCGGCCGATCCATATCGAGATCGATGGCGGGGTGACGCCCGAGACTGCGCCAATGGTCGCAGGGGCGGGTGCCGACGTATTGGTCGCAGGGTCAGCTATCTTCAAAGGCGGTAAGGAAGACTATCGCCGCAACATCGAAGCCATTAGAAGGGCTGTCGCGGCGCAACGAGCCGCCTGATAGTGAATGCCTGTGGGGGCAGCCAAGATCCGATGTTTGAAGAACAAATCCAACCTGCGATGACAGAAGAAGGCACGGTCGCCTGGCCGCGCGTGATTCTCTTCGACCTGGACGGGACGCTCATCGATTCCGTTCCCGACATTGCCGCGTCCGCCAACCTGATGCTGGCGCGCGAAGGTCTCAACCCGCTTACCATCGACGAAGTGCGCGCGATGATCGGCCACGGCATCCGCGTGCTGACCAAGCGCATCTTCGCCGCGCGCGGACAGGACCTCGACGGCGAGGCGCTGGACTACAAGACCGCCATCATGTCCGGCATTTATGCCGAGAACCTGACGGTGCGCACCACGGTCCATGCCGGCGCGCGCGAGATCCTGGCGCATTACCGCAGCCTGGGCGCCAAGCTGGCGGTGGTGACCAACAAGCCGCAACTGGCGACCGAGACGGTGCTCGACGCGTTCGAGCTTTCCGGCGACTTCGACCTCGTGGTCGGCGATAGCGGCATGCCGCGTAAGCCCGAGCCCGACATGCTGCTGCACGCCATCAAGCAGCTCGGCGCTTCGCCAGCCGACGCCATCATGGTCGGCGACAGCCCGGCCGATATCGATTCCGCCCGCGCCGCCGGTATTGCCTCGGTCGGCGTTCGCGGCGGCTATACGAACGTGCCGCTGGAAGACCTCCGGCCCGGCGCCATCATCGAGCAGCTTTCCGACCTGCCCAAGGCGGTCGAAGCTCTGCGTGCGGATGTCTGAGCTCAAGGCTCTGATCTTCGACGTCGACGGCACCCTGGCAGAAACTGAAGAGCAGCACAGACTGGCGTTCAACGCTGCTTTTCACGACGCCGGGCTCCCGTACGAATGGTCGGTGGATCGCTACCGCGAACTGCTGGGCGTGACCGGCGGCAAGCAGCGCATGGCTGCGTTCTTCGCCGGGGTCGGCGACACGACGAGCCCTGCTGCCATCGCCGAACTGCATCGCGCCAAGAACCGGATCTATGCCGAGGCCGTGGCCGATGGCCAGATCCGCCTGCGCACGGGTATCGCGCGGCTGCTGATGGAGGCAAGGGAGGCCGGGATGCGGCTCGCCATCGCCACCACCACCAGCCGTGAAAACCTGCTGGCGCTGCTGCATGCGACCATGGGCTCGGCCCACCGCATCTTCGAGGTGATGGTCACCGGCGAGGATGTCGCCGTGCTCAAGCCCGACCCCGAAGTCTACCTCAAGGCGCTGACGCAGCTTGGCCTGCCGGCCGAGAACTGCCTCGCCTTCGAGGATTCCGCGGCGGGGCTGGAAAGCGCCACGCGGGCAGGACTGCGGACGGTGGTGACGCCATCGCTCTATACCAGCCACCACCGGTTCGGACCGGCGGCGCTGGTGGTGAGTTCGCTCGGCGAACCCGGAAGCCCGCCGCGCGTGTGCCAGGGTGGACTGGCGCCGGATACGCATGTGGACCTGGCGGTGCTGCGGGGATTGGTGGGGTAGGGAAGTCCCTGCCTCCCCTCCGAATTGAGGGATAAGATTGCAGCTCGGGCTCGCGGCGGCGAGCAGGCGCTGGCGGGGATAAGGGATCTCTGCAGGGTGCCGGGCGTGAAACAAAATGTTTCACGGTGATTTGTGCGGAATTTTGGGTATTCTTGGCGGCTTTTGTCGCCGTAACTCGTTGATTTATTTGAGTTAGACCTGCGTTTCGCCGCCGCAAATCGTTAAATTTTGAATCAATTTCGACTATTGTTTTGCCAAATTTTACGCGTTTTCGCGCGGTTTTTGGCCAATTTCAGCGATCTATTTGAGCTGCTTCCTCCGGTTCGACGCTGTGCGAGAAACATGCTGCCTCGCCTGGTTCGATCATTTTACCGCGAAGCCGGCTCGGGAGGATAAGTGGGGCCGCCGCGGCGGCCCCTCGGATGCCTAGTTCAGCGTATTCTTGAACACCTGACCGCCGCGCATGATGAGGGGCAGGTGGGCGCCGTCCGACATGAGGCGGGTGATGTCTTCGAGCGGATTGCCATCGACGACGACGAGGTCGGCATGGGCGCCTTCGGCGATGACGCCGATCTTGCCTTCCATCTGGCAGAGCTGCGCGCCGATGGTCGTGGCCGACCGGATGATCTCGGCGGGGGTGAGCACCTTGGCCAGAAGCTCGAACTCCATGCAGTGGTAGGAGCGCAGCTCGCCGAGGAGATCGGAGCCGAAAGCCATCGGCAGGCCGGCATCGCGCATGATTTCGAGCGACTTGAGCCCGCCCTGACGGACGGTATCGATCTTGGCGAACTCGGTCTCGCCGAACCCGAAACGCTTGCCTTCCAGATGCAGGGCTTCGTAGGCGACCAGCGTCGGCACGGCGATGCAGCCCTTGTCGGCTGCGATCTTCGCCGTCTCGGGGGTGATCAGATTGCAGTGCTCGAGCGAGTGCACGCCGAGCTCGGCGCAGCGGCGGATGGCGGCGTCGGTATAGACGTGGGCGGAAACGTAGATGCCGGCATTCTCGGCTTCCTCGACGATGGCGAGGATCTCGTCGCGCGAGAACTGGATGGATTCGATGGGATCGTTCGGCGAGGACACGCCGCCATTGGCCATGATCTTGATAAACTTGGCGCCGCCCTTGATCATCTCGCGGGCGACCTTGCGGCAATCGTCGACGCCATCGACGATGTAGCCCATCGAGCCGAGACGCTCGTGCATCATGGTCGGACGGTCGTCGGTGCGCGGACGCAGGTCGGCATGGCCGCCGGTCGTGGTGAGACCCTTGCCGCAGATGACGAGGCGGGGGCCGTCGATGAGGCCTTCATCGACGCCCTGGACGAGGCCGATATCGGCGCCGCCCAGATCGCGCAGGGTGGTGAAGCCGCGCTGGAGCGCTTCTTCCATGACGCGTGCGGAACGCAGGGCCGCCAGCGAGGTCGGGGCGATGATATTGGCCCAGAGGTTGAGCGTCTCGGCGACGACATGCACGTGGCAGTCGATGAGGCCGGGCATCAGCGTCTTGCCCTTGAGGTCGATTCTTTCGGCGTCGGCGGAGAGGTTCTGGCCCACGGCACGGATGGTGCCGTCCTGAATCAAAACATCAAGTCCTTCACGCAAAACGCCAGCTTCGGCATCCAGCACCCGGCCGCCGGTAAAGAGAGTGGATGACATTATTCACCTAAGGGATTGAGGGGATTCAGGGATTGGGTTGGGGATGAAGGGCTCGGCGATGTGGCTCACCCCCCTCCCAGCCTCCCCCGCAAGGGGGGAGGTGTTTCGATCGAGTTGCTGGCGCATGGGGCGATCAACGGACTCGGTCAGCACCTCCCCCCTTGCGGGGGAGGTTGGGAGGGGGGTGAGCCAAACTCACCGGTGATGACACGCCGCCAACCGCCCGCCGGCGCGCGGGGTCAATTCCGGCTCGGTCGTCTTGCACACGTCCGTCGCCAGCGGGCACCGCGTATGAAATGCACACCCGCTCGGCTTGTTGGTCGCGCTCGGAATGTCGTCGTTGCGGGCCTCGAACTTGTGCCGGTTGCGCGGGTCCAATGATGGCGCCGACTTCATCAGCAGTTCGGAATAGGGGTGTAGCGGGTTGGCGAAGATTTCGGTCTTGGGCGCGCGCTCGACGATCTTGCCGAGATACATCACCGCCACTTCATCGGAGATGTGCTCCACCACGCCCAGGTCGTGAGAGATGAAGAGGTAGGAGACGCCGAGGTCGCGCTGGAGGTCGGCGAGGAGGTTGAGGATCTGCGCCTGCACCGACACGTCGAGCGCCGAGACCGGCTCGTCGCAGACGATGATGTCCGGCTTCAGCGCCAGCGCACGGGCAATGCCGATACGCTGGCGCTGGCCTCCAGAGAACTGGTGGGCGAAATTGTTGGCCTGGTCGGGGCGCAGGCCAACGCGGGCCATGAGCTCGGCCACGCGCTCCTTGCGTTCGGCCATGGTGCCGACGTTGTGGATGTCGAGCGGCGCGCGGATGATCTCGGCGACGCGCTGGCGCGGGTTGAGCGAGGAGAACGGGTCCTGGAACACGATCTGCATGCGCTTGCGATAGCTGCGCAAGGTCGCGCCGCGGAAGCTGCCGACCTGCTGGCCGTCAAAGCTCACCGAACCCTCGGTGGCCTTGACGAGGCCCATGAGCGCGAGGCCCGTCGTGGACTTGCCGCAGCCGCTTTCGCCCACGAGGCTGAGCGTCTGGCCGCGACCGATGGAGAAGTCGACGCCGTCGACGGCCTTGACCGAGCCGACCTGACGCTGGAGGACGCCCTTACGGATGGGGAAGTGAACCTTGAGGCCGTGGACCTCAAGCAGGGGAGCGTTGGCTTCAGACATTGTCGTGTTCCCAGCAGGCGGCGAAATGGCCGGGCGATTTTTCTTCGAAAGGCGGGCGTTCTTCGAGGCAGCGCGCTGAGGCGCCCGGGCAGCGGGGCGCGAAGGCGCAGCCCTTGGGCAGGTTCCAGATCGGCGGCACCGTGCCCGGAATGTCGGTCAGGCGCTCGGCGCTCTGGCCGCGCGGAATGGCGCCCATGAGGCCGCGGGTATAGGGGTGGATCGGGTTGTCGAAGAGCTCGGTGACCGAGGCCTCTTCGACCTTGCGGCCCGCATACATGACGATGACGCGGTCGGCGACTTCCGCCACGACGCCGAGGTCGTGGGTGATGAGCACTTGGGCGGTGCCGAGGCGCGTCTGCAGGTCCTTGATGAGGCCGAGGATCTGCGCCTGGATGGTGACGTCGAGCGCGGTGGTCGGCTCGTCGGCAACGATGATGCGCGGCTCGCAGGCGAGCGCCAGGGCGATCATGGCGCGCTGCCGCATGCCGCCCGAGAGTTCGTGCGGGTATTGGGTGGCGCGGCGCGCCGGGTCGGGCATCTGCACGAGTTTCAGAACTTCGACGGCGCGGGCCCAGGCCTGCTTCTTGCCGACCTTGCGGTGCTGGCGAACACCTTCGGCGATCTGCTCGCCGATGGTCAGGACCGGGTTGAGGGCCGTCAGCGGCTCCTGGAAGATCATGGCGATCTTCTCGCCGCGATAGTCTTCCACCTGATGCTGGCCCATGGCCAGGAAGTCCTTGCCGTCGATCTCGATCTTGCCCGCCGCCACCGACGCTGCCTCAGGGAGGAGGCGAAGCAGCGCCAGTGCGGTCATGGACTTGCCGCAGCCGGACTCTCCGACAATGCAGACGGTTTCGCCGGCGGCGACGGACAAGGCCATGTCGGAAACCACGTCAAACGCACCGTTCTCGCTGGCGATGCGGACGTTCAGTCCTTCGACGGCGAGCACGGGGGCCCGATCCTGATTTTGGATTTGAGCTGTCATTGGCGTGGTTCCGTTCTTAGTCCGGAGTGCGCTCGGAACGAACGCACTCCCTTTCCTTGTGATCGCGCTATCAGTCGGTAGAGCCTTCGAGGTTGCCGACCATGAAGCCGTAATCGCCGGCTTCAACGACGTTGCGCGTCAGGTGCTGCATGATCATCACGCCGTTCTCGAACGGGGTGGGGATCTCTTCGATGGTCTCGAAGTCGTAGGGGCTGACGACGCGGCCGAGAAGCTGGCCGCCCTTGATGACTTCGCCATTGGCGGGGCAGAGAGGCTCGAGCCAGCCGCCGTGCTTCGGACGGATGCCGGCCAGTTCGGTGACCACGATCTGCTTCGGGTTCGGCTGCACCGCGCCCTCGATGACGCCGAGATGGCGCAGCATGTTGAGGAGGCCGTTGACGGTGCGCTCGACATAGGGGCCCTGGTCGACGATGCCGCCGCCCAGTTCCACGGTCACCACCTTGGTGCCGTGACGGTCCATCGTCACCGACTTGGTGGTGCCGGCATAGACGGTGCCCGCCTTGCCCTCGACCGGACGGTAGAGGCACTTGGAGCCGAAGGCGCGCGACAGGGGCTCATCGTTCCAGATGTAGACATAGTCAACGGTCGGGCGGTCGGTGCCCGAGTGCAGGTCGATATGGTAGTCGAGCTCGTTGAAGTAGTGGTTGGCCAGCGCGTCGGCGAGCTGCTGGGTATAGTTGCCGCGCGGATCGCCGGGGAACTCGCGGTTGAGGTTGAGCTCGTCGAGCGGCGTGAAGCGGTGATTGACCGCGAAGGCGCGCGGATTGGCAACCGGCAGCAAGAGGATGCGGCCCTTGAGCGGCAGGTCCTTGATGGCGCGGAAGAGTTCGAGCACGGCCTGCGAACCGGCATTCTCGTTGCCGTGGATCGAGCCGGAAATGCCGATGGTCGGGCCATCCTGCTCACCAACCAGCTCATGGACGAAAAGCAGGGCGTCGCTGCCATCCGCATGGGTGGTGAACTTGTGCCGCAACTTGTTGATAGCCTTGACCATTCTATAGTCCTTTTTCAGTCGGATTTATTTCTTGGCGTTGCCGCCGCGCGAGAGCTGACGCGGATCGAGGATGTCGCGCAGGCCGTCGCCGAGGAGATTGAATCCGAGCACGGTGATCATGATCGTCGCGCCCGAAACGATTGCCAGCCACGGCTCGTCACGCATGAAGCGCGTGCCGTAGGCGAGGGTCCAGCCCCAGGTCGGGGTCGGGGGAGGAAGGCCGAAGCCGAGGAAGGAGAGGGCGGATTCCGCGATGATCGCGGTGCCCAGACCGAGCGAGGCCAGCACGATGATCGGGCCCAGCGCGTTCGGCAGGATTTCCTTGAAGATGATCCGCGCCGGATTGGCGCCGAGCGCCTTGGCCGCCTGCACGTAGTTCTGTTCGCGCAGCACCAGGGTCGTCGAACGGACGACGCGGGCATACTCGGTCCAGAACACGATGACGAGCGCGATGGCGACATTGGCGATGCCCGGGCCCATCACCGCCACGATGGCGAGCGAGAGCACGATGGCCGGAAAGCCGAGGAAGATGTCGGTGATGCGCATCAGGAGCAGGTCGACCCAGCCGCCGAAATAGCCGGCGACGAGGCCCACGGTCGTACCGATGATGGCCGCCCCGCCGACCGACATGATGGCGATCGAGAGCGAGACCTGTGCGCCATAGACCAGACGCGACCAGAGATCGCGCCCGAAATTGTCCGTGCCCAGCCAGTGGGCGGCGCTCGGCCAGGCGAAGCGGTTGCGCATATCCATCTGCTCGACGCCGTGGGTCGCCACATAGGGGGCGAGCAAAGCGAGGAGCACGATGGCGAGCGTGATGAGCGCGCCGATGACCAGCGAGGAATTGCGGAAGATACGAGGTACGCGCATGGCTATCACCCGAGCCTGATGCGCGGATCGACCGCGGCATAGAGGAGATCAACGACGAGGTTCACCAGCGCGAAGATGATCGCGAAGGTGAGGACGATGCCCTGGATCAACGGCAGGTCGCGCTGCGAGATGGCCGAGATCGTGAGCTGGCCGAGGCCGGGCCAGGCAAAGATGCTTTCGGTCAGCACTGCGCCGCCCAGGAGGGCGCCGAAGCGCAGGCCGATGACCGAGAGCACGGGCAGCAGCGCGTTGCGCAGGGCATGGCGGATGACGACACGCGGACGGCGCAGGCCCTTGGCATAGGCGGTGCGGACAAAATCCTCGCGCAGGACTTCGAGCATCGAGGTACGGACCAGGCGGCTGATGATGGCCGCCGAGTTCACCGCCAGCGCGAGGGCCGGCAGGATGATGTGCGCCAGGGAATCCCAGAGCACCTGCGGCTTGCCGGTGAGGGCCATCCAGAGCGCGGAGGGCAGGGGCTCGCCGCGGCCGATGGACGGCAGCCAGCCGAGCTGGACGGCGAAGAACAGCATGAGCAGCAGGCTGAGCCAGTAAACCGGCATCGAGACGCCGAGCTGGGCGAAGAGCATGGCGACGGTATCGACCCAGGTGCCCTGCTTCATGGCGGCGATGACGCCGAGCGTCATGCCGATGAGCGTGGCAAGCACGAGGGCGACCACGGCCAGTTCGACCGTCGCGCCGAGGCGGCTCATGATGATTTCGGAGACCGGCAGGTTCTGGAAGATCGAGCGGCCCATGTCTCCGTGGAGCAGGGCGACGAAATAGTCCCAGAGCCGGATATACCAGGGATTGTCGAGGCCGAGCGCGGCCCGCAGGTTGGCGATGGCGTCCGGAGAGGCTTCCTGGCCGAGCAGCACGGAGGCCGGATCGCCCGGGATCAGCAGCAGCAGGCCGAACGTCACCACCACCATCCCGATGGCCATCGGGATGAGCAGCAGCAGGCGTCGTGTCACGTAAGCAATCATGCGATGACGATCTCTTCGAGCTTGCGTGGATATTTCGTGAGGCTATGCGGCCCCGTTTCGGTGACATGGACGGTATCCGCGATGCGGAAGCCGCCAAGGCCGGGCACGTAGAGTGCCGGCTCGGTCGAGCAGACCATGTTGGGCAGGAGCACGGTCTGGTCGCCCCCCTCCACCCATGGCGGCTCGTGGAACATCACGCCCATGCCGTGACCGACGCGGTGCAGGCAATATTCGCCCATGCCGCTGTCGCGGATATAGGCGAGGGCGAGGTTGTCGGCCGACGCGCAGGTCTTGCCGGCGATGAGAGCCTCGGTCGCCATCTTCTGGGCTTCGTAGGCTACGGTATAGAACCGGGCCTGGTCGGCGCTGGGCTCGCCCAGGATGAAGGTGCGCTCGCTTTCGGCGGCGCGGCCACCGACGCGGCAGCCCAGCGACAGCATGAAGCTCTCACCCTTCTCGAAACGGCGGGCCGAGGGCATGCCGTGCGGATAGGCGGAATTGAGGCCGCCATAGACGAGGCCGCCCGAAATGCCCTGCACGAACATGATGTCCTCATGCTCGCTATTCATGACATCCAGCGCATGGCGCATGATGTGGCTCTCGACCTCGATCTCGGTCGGCATCAGGCCGCCCGACCGGAAGGCCTCGGAGATCATGGAGACGCCGGCGGCGACCATGCTGTCGGAAATCCGCGCAGCTTCCTGCTGCAGCACGATTTCTTCCGGATACTTGGTGAGGCGCATCGTCGAGACGATGCCGCTCGGCTTGACCCTGGCATTGGGGAAGGCCGTCGCGATCTGCGGGGCGCGGGCCATCGAAATGCCGGCGCTGTGGCCGATGGTGCCGGTGACGTTGCCAAGGGCGCGCGCCAGCACGTCGAACGGCTTGTCGATGCCGGGAAACTCGAAATAGACCACCGGCTCGGCAGCGACACGCTGCTTGGCGCAATGGGTGCGCTCGAGTTCGGGGATGAGGAGCAGGGCCTTGTCCTGCGTCAGCGCGAAGACGACGGGGCGCTCGGTCGTATAGTGCGAGAAACCGGTCGTGTAGATCACATCGTCATTGCTATCGAGCAGCAATACGTCGATGCCGGCCTCGGCCATGCGGGCACGGATGTCGCGGTGCACGCGGGCGTAATAGTCTGCGCTCAGGCGCTGCTTGAAAGTCATGACGGGCTCGGAAAAGGAATTGAAGTAGGTGGCCGGCGCGTTTGGGCCCGCGCCGGCCTTTCTCAGCAGGATTAGTCCTTGTAGCCGATCAGGCCGCGGAGATTTCCGCGTGGGGTGGCCTGAACTTCCACCGGGATGTCCTTGCTGTAGAACAGCTGGTAGCCCTGGTCGGACACGATGTAGTAGGGCAGGTCGGACGCCAGGATCTTGGCGGCTTCCTGATAGTCGGTGGCGCGGGCAGCCTGGTCGGTATCGGTGCGGCCCTTCTGGAGCAGCTCATCGACCTGCGGGTTGGAATAACCGCCCCAGTTGGTCGAGCCGCCGGTGGTCAGCTGGTTGAACAGCAGACGGTCCGGGTCGACGATATTGAGCCAGCCGAGCAGCGCGATCTGGTGCTTGCCCTGCTGCACGTAGTTGGTCGAGAACGACGGCCAGTCGGTGATCTGGGCCTGCGCATCGACACCAGCCGACTGCATGATGGCCTGGATGAACTCGATGGACTGCACGCGGTTCGGGTCTTCGCTGTGCGTGGAGAGAACCACGGTCAGCTTGTTGCCGTCCTTGTCCAGGATCCCGTCATTGTTGCTGTCGGTCCAGCCCTCTTCGGCGAAGAGCTTCTTGGCGCCTTCCACGTCGAACGTCGGCTGCTTGATGTCGGCCGAGTAAGCCCAGGACGACGGCAGGATGATCGAGGAAGCGACCTGATCCACACCCTGGTAGATGTCGTTCACGATGGTGTTCTGGTCGATCAGCATCGAGAATGCCTGACGCATCTTGGCGTCGGCCAGGATCGGGTCCTTGGTGTTGTAGTTGATGTAGGTCACGCCCAGGCCCGGCACGATGACATTGCCGAAGCGGGTGTCAGCGGCGAGACGGGTGATGTCCTGCGGCGAGAGCGGGGACTGGATGGCGTCCAGGTCACCGGCTTCGAAAGCCTGCGCACGGGCGCTGTTGTCACCGATGATCTTCATCGAGACCTTGGTGAGCTTGGGCTGCTCGCCCCAGAAATTGGGGTTGGCTTCGAGCTGGATGTCGCTGCCGCGATTCCAGGCGGCGAGCTTCATCGGGCCGGCGCCGAGCGGCTCGGCACCGATATCCTTGCCACCTTCGACGGCGGCCTTCGAGACGATGCCGATATCGAGGTAGGAGAGGAGCGGGGCGTAGGGCGCATCGAGCGTGAACTTGACGGTCTGCGGGTCCACGGCCTCGACCTTGGTGATCGGGGTGTAGAGGCCGCGCATCGGCGCGTTGAAGTCCTTGTCGATGATCGAGGTGAAGGTGAACACCACGTCATCGGCGGTCAGCGGCGAGCCGTCGGAGAACTTGAGGCCATCGCGCAGCTTGAAGATCCAGGTCGTCGGATCGGGCGTTTCCCAGCTTTCGGCCAGGTCCGGCACGGCGCTCAGGTTCGGCGTGATGTGCACGAGACCCGAATAGATGAGGTCGATGGCGCGCGAAGCGGTCGTATCGCGCGACAGGCGCGGATCGAGCGTGCCGGCATCCACGTCCATGCCGACGACGAGCGTATCGGGTGCATTCTGGGCCCAGGCGGGGACGGTGGTCCCGGTCATGGACAGCGCCAGGATGGCGGCGCTGGTCGAAAGAAGCAGTCTCTTCATGGTTCTTCCCTTGTTGAACGTTTTAGACATCCCCGGACTTTTCGCGCGCCCGGGTTGTTACGCAGCGGCCTGCCCCTTTCGCCCATCGTCCGACTTTGAACGGCGCAGATGGGCGAGATAGGGGACAAGCACGTTTTCAAGTGCGCCCAGGTCGGGCGAATGGCGGTATTCGAAGCAGCGCTGGCCGGGGCGGGCGAGGCCTGCCACTTCGTCGGCGCCGGTGGCGTAGATCACCACGTCGCACACGGCGATGGTTTCGCTCAGGTCCGGCGCCGAGGACCACGTGACGCGGATATCGGCCACATGGGGCGCGAATTCGCGGATCGAGGGGCGCATGATGGCGATGAAGTCCTGGAAGTGCGTGACCGCGGCGATCTTGGTGCGCGGATCGAGGCTGGCGAGGGCCTGCCGGGTCTTCTCGGACGGAATGAAGCGCAGCGCGAGGAGGCGCGCATCGGGCACGAGGGCCTGCACTTCCATCTCGCGATGCACGAAGGTCAGCACGACATCGGCCTGGTTGCAGGTGGCGCGAGCCTCTTCGGAGGTCTTGAGCTGTTCGAGCGTGACGATGCGCACGGTATCGTCGGCGGCCAGCACGTTCTTGATCTCTTCGACGTAGTCGCGCGTGGGGCCGGGGAAGATGCCGACGAACACGATTTCAAGTCCGGAACGCGGCTTGCGCATCTGCACCTGGGCAGTGACCATGGAAACGAGCGCCATCGGGGAAACGCCCAGATGCTCGGCCTTGCCGAGCAGCGCATCGATATCGGCACGCAGCGCGTTGATGGGCTGATCCTCGCGCAGGCGCACATTGGGATCGCGGGCGGTGAAGGCGCCGAGGCCCCGCTTCATCTCGATGAGACCGGCATCGCGCAGGTCCTGGTAGACCTGGCTGACCGTCATCGGCGCGATGCTCAGGTCCGCGGCAAGCTGGCGCACCGAGGGAAGCTTGGTGCCATAGGCCATGTCGCCGTGCGAAAGAATGTAGCTCAATAGCCCATGGAGCTGCGTGCTCACCGGGACGGGCAGCGACTTGTCTATCGATGTGGCGTCCAGCGGGAACATATTGAACATGGGTGTGCTAACCATCCAGTACACTCAAACCGTAACACGTGTTACGCGACGCGCAAGTGGGTAGGACAAAAAATGTTCATATGGGGAAAGTGCGCAGAAACTGAGCGGAAAGGTTAATGGAAATCAACCTTTGCCGGTGCACTCGCGAAACTAAACCGGTTTTCAAGCGCGGCCGAGTGCTGTAACGAAGGCCCCGCTTTGACCGCCATCACATGCGAAGAGGTGTACTAATGGACTATGTCAACCTTGGCCGGACGGGCCTCAAGATTTCCCGTATTGCATTGGGTTGCATGACCTTTGGTTCGCCCAACTGGGCCAAATGGGTGCTCGACGAGGCCGGCTCGCGCCCGATCATCGACAAGGCGATCGACGAGGGCATCAACTTCTTCGACACCGCCGACATGTATTCGCTCGGCGCTAGCGAAGAGATCGTGGGCCGCGCCGTGCTGGCGCGCCTGCCGCGTCACAAGGCAGTGATCGCCACCAAGCTCTACAACCCCATGAGCGACGACCCGAACGACCGCGGCCTCTCGCGCAAGCACATTTTCGAGGCAGTCGACGGCAGCCTCAAGCGCCTGGGCACGGACTATATTGACCTCTACCAGCTCCACCGCTTCGACTACGGCACGCCGCTCGAAGAGACGCTTGATGCGCTCAACGATGTCGTGCGCATGGGCAAGGTGCGCTATCTTGGCGCGTCCTCGATGCATGCCTGGCAGTTCATGAAGGCCATCGGCATGCAGCGCCAGAACGGCTGGGCGCCGTTCGTCTCCATGCAGCCGCACTACAACCTCATCTATCGCGAGGAAGAGCGCGAAATGCTGCCGCTCTGCCTCAACGAAGGGGTGGGTGTGATCCCCTGGAGCCCGCTGGCCCGCGGCCTGCTTGCCGGCAAGCGCAATGAGGGCGTGACCTCGGTGCGTGCCGAAACCGACAAGACCGCCAACGCGCTCTACGATCGCAGCAAGGCGCAGGACGACGCCATCATCGCCGCCACCCGCAAGGTGGCCGAGCGTCATGGCCGGCCGATGGCCCAGATCGCCTATGCCTGGGTCGCAAGCCGCCCGGCGATCACCGCGCCGATCGTGGGGATTTCCAAGCTGGAGCAGTTCGGCGACGCCATCGCGGCGCTGGAGGTGAAGCTCACCCCCGAGGACGTGGCGGAAATGGAAGCGCCCTACCACGCCAAGCCTGTGGCAGGGCACGTCTAAGAGAGAATTGAGAGGGCGGAGGAAACTCCGCCCTCTTCGTTTCAGCCGGCAGGCACCGCGCCGCTGCTGCGCGCGCCGCGCAGGGCGATGACCGCCAGGATCGCCGCCGCGACCGCGACGATCGCCGCGCCGAGGAACGCCGCCTGGAAGCCGCCGAGCATGTCGGCCCCACGCCCCGAGGCCAGAGCCACCATGACGGCGAGCCCGATCGCGGAACCCACCTGGTAGCTGGTGTTGATGAGGCCGGAAGCCAGGCCCATCTCCTCCGGCCGCGCACCGGACATGCCGGCCATAGTCGTGGGGATATAGGCGAGCGACATGCCGAGGGCGGCCAGCAGCGAAGCGGGCAGGACGTCGACCACGAAGCTGCCCTCGCTCGGCAGGCGGGCGAAGAGCAGAAGCGCGCCACCCATCAGCAGCAGGCCGACGATGACGTTGGCCTTGATGCCGAACCGCGCCACGAGCCGGCCGGATACGGCGACCATCAGCACCATGATGGTGACGGTCATGGGCAGGAGCGCCAGTCCGCTGAATAATGCGGAGAGGTGCAGAACCTGCTGCAGGTAGAGGTTGAGGTAGAACCAGAGCGGAATCCACGCCGCCCCGAGCAGCGCCATCAAGAGGTTACCCGCCGCCAGGTTCGGCGCGCCGAGAATGCGCAACGGCAGCAGCGGTTCGCGCTGCAGGGCCTGCGAGATGAAGAAGGCGACGAGCAGCCCGAGCGCGGCGGCGAGGAGGCCCCAGGCGCGCAGCGAGGTCCATCGGCCCGGCTCGGTGGTGACGATGGCATAGACCGCCAGCACCAGCGCGCCGGTGACGAGGAGCGCCCCCAGCCAATCCACCCGCCCGACGAGCGGCGCGCGATAGCGCAGCACGAGCGGGCTGACGAGCAGCACGAGGATGCCGAGCGGCACGTTGATGAGGAAGGTCCAGGGCCAGCTCATCCACTCGGTGATGACGCCGCCCAGGAACACCCCGGCCGTGCCGCCCGCCGCAGCTGCCGCGCCCCAGAAGCCGAAGGCCTTGCCCAGTTCGCGGCCATTGCCGCCGAAAAGGGTCATGAGGATGGTGAGGGCCGAAGGCGCGATGAGCGCTGCGCCCACGCCCTGCAGCGCGCGCCCGGCAAGGAGCTGCGCCTGCGAACCGGCAAGGCCGGCCACGAGCGAGGCGACGGTGAGAATGGCGAAGCCGAGCATGAACATGCGCCGGCTGCCGAAGATATCGCCCAGCTTGCCGCCGAGCAGCAGCAGGCCGCCGAAGGCGATGACATAGGCGTTGAAGATCCAGGAGAGCCCTTCGGCGGAAAAGCCGAGCTGCTGCTGGATCGCCGGCAGGGCGATGCCGATGATCGAAGTGTCGAGGATGACGATGAATTGCGCCGCGCAAAGCAGCGCCTGCGCCCACCACCGCAAGGGGTCAGGTGCGTAACTGGTCATTCCGGATGTCCTTTACGACTGGGGTTGCAAGGGGCCGAAGCCCACGGGCGGGGAGTCGTAAAGTTTGCCAGAATGGGAGGGTCAAGGGGGTGACGCTCCCCCCTGAAGTCTCGGTCCTTGTCCCCGGCGAAAGCTGGGAAGAGAGGCGCCTGCGCGGCTCGCGCCGCGTTACGCGCCCTGCGCCTGAACCGCGGTGACACCGAACTTCTGGCGCTTGCGCACCTTCGGAGCCGGGGCCTCCGCCAGCTCTTCGAGAATCGGGCAGTCAGGACGGGTGTCGCCGTGGCAGTGGGCGGCGAGGTGGCGGAGAGTGTTGCTCATTTCCTGGAGCGCCCTGGCCTTGCGCTCGAGTTCCTCGATATGGCCGAGCGCGATGGCCTTGACGTCCCCGCTGGCGCGCGAGCGGTCGCGCCACAGCGCGAGGAGGTCGCCCATCTGCTCGACGGAGAAGCCAAGATCGCGGGCGCGGGCGATGAAGCGGAGGGTATGGACGTCGTTTTCCATATAGACGCGATAGCCGGATTCCGTGCGATGCGCGCTGCCGATCAGCCCGATGGATTCGTAGTAGCGGATCATCTTGGCCGAAATTCCAGAGGCCTTGGCTGCCTGGCCGATATTCATCGCACGCACTCCTGCTGTTGCAGCCGAGATGGTCGCTCCGGATGCCCTTGGCAAGGGCTTTCGACATCCGACGACATGGTTGTGTTGCCAGCGCCGGGTGTCAACCGATTGCAGTCGGTCGCCTAGCGCTGCTCGTCGCTCAACTGGCTGAACCACAATATCCCGATCAGCGCGCCCTTCACCGGCGGCAGGAGCAGGAGCGAGACGATGAGGACGATGGGGATGAAGATCGCCAGCGAAAGCAGGGGATTGATCCGCAGCCGGGCCGCTTCGAGAAGCGCGAAGACGAGGATGTGGCCGAGCACGGTGACGACGATGAAGGGGAGGAGAAGGCCGACTTGGTAGCGGTCGCCATAGGCTTCGCCGCAGACGTCGCAGTGCTCGACGGGTTCGAGATAGCGCGCATAGAGCTTGCCGCGTCCGCAATTGGGGCAGCGGCATTTGAGGCCATTGAGGGCCGCCCGCTGCCAGGAGCTGCGGGTCGGCTGATTGGTCGATGGAGCCATGACGCTTCTCCAGACAAAGCGCTACGCAGCTTCAACTCCCCGGCGCGGCGGCTGGTTGCCGCGGCGCGGGTCAGCTCATCGCGTTGAGGAGGTTGCCCGAAACGTGGCCATCGGCGAGGAGGCCCGCCTTGGCCTGCCAATCCATCACTGCGGCGCGCGTCTTGGAGCCGATGACGCCATCGGCGGAGCCGATCTGGTAGCCGCGCTTGAGGAGCAGTGATTGCACCTTCTGGCGCCCGGCGCCGTTGAGGGCCGTATCATTGGGCCAGGGCGAAACGAAACCGCCGCCGCCGATGATCCGGTCGGCGAGATGGCCGACGGCAAGGGCATAGCTGTCCGAATTGTTGTAGCGCTTGATGACGTCGAAATTGGCCAGCACGGCGAAGACCGGGCCATGGCCGCCCATCGGCATGAAGAGCCGGGCGGAATCGGCTGCGCGCGGGAAGGCCTTGCCGTTGGCGCGGGTGACGCCGGCGCCGCTCCAGTCGCGCAGCGAGGCGGTGGTCTTGGACCAGACGTGGTTGTAATCGAAGCCGCGCGGCAGCTTGACCTCGTAACCCCAGGTCTCGCCCGGCCGCCAGCCGAAGGAGCGCAGGTAATTGCCGATGGATGCCTGGGCATCGGGCACCGAATTCCAGATGTCCTTGTGGCCATCGCCTTTGAAGTCGACGGCATACTTCATGAAGCTCGAGGGCATGAATTGCGGATGGCCCATGGCGCCGGCCCACGAACCGACCATCTGGCCCGGCTTGACGTGCCCCGCCTGGAGGATTTCGAGCGAAGTGATGAGCTCGCTGCCGAAATAATCGGCGCGACGACCGCCATAGGCGAGGGTGCCCAGGGCATGGACGGTGTTGTTGCCGCCCATATAGCCACCATAATTGGTCTCGATGCCCCAGATGGCGAGAATGGCCTCGGGCTGCACGCCATAGCGGCCGCCGATGGCGCCAAGGGTCTGTGCCCACTCGCCGCGCATGGCGCGGCCAGTGCCGACCTGGCGGTCATTGACGCGCTTGCCGACATAGTCGGCGGCAGTAGTGGCGAATTCGGGCTGCTTGCCGCTGAGGTCGAGCACCTTGGTGATGGGACGGAAATCGCCCATCGCCGCATCGAAAATCCGCCGCGAGACGCCACGCGCCTTGGCCTGCTGCCAGACGCGATCGACAAAGCCACCTACGCCCGCCGCGAAAGCCGGCGAAATGGCCGACGACGCCAGGAGCGTAATGGCGCCCGTCGCGAAGGCGCGACGCGACATGGAAAAGGGAACCTGTTTGGCGGTGCGGAACATGGCAGCCTCAAAAACTGGAAGGGGCCCATCTCGTGCACGGAGCAGGACGAGAGCATTGCCCATAGAGTCGCCGACTGCAAATTAAGATCGTATTAAGCGTGATTGGCCGGCAAAAGGCCGGACAAGGGCGCTGCGCGAACTTTCCGTCCCCCCTCTGGCAGGGCGGGGCGACGAAGCGCCTGCCGGAACGGCTGAGGGCCGGAAGTGCCGGATTACCGCCACGCAGCCCAGATCGTCAGCAGGCCGAGCGAGCCGAATATCACCCACTGGAAGAGGCCCAGCGGCGTGCCGAACCACGAATAACTGATGGCGATGCAGATCGCCGAGATCACGAGATAGTGTCCGCCGAGCAGCCAGGCGACCGGCCTGCGCCACTCCGTCCTGAAGGCGGCGACGGCCATGGCGACCCCGCCCATGACGATGAGGGCCGCAATCTGCCACCACATGAGATCGATGATGGTGGTGACCTCACGGGGCAGGGCGGTGGCGTGCATCGGCTCCAGCACTTTGGAGGTACCGACGGCGATGTGATATCGCGCGCCGACGGCCGATAGCGCCGCGCCGAGCAGCAGGCCATAGCGGCGCAACGTCCATCTGCGCACCGGCAGATCGAGGGGGTTGTTGAGGCTTATCATCGCAAGGCTCCATTCCATACGGAGGCGTATGGTACGCCGATCTTGCGAGGAGTCCATACGGTAGCGTATGGTTATTTTCGTGGTGCCGTTTCGGAGCAGCGCGTGACAGAAAAAACCAACCTCACTCCCCGCGACTGGGTGATTGCCGGCCTGGCTGCCCTCGGCGAGGGCGGGCTGGATGCCGTTCGAGTGGAACGCCTCGCCAAGCAGCTCGGCACGACCAAGGGTTCCTTCTATTGGCACTTCGCCGACCGCCCGGCGCTGCTCGAAGCCATGCTCCATCTCTGGGAGCGGGAGGGGACGGCGGAGCCGGTGGCCAAGGCGATAGCGATCGCCGATCCCGCCGAACGGCTCCGGCAGATCACCAAGGGCGCTTTGAGCGTGACCGGGCGAGGGGCCAGCGTCGGCCGCGCCGAAACGGCCTTGCGCGCCTGGGCGGCGCAGAATCCGGAGGTGGGCCAGCGCTTCGCGCGAATCGAGTCTGAGCGGATTGCGGCTCTGAGCGGTGCGCTGGCAGCGCTCGGCTATGAGGCGGCCGAGGCGGGACGGTTGGCCAAGGCGCTCTACCTGACGCTGATCGGGCTCTACTCGGTGCGGCCCTATGCCCCGGAACTGGCCGAGGACCAGGCGTTGCTCGACCTCGTTGAACGGGTCATTGCCGGTGCACCTGGACGCTGATTTTGCGTCATCGGGGAGCTAGTCTCGCCTGACGCCGAGCTAGCTCCAATTGGTTAATTTCTGTCCGGCCAGAACTGTGTAAGCATACCCAGTTATACAAAACGTTAGGGTTAATAAAGAAACCGACCTGTTTGTGTAACCAGCTATGCTTTGGCCGGTTTGGGCCCCTTTCAACTACAAGCCCAGATGTGAAATCCCGCGATTAATCGAGTGTTAATCGGGGCCGCCGGCCCAAGGGAATTTCATGACTGCAGACAATAAGTCCGGCCGTTCGCCCAACGAATTCGCTGCTGGACAGGTAACGTCGGGTAACAACCTTCCGCATGTACAGGGTCTGCCTTCGGCTATTGCTGCCGCGGGCGCCGTACGGGTCGCAGAGGTCACCGACGGTCCGGCGCGGGTCATCGTCGAGATCGGCGACGGGCACACGGCCCGGCTTCCCGAAGGCGCCGATATCAGCCAGGTGCGCCAGAACGGCACAGACCTCGAATTCGTCCAGCCGGATGGGTCCGTGGTGGTGCTGCCGAGCGGCGCGGTGCAGGGGCTGACCCTTTTTGTCGGCGGCGTCGAAGTTCCGCCCCAGACCGTGGCGCAGCTCTTCACGGCAGACGGCATCGAGACGGCAGCCGGCCCGACGAGCGGCGGCGCGGACGGTTCGCACGGCAATTTCGGCTGGGTCGACCCGGCCGGCATCGGCGATGGCCTCGGCTATGCCGACCTGCTGGCTCCGACCGAGCTCTTCCTCAGCGTTCCCACCTTCGAAGAGCGCGGCGGCGAACCCATTGCCCTCCGCGGCGCGGATCGCGTGAACAATGACGTGACGGTGACGCCGCCGGCAGGCGATGCGGGCAATCCGAGCGCCGGCGCGGCCGGGACCTTCGTTTACGAATCCGGCCTGCCGAGCGGCTCCAAGAACGGCAGCGGCGGCGAGACGACGAGCGGGCAGGTGAACTTCTCGGCGGCCGACGGCGTCGGCTCGATCGCGATCGGCGGCAAGGCCATCGACCTGCTGGCCGGCTTCCCCCAGACGCTGCTCAGCGACGCGACCGGCAAGCTGGTGGTGACGGGTTACAGCTTCGATCCCGTAACCGGCGCCGGCACTGTCAGCTACACCTATACGCTGGGCGCCAACACGTCGGGCGACCACACGTCGGTATCGTTCCCGGTTACGATCACCGATACGGACGGCGATGTCGGCACGGGCACGCTGACGGTCAACATCGTCGACGATGCGCCCACGGCCAATAACGACAAGCAGACGCAGGCCCACGAAAACGATCCGGTGACGGTCGATGTGATCGGCAACGACGTGCGCGGCGCCGACGGCGTCGACCTGGCGACGGCCGTGAAGTTCGTTACCGGCAGCCTCGCCGGTGGCACGGGTGTCATCACCTATAACGGGGACGGTACCTTCACCTACACGCCCGCTGCCGGCGAAGAGGGCACGGTGACGTTCCAGTACACCATCACCGACAGCGACGGGGACGAATCCACCGCGACGGTGACGATCGAACTGCAGCCCGATTCCGCCCCGGTCATCTCCGTTGCCGCGACCGACGTGGCGACCGACGACGACGGCACCCTGGTGGGTGGCGTTTCCACGAGCGGCGGTTCGGTGACCATCGACTACGGCGCCGACGATGCCGGCTCGAGCTTCGAGCTGACGGGCATCGGCGCGCTCAAGACTGCTGACGGCAAGGTGGTGGAATTCGCCAGCGACGGAGCCGGCGGCCTCATCGGCACGGTCGACGGCGGGGCGCGGCAGGTGATCACCATCACCGTGACCGCAACGCCCAATGGCGACGGCACGGTCACCTACAATTACCTCGTGACGCAGTATGAAGCGGTCGGGCATCCGGGCGCCGATGTCGAAGACAACGTCAATGTGCAGGTCGATTTCCTCGCCACCGATGGCGATGGCGGCCAGACGGTTTCCGGCTCCTTCGACCTGACCGTCAACGACTCGCTGCCTGTTGCTGCGGATGACAGCGCGACCCAGGCGCACGAGAACGCGCCGGTGACGGTCGACGTGCTCTCCAACGACGCCCAGGGCGCCGATGGCGTTGACCTGGCGAACGGCGTCAAGGCCGTTGCGGGCAGCCTGAGCGGCGGCACGGGCGTCATCACCTATAACGGGGATGGCACCTTCACCTACACGCCCGCAGCCGGCGAAGAAGGCACGGTGACGTTCGACTACACGATCACCGATCGCGACGGCGACAGCTCTACGGCGACGGTGACCATCGAGCTCAAGACCGATTCCAAGCCGGTGGTCGTCGTGAACAACGCCACGGCGGTCGTCGATGAAGACGGGCTACCGGGCGCCAGCGCCGATCACGGCCGGGCGGGGGAGGTCACCTCGACGGGCAGCGCCGCCTATACCGGTACGATCACGGTAGGCTACGGCAATGACGTGCCGACGGATGCCCTGGGCGCGATCCAGCTCTCGGCCTCGGGGCTCGACAGTCAGCTCAAGGCGCTGGGCGGCGACGTCGCCTGGACGCTCTCGGGCGACGGCCGCACGCTGACGGGCGCCGTGGGCGGGGTGACAGTGATGACCGTTGCCATCGTCTCGGCCAGCGCAGCCAACGCCGCGGGCCAGGTGACCTATACCTATGAGGTCGTGCTCGAAAAGTCGGTTACCCATGGGGCCGGCGGCGAGGATGCGGTGGCGCTCAATGGCATCTCGTTCGTCGTGACTGATGCCGACGGCAGCCAGGGCAATGGCTCGTTCGACGTTCAGGTCGTCGATGACATGCCGGTGCTCGGGGAATTCACCACGGGCGTGATCCCGAATGAAACCGGCACGGTTTCCGGTTTCTTCGCCGTGGCGCCGGGCGCCGATGGCGTCGATCATTTCGACATCACCGGCCCGGTCATCAAGGGCATCACCTACCAGACCACCTATGGCGAGAACGGCACCACGACGCTGCACGGCATGTCGGGCGCGACCGAAGTGTTCTTGCTGACCGTCCGCGCGGACGGCACCTATACCTATGAGCTGCACACCCCGCAGACCGGCACCTCGAAGACCATCAGCGACACGGCGATTTCGGCCGGCCAGAAGCAGAGTTATTTCGATGTTGCCGGCGGTACGGTGGAAATCCAGGCCATGGGCGGCCACACCATCAACCCGTCGGGCGCTGGTTTCGGCGTCGACAACAACAACATCGAGCAGGGCGACCGGTTCAGCCTCGAGTTCTTCAAGGTCGGCGACACTGCGCACAACAATACGCCTGGCGTGAACGGCCAGCTCGTCGAAGCCCTGACCTTCAACGTGGACGAGCTTGGAAGCGGCAGCCGCACTGTCAGCTGGACGGCCTATAACTATGCCAGCGACGGCACGACCGTGATCGGATCGCAGTCCGGGGTGGCGCAGGTCGTCAACGGCGTGCTGGTCATCGACCCGTCGATCCCGTTCAATGCCATCGAGATCGACTGCACCGCCGGCAAGTTCAAGATCGAGAGCTGGTCCTACGACGTCGCCGTGCCGCCGCCGGACCTGCACCTCGATTTCAAGGTTGTGGCGGTCGACGGCGATGGCGACCAGTCTTCGGCCCAGACGGTCCATATCGACCAGATCTCGGCTGCTTCGGGAAGCGACTACACGCTCAACGGCACGAACGGCGACGACGTGATTGCCGCCAGCGCGCACCATGACACCATCGTGGGCGGCAACGGCTTCGATATCGTCGACTACAGCGGCAGCCTCGGCAACCTGTCTATCCGCCTCGCGGATGACGGACATGCCTCAGGCGCGCCGGCCGACATGGCGAACCCGGGTTCCGGCACGATCGGTGGCGGCGACGCCGGCGGCGACAAGCTGACCGGCGTGGAGGGCATTATCGGCGGCCTGGGCAATGATCTGCTCATCGGCAACAGCCACGACAATTTCCTGTCGGGCGGCGCCGGCAGCGATATCCTGATCGGAGGAGCGGGCAACGACGTTCTCGCGGGTGGCCTTGGCAACGATACGCTGACGGGCGGCGCGGGCAACGACACGTTCGTCTTCTCCCATACGGGCGCGGCGAACGCGGACACCATCACCGACTACGTAGTCGGCGAGGATGCGATTGACCTCCAGGAGCTGCTGAACGGCCATTTCAACGACGCGCAGTCCAGCCAGTACGTCAACCTCTCGGCATCGGGCGGCAACACGGTCCTGAGCGTGGACACCACCGGCAGCGGCAACTTCACCGGCCACGAAGTGGCGACGCTCCAGGGTGTCTTCGCGGGCGATGTCACCATCGTCATCGACGGCGAAGCGCATACGTTCAAGGTCGCCTGACCTGACAAAAAGGGCGCCGGACCGGTTCCGGCGCCCTTCGCCTTTCATCCATCCCGCGCCTTGACCTTACAACCATGGCAAGGCCCAGAACGGGCGCCGGGTCGATTTATGGATGAAAGGAAAGAGGATGTATTTGCTTCCCAAAGTGATCGCTGCGGCTCTTGTGCTGGTCGCGGCGCCGACTATGGCGCAGGATCATTCGATGCATGGCGGCGCTGCCGCGCCCGAATCGAAGCTGCCGGCGATCTGCCTCGAAAACGCCAAGGGCCATGACATGTCGGCCATGGCCGCTGCTCCTGCGGAAGGCGACGACGCGCACAAGGCGCTGGCCGCGACGATGGATGCCATGCACGGCGACATGGCGGCCGGCATGACGGCGACGGATATCGACGTGGCCTTCGTCTGCGGGATGATCCCCCACCATCAGGGCGCCATCGACATGGCCAAGGTCGAGCTGCAATACGGCAAGGACGAGTGGGCGCGCGGCATGGCGCAGAAGGTGATCGATGCCCAGGAGCAGGAGATCGCCGACATGCTCAAGTGGCTGGAAGACAAGAGCAAGTAACGCGATGGCGCGGTGGTGCCGACTGGCGGCACCACCCTGATGCGTGTCAGGCGGCGGCCGAAGCCGGCTCCGCCTTCCGGCCCATCCCCGCCCGCAACGTGCCGGTGAGGATAAGGCTGAGGCCGAGGAAGGGCAGCAGCATGGCGAGGCCGCCCCGCATGCTGGTGTGCTCGGCAACGAACCCGATCATCGGCGGCCCGATGAGGAAGCCGGTGAGGGCGATGAACGACAGGGTGGCCACGCTCGAGGAAGCAGGGCGATCCTTGAGGCTGGCGGCGGCACTGACGGCCAGCGGGAAGCCTACCGAGACACCGAACCCGACCACTGCGAAGCCGACGATGGCGATCTCGGGTGAGCCGGCGAAATAGACGATGGCCAGCCCGATCAGCGCGCAGGTGCCGCAGAAGCGGGCGACGGCCACTGCGCCATAGCGCGTGCGCAGCCAGTCGCCGCTGAAGCGGCCGGTGGCCACGAGGGCGGCGAAGACCGAATAGCCGATACCGGCCTGGGCGGTGGGCGAACCGAAAACGTCGCGCAGGAATACCGCCGACCAATCGGCAACCGCGCCTTCCGTCATGCCGATGCCGAAGACGAAGAGGCAGATGCCGAGCAGCATGGCGCCGGGCGGCTGCCATCTGGCCTTGGGCGCGGTGGCCGCGGCAGCGCGCTCTTCCTTGCCATGGTCGGGCAACAGGTTGCCGACATAGAGGGCGACCGGCAGCACGATGATTGCGGCAAGCGGAATGGCGATGGCGGCGGGAACGCCGAGAGCGGCAAAGACCGAACCGACGACGCTGCCGACCATGATGCCCAGGCTCCAGAAGCCGTGGCACGTGCTCATGATCGGCTTGCCGCCGTGCTTCTCGACCTCGTCGGCCTTGACGTTGAGGCCGAGCTCAAGCGTCGAGACGGCCGAGCCGGCAAACATCAGCGCCACGAAGAGCGTTTCGGCATTCCAGGCCAGCGCGGGCAGGGCCATGACGGCGCTGTAGACGATGAAGCCATAGATGATAGTGGCGCGCGCCCCGATGCTGGCGACGAGGCGACCGGCAAAGGGCAAGGTGAGGAGGGTGCCGACGGGCATGCCCAGGAGCGCCAGCGCCAGGCCCGCAGGACCCACGCCCAGATGCTGCTGCACATCGGGAATGCGCGGCAACCAACTGCCGAAGGCAATCGGCTGCAGGAAGAAGATGAACATTATCAAACGGCTCGGAGACATCTGCCGGACTCGAATCGATCAATTGAAAATGAAACGGCGCAATCCAATGATTGCGCCGTGGGGCTTTTCCTAAGCGGTGCGGGCGGTGCCCATGGGGAAGGGCGCGTAGCCGATGAAGCCGGTCAGCTTCCATTGCCTGCCGACCTTGCGGCAGAAGTAGAGCGTCTGCCAGTTCATGATGTCCTTGCCGCCATCGGCCCGGGCGATGGTGCCATCGAACTTCTTGTGCGCCACCGCGATGTCGCCGTTGATCTCGATGTGCTGGAGATTGGTGGCGCGGAAGATGCCGGTACGCTGATCCTCGGCATATTTGACCTTCTTCGCCTCGGCCGCCTGCCGCAGCCACTCTTCGCGATAGACATCGAGGGTCGGAAAGCCGATGCGCCAGGAATCGGGGTTGTCGGACTTGCCGGCGTCGATGCCGAGGAACCCTTCCTTGACGAAGTCGCCATCCACCATGCCCCAGTCGCCCGCCAGGAACGCGTCGATGTCGCGCTCGACCAGCATCGTCCAGATCTCGCGGCGGTCGGGGTCGTTGGGGAACGGGTTGGTCATAAAGCTGGACATCAGCGTACTTTCGTTGTCAGGTTTCGGTCGGGAATGTTCGGCAGGCGTTCATCAATGTGGCGCGGCTGTGATCAGCGCGCGCCAGCATGTACCAAATTTACATTTATGCGGTCCCCTCCGCCTGTCCATGAAAACCTCCATCTCATGCACAGGAACAAGTGGGCGCGCCCAGGACGGCGCCTCGTTTCTCACCATAATGCACGAAATTCATGCGGTAAACGCCCAAAAGCCGGGCTTAACGTACCTCAGAAACCGATTTCACCATTCCGGCTTAGATTGGTATGCGCAATCGTTTCGAAGCCGCTTGACATCCTCCATGACAGGACCCTAGTCTTGAAAATCGTTTACAAACGTAGCGGCAAATAACCGCACTAAAAGACCAAGGGTTAGGGGCGTCATGAAGGTAGGGATTATCGGGCTGGGCTTCCGGCTCGGGTATTTGGCGCACGTATTCACCGAAATGGTGCCGGGTTTCGAAGTGGTCGGCTATGTCGATCCCGAGCCTGCCGGCGCCTCCTACGCCACCGAGCGCGGCGTCTCCCTCGGAACGATCTATCCCACCCTCGAAGACCTGCTGGAAAAGGCCGAGTTCGACGTGCTCATGGTCGGCTCGCCCAACCACATGCATCTCGGGCATATCCGCACCGGCCTCGAACACGGCAAGAAGGTCTTCACCGAAAAGCCGGTCGTGACCTCGGTCGAGGAAACCCTGGCGCTGGCCGAACTCATCAACCAGTACGGCTCGGACAACGTGATGGTCGGGCTCGTGCTGCGCTACGCCCCGCTCTACAAGGACCTGCGCAAGGCGCAGGCCGAGGGAATGCTCGGCGATGTCGTCTCGATCGAGGCGGCCGAAACCATTCCGCCCTATCACGGCGCCTTCTTCATGCGCGACTGGCGGCGCTACGAGCGCTTTGCCGGCGGCTTCATGCTCGAAAAGTGCTGCCACGACCTCGACCTCTATAACGGGGTCATGGGTTGTCGCCCGAAATACGTGTCGTCCTTCGGCGGCCGCAAGATCTTCATTCCCGAGAACGCGCCGGAAAGCCACGGCATCAACGACCTCGAAGTCTACCATCGCAAGCCATCCGGCTGGATGGGCAGCGACAAGGTGTTCGACAGCGACGGCGACATCATCGACTACCAGGTGGCTAACGTCGAATACGAGAACGGCTCGGCGCTGATGTTCCACACCAACCTCTCCGTGCCGCACGATTTCCGCCGCTTCGCGGTCATCGGCTCCAAGGGCATGGCCGAGGGCGACTTCATCCGCAACTACTTCCAGGTGACGGATTCCCGTACGTCCAACCGCCTGGTCGACACCACCTACCAGCTCTCCGAACTGTCCCAGCACTATGGCGCCGACGAACAGATGGCGACCGACATCGCCCGCCACGTGACCAACGGCGATCCGCTGCCGGTCTCGGTGGTGGATGCGCTCGAGGCCGGGCTCCTCGCCCTTACCATGGACGAGGCGCGACGGACGCGAAGCGTGGTGGACATGACGCCCATCTGGGAACGCTTCGACACTGCACTTGGCCGCAAGGTCTGAGGGAGGACGCAATGAACAGGCAAGGTACCGCCACCCTCTTCGCCCTAGCTCTTCTGGCTCCGGCTACGGTCTACATCCTTGCCATTGTCGCCTATCCGCTGGTCGACACGTTCCTGCTCTCGTTCACCAACGCTTCGCTCAAGCCGCAATCGGACTGGATCGGCTGGGCGAACTATCAGCGCATCTTCACCGCCGGCAACTTCACCGAGGTCATCATCAGGACGTTCATCTGGACGTTCTTCTCGGTGTCCATCAAGATGATCATCGGCACCTGCGGCGCCGTGCTGCTCAACGCCGCGCTGCCCGGCCAGACGCTCTTCCGCATCCTCACCATGCCGCCCTGGGTCGTGCCCATGGCCATCGGCATCTTCATGTGGGGCTGGATGTATAACGGCCAGTTCGGGATGATCTCGGGCCTGCTGCAGAATTTCGGCATCATCAACAAGCCGATGGCGTGGCTGGCCTACGGCGAGACCGCCTTCTGGGCGACGATCATCACCGACGTCTGGATCGGCGTGCCGATGGTGACGATCTATTTCCTCGCCGCCATGCAGTCGATCCCCAAGGATCTCTACGAGGCTGCCTGGACCGACGGGGCAGGGCGCTTCTACCGCTTCCGCCGCATCACACTGCCGATGATGATCCCGGCGATCATCACCATGTCGCTGCTCTCGCTCATCGCCACGTTCAACTCGTTCGACATCATCTGGATCCTGACCCAGGGCGGTCCGTCCGGCCAGACCACCACGATGATCATCGACACCTACAAGACCGCCATCGGCTCGCGCAAATACGGCGAAGGCGCCGCCCGCGCCGTGGTGATCTGTATCTTCGTGACGCTCTTCTGCCTCGCCTACTTCCGTGCTGTCCGCAAGCTAACCGCCGGAGAAGCCAAATGAGCCATCTCGCCCGTAACGCCGCCGCCGCCACAGCGGACACCGAAGTATCGGACGAAAGCGCCGTCGCACCGGCCAAGCGCAAGAAGTCCCGTCGTTCCGCCAAGCCGATGATCGACCGCTACCGCTGGTACGAGGTCGTGGGCATCTATGCCGGCATCGCGGTGTTCCTGTTCTTCGTGCTGGCGCCGTTCATCGAAGGCTTCCTGGTTTCGCTCAAGCCGCTCGCCCTGCTGTTCTCGACGCCCTACAGCTTTTGGCCGAAGAACGGCTCGTTCGATGCCTATTTCTCGATGTGGCAGAGCGTGCCCATGCTCGGGCTCTATATCTTCAACTCGTTCTTCATCTCGACCGTCGTCACGCTCATCGTCGTGGCCATCGTCGTACCCGCCGCCTATGCCTTCGCGCGGTTCCCCTTCACGGGGGCGGGCCTGATGTTGGGCGGGTTCCTGGCGGTCAACATGTTCTCGGGCGCGGTGCTGCTCATCCCGCTCTTCCGGCTGATGCGCACGATGGGCCTGCTCAATACCTATTGGGCCATGATCGTGCCGGGCGCCGCCTTCCTCATCCCGTCCTCGATCTGGCTGCTGCGCACCTATCTCATGCGTATCCCGCGCGAGCTGGACGAAGCCGCCTGGGTCGATGGCGCCAGCCGCCTCTACACCCTGCGCCGCGTGATCCTGCCACTGGCCATGCCCGGCATCGTCGTGGTCTCGATCATGACCTTCATCGGCGCCTATGCCCAACAGTTCATCTTCGCGCTGACCTTCAACTCCAAGTCCGAATTCATGCCGCTGCCGATTGGCCTGTTCGCCTTCTTCGGCAAGCAGGAAGTGGTCTGGAACGAGCTGATGGCCGCGAGTTTCGTCGGAATCCTGCCAGTCATGATCGTGATCGTGTTCTTGCAGCGCTACCTGGTGGCCGGCCTCACCGCCGGTGCCATCAAGCAGTAGGGAAACGGCCCCTTTGGGCCGTCTATCAAGGGAGACTACTAATGAACAAAATTACCGGACTACTGGCCGTGTCGATGCTGGCTCTCGCCAGCGCCGCGCCGGCCGCGTACGCCCAGGACGTGAAGGAAATCACCTTCATCAACTGCGGCGACGAGCTGACCGCAGGCTATGCCGACTACTTCAAGGAATGGGAAGCTGCCAATCCCGGCTTCAAGGTCGTTCCGGAAATCGTGGGCTGGGGCCAGTGCCAGGATAAGGTAACGACCCTCGCCGCCGCCGGTACCCCGGTCGCGCTCGCCTATGTCGGTTCGCGTACGCTCAAGCAGTTCGCCCAGAACGACCTGATCGTCTCGATCCCGATGACGGACGAGGAAAAGGCCTCCTACTACAATTTCGTTCCTGAAACCGTGACGTTCGACGGCACCCAGTGGGGCGTGCCGGTGGCGTTCTCCACCAAGGCCCTGTTCTGGAACAAGGACCTGTTCAAGGCCGCCGGCCTCGATCCGGAAACCCCGCCCAAGACCTGGGAAGAAGAGATCGCCTTCGCCAAGGCCATCTCCGAGAAGACCGATGCAGCCGGCTTCGGCGTTGTCGCCAAGACCTTCGACAACACCATGCACCAGTTCCTGCATTGGGTTTACACCAACAATGGTTCGGTCATCGACGCTGACGGCAACATCACGCTCGACAGCCCGCAGAACCTGGCTGCCCTGACCGCGCTCAAGGACATCACCCAGTACGCCGAAGAAGGCCCGACCGCCTACGAGCAGAACGAAGTTCGCGCCATCTGGCTCGACAAGAAGCTCGGCATGATCCACGCCTCCGCCGGTGCGGCCATCCGCGCCCAGGAAGCTGGCCTCAACTGGGGTGTCGCTCCGCTCCCGCTCGGCCCGGACGCCAAGGGCCCCGGTACGCTGCTGATCACGGACTCGCTGGCCGTGTTCAAGGGTACCGGTGTTGAAGAGCAGGCCATCAGCCTCGCCAAGTTCCTGACCTCTGGCGAACGCCAGTGGGCTGCCGAAATGGCCCAGGGCCTGACCCCGCTCCGTCCGCTGCAGCCGCAGACCGACGAACTGCTGGCCAAGACCCCGTATTGGAAGCCGTTCCTGGATGGCATCCAGTTCGGTGGCCCGGAGCCGCTGTTCACCGACTATATCGGTCTGCAGAACACCATGATCGAAATGGTCCAGTCGGTCGTGACCGGCCAGGCCGAGCCGGCTGATGCCCTCAAGAAGGCAGCCGCCGAACTCGAGCAGTACAAGTAAGCCATGACCCCGCGGGTCGCCGTCGCCAAGGTTCTCCCGACGGCGGCGACCCGCAACCACAAGCTTTCACCCGGCCTTGAGCGCCGGATGCCGGAGACCTGACAGCAATGTCCGCACTCACCCTTTCGCGCTTGCGCAAGTCTTTTGCCGAAGTGGAGATCATCAAGGGCGTCGACCTGGATGTGAACGAGGGCGAATTCGTCGTCTTCGTCGGTCCTTCAGGCTGCGGCAAGTCCACGCTTCTGCGCATGATCGCGGGGCTCGAGGACGTGACCGACGGCGAAATCGTCATCGCCGGCAAGGAGGTCAAGAACCTGCCGCCGGTCAAGCGCGGCATCGCCATGGTGTTCCAGAGCTACGCGCTCTACCCGCACATGACGGTCTTTGAAAATATTGCCTTCCCGCTGCGCGTGGAACGCCTGCCCAACGAGCAGGTCAAGGAGCGCGTCGGCCGCGCCGCCAAGGTGCTGCAGCTTGAATCGCGCCTCGAACATCGCCCCGGCATGCTCTCGGGCGGCCAGCGCCAGCGCGTCGCCATCGGCCGCGCCATCGTGCGCGAACCCAAGATCTTCCTCTTCGACGAGCCGCTCTCCAACCTTGACGCCGCGCTCCGCTCGGAAATGCGCATCGAGCTGATGGAACTGCACAAGCGCCTCGGCTCCACCATGGTCTACGTGACCCACGACCAGGTCGAGGCCATGACCATGGCCGACAAGATTGTCGTGCTCAATTCCGGCAAGATCGAGCAGGTGGGCTCGCCCCTCGAACTCTACCACAACCCGGACAACCTCTTCGTCGCCGGCTTCATCGGCTCGCCCAAGATGAACTTCATCAAGGGCAAGTGCACCTCGATCGAGGGCGGCAATGCCACGATCGACCTCGGCAAGGTCGGCTCGGTGACGCTGCCGCGCCGCGGCAAGGCGGGCCTGGTGGGCAAGGACGTGCTGGTGGGCATCCGCCCCGAGCACCTGACGCTGGGCGGGGGCGAGTTCCAGCTGACCTTCACGCCCAATATCGTGGAGCGCCTGGGCATTCATACGGTGTCCTACTCGATGCTGCCGGCCGGCGAGAGCTTCACGGCGCTCTTCGAGGGCGACCCCGATATTGCCGAGGGCAAGCCGGCTACGGTAAGTGCCGACCCTGCACAGTGCCACCTTTTCGACGAAAACGGATTGGCCGTTAAGCCAACCGCCTGACGCCGGCATTCCGCCGCGGAAGGGCATGTAGGAGATAGTGATGCTCGACCTCGTCGGATACCTGCAGACCGAGAAGGAGGCTTTCAGCCGGTCCGAAAAACGCCTGGCTGACCTCATTCTGTCGGACGTCGAGGCAGCGCTCAGCTCCTCGATCGTCGACCTGGCCGCGTCCGCGGAGGTATCGCCGCCCACCGTCACGCGCTTCTGCCGGCGCGTGGGCTGCGAGAGCTTTTCCGAGTTCAAGGTGCGGCTGGCGCAGAGCCGTTTCGTCGGCCAGCGCTACCTGCAGCCGGCTGAAGGTCCCAAGACCGCCCGCGATATCGCGCAGAACATCATCAACCACGCGCAATCCTCGCTCTATGCCTTCTTCGACGCCATCGACCCGGAGGCGATCGAGCAGGCGGCCGAGAAGATCGCCGACGCCAATTACCTGCTGCTTTTCGGCTCGGGCGGCGCTTCATCGATGGTGGCCACCGAGTTCGAGAACCGGCTGTTCCGGCTGGGGCTGCGGATCAATTCGTGCCTCGACCACCAGGCCCAGCTCATGCGCACGGCCGGCGCGCCGAAGGGGACGGCGGTGATAGCCTCCTCGATGAGCGGCAACAACGAGCAACTGGCGCGCACGCTTGCCATTGCCGGCGAGTACGGCATGCCGCGCATCGTGCTGACGCGCCCGGGTTCGCCCGTGGCGGCCGAAGCCGACGTGCTGCTGGGCATCGACCTGCCCGAGCAGCCCGACATCCTGCGCCCGTCCTCCTCGCGCTACGCCTATCTGGCCATGATCGACGCGGTCTCCCAGACCGTGGCGACGCGCATCCAGACCGCCGCCGTGGCCAGCATGCGGCGGATCAAGCACCAGCTCATCGTCACCCGCGACGGTGAAGACAGCCAAGCCCTCGGGGACTAGCCATTGTCCCCGTGCCCTCCGAACCTCCCCGGGCGCTGAGCCCGGGGCTGCGACCAACACGAGACATTTCATGCCCAGCTTTTCCCTGGTCACCACCTGGACGCCCGCCAAGGATGGCGAGCCGCTCGGTTACGGCATCGAGCTGACCAACACCGGCAGCGAGCCGGTCAGCGGCTTCCAGCTCGGTTTTTCCGGCCCGGCCCGCATCGATCCGCACGCCACGCTCGAAAACGGCAAGCTGCTCAAGCGCCTCTCGAACCACACCCTGATCGCGCCACCCGACGGCTATGTGCTCGAACCTGGCCAGACCTGGACGGCCACGGCGCGCGGCCTGTCCTACGGCCTGCGCCATTGGAGCGACGGCGCCAATTCCGGCTATGTCGTGCTCGCGGACGGCACCGTCGTCGTTACCGGCACCGCGCCGACCAAGGGCAAAGGGCACAACGCGCCGCTGCTCAAGGGCGCGGCCAAGTTCCCGGTGCCGGCCAAGGCGGCCGTGCCGGTGTCGATCATTCCCTGGCCGAAATCGGTCGCCACGACGGGCGCGCGCATCGCGCCGCCGGGCTTTGACCTCAAGCCGCAGGGCGAGGCCGCCAATCGAGCCGCCGCCGCCTTCGCGGGGCTCGTGGATGATCTTTTCCCGGTCGAGGCGCTGGTGCGACCCGCCTCGGAAGCCGGCATGCCGGTCAGCATCGTCGAAAAGGCGGGCATGGGGCCGGAGGCTTATGAAGTCGCCTTTGGTGAGAACAGCGCCACCGTTTCGGCGACCACCCGGCAGGGCATGTTCTATGGGCTGGTGACGCTCGGCCACATCCTGCGCGGCGCGCGGCAATATCCGCAGACGTTCTTGTTCCCGACCGGCGGCACCATCACGGACGAACCGGCGTTCGAGTTCCGCGGCAGCCATCTCGACGTGGCGCGCCAGTTCTATACCGGCGCCGAGGTCATGCGGCTGATCAAGCTCATGTCCTGGAACAAGATGAACAAGTTCCATTGGCACCTGACGGAAGACGAGGCTTGGCGCCTCGAAATCGACGCCTATCCGCAGCTCACCGAAATCGCCGCCTGGCGCGGCCACGGCAAGGCGCTGCCGCCGCTGCTTGGCTCGGGCCCGCAGCCGACCGGCGGCTATTACAGCAAGGACGTGGTGCGCCAGGTCGTGGCGCTGGCCGATAGCCTGGGCATCGCGGTGATTCCCGAGATCGACATGCCCGGGCATTTCTACGCTGCGCTCCAGGCGCTGCCGGAACTGCGCGATCCTGCCGAAAAGGGTGAATACCAGTCGGTTCAGGGCTTCCCGAACAACAGCCTCAACCCCGCGCACGAGCCGGTCTACAAGTTCGTCGAGAAGGTCGTGGACGAAGTGCTGGAGCTCTTCCCGGCCAATATCTTCCATCTCGGCGCCGACGAAGTGCCGCTGGCCGCGTGGTCGGGCTCGCCCCTGGCTCTCGACATGATCGAGAAGCTGGCGGGGCCCGCGATGCGTGCCAAGCACGAGAAGCAGTTCAATCAGCTCGGCAATCACCACGGCGCCGACGAGATCGAAGGCTCGCCGACCGCGGTGCTGCAATCCGAGTTCATCAGGCGGGTGCACAAGTATATCGCCAGCAAGGGCGCTATCACCGGCGGCTGGGAAGAAGCGGCGCATGGTGACGCGGTGGCCAAGGAGAGTTCCTACGTCATCGGCTGGCGCAATGTGGAGATCAACAAGGCGCTCGCCGCGCGCGGTTTCGACATCGTGGTGTCACCCGGCCAGCGCTATTACCTCGACATGGCCAATGGCATCTCCTGGGCCGAACCGGGCGCCGGCTGGGCCGGTTGGTCTGGCCCGCAGGAAACCTACGAGTTCGACGCCGGCGAGGGATGGGGCCCGGAAGAGCTCAAGCACCTCAAGGGCGTGCAGAGCTGCATCTGGTCGGAATCCATGACCGACCGCGCCATCTTCGACCGGCTGGTGTTCCCGCGCCTGTCGGCCGTGGCCGAGGCCGGCTGGACACCGCGCGAGCGCAAGAGCTGGAACCGGTTCAAGGACATCGTGGGCCTGATGCCGATCATGTACGGAAACTGGGCGGCTGAGTAAGAGCCGCCTGTTTGGGGGAGAAAAGCCGCCGTCGGGAGATGGCGGCTTTTTTTGTTGGGCGGGGCGGGAGCGCGGAGCCCAGAGCCCAGAGCCCAGAGCCCAGAGCCCAGAGCTGAAAGCATCAGTTGCAGTCGTTGCTCTCGGCCCCATCCCCACCACGGACTTCCCCGGGCGAAGACCCGGGGCCTATTGCATCGCTCCACTCGAGTGGAGGTATCCGTGGGCCCCGGGTCTTCGCCCGGGGAAGGGTGGTGGTTGGGGCGAGAACGGGGACCGGGACCAGGATCGGGGCAGGGGGAAGTTAGCAGCTTTCGGCGAGGAAGAGCCTTGTTCTGTCCAGGAGCCCCGCGGTTCCTGACTACCCCGCGAACGGGTTCTCCACCTTCGGCCAGATATCCTTCCGCGCCTTGCGGTACGGCGTCGTGGCCGGCGTGTTGGGATACGGTTTGCCCGCCGAGCAATAGATGATCTCGGACGCGATCTTGGAGAACGAGTCGTAGAAATGGTTGGTCGACTTGATCAGCAGGATTTTCTGCTGGGTCGGGTCGATGCCCATCACCGAGAAGAGGCTGGGGTCGAAACTCTGGGCGCGCGTCGAGTTGAGGATCACCTCGAAGCCGTCGAACGCGATGACGGCGGAATCCCCGAATGGCGCAAAGCTTTCGCCGAAGCGCATTTCGGCGTTGCGGACGAGGCGAACGACCTTGACCAGCTTGTCGATGGGCTCGCCCGTGAACGGGGCCGATTTGGCGCCGAAGCGCAGGGCGATTTCGGCGCCTTCGCCGGCGGCGAAGCAGATCTGGACGGCGATGGGGTCCCAGATCGTGCCGACGGCGACGCCCTGGGCGTTGTGCTTGATAAGTTCGGCGAGGATGACCGTGGCGTCGCCCGCCGTGCCGCCTCCCGGATTGTCCCAGACGTCGGCGATCACCACCGGACCCTTGGGCGCGGCGAGGGCCTTCGCGACGGCTTCGCGCTCGTCGAGTTGCTTGACCATGAAGGTGCCGCGCATCGAGAACAGTTCCATGCCCAGCTTCTCGGCCAGGGCATCGCCCTTGGCCTTGTCGTCGTTGGTGATGACGATGACCTTGGTGCCCATTTCAGGCACGTCGCCGGCCATGAAGCCGTGGATGATCGAGATCGAGAGCAGGTCGGGATCGCTCTTTTCAAGGGCATAGAGCCGATTGACGAACGAGCGCATCGGGTCCTGCGAGGTTGGGAACACGTCGATCATGCGGCAATCGAAAACCGACATGACCGGCCTGGCCTTGCCGGTGAGCTGGTCGACGGCGATGCGCCAGAGGTCTTCGGCGCGCTCGACGAAATCGGTGTGCGGGAATTCCTTGAACACCACGAAGAAGTTGCCGGCTGCGGCGCGCTTGGCGGTGAAGTGGCTGTGCGGATCGAGTTCGGCGCACACGAGGACGTCCGGTCCGACGATATCGCGCACGCGCGTCAGGAAATCGCCCTCGGGATCGTCATAGCCCTGCGCCACCATGGCGCCGTGCAGGCCGAGAACCACGGCATCGACCGGCATCGCTGCCTTGAGCTGGCCGAGAATTTCGTCGCGCAGGCTCTCATAGGTCTGGCGGTTGATGAGGCCGGCAGGATCGGCCCAGGCGGCGGTGCCCTCGATCAGCTCCCAGCCCAGTTCGCGCGTGACGCGGCGGCCGACGGTGATGGGGGCGGAGCAGAGCGTGGGCGTTTCCGGATGCTGGCCCGGCGGCGCGTAGAGGGACGCTTCGAAGGCTTTGCGATCGATCGAGATGGGGGAGAAGGTGTTGGTCTCGGTCGCCAAGGCTGCGGTGAACACGCGCACGGTAATCTCGCTGGGAAATGCGTAAGAAATTTACATGAAATGGCGTCTTGAGGGCGCCTTTAGTGTCACAAAACGGGATAAAGCACTTCCTAACGAAAGTCACTTACAAAACCGGCCCGTCGGAGCGCGTGCGACGAAAGTCGCAGAGATGTGAGAGGCCGCCTCAGGCTTCAGGCGGGTAGCGGTGCTCGTTGCCGCGGAAGTCGCGGATCGTGAAGCACCCGTCGCCGCGCGCCTCGATACTGGCCGGGCGGATCTCGGCCTTGCCGTAACCGCCCGGAATATCGAGGATATAGACCGGCTGGCAGAGGCCCGAAATGCGGCCGCGCAGGCCGGCGATCAGTTGCTGGCCTTCCTCGATCGAGACGCGGAAATGGCTGGTTCCCGGCGCTAGGTCGGGGTGATGCAGGTAATAGGGCCGGATGCGCATCTCGACGAAGGTGCGCATGAGTTCGGCGAGCGTGTCGGGATCGTTGTTGATGCCGTTGAGCAGCACCGTCTGGCTGATCATGGCGATACCGGCATCGATCAACCGCGCGCAGGCAGCGCGGGTCGCCGCGTTGAGTTCGCGCGGGTGATTGGCGTGCAGCGCTACATAGACCGTCTTGCCGCAGGATTTGAGCGCCGCGATCAGGGCGTCGTCGATCCTGTCGGGCTCGACCGCCGGCACGCGGCTATGGAAGCGCACGATCTTGAGGTGATCGATCCGCGCCAGCTTCTCCATCATCTCGCCGAGACGGCGCGGGGAGAGGACGAGCGGGTCGCCGCCGGTCAGGATGACTTCCCAGATTTCCTTGTGCTCGGCGATATAGGCGATGGCCTTGTCCAGCGCTTCGGGCGTGAGCGTACCGAGCCCCTGCGGCCCCACCATTTCGCGGCGGAAGCAGAAGCGGCAATAGACCGGGCAGACATGCACCGCCTTGAGGAGCACGCGGTCGGGGTAGCGGTGGACGATGCCTTCCACGGGGCTGTGCGTCAGATCGCCGATCGGGTCGTCGCGCTCGAGCGGGGTCGTAACGAGCTCGGCGGCGCTGGGTACGAACTGGCGGGCAATCGGGTCGTCGGGGTCGGTAGGATCGATCATTGCCGCCACGGCAGGCGAGATGGCGATGGCGTAGCGCTCGGCGACGCGCGCGATATCGTCGATCTGCGCGGCTTCGATATAGCCGGCCTCGGCCAGTTCCTGCGGGGTGCGGATGGGGCGGTTCACTTCAGGCGCTCCGCGACGGGCACCCAGAGCACCTGGTCGATGCGGGCCGCACCGGCGGCGAGCATAACGAGACGGTCGAAGCCGAGGGCGACGCCGCTGGTATCGGGCATCAGGGGCAGGGCGGCGAGCAAGTCTTCGTCGAGCGGATAGCGCTCGCCGTAGAGGCGCTCCTTCTCGGCCATTTCCAGCATGAAACGGCGGCGCTGCTCGTTGGTGTCGGTGAGTTCGCCGAAGCCGTTGGCGAGTTCGACGCCGCAGGCATAGAGCTCGAACCGCTCGGAGACCCGGCGATCATCGCCGGCACGGCGGGCGAGGGCAGCTTCGGCCGCAGGGTAGCGGTCGAGGATGGTGACGCGGTCGAGGCCGAGATTGGGCTCGATCTTTTCAACCAGGATGCGGCTGAAAAGGTAGGACCAGGTGAACTCAGCGGGGACGGCAAGGCCGCGCTCGCGCATCTGGGCGGCAAGCGCCTCGGCGTCGGTTTCGCCTCCGGCGTTCATGGTGGCGAAGAGGTCGATGCCGGCATAGCGGGAGAAGGCGTCGACCACGCTCAGGCGCTCGGGCTCGGCGAAGGGATCGGATTCGCGGTCGCGGTAGCGCAGTTTGGCCACGCCGGTTTCGCGGGCGGCAATGCGCAGCATCTCGATGCAATCGCCGATGACGGCATCGTACGACTCGTTGGCGCGATACCATTCGAGCATGGTGAACTCGGGATGGTGCAGCGCGCCGCGTTCGCGATTGCGCCAGACATGGCCGATACTGGCGATGCGGCGCTCGCCGGCGGCCAGCAGCTTCTTCATCGAGAATTCGGGCGAGGTGTGGAGGTAGAGCGTTTCGCCCAAACCATCGTTGCCGATAGCATTGGTGGCGAAGGCGTGGAGGTGCGTTTCGTTGCCGGGGGAGCGCTGCAGGCCGGGCGGATCGACGAGAACGAAGTCGTGCTGTGCGAAATAAAGCCGGATGGCCGCTTCGATGCGATTGCGCGCAAGAAGGATCGGACGACGGTCCTCATGTACGCTCGGCGTCCACCACGGGGAGACTTGCGGTGTCGAAGAGGCGGGGGGCAAGTGAAACGTCTTTCGTACTGGGGTCTGGCGGTTTTGATGGAATTGCGGTAAGGGCGCACCACGAAATCAATGCGCGGCCCGGCCTAGTTGCCGTTCCTATTAGGCCGCCGCCACCCGTTGAACAAGGAAGAAACTATGGTCAAGGTCATCGCGTCCTCGCTGCGCAAGGGCAATGTCGTGGAAGAGGATGGCAAGCTCTACGTCATCCTGTTTGCCGAGAACGTCCATCCGGGCAAGGGCAATTCCGTGACCAACGTCGACATGCGCCGCATCTCGGACGGCGTGAAGGTCACGCAGCGCTGGCGTACGGTCGAAATGGTCGAGAAGGCCGATGTCGACGAGCGCGCCTACCAGTTCCTCTATGAAGACGGCGAAGGCTTCCACTTCATGGAGCCGACCACCTACGAGCAGCTTACCGTCAGCAAGGATGTGGTGGGCGACCAGTCGGCCTACCTCACCGACGGCATGCAGGTTTTCCTGCAGACCTTCGAAGGCGTCGCCATCGCCATCGAACTGCCGCAGCGCGTGACCCTCGAGATCGTCGAGACCGAGCCGGTGGTGAAGGGCCAGACGGCCTCGTCCTCGTTCAAGCCGGCGCAGCTCTCGAACGGCGTCAAGACCATGGTGCCGCCCCATATCGGCGTCGGCACCCGCGTGGTCGTGATGACCGCCGACGGCTCCTATGTCGAGCGCGCCAAGGACTGATCGGTCCTCAAGGAATTCAAATCTTTGCGAAAGGCCGGCCGTTGCGCCGGCCTTTTGTTTTGGCCGGGCGGCTGGTAGTCGTTGCGAATGACCTCAGGCATCCATCATGTCACGCTCATCACCCGCAAGGTGCAGGCCAATGTCGATTTCTACGCGGGCTTTCTCGGCCTGCGGTTGGTCAAGCGCACCGGCGGCTATGAGGATGCCGAACAGCTCCATCTCTTCTATGGCGACAGCGAAGGCTCGCCCGGCTCGCTTATCACCTTCCTCGTCTGGGAAGATGGCTCGCAGGGCAGGGTGGGGCTGGCGCAGGTTGGCGAGATCGCGCTGGCCGTGCCGCCGGCCAGCATCGGCTTCTGGCTGACGCGGGCACTGCGCTTTGGGATCAAGCATCAGGGACCGGTTGCCGAATTCGGCGAGCCGGTGCTCAAGCTGACCGATCCGGATGGGATCACGGTCAAGCTGGTCGGCGTGGCCCTCGAAGGCGGGGCGCCGCCCTGGAGCGTGGCCGGTATTCCCGAGGCCGATGCGGTGCGCCGCATCCGCGGCGTGACGCTGATGAGCGACGTGCCGGATCAGACGGGCGCGTTCCTCGCCACCCATTTCGGTTATGCGCACGCGGCGCGCAGCGGTTCGCTGGAGCGTATGGTGTCCGAGAGTGGCGACATCGTGGATATCCGCGACGCCAGCGGCTTCTGGCCGGGTGCGCCGGGCACGGGCGTGGCCGACCACGTGGCGTTCCGCGCGCCCGATCGCGAGCGGGTGGATGCGGTGGAGCGGGCGCTGCGCTCGCGTAACGCCAGCATCGTCAACGTGCACGACCGAAAGTACTTCTATTCGCTCTATGTCCGCGAGCCGGGCAACATCCTCTTCGAGTTCGCCACAGACGCGCCGGGCATGATGGTGGACGAGCCGGCAGAGACGCTGGGCACGCAATTGATGATTCCGCCCGAGCGGGAGGCCGATGCCGAGATGATCCGGCTGCGGCTGCCGCAATTCTCGATGCCCGACGAAGATCGAGTGCGCTATGTCGACCTGCCTTTCGTCCATCGCTTCCACGTACCGGCTGACCCCGACGGCTCGACCATCGTGCTGCTTCATGGCAGCGGCGGCAACGAGGCCGACCTGATGCCGCTGGCGGCACGCGCAGCGCCGCGGGCGACCTTGCTCGGCGTGCGTGGCCGCGCCACGGAGGAGGGGACGGCGCGCTGGTTCCGGCGCGAGGGGCCGCTCAATTTCGACCAGGCCGACATCCGCGCGGAAGCGGAAGCCTTCGAGGCTTTCGTGGCCGGCGTGATGGAGGCCTATGAGGTCGATCCCCAGCGCACGACGTTCATGGGCTATTCGAACGGCGCCAATTTCATGCTGGCGGTGATGCAGCTGCGCCGGGATGTGGTGAACCGCGCTATCGCGCTGCGACCGGTCAAGGTGCTGGCCGATAGCGAGGGTGCAGACCTCTCGGGCACGCATATACTCATCGTGCTGGGCAAGAACGATGCGCTCTTCCGCGAGCGCGGAGATGAACTCTTCGCCGAACTCACCCGGCTCGGCGCGGATACTGCGCTGGCCGAAGTGGATCACGGGCACGAGCTGGGCGAAGACGATGTGGAAACAATCCGGCGCTGGCTGGCGATCTAGAGCGGGCCACCTCGCTAATCTGTGATCGGATTTTCCCCAGCCAATTCATGTTTGGCCTTGCTGCAAGTTTTTTTGTCGCAAGTTGAAATGCCTGCTTTGACAATAGCCTGCGCCGCTTCATAGTAAGTCCGTCGGTTTAGATTCCTCCCCGCTTCGGGCCGGCACTAGCATTCCAGCCGAAAAGGAAAATCGCCCGATCGATGACAGGCTCAGTGTTGCTGCTTTTTCTCATTGCGTTGCCTTTTGCCGGAAGCCTGCTCGCCGGTTTCCTGCCCACGAACGCTCGCAACACGGAAGCCTGGTTTGCAGGTGCGATTGCCTTTTTAGGCCTTGTGGCCGCGCTTCTGGCCTATCCGACCATCGCCGGCGGCGAGGTCATTCGCTACGAGATTGAATGGCTGCCCTCGCTGGGGCTGAACTTCGTCTTCCGCATGGATGGCTTCGCCTGGATCTTCGCGGTCGTGGTGACGTTCATCGGCGTGCTCGTGGTCATCTATGCGCGCTATTACATGTCGCCGCAGGACCCGGTGCCGCGCTTCTTCGCATTCCTGCTCGCCTTCATGGCCTCGATGCTGGGCGTGGTGCTGTCGGGCAACCTCATCCAGCTCGTCTTCTTCTGGGAAATGACGAGCATCTTCTCGTTCCTGCTGATCGGCTACTGGTACCACCTGCAGGCCGCGCGCGATGGCGCCCGTATGGCGTTGACGGTGACGGCCATGGGCGGCCTGGCGCTGCTCGTGGGCGTGCTCATCATCGGCAACATCGTGGGCAGCTACGATCTGGACGTGGTGCTGGCCTCGGGCGACGCCATCCGCAACAGCCCGCTCTACCTGCCGGCGCTGATCCTCATCCTGCTCGGCGCCTTCACCAAGAGCGCGCAGTTCCCGTTCCAGTTCTGGCTGCCGCAGGCGATGACGGCGCCGACGCCGGTTTCGGCCTATCTCCATTCGGCGACGATGGTGAAGGCGGGCGTATTCCTGCTCGTCCGGCTCTGGCCGGTCATGGCGGGCACCGACGCCTGGTTCTGGATCGTCACCTATACGGGGCTCATCACGCTCATCGTGGGCGCCTATTCGGCGATCTTCCAGCAGGACCTCAAGGGGTTGCTCGCCTATTCGACCATCAGCCATCTCGGGCTCATCACGGCGCTCATCGGCATGGGCTCGCCGCTCGGGCTCGTGGCCGCGATCTTCCATATCCTCAACCACGCCACGTTCAAGGCCTCGCTCTTCATGGCGGCGGGCATCATCGACCACGAGGCGGGGACGCGCGATATCAACAAGTTGAGCGGGCTCATCCGCTTCATGCCGTTCACCGCCACCCTCGCCATGGTGGCGAGTGCGGCCATGGCCGGCGTGCCGCTGCTTAACGGCTTCCTCTCCAAGGAGATGTTCTTCACCGAGACGGCCGTCCGGAACCCGAACCCCTTCATCGACTATTCGCTGCCGATCGTGGCCATGCTCGCGGGCATGTTCAGCGTGGTCTATTCGCTGCGCTTCATCATCGGCGTGTTCTTCGGTCCGCCGCCGACCGAACTCGACCGCACCCCGCACGAGCCGCCGGCGCTGATGCGCCGCCCGATCGAGCTCCTGGTGCTGATCTGCCTGCTCGTCGGCATCATCCCCGGCATCACCATCGCGCCCTATCTCGCCACTGCCGTCAGCTCGGTGCTCGGCGCCGAGACGCCTTATTACAGCCTCTCGGTCTGGCACGGCTTCAACGCGCCGCTGCTCATGAGCATGGTGGCGCTGGTCGGCGGCGTGCTGATGTACATCGCGCTGCGCGGCTACTTCGCCCGCGGCATCGACGGCCCGCCGGTGCTCCGCCGCCTCAAGGGGCAGCGTATCTTCGAGCGCGTGCTGGTGACCGTGTCGTGGAAATGGGCGAGGACGCTGGAAAATGTCCTCGGCACGCGCCGGCTTCAGCCGCAACTCGCTATCGTGGTGACCATCGCGATCCTTGCCGGCGGCATTCCGCTGGTCAGCGCCTTCTCGTTCCCGACGCTCTCGGCGGCAGGGATCGACCCAGTGCTGGCGATCCTCTGGGCCATCGGTCTCGTCTGCGCCATCGGCGCGGCCTACCAGGCCAAGTTCCACCGGCTCGCAGCCTTGATCCTGATGGCGGGCGCGGGGCTCGTGACCTGCATCACCTTCGTCTGGTTCTCGGCGCCCGACCTGGCGCTGACCCAGCTCGTCGTCGAGATCGTGACCACGGTGCTCATTCTCCTCGGCCTGCGCTGGCTGCCCAAGCGCCTGCCGGAATCGGAGCCGCGCGGCGGGCTCGGCACGCTGGTGCGCCGCTATCGCGACCTGGCGATCGCCGTGATCGCCGGTGCGGGCATGACGCTCATCGCCTATTCGGTGATGACGCGGCCGCTCTCCGACAGCATTTCCAGCTTCTTCCTCGAGCGCGCCTACAGCGAGGGTGGCGGGCGCAATGTCGTCAACGTTATCCTCGTCGACTTCCGCGGCTTCGATACGATGGGCGAAATCACCGTGCTTGGCATCGTCGCCATCACGGTCTTCTCGCTGCTCCGCCGCTTCCGTCCGGCGACCGAAAGCATTGCCAAGCCCGAACAGCAGCAGCTGCAGAACGCCTATGACGAGGCGCGGCCAGAGCGCGAAACCGACAGCACCATCCGCGAATACCTCACCATCCCGGCCGTGATCATGAACTGGATGTTCCCGGTGATCACCGTGCTCGCCGTCTACCTGCTGCTGCGCGGGCACGATGCGCCTGGTGGCGGGTTCGTCGCCGGCATCACCATGTCCATCGCCTTTATCCTGCAATACATGGCGGGCGGAACGCGCTGGGTGGAGGCGCGCCTGCGCGTGCTGCCGATCCGCTGGATCGGCTCAGGCCTCCTCGTCGCGGCGCTGACCGGCGCCGGCTCGTTCCTTTTCGGCTACCCGTTCCTCACCTCGTTCTTCCAGTATGCCGAGGTGCCGCTGATCGGAAAGGTGCCGATGGCGAGCGCGCTGCTCTTCGACCTGGGTGTCTTCATGCTGGTGATCGGCGCCACGGTGCTGATCCTCATCGCGCTGGCGCACCAATCCATCCGTGCGCCCAAGCCCGCCCGAGCGCCCGATCCGGCGCCGGGTGAATCGCGCATCAAAGTCACGACGGGAGGCAGATGATGGAACTTCTCATCGCTCTCGCCATCGGTGGGCTGACGGGTTCGGGCGTTTGGTTGCTGCTGCGCCCGCGCACCTACCAGGTCATCATCGGGCTTTCGCTGCTCTCCTATGCTGTAAACCTCTTCATCTTCTCGATGGGGCGGCTGCGCTCGAACGCGGCGTCGGTGCTGCCGGGGGCAGGGGCCGACATTTCGGGCTTCTCCGACCCCATACCGCAGGCGCTGGTGCTGACCGCCATCGTGATCGGCTTCGCCACCACGGCCCTGTTCCTCGTGGTGCTGCTGGCCGCGCGCGGCTTCTCGGGCACCGACCATGTCGACGGGCGGAGGGACTGAGATGGACATCATTCTCAACAACCTCGTGACCCTCCCGATCCTGCTGCCGCTGGCAACGGGTGCGCTGCTGTTCCTGCTCGACGACAGGCTGCGCGTGGCCAAGTCCACCATCAGCCTCGTTTCGAGCCTGTTGCTGCTGCTGATCGCGGTGTTGCTGCTGAAAAGCGTGGACGCCAACGGCTCGGTGACGCGCACCTATCTCCTCGGCAATTGGCCGGCGCCGTTCGGCATCGTGCTGGCCGCCGACCGCCTCTCGGCGCTGATGGTGCTGCTGGGCTCGATCCTCGCCATCTGCGCGCAGCTCTTCTCGCTGACGCGCTGGAGCAAGGCCGGCCCAGCCTTCTTCAGCCTGGTGCAATTCCTCATCATGGGGCTGAGCGGCGCGTTCCTCACCGGGGACGTCTTCAACCTCTTCGTGTTCTTCGAAGTGCTGCTGGCCGCCTCCTACGGGCTGGCGCTGCACGGCTCGGGCCCGATGCGCGTGAGGGCTGGGCTGCACTACATCGCCATCAACCTCGCCGCCTCGATGCTGTTCCTCATCGGCGTCAGCCTTATCTACGGCGTCACCGGCACGCTCAACATGGCCGATCTCGCTGTGCGCATCCCGACAGTGGCGGCCGAAAACCGGCCGCTGCTCGAAGCGGGCATGGGCATTCTCGGCGTCGCTTTCCTCATCAAGGCGGGTGTCTGGCCGCTCTGCTTCTGGCTGCCCACGACCTATGCCGCCGCCAGCGCTCCGGCTGCCGCGCTTTTCGCGATCATGAGCAAGGTGGGCATCTACGTGCTGCTGCGCCTTTCGCTGCTGCTGGTCGGCGATGGCTCAGGCGCTTCGGCCGGCTTCGGCAGCGCGCTGCTGCTCTATGGCGGCATGGCGACGATTGCCTTCGGCACCATCGGCGTTCTGGCCTCGCAAGGCATGTCGCGCCTGGCGGGTTACTCGATCCTCGTATCCTCCGGCACGCTGCTTGCAGCGGTCGGTCTCGGCCTCACGCAGGTGACGAGTGGAGCACTGTTCTATCTGGCCAGTTCGACCCTGACGGCCTCGGCGCTGTTCCTCCTCATCGAACTGGTGGAGCGGGCGCGTATCGCCGGTGCCGACATCCTGGCCGTGACGACCGAAGCCTATGGCGAGGACGAAGAAGACCTCGAAACCGAAGAGCAGGTGGGCATTGCCATTCCGGGCATCATGGCCATCCTCGGCATCTTCTTCGGCGCCGCGGCCCTGCTGCTTTCCGGGCTGCCGCCGCTGTCCGGTTTCATCGCCAAGTTCGCCATGCTGCACGGCATGCTCGCCGCACAGATGGGCGCGATCCCCGCTTCGACCTGGGTGCTCGTGGCACTGGTCATCATTTCGGGCTTCGCGGCGCTTATCGGCATGACGCGCCTGGGCATCTCGACCTTCTGGACGTCACTCGAAGGCGCGGCGCCTCATGTCCGGCTGGTTGAGATCACGCCGGTCGCGATCCTGCTCTCGCTCTGCCTGCTGCTGACCGTTTGGGGCGGCCCGGTGATGCGCTACATGGATGCGACCGCCGCCGGCCTCAGCCAGCCGCAGCAATACATTTCGGACGTGCTCGAAACGCCGCGCATCGGGGTAGAGACCAGCGGGGAGGCGGTGCATTGAAACGCATTCTTCCCTATCCGCTGCTCTCGCTCAGCCTGCTCGTCATGTGGCTGCTGCTCAACCAGAGCCTCGGCCTCGGCCAGATTCTGCTGGGTGCCTTCATTGCCGTCATGGCGGGTTTGGTGACGGCCGCGCTCGATCCGCCAAAGCCGAAGGTGCGCAGCTATTTGGCCATCCTCAAGCTGCTCTGGGTGGTCGTGATCGACGTGCTGCGCTCCAATATCGAGGTGGTCGGCGTCATCCTTTCCGGTCGCAGCCGGGAGACCAACCGCTTCATCGAAATCCCGCTCGAACTGCGCGATCGCGTCGGCCTGACGATCCTGGCCTGCATCATCACCGCGACGCCCGGCAGCGCCTGGCTGAACTACGATTCCTTCCGCGGCGTGGTGCTGATCCACGTGCTCGACCTGCAGGACGAGGCGGTCTGGATCGCCACCGTCAAGCAACGCTACGAGGCCCTGCTGCTGGAGATTTTCCAATGAGCGCTGCCATCATTCTCTGGTCGGTGACCGTCGCGCAGGTGCTGCTGGCTATCGCCATGGCGCTCGCCGCGTTCCGCGTGATCTACGGGCCGCGTGCGCAGGATCGCGTGCTGGCGCTCGATGCGGTTTATCTCTGCGGCATGCTGATCCTCGTCTGTTTCGGCGTACGAACCGGCACGACGCTCTACTTCGAGGCGGCGCTGATCATCGGCATGCTCGGCTTCGTGAGCACGGTGGCGCTGGCCAAGTTCCTCATGCGCGGGGAGGTGATCGAATGAATCTCGACGATTTCCCGCTCTGGGCCGCCATCGTCATCGCCGTTCTGGTGCTGGCCGGCGCGCTGCTGACCCTGCTCGGTACGGCCGGCCTCGTGCGTTTCCGCACCTATTACGAGCGCATCCATGCGCCCACGCTCGGCACCAGCTTCGGTACGCTCTTCATGGTGCTCGGCTCGATGCTGTTCTTCTCGCTGCAGCAATCGCGGCCGGTGGTGCATGAGATCCTGATCTTCATCTTCATCACCGTCACGACGCCCGTGACACTGATGCTGCTCGCGCGCGCCGCGCTCTTCCGCGACCAGGCCGAGGGCAAGGAAGTGCCGGGAGCACAAAAGCTCAACGAAGCGATGCAGCGCGGCGAGGACTAGCGTCATGATCGGGGAGGCGATCTCGGCCTTTCTCGCCAGCCATGGCTATCTTGCGGTTGCGCTGCTGGTGGGGCTCGAAAGCATCGGCATCCCGTTGCCCGGCGAAACCGCGCTGATCGCGGCCGCCGTGCTCGCCGGAGCCTCGGGCAAGCTCGATATCGGCTGGGTGATTGCCTCCGCCGTGGCCGGCGCGGTGATCGGGGATACGATCGGCTATTGGGTCGGCCGCACGGCGGGCATTCCGCTGCTCAAGCGCTATGGCGCACGGGTCGGGCTCACCGAGCCGCGGCTCAAGGTGGGGCGCTACCTCTTCATGCGGCATGGCGGCAAGGTGGTGTTCTTCGGCCGCTTCGTCTCGCTGCTGCGCACGCTCGCCGCCGTCATGGCGGGCGCCAACCGTATGCCCTGGCCTGAATTCGTGCTGTTCAACGCCACCGGCGGCATCCTCTGGGCCTGCATCTATGGGTTCGGCGCCTATTATGCTGGGCAGGCCATCGATCGGATCAGCGGGCCGGTGGGCTGGGCGCTGTTCGCCATCGGCGTACTGGCCATCGTCGGCGCCGGCCTCTTCCTGCGCAAGCACGAGCAATCGCTGATCGATGCCGCCGAAAAGGCGCTGCCCGGACCGCTCGAATAATACACGCGAAAATGCGGGCAGAGGTTTTCGGTTACGTAACCTTTTGACCGTCCATATGCTTTTTCATTTTGGGCGCGGTTACGGCACGGCATTTCCTGTATGCCGTCGCGCGGTTTTGGGGAGCATTTCATGAAGAGGGTACGGAGCCTGCTGGCGGCGACAGCGGCGATAGCGGCATTTGGAGGACCGGCCATCGCGGCCGATACGCCGCAATGGGTTCGGTATGCGGCCATCTCTCCGGATGGCGACGCCATCTCCTTCACCTATCGCGGCCAGATCTACGTGGTGGATGCGCAGGGCGGCCTCGCCGTTCCGGTGACCTCGCAGGGCTATTACAGCTATGGCGCCGTCTGGTCCCCCAATTCGGAAGAACTCGCCTTCGCCTCCGACATCAACGGCGATGACGACGTCTATGTCACCAATTTCGATACGGCGCGCCTGACGCGCCTCACCTGGTCCTCGCGCCCGGAAGTGCCGACCAGCTTCACGCCGGACGGCAAGGGCGTGCTCTACAACATGCTGCGCCTGGGCGACCCGAAGGCGTCGCTGCAGGGGCCGCAGAGCACCAAGCCGCAGCTCTACCAGGTGACGGTAGACACCGACGACCAGCAGCTCGTGCTGCCCAACTACGCGCAGCAGGCGGTGTGGAACCGCAGCCATACGCAGCTGCTCTACACCTACAATCCCTCCAACGACCCCGACACGCGCCAGCATCGCGTCGAGAGCAATGCGCGCCAGATCTGGCTCTTCGACGCCAGGAGCGGCAAGTATAGTCGCTTGGTCGAGGGCACGGCCGACATGCTCAACCCGGTCTGGGGACCGGAGGACAAATCGGTCTACTACGTCAGCGAGGCTTCGGGTTCGCTCAACGTCTGGAAGCGCGACCTCGCCTCTGGCGAGGACACGCAACTCACGAACTTCACCGAATTCCCGGTCCGCTACCTCTCGGTCTCGGACAAGGGCGACGTGGCCTTTACCTATAACGGCCAGCTCCACCGGCTGTCGGCCGGGGAGACCGAGCCCAAGAAGCTCGAGATCGGCGTTCCCGAACAGCTCATGGACCAGGCCGAGCGCTTCGAGACGACCGCGACCAGCGAATTCTCGGCCTCCCCGACCGGTTCGCATTGGGCGGCCGTGGTCAATTCGGACGTGTTCCTGATCGACCGGAGCGGAGAATACCGGCAGATCACCAATACGCCCGAGCAGGAAAAGGACGTGACCTTTTCACCCGATGGTCGCTGGCTGGCTTATGCCTCGCAGCGCGACCATGACTGGGGCCTCTATTTTGTCGAAGTGACCCAGGACGGGCAGGGTGGCCTTCCCTTCGTGCCCAACGAGGAAGCGATGCTCATCGAGGAGGGGCACAATTACTTCCAGCCCTCGTTCTCGCCCGACGGCAGCCGCGTGGCCTTCATCGCCGACCGCCGCGAGGTCAAGGTGCTCGACCTCGAGACGCAGGAAGTGGCAACGCTCTTTGCGCCCGAGGACTACAATACCAGCTATGGCGACGGCGATCTGTGGTTCAGCTGGTCGCCGACCTCGCAGGATCTGCTGGTGCAATGGCGCCAGGTGCCGTTCTCGCCACTGTTCAAGGCGGGCATTGTGCCGGCAGACGGCTCGGGCCCGATCCAGCCGATCACCTCGGCCATCACCGACGTGACGATGGGGCTCTGGAGCCGTGACGCCACGCAGATCATCGGCCTCACCTCGATGTTCAGCCTGCGCACGATCGACCAGGGCGCGGTGCTGCGTGACTTCTACCGCGTGTTCCTCTCGGACGACGCGCGCGGCGACTTCATCGACGCTTATGAGGGCCTAGTGCCGCAGCCGGGCACTGCGCCGGAAGAAGGCTACGATGCCGACGCGGACGTGCCGGCCGGCGCCAAGCGCTATCCGTTCCAGGAGGCGCGTCCGAGCTATCTCGAAGGTCGGCTCTCGTCTTACAGCGAGCGCTTCCTCTTTGCCGCCGCACTCGGCGACAACCGGCACCTGCTGACGCTCGCCGTCGACCCTGACGGTTCGCTGTCGGTGGATGCGATGGACCTGAAGAGCGGCGACGTGCAGGTTATCACCGATCTCAACAGCATCGAGGACATCCAGAGCGTCGCGCTGCTGCCAGAGCTCGACGTGCTCGACATCAAGGCGGCGAGCGGCGTCTATACGATCCCGCTGGCCGATCCGAGCCAGGTGCAGTTCACCCCGCTCAGCATCAGCTATTCGGCACAGCGCTCGGCGCGTCGTGCCGCGACGTTCGAGCAGGTCTGGGCCGACATCAAGTACAAGTTCTATCGCCCCGATATCGAAGGTCGCGACTGGGACAAGATCGGCAGCAATTATCGCGCGTTCCTCTCGGATATCGCTACCGACCGCGAGCTGTCCGAGCTGATCGACGAGATGCTGGGCGAACTGAGTGCTTCGCATCTCTTCGTTTCGTTCAGCCAGCCGCCGCTGCGGCAGGCCCTGGCCACCCGTACCGGCGCCCTCGGCCTCTTCCCGGACTACGCCCATACGGGCGGCGGCGTGCGCATCGCCGCAGTGCAGCCGGGCGGGCCGCTGTCGCGCCCGAGCTTCGACCTCGAAGCCGGAGACTCGATCGTGGCCGTCAATGGCGTAGGCGTCGCCGGGATCAACGATCTCGATCGTCTGCTCAACGGCATGGTCAACAAGCCGATCGCCTTGACGGTGAGCCGCGTTGGCGAAGAGGGCGAGGATACGCTGACCGTGCGTCCGTTCGACGTGCGCCAGGAAATCATGCTCAACCACAGCAACTGGGTGGATAGCCGGCGTGAACTGACCAGCCAGCTTTCCAACGGCTGCCTCGCCTACCAATACCTGCCCGAGATGAACAACGACGCCTATGTAAGTGCCTATGGCCGCCTGCTCTCGGAGAACTCCTCGAGCAAGGCCGCGCTCGTCGACGTGCGTTCCAACAGGGGCGGCAACCTGCACCGACAGATGCTGACCTTCCTGTCGGGCGAGGCCTATGGCCAGGTCGGCTTCGAGGGCCGGCCTTGGGAAGTGGAGCCGCTGGACCGCTGGAACAAGCCGAGCACGGTGCTGATCGACACATTCTCGTATTCGGACGGCAGCGTGTTCCCGCAGGCCTACCAGGACATGAAGATGGGCTCGCTCGTGGGCGACAAGCTCCTGGGCACCGGTACGGGCGTCAATTATATCGAGTCCCCGCTGATGCCGGGCCTGGAATACGGTGTTCCGGTGCAGCCCTTCCGCAAGATGGACGGTTCCTACTACGAGAACCGCGAAATCACGCCGGAGGTGTGGGTGCCGTTCGACCCGAACATGGCCGCGCAGGGCAGGGACTACCAGCTCGAAATGGCCGTCGAGACGCTGATGAAGCAGCTCGGGCCGGATGCCTGCCCGGCGCCGGCGGCACAATAAGCACGGGACAAAGGCGGCGCCGAGGTGCCGCCTTTTTCTTTCTCCGCGTGCGAGCGGAGTTCACTCCCAGTCAAAACTGATTTCACTCCCGGACAGGACGCCGGCAGTCAAACCGGGCACGCTCCTCCTCAAGAATTGGGAGGCGCACATGCGGTTTTCGGGGAAGACGGCGCTCATCACGGGTGGCGGTACGGGCATCGGCGCCGCGGTGGCGCGGCGCATTGCGAGCGAGGGCGGCAACGTGGCGCTGGTCGGTCGCCGCAGAGAGCCGCTGGAGGCCGTGGCGCGCGAGATCGGGGCTTCGGTTTTCCAGGCCGATGCCTCCGACGCCACCAGCATGAAGGCGGCCATTGCGGCGATCGTGGCCAAGTTCGGCGGGCTCGACATCCTTATCGCCAATGCCGGCGGGCACGGCGTGGGGCCGACGCTCACCATGTCGGACGAGACCTGGAACCTCGCCGTGCAGCTCAACCTCAACACCGCCTTCGTGAGCGCGCGGGAGAGCCTGCCTGAGCTCATCAAGTCCAGGGGCAATATCGTGGTGCTGGCTTCGATCGCCGGCCTCTTCGCCGGCCCGGATGCGGCGGGCTATGTGACGATGAAACATGCCTGTATCGGCCTCGCCAAATCGCTGGCCCGCGACTATGGGCGCAAGGGCGTGCGCACCAATACTGTGTGCCCGGGCTGGGTGACGACCGCCATGGCTGACGACCAGATGCAGTTCCTGGTCGAAAAGCACGGCTTCAAGGGCGTGGACGAGGCCTATGCGCTGGTGACGCGGGATGTGCCGATGGGCCGCCCGGCCTCCGCGGAGGAAGTCTCCAACGTCGTCTGCTTCCTGGCTTCGCCCGAGGCGGCCATGGTCAATGGCGCCATCGTGACAGTGGACGGCGGCGCATCGACCGTCGACCTGCCCACGCTGGCCTTTGTGCAATAACGAAAAGAACGAGGAGGAACCCAATGGCCGTCGAGAACCCCAAGGACTGGAAGACCTACGATCAGTTCGCCTATGGCATCGACACCAACCGCTTGCCGGCGACCAAGGCGCTGGCCGGAAGCAGGCACAGCGTCGTCTTCGAGGATGGCCGCCGACTGGAGCTGGGCTTTGCCGATGGCTCGGTGACCTGGTCGGACGGAAAGGACAGCGCGAGCGATGCCTGCGAAGTCATCGAGGTGGCGCCCGACACCTATTTCGTCGAGATCATCTCCGCCGGTCGGCCCAAGGAGGCCGAGACGCTGATCCTCAACCTCAAGTCCAGAAGGGCGCTCTCGATCTATTCGCTGGTGCGCGAGAAGGAGGAGAGCGTCGGCGAGCCGCAGGTAGCGCAGGTGTTCCGGCCCGGTATCGTCGATGGCGGCCCGGCTACGGGCATGGTGCCGCAGGAAACGCGCGACCTCATCGGCCTGCGTGCGCATTTCACCTACAGCCCCAACCACGTCTACGAGCACACCTATCTCTCGTCCAAGCGCTATGCCTGGCAGAACCTGGTGGGCGTGCAGCGCGGGCACGGCGACGTGGACCTGGCGACGACCTACAAGTTCGACGACGACCAGTACGTCTTCACCTTCCGCGAGTTCAAGATCGCGGTGGCCTCGACCTTCTTCTACAATTTCAAGGACCTGCGCTCGACCGGCAAGTTCCTCGGCATCACTGGGGACGGCCGCATCCAGAACAGCCCGGCGGGCGCGCATATCCGCAAGGTTTCGATGACCTATTACCTGCCGGGCCAGGAACCGGTGTGAGGAGTTTCAAGCATGCGCACTGCCTATGACGTGGTGAAAGCCCACTACGACGCCAACGATCGCCGCGACATGGACGGCATGCTGGCCGACATCGCGCCCGATTGCCGCTGGACCGAAATGGCCGGCTTCCCCTGCGCCGGCACTTATGTCGGGCGCGACGAAATCTTCCGCAACGTCTTCCTGGCGCTGGGAGAGATGTTCGATGGCTACAGCTTCAAGCTCGAGCGGCTGCTCGATGCCGGCGACGACGTGGTGGCAATCGGTGTCTACAACGGCAAGAACAAGCGGACGGGGAAGGATTTCACCGCCCGCGTGGTGCATGTCTGGGGCGTGGCCGGAGACAAGATCCGGCGGTTCGAGCAGTTCACGGACACCTGGAGGGTGGTGGAGTCGATGCACTGACGGGGGCAGTGCAGGCTTCACGAACCCTCTCCGGCTGTGGGGTCGGAGAGGGTTTTTGTTGGGCTAAACGCCCTCAATTCACCCGCCCGCGAACCTCCCGCGGCGAAGCATCGAACCTTGCCCTGAAGGCCCGCGAAAAATGCGCGCTGGAGGAGAATCCCAGCGAAAACGCGACATCCGAGATCGACTGCGCTCGGTCGCCGGAGCATAGCCGCTCGCGCGCCTTTTCCAGCCTGAGGTTCCAGAGATAGTCGGCCGGGGTCGTGGCGTCGTCTTCGAAGGCACGAAAGATGTAGCGGGGAGAGCAGCCCATGCGGCGGGCGATCTCGGCGACGGTGATGCCGGGATCGGCGAGATTGGCTTCGATATAGGCCTTTACGCGCTGCAAGAGTACCTGGCGGGAGGCTTTGTTAGGCTCCTGGCTCATGTCGCCCTCGAGCATGGTGTTGACGAGGCTGAGAAGCGTCTGCCCGACGCTGGCGCGGGCGGCATCATCGAGGCGGGCCGCTTCGCCGAGCGTCGTACGCATCAGCGAGAACAGCACCTGCTGCAGGCCGGCATGCCGCTCCTCGCTGCGGAACGGGCAGGTGAGGCGGTCGAGGATCGGCCGCGAAAAGGCGCCGCGGGGCATTTGCAGCAGAACCAGATCGACCGGGCCGGGATTGGAGAGCAGGTAGGGGCGCGTCGGGTCGTAGATGACGACGGCATCGGCGCTGACCCGGGCGCGGCGGCCATTCTGGCGCAACTCGGACAGGCCTTCGGTCTGGATGATGAGCTTGATCGCGTCAGGATCGTAGGAATGGAGCACGACGCGCTCGCCGAGGACATCATGCGCACCGGCGTGAAGGGCGGAGAGACGGACATCGCCGAGATCGGTGGAGACGAGGCGCCGGTTGCCGCGCTCGCCCGGAAAGGCGAGGGTGACGTTGCCGAAGAGCGCGCGGGCAGCGGCGGCGAAATCCGGACCTTGGGCGTCGTGATACATGGGGAACGCTCCTATTGGGCGAGATAGGCGCCGTGGAGGATTTCGGGGTTTTCGCGCAGCGTGGCCGAAGGGCCGTCATAGACGAGACGCCCGCGTTCGAGGACCATTGCGTGTTGGGCGAGATCGAGGGCGAGATTGGCGAACTGCTCGATGAGCAGCACGCCGATGCCCTGGCCGGCCGCGAGGGCGAGCGCCTCGGCGAGGCGGCGGACGACGGTCGGCGCGAGACCGAGCGAGAGTTCATCCACGATCATGAAATCGGGGCGGGCGATGAAGGCCTGGCCCATGGCCACCATCTGCTTCTGGCCGCCCGACAGGTCCGATGCCTGCTGGCAGCGGCGCTCGGCGAGTTCGGGGAAGATCTCGTAGACGCGGTCGAGGCTGGATTTCCGGGCTGCGGCAGTGGGATCGAGCGCGGCGACGAGGAGATTGTCCTCCACGCTCAACTGGCCGAGGACGCGGTGGCCTTCCGGCACGAGCGCTACGCCGCGGCGGCGGATGCGGTCGGAGGGGAGGCCGGTAAGGGTTTCCTCGCCCAATCGGACCTTGCCGCCATCGGTGGGGATGGCGCCGGCCATGGCCATGACGGTGGAGGACTTTCCGGCGCCGTTGGCTCCGAGCAGGGTTGAAATCCGGCCGGGGGCGACGGCGAAGCTAACGCCGTGGATGACGCGCTTGCCACCACGGGCGACTGTGAGATTGTCCACGAGGATCGAGCGGGCGGCCATGGCTAGAATTCCCCCAGATAGGCGCGACGGACATCCGGGCTGGCAAGCACCTCTTCGGTGGGGCCAAGCGCGAGCATGCGGCCATAGTCGAGTACCAGCGTTTCCGTGCACATCGAGCGGATGAGCTCGACGTCGTGATCGATGAGCAGCACCTGGGCGCCGAGTTCGCCGGGGATGCGCAGGATCATCTCGCGCAGGGTGGTGCTCTCTTCGTTGGTGAGGCCGGCGGCAGGCTCATCGAGGAGAACGAGGCGGGGCTGGCCGATGAGGCATTTGCTCAATTCGACCAGGCGCCGCTGGAAGAGGTTGAGGGCGCGGCCGAGCGTATGCGCAGCACTGCGCAGGTTGGTGAAGGCAAGGGCCGCATCGACCGCCGCGGCGCGCTCGGAGGGCGCAACGACGTGATCGGCGATGGCGAAGAGGTTGCCGGCGACCGTGAGGTCCTCCACGACCTGCTCGGTCTGGAACGAGCGGCGCAGGCCCGATTTCACGCGCCCCAGCGGGTGTAGTGCGAGAAGGTCGCGGCCATCGACTGCGACTCTGCCGGCGGCGGGGCTAACGAAGCCGGAAAGGACGTTGAGCAGCGTCGTCTTTCCGGCGCCGTTGGGGCCGATCAGGCCCGAGACTGGCGCGGAGATGGTGGCCGTGAGGTTATCGATGGGGCGTACGCCGCCGAATTGCACGACGAGGTTTTCGATGGCGATCATGGTTTCGCTCCCCGGCGGGTCAGCCGTTCGATGAGGCCGGCGATCTGGCCGGCGATACCCGCTGGAGCGGTGGCGAGGGCCTGGAAAAGCGCGACGCCGAAAATGCCGATGGTGACGTAGCCGTCTATGCCCAGATCCGTGAGGAGGGCGGGCACGGCGCGCAGCAGGAGGCCGGCTATGACGGCGCCGTACCAGTTGTAGACGCCGCCCACGACGGCGAGGGCAAAGAGGTCGAGGCTTTCGAACGCCGTGAACGCGCGACCATCAAGCTGACCGACATTGCCTGCCAGCAACGCACCGGCAATGCCGGCGAGGAAGCCGGACAGGGCGAAGGCCCAGGCCTTGTAGGCGAGGACGTTGACGCCCGAGGCGATGGCCACGTGCTCGCCCTTGCGGATCAGCGCCCAGGCGCGGCCGGGCTTCGCCACCTTGTGCCATTGCGAGATGAGCAGGCCGAGCGTGGCGATCAGCGAGACATAGACGAAATAGGGCACGGAGCCTTGGGCGATATCCGGTCGCGGCAGCATGGCGCGGCCTGCGCCATCGGCGCGACCGAGGAAGCCGGCGCCGCCATCGGGAAAACCCCAGGCGCCGATAATCGTCTGGAAGCCACCGGCCAGCATGAGCGTGACGAGGGCGAGGTAGAGACCGCGCAGGCGCAGGGCGGGAATGCCGAAGATGAGGCCGACGATTGCGGCCACTGCGCTACCCGCGAGCATCGACAGCTCGAAGGGCGGATGCCAGGCATGGCCGATGCGCAGCGTCACCCAGCCGCCGACGCCGACCAGCGCGAATTGACAGAGCGAGACCAGCCCAAGCTGGCCGTAAAGGATGGCCAGGCCCGTCACCGAAAGCGAGAGGGCCACGGCCGAGGTGGCGGCGGTAAGCCAGAAGGAGTTGGCGAAGACCGCGACCGCGAGCGTAAACACCGCCATGACGATGGGAATGGCGTAGAGCTCGCGGGGGATGAGGATGGTGGATGCGGGGGCCATGGGGCGCGCCAGGGTCTGGTTTTCAACACTCATCGGTCTTTGAGCGCCGCCTGCGCGGTGCTTCCCAAAATCATGACGGCCACGAGGGCGATGACGAACGGCGCAGCCGAACGATAGGGCGAAATCCAGTCGATCGGCGTCAGCAGCGCTTCGGCAACGCCGATGCCGAGCCCGGCAAAGGCGGTGATCCAGAGCGAGCGGAGCTGCCCGAGGATGGCGGCGGCAATGGCCGGAATGACGAGGAAGGTCAGGAACGTGCCTTGCAGGCGCACGAGGTCCGCCAGTAGCAGGCCACCGAGCCCGGCAAAGACGCCGGTGATGATCCAGGCAGCGGTTTCGGTGCGGGTGATGCGGACGCCCAGGATTGCCGAGAGGTCGCGATCGTTGGCCAGTGCGCGCATGTCGAGCCCGAGGCGGGTGGTGTTGAGCAGCAGCGTGATGCCGGAGACGACGACGATCGACAGTACCAGCGCGATGATGCGCGTGAAGGTGAGGCGAACGCCGAACAGCGTCAGGTACATCTGGTCGGTCGGAAACTGCAGGCGGCGCGGCAGCTCGCCCCAGACCACACCCATGAGCGCGATGAGGAACAGCGCCAGCGCCAGTGTGCCGACGGCGCGGACCACGGTGTCGCGATAGGAGAGCAGGGGGGCGAGGAAGCGCCCGTAGAGAAAACTGACGAGGGTCGAGGTCAGGACCGCGGCGAGGATGGCGAGGGGCAGCGGGTAGTCCCATTCCATGAGCTGCCAGGCCACATGCGCGCCAAGCGCACCGATGGCGCCGAACGCGAAGTTGAGCACGCCCGTGGCGCGGAAGAGGACCAGCAGACCCACGCCCGAAAGCGCGTAGACGGCGCCGATGCCGAGGCCCGAAATGATGAAAGGCAGGAAATTCATTGACCCGTCCCCGTGAGAGTGGCGCGTCCCCGGCATGCTGCTCCGGGGACGCGCTGGCGTCAGGACCTATTGGTTGATCCCGGCGCTCTTTTCGAAGGCGCGAATATCGGCCAGTTCCGGATCGGGCGAGGGAGCACAATCGGAAACCACCTTCCATTTGCCGCCTTCGCTGACCGCCATGCGCGTGGTGCTGTTCGCGTTGTGGCGGGGCTGGTCGGCGCCGAAATACCAGGGCGCGCAGAAGATATCGCTCTTAAAGCCCTTGATGTCGGCCACGGCCTTGCCGGCGGTTTCGCGGGTGATGTTGGCCGGATCGATGCTCATCAGCGCCTTTTCAGCGATACGTGCAGCGAGATAGCCGGCCTGGGCGAAGGTATCGCGCGGGTCGCTCTTCTGGCCGTACTGGTCCATCACGGCGAGCCAGTTCTGGTTGTCGGGCGTGGTGGCCTCGAGGTCGTTGAACTCCATGTTCACGTAGAACTTGCCGTCCCAGCCCGGCCCGATGGTCTCGGGGACCGAGAGGTCATAGGCAGACGCAGCCGAGACGAACTTGATCTTCTCGTTGAGGCCCTGTTCCTCGGCAGCCACGAGCAACGGTACGGCCGAACCCTTGGACATACCGAGCACGATCACGTCCGGATTGGACGAGGCGGCCTGGAGCATGACCGAGGTGGAGTCGGCGCTGCCCTGGTCGATAAGGATGGTCGAGGCCGGGAAGCCCTTTTCCTTGGCGAGCAGCATCACGCCGTCGCAGGACCACGAACCCACGTTCGGGATGTTGGGGCCGATGCAGACCACCGACTTGGCGCCGAGCTGGTCGAGCGCATAGCCCATGGCGCCGAGCATCGAGACGCGCGGGCCGGCATTGGTGGGCGCGATGGCCGAGGCGAAGAAGCACTCGCGCGGGACGCCGACGCCGGCGACCACGGTGATGCCGGCCTTCTTGTAGAAATCGGCATTGGCGCCGCATTCCACGAACGAGGAATTACCGACCATCAGCACGGCCTTCTGGTCATCGACCAGCTTGGCGGCGAGCTGGGCTGCGATCTCAGGGTTCCACTGATCGTCCTCGACCATGTACTGCACCGGTCGCCCGTGAATGCCGCCATTGGCATTCAGGCAATCGAAATAGGCCTTGGCGGCACGGGTCGAGTTGGAAAAGTCGTCGGGGCCGGTCTTGCCGGTGATGGCGCCGATGATGATCGGCTCCCCGGTCGCTGCCTGTCCCGTGCCTTCGCCACAGACCGCCGCAGCGCTGGCGCCGCCGGCCGACATCAGGATGAAGGTCAGTCCTGCGGCGAGTGCCGCCAATTGCAGTTTCATTCGTTCCTCCTCCACTGATCGCTTTCTTTCGCTCCGGCCGCCGCGATCAGGCATTTGCGGCCGGAAGATTTCGTCGCCCCGGTCCCCGTCGCGTCCTCCACGCGCCGGGCGACGGACGATCAGGCGCTAATGGCCTTGCCGGTGATGAAGGCGGCCGCACGAGCGGCGATCATCATCACGGGGGCGTTGGTGTTGCCCGAAACCAGGTTGGGCATGATCGAGGCATCGGCGACCCGCAGGTTCTCGACGCCGTGGACGCGCAGGTCGGGTCCCACGACGGTCATCCTGTCCTCGGCCCGGCCCATGCGAGCGGTGCCCGAGGGGTGGAAAACGGTCTTGGCCGTCTGCCGGATGTAGTCCCGGAGCGCCGCCGGGTCCTTTTCGACGCCTGGCTTCGGCAGCACGCGGCGCTTGACCAGCCTGGCGAGGGCAGGGGCTTCGAGGATGCGGATGGCAAGCTCCACACCGCGCACCAGCGTCTCGATATCGGCCGGATCGGAGAGGGCATTGGCGTTGAAGAGCGCCGGATCGCCCGGATTGCTCGAGCGCAGCTTGACCGTGCCGCGCGAGCGCGGACGCAGGAAGCAGGGGCCGATGGACAGGCCGTGGCCGGGCTCGGGATCGCGATCGACGAAGCCGATCAGCGTCGGAATGACGTGGAACTGGATATCGGGCTGGCCAACGCCCGCCGTATCGGCAAAACCGCCGGCCTCGACGACGTTGGACGCGAGTACGCCTTTGCGGGTGAGGACGTATTCGAGCATGTGCAGGGCGGCTTTCACGCCCTTGTCCTGTCCCAGCAGCGAGATGGGATCGCGCGTTTCGCCCTGCACCGGGACTTCCAGGTGATCCTGGAAGTTCTCGCCCACGCCGGGCAGGTCGGCGACGACCGGGATGCCGAGGCTCGAAAGGTGCTCGGCATCGCCGATTCCGGAAAGCTGCAGGATTTTCGGGGTCGCGATGGCGCCTGCGGAGAGGATGACTTCGCGGTCGGCGCGGTATTGCGTACCGTCGAGCAGCACGACGCCGGTCGCGCGATTGCCCTCGAAGGTGATGCGAGCGACCTTGCGCTCAGTGAGGATGGTCAGGTTGCGGCGGCTCTCGGCCTCGCGCAGGAAAGCCTGCGCCGAGCTCCAGCGGCGGCCATTGTGGGTCGTGCTCTGGTAGAAGCCGACGCCCTCCTGCTCCTCGCCGTTGAAATCCGCATTGGCCTTGAGGCCAGCTTCCTGCGCGGCGTCGACGAAGGCGCGCGTCAGCGGATGGCGGTGACGCGGGTTGGAGACGAAGAGCGTGCCGCCTCGTCCGTGATAGGCGCCGTTGAACGTCTCGTTGTTCTCGAGCGAGCGGAAGGCAGGGAGCACTTCCTCGTAGGACCAGCCGGGGCAGCCGGACTGCGCCCAGGTGTCGTAGTCGTTCCGGTGTCCCCGGATATAGATCATGGCGTTGATCGAGGACCCGCCGCCGAGCACATTGCCCTGCGGGACGATCGAGGGGCGTCCGTTGAGCCCCCTTTCGGGCTCGGAGGCGTAGGGATGCACCGCCTCGCCCTTCTCCAGCACCTTGAAGAAGGTCGCGGGGATGCGGATCCACGGGTCCGTATCGCGCTTGCCGGACTCGATGAGCAGCACCGTGCGCGATGGGTCTTCCGAGAGCCGGTTGGCGAGCACGCACCCTGCCGAACCGCCGCCGACGATGATGTAATCGTAGCGCTCCATGGCTCAGCTCAGGACCGTCTGGGCGACGGTCAGCTCCTTGAGGCCTTCGACGCCGAACTGCACGCCGATGCCGGATTGCTTGATGCCGCCATGCGGCGCATTGGGCTGGATGGCGCCGTGCTTGTTGACCCAGGCGATGCCGCATTCGAGCCGGCTGGCCAGTTCACGTGCCTTTTCGATATTGCTCGACCAGATCGAGCCGCCGAGGCCCACCGGCAGGCTGTTGGCGCGCTCGATAACCTCGTCGATATCCGCGTAGCGGATAATCGGGAGGGCAGGGCCGAACTGCTCTTCATCGACAAGCCGGAAGCCGTGGTCGACATCGGCCACCAGGGTAATCGGATAGAAATAGCCGGGTCGTTCGATGGGCGCGCCGCCGGTCAGAATGCGGCCGCCCCTGGCGCGGGCGTCCTCGACGAGGTCGCGCACCTTGTTGAACTGCATCTGGTTCTGGATAGGGCCGAGGATCGAGGCTTCGTCCTGGCCGTCGCCTATGGTGACGGTGCGGGCGTAGGCGGCGAGCTCATCGCAGACGGCGTCATAGAGGCTGTCATGGACGTAGAGGCGCTTAAGGGCCGAGCAGGTCTGTCCGTTGTTGATGAACGCGCCCCAGAAGAGACCCTGCGCAATCTGCTTCGGATCGGCATCGGCAAGGACGATGCCGGCGTCGTTCCCGCCGAGCTCCAGCGTCAGGCGCTTGAGCGTCGCGGCGGCCGAGGCCATCACCTTGCGACCGGTCTCGGCCGAGCCGGTAAAGGTCATCTTGTCGATACCCGGATGCGCCGTCATCAGGGCGGCGAGCGCGTTGTCGCCCGTGATGACGTTGACGACGCCCGGCGGCAGCACCTCGTTGACCAGCTCGATCATGCGAATGGTCGAAAGCGGCGTCTGCGGCGATGGCTTGAGGACCACGGCATTGCCGGCGCGGATGGCGGGGATGATGTGCCAGGAGGCGATCATCACCGGCCAGTTCCACGGCGTGATCGAGCCGACGACGCCGATCGGCTTGCGATGCAGCTCCACGCGCCCTTCGTTATTGTCCTGGAGGATTTCGACGGGCAGCGTCAGGTCGGCGGTGTAGCGGGTCCAGGCGAGAGTGCCGCCCATCTCGAAACGCGAGCCGAGGCCGTTGAGCGGCTTGCCCTGTTCGAGCGTGAGGAGCAGAGCCAGCTCTTCCTGGTGGGCGGCGATGATATCGGCGACCGCGTGGCAGGCCTTCTTCCGTTCGGCGTCGCTTGTGCGGCTCCACGACCTGAAGGCACGCGCGGCCGCCTGGACCGCGAGATCGAGCTGCGCGGGCGTGGCCAGGGGCATCAGCCCGACGGTTTCGCCGGTCGAGGGGTTCCTGACTTCGGCATGAGCGACGGTCTCGACGCGCTTGCCGTCGATCACAAGGGCATAGGGATTCAATTCGGGCTCCTCCCAGAACTGAGAGGAGTATGAATCGCCGGCCGGAACGCGTCTTGGAGAGGGACGCGGGGCGAATTGGACTCAAACGCGGGGCGAGACGCCTATTGCTTCAGGAGGTCACGCGGCGCGCAGGCAAACAGCTCCTTGAAGCTGCGGTTGAAGTACGAGATGTCGTTGAACCCCGTGGAATAGGCGACCTCTGCGATGGTCTCCTTGCTTCCGGCCTCGCGGATCTGCTCGATGCGCTCGCGCGCAAGGCGCAGGCGCCGGTCACGGATCACGGTGGTGCAGGTGACGCCCAGGCCCTGGAAATCCTCCTGCAGCGTGCGGATCGAGACGCCGATCTGCGTGGCGAGCCACTTGGCGCCGAGCTCGGCATCGGTGAGGTGCCGGTCGATGAGGATGTCGACGATTTCGAGCCGCTTGCTGGCGCTGTCGCTGACCGGCGCCAGCGCAGTCTCGCCGCCGCCCGTGACGAAGGCCTGGCGGGTGGCGTTGAACATCAGCTCGCGCAGATGCGGCGAGCCGTCCTCGCCCGATGTCATGATCTTGGCGATGAGCGCGCGCAGCATCACAGCCATGGGGTCATGGCCATTGAGCTTGCGGGCCACGTCGAAGCCGACCTTGGCCTCAGAATACATGATCTGCCGGGGCAGGTGCATCGAGAGGTGGTTGGAGAAGAGGCCGCCGAAATGGAACGTGGTCGGCTTGGTCGAATCCACCAGGATGCAATCGCCGACATCGAGGATGCTCTGTCGGCCGTAATGCTCGACCCCGCACGAACCCTCGACCTGCACGATGAGGAAGAGGTGTTCCTTGGCATCGCGCCGGATGTCGTCCATCGAGCGATGCACGCGGTCGAGATTGTTCGATACATGGGCAAAGCTCATGCCGCCCACATCGATCCCGCGCGCGGCGCCGATGACGCCATCGCCCTTGCCGACGGTCACGGGATTGAAGTTCCCGCAGATGGTGTGAAGGTCGTCCGCCCATTGTTCGTAGGGAACGACCGACCAGGTGCGCTGCACCAGGTCCTGGCTCTGCAACAGTTCCAACCCTGCCTCCCTACAGTGTTGGCCTATTCGGCCCAAAGTGACTGCCGGACCATCCGGCGGTCAAGTCTCAAACCGCGCGATTGGCGACCGGCGCGCGACCTCCTCCGTCTGCGACGAGCACGGTACCGGTGACGAACGATGCGTCCTCGCTCGCCAGGAACAGACAGCAGCCTGCGATTTCCGACGCATCGGCAATGCGGCGCAGACCGATGCGCTGGCGCAGGTTCTCGAATTCTTCCTCGCGCGTCGTGCCATTGGCACGGGCAATGTCATCCATCTCCATGTCGCTCATCGGAGTGCGCACCCAGCCGGGCGCGATGACATTGGCGCGGATGCCGTCGGCGCCATGCGCCACCGCGATCGAGCGCGTATAGGCGACGAGCGCTGCCTTGCTCGATGCGTAGCTGGTCATGCCCGGCCCACTGTTGAAGGCGGCGACCGAAGCGATGTTGACGATGGCTCCCCTGCGTCGGCGCAGCAGAGGCAGGGCGGCGCGGCAGACATTCATCGTACCGGTGACGTTGATCGCGAAGGTCTTTTCCCAGCCCTCGTCGGTGACGGTTTCCGGATAATCCGTGAGGATGATGCCGGCGGCGCTGACAAGGATGTCGAGGCTCTCGCCACAGGCCTCGATGGCGCGCGATACGTCGGTCTTTGCGGTGATGTCGCCGTGGACGACCTTCGCGCCGGCAGCCTTGCCGGCTGCGTCGAGGTCCGCGCCGCCGAGACCGAAGAGGATGAGGCTTGCGCCCTCGTCAGCGAAGCGCTCGGCAGTGGCGCGGCCCATGCCGGTGGCGGCGCCGGTAATGAGGGCGGTCTTGCCCTGAAGCCGGCCGGTCATGATTGCCCCCAGAGCGAATGGACGGCGTAGCCGGTCTCGGGGAGGGTCGAGCCGCCGTCGACAACGATGGTCTGGCCGGTCATGTATCGGGATTCCTCGGAGGCGAGGTAGAGCATGGCATAAGCGATGTCGTCGGGTTCGCCCATGCGGCCCATGGGGATTTCGGCGCCGAGGGTCGCCATCATCTCAGGCGTGCCCATCTTCCCGCGCCCGGGCTTGGCGATGAAGCCGGGTTCGACCCCGTTCACGGTGATGCCGGTGCGCGCCAGTTCGAGCGCCGCACCGCGGATAAAGGCGTTCACCCCCGCCTTGGCCGCAGAATAATGCGCCCCGCCGCCCATCGCGACCCGCGCCGAAACCGACGAGGTGACGAGGATGCGGCCCCAATTGTTGCGTTTCATGTGCACAATCGCGGCCTGCGCCAGCCAGATGCTGGCCTTGAGGTTGATATCGAGCGCGGCCTCGAGCTGATCCTCGGTCAGGTCCTCGATATCGGCCCAGGGGCAGCCACCGGCATTGTGGATGAGGATGTCGAGCCGGCCATGCCGCTCGGCGACGCCATCGACCAGTGCGCGCAGGCTTGCCCGGTCGGTGCCGGGAAATTGCGCGGCGCTGACATCGGGCATCGCAGCGGCGAGCGCCTCGGCATGTTCGAGCGTGCGATTGGCCGCAACGACCGTGGCACCGGCCTCGGCAAGACGGGTGACGATGGCGGCGCCGATCCCACGGCCGCCGCCAGTCACCAATGCCACCTTGCCGGTGAGGTCGAAGGCCATCAGACGATGCCTTCCTGCTTGAGGAGTTCGACGAACCGGCCGAAGACGGCGGTGTGGTGGTCGACGTCCGCCTCGGTCGTGGCCGGGCACATCAGGAACATGGTGTGGAACGGCGTCACCAGGATGCCCTCGTTCATGTAGAAGGCATGGAGCAGCGTTTCGAGGTCGCCGCGGCGCGTGGCGATGACGTCGGCACCGTTTCGCGGCGGGCGGGGGGTGAACATGATCTCGGCGCGCGCGCCGATCTGCGTCACATGCCAGGGCAGGTTGTTGGCCGAGATGACGGCGCGGGCACCCTCGGCGAGACGCCGGGCATTGGCAATCATCTTCTCGAAATTGGCTGGTGTGAGCACACTTTCGAGCACGGCCTTCATCGTCGCGATGGTGAGCGCATTGCCCGCCAACGTGCCGCCGATACCCAGATGCGCCGATTGGCGCTGGCGCGGGTTCACATAGGGCACGGCCGCCCAGATTTTTTCGGCCGTCTCCTGGCTGACCCCGAAAATGCCGGCCGGAATACCGCCCGCAATGGCCTTGCCGGCCACGAAGAAGTCGGGTTCGAGACCGTGGAGGCGCGTATAGCCGCCGGGGCCGGACGAGATCGTGTGGGTCTCGTCTATGATGAGGAGCGTGCCGATCTTGCGGGTTTCCTCGCGTACGAAATCAAGGAAGCCTTCGGCGACTGGAATCATGCCGAAATTGGTCATGACCGGCTCCATGAGCACCACGGCAACGTCGCGATCGGCAAGCGCGGCGCGCACGGCATCGAAATCGTTGAACTCGACGACCTTGGAGACGCGCGTGTGATCGACCCCGTTGGGATGGATCATGTTGCGCAGCGACACCTTGCCGTCGCGCAGCTCGACATGCGCCTCCTCGACGCCGCCATGGTAGCAGCCGGAAAAGACCAGCACCTTGTCCCGCCCGGTGACCATGCGCGAGAAACGGATGGCGCCGCGATTGGCGTCCGTGGCCGAAGTGGTGAGCGTCCAGTAGGGGAGGCCGAAGCGTCGGGCCAGTTCCTCGCCGACCCAGAGGCTTTCCTCGGTCGGAAGCATGGTCGTGGTGCCGCGCTGGAGCTGGCGGATCGCGGCCTCGGTGACGGCCTCGGGTGCGTGGCCGCACATGCCACCGGTGTCGCCCAGGCAGAAATCGACATAGGACTTGCCGTCGACATCGGTGAGGCGGGCACCCTTGGCTTCCTCGACATAGAGCGGGAAGCCGCCGGCCCAGCGGCGCATCCAGTGCGACGGGCCGCCATAGAGGAAGTGGCGCTTGCCGCGCTCCCAATTGGCGCGCGAGGCGGGGTGGCTATCGGCGAAGCGCTGCTGCTCGCGGTCGATCAGGTCGTCGATGGTGGCGGCATTGGAGGCGAGGGCGGTCACTTGAGGTCGATCCAGGCGGTCTTGAGGTCGGTATATTTGTCGAGGGCGTGAAGCGACTTGTCGCGGCCGAAACCGGACTGCTTGAAGCCGCCGAGCGGCACGGTGATGTCGGCGCCACCATAGGTGTTGACGTGTACGACCCCGGCATTGATGGCGCGCACCATGGTGTGGGCGGTCGCAAGGCTGGAAGTCCACACGGCAGAGGCGAGGCCGTAGACGGTGGAATTGGCAATGGCGATCGCCTCCTCCATCGTCTTGAAGCGGGTTACGGCCAGGACCGGCCCGAAGACCTCTTCGCGCGAAAGCGTCATGTCGGGCGTGACGCCTTCGACGATGGCCGGGGAGAGGTAGAAGCCGCCGGTTTCTTCGAGGAGGCGCTTGCCGCCGGTGCGGATGGTGCCGCCTTCGCGCTGCGCGGTTTCGAGGAAGGCGATGTCCTTGGCCAGTTGCTCGGCGCTGGAAATGGCCCCGATATCGCTTTCGAGGCTGAGCGGATTGCCCACCCTGTATTTCGTCGTCATCGCCGCGAGCTTTTCGAGGAAGGCGTCGTAGATGCCCTCTTGCACCAGGAGGCGCGAGCCAGCCACGCAGACCTGCCCGGAATTGCGGAAGATGCCGTTGGCGCTGACTTTGACCGCCTTGTCGAGGTCGGAAACGTCATCGAAGACGATGTTCGGCGACTTGCCGCCCAGTTCGAGAAAGACGCGCTTGAGGTTGGACTGCGCCGAGTATTCGAGCAGCTTGCGGCCGACCGGCCCCGAGCCCGTGAAGGCCAGCGCGTCGAGATCCATGTGCAGCGCCAGCGCCTTGCCGGCGACCGAGCCGCGCCCCGTTACGACGTTGAAAACGCCTTCGGGCATGCCTGCTTCGAGCGCCAGTTCGGCGATGCGCAGCAGGGTGAGCGAGGCGATTTCGGCGGGCTTGAGCACCATTGTATTGCCGGCGGCGAGGGCAGGGGCGACCTTCCACGAGCCGATCATCAGCGGAAAATTCCACGGCACGATGGCGCCGACGACGCCCAGCGGCTCGCGATGGACAAGGGCCAGCACGTCCTGGCTTGTCGGCGCGATCTCGTCATAGACCTTGTCGACCGCCTCCGCGTAGTAGCGGAAGGTGCCTGCGGCCGAGAGCGGCTCGGCCTTGAGCGCCATGGAAATCTCGGTGCCGTTGTCGCGCACACCGAGCACGGCGAGTTCGAGCGCATGTTTCTCGATGAGCTCGGCCAGCTTGAGCAACACCTTCTTGCGGAAGCCTGGGCCGGCGCGATGCCAGGCCGGGAAGGCGGCACGCGCGGCAGCGACGGCACGGTCGACATCGGCGACGCTACCCTCTGCGATGCTGGTGAAGACCCTGCCGTCTATAGGGCTCACGACATCGAACACCGCCTCGCCCGCGAGGCGCTTGCCGCCGATGACGTGACCCTGCGGAGCGATGGATTGCGCCGCCAGCCGGTCGATTGCGCCCTGTTCGAGCATTGCCGTCTCCTCCCTCGCAGACTGCTTGCGAGGCTCTGCCTATAGGTTCATTATCCGAACCATGATTTCATAAACAGACTTGCAAACATCCTGACGTGGTGTCAATGTATTTCACACGTTAAGTAATGATGCGAGCCGAAACATCGTTGGTTGACGCGGCCCGAACCCCAGGCTGGGCGGGCATCAAGGGAGAGAATATGAGCACTGTCGGCAAGGCAATCACCCTGCTCGAGGCTTTCGAAGTCCAGCGGCCGGAGCTGGGTCTGACCGAACTCGCCAAGATCGTCGGCTTCGACAAGGCCACCACGCGGCGCCTGCTGCTCTCGCTCGCCGCGGGTGGGCTGATCGAGCAGGACGAGAGCTCCCGGCTCTACCGGCTGGGCCCGGCAACAGTGCGTTTCGCCCGGATCCGCGAGGCGCATTTCCCGTTCCTCGAAAGCGCGCGCTCCTTCGTCGTGGCGTTGGCCGAGGAAACCGGGGAGACCGCGCATCTTTCCGAATTCGATGCCGATTTCCTTACCTCCACCTATGTCGAGGAATCGGCTCAGCCCAATCGCATCAGCGTCTCCATCGGCGACCGCTTCCCGCTCCACGCCACGGCCTCTGGTATTGCCTATCTGGCGTTCACCAAGCCGGACTACGCGCGCACCTACCTCGCCCGCAAGCTCGACAAACATAGCCCCTTTACCGTCACCGACCCCGAAAAGCTCTTCGCCATGCTCGATGAAACGCGCGAGCGCGGCTACTCGATCAGCGACCAGGGCAGGGCCGAAGGCGTCTTCAGCGTCGGTGCGGCGGTGGTCGATCGCGAGGGCTATGCCATCGGCGCGCTCTCGGTTGCGAGCCCGCTCGCCAGGGTGAGCGGGGAGACAGCGCAGAGGCATGGCGAGGCCGTGCTGGTCGCGGCCCAGAAGATTTCGGCTCGCCTCAACGGGCGCAGCGTCCCATTCGCTTCCCGAAGCGCAGTCAAAGACAAAGTGGCATGAGCACTCCGAGAATCCTGGTCATCGGCACTGGCGACACCAAGGCCGACGAACTTCGCTTCATCGAGAACTGCATCCGCCAGGCCGGCGGGCAGCCCATCTCGATGGATGTGAGCGTGTTGGGCGAGCCGCTTTACAAGCCCGACTACGACAAGCACACAGTGCTCGCTGCCGCCGGCCACCACCTCGACAAGGCCATAGCGGGTGGCGACGAAATGTCGGCCATGACCTACATGGCCGAGGGCGCTGCCGCCCTGACGCGCCAGCTGCATGCCGAAGGCAAGATCGACGCCTTCATCGCGCTTGGCGGCACGATGGGTACGGACCTCGCCCTCGACGTAGCGCTGGCGCTGCCGCTCGGCGTGCCGAAATTCGTGGTTTCGACCATCGCCTATTCCCACCTGCTGCCGCCCGACCGCATCGCGACGGATCTGATGATGATCCTCTGGGCCGGCGGGCTCTATGGGCTCAACAGCATCTGCAAGGCCGTGCTGTCCCAGGCTGCGGGCGCCGTGGTTGGCGCGGCGAAAGCCGTGGTGGTGCCTGCCAAGGCCAGGCCCGTGATCGGCATGAGCTCGCTCGGCAAGTCGTGTCTCGCCTATATGGTCGACCTCAAGCCGGAGCTCGAAAAGCGCGGCTACGAGCTGGTGGTGTTCCACACGACCGGCATGGGCGGACGCGCCCTCGAAGCGCTGGCGGCGCAGAAGGGTTTTGTCGCCGTCATGGACTTTTCGCTCCAGGAGCTGGCCAATTTCCACAATGGCTCGGTGGTCAATTCCGGGCCGGATCGGCTGGAAAACGCCGGCATTGCCGGCATTCCCCAGATCGTCGCGCCGGGCGCCATCGACATGATCGACATGCCGGCCTGGCAAACCCCGCCCAGCCACCTCCAGGCGCGTACCTACTACGCCCATAACCGCCTCATAGGCATGGTGACCGCCGACGAGGAAACCCGCCGCGAAGTGGCGCGAAAGATCGGCGCGAAACTCTCGACCGCGACGGCGCCCGTGGCCTTCATCCTGCCGACGCGCGGCATCGAGCAGTGGGACCAGAAGGGCGAACCCTTCTACGATCCTGCGGGGCTGGCCGCCTTTGTCGATGAGATGGGCAGGAGCGTTGCCGCGCCCGCCGAACTCCACGCCATCGACGCGCATATCAACGATCGTGCCTTCGTCGAAACCGCGCTCGCCATTCTCGATCGCTGGGTGGCCGCAGGCATCGTGCCGGCCGGTCGCCCCGACGCGACGGAGGCAGCATGAGCGCGCTGGGCGTCAAGGCACTGGTCCTCGATTTCGGCGGCGTCGTTTCCAAGACCCTGTTCGAAACCCACGCGCTGACCGAGGAGGCCCTGGGCCTGCCCAGGGGCGCGCTGACCTGGCGGGGGCCCTTCGATCCCTCGACCGATCCCCTCTGGCAGAAGATGCAGCGCGACGAGATTTCCGAGCGCGACTACTGGCATGCCCGCACTCGTGAAGTCGGCCATCTGGTCAACGAGGACTGGTCGGACATGCAGACCTTCGTCAAGCGTGCCCGCGGCGCCGACCCCGATGCCGTGATCCGCCCCGAAGCGCGCAAGGCGATCGGGCAGGTGCATGTAGCCGGCTACAAGCTCGCCGTGCTCTCGAACGAACTCGATCTCTTCTACGGAGCGGAATTCCGCACCAAACTGCCCCTGCTCAAGCCGTTCGCGACCATAGTCGACGCCACCTATACCGGCATCCTCAAGCCCGACCCGCGCGCCTACCAGCAGGTAGCCGACGAGCTGCGCCTGCCGCTCGAGGCTTGCGTCTTCGTGGATGACCAGTTGCGCAACATCGCCGGGGCCCGACGGGCCGGCATGAAGACCGTGCATTTCGATGTGACAAACCCCGCCAAGTCCTATGACGAGGCGCTCGCCTATTTCGGCCTTTGAAGAAAGCGATCCCCATGCGCGACGACAATTTCCTCGTGGAGCAGAACGCCCGCAGCATCTGGCACCCGATGGCTCACCCGGCCGACATGCGCGCCAACCCGCCGCGCATCATCGCCAAAGGCGAGGGGACGCATGTGACCGATATCGAGGGCCGTACGGTGCTCGATGCCGTAGCCGGCCTCTGGAACGTCAATCTCGGCTATAGCTGCGACCCCATCAAGCAGGCCATTGCCCGGCAGCTCGACGTGCTGCCCTATTATTCCGGCTTCCGCGGCACCTCGACCCCGACTTCGATCGAGTTGGCTTATGAGGTGACGCAGTTCTTCGCGCCCGAAGGCATGGCGCGCGCCTTCTTCACTTCCGGCGGCTCGGACTCGGTCGAGACCGCGCTGCGCCTGGCACGGCAATACTGGAAAGTGCGTGGGCAGGCCGACAAGACCAAGTTCCTCGCGCTCAAGAAAGGCTATCACGGCACCCATTTCGGCGGCGCCTCGGCGAACGGCAACGCCAATTTTCGGCGCAATTACGAGCCGTTGATGCCCGGCTTCTTCCACGTGCCGGCGCCCTGGACCTATCGCAATCCCTTCAACGAGAGCGACCCGGCCAAGCTAGCCCAGCTCGTCGGGGCCGCCATCGAGGACGAGATCGCCTTCCAGGGCGCAGATACCATTGCCGCCTTCATCATGGAGCCGGTTCTGGGCGCCGGGGGCGTGATCGTGCCGCATGAGACATTCATGCCGCTGGTCCGCAAGATCTGCGACAAGCACGACATCCTGCTCATCGCCGACGAGGTGGTGACCGGTTTCGGCCGCGCCGGCGCGTGGTCGGGTTCGCGCCTCTGGGGCGTGCAGCCGGACATGATGTGCATCGCCAAGGCCATCACCTCGGGCTATTTCCCGCTCGGCGCCACGCTCATTGGCACCAAGGTCGCCGAGGCCTTCGAGGCCGACAAGACCACTTTCGGCAATATCGGCACGGGCTACACCTATTCCGGGCACCCGGTCGGCTGCGCTGCGGGCATCGCGGCCCTCGCCGAAACGCGCCGGCTCAATCTTGCCGAGAACGCCCGGCTGCGTGGAGAGGAATTGCTAGCCGGTCTCAAGCGGCTCCAGGACAAGCACCAGGTCGTCGGCGATGTGCGCGGCAAGGGCCTGATGGTGGCGCTGGAGCTGGTTTCCGACCGCGCGACCAAGAAGGCTGCGGACAAGAAGCTGATGGGGCAGGTGGCCGATACCGCCTTTGCCCAAGGCATCATGATCCGCATTTCCGGACCGAATATCATCCTGTCGCCGCCGCTCATCCTCAAGGCCGAAGAGGTCGATACGATCCTCGGTGCGCTCGATGTCGCGCTGGGCAGTGTTTAACTTGATTATTGTAATCATGTTAGTCTAAGCCTGTCCCCGTACAGAATGGGGAAGAGAATAGATGTCCGAAGCCAAATCCGTGCTGCAACCGGTGGATGCGCAGGCGATCAGGCTCGCCAAGACGCTGCTGCGCGCCTCGGGCTACGGCGCGCTGGCGGCGCTGGAACCGGCAACCGGCGCGCCTTTGGTGAGCCGTGTCGGCGTTTCGACCGATATCGACGGCACCCCGGTGATCCTCATTTCGGGCCTGGCCGCGCATAGCGCTGCGCTGCGCAACGATCCGCGCTGCGCCCTCCTGCTGGGTGAACCGGGCAAGGGCGATCCGCTGGCTCACGCCCGCATCAGCATCGATTGCCGGGCAGTGGAGATTGCTCGCGACAGCGAGGAGCATAAACGCCTCGAGGGTCGGTACCTGCGGCACCAGCCGAAAGCCGCGCTTTATGTCGGTCTCGGCGATTTCCGCTTCTTCCGCCTCGCGGTACAGAAGGCGAGCCTCAACGGCGGCTTCGGTCGTGCCTACGCGATGAAAGCCGAGGAGGTCCTGACGCTCTCGCCGGCCAATGCCGACATTGCGGCGGCCGAGGCCAATGCCATCGAGCACATGAACGAAGATCATTTCGACGCAGTCGAACTCTACGCGCGCTATTTCGCCAAGGCCGAGGGCGGCCGATGGACGCTGGTCGGGATCGATGCGGATGGCTTCGATATCGCCAGCGGGGATGTGGTGGAGCGTGTGTTCTTCCCGGAGCCGCTGAAATCGTCGGGCCAGATCCGTGAGGAACTGGTGGCGATGGTCCGCGAGGCGCGGAAGGGATTGGGGACGTGAGGTCCGAGGGAACCGGCTTCTAGTTCTTCACGCCGCTTGTGGCCTCCCCGGCGAAGGCCAGGCCCGGAGGATCGTTCCAAACACTCGGAACCCTCCGCACCCGCTCCGCCGAGGACGCGAACTTGAGCCCCTAGTCGTTGGCCCCAGGGCCACCGCGGGTCGACTCGAACAGGAACCACACGCGGCGTTCGGTTTCGTCGATCCAGACTTCGAGAAGGCTGGTTGTGGCGACGTCGCCGTAGCTGGAGGCCGTGTCGTGCACCTCGCGCAGGATCGTCACCAGCCGCTGGTTGTCGTCGCGCAGCTCGGCCAGCATATCCTGCGGATCGACGTAGTCGGCGTCGTTGTCGGCCAGGCGCTGGTGGCGCGAGATATCTCCGATCGAATGCAGGGCCAGCCCGCCGATCTTGCGGGCGCGCTCGGCGATCGGGTCGGTCATGGCGAAGATCTGTTCGCCCTGCTCGTCCAGGAGCAGGTGGTAGTCACGGAAGTGGTGCCCGCTCACATGCCAGTGAAAATTCTTGGTCTTGAGATAGAGCGCGAAAACGTCTGCGAGCAGGCCCCGAAGCGCGGCCGAGATGTCGCGCGTCGCATCGGCCTTGAGGTCGGTGGGGGTTGCCAGTCGTGCACGGCGGGCCTTTTCGGCCGCATTGGTACGTTCGCTCATCGTTATCAGTCCTCCTGAAAGCAAGCAGGCAAAGGCGGCCGTGCCAAGGGCACGACCGCTACATTTCCCTAACGCCTCAAGAGGATAAAGGTTGCCGGTCTACCAGTGATGACGGCGGCGGCTGCGCAGGTGGCGGATGATTGGCGCCGACGCGATGATGAGGCCGATCACGATAAGCAGCGCCAGGCCGATGGCGCCATAACCGATCTGCATGTCCCGGCTCCTTACTGTGTAAAGAGCTTGGGTAGGCCAATATGGTAAACGGATGGATAACGCCGTGCCCATCAGGCCGCGGCGTCGCCCGCATCGCCCAGGTAGAGATGGTGGAGCCGGGCGGGATCCTTGGCTAGTTCGCTACACCCGCCCTCATGCACCATCTGCCCGCGCCGCAGCACATAGGCGCGGTTGCCGATGGCCAGGGCAAGCGCGGCGAACTGTTCGACCAGCACCACGGCGACCCCGGTATCGGCGAGCTTGCGCACCGCGCCCATCAGGCGGCTGACAACCACCGGCGCAAGGCCGGCCGACATCTCGTCGATCATCACCACCTTGGGTCGCCCGACCAGCGCGCGGGCGATCACCAGCATTTGCTGCTCGCCGCCCGACAGCATGCCGGACTTGATGGTCCGCCGCTGCAGCAGCTCGGGAAAGAGCGCATAGGCTTCCTCCAGCCGGGCCTCCGGGTGAAGGGCGACCTGGAGGTTTTCCTCGGTGGTCATCTCGGTGAAGACCGCGCGACCCTGCTCGACATGGGCAAGCCCGGCGCGGGCCTTGAAGCCGGCATTGGCCTTGGTGACGTTGGCGCCGTCGAGCGTGACCGAGCCGCCGGCGGTCGGGATCACGCCGGATATGCCTTCGAGGAGCGTCGTCTTGCCGGCGCCGTTCGAGCCCAGCAGCACACTGATCTCGCCGGGCAGGGCGACCAGATCGACGCCCCGGACGACCGGCACGCCCGCCCGGTTGACGACGAGGCCTTTGATTTCGAGCGCGCTCATGCTGCGGCCTCCTCAACTTCGATGCCCATATAGGCCTTCTGCACCACCGGCAGGGCGAGCACCGTCTGCGGATCGCCGGTGGCGATCACCTGGCCGAAATCGAGCACGGTAATGCTCGAACAGGCGCGGCGGACGAGGTCCATGTCGTGCTCGATGAGCAGCACTGCCGAGCCGAATTTCTGCGGGATTTCAGCGATCCGCTCGCCCAGCTTGAGCGCCTCGGCATAGGACTGGCCGGCCGCCGGCTCATCGAGGAGGATAACGGGCGGGCGTGCCGCGACGACTCCCGCAACGTCAAGCAGGCGCCGCGTCCCCGCATCGACCGTGGCGATCAGCGTCTCGGGCGTCGGGCAATCCAGCCATTGGAGCACGGCAGTGAGCTCCTCATCGCCGATATTGCCGGCGGCGAGGCGGACATATTCGCCTACGCGCAGCTCTGGCGCGATGCGGGTCGTCTGCCAGGTACGGCGAATGCCGATCTGCGCGCGCCGGGTTGCCGAGAGCGCATCGACTGCCTGCCCGTCGAGTAGGACCGAGCCTTCATAGCGCGGCAGGAAGCCGGCAATGGCATCGACCATGGTCGACTTGCCCGCGCCATTGGGACCGATAAGGCCGACCACGGTGCGCGCGGGCACGGCGAGGCTGATGTTCTTGAGCGCCACGACATTACCATAGCGCACGGTGAGCCCCTTGACCTCGAGAGCGGTGCCGTCCGCATGCTGTGCGGGCGAGGGCAGGGGGCCGGCAGCGCGGGCAGCGCCGCTCTTGCGCTTGGGCATGAGCTTGCGACCGAGCCGTGCCCAGGTCTCGCTGATGGTTTCGCCGGTCGAGAGGGCCTGCACGGCGCCCAGGGCAAAGAACACGGCGCCCACGTCCTGCGGCAGGTTGAGACGGCGCAACAGTTCGGGGAAGAGCGTGATCAACACGCCGCCCAGGATTGCGCCGAGCGTGAAATGCGCGCCCACCATCGTCGCCACCGCAAAGAGCGAAAGCGATTGCATCATGTTGAAATTTTCCGACACCAGCGTGCCGAGATAGCCGGCCAGCAGGCCGCCCGAAATTCCGGCGATGAAGGCGCTGATGGCGAAGGCCGAGAGCTTTGCCCGCGGGACGCTGATCGCATTGGCCGCCGCCGCGCGCTCGGAATGTCGTACGGCCAGCCAGGAGGCGCCCAGCCGCGAGCGGTTGAGGAATTCGAGGCCAACGGCGATCACGCCATAAACCAGCACCACGAAGATGAAAAAGCCCCGGTCGCTCTCGAAGAACATCGGGCGCGGCACCTGTGTGAAGGTGGTCTGGCCGGGGAAGGTGATGGTGGCGAGCACCGTATCGAACGCGGCAGCGAAGCCGAGCGTGACGATGGCGAGGTTGATGCCGCGCAACCGAAGCGCCGGCAAACCTATCGCGATGCCGACCGGCACCGCGGCCAGCCCGCCGATGACGATCCAGACCGGCAGCCCGCCCGGAAAGCCCGAAACGTTGAGATAGCCTGTGACCCAGGCGCCGACGCCGGCGAACGACATCTGGCAGAGCGAGATCATGCCCGTGCGGCCGGCAACGAGCCCGAGGCTTTGCAGCGCGATGCCGACGATGAAGACGGCGGTGATGAGGAATACCCAGTAATTGGGCAGGAGCGCATAGACCAGCACGCCGATGACGGCGACCGAGAGCGCGGTGTTGAGGGCGGCGCGAAGGCTAGCGTGCTTCATCCCAGCGGGCTCCACGTTGGGACCAGAGGAGCACCGCCAGGATCACCAGGAACGGAACGGTGCTTCGGTATTGACTGAAGGCGTCGAGACCCGAAACCAGGCCCTCGACGATGCCGATCATGAGCCCGCCCAGCAGCGCCGCGCGAAAGCTCCTGAACGCGCCGATAAGGGCGGCCGCAAGCGCCGGAACGACGAGCAGGCTCAGCGACATGAAATCGGGCGAGCGCAGCGGAGCGATGATCATGAGCGCGAACGAGGTGACGGCGCCCATCACCGCCCAGACGCCGAGCGCGAGGAGACGCACGCGGATGCCAATGAGCTCGGCCGCCATCGGACGCTCGGAGAGCGCGCGAAGCTGGAGGCCGGTGCGGGTGCGGGCGAGGAAGAGTTCGGCGAGCACGGTGAAGACGACCGCAAGCACGACGGTCAGCACCGCCGCATTGGTCACCTCGACGCCCGCAAGCCGGAAGGCCGAGCCAGGAACCAGGTCCGGAAAGGCATGCGGATGCTGCCCACCCGTGAGGCGCAGGCCTACTGCGACTATGCCGACGAGCAGGGCGGCGGTGACCGCGGCCTTGGTCGAGGCATTGGCGCCGGCGAACCAGGTGGTCATGACGAGGCCGATGATGAGCGCGGTCAGCGCGCCGGCGAGAATGCCGGCAATGGCGCCCGGCAAGACGGGCACGCCGTGCTCATAGAGCGCGACCATGACGAAGGTGCCGGTTGCGCCGATGGCGGCGCCGGTGAAATTGACGACCGCCACCAACCGGTAGGTGAAGATCGCGCAGACCCCGAGGATCGCATAGGCGCCCCCCGCGGAAAGCCCGGCCACGGCCGGAGTGAAGAAGGAATTCATGGGCTTGATCCGGGGCGTTCCGGGCGGCCTCCTGGCCGCCCGGTAATCAGGTTGCCGCTCAGTTGGCAGCGGGGAGCACGAACCAGTCCGGCGTCTTGACCGTCCACACGCCATCCTGCAACTGCATGACCTTGGTGGCCTGCATGGAGGCATGCTTGGGCGCGTCGCCGAAGACATAGGCCGAACCGGCAATATCGTATTTCATCGGCTTGCCCGCCTTGAGCGCGGCGGTGACGGCTTCGCGGGTGACCGGGCCATCGATGCCGGCGATCACGTCCGAGACGACCTTGGCAGCCAGGTATCCGCCCTGCGAGAAGGCGGTCTTGGCAAGGCCAGCCTTGTCCATGGTCGCGATCCAGTCGGCATTGGCCGGGCTCGAAGCCTCGGTATAGGGCTCCCATTCGGTGCCGACATAGATTGGCTGCTTGGAGGCGGCGAGCGCCTTGGCCACGCCCTCGGTATAGCCCGGGGCGAGGAACAGCCAGTCGATGCCCTCGACCTTCTGTGCGTCGGCGGTATTGACCCACTGTACGACGCCTGGCTCGACCTGGTTGGTGAGCACGGCATCGCAACCGGCATCACGCGCCTTGATGACGTAGGGCGTCAGGTCGCCCTGCGCGGGCAGCGTAAGGTCCATCAGGTGAATCTGCTTGCCGTTCATCTGCTCCCAGGCGCGGATGGCGCCGGTATAGGCTTCCTGCGTACCGCCGAGGATGAGGAAGAAGGCGCAGACCTTCTCGTCCTTGAGTTCCTTGGTGGCGTAGTCGAGCATGGCCGTGGTCAGCGTGAAGGGACCGACATTGACCGGCGAAACGCTGGGCGCGTTGAAGCACAGCGCATCCACGCCCACGCCCTGCACGGCCAGGACGCCCGAGCGATCGTAGGTAGCCGCGTTCACGGCGCAATCGAGAAGGCTGGCGCCACCGGCCATCACCACCACGCCCTTGTTGTCGATGAGGTCGCGCGCCGATTGCGCCGCTACCTGGGGGTCACCCTTGTCGTCGGCGATCGTGTATTCGACCTTGCAGCCATTGATGCCACCGGCGGCATTGAGCTGTTCGAATACCGCCGCGGCGGCCTTGGGGGCATCGGAGAAGTCAACGACGCCGGTAACGGTCGAAACCGCCCCGATCTGGATCGGACCGCCATCGCAGGTCGGGCCGGCGGCAGCCGCCGAGCCGGTCATGGCTGCCAGGCCAAGGCAGGTCGAACCGGCCAGTACCGATAGTGTCAGTAGATGCTTCATGGGTTTCCCTTTCCCTCTTTCAGTGAGCGCGGCTTCTTCAGGCGGCCGCGCTTCTGATCCTTTGCGGGGCGAGACGGGCGAACTTCGAGAGAGTCCGCGCAATCATCTCGCGCTCCATGTTCCTGACGATGAAAACCAGCCGCGTGCGCCGATCGTCCGATGGCCAGGCCTCAAGCCCGCGCGGCGGGTGGAAGATGTGCTGCACGCCATGGATGACCACGGGGCGCTCCGGCTCCTCGGCGATATGGACGAGCCCCTTGACTCGCAGCAGGTCGGCGCCCTTGAGCGCGGCGAAATAGTCCAGCCATTGCCGGAAATCCGCCCACGCCACAGGCTCCTCGACGACGAAGGCGTAGGAGGCGATGTCGCTCGAATGGTGTGAATGGTGATGCCCGCAATGCGGATCGGCGCAGGCGTGATCGTGCTCGACGGCTTGGGCCGCCTCTTCCGCCCATTGGGTCCCGGAGGAAAGTCCGAGCATGTCGGCAAGCCGCACCTGCCCATCCACCACGGCGAGCCGTCGCGCCATGGGATTGATCGCGGCGACTGCGGCTTCGATTTCGTTCAGCGGCGCAAGATCGGTCTTGGTGACGACAATGAGGTCCGCCACCGCTGCCTGCTTGCGCGCTTCGGGGTGTCGCGTGAGCGTATCCGCGCCGTTGACGACGTCGACCGTCGTTACGACGCCGTCGATCCGGTAGCGCTGCGCGAGGTCGGGCTCGACCATCAGCGCATGGAGGATCGGGGCGGGATCGGCGAGCCCCGTGGTTTCGAGGATGACCCGTGTCACCGGCGGCAGACCCTCGGCGACGTGCCGCGCCTCGAGGGTCTTGAGCGTCTCGACCAGGTCGTCGCGCACCGTGCAGCAGACGCAGCCGTTGTCGAGCAGGGCCAGGCGCTCCCGGGTGACCTCCACCAGCAGGTGATCGAGGCCGATCTCGCCGAACTCGTTGATGATCGCCACGGTCCCGGCCAGGTCGGGCTCCGAGAGCAACCGATTGAGCAGCGTGGTCTTGCCGCTACCCAGGAAGCCGGTGAGGATCGTGACAGGGATCATCGCGAATACACCTCGCGGCCCTCGAAATAGGTGGTGAGCACCTGGGTGTCGGCAATGGCATCAGCCGGCACATCGAAGATGTTCTGGCTGAGCACGATGATATCGGCCGACTTGCCGACCGCTAGCGAGCCTATGTCCTTGTCGAGCCCGATCGCCTTGGCGGAATTGAGCGTGAAGACCTCGACGGCGGTCGCCAGGTCCAGCGCCTGCTCGGCCCAGAGCGACACACCCGGGAAGGCGCCCGAAGGGTTCTGGCGCGTGACGAGGCCTTCAATGCCCGACCACGGATCCGGGTTCGGGATCACCGGCCAGTCCGAACCGCCCGCGAGCAGGGCGCCTGCCTTCAACAGGTCCGCATTGGGCCAGAAGCGCTCGGCGCGATCGGTGCCCATCGCTTCCTTGTGCCCTTCGAGGAACGTCGTCGGAAACCAGATCATCGGCGAGAGATCGGCGGCGACGCCGAGTTCGGCGAAACGGGCGATATCGCCCGGCGCGATATAGCTGGCATGGGCGATGTGGTGGATGAGCTTGGTCGGGCCGTTGAAGCTGCGCACCACGTCGATCGCATCGAGCGCCTGCGTCACGGCGGCATCGCCCGCGCAGTGGATCTTGACCGAAAGGTTCTGGGCCTCGCACTTGCCCAGCCAGCGGATAAGCTCGGGATAGGTCACCATGGTCGCGCCGCGGAAGCAGCAGCCATGGATCGGGTCTTCGAGATACGCATCGTGAAATGCCGCGGTCTTCGCGCCCGGCACGCCATCGAGGAAGATCTTTACATAATCCGGCCGCACGTGCGTCGAGCGATAGTTTTCGCGCAGGGCAAACAGTTCGTCGCCGGCAATGCCGAACATGAAGTTCGGCTCCATAGCCGGCATGGCGCCAACCGCCCATGCGGTAAGCTCTCCGCGCTGGTCGAGGCTGTGAAGCGCCGACAGCGTCGATTGCATCGAGGCCGCTTCGAGAAAGGCTGTCACGCCGAAGGAATTGAGCGTCTTGATCGCCTGTGCCGCCGCCGCACGCCCCATTTCCTCGGTGAACTGTTCCGCTGCCACCCGCTCGACGATGCCGGCCGCGGATTCGATCATCATGCCGGTGAGCTTGCCGGTCCTCGGATCGCGTCCGAACGAGCCCATTTCCGGATCAGCCGAAGCCTCGTCGATCCCCGCGAGGCGCATGGCCTCTGAGTTCACCCAGCGATTGTGAGCCGTCTCGTCACGCAGGCAGACGGGATGCCCCAGCGCCGCCGCATCGAGCTGCGCGAGCGCCTCTGTGGTATTGAGTTCGGCAATGGCGTCCGCACCCCACTGCGCGCCCATGATCCACTGGCCCGGCGCTGCCTTCTCGGCTGCGGCGCGCACGAGCGCACAGATTTCCGCAACCGTCGCATCGCCGGAAAAGCGCAACTCGAAGAGGTCGGACGTGCCGCCCATCAGGACGTGGTTGTGCACGTCCACGATCCCCGGCATGGCCATCCGCCCGCCCAGGTCGATGATCCTGGCGCCCGGCTGCGCAGACCGAACGTCGCTCTCCGAACCGAGCGCCACGATGCGCCCATTGGCGATGCCGACGGCTTCCACCCAGGGGCGAGCGCGGTCGACCGTATAGAAACGCCCGTTCGTCAGGATCAGCTCGGCTGCCGCCATCGAATTCGCCCCTCCCTTGGTGGTTCAATAAATGAACCGCAAATCCAAATATAGATTGGGGCAGGCAGGGCAGGCTTGTCAATATAGTTCACGTGTTAAGTAACTGCGCAGCCCGAATATGGCGCTTATTCCTCGTTGGGGATTGCGGCGCGTAGCCCGCGCGAATACCGTCCGTGCAACGAAGCGCGGCCGAGCGCGTTCGCCTGATCTAGAGCAAGTCCTTGAGTTACCTGGGAGTCCCCGCTTCGTGACGTCCATGCAGGTGTTGTCGTTCGTAGTCATCGCGCTGATGATGATTGCGTTCGTATGGGGACGAATCCGCTACGACCTGGTGGCGGCCGGGGCCCTGGTCATCTCGGTAGCCGTCGGCATCGTGCCGGTCGGCGAGGCGTTTTCGGGCTTTTCGGACGATATCGTCATCATCGTCGCCAGCGCGCTGGTGGTGAGCGCGGCAGTTGCCCGCTCCGGCGTCATGGAGGTGGCCATCAACCGGGTCGCGCCCAACCTTTCGCGGCCGCGCTCGCAATTGATTCTGCTCGTCCTCACGGTCACGATACTCTCCGCCTTCATCAAGAATATCGGCGCGCTGGCCATCATGATGCCGATCGCGCTGCAGATGGCCACGCGCTCCGGCGTCCCGCCCTCCATGTTCCTGATGCCGATGTCGTTCGGCTCGCTTCTGGGCGGCCTGATGACCCAGATCGGCACCTCGCCCAACATCATCGTCTCTCGCCTGCGCGTCGAACTCACCGGCGAGAGCTTCACGATGTTCGATTTTACCCCCGTCGGCGCGCTGCTGGCGGTAGTGGGCGTGATCTTCCTCGTGCTCTGCTATCGCTTGTTGCCCGAGCGTCGGCGCGAGAACGCTTCCATTCAGGAGGCGGTGGCGATCAAGAACTACACCACCGAAGCCCGCGTCCCTGAAGGCTCGTCCTCGATCGACAAGACCGTCGGCGATCTCCAGAAGCTCGGCGGCGGTCGATTGATGGTGACGAGCCTCCTCGATACCAACGGTCGCCGCCGCACGCCCTTTCCCGACGCCGTGCTGCGCCAGGGCGATATCCTCATCCTCGAAGGCGAGCCAGAAGCGCTGGACAAGGCAGTCGCCCGCGGCGGCCTCACCCTTTCGCATAGCCGCCAGGAAAGCATCCAGGATGAGGCACGCACCGAAACGGTCGAGGCCGTGGTTGGCGTCAATTCGCGGCTCATCGGCAGCACGGCCAAGGAATTGCTGCTGTTCGACATGAGCGGGGTCAACCTGCTGGCGATCAGCCGCCGCGAAACCCGCTTCACTCAGCGTCTCGGCTCCATCCGCTTCGAGGATGGCGACGTGATCCTGCTGCGTGGCCCTGTCGGCACGCTGCCCGAACTGCTCCAGGAATGGGGCTGCCTGCCGCTCATCGAGCGCGGCCTGCGCCTCGGCAGCTTCCGCAACGGTATCGCCCCCATCGCCATCCTGCTCGCGGCGATGGCGGCAACGGCCGTAGGCGCGGTCACGGTGCCTGTGGCCTTCTTCACGGCGGCCCTGATGATGGTCATCACCGGCGCCCTGCCGCTGCGCGAAGTCTATTCGCGCCTCGATGCGTCGATCCTCGTGATGCTCGCCGCGCTCATCCCCGTCAGCCAGTCGCTGCAGACCACAGGTGCGACGGCGCTCATCGGCACATGGCTGTCCGGCGTCGCCTCGGTGCTGCCCCCCTATGGCGCTCTGGCGCTGATCCTCGTCGTGGCCATGGCGGTGACGCCTTTCCTCAACAACGCAGCGACCGTGCTGGTGATGGCGCCCATCGCCGCCACTTTTGCCGGTGGCCTCGGCCTGCGGCCGGAGCCGTTCCTGATGGCCGTGGCCATCGGGGCAGGGTGCGACTTCCTCACGCCCATCGGGCACCAGTGCAATACGCTGGTCATGGGTCCGGGCGGCTATCGCTTCGGCGACTATTGGCGGCTTGGCCTGCCGTTATCGATCCTCGTGGTGCTGACGGCCGTCCCGGCGCTGATGCTGGTCTGGCCGCCCTGATCAATAGCCGCTGGCGCCCTTGGCCGGCGCCGGCACGCTCTTGAACTTCGCCGCAAGCGCGCTCGTCGCCTGCGAGAAGAGCGTCACATCGGTGCCCACGGCCACGAAGCTCGCGCCAAGATCGAGATAACGCTGCGCCAGCGCGTTGTCGGCGGTGAGTATGCCGGCCGGCTTCCCCGCCTTGATGATGCGGGTCAGCCCATCTTCCACCACTGCCTGCACCTCCGGCGCTCCCGGCTTGCCAAGAAAGCCCATATCCGCCGCGAGGTCCGATGGCCCGATGAAGACGCCGTCCACGCCCTCGACCGCAGCAATAGCCTCGAGGTTCGCCATCGCCGCCCGGCTTTCGAGCTGCACCAGCAGGCATACCTGCTCGTTGGCTGTCGTCAGGTAGTCGGGAATGCGGTTGAAGGCCGAGGCGCGGGCCATGGCCGCGCCGACGCCGCGCACGCCCTTGGGCGGGTAGTTCATGGCACGCACCAGTTGCTGCGCCTGCTCGGCAGTCTCGACCATCGGCACGAGCACGGTCTGCGCCCCGATATCGAGAAGCTGCTTGATGATCCAGGTTTCCCCGATCGGCGCGCGCACCACGGGATGGGTCTTGTCACCGATGGCCTGCAACTGGGCTGCCATCACGGGCAGGGTGTTGGGCGCATGCTCGCCATCGACCACCACCCAATCGAAACCCGCCCCCGCGCACAGTTCGGCGGCATAGGCATTGGCCATGCCCAGCCACAGGCCGATCTGGCGGTCGCCATTGGCGATGGCGGCTTTGAACTTGTTAAGGGGAGCAGGCATATCGAAAATCCTCAGGCGAAATAGGCGCTGACCGTGCCGTAGGGGCCAAAATCGGCGACGATGGTGTCGCCGTGCCGGGCCTCGACCGGCCGGATAAATGAACCCGAAAGCACCACGTCACCGGCTGAAATGGAAGAGCCATACTGCGCCAGCCGGTTCGCCAGCCAGGCAATGCCCGCAGCCGGATGGTTGAGCACGCCCGCGCCCAGGCCCGTTTCCTCGATCTCGCCATTGCGCAGCAGGATCGCGCCGATCCAGCGCATGTCGGCATCGAGCGGACGCACCGGACGGCCGCCGGTGATGATGCCGGCATTGGCGGCATTGTCCGCGATGGTATCGAAGAAGGTCCGCAGCTTCTTGGTTTCCGGGTCCACGCGCTGGATGCGCGTATCGAGGATTTCTATGGCCGGGGTGATAAAGTCGGTGGCGTTGAGCACGTCGAAGATGTTGACGTCCGGCCCCTTGAGGTCCGACTTCATGACGAAGGCGATCTCGGCTTCCACGCGCGGCTGGATGAAGCGGTCGGCCGGAATGGTGGCGCTGTCCGGGAAGAACATGTCGTCGAGCAGGATGCCCGAATCCGGCACGTTGATGTTGAGCGCGTATTGCATCGCCTTGGACGTGAGCCCGATCTTCCAGCCCTTGGCCTTGCGCCCCGCGGCGATCTTGCGGCGCACGAGGGCTGCCTGCACGGCATAGGCGTCATCCATCGTCGCCTGCGGATAATCCAGGCTCAGGATGCGTACCTGCGTGCGGGTGCGTTCAGCCTCGAAAAGCCGCGCGGCGGCGTCTTCGACCTCTTGCGGCGTCATCATGCGGATACTCCTTCGTCGACCACGCCATTGCGCAGCGTGCCGATCCCTTCTGCCTCGACCTCGATCATGTCGCCCGGCTTGAGCCAGATCGGCGGGTCGAACCGTGCGCCGGCGCCGGTCGGCGTGCCGGTCACGATCACGTCGCCCGGCACGAGCGTGGTGAAGGTCGAGATGTAGTTGATGAGCTTGCGGAAGCCGAAGATCATGCGGCTGGTCCGATCGTCCTGGCGGATCTCGCCGTTGACGCGCGTGGTGAGCCGGATATCGGCGATCTGGTCTTCCGAGACATAGGGGACGAGCCACGGGCCGATCGAGCCGGTGCCGTCGAAATTCTTGCCCTGCGTCACGTTGAACTTGGCGTGCCGCACCCAGTCGCGCACGGTGCCTTCATCGCAAAGCGTCAGCGCCGCGACATGGTCGAGCGCGGCGGCCTCCGAAATGTGCCGTCCGCCTTTGCCGATCACCAGCACCACCTCGCCCTCGTAGTCGAGCTGTGGCGAGACCGTGGGGCGCGTCAGCGGCACGTCGTGCCCGACGAACGAGCGCGCAAAGCGCGGGAACAGCGAGGGATTGGAGGGCGCGGCCTGGCCGTCCTTGTATTCCTCGTTGCGGTCCGGGTAGTTGACCCCCACGCAGATGATCTTCTCGGGCGATGGCACAGGAATGGCATAGGTGAATTCGCCCTCGGCGAAGTCGGCCGGCTTGCCTGCCGCGCCGTCCACGAGCCGCCGCAGCACCCCGGCCTCGATCGCTTCGCGCAGACTCGGCCACTCGGTGCGCGTCAGGTCCACGAAGCCGGCATCGGTGATGGCGCCATACCGGGTCTTGCCGGCGGCCGTGACGGTGGCGAGGCGTCCGTATTTGCTCATTGTTCTTGTTCCTTAGGCCGCTATGCCGCCGAGGCAGACATATTTGATCTCGGTGAACTCCTCGATGCCGTACTTCGAGCCTTCCCGGCCCAGGCCCGAAGACTTGACGCCGCCGAACGGCGCTTCGGCGGTGGAGATGAGGCCGGTATTGACCCCAACCATGCCGTATTCGAGCGCCTCGGCCACGCGCCAGACACGGGCGAGATCGCGCGCGTAGAAATAGGAGGCGAGCCCGAATTCCGTGTCGTTGGCCTGCGCAATCACATCCGCTTCGTCCTTGAAGGCGAAAAGCGGGGCGAGGGGGCCGAACGTCTCCTCGCGGGCCACCGCCATCTCGGGCGTCACGCCGGTGAGGATCGTGGTCTCGAAGAACGTGCCGCCCAGTGCATGGCGCTTGCCGCCAAGGCTCACCTGCGCGCCCTTGCCCAACGCGTCGGCGATATGCTCCTCGACCTTGGCAACGGCCTTGTCGTCGATGAGGGGGCCGAGCACCACGCCATCATCGAGACCATTGCCGATCTTGAGCTTTGCCACGGCCGTCGCGAGCTTTTCGGCGAAGGCGTCATAGACGCCCTCCTGCACATAGATGCGGTTGGCGCAGACGCAGGTCTGGCCATTGTTGCGGAACTTGGCGATCAGCGCGCCTTCGACCGCCGCATCGAGATCGGCGTCATCGAAGACGATGAAGGGCGCATTGCCGCCCAGTTCCAGCCCGAGCCTCTTGATGGTCGGCGCGCTCTGCGCAAAGAGTTGTGCCCCGATCTCGGTCGAGCCGGTGAACGTGATCTTGCGGACGGTGGGGTTGGCCGTCATCTCCGCCCCGATCTCGGAAGCCGAGCCGGTGAGCACGCTGAAGAGCCCCGCCGGAATGCCCGCGCGTTCGGCCAGAACCGCCAGCGCAATGGCCGAAAACGGCGTCTGCGAAGCAGGCTTGAGCACCATGGCGCAACCCGCCGCCAGTGCCGGCCCCGCCTTGCGCGTGATCATCGCGTTGGGGAAGTTCCAGGGCGTGATGGCTCCGACCACGCCGATCGGCTGCTTGAGCACCATGATGCGCTTGTCGCGCTGATGGCCCGGAATAATGTCGCCATAGACCCGCCGGGCCTCCTCGGCGAACCATTCGATGAAGCTGGCGCCATAGGCGATCTCGCCCTTGGCTTCCGCCAGCGGCTTGCCCTGTTCCAGCGTCAGGATGAGCCCCAGGTCGTCCTGGTTGGCCATCATCAGCTCGAACCAGCGCCGCAGGATCACCGAGCGCTCCTTGGCAGTCCGCCCGGCCCATTCCACCTGCGCGACCCGCGCCGCCTCGATGGCCTCGCGCGTTTCAGCGGCGCCGAGCTTGGGCACGTTGCCGATCACCTCGCCGGTGGCGGGGTTGGTCACGGCGACGACAGCGGGCGCCCTGGCCTCGATCCAGCGGCCCGCGACATAGGCGGCCTGCCGGAGAAGCGTCGAATCCTTGAGTTTCATGCGGTCTTCTTCTCGATTGCGAGGGAACGGGCGATCTCGACAATAGTGTCGAACGCGACGTCGGCATCGGCCTCGGTCATGTCCGAATGGCCGGCCTGGAAGCGGATGACGAGCTTGCCCTCGAAAGTGCTCTGCGTGAGATAGATGCGTCCGTCATCGTTGATGGCGTTGACCAGCGCGAGATTGAGCGCATCGAGGTCGGCTGCGCCGCGCGGGGTATAGCGGAACGAGAACAGCGACAGCATCGGCTCGCTGGCGATCTCGAAATCCGGCTCCGCCTTGAGGCGCCGGGCCAGTTTCTCGGCCCATTTGACGTGATTGCGGATCATGGTGCGCAGACCCTCGAGCCCTTCCGCGCGCAGCACGAACCAGAGTTTCAGCGCCCGGAAACGGCGGCCGAGCTGCACCGACCATTCCGAGAAATTGACCACGCCGTCATGGCCGTGCGTCTTGAGATATTCCGGCTTGATGGCGAGGGTGCGCACCAGGTCTTCGGGATTGCGCACGAAATGCGCCGAGCAGTCGAACTGCACCGAGAGCCATTTATGCGGATTGAAGACGACCGAATCCGCCATCTCGATCCCGTCCCAGAAGTGTCGGAATTCCGGGCAGATCATCGCCGAACCGGCCCAGGCCGCATCGACATGGACATAAAGCCCGTGCCGCTTGGCGATCTCGCAGACCGCGCGGATATTGTCGGTGGAGCCCACGCTGGTCGAGCCCACACAGGCCACGATACCCGCCGGCAGGAAGCCGGCAGCCTTGTCGGCCACGATCGCTGCTTCAAGCGCCGCCGGGTCCATCGACTGCAGCGCGCCTACGGCCGGAATGCGGACGAGGTTTTCCTGCCCGATGCCCGAAATCCAGATCGCCCGGTCGATCGAGGTATGGACGAGACTGGAGCTATAGACCCGCAATTGCGGGTTGGCGGCGAGGCCCTTGGCATTGCCATGCCATTCGAGCGCGCGCTCGCGCATGGTCAACACCGCGGCCAGCGTCGAGGACGAGGCCGAATCCTGGATGACGCCGCCAAATCCCTGCGGCAGCCCGATCGCCTGGCGCAGCCAGTCGATCATGCGGATTTCGAGCTCCGTCGCCGCCGGCGAGGTCTGCCACAGCATACACTGCGCGCCCATTGCCGCCACCAGGTACTCGGCGATCACCGAGGGCGGCGCGGCGCTGGCGGGGAAATAGGCGAAGAACCGGGGATGCTGCCAATGCGTCATTCCCGGCACGATGAGATTTTCGAAATCGGCGAAGATCTTCTCCATCGGCTCGCCTTTTTCGGGCGGAACCGAGGGCAGGGCGTTGAGCACCTTGCCGGGCACCAGCGGCGCGCGCACCGGTCGCTCCCGGAGGCCTTCGCGATAATCCACGCCCCATTGCGCGGCCTTGGTGGACCAGGAGCGGAAATCGTCGTTGTTCATGAAAGCCTCCGGTTGCGGGGATCAGGGTGCGATGATGGGCTGGGCTGCCAGCTCCGGATCGCGCACCTTCGCATCGGCGAAGGAGCTCCCTTCCTCGAACCACGAGCGCGGCGCGGGAGCGCCCCACAGGGTCTGCCGCTGCGGGTCCTTGAGGTCCCAGCGGATCGGTTCGAGGTCCGGGTCCACCGTCTGGTAGTCCGAGCAATAGATCTCGATGCGGTGATTATCCGGGTCGCGGACGTAAAGGAAGAAGGCGTTGGAAATGCCGTGCCGCCCCGGCCCACGCTCGATATTGGCGACCCAGCCGGTCGTGGCCATGAGGTCGAGCAGGTCGATGATGTTGAGCGGGGTCGGCACCCAGAACGCGACGTGATGCAGGCGCGGGCCGCGGCCATTGGTGAAGGCGATATCGTGCACGCCGCCCTTGCGATGCGTCCACGCCGCCCACAGCCGCCCGCTCTCGGCGTCCTCGGTATATTCGGTTACCCGGAAGCCGATTTCGTTATAGAAAGCAACGGACTCGTCGACATTGGGCGAGAAGCAGTTGAAGTGGTCGATGCGGAGGGGCTTCACCCCTTTGTAGAGCGCGTATTTCTGGTGGATCGGCGGCAGGCGCTCCATCTTCGAATAGAATTCGAGAGGAATGCCGTGCGGGTCATGCGTGCGGAACGTGCGGCTCTGGTAGGGGCGCTCGACCCATTCCACCGGCAGGCCCTTGCCCTTGAAGAAATGCGCCGCCTTGTCGAGGTCCTCGTCGTCGAACACCTTGAAGCCCAGGTCGCGCGCTTCGGCGCGCTCGCACTTGCGCAGCACGATGCAATGGTGGCCGCGCTCCTCGAGCGCTCGCAGGTAGATCGTGTCCTTGGTCTCGTCAGTCACCTGCAGGCCGAGCGTATCGACATAGAAGGCGTGGGATTTGGCAAGATCGGTAACGGCCAGTTCCACGTGGCTGAGGCGCACGATGTTGAACGGCGGGTAGAGAACGGGTTTGGGTAGAGACATTTTTCCTCCTGTCGGCGCGTGGGCGCCGCGGCGACGTTGCTCCTCCCGCGGAGTGCCGCCTTGATCGAAATCAAAGGCCCGGGGCTTTTCAGCCCCCGAGCTTCTGGATATTTGCCGGCGCCGTGGCGAAGGCTATGTTCTTGGTTTCCATATAGAAATCGAACGACCAATCGCCGCCGTCGCGCCCGATGCCCGAATTCTTGACGCCGCCGAACGGCGTCGGCAGGTGGCGCACGTTTTCGGAGTTCACCCAGATCATGCCGGCCTGCAGCGCATCGGTGAAGCGGAAGGCGCGGGTCACGTCGGCCGTCCAGAGATAGCCGGTCAGGCCGTACTGTACGTCATTGGCGATCGCCAGGGCTTCCGCCTCGTCCTTGAAAGGAATGGCGCTGAGCACCGGCCCGAAAATCTCTTCCTGCGCGATGCGCATGTCGTTGCGCACATTGGTGAAGAGGGTAGGGGCGACATAGGGGCCACCACCCGGTCCGTCGATCTTGCGCCCACCGGCCGCCAGCGTCGCGCCTTCGGCAACGCCGATCTCGAAATACGAAAGCACCTTCTGCTCATGCACCGGATGCACCAGCGGCCCGATGACCGTCTGCGGATCGAGCGGGTGCCCGACCTTGATGCGGTTGGCGCGCTCGGCAACCTTGGCGGTGAAGGCGTCGTAGATCGACTCCTCGACCAGCAGGCGCGAGGACGACGTGCAGCGCTCGCCATTGAGCGAATAGATCATGAAGACGGCGGCATCGGCCGCGCGGTCGAGATCGGCGTCGGCGAAGACGATCACCGGGTTCTTGCCGCCCAGTTCGAAATGCACGCGCTTGAGCGTGTCGGCGCCCTGCTTCATGATCATCGAGCCCGTCCGGCTCTCGCCCACGAAGCCGATGGCCTTGATGTCCGGATGCTCGGTCAGTGCCTTGCCCGCATCTTCGCCCATGCCGTTGACGAGGTTCAGCACGCCCGGCGGCAACCCGGCTTCCTCGGCGATCTCGATGAGGAGCCGCGCGGTGAGCGGCGAGAACTCGGCCGGCTTGTGCACCACAGTGCAGCCTGCAGCCAGCGCAGGGGCGATCTTCCACGTCGAGAGCATGAACGGCGTGTTCCACGGCGTGATGATGCCCACCGGTCCGATAGGCGCGCGAGTGGTCATGTTGAGCTGGCCCGGCGCGCGCAGCACCTTGCCGTCACGCGCCTCGGGCGCGCGATCGGCGAAGAAGCGGAAGTTCTCCGCGCCGCGCAGCGCCGCCTTGGACATGAACTTGAGCGACTGCCCGGTATCCATGCATTCGACGAACGCGATCTCCTCGGCGCGGGCGACAATGAGGTCGGAAATCTTGTGCAGCAGCTTCTTGCGCGCCTCCCCCGGCAATGCGGCCCAGGCGGGAAATGCTTCCTTTGCGGCCTTCGCGGCGCGGTCGATATCGGCCGCCTTGCCCCGCGCCACCGTCGCCAGCGGCTTGAGATCGACCGACGAGATGCTCTCGAAGGTCGAGCCGTCGACCGAAGTCACGTCCTGGCCGCCGATGCGGTTGAGCACGCCATCGCGCTTGAAGCGGGCGAGGTAACCCTCGGCCTTTTTGAGGTTATCTTCGAAATCGGACATGGCAGTCGTACCGTTTACTTGCCGCGCAGGCGGGGGTGGATGGCATTCTTCTTCCAGCTCAGGTCCGGATGAATTTCCCGGATCTCGAGCGAAAGGGCGAAATGGGGGGTGTCAAAGAGCGGCGCGAGATAGTCGCCTACTGCCTTGAAGATCGCCTCGCCGGTTCGTCGCTTCTCTTCATTCGTCCGGCCCTGGCCGATACGGAAGGACATGTCGATGAAGCCGTTCTCGGGCAGAGCGTCGGCGATGCTGTAGGCCTCGGCCCGGAAAGCCCGCACGCGCACCGCCCCGACCTCGAAGAGCCCGGTCTCCAGCACTGTGCGCGAAATCAGCGCGCAAAGCGCCTGCATGTCGACGCGCTCGTCGAGATTGGCGGAATATTCGATCGAAAAATGCGGCATCGGCTCCCTCCGACTCTGCGGCCGGTTGAATGTACTTAACGTGTTAAATAAATTACGGTCCGTGTCAAGCCGTTTGCGCGACCCGTTTGCCATCGGCGGGAAAAACGGAATATAGCCGCTATTGGCAGAGCATGGCCTGCCATACCAGAGACTTGTCGGAGGCCGTCGTGCTGCCAAGAAATACCCGCAGATCGCTGCCCATGTCGCTGCTGCGCGCTCGCGAGGCGGTAATGCTCAACTTCCGACCCATGCTGGCCCGGCACGACGTCACCGAGCAGCAATGGCGCGTCCTGCGCGTCCTGGGGGAAAACAGCCCGCTCGATGCCACCGAGGTCGCCGAGCGCGCCTCGATCCTGGCGCCCAGCCTCACGCGCATCATCAAGGCGCTGGAAGATCGCAGCCTCATCACCCGCGGCAAGTTCGAGGACGACGGCCGCCGCGTGCAGCTCGCTATCGCCCCCGCCGGGATGACCATGATCGAGGAACTCGCCCCCGAGCGCCGCGCCATCTATCGCGAGATCGAACGCAAGTACGGGCCGGAAGAGCTCGAAAAGCTGCTCGACATGCTCGAAGCCCTCATCAAAAGCCAGGAATAGCCAGCTGCTCCGCCCGCATCCTGCGCTCATATACTTAACACGTGAAATAAGTTGACAGCGATCGGGAAACGCTGTCAGACTTTCCGAATGCACCAATGGTTCGAATAATGAACCGATCGGAGGAGGTGCATCACGGTTGAGCAGGAGGGAGCCTTGACCACAACAACTTCCGACGGCCAGGCCAATCAGCTGCGCAAGAACAGCCTTGGCGTTGCGGCCGTCACCTTTCTCGTCGTTTCCGCCGCTGCGCCGCTGACCGCGGTAGCCGGCGGCGTGCCGCTCAGCATGTTGCTGGGCAACGGGGCGGGCATCCCCGCCACCTTCATTCTCGTCACCGCGCTGCTGCTGCTCTTCGCGGTTGGCTATGTCGCCATGTCGCGCCACGTGCGCAATGCCGGCGCCTTCTACGCCTATACTACCCGCGGGCTAGGTGGCGTGGCCGGTGGCGCCGCGGCGATCATCGCCATCGTCAGCTATAATTGCATGCAGATCGGCGTCTTCGGCCTTTTCGGCGCTGCCACCTCCGGCCTTCTGGCCGGCTGGGGCATCAACCTGCCGTGGTGGGCCTGGTGCTATCTCGGCATCGCGCTGGTGGCCGTGCTGGGTTACCGCCGCGTCGATATCTCGGCCAAGGTCCTCACCGTCCTCGTGGTTCTCGAATACCTCGTGGTGCTGATCCTCGATTTCGCTATCATCGGGCAGGGCGGCGACAGCGGCCTCAGCCTCGCGCCGTTCACGCCGGCGCAGTTCTTCCAGGGCTCGCCCGCCATCGGCATCCTCTTCTGCTTCGCCGCCTTCATCGGCTTTGAAGCCACCACCATCTATTCCGAGGAAGCCCGCGAGCCGACCCGTACCGTGCCCCGCGCCACCTATATCTCGGTGCTGCTCATCGGCATCTTCTACATGTTCACGTCCTGGCTCATGGCCAATGGCGCGGGCGTGGACAAGCTCGTCGGCGAGATCGGTGCGCTCGAAGACCCGACCACCTTCCTTTTCACGCTCTCCGACCGTTATGTCGGCACCTGGCTGAGCCAGTTGATGAGCATTCTCTTCGTCACCAGCCTCTTTGCCGGCGTCACCGCCTTCCACAACGGCGTCGCCCGCTACATGTACGTCGCCGGCCGTGAAGGCCTCTTGCCCTCGGGGATCGGCGTCACGCACCGCCAGTTCCAGAGCCCGCACGTCGCCTCGATCGTCCAGACCGTCATCGCCGTCGCGGTGATAACGCTCTTCGCCGTCACCGGGCAGGACCCGGTGCTCAACCTCTTCTCCTGGCTCACCAATGTCGGCACGCTCGGCATCATCGTCTTGATGGCGGCGACGTCCTTTGCGGTCGTGGCCTTCTTTTCGCGCAATGCCGGGCTCGAGGCCAATCCGCTCAAGGCGTGGATCTTGCCGGTACTGTCCGGCCTGGCCTTCCTCGTCGTGATCTCGCAGATCGTCATCAACTTCGGCAACCTCTCGGGTGCCTCCGGCACCCTGGGCTGGTTCCTGCCTTCCATCGTGCTGATCGCTGCCGTGGTCGGCGCCGCTCTCGCTATCGGCCTGCGCTCGCGCAGTGCCGCGGCGTTCGAGGCGCTGGGCAGCGCTCGCTACTAGCGTCTCCTCCCTGGGGGCAAGCAGGGGCGGCGGTCTTCGGGCCGCCGCCTCACTTTCTGGTTGCTCTCGGCCGCCGCTTGGAGTACTTGGGCGCTGCTTCAATCTTCGCCGATTGAAGTTTTGACCCGGCCGGAGTTTCCACCTCCTGGCCGGGTCATTCATTTTGGGCGACTCGCCGCTTTCGCTATGCTCCTGCTGTCTGGCAGGAGGTTGAAAATGGCAGGCACCGGGGAATCCTGGCTTATCTGGGCGTTGTTGTCGGCCGCCTTCGCGGCGTTGACCGCGATCTTCGCCAAGGTTGGCATCGAAAACGTCAATTCCGATTTCGCCACCTTTATCCGCACCATCGTCATCCTGGTGGCGGCAGGCGGCATGGTCTTTGCCACAGGCAACTGGCAATCGCCCAGCACTGTCTCCAACAAGACCTGGCTGTTCCTGCTGCTCTCGGGCCTGGCGACGGCCGCGTCGTGGATCTGCTATTTCCGGGCGCTCAAGCTCGGGCCCGCGGGGCAGGTGGCGCCGATCGACAAGCTCAGCGTCGTGCTTGTCGCCGTCTTCGCCTTCAGCTTCCTCGGCGAGCGCTACTCGACCGTGAACTGGGTGGGAATTGCCCTGATCACGGCCGGTGCGGTGCTGGTCGCCGTCCCCTAGGGTCCGTACTCAATAAGTCCCGGCGCCCCAGGGCGCTTATCTCCCTATCCGAGAGATTCCAACGGAAGCGCCGTTCGTCTGCCGCGCCACAACCACTGAACTTCCCCGGCCGCAGAGCCGGGGCCCACGGATTGCTCCACTCGAGTGGAGGAGTGCAATAGGCCCCGGATCAAGTCCGGGGAAGTCCGGTGGGTGGGGCGGCCATCGCAACCTCATCTACCGGTGCAATTGAGTACGGACACTAGCCGCCGAAGCTGCCAAGCTGGGTCGGGACATGCACATAGGTGCGGTCGACATAGAGCAGAGCGTTGCCGTCCGGCCGATGGCGGACGCCCGTCACCCGCCCGATCATCACGTTATGCGTGCCCACATGGTGCACCATCTCGATCTCGCAATCGAAATTGACGATGGCGTCGGCCAGCGCCGGCGTGCCTGACGCCATCTTGAGCCATTGCGCCGCCGCATAGCGCTCCGTCATGTCCTGCGTCCCGCCGGCGAACTTGCCGGCCAGGTGCATGTGCTCGTGGGTAAGCACATTGACGCAGAACCGCTTGTTGGCGAGGAACAGGTCGCACTGCGCCGACCGTCCGTTCATGCAGACCAGCAGGGTCGGCGGCTCGTCCGACACCGAGCACATCGCTGTGGCGGTGAACCCACCACGGCCGGCGGAGCCGTCCGTGGTGATGATGTTGACGGGCGCGCAGACCCGCGCCATCGCGTTGCGGAATTCGGTCTTGGTAACGAGGTCGGGCATCTACCCCTCCTCTGGCGTCAGTTGCTCAGGGGCGGCAGCCAGGTGTCGCCGGTCCAGCCGTTCTCGTCGTAGTCACTCATGCAGGTATCGACGAGCTCTTCCATCTGCTTGAGCCGCCCGCCGCGCTCGGCGCCCTTGAGCACCTGCAGCCGCACCTCTTCAGGCGCACCGGCATAGTTGAGCTCGTAGAGCGCATGCCGTCCGCCGAACTCCGTGCCCGTCGCATCCCAGAGCAGCTTCATGATCTTGATGCGCTCGATATGGCTCATGTCGTTCGACCCGCGGACATATTGCGCCAGGTACCGGTTGATCTCCGGATTGTCGAAGTCCCGCGCCGATGACGGCAGGTAGATGAGCCCCGAGGCGATGACCTTGCGGATCGTCTCGATCACGCGCGGATAGGCTTCGGACATGAAGGTGCGATACGAAAGCGCTGCCTCGAGGTTCGGTAGCACCGCGCCATTGGCCCATGGCTGTGGATTGTAGGCCATGGCGTTCGAGAAGCTCCAGAACATGTGCCGGAGCGCAATAACCTCGCCAAGCGCCGCCTGGTTGCCGCGGAACGCATCGCCGCCGGTCGCGCGCAGCGCCTTGGCCAGGAGCCCCGCCAGGAAATCCAGCTTCACCGCAAAGCGCGTGCAGCCCTGGAAGCAATAGCCGTGCATGAACCCCGAGGCCGGGTGGAACGACAGGATTTTCGGCGCATCGCGCAGCACAAGCACGTCTTCCCAGGGGATGAAGACATTGTCGAGCACGAGGATGGCGTCGTTCTCATCGAACCGCGAGGAGAGCGGATAGTCGAACGGCTGCCCCACGCGATTGGCGGTCTCTTCATAGGAGACGCGGCAGAACATCTTGATGCCCGGCGCATTCATCGGAACGATGAACATCACCGAAAGCGACGGGTCTTCCGTCACCGTAGCCGAGCTCTGCGCCAGGAAATTGTAGTGCGTGAGCGCCGACGACGTCGCCACCACCTTCGCGCCCGACACATAGATGCCCGCATCGGTTTCCTTGGTGATGTGGACGAAAACGTCCTTCACCTGGTCGGCCGGCTTGTGACGGTCGATGGGCGGGTTGACGATGGCGTGGTTCATGAAAAGCACTGCTTCCTGGGCACGCTTGTGCCAGGCCTGCGCGTTCTCCTTGAACGGGCCGTACCAGTCGGCATTGGCGCCAAGCGTGTTCATCAGCGCCGCCTTGTAGTCGGCGGTGCGCCCCATCCAGCCATAGGACATGCGCGCCCATTCGGCGATCGCGCCCTGCTGCGCGACGAGCTCCGAACTCGACTTCGCCACGCGGAAATATTTATGCGTATAGCCGCCCGAGCCGGTATCGGTCGGCGTGGTCAGCGTCTCGCGCCGGTTCTGGTCGTGCAGCGCATCGTAGAGCCGCGCCAGCGAGCGGGCGGAATTGCGCATGGCCGGGTGGGCCGTGACGTCGGCAACGCGCTCGCCATTGATATAGACCTCGCGGTCGTCCCTCAGGCTGGCCAGATATTCGGCGCCGGTGAACGGGCGCGACTTGTCCGCGCGGAAATCTTCTGATCGCATCACGATCCTCCTCTTTGTCCTGAGAATAGGCGCGCCCGCTTCGTGACGGCATGGACAAAGGAGTAAAATCGCTGGTACTTTTTCCGGCGAAATGAAACAGGCCGATATTCCGGATTTCTTTGTCTACGGCGAACCCAGTCGCGCACTCGACGTGGGGTTTCTCCACGTTGAAACCGTAAGAGAAAGAAATAACATACATTTAGGCAAGGTTCTGCCGCACAAACACGCGCAGATGGGGCAGATCACCTTCTGGACCAGCGGCCGGGGTGTCTACCGCATCGAAGACCAGGTCTGGGACTTTTCGGCGCCGACTGCGAGCTTCGTCCCCAGCAATGTCGTCCATGGTTTCACCATCGAGCCGGGTACGGACGCGCTGGTCGTCTCCGTCGCCGACGGCATGCTCAAGCAACTGGCCGCCCAGACGAGCCTGGCGCTCGATGGCCCCGTCTTCGTCGGTGGCGAGCCGCAGTCGCAAGCCTGGACCGGACTTGCCGACACTCTCGCCATGATCGCGCGAGAATACCGCCAGGGTGTCCGCAACGACGACATCCTGACCAACCTCGTCGCTGTCTCGCTCTCCTACATCGCCCGCCTCAATGCCGACCGCCCGAGCATCGCCTCGTCTCCCGCGCTGGCGCTCGCTCTGGCATTCCGTCGCTCGGTCGACGAGCATTTCCGCGAGGGCTGGCCGATGGAAAAATATGTCGATCTTCTCGGCACCACCCCGCACCTGCTCGACAAGGCCTCCCGCCAGGTCCTCAAGATGCCGCCCAAGGAAGTGGTGCTCAGCCGGCGCCTGCTGGAAGCCAAGCGGCTCTTGCTTTTCACCATCCGTTCGGTGGAGGATATCGCGCTCGAGACCGGCTTCAGGGACCCGGCCTATTTCTCCCGCTTCTTCCGTCTGCGCGAAGGCGAAGCGCCCGCTGCCTGGCGGCGTCGCAACGGCTAGCGCGAATTATTGGACGGATTGCGAAGTCACGGGATTGTGGGCCAATCGCGCCCCGGTAACCTCCGCTATACTCCTGACTCTACTCGGTTAATGCAGGCTGCCGCCCAAGCGCTTGCGGCGACAATGCGGGTACTGGCTGAGCAAGGGAGCTGCTTCGATGACCTTTTCTTCCAATTTCTGGGAATTTCTCTGGCTGATCGTCTCCACGTTCTTCTTCATCGCCTACCTCGTGGTGCTGTTCCAGATTATCGTCGACCTGTTTCGCGATCGCTCGCTTGGCGGCTTCGCCAAGGCGATCTGGGTTATCTTCCTCATCGTCTTCCCGCTGATCACGGCGCTCGTCTACCTCATCGCACGCGGCGGTGGCATGGCCGACCGGCAGTCCCAGCAGGTCAACGAAGCGCGTGAGGAGGCGGACGCCTATATCAAGCGCGTCGCCGGCACTAACGCCGCCGACCAGATCGCCAGCGCCAAGGTCCTGCTCGACCAGGGCACGATCACCCAGGCCGAGTTCGAAAAGCTCAAGGCCAAGGCGCTCGCCTGATCGTCGCTACAAAGTCCTGACGTGCCGGGCTGGCGAACGCGGCCCGGCACGACTACCTTGAGGTGATGCGCCCGAACCCCGACACGCCTCCGCCGCCCCAATCGGGCATTGCCATCAAGACCGAAATCGTCGTCATCGGAGCCGGGCAGGCGGGCCTGTCCTCGGCCTATCACCTCAAGCGTCGCGGGCTCGATGTCGGGCGCGGTTTCATCGTCCTCGATCAGTCGCCCCAGGCGGGCGGCGCCTGGCAGTTCCGCTGGCCATCGCTAACCCTGAGCACGGTCAACCGCATCCACGATCTTCCCGGCATGTCCTTCGCCCAAACGGTGGGCGAGGGCGCCGACGAGGTCGAGGCGGCGATCGCCGTGCCCCGCTACTTCGCCGAATACGAGAAGGCTTTCGGCCTGGAAGTCCTCCGCCCCACCAAGGTGCTGGCCGTCTGCGAGCGCGCCGGCCGCCTGCGCGTCGAAACCGATCGTGGCCACTTCTCGGCGCGCGGTATCATCAATGCCACCGGCACCTGGGAAACGCCCTACATCCCCGACTATCCCGGCCGCGACCGCTTCAGGGGCCGCCAGCTTCACACGCGCGACTACCGCACCGCGGCCGAATTCGTCGGCCAGCATGTCGTCATCGTCGGCGGCGGCATATCGGCTATCCAGCTTCTCAACGAAATCTCGACGGTCACCTCCACCACCTGGGTCACCCGACGCGAGCCGATCTTCCGCGAAGGCGGCTTCACCGAGGAGGACGGCCGTGCCGCCGTAAAACTCGTTGAAGACCGCGTCCGCAACGGCCTGCCACCCAATTCCGTGGTTTCCGTCACCGGCCTGCGCAACACACCCGCCATCGAAGCCATGCGTGCCCGCGGCGTCCTTAAGCGCCTGCCGATGTTTGCCGAAATCACCGAAGACGGCGTGCGCTGGGACGATGGCAGCGTCCAGCATGCAGACGTCATCCTCTGGTGCACCGGCTTCCGCTCCTCGCTCGATCACCTCGCGCCCCTGATGCTGCGCGAGCCGAGCGGTGGCATCACCATGACTGGCCGGCTCGCCACCCAGGTGCTCAAGGACCCGCGCATCCATCTCGTTGGTTATGGCCCCTCGGCCTCCACCATCGGCGCCAACCGCGCGGGCAGCGCCGCCGCTTCCGAACTCATGGGCTTTCTCGGCCTGCCCACAGAGGCGTCGACCCGTGCCACGGCGGCAGTTTGAGACGTATTGCCAAATAGAGGGACAGCCACCCCATCGCGCCTTCGCTCAAGGCAGGTAGGCTCTTAGTGCCTTCAACTCGAAGGCTTAAGCCAGCCAACGGGGAGGGGCAGAAGATCACCAATTCATCTGTCACCCCAACATCGTCGCAGGCGTCCCCGGCCGAAGTGCCGGACCTCACCAATATTTCCGCCGAGGCTTGCCCATGAGCAACGCCTCGTCAGCCTCCGCCGATCTCCCGCCGGATTCTCCGCTTGCCGGCATCGTCGCCGACGTCCTCGCGCGGCTCCACGAAGTCGCCGACCAGCCCGATGCGAAGATTACCTGCAACAGCCTGATCGAGCTCCTCGGCGGCAAGTCGCATGCCCTGGCAATCCTCGTCTTTTCGCTGCTCAACCTGCTGCCTGGCCCGCCCGGCTATAGCGTAGTCATCGGCCTCGCCATCATGGCCTTCTCGGTGATGATGATGGCCGATCGCCCGATCCGGCTCTGGTCCTTCGTCGGCGACCGGCGCCTGCCGCTTGGCCTCATGCTCAAGCTGCTCGAATTCCTCGCGCGTTTCACCCGCATCATCTCGCGCTTTTCCAAGGCTCGCTTCACCTGGATGGCCTCGCGCGGCTTCCTGCCCTTCGTGGCGGTGTTCGCGTTCCTGCTGGGCGGGGCAATGCTCTTCCCCATCCCCTTCACCAATACGCTGCCGTCACTGGGCCTCGCCATCATCTGCGTTGGCATCCTCAACAAGGATGGGGTCGCAATGATGCTCGGCACAGTCATCGCCCTCATCGGCGTGGTGCTGCTTTATGTCTGCCTGTGGCTGATCTTCGTGGTGGGGCTGGCAGTCGGCGAAGCCGTGGTCGACGAGGTCGACGACCTGCTCCACTGACGAAGATTAGTGATGATCGCCGTCGACCGGCGGTCGCTCCAGCCCCTGCGTCTGCAGCATGCCCCAGCCCATGGCGCCGAGCAGCAGCACGAAAATCGCAATCGTGCCGATCAGATACAGTGTCTCACCAGTAGTCATCGCGTCCCCTCCTCGCAATGCGAGTGTCGAGTTTGGCACAATGACACGAAAGACGAAAGGTTCCGGCTAGCAGGCTTGGAACGCGGTCGCGCCAGCCGGTCTCCCCCTTGCGGGGAGGGACAGGGGGGGTCTCTTACCCCAGCCTCGCCCCGCTGCCGGCATCAAACAAATGCGTCTCCCCAACCCGCGGCATCAGCCTCACGGTATCGCCCGGATTGGCCCGCACCCGCTCATGGAACAGCGCAATGATCTCCATCTCGCCGACCTTGGCCGTGATCTGTGTATCCGACCCCATCGACTCCACCAGCGTCACCACTGCCGCCAGCCCGCCCGTTTCGACGATATCGAAATGCTCCGGCCGCACGCCGAAGATCGCCTGCTGTCCCTCGCTGGCCGCCACGCCCGTCGGCACCGCCAACTCGTTCCCCGCCTGATCGCGGACCACGCCGCCCTCGATCCGCCCCGGGATGAAGTTCATCGCCGGCGAGCCGATGAAGCCCGCGACGAAGAGGTTGGCCGGTCGGTCGAACAGCTCCAGCGGCGCACCGGTCTGCTCGACCTTGCCCGCATTCATCACCACGATCTTGTCGGCCATGGTCATGGCCTCCACCTGATCGTGCGTCACATAGACCGTCGTCGTCTTGAGCCGCTGATGCAGCCCCTTGATCTCGCCACGCATCACCACGCGCAGCTTGGCGTCGAGGTTGGAGAGCGGCTCATCGAACAGGAACACCTGCGGATTGCGCACGATGGCGCGGCCCATGGCCACGCGCTGCCGCTGCCCGCCCGAAAGCTGCCCCGGCCGGCGCTGCAGCAGGGCCTTGAGCCCCAGAATGTCCGCGGCCCAGTTCACGCGCTCGGCGATCTCGGCCTTGCTGGCGCCGCGATGCTCCAGCGAAAACCCCATGTTCTTTTCGACCGTCATGTGCGGGTAAAGCGCATAGTTCTGGAACACCATGGCGATGTCCCGATCCTTGGGCTCAAGGTCGTTGACCACCCGGTCACCGATCTCGATCTCTCCCGATGTAATGGGCTCCAGCCCGGCGATCATGCGCAGCAGCGTGGACTTCCCGCAGCCGGACGGCCCCACCAGCACCACGAACTCGCCCTCGGCGATGTCGAGGTCCACCCCATGGATCACATGGGCATTGCCGTAGCTCTTCTTGACGTTGCGAAGGGTGACGGGGGCCATGGGCTAACCTTTGAGACCAGTATGCGCGAGGCCTTCGATGAACTGGCGCTGCGCGAAGATGAAGACGATGAGGACGGGGATCGCGGTAAGCGTCGCGGCCGCCAGTTGGATGTTCCACATCGGGCCCTGGTAGACGTCGACATACTGGGTCAGCGCCTGCGGGAGCGTGAAGCGCTCGGGGCTCGTCAGGAACACGATGGGCTCGAGATAGAGGTTCCAGGAGTGGAGGAAGGTGAAGATCGCCACCGCTGCAAGCGCCGGGCGGGCGAGGGGCAGGGCGATGGTCCAGAAGATCTTGAACCGCCCCAGGCCATCGACGCGCGCGGCCTCTTCCAGCTCGCCGGGCAGCGAGATGAAGAACTGGCGCATGACGAACGTGGCGAAGACGCTCGGCGCGCCGAAGATCGGCACGAGGATCAGCGGCCAGTGCGTGTTCACCATCCCCCATTTGAGGAACATCTGGAACAGCGGCACGATGGTGACTTCCGAGGGGATCAGCAGCCCCAGCAGCACCACCATGAAGATGAAATTGGCGCCGGGGAACTTGATCCGCGCGAAGGCGTAGCCGGCCATCGAGGACACCGCCATCGTGCCGATGGTGACGATGGCCGCGATATAGGCCGAGTTCCAGTATTGCTGCGCGAAGGGCTGCAGCTTGAACACCTGCGCATAGGTCGAAAAATCGTAGGAGCGCGGGATGAGGTCCGGCGGGAAGGCGAAGATCTGGTCGATGGGCTTGACCGACGAAGTCACCATCCACCAGGTCGGGAAGACGAAGGGGATGGCGAGCACGCAGAGCAGCCCGTAGATCGCGACCTTGGCGCGGGGGGAGAACTCAGTTTTCATAGTACACGATCCTCCGGCGCATCTGCCACTGGGCGAAGGTGAGGACGGCGACGATCACGAACAACAGGATCGAGATAGTGGCGCCATAGCCGAAGCGGTGAAACTGGAAGGCCTGCTGGTAGAGGTAATAGACGAGCACCGTCGTCGACATGCCGGGCCCGCCCTGCGTCAGCACGGCGATCTGGGCGAAGACCTGGAGCGAGCCGACGATGGTGATGATCGAGGTCAGCATGATCGTCGGGCTGATGAGCGGCAGCGTGATGCGGCGGAACTGCTTGAAGCGCGAGGCGCCATCGACGCGCGCGGCCTCATAGAGTTCCTTGGGCACGCCCTGGAGGGCGGCGAGGAACAGCACCATGTTGAGGCCGACATTCTTGAACACCTGCACGACGATCACCGAGATCATCGCCGTGGTCGGATGGCGCAGCCAGTTGGGGCCTTCGATCCCGATCATGCCGAGCAACCCGTTGATGCCACCATTGGCTTGCAGCAGGAAGCTCCAGACGATGGTCCAGGCCACGAGCGAAACCACGACGGGCGAGAAGTAGAGCGTGCGGAAGACCACGATGCCCTTGAGCTTCTGGTTCACCAGCACGGCCAGCAGCAGCGCCAGGCTCATGTTGAGGATGACGAGGCCCACCGAGAAGATCGCGGTCGCGCCGAGCACTTCGGGGATCGCGGGGTCGGCGAGGAGCTTGCGGTAATTGGCATCGCCCTGGAACTTGAAAGTGCCCGCGAGCACATTCCATTCGTGGAGCGAATACCAGAAGACGAGGCCCAGCGGGATCAGGACGAAGACGATGATCCCGATGAGCTGGGGCGCGATGAAAAGGTAACCGGCGAGGCCGTCGCGGCGCTCGATGGTCCAGAAGGGGCGCTTGCGCGCCCGATCCGGTGTCTGTTGCGTGGCGACGGCCATTGGTTCGGTCCTTACTGGGCGAGCAGCGGCTGGATACGGTCGCAGACCGACTTCAGCACTGCCGGAACGTCGGCGTCGGCCACCCAAAGGGCGTCAAGCGCGGCGCGGGCGGTCTGCTGGATTTCGGCAAACCCGGCATGTCCCGGCTTCACGACGCCGGTGGAGATGCCCTTGACCACGACAGCCTCGATCTGCTCGGGCGTGAGCAGCGGGTTGGCAGCGCCGAGCACTTCCGCGTTCAGCAGCGAAGCACGTGCCGGCGGGAAGAACTGGGCGAGCTTGGCGCTGTTCTCGGGGTTGGTGAAGAAGGCGAGGAAGTCGGCGGCGGCCTGCGGGTTCTTGCTGTTGGCAAAGACGCCGATACCGGCCTGGCCGATCACCGCATATTCACCGGCCGGGCCGGCGGGCAGCGGCACCAGATCCCACGAGAACGGGTTCTCCTTGGGCAGCAGCGAGGCGCGGCTGATCTGGGTGATGGTCATGGCGGCGTCGCCTGCGAAGAAGTCGGCGCTGACGCCCGGGCCGGGAATGGCCTTCTGCTTGAAGATGGCGTCATGGATGAAGGTCATCGCATCGACCATCGGCTGCTCGGTCATCGTGCAGGTCTTGCCGTCCGCGCTCCAGGGCGAAGCGCCCCAGCCATTCCAGATGGAGGCCAGGTTGTCCCAGACCTTGTAGTCGAAGTCGCGGACGATGAGGCCCTGCTTGCCCGAGGCGGCCACGGCGGCGTTGACGGCCATGGCGTTCTGCCAGTTCCACTCGCCGGCAGCGATCATCTCGGCCGGCGTCTTCTGGCCGGCGGCCTTGATGACGTCGTTGTTGACGAACATGCCGAAGGGCGAGGTCGAGAATGGATAGGCATAAATCTCGCCATCCGCGCTCCAGAGGGCCAGCGAGCTCTGCGTCACGTCGGCGAGGTTGTAGCCTTCGGTGCCTTCGAACGTGGCCTTGAGCGGAGAGAGCGCGCCCGAGTTCACGAAGTCACCGGCCGTGGTCTCGAGGATCCAGGCGAGATCGGGCGCATTGCCGCCGGCGATCTGGGTGGTGAGCGTGGTGGTGTAGCCGTCGAAGGGCAGGGAGTCGAAGGTCACCGTCACATTCGGATGGTTGGCCTTGTAGGCGTCCGCAATCTCGTTGAAGAGCTTGAGATGCGCCTCGTTGGCGGTCCACAGCGTCATGCGCAGGTTGACGGCATCCTGCGACAGCGCCGTGCCCGCCATGAGCGGCAGCATGATGCCCGCCGCGAAGGCGGCTGCCTTCAATTGGGTAATTCTGGTCATTTTGACGTTCCTCCTTTTTGGTTCTTAATAGCCCCGGACATCCGGCCAGCGGGTCTCGATGCCCTCGCCATAAAGCCGGGTCTGGAAGTCGCCGAGCAGCGCGTCGTCTGCCTGCACGGCATGCGGCGTCAGCCGGTTTTCAAGGCAATGCGCGGCCAGCAGGCCCGCAACTTCGCCGATGTTCCACTCCACCGGATGCAGTCGGTAGCAGCCGTTGGTGATATGGGTGGTGCCGATATTCTTGCCCGCCGGCAGCAGGTTCTTCACGCGCTGCGGCAGCAGCGCGCCGAGTGGGATCTCGAACGGGCACGAGCCCACATCGATATAATTGTCCCCGCCCGTCGAAGGATGCAGGTCGATGCGGTACATGCCCACGCCGATGGAGTCGCGATAGTTGACCGCGCCCTTCTCCCCGCGCACTGCGAGCGACAGGTCCTGCTCCACCACGGTCGTCACCGCACGGATGCGGCGGCTCTCGCGGATATAGGGCGCCATGGCGAGGCCATGCTCGGTGCCCGTCACGTCGCCGCGCAGGCGCAGCCCCTGGAAGCCGAACCCGCCATCGGTGCGCGGCGCCTCGGTCTGCAGCCAGTAGAAGACGGAATAGGAGAGGTCCGCGGCAGCCTTGAGCCGCTTGGCGTATTCGTCCTCCGAAATATCGACGATCGGTGCCTCGAAATAGTCGATCATCGGCCAGTTCACGAGGCAGATATCGGACTCGTAGGCGCCCGGCGTAAAGTTGCGCCGCGCCGCGATGCGCCGGAACGTCCACAGGTTCCCGTCGCCCGGATTGCGGCGCTGGTCGGCATCGACCAGCAGCGGATCGTCATCCGGGTTCGGCGTGAACGAGCGCGTCACGATCTCGAGCGTGCGCGGATGCGGCGAGTTCCAGCCGAGCAGCGGCCCGCCCCAGAAATGCGGCTGGTAGGCCCGCCAGAAATCGTAATTGTCCGGCTTGTCGATCACATGGTTGCCATCGACGTGGTCGACGGCAAAGCAGATCGAAACCGCCTGCTGGTTGTCTGGTTGCGCCTCGCTCGGCGCGCTGGGCTCGCCGGTTTCGGCCTGGGATTCGAACCCCTTCACATATTCCGTGCCCGTCATCGGCAGCAGGTCGCCGAGTTCGGTCGCGTCGATGATGTAGGGCGCGCTCGCCACCACCTTGTCGCCGGTGTCGCGATGCTTGAGCGTCACCGACCGCACGACGTCGCCATCGACGTCCGCGCCGACCGGCTTATAGGGCTGCAGCATCGTCAGCCGTCCGCCGCCGCGATAGGGCAGGAGCATCGCCTCCATCACCGCCAGCGCCACGCGCGGCTCATGGCAGAGGCGCGATACGTGCCCGGCGCCGGGGTTGAGGTCCACCCAGCCGCGCGAACGCTCGGTCAGCGGATAATGGTCGCGATAATACTGGCGGATGCCGTTGCGCAGTGCGCGATAGGAGCGGGTGACGCCGAACTGCTCGACCCACGAATGCTCGTCAGGCGGCACGGCCTGGCTGGTGAGCTGCCCGCCGATCCAGTCGAATTCTTCCGTCATGATGACCGAGCGGCCGTTGCGCAGGGCCGCCAATGCTGCCGCCACGCCGCCAAGGCCGCCACCGACCACCAGGATATCTGCCGAGTATTCTTTCACTTAACGCTTCCGGTTTGAGGAGGGCCAAGGGTTGTTCCCTCGGCTGTTTCGCAGGGCAGCAGCACCTGTCCGCCCTTGCTGTTGGTCTCGATCCGCTCGACGAGCATCGCCGTGGCGCGCCGCGCCATCTCCTCGCGGGGGATCGAAAAGGTGGTGAATTGCGTACCGGTATGGGCCGGCCGCACATGGCTGCCGAGCACCACGATCGAAAGATCGCCCGGCACCGAAAGATGCTGCGAGCGCGCCGCCGCCTCGACGACGATCGCGTCTGCCAGTTCGGTGAAGAACACCACCGTCGCCCCGCTTGCGCGAATGGCCGCCAGCACCTCTGCCGCCGGCCCACCGACGGTACCGATGTGAAGCACCAGTTCCGCCCCATCGAGCCTGGAATTGAACCCGTCCCAGCGGTCGATCGAGGATTCCGGCCCCTTGGACGGCCCGACATAGGCGAATTTGCTGTGCCCCTTGGCCTTTGCGAGCTCCAGCAGCTCTGCCGTCGCCTTGGCATAGTCCGCGCCCACATAGGGCACCGGTCCCCCGGCATCGGCACGGCGGCCGACCGCGACATAGGGGAAGTCGCCCTTGACCAGTTGCTTGAGTTCAGCCCGGTCGAAGTCGCGCCCGAGAATGACGCAGCCATCGGCCAGCCGCAGGCGATTGTTCTCGTCGAAAATCTTGCGTCGCCCGCCCGTACGCGCCGCGCCGGTCAGCAGCAGCAGGTCGTAGCGGTGCTCCTGCGCGCTTTCCTCGATGCCCAGCAGGAAGGGCAGGAAGAAGTCCGCCTGCGCGCTCGGGAAGGCCGGCTCGTAGGTGAAGACGCCGAGGATGCGGTTGAGCCCCTTGGCCATGCGCCGCGCGATCGGATCGGCCACATAACCGGTGTCGCGGATGGCCTTGAGCACGCGTTCGCGCGTCTCGTCGGGGATGCGCCCCTCGGCCGCCTTGGCGTCATTGAGGACGAGCGAAACCGTAGCCTGGCTCACGCCAGCGAGCTGCGCGATGTCGCGCTGCGTCAACCGTCCTGCCTTGACCACGAAAGTCCTCCCTTGACTGCTAATGCGTATTAGCAGCTAATGCGTATTAGCAACATTGCGCGGCGGGAGTCAACGGGGTGCCGATCACACGTTTTGGGGATTTTTGCCTGGGGCAGGGCATCCGCACCCTGGCCGTCTTCGGGGATTCGATCACGGTAGGCGAGGGCGCCACCAGCCCCGACCGCTCCTGGGCGCGCCTCGTGGCTGGGCGGCTCGGCGTCGAACTCGCCAACGCCGCCATCTCCGGCACCGTGCTCCAGGGTTCCCTCATGGCCGATGGCCAGCCCCGTCCCGGCAACGGCATCTCCCGTTATCGCGACGCGCTGCTCGGCAACGCCCGGGCCGACGCCCTCGTCGTCCTCTACGGCTACAACGACGCCCGCTACACCGCAGCCCCCGAAACCTTCAATCTCGCCGCCTTCGTCCGCGATTACCGCGCGATCCTCGCCGACCTCGTCCCCGCCTACGGCGACACCCTCTGTCTCGGCAGTCCGCCCTTCATCCCCACCATCGGCTTTGCCAGGGGCGGCCCCGGCTTCACCAACCAATCCCGCCCCGGCTTCGCCGCCTTCGCCACCGCCGTCCGCGCCCTCGCCACCGAATTCCACACCTTCTACGCCCCGGTCTACGAAACCATGGCCACCCACCCCGACGGCTCCCTGGCCTCCCCCGACATCACCCACCCCAATGACCTGGGGCACGCAGTGATCGCGAAAGCAGTGATGGCTGCGGAACGGCTCTAGCCGACCCGCCCTGAAGTTGACCGATCTGCACGCCCGCCTCGCCCCTCGATCGCGCGCGCCGTCAACCTCCCAGCCACCAGCCCCGCCTCGACACTCCAAACCCACCCCACCACTGCACTTCCCCGGCCGCAGAGCCGGGGCCCACGGGTTTCTCCACCCGAGTGGCGCGGCGCAATAGGCCCCGGGTCTCCGCCCGGGGAAATACCGTGTCGGTTGCGAGCGCAGTGGGCACCTCCCCCAACCTATGGCTTTGTTCCCTATTTGTGCTATCCTCCCCACGCACACCAAGGAACCCCCACATGGCCCAACGGGCTGGAAACGCCGACCTCCCGCTCCACAGCGGCTACGTGCCGCGCTGGCTCAGCCTGCGCATGGCCCGGCTCGGCGCGGTCGTCACCCAGGCCATCATCCACGAATACGGTCGTGACGAATTCCTGCGCCGCCTCTCGCATCCTTTCTGGTTCCAGTCCTTCGGCGCCGTGATGGGCATGGATTGGCACTCCTCCGGCATCACCACCAGCGTCATCGGTGCCTTGAAGCGTGGCCTCGGGCCACTCGAAAAGGAGCTCGGCCTCCACGTTTGCGGCGGCCGCGGCAAGCACTCGCGTGAAACCCCGGGGCAACTGATCGCCATCGGCCAGCGCGTCGGCTTCGATGGCGAGGCCCTCGCCGAAGCCAGCCGCCTCGTCGCCAAGGTCGATAGCGCCGCCGTGCAGGATGGTTTCGATCTCTACCTCCACGGCTTCATCGTGGCCGATGACGGCAAATGGGTCGTCGTGCAGCAGGGCATGAAGGGCGATGCTCGCCAGGCCCGCCGCTACCACTGGCTCTCCGAAGGCCTCACCAGCTTCCTCGACAACCCCCACGCCGCCATCGACGGCAAGGGGCAGGGCAATATCGTCAACCTCGCCGATCACCGTGCCGAGGCCTCGCGCCGTGCCCAGCTTCGCATGCTCGGTGAACTCGGCCCCGACAGCATCGTGGCCGAAATCGGTCGCCTCGAAGGCAAGCCGGTCGAGCCCGCCGAAACCGACCAGCCCCTGTTGCCCCATCTCATCATGCCCGCGCATCACGATGTGCGGCCCAAGGACGTGATGCTGCGCCGCCTTCACGGCGCGCTCGCCGCTGCCGCCGATCATGGCCCCGAAGACTTTTCCCAGCTCCTGCTGGTGCCGGGCGTCGGCGCCCGCACGGTCAAGTCGCTGGCCATGGTCGCCGAAGTCATCCACGGCGCCCCGCACCGCTTCGCCGATCCCGCCCGCTTCTCGATGGCCCATGGCGGCAAGGACGGCCACCCGTTTCCCGTGCCGCTAAAGGTCTATGACGAGACCATCCGCGTGCTGAAATCTGCTGTCACCAGGGCCCGGCTCGGCAGCGAGGAGGAACTGGGCGCCATCCGCCGCCTCGACGAACAGGCCCGCCGCCTCGAAGCCAAGGCAACCGGTCCCTCGCTCGACGCGTTCATTGCCGAGGAACGTCGTCTCTCGCCAGTCTATGGCGGCCGCACTGTCTGGGACGATGTGGCCGAGCCCAGGCGCAAGGCGGGGCAGGGCTAAGGAGCCAGTCATGGCCAGCGAAATCTCCATCAAGCGCGTCTACGAACCCGCATCCCCCTCCGACGGTACCCGCATCCTCGTCGACCGCCTGTGGCCCCGCGGCCTCAGCAAGGAAAAGGCCCACTACGACCTCTGGCTCAAGGATGTTGCCCCCAGCACCGAACTGCGCGAATGGTTCGGCCACCAGCCCGAGCGCTGGCCCGAATTCCAGAAGCGCTATTCCGCCGAACTCTCCCGCAACCCCGTCATGGCTGAGCTCAGGGACCTGGCCACAAAAGGCCACGTCACCCTGCTCTATGGCGCGCACGACGAAGAACACAACCAGGCCGTAGTCCTGGCGGACGTCCTTAAATCGCGGCATTAGGCGGCTAGGGCGGGGCGCCCTGGTTGCAGACCGGCACGTCCGGGCCAACCCAACTCCCCCTCAACGTGTCGGGCCCCGCCGTTCCCTCTCCCCTTGTGGGAGAGGGTGCCCGAAGGGCGGGTGAGGGGGTGCCCCAACCCCGATCTCGCGCTCCATAGAACTCACCTCACGCAAGATCGCTCAGGCTCGCGGGCTATCCCGGCCCAACCTTCGTCGGCGCCACCTGATCCCGCACCAAAGCTCAGCAGCTTCCCTACCGCGGCGCCGGCCCCGTAGTCCCCCGCACCACCACATGCGTTTCCAGTACATACCGCACGTCCCGGATCGCGCTGCTGTCCAGCACGTCCATCAGCAGCGAAAACGCCGCCTTTCCCGCCTCGACCGAGCGGTTGGAAACCGTCGTCAGCGGCGGGTAGGTCGCTGCGCCCAGCACGTCGTCGCACCCGACCACGCTGAATTCCTCCGGCACCCGCACGCCGGCTTCGCTCATTCCCGCCAGGATACCCTGCGCCATGAGGTCGTCGAATGCCACCACCGCTGTCACCCCCGATGCCCGGATCGCCGGCACCGCATTGCGCCCCGCCTGGAACGAGGGCACCGCGGCCGCGATCGTCTGCACCTCGAGCCCGAGCGCCGTAGCCGACTTCCGCACCGCCATCCGGCGCTGGGCGTTCGACCATGAACTCGATGGTCCTGCCACGTAGACCAGCGATCTGTGCCCAAGCTCGGCCAGGTGCGCCACCGCCTCGCTCACGCCTGAACCGCTGTCGATGAGAATGCGCGAAATCCCCGCCACGTCGCGGTTGATCAGCACCAGCGGCCGCAGCGCGGCATGGGCGTGGATGCGCTCGTCCGAAAGGCGCGAGGAGGCCAGGATCAGCCCCTCGACCTGTCCCGAAAAACGCCCCACCAGCTTGTCTTCCTGCTTGGCCTTCTCGTCCGAATTCCCCAGGAACACGCAGAAATCGAAGCGGTCCGCTTCCATCTGCGCCGAGCGGATCAGCGGGGGAAAGAACGGGTTGGCGACATCGGGCACGATCAGCGCCACATTGCCGTGCCGGCCGGTGGAAAGGGCGCGCGCCGTGTGGTTGGGCACATAGCCCAGTTCCTCGGCCACCGCGAGAATGCGCTCCACCGTCTGCTGGCTGAGCATGTCCGGCCGCGTAAAGGCGCGCGAAACGCTGGAGCGTGCAACGCCCGCGGCCTTAGCCACCTGGCTGATGGTCACTCCATCCCGACGTCCCGTCATCCTCGCCCCACGCGATTCGTTGATTTTTGCCCAGAAATCGGCGGCAACAAAGCATGCCGGGACAAGTCCCGCAACAGCTTGACATGCAACCGGTTGCATTAAATAGTCGCCGGACTTCTTGGCGCCAATGCGGCCGTGGCCGTTGCGGCGCCCTTATCGCATACTGGAGTTGGTTTTGAGCTCGACTGTCGCCACCCGTACCCAGCAGCCGGCCAGCCGCCATGTCGAGCGGCTTGAAGTTCTCACCTTTCCGACCCGTGCCGCCATGGGCGCCGCCGGCGCCCGCGATGTCGCCGAAGCCCTGCGCGAGCGCCTTGCCGCCAAGGCCGAGGTGCGCATGGTTTTCGCCGCCGCGCCCAGCCAGTCCGAAATGCTGGCCGCGCTTTGCGAAGCTCCCGGCATCGATTGGTCGCGCGTCGTCGCCTTCCACATGGATGAATATATCGGCCTGCCGGCCGGCGCTCCCGAGCGCTTTGCCAGCTGGCTCGATGCCAATGTCTTCGGCCGCCTGCCGTTCAAGGCCGTGCACCGTATCGTGCCCGAACCCGATCCCGAGGCCGAGGTTCGGCGCTATGCCGCGCTGCTCGACGAGGGTCCGCTCGATTTCATCTGCCTGGGCATCGGCGTCAACGGCCACATCGCCTTCAACGATCCCCCGGTCGCCGATTTCAACGATCTGCTCGACGTGAAGGTCGTCGAACTCGACGACGTCTGCCGCCAGCAGCAGGTGGATGACGATTGCTTCGAGCGCTTCGAGGACGTCCCCGAGCGCGCCGTCACCCTCACCATTCCGCGGCTCCTGCGCGCCGATCGCCTGTTCTGCGTCGTGCCCGGCAGCGTCAAGCGCGCGGCGGTTGCCGCGGCGCTCCATGGCCCGATTTCCACCGACTGCCCGGCCAGCATCCTGCGCCAGCAGTCCAACTGCACGCTTTACCTGGATGCGGAGTCCGATCCCGATGCCTGAGACCAAGACCATCGATGCCGACGCGCTCTGCGCGGCCTATTTCGGCGAAACCCAGTCGATCATGCAGCGGATCCTGGGCGAGGAGCGTGACGCGCTCGATGCCGCTGCCGCGCTCCTGGCCGACCAGATCGCTGCCGACCGCCTGGTCTATATCTATGGCCCCGGCGGCCACTCGAACCTTGCCAGCCAGGAAGTCTTCTTCCGCGCCGGCGGCCTCATGCATGTGAGCGCCATTCTCGACGAAGGCACGCTGCTCTCCAACGGCGCCCTGCGCTCCATGGCCATCGAGCGCACCCCCGGCTACGGCAAGGTCGTCATCACCGATCAGCGGCTGGGCGAGGGCGACCTGCTCATCCTCGTCAACGCCTATGGCATCAACGCCGCGCTCATCGATGCGGCGCTCGAAGCCAAGCGCCGCGGCGTCTTCGTCATCGGCGTCAGCTCGCGCCAGCACGCGGCCAATACCGCGCCCGATCATCCGGCGCGCCATCCCACCAAGCATAACCTGCTCGATATCGTCGATCTCGCCATCGATACCAAGGTGCCCATCGGCGATGCCGTGGTCCGCGTTCCCGGCATGAGCCAGGATATCGCCGCCATCTCGACCTTCGCCAATGCCTTCGCGCTCAATTGCCTGGTCATCCGCACGGTCGCCAAGCTCGTCGAGCGTGGCATCGAGCCGCCGGTCTGGCGCAGCGGCAATGCCCCGGGCGGCGACGAAGCCAATGCCCGCTTCATTGCCCGCTTCCACGATCGGGTGCGCGCACTGTGACGGCACGCCAGACCATTACCGGCAGGGATCCGGCCACCGGCATCACGCTTGCAGTCGGCATCGAGGATGGGCGGATCGCCGATATCACCCGCCCGTCCGAACCGGCCGAGGCCTATATCGCCTCGGGTCTGGTGGACCTGCAGGTCAATGGTTTTGGCGGCATCGATCTCAATACCGGCACGGTGACGGCGCAAACCGTCATCGCGCTGTGTGAACGAATGGCGCTGGAAGGCGTCACCACCTTCCTTCCCACAATCATCACCGCCGCCGAGCCGAGCATCCTCGCCGCTCTCGCCGCCATTGCCGAGGCGCGCCGCATCGATCCGCTGGCTGCGCATATGATCGTCGGCATTCACGTCGAAGGTCCCTCGATCTCCCCGGTCGATGGCCCCCGCGGCGCTCATCCGCTCGAGCATGTCCGCGCGCCCGGGCTCGCCGAATTCGAGCGCTGGCAGGCCGCCTGCAACGGCCTCGTCAGCATGGTGACGCTCTCGCCTGAATACCCCGAGGCTGTCGCCTACATCGCCGAACTCACCCGCCGCGGCGTTCACATCGCCATCGGCCACACCGCCGCCACCCCCGAGCAGATCCACGCTGCTGCCCAGGCGGGCGCCGTGCTCTCCACCCATCTCGGCAACGGCGCCGCCGCCAGCCTGCCGCGCCACCCCAATTTCATCTGGGCGCAACTGGCCGACGATCGTCTCTCCGCCACCTTCATTGCCGATGGCCATCACCTCCCGGCCGATACCTTCAAGGTCATGCTGCGCGCCAAGTCTCTGGCCCGCTCCGTGCTCGTCTCCGACACCGTCGCGCTCGCCGGCCTCCCGCCCGGCATCTACGAGCAGCAGGTCGGCGGTCGCGTCGAAGTCACCGCAGAGGGCAGGGTGGGCATTGCCGGCACGCCCTATCTCGCCGGTGCCGGCCTCCCGCTCAACGCCAACGTCGCCATCGCCATCGATCTGGCCGGCCTCTCGCTCGCCGAAGGCCTGCGCCTCGCCACCGTCAATCCCGGCCGCTTCGCCAGGGATCGTGGTCTGATGCAGGTAGGTAAGCCCGCCGATCTCATTACTTTCGATTGGCAACCCGGTGCTCGTCGCCTCGCTCTGCGCGAGGTCTGGGTCGCAGGGCAGAGGAAATCCGCATGATCCGTGCCGGCGCCGCCATCGTCGATATCACTCCGCCTGCCGGCCTGCTGCTCTCGGGCTTCGCCGCCCGCAGCGAGCCTGCCACCGGCGCCCATGATCCGCTGACCGTGCGCGCCGTCGCCGTAAACGACACCGCGCTCGTCGTCGCCGATGTCATAGGCCTCCATGGCGAGATGAGTGCCCGCATTCGCGCGGCCTGCAACCTCCCGCAGGACAACGTTCTCATCGCCGCCCTCCATAATCACGGCGGCCCCGTCTCCATGGCTGGCCGCCTCAGCCTCGCCTCCGATCCGGCCTATCTGGCGCGGCTCGAAGCCGCCTGCGTCGAGGCCATAAACCAGGCCGTCGCCAATCAGCGTCCTGCTACGCTCGCCGCCGGGCTCGGCACCGATCCCGACGTCGCCCGCAACCGCCGCCATGCCGGCGGCACGGTCGACCGCGCCGTCCCCGTCATCCGCATCCGCGCCGAAGACGGTACGATGATCGCGGTCGTCACCTCCTACGCCTGCCATCCCGTGGTGCTCGGCGCCGACAACCGCCTCTGGACTGCCGACTACCCGCACTTCGTGCGCCGCGACATCGAGGCTACCTATCCGGGCGCCGTGGCCCTGTTCCTCACCGGCTGCACGGGCGATGCCAACACCGGCCACTCCGCCCACGCCTCGGTCAGCCTTGCCGCCAATCCGGATCGCACCTACGAGGCCGCTGAAAGAATCGGTGGCCGCATTGCGCAGGCGGCCCTTGCGGCGCCCGAAGCGCCGCTTGGCACTCGCATCGCCGCCGGCAATGCCGAAGTCGTCCTCCGCCAGGTACGGCGCGAAACCGCGCCTCCCAAAACCCTTGCGGCAGAGTGGCGCAGCGAAATGGCCGGTGCCGCTCCGGCCCGGGCCGCCCTTCTCGGTCACTGGATCGATTGGGCCGAAAACATCGCCCCGCAGACCCTCGTGCCCATCGCCGAGCGCGTCACCGTGCTCGATTGGGGTGGGCTGCCTATCGTCGGGCTGCCGGGTGAAATCTTCGCCGAAACCGCGCTGCACATCCGCGCGCAGCTACCGGCTGAAAGCCCCGCGATCATTGCCGATTTCGCCGAGGACAATCCCGGCTACATCTCGCCCGCCAGCGAATTTCCGCTCGGTGGCTACGAGGTCGATGAAGCGCATCGTTATTACGGCCAGCCCGCTGGTTTTGCAGCAGGTTCGGCCGAAGCGCTGGCGGATGCCGCCATTGCGCAACTGGCTTCCCAGGGCCTTACGAAGTGAAAACCTGGGGACACGAAACCCGCGGAACGCTTGACGCGCAACCGGTTGCATGCAAGCTTTTGCGGGCTATCACAGCACCGCGTCAATAAAGGGGAATGGGATGACTACTGCGGTCAAAACACAGAAGAATGCACTCAAGAGGGGATTGGCCAAGGCGGCGCTGCTGAGCGGCGTGCTTGGTGCGGGTTTCTTCGCCGGCCTGTCGGCGGCTTCCGCTGCCACGCTCACCGTCTGGTCGGGCTATCCGGAAATGGCGCCGTTCTACGAGCACGTCGCCGAAGGCCTCAAGGCCGCTCATCCGGACCTGACCGTCAAGGTCGAGGCCATCGCCCTGCGCGAGCATGAAAAGCGCATCGCCCTCGGCCTCACCTCTGGTTCCGCCGGCCCGCTCATCATCGAGCTGCCCGGTTCCACCGCCAGCCGCTACATCGAGAACGAGCTGCTGCCGGCTGCGCCCGATGACGTCTCGGCTTTCGTCAAGGACCCGGCCAATTTCGGCCAGTTCTTCATCGATGCCGTCAGCAAGGATGGCGTGGTCTACGGCGTGCCGCTGTTCCGCGGCCAGGGTTCGCTCTTCTATAACACCGACATGTTCGCGGCGGCCGGTCTCACCGAGCCCCCCAAGACCATGGAAGAGTACAGCCAGTACGCCGAGAAGCTGACCCAGCGCGACGCCAACGGCAACCCGACCGTGTCGGGCTGGTCCATGCGTCTTTCGGGTGGCGGCCAGGGTATCGCCGAAAAGTTCTGGATCAACCTGTTCCAGTACGGCGGCAACGTCCTCGTCCAGTCGGCTGACGGCAAGTGGAAGGCCGACTACGCCAACGAAGCCGGCCGCAAGGCGCTCAAGCAGTACCTGGAGAACGTCCACACGCTCAAGACCGTCACGCCGGAAATGCCGGCCGACGCGGAAGCCTTCGAGCGTGGCCAGACCGCCATGTTCATCCGTGAATCCTGGGTGATCGGCGATATCGCCTCCAAGGCTCCGGACCTCAAGTACGCCACCGCCCCGCTGCCGCGCGGCTCCATCGCCCTGCCGACGAACCTCTATGTCTCGGCCGAAGGCGATGACGCCAAGCTGGCCTGGGAATACACGCAGGCTGCCAACTCGCCCGAAAACCTCGTCTGGCTCCTCCAGAACGTGGGCTGGCTCCCGAACCGCTCGGGCGTCGACTACTCGGTCGTCACCGACAAGGTTCCGGCTTTCGGCGCCTTCGTGAACTACCCGGAAGGCTATGAGTTCTTTACGCTCCCGGCTATCGGCCCGATCGAGGAAGTGCTGACGCGCCTCGCCGCCCAGCTGACCAACGCCTTCGGCAACGCCGCCCTGGCGGGGGATGATGCGGCGATCGACGCCTTCCTCAAGACCGCCGCCGACGAAACCAACCAGATCCTCGCCCGCGAAGATCTGCTGGCGCAGTAAGCGCAAACGTCGGACGATATTTCTTCGGGGCGGTCCGCCGCCCCGAAGCCAGTTTTCAAGGGGGAGCCATGCTCAAGCGCAAACGATGGATATTCGCGATGCTCGCGATCCTGCCCACATTGGCGATCTTCGCCTATGTGCGCATGTATCCGATCGCCGATACGCTCAGGCTCAGCCTGCACAAGTGGGACATCCTCTCCAAGAAGAAGCCGTTCATCGGCCTGGCCAACTTCCAGGAGCTGATGGGCGACAGGCTCTTCCAGGAAGCGCTGCTCAACACCACCATCATCGCTTTCGGCGTCCTCATCATCACCATTCCGCTGGCGATGGTCCTGGCCGCCCTCATCTTCCACCGCACGCGCTCCCGCTTTGCCGGTTTCTACGAGACGGCGGTGTTCATCCCCCACGTGGTTTCGCTCGTTCCGGCCGCCATGGCCTGGAAATGGATCTTCGACGCCCGCCTCGGGCCGCTCAACGCCTTCCTCGGCCTCTTCGGTATCCAGCCGCAGGCCTGGCTGTTCGATCCCGTGCTTTCGGTCATCTGCGTCATCGTGCTCTGCTCCTGGCAGGCACTTGGCTACGCCGTTCTTATCTACATCGTCGGCTTCAAGAGCCTGCCGGTATCGCTCTATGAAGCTGCCAAGCTCGATGGCGCTTCCGGGCCACAATCGTTCTGGCATCTCTCGATCCCGATGCTCAAGCCCATCACCCTCTACGTTTCGGTGGTGACGCTCGTTTCCGGCTTCAACGTCTACGCGCAGGCCTTCGTCCTTGCCTCCGACGCGCAGGGCGCACCCGGTCGCCAGGTCCGCGTGCTGGTGCTCGACATGCTCGAGAACAGCTTCCGCAACTACCGCGTCGGCTATGCCGCCTCCGAGGCCGTGGTGCTGCTGGCTATCGTGCTGGTCCTTACCCTCGTCCAGTTCACCCTCCTGCGCGAGAAGGGAGCCCGGGCATGAGCGAAGCCGTCAGCGACATCGCCATCGAGCAGGCCGAGGGCGCACGCCTGCGCTTCAAGAAGCGTGCGGTCGATCTTTCCATCGACATCGTCCTCTTTCTCTTCGCCATCCTCATGATCCTGCCGCTGGTCTTCCTGGTGGCCAACGCCTTCAAGACCCCGCAGGAAATGCTGGCCTGGCCACCCACGATCATTCCGGCCAATCCGACGCTCGACAATTTCGCGGCCGTCCTCGGCCAGACCCCGCTCCTGATATGGATCGGCAACAGCCTGCTCTTCGCCGGCCTCTCGTCCGTGGCCATCCTCGCCACCTCGGCCATTGCCGGCTACATCCTGGGCAAGTTCCGCTACAAGACGCTCAACGTCATCTTCGCGCTGTTCCTCGCCACGGCCATCGTGCCGTTCGAGGTCTACATGATCCCGCTCTATTTCCAGGCGCAGGCGCTCGGCATCCTCAATTCCACCTGGGGCCTGCTGCTCGGCTACCTGGTGATGAGCTTCGGCATCTTCCTCATCCGCCAGAACGTCATCCACTCGATCCCCGACGAACTCCTCGAAGCCGCGCGCATCGACGGGGCAGGGGAGCTCTGGATCTTCTGGCGCATCGTGCTGCCGCTGCTGCGCGGCGCGCTCGGCGCGCTGGGCGTCCTCGCCTTCTTCCAGGCCTGGACCGCCTTTGCCTGGCCGATGATCGTCACCACCACCCGCGAGAGCTACACCATCGAAGTGGGCCTTGCCCTCTTCCAGACCGGCTTCACCGTCGACCTCGGCCGCCTCAGCGCCGCCTCGGCCGCCGTGCTGGTGCCGTCGGTGACGCTCTTCATCCTGCTGCGCCGCAACTTCGTCCAGGGCATCGCCTCGACGGGCCTCAAGGAATGAGCGTGACGTCGTCCATGCCTCCCTTCATCGAAACGGCCCGCAACACCTATGCGGCGGCCAATGCCGGCACCATCGATTGGTTCCTCGGCAGGCCGCCCGTCGACGGCGCCTTCCTCAACACCAAGGTCAACAGCATCTCGCTGGCCGATTACGGTGCCGCCGACGGCATTCGCGGCCCCGATTTCACCTATGGCTGGATACAGGGCAGGGGCCTCGAAGCTCTTGTCACCCACGCCGCCTTCTTCGCGCCGACCGATCCTGCCCTCGCCGCCCGCATGGATAAGGCCGCCCGCGCGCTCTACGACCGGCTCGCCGCTCTCCAGCAGTCCGGCCACGTCTATTTCTGCTACGACGCCGCCATGCGCCCGGTCTATCCGTCCGGCGACGCCCTGCTGCCCCAGCTCGCCCCGGCCGACATCTTCACCTATTCGGATGCCTTCGTCGCCAAGGGCCTCGTCGCCGCTGCTGCGCGCTTTGCGCCCGCCGATTTGCCGCGCCATCTCGACTATTTCGCCCGAGTCATCGCCTCGATCGAAGCCGGCCGCTTCCAGATGGATGAGCGCCGCCCGCTCTCCTCGGAAAGTCTCGCCGTCCAGCCCGACGATTTCGGCCCGCGCATGATCCTCCTCGGCGCCGCCGCCATGCTGGTCGATGCCGGCGTCCCGCAGGCCGCCGAATATGCCGACCGCTTCATCGCCCACGTGCTCGATCGACATTACGATGCCGCCTCGGGCCTCCTGCGCAATGCGCCGGGCGAAGATGCCTGCAATGTCGGTCACGCCATCGAATTCGTCGGCTTCGCCCTCGATTACCTGCCCGCCGACGCCGATCCTGCGCTCATCGAAAAGCTCGAGCGCATCCTCCTCGCCTCGTTCCGCGCCGGCTATGTCGAGCCCGGCATCTGCCTTTCGGTCTCCATCTCCACCGGCAAGGCGCTGAGCCCTTATTGCCCCTGGTGGTCGCTGCCCGAAACCATCCGCTCCGCCGCGCTCGCCTACCAGCGAACCGGCAATCCGGAAGCGCTCGCGGTCTGGCAGCAGGCGCACGACGCCTTCTTCACCCGCTACTGGCGCGGCACCCCGGCTTTGGCCTTCCAGACCATGACCGCCGACGGCCCCGTGGATTTCGTGCCCGCCACCCCGGATCTCGATCCGGGCTACCACACCGGCCTCAGCCTTCTCGCAGCCATTCACGCCGCCGACGCGCTCCTGCACGCCGGCTCCGACAATCGTTCAGCCTCAAGGTAAGTCTCATGGCGTCTGTGCAAATCCAGGATGTCCGCAAGTCCTACGGTCAGCTTCAGACCATCAAGGGCGTCTCGGTCGAAGTTCCCGATGGCGCCTTCGTCGTGCTGGTCGGCCCCTCGGGCTGCGGCAAGTCCACTCTGCTGCGCATGATCGCCGGCCTTGAGGAAATCTCGGACGGCACCATCCGAATCGGCGGCAAGGTCATCAACGATGTCGAGCCCAAGAACCGCGACATCGCCATGGTGTTCCAGAACTATGCGCTCTACCCGCATATGACGATCGCCGAGAACATGGCGTTTTCCCTGAAGCTTGCCAAGCGCTCCAAAGCCGAGATCGAAACCCGCGTCACCGAGGCTGCCCGTATTCTCGGCCTCTCCGATTACCTCGAGCGCTTCCCCAAGCAGCTTTCCGGCGGCCAGCGCCAGCGCGTGGCCATGGGTCGCGCCATCGTGCGCAATCCGCAGGTCTTCCTCTTCGACGAGCCGCTTTCCAACCTCGATGCCAAGCTGCGCGTCCAGATGCGCACCGAGCTCAAGGAGCTCCACGCGCGCCTCAAGACCACCACCATCTACGTCACCCATGACCAGATCGAAGCCATGACCATGGCCGACCGCATCGTGGTCATGCGCGATGGCATCGTCGAGCAGGTCGGCGCCCCGCTCGATCTCTACGATCGTCCCGTCAACACCTTCGTCGCCAGCTTCATCGGCTCGCCCTCGATGAATTTCATCGCCGGCACCATCACCGATGATCGCGCGGCCATCACCACCGCCAACGGCGACCGCCTGCCGCTGGTGCAGGGCATCGAGGCCCGCGGCCCGGTGAGCTTCGGCATCCGCCCCGAGCACCTCTTCGTCACCGGCGAAGGCAAGGGTTTTGAGATCGAGGTCACCGCCGTCGAACCCACCGGCTCGGAAACCTACGTTCAGGGTGTCCTAGGCGACCAGAAGATCTCCGCCCTGCTGCGCGAGCGCGTGGCCGTTCAGGTCGGCCAGAAGCTGCGGCTCGACATGGCGCCCGCCAATGTCCACCTCTTCGATTCCGCCAGCGGCCAGCGCCTCGGTTGAACCATGGCCAACCGCCTTTCGGCCGGAACCCTCGGCCAGCTCCCGCCCACGGTCGGCGCGCCACGCTATGATCGCGCCGCCGTAACGCCCGGCATCGTGCATCTGGGCGTCGGTGCCTTCCACCGCGCGCACCAGGCCGCGTTCATCGATCAATGCCTTGCCGATGGTCAGTCCGGCTGGGCCATTATCGGTGCCTCGCTGCGCAGCCCCGATACCCGCGATGCCCTGGCGCCGCAGGATGGCCTCTACACATTGGCCGTCCGCGACAGCGACACCGAGCGTCTCGACGTCATCGGCTCCATCCAGAGCCTCATAGTCTCGCCAGAGAGCCCCGAAGCCCTGCTGGCGGCGCTCGCAGCGCCCTCGACCCGCATCGTGACCCTCACGGTCACCGAGAAGGCCTATCTCCGCAACGGCGACGGCGCACTCGATCTCGCTCATCCCGATATCGTCGCGGACCTTGCCGACCGCACCTGCCCGCGCACCATGCACGGCTTCATTGTCGAAGCCCTGCTGCGCCGTCGCGCCGCCGGCGTCGCGCCCTTCACCGTGCTTTCCTGCGACAACCTTCCGGCCAATGGCCGCACGGCCAAACGCGTCCTCGTCGATTTCGCCACTCGCATCGATCCCGAGTTCGGCCGCTTCGTTGACGAGCACGTCGCGTGCCCATCGAGCATGGTCGACCGCATCGTGCCGGCCACCACCGATGACGACCGCGCCCGCGTTTCGGCCAGCCTGGGCCTCGAAGACGCCTGGCCCGTTGTCACCGAGCCTTTCCGCCAATGGGTGATCGAAGACGATTTCCCCCTCGGCCGCCCCGATTGGGAAAAGTTCGGCGTCACCATGGTCGCCGACGTGACGCCCTTCGAGGAGATGAAGCTGCGTCTCCTCAACGGCGCCCATTCTGGCATCGCCTATCTCGGCCAGCTCCTTGGTCACGCGACCGTCGCCGACGCCATGGCCTCCCCGGCCATCGCCCGCTTCGTCGCCGGCCTCTGGCGCGAAGCCATCGAGACGCTCCCCCGCGATGCCGGCCTCGATCCCGTGCCCTATACCGGCGAACTCGCCCGCCGCTTCTCCAACACCGCCCTGCGGCACCGCACCGCGCAGATCGCCAATGACGGCTCCCAGAAGCTGCCGCAGCGCATCGTGGCGCCGGCGCTGGAACGGCTGGCGCAGGGCAGGGGCATTGCCCACCTCGCCTTCGCCGCCGCCGCCTGGATCGCCGCTCTCGCGGCCCGTTCCGGCGACACCTTCACCGATCCGCTCGACAGCCAGCTTGCAGCACCCGCCGCCAACCGCGCAGTCGGCGAAATCTTCGATCTCACCGGCTTCGCCCGCGGAAACGAGCACCGCCAAGCGCTGCAGGCGCAGGTCGAGCACTGGCTCAAAACCATTCACGCCGAGGGCGCCGAGGCGGCCCTGGCCATTCTTGATAGGGAATTCGCGCAATGAAGCAGACTTGGCGTTGGTTCGGTCCCGATGATCCGGTGACCTTGGCGCATGTGCGTCAGGCCGGCGCGACCGGCATCGTCAGCGCGCTCCATCATCTCAACGATGGTCGCGTCTGGCCGGACGACGAGATTGCCAAACGCAAGGCGCAGATCGAGGGGGCAGGGCTCTCCTGGCCGGTGGTCGAGAGCATCATCGTCCACGAGGACATCAAGACCCGCACCGGTCGCTATCGCGAGCTCATCGACAACTACAAGCAGTCGATCCGCGCCGTCGCCCGCGCCGGCATCGAGACCGTCTGCTACAATTTCATGGCCATCACGGATTGGACGCGCACCGATCTCGACTACGTCATGCCCCATGGCGGCACCGCCCTGCGCTTCGACGTGGTGGAATTCTGCGCCTATGACGTCTTCATCCTGCGCCGTCCCGGCGCCGAGGCCGACCATCCCGCCGAGCGCGTGACCCGTGCCGAAGCCTGGCTCAAGCAGGCCAGCGAGAGTGACCTCGCGCGCCTTGAGCGCAATCTCATCGAATGGGTGCCTGCGCGCGAATTCGTCTACGACCGCCAGAGCCTCAACCGCATGCTCGACGTCTACAACGAGCTGTCGGTCGAAGGCTTCCGCGCCAATCTCTTCGAGTTCCTGCGTGAGATCATTCCGGTCGCCGAGGAAGCCGGGGTCCGCATGGCCATCCACCCGGATGACCCGCCGTTCCCGCTCTTCGGCCTGCCGCGCGTCGTCTGCTCGGCCGCCGATGCCCGCGCACTGCTCGCCGTGGCGGAGTCCCCGTCGCACGGCCTCACGCTCTGCACCGGCTCCTACGGCGCCAATCCGGCCAACGACCTCGTCGCCATGGCCAGGGAGTTCGGCCCGCGCATCCACTTCGCGCACCTGCGTAACGTAAAGAAGGAAGGCGATGGCTCCTTCCACGAGGCCGAACACCTCGAAGGCGACACCGACATGGTCCGCGTCGTCCAGGCTCTCCTCGCCGAGGAAGCCCGCCGCAAGGGTGAAGGCCGCGCCGACTGGCAAATTCCCATGCGCCCCGACCACGGTCACGTGATCGTCGACGACATCGGCAAAAAGGTGAACCCCGGCTATTCCGGCATCGGCCGCCTCAAGGGCCTCGCCGAACTCCGCGGCGTCATGCGCACCATCGAAACGCTGGGCTACTAGGGCTAACTAGGCTCCGCAACCCCTTCTCCCCTTGTGGGAGAAGGTGCCCGAAGGGCGGATGAGGGGGGCCGCCCCCTCCACCGCCGCGAACTTCGCATAAGTCCCAACCCTCCACCCCGGTGAAAGCCGGAGCCCGGAAGCCGCTTCAACGCGAACGGAGCAACTCCACCGAACCCCGGCCTTCGCCGCGGAGGAGGGTTTCGGGCAGGGGACTAGAGCCCCCTGATCCCGTCGAACCCCTTGGGATCGATCCCCGCGCCGCGAAGCTGCGCATTGCTCGGCCGGTGATGGCTGGCAATCGCGTTCGAAACCGCAATTGCCGCCCCCATGCTGCCGATCCACGAGCGGGTAACCCCAACAAAGCTGACCTTGGACATTTTCTGCTCCTTCACACTCCCCAGAGATGGAGTGTCCGCCGGGCGCGACAAGGGCCGCGCCCGGCAGGGGAGCCATGCGTGAAAGCTAGTCCTCGTTGGCGGCCAGTTCCGCCAGCACCCGCCCACGCCCGCGTGCCCGCAGTATGAGCGGCACGACGAGCGCCAGGAAGGCGAGGAACAGCAACGTCGCCGAGATCGGCGAATGCACCAGCACCGTCGGATCGCCTTGCCCGATGGCCAGCGCCCGCCGCAATTGCTGCTCGGCCAGCGGCCCGAGGATCAGGCCCACCACTACCGGCGCGATCGGATAGCCGAACCGGCGCATCACATAGCCCATCACGCCGAACGCCAGCAGCATGCCCAGCTCGAACACCGACGGGTTCGCCCCGATCGTGCCGAGCGTGGCGAACAGCAGGATGCCCGCATAGAGCCAGGGGCGCGGAATGGCCAGCAGCTTCACCCACACGCCCACCAGCGGCAGGTTGAGGATCAGCAGCATGAAGTTGGCTATGAGAAGGCTCGCGATCAGCCCCCAGACGAGGCTCGAATTGTTGGTGAAGAGCAGCGGCCCCGGCTGGAGCCCGTATTGCTGGAAGCCCGCCAGCATGATCGCCGCCGTCGCCGATGTCGGCAGCCCCAGCGTCAGCAGCGGCACGAGCGTACCGGCCGCGGACGCGTTGTTCGCCGCTTCCGGTCCGGCCACGCCCTCGATGGCGCCATTGCCGAACTCCTCGGGATGCTTGGTGAGCTTCTTTTCCGCCGCATAGGAGAAGAACGTGCCGATCTCCGCGCCGCCCGCCGGCATGGCCCCGATGGGGAAGCCGATCAGCGTGCCGCGCAGCCACGCCTTCCATGACCGCGCCCAATCCTGCGCCGTCATCCACACCGAGCCCTTGACCGGCTCGATCTGGTCGGGCGCCCGCTTGCCCTGTCCCGCAATCGAGAGCGTCTCGCCGATCGCGAACATCGCTACCGCCAGCGTCGTCACCTCGACGCCATCCAGCAGGTCCGGCACCCCGAACGCCAGCCGCGATTGCCCGCTCTGCAGGTCGATGCCGATCAGCCCCAGCGCCAGCCCGATGCCGAGTGCCGTGAACCCTCGCAGCGCCGATTCCCCGAACGCCGCCGATACCGTCATGAACGAGAGCACCATGAGCGCGAAATATTCCGCCGGCCCGAAGGAGAGCGCGAATTTCACCACCCAGGGCGCGATGAACGCCAGCGCAATGGTCGCGATGAGCCCCGCCACGAACGAGCCGATTGCCGCCGTTGCCAGCGCCGGCCCGCCGCGCCCCGCCCGAGCCATCTTGTTGCCCTCGAGCGCCGTGACGATCGAGGCGCTTTCTCCCGGCGTATTGAGCAGGATCGAGGTCGTCGAGCCGCCATACATGCCGCCGTAATAGATGCCGGCGAACATGATGAGCGACCCCGCCGGGTCGAGCTTGTAGGTCACCGGCAGCAGCAGCGCCACCGTCAGCGCCGGCCCGATCCCGGGCAGCACGCCCACGGCCGTGCCGAGCGTCACGCCCACCAGGGCATAGAGCAGGTTCATCGGCTGGATCGCGACCAGCAGGCCCTGCATCAGAAGGTCGAAGGTCTGCATGTCGCGGGCCTATTTGAAGAGGAGGTTTTCGAGCGGGCCCGCCGGCAGCGACAGCTGCAGCAGCTTGGCGAAAAGGACCCACACCACGTAGGAAAGCACGATGCCGATCGGGATCGAGAGGTAAAACTTGCGTTGCCCGAAACCCCGTGCCGTCGCGGCGAACAGCAGCCCGGTGGCGATGGAGAACCCTGCCACGTTGAGTAGCATCATCTGCGCCGCCAGCCCGCCCACGATCCAGGCGATCGGCCCGATCTCGTCGTGCTCGCGCTCGGGAAATTCCCCGCGCACCGCCTCGAACACCGTCCAGATCGCGAGGATGAAGAGGAACGCAGCCACCACATAGGGGAAGGTCTGCGGCCCGATGCCCGAATAGTTCGCGGTCACCCGCAACGTCGAGGCGTCCCAGGCGATGACGCCCGCCAGCACGGCGAGCGCGATCGCGATCAGAAGCGCCGCCCAGTCCGGGCGACGCTCCTTCCTGCCGTTCAGCGGCGTCTCGCTCATTTGACGAGGCCGATTTCCTTGAGGATGCCGGCGGTGGATTCGATATCCTTGGCCAGCTGCGCCTTGAAGTCCGCGCCGGCCAGGAACGTATCCTGCCAGCCCTTGGTCTTGAGGATGTCCTGCCAGGTCTTGGACTTGGCCATCTTCTCGATATCGGCGGTAATGGCCGCGACCTGGTCATCGGAAAGGCCCGGCGCTGCCGCCACCATGCGCCAGTTCTGCACGGCCACGTCCACCCCGGCTTCCTTGAGCGTGGGGGCATCGATGCCTTCCAGCCGCTCGTCGCTCGAAACTGCCAGCACGCGCAGCTCGCCGGCCGCCACCTGCGACTCGAACTCGCCATAGCCCGAAATACCCGCCGTCACCTGATTGCCCAGGATCGCCGCCAGCGCTTCGCCGCCGCCCGAGAAGGCGATGTAGTTGATCTTGGTCGGATCGACGCCCGATGCCTTGGCGATGAGTCCCACCGCGATATGGTCGGTGCCGCCCGCCGAGCCGCCGCCCCAGGAAACCGAGCCCGGATCGGCCTTGAGCTGGGCCACGAGGTCCTGCATCGTCTTGATCGGCGAGGCCGCCGGCACGACGATCGCCTCATATTCGCCCGTGAGCCGCGCGATCGGCGTCACCGCGTCGAGCGTCACCGGGGAGGCGTTGGTGAGGATCGCGCCGACCATCACATAGCCGCCCACGATCAGCGCATTGGGGTTGCCCTTTGACTGGTTGACGAACTGCGCCAGCCCGATCGTGCCGCCGGCGCCCGGAACGTTGGTCACCTGCACGCTGGGCGAAATGCCTTCGTCCTGCAGGGCCGTCTGCATCGAGCGGGCGGTCTGGTCCCAGCCGCCGCCCGGCGCTGCCGGCGCCATGATGGTGTAGTCGGCGGCCTGCGCGGGCAGCGCCATTGCACCGGCCACCAGGCCGGCGAGAATGAAATGCTTCATCGTTCCTCCTCCACGCTGCGGTCTGCAGCGCGCGATTGCCATTCGGGCTTGGGAACTCTCTCCTCATGCGACCGCTGGTCGTCATGGCTCTTGCGGCCATTTCGTCACCTGGTCGGCTGCGAGGTCCTCCCAAACCTCTGCTGGAGCGCGCTGTGCGATCGCTCCAACGGCAGATGAACACAAGTAGCTGTCACGAACCTGTCATCACTGGCCGCGCAGCGCCATATTCCAGCGATCGATGAGGCGCATGCGCTTGACCTGGTCGAGATATACCATGAGACCGGGCCCTACCGGAACCGGGCTGAGCGGCGCATCGGCCTCCGCCCGCATTGCCGCCATCGTATTGGGCCCGCTCACCTGCGGGTTGATCGCCGCGATGTGCATGTCCTGCGCCAGCACCGCCTGGCCGCGCGCCGACATCATGAATTCGAGATATTTGCGCCCCAGGTCCGGCGCCGACGCCGCCTTGGGCACCAGCCCGATCCGCGACATCACCGTGGTATAATCCTTGGGCAGGACGATCCCGAGGTCCGGGTTGCGCGTCGCCCAGTCCGCCGCGTAGGAGCCCAGGATATTGTAGCCGAGGATGAACCGCCCATCCCCGACCCGCTCCAGGATGGCCGAGGTCGTCGAATAGAGCTTCACCCCCGCGTCCCCCATCGCCTCCACCAGCGTCCATACGTCCGAATACTGGTCCTGGTCGCGCGCCAGGAACAGGAATCCCACGCCCGCCCGCTCGATATCGTAAGTCCCCACGCGCCCCGAAACCGCCTCCGGATGGTCGCGCAGATAGGCAATGAACTCGCCCCGCGTCTGCGGCGGTGGCGCGTCGGCAAACGCCTTCTTGTTATAGACGAACACCGCCGGCTCGAAGGTCAGCGCATAGGCCGTGTTGCGCCAATTGGCCCAGCGCGGCCATTGCGCGCTCATCGCCAGGTCGCTCTCCTGCGCATAGCCGTCATTGGCGAGCTTGACCTGCAGGTCCATCGCCGAGGAGAACGCCACATCCGCCGTTGGCCGCCCGGCGTCGGTTTCCTCCACGATCCTGTCGTAGATTCCACCTGTGAGCATATCCTCGTAAACCACGGCGACATCTGGGTTTTCCGCCTGGAACGCGGCGATCATCGGCGCGTTGAGCGGTGCATCGAGCGAGGAATAGATGGTGAGCGTCCGCGCCTCTGCCTTTCCCGATACGGCTGGGTAGACGGTCGGCTGCGCCGCCGCCGGCAGGGCGATGGTCAGCAGGGCGAAGGCGAGGATCAGCGCGCGGTGCATCACGCATCTTTAGCAGGCGGCGAGCCTTTCACAATCGGCAAGGCACCGGCTAATGTGCACGCAAGGGTGGAGGACCCATGCGCATACTGGTCGTCGAGGACAATCTGACGCTCGCCGAAGGGCTGAGCGCCGTGCTCAAGGGCAATGGCTACGCCGTCGATTCCGTGCATGACGGCGTCTCCGCCGAGGCGGCTCTGCGCACGCAGACCTATGACCTCGCCGTCCTCGATCTTAACCTACCCGAAATGGATGGCCTCGAACTCCTGCGGCGCCTGCGCGCCCGGCAGGGCAACACCGCCGTCCTCATCCTCACGGCTCGCGGTGCCTTCGAGGATCGCGTCAAGGGCCTCGACCTCGGCGCCGACGACTACATGACCAAGCCCTTCGACGTCAGCGAGTTGGAAGCGCGCATCCGCGTGCTTCTCCGCCGCCAGGCCGGGCTGCGCGGTGCGCAGGTGAGCTTCGGCCAGGTCGTGCTCGATCTCAACAGCCGCACTGCCTCGTCCGAAGGCCGTCCCCTCGATATCCCGGCCCGCGAGCTGAGCGTGCTGGAAACCCTCATGCTCCGCGCCGGCAAGGTCGTGGCCAAGGAAGCGATCATCCAGTCGCTCTCGGCTTTCGACGACGACCTGAGCGCCAACGCCGTCGAGCAATACGCCTCGCGCCTGCGCAAGCGTCTCGCCCCCTTCGGCCTCACCGTCCGCACCGCGCGCGGCCTCGGCTACTATCTCGACAGGCTCGGCGCCGAGGGATGAGTGCCCGCACCACCTATTCGCTGCGCCGGCGCCTCCTCGTCCTGCTGCTGGCGCCGCTCCTGCTGGTCGCCGCTTTGGCGCTGCTCGACACCTATCGCGAGGCCTCCGCCACCGCCAACACCGTCTCGGACCGCGTATTGGCCGGCTCCGCCCTCGCCATCGCCGAACGCGTCGTCGTCGCCGAAGACGGCAGCCTCGAAGTCGATATTCCCTATGTCGCCCTCGAAATGCTGACTTCGTCCGCGCAGGATCGCGTCTTCTATCGCATCGATGGCCCGCCCGGCACGTTCGTCACCGGCTATGAATCGCTGCCCTCTGTCGGCAAGCGGGCGGGGGAGGACATGTCCTTCTTCGACGATCGCTTCCGTGGCGAGCCCATCCGCCTCGCCGTCCTCGAACGCTCCGCTTCCTCGGGCCTCCAGGCCATTCCCTTCCGCGTCATCGTCGCCGAAACCACCATTGCCCGCACCCAGCTCACCAATGCCCTGCTGCTGCGCTCCGCCATCCGTCTGGGTATCATGCTGCTCGCCGCCGCTGCCATCGTCTGGATCGCCGTCAGTGCGTCCCTGGCGCCGCTCTATCGCATGCGCGCCGCCATTTCCCGCCGCTCCCCCGATGATCTCAGCCCCATCGAGGAGCCCGTGCCTCGCGAAGTCGGCAGTCTCGTCGATACCATGAACACCTTCATGCGCCGGCTGGATTCCGCCCTCCAGAGCCTCAAGCACTTCACCGGCAATGCCAGCCATCAGCTGCGCACGCCGCTCTCGATCATCCGCACCCAGCTCGCCCTCGCCGAGCGCGCCAAGACCCTCGACGGTGCGCTCGCGGCCACCAAGGTCGCCGACGCCTCCGTGGCCGATGCCGAACGCATCCTTGCCCAATTGCTGCTGCTCGCCCGCATCGATTCCGATCGCGGCGTCGGCGAGCCGGTCGAGCTCTCGGCCCTTGCCCGCGACATCACCGCCGACCGCGTCCCCAAGGCGCGAGCAGCCGGCGTCGATCTCGGCTTCGAAGGCGAAGATTGCGTAAAAGCGCGTGTCGATGGCCTTCTGGTGCGCGAAATGCTCGGCAATCTCATCGATAATGCCATCGAATATGCCGGCACCGGCGCCGAAGCCACGGTCCGCGTCTACGCCGCCGACGGCGCCGCCATACTCGAAGTCGAAGACACCGGCCCCGGCATCCCCGAACCCCAGCGCCACGGCGCCCGCCACCGCTTCCAGCGCGGCGCGGAAACCAAGGGCGGCATGGGCCTGGGCCTCGCCATAGTCGAAGAAATCGCCACCCTCTTCAGCGGCACCCTGACCCTCGCCGAAGGCCCCTCAGGCCAAGGCCTCAAAGCCCAGATCCGCTTCCCCAAGGTAGCCGCAACCGACCCGACCACCACCCTCTAGGGTCCGTACCCAATAAGTCCCGGCGCCCCCAGAGCGCTATCTCCCCATCCGACAGATTCCAACGGAAGCGTCGTCCGTCTGCCGCGCCACACCCACTGAACTTCCCCGGCCGCAGAGCCGAGGCCCACGGATATCTCCACTCGAGTGGAGGGCGGCAATGGGCCCCGGATCAAGTCCGGGGAAGTCCGGTGAGTGGGGCGGTCATCGCAACCTCATCTACCGGTGCAATTGAGTACGGACCCTAGGCCGCGGTGGTGAGATCTGGCCGGAAGTATAGATCTGGGTTCGGGCCCCCAACCCCTTCTCCCCTTGTGGGAGAAGGTGCCCGAAGGGCGGATGAGGGGACCCACGCCCTCCACCATCCAGCAGCTGCCGCTCGAAAATCTTATCCCCCCGCACCGCGCCCATACTACGATGCGAACACCCCCTCGCGCCGGCGCCTCACCGCCGCGAACTTATCCCCGCCAAAAACAATTCCCCAATTTCAGCGAAAACCCCCGCAAAACCCCGAAAACTTTGCCAAAGATTCCCCGAATTTCATTCAAAATTTAACGATTGCCCGTCGCTCATGGTTATCGAACAGAAGCAAAATCAATAACTTAAGAAAATATCTTCCCTTAACTTCTTAACAAAAACCGCGCTAAATCCGCTTTCCGGACACCTTTTCGAAGAAATGCGCACTGTCCTCTGCGATCCGCAGCCCGATTTCCTCGCCCGGCCGCAACGCCAGCCGCTGCGTTGACAGCACCGTCAGGTCGATATCCCCCATCCGGGCGATGATCTGCGTTTCTTCCCCGGTCGGCTCGATCACCTTGACTATGGCCTTCGCCCCATCCTCCGCCAGCACCAGCCGCGTCGGCCGCACCCCGCAGAGCACATCCTCGCCCGTCGCCACCGGAGCCGGGCATGAAATCCCGCCGGTCCCCACGAACCGACCATCCTCGATCCTGCCCGGAACGAAGTTCATCGCCGGGCTGCCGATGAAGCCGGCCACGAAGCTGTTCTGCGGATGGTCGTAGAGGTCGAGCGGCGTCCCCACCTGCTCGATCACTCCGTCGCGCATCACCACGATCCGGTCGGCCATGGTCATGGCCTCCACCTGGTCGTGCGTCACATAGACCGTCGTCGTCCGCAGCCGCTGGTGCAGTTCCTTGATCTCGGCCCGCATATGCACCCGCAGCTTGGCGTCGAGGTTCGAGAGCGGTTCGTCGAAGAGAAACACTTCCGGGTTCCGCACGATGGCCCGTCCCATCGCCACGCGCTGCCGCTGCCCGCCCGAGAGCTGAGAGGGATAGCGGTCGAGGAGATTGCCCAGCGTCAGGATCGCCGCCGCCTCTTCCACCTTCCGCTTGATCTCGGCCTTCTCCACGCCCCCCAGCTTGAGCGAGAAGCCCATGTTCTGGGCCACTGTCATGTGGGGGTAGAGCGCATAGTTCTGGAACACCATCGCGATGTTGCGCTGCTTGGGCGGCACGTCGTTGACCACCCGCTCGCCGATGGAGATCGTTCCGCCCGAAATCTCCTCGAGCCCGGCGATCATCCGCAGCAGCGTGGACTTGCCGCATCCGGACGGTCCCACCAGCACCACGAACTCGCCATCGCCGATCTCGGCGGTAACCCCATGGATCACCTCCAGCCCGCCATAGGCCTTGCGAACGGTGTCGATACCAACCGAAGCCATGAAGTTTCCGCCTCAGATGATTTCGAGATAGTCGCGGTCGGGCAGGGCCGGGAAGGGCGCCGCCGGCTGCTGCTGGTACCAGAACGCCACCGAGGCGATGTCGTCCTGCAGCGGCAGGTAGCGCCGATCCTTCTTCTCGGTCCGCCACCCAAGCGCCTGGATCGTCACCCGCAGGTCGTTGTCGAACCGGATCGGGTCGTTGAGGTGCCAGCGATACATCCCGAACCGCTGCTGGCTGCGATAGGTCCCATCCGGCCGCAACACCTGCGGCAGCCCGGAATAGGGCGAGGTGAACTCGCGGTAGCGGCTCTCCATCGTGTCGTCGACCACCCCGCCGTCGAAATTGTAGGCGCCGCAGAAATAGTCCTCGGTGCCGGTCCCGCAGATGGTCGGGAACTTGCTGTCCCCATCCATGAAGAACTTGATCTCGCCCTCGCCCCACCAGCCGGCATTGTTGACACCCCAGGCCATGTAGGTGCCGACATAATGCCCGCGCCCCTCCACGCCATCGAGGATCGTGTAGTCCTCCTTGAACGGCAGCGGGTTGGTGCGGCGGAACTGGGCATGGAAATAGGCCGCGTCCTCAGGCACCTCGGTCAGCGCATAGTTGATCTGGTAGTAGATGATGCCGAAGTCGTCAGGGTCCCGGTTCTCGATGGTGATCTTCGCTGACTTGCGGAACGGCATCTCCCAGTAGCAGTTGAACGCCCGCCCCGGATTGACGCAGACGGCGAGTGAGGAAACCTGCGCGAACTGGTTCCAGCCCGAGCAGAAGAAGTCGCCCACCGGGCACTCCACCGACGGGTTCTCGTTGCCGTCCCAGTAGATGCGCAGGATCAGGTCGCGCCAGCGCAGGTTCGCCGTCGTCAGCCAGATCTGCTGGATCGCGCCCTGGCCCTCGATCTCGCCCAGCACCCGCGTCTCGCCCGGCTCGATCCGGATCGAGGGCGAAATCTTCCAGCCCTGGCCGAGGCCGCGCGCATGGATCGCGCCGGTTCCCTCCGTGGCCATGCCGCCCTTGCCCTTCTCGCCGGTGAAGTTCTCCGGCGAGATCGACCGCGTCCTGGCATTCGACAGCCGATAGAGGTTGGAGAGGTTGACGCCTAGACCGTTGAAACTGCTTGTCATCATTCGCTTCCGTTGAGTGGGTCTCTACTTGAGGCCGCTGGTCTTGATGGATTCCATGATCTGCCGCTGGAAGATCAGGAAAAGGATGAGCATGGGCAGCGCCACGATGGTCGAGGCGGCCATGGTGTAGTTCCAGGATGCCGCGTACTGGCTCTTGAAGTTGGCGATCGCCACCTGCACCACCCAGAGGTTCGGGTCGGCCGCCACCGTCAGCGGCCAGAGGAAGGCATTCCAGTTGGCAAGGAAGAAGAGGATGGCCAGCGCCGCGATGATCGGTCGGCTGAGCGGCAGGATCACGCTGAGGTAAATCCGCCAGTACCCCGCTCCATCGATCACCGCCGCCTCTTCCAGCTCGCGCGGCAGCGACAGGTAATACTGGCGCAGCAGGAAGATGCCGAAGGCGTTGAAGATCGAGGGGACGATGAGCCCGGCATAGCTGTTGAGCATGCCCATCGACCGCACGAGGATGAAGAGCGGCACAATGATCACCGGCAGCGACACCAGGAACGTCGAGAACATGGCGAGGAAGATTGCCTCGCGCCCCGGAAAGCGCAGCCGCGCCAGCGCGTAGCCGGCCATGGTGTGGAAGAAGAGAGCGATGACCGTCACCACCGCCGACACGAAGAACGTGTTGAGCAGGTAGCGCCAGAACGGCACCTCGGTCAGCACGTAGATGAAATTGTCGAGCGTCGGCTTGTCGGGGACGAGGTTGGACTTGAACACCTCGGTCGGCCCCTTGAAGGCGATCGCCAGCATGTAGAGCAGCGGGAAGATCGTCATCGCGGCGAGGACGAGCGTCACCAGCATCCAGACCATACGGACCGAGTTGACCTGGCGCGACGAATAGAGAATAGCCGGCCCGTCACTCATACTGGAACCTCCCGCCGCGCGTGAGGAAGAAGAACACCACCGTGATCGCCATCAGCACCACGACCAGCAGCGTCGCCAGCGCCGCCGCATAGCCGAAGGCCGAATACTGGAAGGCCTGCTGGTAGATGTAGTTGATGAAGAGCGCCGTCGAATTGGCCGGCCCGCCGCGCGTCATCACATAGACGAGGTCGAAGGCCTGCGCCCCCGCGACCGCCGCCACCGCCGAGACGAGCAGCACGAAAAAGCTGGTCGGACGGAGGAGGGGCAGCGTGATGTACCAGAAGCTCTGCACACGCCCGGCGCCGTCGATCTTGGCCGCCTCGTAATATTCCTTGGGGATGTCCTGCAGGCCGCCGAGGAAGATCAGCATGTAAAAGCCCATCAGGAACCAGACGCAGGCGCCGGTCACCGTGAACAGCGCGAAGTTCGGGTTGCCGAGCAGCGACACCGAGCCGAGCCCGACCGAATAGAGGAGCCGCGTGATGATGCCGAGCTTGTCGACAACCATGAGCTGCCAGACCAGCGCCACGACAACGAGGCTCACCATCTGCGGCGCGAAGAACATGGCGCGCATGACCGTGTTGAACCGCCCGTTGCGCTGGACGAGCAGCGCCAGTCCCAGCCCGAACACATAGAGCAGGGGCACCAGCATCACCGCGAACAGCAGCGTCACCTTGAGCGATTGCCAGAAGAGGGCATCGCCCCACATCCGCGCATAATTGGCCAGCCCCACGAAGGTGAAATTGCCGAAGCCATCGACCTCGAAGAGGCTGATGACGAGGGCCAGGATCATCGGCAGCCCGATAAAGAGCAGCAGCCCCAGCGCATCGGGGAGTACGAAGAGATACCCCGCGATGGCCTCGCGCCGCCGCGCCGAGAGCCGGACAGTGGCGGGCTGCGTGCCCGCCACCTTCTGCGATGTGGTCGCGATGCTCATCAGAGGATCGGTGCGCCCTTGTAGTTGGCAAGGAAGGCATCGAGCTGCTGGGAGGCCGCCGTGGCGGTCGCCTGCGGATCGGCCCCGCCGAGCTGGGTCGCCTGGATGGCATCCGAGATGATCTTGTAGACCTCGGGCGGCACCCGCGGCTCGGCGCGCGTCCCCGGATGGATCTCCTTGGAGAAGATCCCCATCTTGCCCTTGTTGAAGGCATCGCCGCCCTTTTCGAGAGCGCTGTCACGTGGCGGCATGTCGGACTTGGCGACGGTGCACCAATCCACCACGCGCTGGATCGAATCCGGCGCCATCGAAGCCAAAGCCCAGGCGATGAACTTGGACGCGGCCTCCGGGTTCTTGCCCTTGGCATTGGCGACGAACGCCCAGCCGCCGCCGACGGTCACATACTTGCCGCCATTGGGCACCGGCAGCTTGAAGATGCCGTAGGGGACGTCCGGCGCATTGTTGTCCATCGCCGAGATGCCCCAGATGCCGACATTCTGCATGGCGCAATAGCCGGAGCCCAGATTGGCGACGATGTCGCCGCCGCCACCGCCCAGCATTTGTCGCGGCGCCGCGCCCGTATTGATCGCATCCTGCCAGAGCTTGAGCGCCTGCACGGTCGCCGGCGAGTCGAAGGCCGACTTGCCGTCGGCAGTCTGGAAGTCGCCGCCGCCCTGCCACATGAAGGGGTACCAGGTGAAGTTCTGGTAATAGCCCGGCCCGGTCTCGAACTGCAGGCCGTAGCGCTCGCCGGTCGTCAGCTTCTTGCCGAGTTCCAGCAGCTCGTCCCAGGTCTTGGGCACGTCGTTCTCGTTGAGCCCGGCATCCTCGAAGGCCTTGACCGAGTAGTAGAAGGCCATCGGCTCCACTTCCATCGGCACGCCGTAGATCTTGCCGTCCACCATGCGGTTGGCGATCACGCTCTGCGGAAAATCCTTCTGCGCCGCTTCCTCGATATGCGGCGTCAGGTCGGCGAGCACGCCGCCATTGTAGTAGCGCAGGAAGTCACCGGGCGAGATGATGAAGATGTCAGGTCCCTGGCCCGAGGCGAAGGAGGTCGCGAGCTTGGTGCCCGAGATGTATTCGGAGCCCACGACGTATTCGAGATTGACCTTGGGATCGTTGCCGGCGTTCCAGTCCTCGACCATCTTCACGAACCAGTCGACCTGGGTCTTCACGTCGCCACCAGGGGCGTAGAACTGCCAGAAGCTGAGGGCGTTGTCCTGGGCGAAGGCCCTGCCCACCATCGGCAGGCTGCCCGCCATGCCGGCGGCGCCGAGCGCCGTCGCGCCCCTCAGAACGGATCGCCGGGACCAGCCCCGCGGTAGGTTGTCGTTCGTCATTCACTCCTCCCTTGAGTGTCTTGCGCGAGGTGTCTCGCGGCTTTTTCAGGCGGTTTCGTACTCCATGAGAACGCAGGGGATGACTTCCCGGCGCGGTGCTGGCTCGACTTTGCCTCCAAGCCGGTCGAGCAGCATTTTCGTTGCCGTCCGGGCCAGCACTTCGGGGCTGTTGCCCACGGTGGTCAACCGCGGCCGGACGTATTCGAGCTGGGCGATGATGTCGAAGGCCGCCACGGCGATATCGCCGGGCACCTTGACGCCGCGATCATAGAATTCGGTGAGTGCGCCGATCGCCATGAGCGAGTTGGCGAAGAACATCGCCGAGGGCAGGGCACCGCCATGCTTCTCGAAGAGCCACCGCACCGCCTCGCGCCCCGACGGCTGCAGGAACGACCCCTCGAACCGCAATGCCGGGTCGATGGTGATGCCGCCATCCGCCAGTGCCTTGTCGAAGCCCGCGCTGCGCGCCGCTGATTCCTTGAAAGCCCGCGGCCCCGTCACATGCGCGATCCGGCGATGGCCGGCTCTAACGAGATGCTGTCCCATCAGGTAGCCGCCGCCGAAATCGTCGAGCGCGACACTATCGGCCGATTGCCCATGCAGCGAACCGATGAAAACTGTCGGCACGTCGATCTTCTCGATCTGGTCGAGCATGCCATGCAGCGCGAAGTCGGCGACGATCGCGCCATCCACCCGCTTGCGGCTGAGCTGCTTGAGATACTCGCGCCCATGCAATTCGGGATGCCCGCCGGGCACGTCGGTGTTGAACACCAGCGTATCCATGCCCGACCGCTCGATCTCGGTCTGGAGCGTTTTGACCAGCTCGGTGAAGTAGGGATTGAGGATATCCGGAATGAGGATGGCGACGATATTCGTCCGCCCCGTCCTCAGGCTCTGCGCCTGCGGGTTGGGCTTGTAGCCGAGCTCCTCGATGGCGGCCAGCACACGCTCGCGCAGCGGCTGGGAAACGCGATCCGCGTGGTTGAGCACGTGCGAAACCGTCGTCCGCGAAACGCCCGCCTTCTCCGCCACTTTCGAGATCGTGCTCATGCCCGATTGTTACTCAGCACAAAATCGATTTGCAAATGGATTTGCAAATCCATTCAGTGCGATTGCGAAAGAACCCGAGCAGCTTGAAATCATGGGATTTTACGCTGGCTTTACGCCACGGACGGGCATTCGCCGTAGCGCCGTTACGCGGCCGGGGTCTAACGCCGAGCCATCCTTTTCGGATGGAGCAATCATGTTTTCCGATCTCGTGTTTCTCGCTGGCGGGATGGCGTCCTTTCTGGTCGCCGGCCTGTTGGTGCTCGCGCTGGAGCGGCTCAAATGACCCTCGACATCGTGCTGGGCGTCATCCTCGCCATCGTTCTCTTCATCTATCTCATTGCGGCGCTGCTGCGCCCTGAGCGCTTCTGAGCGGAGCGATCATGTTTTCCGATCTCATTCAGATACTCATCTACGCGGCGCTCCTCGTCGGGCTCGCCGTCCCCATCGGCCTCTACATGGCGCGGGTCTATTCGGGCGAGCTCAATTTCCTGCGCCCGCTGGAGCGCGGCATCTTTGCCGTCGCCGGGGTAAAATCCGACCAGGGCCAACACTGGAGCGCCTACGCGCTTGCGCTGCTTGCCTTCAATGCAGCCGGCTTCCTGCTGCTGTTCCTGATCCTCAAGTTCCAGGACCTGCTGCCGTTCAATCCGGCCGGCTTTCCGGGACTTCCGGCGGACCTGGCGTTCAACACCACCGTCTCCTACATCACCAACACCAACTGGCAGTCCTATGGCGGGGAGTCGACGCTCTCCAATTTCAGCCAGATGGCGGGCCTGACCACGCAGAACTTCCTTTCCGCCGCCACCGGCATGGCCGTAGCGGCCGCCGTAGCGCGCGGTCTTGCGGCGCGGCAGATCAAGGCAATCGGCAATTTCTGGGTCGATATGGTGCGCTCGACACTCTACGTCCTGCTGCCGCTGGCGATCATCCTCGCCATCGTGCTCGTCTGGACCGGCGTGCCGCAGACCCTCGATGCCTCGGTCTCCGCCACCACGCTCGAAGGCGCCAGCCAGTCCATCTCGGTCGGCCCGGTCGCCTCCCAGCTCGCGATCAAGCAATTGGGTACCAATGGCGGTGGCTTCTTCAACGCCAACTCCGCCCATCCGCTCGAAAACCCGACCGCGCTCAGCAACCTGCTGACCATGATCGGCATTTTCGTCGTCTCGGTGGCTTTCCCCTTCACCTTCGGGCGCATGGTCAACGACAAGCGCCAGGGCAGGGCGCTTTTCGCCGCGATGGGCGTGATGCTCGTCCTCGGTTTCGTCGGCATCTACGCCGCGGAAAAGGCAGGCAATCCGCTGCTCGCCGGCATAGTCCAGGCAGATGCGGGCAACATGGAGGGCAAGGAAGTCCGCTTCGGCGTCGTCAACTCCGCACTCTGGGCGGAAGCGACCACGGCCGCGTCCAACGGCTCGGTCAACGCCATGCATGACAGCTTCACCCCGCTCGGCGGCATGATCGCCATGGTCAACATGGCGTTGGGCGAAGTCGTCTTCGGCGGCGTGGGCGTCGGGCTCACCGGAATGCTGTTGATGGTGATCATCACGCTCTTCCTCGCTGGCCTCATGGTAGGGCGGACGCCGGAATATCTCGGCAAGAAGATCGAAGCGCGAGAGGTCAAGCTGGCCGCCCTGACCCTGATGATCATGCCTCTCGGCGTGCTGGTCTTCTCCGCGCTCGCGATCCTCGTTGGCACGGGCCAGAGTTCGGTCCAGGACGCTGGCCCGCATGGGCTTTCCGAGCTCGTCTATGCCTATGTCTCGGCTACAGCCAACAACGGGTCCGCCTTCGCCGGCTTCACCGCCAACGTCACCTGGCACAATACCTTCCTCGGTATCGCCATGCTGATCGGCCGGTACGGCTACATCATTCCGGTACTCGCCATCGCCGGCTCCATGGCCACCAAGAAGATCGCCCCGGCCTCGGCCGGCACCTTCCCCACGCACGGCGCGCTGTTCGTCGGCCTGCTCGTGGCATCGATCCTGATCGTGGGGGCGCTCACCTTCCTGCCGGTTCTCGCTCTCGGCCCCATTGCCGAACAGGTTTCGCTCGCTGCGGGCCAGAGCTTCTGAGGTTTCTCACATGTCCAAGCAACCAACACTCACCCGGGAAATCGGCCTTTTCGACCCCGCCATTCTCACCAAGGCGGCAGGGCAGGCCTTCACCAAGCTCAACCCCAGGGGGCTGATGCGCAATCCGGTGATCTTCGTGACGGCTTTGGTATCGCTGTTCACCACGATCCTTGCCATTCGCGACGGCATCGTCGGCTCGCCCTCGTTCGGCATCGGCCTGCAGGTGGCGATCTGGCTCTGGTTCACCGTGCTATTCGCCAACTTCGCCGAAGCCATCGCCGAGGGCAGGGGCAAGGCTCGCGCCGATGCCTTCCGCGCCACCAAGTCGTCCGCCCGCGCCAAGGTGCTGATCGACCCAAAGAACCGCGACCTCTTCGAATGGCAGGACCTCGCCGATGTCGATGTCGGCGAGATCATCGTGGTCTCGGCCGGCGACATCATCCCGACCGACGCCGAAGTCATCGAAGGCATCGCCTCGGTCGACGAAAGCGCCATCACCGGCGAATCCGCGCCCGTCATCCGGGAATCGGGTGGCGACCGCTCGTCGGTGACCGGCGGCACCCGCGTCGTCTCGGATTGGCTGGTGCTCAAGGTCACCGCCAAGCCGGGCGAGACCTTCCTCGACAAGATGATCGCGCTGGTCGAAGGCGCGAAGCGCCAGAAGACGCCGAACGAGATAGCTCTCGACATCCTGCTGGCCGCCTTGACGCTGGTCTTCCTGTTCGTCGTCGTGACGCTGCCCTTCTTCGCGATCTGGTCTGGCACGCAGATCCCGATGGTGTACCTCGCGGCGCTCTTCATCACGCTCATTCCCACCACTATCGGTGGGCTGCTTTCCGCGATCGGCATCGCGGGCATGGATCGGCTGGTGAAGGCCAATGTCGTGGCCAAGTCGGGTCGCGCGGTCGAGGCGGCCGGCGATATCGACGTGCTGCTGCTCGACAAGACCGGCACCATCACCTTCGGCAACCGCATGGCCGATGCCTTCGACCCCGTGCCCGGCACCTCCGAGCGCGATCTGGCCGAGGCGGCGTTCCTGTCGTCGCTGGCCGACGACACGCCGGAGGGCAAGTCGATCGTCGAGCTGGCCCGCTGCAAATTCGGCTTTGCCGACAACCCTATCGGCGACGAGGCCACCTTCGTGCCCTTTACCGCCCAGACCCGTATGTCGGGCGCCGACCTGGCTGACGGCACTGTGCTACGCAAGGGCGCTTCGGACGCCGTGCTCAAATATGCGCATCAGCACTCGGGTCCTGAACTCGATGCCATCATCCGCCGGATCGCGACGTCGGGCGGCACGCCGCTGGTCGTCACCAGGGATCGCCGCATCCTGGGCGTCGTGCACCTCAAGGACGTGGTCAAGCCGCAGATTCGCGAGCGTTTTGCCGAGCTGCGCAACATGGGCATCCGCACCGTGATGATCACCGGCGACAATCCGCTGACCGCAGCGGCCATCGCGGCGGAAGCGGGCGTCGACGATTTCCTTGCGGAGGCCACGCCCGAGCGCAAGCTTGAGCTGATCCGCACCGAACAGGCTAATGGCCGCCTCGTCGCGATGTGCGGCGATGGCTCGAACGATGCGCCGGCCCTGGCCCAGGCCGACGTCGGCGTGGCGATGAATTCCGGCACGCCCGCCGCCAAGGAGGCAGGCAACCTCGTCGATCTCGACAGCGATCCGACCAAGCTCATCGAGATCGTGCTGGTCGGCAAGCAATTGCTGATCTCGCGCGGAGCACTCACCACCTTCTCGATCGCCAACGACGTGGCCAAGTATTTCGCCATCCTGCCGGCGCTCTTCATTCCGGCCTATCCGGGGCTGGCAGTGCTCAATGTCATGGGGCTGGCTTCGCCTGAATCGGCAATTCTCTCGGCCCTGATTTTCAACGCCCTCATCATCGTGGCGCTGATTCCGATCGCGCTGCGCGGCGTGCGCTACAAGCCCGCTTCCGCTTCCGCGCTCCTGTCCCGCAACCTGACCATCTACGGCCTGGGCGGCCTCGTCGCCCCGTTCATCGGCATCAAGCTGATCGACCTCGTCATCAGCGCGCTGCATCTCGTGTGAGGAGAAGAACCATGTTTGCAGATCTTCGCCCGGCAATCGCCACGCTCGGGCTCCTGACCCTCCTCACCGGCGTCGCCTATCCGCTGGCTATCACCGGCATCGGACAGGCGGCTTTCCCTCGTCAGGCCAACGGCTCGATGATCGAGAAGGACGGCAAGGTGATCGGCTCGGCCTTTGTCGGCCAGTCGTTCCAGTCGGACCGCTATTTCCATGGGCGGCCATCGGCCACCGGTCCCGATCCCTACAACGCCGCGGCGTCTTCGGGCTCCAATCTCGGCCCCAGTTCGAAAGTGCTGGTGGAGCAGGTCAAGGAGCGCGCTGCGGCGCTGGGTGGTTCAGGCCCGGTGCCGGCCGATCTCGTCACCGCGTCCGGCTCCGGTCTCGATCCCGATATCAGCCCGGCGGCAGCCGCCTGGCAGGTGGAGCGCGTTGCTGCCGCGCGCGGGCTCACCAAAGAGCAGGTGGAACAATTGGTTGCCCAGCATACCCAGGGCCGCGACTTTGGTATGCTCGGCCAACCCAGAGTCAACGTGCTGGCGCTCAACCTGGCGCTGGACGCGCTCAAACCGTAGGATGCGATGGCAATCGTCGAACCTGCACGGCCCACCCCCGAAGCCCTCCTTGGCGAAGCGCGCAAGGAGGGCCGCGGCAAACTCAAGGTCTTCCTCGGCGCCGCGCCCGGCGTGGGGAAGACCTTTGCCATGCTCCAGGAAGCCGGCAACCGTCGCGCCGCGGGCGTCGACGTCGTCGTGGGGCTGGTCGAAACGCATGGGCGCACCGAGACAGCACTGCTCCTCGAACCGTTGGAGCAGCTCCCGCGCCGCCGCCTCGAATATCGCGGCCAGATGCTCGATGAACTCGATATCGATGCAGTGCTCGCCCGGCGCCCGCAACTGGCGATCATCGATGAACTCGCCCACACCAACGTCCCGGGCTCGCGTCACCTCAAGCGCTGGCAGGACGTGGTGGAGATCCTCGATGCCGGCATCGACGTCACCACCACGCTCAACGTCCAGCACATCGAGAGCCTCAACGACGTCGTCGCCCGCATCACCGGCGTGCGCGTGCAGGAGACCGTGCCCGATGAAATCCTGCGGCGCGCCGATGACATCGAGATCATCGACCTGCCGCCCGAGGAACTGATCGCCCGGCTCAAGGCCGGCAAGGTCTACGTGCCCGGCAATATCGGCCGCGCCCTCGAGAACTTCTTCACCAAAGGCAATCTCACCGCCTTGCGCGAGCTTGCGCTGCGGACGGCCGCAAGCCGGGTCGATGCCGAGATGCTGGCCTATATGCAGGCCAATGCGGTGCGTGGCCCGTGGCCGACCCAGGAGCGCCTGCTGGTCTGCATCAACGAGGCGCCGATCTCCAAAACCCTCGTGCGCGCCGGCAAGCGCATGGCCGAGCGCGCCAATATTCCCTGGCTGGTCGCCACTGTCGTGACGCCGCGCCACGAGGCCATGGGCGAGGTGGCGCAACGCGGCATTGCCGAAGCCATGCAACTGGCCGAGAGCCTCGGCGCCGAGACCGTCACCATTCACGCCGAAAGCAATGCCGCCGGCGAAATCCTCGATCTGGCGCGGCATCGCAACGTGACGCGTATCGTCATCGGCCGGCCGAGGCCGCGCCGGTTCTGGCACTTCCTGCGCGAGGCAGTTGCCGACAAGCTTCTGGATGCCGCGACCGATTTCGAGTTGACGGTCGTCGCCGGCACAAGCCAGGCCGAGACGCCAAAGCTGCCGCATATCGATCTCTCGATAAACTGGTGGGGCGTCGTGGTCGGCGCAGCTGGCGCTGCCGTCGCCACCGGCATCGCCTGGGCGATCCAGGAGGTCTACCCGGTTCCGGTGGCCTCGCTGGCGGTGATCTACCTTGTGGGCGTGCTCTTCGTCGGCGCGCGCTACGGGTTGCGGCCGGCGCTGGCAACCAGCCTCATTTCGTTCCTCGCCTATAACTTCTTCTTTTCCGAGCCGCTCTACACCTTCACCATCAGGCAGGTCGAAGATGTGGTGGCCATCTTCCTCTTCCTCGTCGGCGCCATCTTTACGGGCACACTCGCCGGCCGGTTGCGGGCGCAGGTGCAGTTCATGCGTGCCTCGCAGCGCCGCACGGAAACGCTCTACGATTTCGCGCGACGGATCGCCGAAAAGACCGATCCGGACGATGTGCTCTACGCCGGCGCCTACCACATTGCCGCCACGCTCGATTGCCGCTCGCTGATCCTTATTCCGGGCGAGGGGGGCCAGCTCGAGCAGGTGCAGGGCTATCCCAGTATCGAAGAGCATCTCGACGCCCGCGCCATCGGCGCGGCGCAATGGGCATTCGAGCACAACGAGCCGGCCGGCGCCGGTACGCCAACGCTGCCGACCTCCAATTGGTTGTTCGTGCCCCTCGCCACCGGCAAGCCGCTCGGCGTCATCGGCGTGCAGTTCCGCGACGCCCGCAAGAGCCTCGATCCCGAAACCAAGCGGCTATTATTGGCTGTGGAGGATCAGGTTGCCGTCGCCGTAGAGCGGACGCGCATGGCCGGCGACCTCGAAAACCTCCGCGTCCAGGCGGAAGGCGAAAAGCTGCGCTCGGCGCTGCTCAATTCGCTCAGTCACGACCTGCGCACGCCGCTCGTCTCGGTGATCGGCGCCATTTCCAGCCTCGGCGAACCCGGACTTCGCCCTGAAGATCGCCGGGCGTTGCTGGAAACGGCACTCGATGAAGCCCGTCGCCTCGATCGCTATGTGCAGAACCTTCTCAACATGACGCGGCTGGAATACGGAGCCCTGGCGCCGCGCAGCACTGCCGTGGAGCTCCGCGAAGTCGTCGGCGCCGCTCGCCACGACTTGCAGCGCGTGCTGAAGGGACACAGCGTTCGCATTGATCTGCCAAGGGATTTGCCGCGCGTGGAAGCCGACCCGGTGCTCCTGACCCAGGCCATCGCCAACGTGCTGGAAAACGCCGCCAAATACTCCCCGCCAGGCTCGGAAATCCTGATCTCCGGCTCGGCGAAAGGCGGCGACGTAACGTTGGCTGTCGCCGATGCCGGTCCCGGCATCCCCGCCGCTGAACGCGAAAAAGTCTTCGAACTCTTCTACCGCGTCACCGAGGGTGACCGCCGGCCATCGGGAACCGGCCTGGGCCTTGCCATCGTCCGCGGCTTCGTCGAGGCCATGGGAGGCAAGGTGCGCGCGGATGAAAATCCGACGGGACAGGGTGCGGTGATTTCCATCACTTTGCCGCTTGCTGCCCAGCCCGCATTGCCGCAGGAAGCAGAATGACCAACGAAACCCCGCATCGCATCCTGCTCATCGAGGACGAGGCGCCCATCCGGCGCTTCCTCACCATCGTTGCAGGCAGCGCGGGCTTCGAGACCATCGAGGCCGAGCGCGGTCGTGCGGGTGTGGAGCTGGCAGCCACCTCGGCGCCGGATGTCGTGGTGCTTGACCTTGGCCTGCCGGATATGGACGGCAAGGCCGTCATCACGGCGATCCGTGAATGGTCGCAAGTGCCAATCCTCGTGCTTTCGGTACGCGATGCCGAGACCGAAAAGATCGCCGCCCTCGATGCCGGCGCCGACGACTATGTCACCAAGCCGTTCGCGACCGGCGAACTGATGGCTCGGCTCCGCGCCCTGCTGCGCAGCCGCAAGTCACCCGAGACCGAGCGCTCCGTACTGACCACCGGCAAGCTCAGCATTGATCTGGCGCGGCACGAAGTCCTGCTGGATGGCGAGGAGATCCGGCTGACGCGCAAAGAATTCGACGTGCTGGCGCTGCTCGCGCGCTTCGCCGGACGGCTGGTGACACACCGGCAATTGCTCTCGACCGTGTGGGGACCGGCCCACCTCGAGGACACGCACTACCTGCGCATCGCCGTGGGTCACCTTCGTGACAAGCTGGGCGACGATGCTGCCGAACCGCGGTTCATTGTCACCGAACCGGGTGTAGGCTACCGCCTTATCGCGGGCGAATAGCTGAACGGTCACTTTGGTACGGCTGGCCAAGTTCGTGGATTTCCAGCCAATTTTTTCGACGGCGAAACGGAGTAACGTACCTCCACGACAACGGTGGAGGGGAACGACTTGCGTAAGACTCTCGCTCGCCTGCTTGCTGGAGCCATGCTTCTCGCAGGCTTCATGAGTGGCCCATCGCTCGCTCAGGATGCCAACGCCTTCGTCATCGTACCCGATCATCCCGGCGGTGTCGGCGTCTATGGTTGCTATCGCGCCAACCAGCCCCTTTACGGCCCCTACATCCTGACATTCTGCCTTGAGCGCCGAGGCACCTACCAGATCCGTGGAGGCGGTGTTCGCTGCGACGGTCGCCTCACCTGGTGGACTTCCGGGCGCGACGTGATGGTCGATATCCAGCGCGCCTCCTGCGGCGGTGGCGTGGCCTGGGAGGCGGCGAGCATGGATTGCCGGCCGACCGGGCGTTCGCTCAATCCGCTTGGACAACTGGCGCGTCTCGCGGCGCTGCGCTGCACATATCACCCCACCGTTCGGTTCAAGGGCCGCAGGGTCTTTACCGCCAACCGCATCTAAGGAGGCCACCATGATTTCGTTGCACGTCATGCGCTCGCTCGCATTTGCTGCGGCACTCGCCTTTGGCCTGGCGGGCGCCGGCGCCACCCTGGCCCAGCAGCCATTCGTCATCGTTCCGGACAACCCGGGCGGCGGTGGCGGCGGCGGAGCCGTTCGCGGCAATGCGGTGGCGACCGCAAACGTCAACGTTCGCCAGGGCCCGGGCACCAATCACCGCGTGATCGACGTGCTCCAGCGCGGCGACAGCGTCTTCATCAACCGCTGCCAGAACAATTGGTGCCTCATCGAACATGCAGGCCCGAGCGGCTGGGTGTCCCGCAACTACCTGCGTGAGGTCATCGACACCGGCCGTCCGGGAGGCGGTGGTGGAGGTGGCGGCGGCGTCATCATTCCGCCGATCGGCGGAGGTGGTGGCGGCAACCGTCTGGTCTGCTTCTTCGAGCGGGCAGATTTCCGCGGTCCCAATTTCTGCGCCCGTCCGGGCGAGAGCGACCGCAATCTCGGCTCGTGGGGTCGCCGGATCATGTCGATCCGCATCGATGGCCGCACAGCGGTGGATGTCTGCACGCAGCGCAATTTCTTCAACTGCTCTGTCTTCTCGCGCAGCGTGCCGGTGCTCAACCGCATGCTCCAGAACAATGTCGGCTCGTTCCGCGTCCACCGCTAACAGGAGGATATCGCCATGATCACCAGGAGAAACGGTCCCGGCCTGCTCGGGCGTACGGCCCAAACCATGGCGAGAACCGCCGTCATCGCCGGCACCGCCACGGCAGTATCGGGCAAGGTCGCCGCCAAGCAGGCAGGAAAGCACGCGGCCGGCGCCGGCAAGGAGCCGCCCGCGCCGGCGGGCCTTACGCAGGAAGCCATGGCCCAGCTCGAGAAACTCGCCGAGTTGCACAAGTCCGGCATCCTGACCGACGAGGAATTCGCCACGCAGAAGGCGCGGATATTGCAATAGCCGACCCTTCGGGCGGCGGCCTCTCACTCTGAGGTCGTCGCCCGCCAACCGTTTACGATTTTTCCGAGTACAGGGTGTGCCATGACGTCTGCCGACGTTTCTTCGAAAAGCTTGATGCAGCGCTTCCTCGATGGTGTCGAGCGGGTAGGGAACATGGTGCCCCATCCGGTCATCATCTTCCTGATCCTCATCGCCATCGTCATCGTGCTTTCCGCCGTGCTCGGCGTCTTCGGCACCGCCGTGACCTTCGAGCGCATCAACCCTGATACGCACGAGATCGAGCAGGCCTCGACCGCCATCCGCAGCCTTCTCAATGCCGACGGCATCCGCTTCATGTACGAGTCGCTGATCCCCAATTTCATGGGGTTCACGGCCGTGGGCCTCATGATCGGCGCCATGATCGGCGCGGGCGTCGCCGAGGAATCGGGCCTGATCTCGGCGCTGATCCGCAAGCTCGTTGCCGTGGCTCCGGGCTGGGCGCTGTCCTACATCCTGGCGCTGGTCGGTATCCTCGCGAGCATCGCGGCCGATGCCGGCTACCTCGTGCTGCTGCCGCTTGCCGGCGTGGCCTTCCTCGCAGTCGGCCGCAATCCGCTGGCCGGCCTCGCGCTCGGCTTCGCCTCGGTTGCCGGCGCCTTCACCGTCAACATGCTGATCAAGCCGCTCGATGCGGTGCTGGTCGAATTCACCAACGACGCGGCGCGACTGGTCGACCCCAACGCCTCGATCGGCCTCGCCTCCAACATGTGGTTCTCGATCGTCTCGGTGGTCTTCCTCACCGTGCTCATCGCCTTCATCAACAACCGCATGATCGAGCCGCGGCTGGGACCCTATGACCCCTCGCGTTCCGACGGCACGCTCGGCGACGGCGACAACACGCTTTCCGCCGAGGAGTCGCGCGGCCTGCGGTTCGCGCTGTTCGGCCTCATCGGCCTGCTCGTCGTCTTCGCGCTGCTGACGCTGCCCTCCTGGGGACCGCTGCGCGATCCGCAGACCGGCGAGCTCATCGGCAATTCGCCATTCATGAACGGCCTCATCGCCTTCATCATCCTGATCTTCCTCGTGACGGGCTGGGCCTATGGCATCGGCGCCGGCACGATGAAGACGCTGACGGATGTGATCAAGGCCATGGAAAAGGCCGTCACGGGTCTCGGCGGCACGATCTTCCTCTTCTTCGTGCTGAGCCAGTTCGTCGCCTATTTCACCTACACCAATATCGGCACGGTCATGGCCCTCGCTCTCGGCGGCGGGCTGCAATCGGCCAATATCGGCGCGCTGCCGCTGCTGATCGGCTTCATCGTCGTGGTGGCGGTGATCGACCTGCTGCTGACCGGCGCCATCGCCAAGTGGGCCATCTTCGCCCCGGTCTTCGTGCCCTTGCTCATGAAGCTGGGTGTCGAGCCGGAAGCGGTGCTTGCCGCCTATCGCGTCGGCGACTCCCCGATGAATGCCATCACACCACTCAACGCCTATTTCGCGCTGATGGTCGGCTTCGTGCAGCGCTATGACCGCACTGCAGGCGTGGGCACCGTCGTATCCCTCATGCTCCCCTATGTGGCCTGGATCTTCATCCTGTGGACCGCGCTCTTCGCGATCTGGCAGGCAGTCGGCCTGCCCTGGGGCGTTTAGACCAATCAGGAACGGATGAACCAGATGACCGCTCCCGCTATCCCGCTCGACGTCGCAGCCGCCGAAGCCCACCTGATGAACTTCCTTTCGGTGGAAGGCATCACGGGCCAGGAGGCCAATATCGCCGCTGCCGTGATCGCCGCGCTCAAGGCCGCCGGTGTGCCCGAGTCAGCCATCCGGTTCGACGACGCCAACAAGCGCATCCCGCTGCCCACGCAGACCGGCAATCTCATCGTGCAATTGCCGGGCACGCGGCCGGGTCCCCGGCTGTTGTTCTCGACCCATCTCGACACCGTGCCGCTCTGCGCCGGTGTGAAACCCCGCCGCGAAGGCGATCGCATCGTCTCTGATGGAACCACCGCGCTGGGCGGCGATGCCCGCACTGGTGTCGCCGCGCTCGTCGTCGTCGCGGAGACCCTGCTCAAGAACAACCTGCCGCACCCGCCCATCACGCTGCTCTTTACTGTGCGCGAGGAAAGCGGCCTCCATGGCGCCCGCGAGCTCAACCCGGCCGAACTCGGCGGCGTCGAGATGTGCGTCAACATCGATGGTCAGCTGGCGTCCGAGCTCATCGTTGGAGCGGTCGGGCAGGAGAACTGGGAGGTCGAGATCACCGGTCGCGCGTCCCATGCCGGCGTTGCGCCCGAAAAGGGTATCTCAGCCACCATGGTCGGTGCAGTGGGGCTCGTCGAAGCCCGCAATGCCGGCTGGTTCGGCAAGGTCTCTAAGCCCGAAGGCAACGGCACCAGCAATGTCGGCATCTTCGGCGGTCGCGACGGCAAGGCGGCGGGCGATGCGACCAACGTCGTCACCGACTACGCCTTCATCAAGGGCGAGGCGCGCAGCCCCAATGCCGCCTTCGCTACCGAGATTGCGAGGGGCTACGAGGCCGCGTTTGAACGCGCGAAAGCCAGCGTCGTCGATCACGAAGGGCAGGGCGCCGAAGTGCGCTTCTCGCACGTGACGGCCTATCCGCCATTCGAGCTTGACCAGCACACGCCGATCGTCGAGCGCGCCACGCGGGCGCTCAAAGCCCTTGGGATCGAGCCCAACTACCTCTTCTCCAATGGTGGGCTGGATGCCAACTGGCTCGACAAGCACGGTATTCCGACCGTGACGATCGGCGCCGGCCAGGCCGAGATCCACACGATCAAGGAATATGTGAACCTCGCCGAATACGAAAAGGGCTGCCGCCTCGCCATTCTGCTGGCGACGCTCGACGCCTGATGCGCATACCTGAACTGAGAGTGTCGCCCCAGTGAGCCCCATTGTCCTGACGGCGATCATCATTGCCGCAATCGTCGTTCTCTTCATCTCCAACCGGCTGCCGGTCGTCGTTGTCGCGCTGCTGACCCCGCTCGCGCTCTGGGCGGTCGGCGTGCTCGATATCAACCAGGCCATGGCCGGGTTCGGCGACCCGGCGGTCATCTTCATCGCCACGCTCTTCATCGTCAGTGTCGGCCTTGAGGTCACGGGCGTAACGGCCTGGGCCGGGCAGCTCCTGATCCGGTTTGCCGGCGAGCAGAGCCGAACGCGGCTTCTAGTTCTCACCATGTCGCTGGTCGCTGGGCTCACCGCGCTCATCAGCGTCAACGGCGCCGTTGCGGCGCTATTGCCGGTGGTTGTGGTCATCGCGGTGCGCCTCAAGCGCTTCTCTTCGCAGCTCCTCATTCCATTGGTCTTCGCCGCCCATGCAGGCTCCAAGCTGGCGCTGACCGGCTCGCCGGTGAACGTGCTGGTTTCCGAGGCGGCCGGCGATGCGGGCGTCGGGACCTTCGGTTTCTTCGAATTCGCGCTGGCCGGCGTGCCGCTGCTCATCGGATCGATGGCGATCATCATCTTCTTCGGCGAGCGCCTGCTGCCGCACCGGAACGGCGCCACCATGCCGGCCGATTTCAGCCGCCACGCTCGCACGCTGGTCGAGCAATATGGTCTCGCCAGCGGCGTGCACCTGCTGCGCGTGCGGGCGACCTCGCAATTCATCGGCGCCGACCCCAAGACCTTCGTCCTGCCGTCGGGTTCAGGCGTGCAACTGGTGGCCATCCAGGAAGGCAGCACCGCCCAGCCGCTCCACCGGCGCGCCATTGCCGAAGGCGATCACCTGCTTATCCGCGGCGAGGCCGAGGCCGCCGCGGTCCTGGCGGCGGATACGCATCTCGCCTTCCGCGACGAACAGGATAGCGGCGGCGGCGAGAAGACGCTTTTCAACGAGCGTTCGGGGCTGGCCGAAGTAGTCATCCCGCCACGCTCGGGGCTCATCGGGCAATCGGTCTTCCCCGGCATGCTGACGGAAAGCGGCGACCTCATCATCCTCGCTGTTCACCGGACCGGCGCCGAGATCACCGCCGAAGACCCCGCCGCCAGCGGTGGCGAGGTCACGCTGCAGGCGGGCGACACGCTGCTGTTGCAGGGCACCTGGAAAGCGCTCGATACCCACCTCAACGATCCCGACGTGCTGGTCGTAAGCTCGCCCGATCTCGTGCGGCGCCAGGCGGTGCCCATGGGGCCGGGCGCGCGGCAGGCCATCGTCATCCTGCTGGCCATGGTGGTGGTGCTTGCCACCGGCATCGTGCCGCCGGTCGTGGCCGGCCTGCTGGCCGCGGGCGCTGTGATCCTCTGCGGAATCTTGAACGTCGAGCAATCCTTCCGCGCGATCAACTGGACGACGGTCATTCTCGTCGGCGCCATGATGCCGCTCTCTACCGCAATGGTCGAAACCGGTGCGGCCAAGCTCATCGCCGAAACGCTGGTCTATGTGCTGGGTGGGGCCGGGCCGATGGCGCTTCTCGCCGGCCTCTTCGTGCTGACCGCAATCCTGGGGCAGCTGATCAGCAACACGGCGACTGCCCTGATCATCATCCCGATCGGCGTGGCGGCGGCGGCCAGCATGGGCATATCCCCACGGCCGGTGCTGATGAGCACCAGCGTTGCGGCGGCTGCCGCGTTCCTGACGCCGATCGCCACCGCCACCAACCTCATGGTGATGGGGCCGGGCGGCTACAATTTCGGGGACTACTGGAAGCTCGGCCTGCCGCTCCTGGGCTGGTTCTTCATCATCTCGGTCTTCTACGTGCCGCTCATCTGGCACTTCTGACGATAAGGCTACCCCAGTGATTCAAGATCAATGGGATAGCCGGGTTTGATGAATCGGATTGTCAGCCGACGAGCGCGCGGCGGAGGTTGCCGTTGGCCCTGGCCAGGGCGGCTACCGCCTCGTCCTTGGAGACGTCGAGCGAAAGCATCACCACTGCGACCTTGATGATCTGGCCGGCCTCGGCGAAAGCCTTGGTGGCCACTTCGATATCGGCACCTGTCAGGTCTGCGACCATCAGCGCGCCGCGCTCGCGCAGCTTGGCGTTGGTCGCCTGCATCTCGACCATCTTGCCGCGATAGACGAAACCGAGGCGGATCATGACGCCGGTGGAAATGCAGTTGAGCGCCGCCTTCTGGGCGGTGCCCGCCTTCATGCGGGTGGAGCCGGCCAGGATTTCCGGACCCGTCTCGATGAGGATCGGCAGTTCGCAGGCCTCGCCCACGCGCCCGCCGCGGTTGTTGTAGATGCCTATGGTGAGGGCGCCGATCTTGCGGGCATGCTTGAGGCCGGCGATCACGTAGGGCGTGCGGCCGCTGGCGGCGACGCCGATCACCACGTCATTGGGGCCCACCGAAACGCCGTCGAGGTCGGCAACGCCGGCAACTTCATCGTCTTCCGCGCCTTCCTTGGCGCGCAGAAAGGCACCTTCGCCGCCGGCCATCAGGCTGATGGCGCGGTTGGACGGCCAGTTGAAGGTCGGGGGCAGCTCGGCGGCGTCCTGCGTGGAGATGCGGCCGGAGGTGCCCGCGCCGATATAGATGAGGCGACCGCCCGCCGAGAGCCGCTCGGCGCTCATGTCGATGGCCTTGGCGATGGCTGCGCCCGCGCTTTGGACGGCGCCGATGGCGAAGTACTGACCTTCGAGGATGCCCGCCACCAGGTCGGACGTGCTCCAGTCCTCGAGCGTGGCGTAGCGGGCGGAGGCGGTTTCGGTGGTCGACATTGTCTAGTCCGTCGTGAGGTGGTGAGTACGCGCCATGCCGGCGGCGTGGAGCGCTGCATCGGTTTCGGGGAAGGATACATCTTCTCCCTGCAGCGCGGCGAGAAGCGAAGTCTTGATGACCGGGTGCAGGCGAACGATGCCGCCGACATAGCCGATGGGCAGGCTGCGCGTGCGCTTGACCAGCGCCGAGCCCAGCCGCGCCAGCTCGACCCCGGCATCGCTCAGGATCTGGAGGGCGAGGGGGTCGCCGGCGACGGCAGCTGCCGCCACCTGCTGCGCCAATTGCCCGATGCGGCCGCGATCGCCGCCATAGACGAAGGCGCGGGTGTCGTCCCAGGTGTCCCCGCCCATGGTGTCGAAGAGGATGCGGGCAAGGATCGCCGCTTCCGCCGGTCCGCCTGTGTCGTCGATGCGACGATAGATGAGGTCGAGCGCGCGCAGGGCGATCCAGGTGCCCGAGCCGCCATCGTCGATGAGGAGCCCGCGGCCGCCGACGCGAATGGTATTGCCGTCAGCCAGCAGATGCAGGCCGACCGAGCCGGTGCCGGCAGCGATGAGGTGCCCGGTTCCCGGCGCGAAGACCGCCCGATAGGCGAGCTCCATGTCGTCCATGGTGATCATGGCGGCGCCCGGCGTACCGAAAGCCGCCGCCATGATTTCCCTGACGTCGTCATAGGCGCGCGGACCGAGGCCCGTGGCGCCGATCGTGATCGCCCGCGGCGTCACCTGCGCAGCGGCGCGGATGGAGCCGATGACATTGGCCAGTTTCTCGCGCTCGACCGGGTTGAACGTGTGCCCTGTCGCGCCGCCTGCAGCGCCGCGCGCAAGCACGGAGCCATCCTGGCCGACCAGCACCCAGCGCGAGGCTGTGCCGCCGATATCGATGCCGAGAAAGCTGTCGCTCATGCGCCCAGCACTTCCTTTGCGAACACCTTGGTGATCTCGCGCGGATTGGTGATCATCGTACCGACGACCACCGCATAGGCGCCCGCGTCGATGGCAGCGCGCGCCAGTTCGGGCGTGTTGTAGCGCCCTTCGGCGACGATCGGTGCCTTGACCCGGGCCGCGAGGGCGCGGACGAGGTCGAGATCGGGGCCGGGCGTCTTGGTGGTGTATTCGGTGTAGCCCGCGAGCGTCGTCGAGATGTAGGTCGCGCCCCATTGCTCGGCGGCGATGCCTTCTTCGAGCGTCGAGATATCGGCGAAGACTTCGGCGCCCAGCTCGTCGCGGATACGGCGGATGAGGATTTCCGGTGCCTCGCCGTCGCGGGAGCGGGGGGTGCAGTCGAGTGCGATGATATCGGCGCCGGCTTCGACCAGAACGCGGGCGGAGTCGAAGTTCGGCGTGATGTACACCGGGTAGGCATCCGAGAACACCTTGTTGATCCCGATCACCGGCAAGCCGGCGGCCTTCACCGCCTTGACGTCCTCGGCACCATTGGCGCGGATGCCGGCAGCGCCGCCATCACGGGCGGCAAGCGCCATCGCGGCCATGAATACCGAGCCGTGCAGCGGGTTGTCCGCACGAGCCTGGCACGAGACGATGAGGGATCCCTTGGGAAGCTTGTAGTTCATTTCACGGCTCCTGCAGTCATGCCGTTGATGAACTGGCGCGAGAGGACGATGTAGATGAGGATGATCGGCGCGGCCGACAGGGTAAGGCCCGCGAACAGCACGCCCCAGTCGGTCGTGTATTCGCCCATGAAGCTGGTGAGGCCCTGCGGCAGCGTCTTGAGGTCGTCATTCTGGATGAAGACCAGCGGGAAGAAGAAGTCGTTCCAGATCGGCACGACATTCTGGATAGCGGCGATGACCATGGCCGGACGCACCAGCGGCAGCATCACCGACCACATGATCCGCAACTCGCTGGCGCCGTCCATGCGGGCGGCGTCCTCGAGTTCGTTGGGCAGGGTGCGGATGAAGCCGGTGAGGATGAACACCGTCGTCGGCAGGCCCATGGCGACATAGACGAGGATCAGCGAGAGCTGGTTGTTGAGGATGCCGAAATCCCGCATCAGGATGAAGAGCGGAATGATGGCAAGCTTGAGGGGCAGGGTGAGACCCGCCAGGAAGAACATCAGGATAAAGCCCGAGCCCTTGAACTCGTAGCGGCCGATGGCATAGGCGGCCATCGTGCCGAGCACGATGATCAGCGCCATGGACGAGCCCGTGACCACGACCGAGTTGAAGAGGTAGCGCAGGAAATTCGTCTGGGTCCAGATCTTGATCAGGTTCCCGACATGCGTGAAATCGGGAGGCGAGAACGGCGAGGCGAAGATCTGTGCGTTCGTCTTGAAGGCCGAGAACACCATGATGACGATCGGCGCCAGCATGATGAGGGTGTTGGCCCACAGGATGACCTGGATGAGGCCGTCGCGGCCGAGCGTCGAGAGAAGCCCGGGACGATCGTAGTTCGCGCCCTTGGCGGCGGTTGCGGTGCTCATAGCTGGATCTCCCGCGCGCGCAGCCTGGTGGTGATGATGCTGGCGAGCACGGCAACGAAGAGGAAGATGAGAACGGCGAGCGCGCTACCGGCGCCGAAATTCTGCGCCGCGCTCGACTGGTTGCCGAAGGCCGTGCGGTAGAAATAGAGGCCGAGAACGTCGGTCGAGCCATAGGGCGAGCCATCGAGGCCTACCATCACGTAGGGCAGTTCGAACCAGTTGAAGGCGCCAACGAAAAGCAGGGTGAAGACCACGGTGGCGCTGGGCGCCACGAGCGGCCAGACGATCTTGGTGACCTTGGTCCACTCGCTCTCGGTTTCCATGCGCACGGCATCGAGGATTTCCCCCGGGATGCGCTGCATGCCGGCCAGGAACACCAGGGTCGGGAAACCGACCATGTGCCAGGCATTGGCGACGATGAGCGAAGCCAGTGCGGTCGAGGCCTGGCCGAGCCAGGGCTGGGCAAGGAAACCGAGGCCAACGGCCTTGAGCGAGACGTTCACCACGCCGAACAGCGGGTGATAGAAGAGCTTGAAGAGGTAGCCCACGATGATCGTGGAAAGCACCACCGGCAGGAAAACCGTGACCCGATGGAAGCGGGCGCCGGGCAGACCGCGCCAGAGGCAATAGGCCAGGATGAAGCCGACGCCGTTCTGCAGAACCATCAGGGCGAAGAAGACGATGACGTTGTGCCCGAAGGCGTTGCGAGTCCAGCTCGCATAAGGCTCGGTGAAGAGCACCTTGTAGAAATTGGCCAGGCCGACGAATTCGCCCCGCGCCAGCCCGTTCCAGTCGAAGAACGCGTAGGCGAAGGCGGAGATGATCGGATAGACGATGAACATGGCCACGAATGCAAGGGGCGGCACCAGAAGTGCCGTGATCCACATTCCGCGTCCGGTCAGGCGCAAACTGGGCATCGGAGTTCCAAATATCCCTCGCAAGGGTGGACGGAGGGGACCGGCGGATCCAAGGGACCCGCCGGCCGTCGAACGATGATTACTTCTTGAAGGGCTCGTACCAGGTGGCCAGGCCATCCGTGAGGGCCTTGCCGATCTCGGCCGGGGTGGCCTTGTTGTCGAGCAGCTTCTGGACTTCGCCCTGCAGCAGGACCGAACCGGACGGCTCGCCATAACGGAAGTGGACGAGCATCAGGTAGGGGATCGAGTGCTGGTTGAGTTCAGCAACGTGGCCGAGCAGCGGATCGTCGAAGGTGACGCCCGGGACGGTCGAGATGTTGTTGAGCTTGTTGGCGAAGACCTGGCCGAAATCCTTGCTGGCCACGAAGTTGAGGAACTTCAGGGCAGCTTCCGGATGAGCGGTCTTGGCGTTGGCGGCATAGCCGCCGTCGAAGTAGATCGCCACGAGCTTCTCGTCGTCAGCCTTGACGCCAGGAGCGGCGAAGACGCCGAGCTGGATGTCCGGGTTCTGGGCGCGGAAGTTGGCGATTTCGTACGAACCGCCGGCGAACATCGCGGCCATGCCCGAAGCGAAGAGCTGCTGGGCGGACGCATAGTCGAGGCCGATGAAGCCATCCGGGAAGTAGGCCGAGATGTCCTTGAGCTTGGCAAGGCCATCAAGGTAGCGCGGATCATTGAAGTCGGTCTTGCCGGCGATCAGGTCGTCATAGAAGCCGCGGCCATAGATCGAGGACACGAGGGCGCCCACGATGGTCTCGTTCTGCCAGGCGGTTGCCGTACCGTTGGCGAAGGGGATGATGCCCTTGGCCTTGAGGTCTTCGGCGAGCTTGATGAACTCGTCCCAGGTCTGCGGTTCCTTGAGGCCATTCTGATCGAAGATGGCCTTGTTGTAGATGACGAACTGCGTCTGACTGGCGAACGGCACGGCGTAGACCTTGCCATCCGAACGCATGGTCTCGGCAGCGACTGCGGCCGGGCTGAAATCGGCCAGGGCCGGCACGGTGTCCTTGCTGATCGGCATCAGGTAGCCGCCATTGGCAATGGCTTCCAGACCACCGAAGGCGCGAACCATCATCAGGTCCGGACCGGTGCCGCCGGCGAGGGCCGTCGACAGGATGGTGTTGTAGTTGGCAGCCTCAAAGGACTCCAGCTTGACAGTGATGCCCGGATTTGCGGCCTCGAACGTCTTGATGAGTTCTTCGTAGACGGCCTTGTCTTCCTGACGCCAGCTCCAGAACGTCAAATCCTGAGCCAATGCCGGCATGGCAATGACCAGGCTGCCCAGGACGGCGCCCAAGCGAAGCAGGTTCTTTTTCATTGATCCCTCTCTCCTTTAAGTCGGAATACTCAAGCGGCGAGCCGCTTACCGTCTTCGGCCGAGAAGAAGTGCACGGCCGCCGGATCGGGCGTCACCGTAATCACTTCACCGGCCGAAAAATCTTCACCCGGATGGGCGCGGGCCACGATCTGCTTGCCGTCCGCCAGCTGGGCGTAGACGTAGGCATGATCGCCCAGATATTCGGCGTAGATAACCTTGGCGGTAAACCCGCCCTCGTGGCTGCCGCGCGCAACGGTCACGCCATCCGGCCGCACGCCGAGCACGAGCGCCTTGCCGCCATCGGCGGGCAGGCGGTCGAAGCTGATCGTGCCGCCATTGGGCACGGCGAGGCGGTTGCCGTCGCGCGTCACATCGACAAGCGTCATCTTGGGCGAGCCGATGAAGGTCGCCACGAAGGTGTTGGCGGGCGTCTCGTAGAGCTCGCGCGGCGAGCCGACCTGCTCGATGCGGCCCTGGTTCATCACCACGATACGGTCGGCCAGCGTCATGGCCTCGACCTGGTCGTGGGTCACATAGATCATGGTCGCGCCCAGCTCGCTGTGGAGGCGCGCGATTTCGAGGCGCACATCGGCACGCAGGGCGGCGTCGAGGTTGGAGAGCGGCTCGTCGAAGAGGAACACGTCCGGCTTGCGCACGAGGGCGCGGCCGATGGCGACGCGCTGGCGCTGGCCGCCCGAGAGCTCGCGCGGACGGCGCTTGAGCAGCTCATCGAGCTTGAGCATGCGCGATGCTTCGCTGATGCGGCTTTCGACTTCGGCCTTGTCGAGGCCCATCAGCCGGGCGCCGAACGCCATGTTCTCGTAGACGTCCATATGCGGGTAGAGCGCGTAGGACTGGAACACCATGGCAATGCCGCGCCTGGAGGGAGGCACGCTGACCATGGAGCGGTCGTTGATGATGAACTCGCCCTCGGTGATCGGATCGAGGCCGGCGATCAGGCGCAGCAGGGTAGACTTGCCGCAGCCGGAGGGGCCGACGAAGACGACGAATTCCTTATCGCCGATCTCCAGGTCGATGCCGTGCAGGACCTCCACTTCCTTGAAGCGCTTCTTAATTCCACGCAAAGATAGACGCGCCAAGAACTGGTCCTCCGTAGTCTGTCATCTCGCATACCAATATAAGTCCATTCCGTTCGGGGCAACTGGGTTTTGCCAGCCTGTGGATTGCGGCACTTTGACCGCGCAGTGCCGGAGAGGGCAGGGATATGGGGAAGGAATTGAACTGGTAAGTAAAAGGTATTGTGCGCACTGCGCGCCTATCCCATACTTCGGGAAGGAAGCGCGGGGTAGCTCACAATTCCAATTGGCGGGAAACGATTTGCGGTCGCAACGATCCGCAGCCGCCTCACATGACTTAAGACTATCAAAGGGATGGTGGAGACAATGACGTTCTGGCAGTCGCAAAGAAAGTTGCTCGCGGGTGTCGCACTCGCAGCTTTGGTCGGCACGCTTGCCGTTTCGGCGCCGGTGCAGGCAGCGACGCTGCGCATGGCCTGGTCGCAGGATGCTACGGGGCTCGATCCACACAAGCAGACCGCGTTTTCCTCGCTGCGCCTGCTCGAGCTCGTCTACGAGCCGCTGGTGCGCCTGGATGCCAACCTGACGGTCGGCCCGGCCCTGGCTGATTCCTGGGAATTCGCCGCCGACGGCAGCACGCTGACCTTCAAGCTCAATCCGAACGCCAAGTTCCACAATGGCGAGGCCGTGACTTCGGCCGACGTCAAGGCGAGCTTCGAGCGTATCCTGGACGAAGCCACCGGCGCCGTGACGCGCGCCAACTTCCTCTCGATCTCCAGCATCGATGCGCCCGACGCCGGTACGGTGGTCTTCCACCTGTCCCAGCCCGACGCGCCGATCCTGACGGCCATGAGCGACATCAACGCCGCCATCGTGCCCGCCAGCGAGATCAAGGCCGGCACCATCGGCACCAAGGCCATCGGCTCGGGCCCGTTCAAGCTCGACAGCTGGGAGCCGAATTCCAAGGAAGTGCTGAGCACGAACAAGGATTGGGCCGGCGGCGCCGTCGCGCTCGACGGCATCGACATCAGCGTCCTGCCGGACGAGACGGCGATCCTGGCGGCCCTGCGTACGGGCCAGGTGGATTTCGCCCTGCTCAACGACCCGCTGGTCGCCACCCTCGTGCCGCGCGAAGCCAACCTGCAGCTCAATCGCCAGCCGGGCCTCGCCTACAACGTGCTCCAGCTCAACGCATCGCGTTCGCCGATGACCGAGCTCGGCGTGCGCCAGGCGATCTCCTGCGCCATCGATCGCCAGGAAGTGCTCGACACTGCGCTCCTGGGCGAGGGCAAGGTCACCGGTCCCCTGACCATTCCGGCCTACGCGACCGACCCCAAGGAACTCTTCTGCTACACGCCTGACCTCGAGAAGGCCAAGAAGCTGATGGCCGATGCCGGCCATGCCGACGGTTTCGAAGCCACCGTGATCGCCGCCACCGGCGAGCCGCCGGTTGCCGCTTCGGAAGCGCAGGTCATCCAGGACCAGCTCGCCGAGATCGGCATCAAGCTCAAGATCGAGACCATGGAACTCAACGTCTATGTCGATCGCTGGCTCAAGGGCGACTTCGATATGGCCGTGGCGCTCAATGGCGGTCGTGCCGATCCCTACACCATGTACAACCGCTACTGGACCAAGGACGGCAACCTGCAGAAGGTCGCCAACTACATCGACGATACGCTCGATACGCTGATGAAGCAGGGCCGCGCCGAGACCGATCCGGCCAAGCGCAAGGAAATCTTCGCCCAGTTCGAAAAGCACCTGGCCGAGATGTCCCCGTGGATCTGGCTCTCGACCTCGTACAACTACACTGCCCAGCAGAAGAACGTGCAGGGCTTCGTGTCGACCCCGACGGGTACGCTGTTCGGCCTGACCAAGGTCACTGTCGGCCAGTAATTTCCGGCCGCCAGGCCAGAACGAACAAGGACGGCGGCCCAGGCCGCCGTCCGCTTTATCAGGCTCCCCGATGAACTATGTCACCCAGCGACTGGTAACCTTTCCTCTGATCCTCCTCGGGGTGTCGGTTCTGGTCTTCATTGCCATCCGCCTGGTTCCCGGCGACGCCATCACGGCGATGCTCGGCACCGAAGCGGGTCTCCTCACCGCCCAGCAGCGCCTCTCGCTCGCGACCTATTTCGGCATCGACCAACCCTGGCCGACCCAATACTGGCACTGGCTGACGGGCCTGTTCCGCGGCGACCTGGGCGTCTCTGTGACCTACGGCAAGCCGGTGCTCGACGTGATCCTCGAACGGTTCCCGCTGACGCTGGAACTGGCGCTCCTCTCGATGGTCATCGCCCTCCTGGTTGGCATTCCGGCCGGCATCCATGCGGCGACCCACAACGAGAAGCCCTCCGACCTCATCGTGCGCATCGTGGCCATGCTCGGCCAGTCGACGCCGAACTTCGTGGTCGGCCTCCTCATCATCTATTTCCTCTCGGTCGGGTTCGGCGTCCTGCCGACCATGGGCAGCGTCGCGCCGCTCTGGCAGGACCCCATCGGCAATCTCAGCCAGTTGATCCTTCCCGCCATCACCCTCGGCTTCGCCTTCGCCGCCTCGGTGACGCGCATCTCGCGCTCGGCCATGCTCGACGTGCTGCGCGACGATTATGTCCGCACCGCGCGCGCCAAGGGCGTGCCGCAGCGGCGTACGATCTGGCGGCACGCCTTCCCCAATGCGCTGATCCCGGTGGTGACGCTCTGCGGCGTCGAGTTCGGCTACCTGCTCGGCGGCGCCGTCATAGTCGAGCAGATCTTCGCGCTGCCCGGCCTCGGGCGCATGGTGCTCGACGCCATCAGCCAGCGCGACTACGCGCTGGTGCAGGGCTCGGTGCTGTTCGTGGCGCTCAACTTCCTCATCGTCAACCTGCTCGTCGACATGGCCTACGTCGCCATCGATCCGCGTATCCGGCTCGGAGGGCAGTGACATGGAAATGCTCAAGGCCATCGCCCGCCATCCCAGCGGCAGGATCGGCGGCGCCATCATCGCGCTCTACATCATCGTCGCGCTCTGCGCCGCCTTCGGGCTGACGCCGCACGACCCGCTCAAACAATACCGCATCGACCGCCTGATGGCGCCGAACGGCACCTACTGGATGGGCACGGACCTCTTCGGCCGCGACATGACCAGTCGCCTGATGATGGGCATTGGCCAGTCCTTCATCGTCGCCTTCGTCTCGGTGGCCTTCGCCAGCGTCGCCGGCACCATAGTCGGCCTCATCGCCGCGTGGTGGGGCAGGGGCTGGGACGGCGCGCTGATGCGCGTGATGGACGTGCTGCTCGCCTTTCCGGCGATCCTCCTGGCGCTGCTGATCGTGGCCATTGCCGGCCCCGGCACCTGGACCAGCATCGTCGCCATCGGCATCGTCTACACCCCGATCTTCGCGCGCGTCGTGCGCGGCCCGGCGCTCTCGATCAAGTCGCGCGAATATGTCGACGCGGCTCGCACCTTCGGCAGCGGCCAGTTCTATATCCTGACCCGGCACATGCTGCTCAACCTCGTGGCCCCGCTCACCGTGCAGGTGACGCTGGCTCTGGCCTGGGCATTGCTGACCGAGGCGGCGCTGAGCTTCCTCGGGCTCGGCACGCAGCCACCCACGCCCTCGCTGGGGCTGATGCTGAGCGATGCCCGCAACCTCATGGAATCGGCGCCCTGGCTGCTGATCTTCCCGGCGCTGACGCTGATGCTCGGCATCCTGGGTTTCAACCTCTTCGGAGATGCCCTGCGCGATATCCTAGACCCCAAGACGCGGAGGGCCCGGGCATGAGCCTCCTGCTTTCGGTCAAGGACCTGCATGTCGGCTTCGGCCGCGACCCCAAGGTCAATGAAGTCGTCCACGGCGTGAGCTTCGACATTGCGGCCGGCGAGACGCTGGCCATTGTCGGGGAAAGCGGCTCGGGCAAATCCGTGACGGCGCTCTCGGTCAACCGGCTGGTCGATTTCGGCGGCGGCCGCATCACTTCAGGCTCCATCGACTTCCAGCGTTCGGATGGCTCGGTGCTCGACCTGGTTGGCGCCGGCGAAGCTCAACTGGAGACGATCCGCGGCCGCGAGATCGGCATGATCTTCCAGGAGCCGATGACCTCGCTCAACCCGGTCCACACGATTGGCTGGCAGATCGAGGAGGCGTTCCGCCTGCACAAGGGCCTGCGCGGTAGCGCGGCCAGGGCGGCGGCGCGCGAGGCGCTGGAGCGGGTGCGTATTCCCGATGCCGAGCGCCGGCTCGCCTATTACCCGCACCAGCTTTCGGGCGGCATGCGCCAGCGCGTGATGATCGCCATGGCGCTCGCCTGCAGCCCGCGGCTCCTCATCGCGGATGAGCCGACCACGGCGCTCGACGTAACGGTGCAGGCCCAGATCATGGCGCTGCTCGCCGAACTGCGGCGCGAGATGAACATGGGCATGATCTTCATCACCCACGACATTGGCCTGGTGGCCGGCGTCGCCGACAAGGTGATGGTGATGCAGAATGGCGTGGCGGTGGAGCAGGGCGAGCTGAGCCAGGTGCTCGACAACCCGCAGCACGACTATACCAAGCACCTGCTGACGGCCGTGCCGCATTTCAGCGGCGGCCGGTCGGTGCGCAGCGACGAGGCGTCGGCCGAGGGCAAGCCCATCGTTTCGGTTTCCAACCTTGTGGTGCGCTTCCCGGTGCGCTCGGGCTTCCTGCGCCGGCCGACCGGGGCGGTGCACGCGGTCGACGGCGTCGACTTCGAGATCATGCGCGGCCAGACCCTGGCCATTGTCGGGGAGAGCGGCTCGGGCAAGTCGACGACCGCCCGCGCGCTGATGGGGCTGGTGCCCCCGACGCGCGGCGTGATCGAGACGGGCGAAGCCAGGCATCGCGCGGCCCATGCCCAGCGGCCGCTGCAGATGGTGTTCCAGGACCCGTTCGCCTCGCTCAACCCGCGCCTGACGGTGCGCAACCTCCTGGCCGAACCCGCTATCGCGGCAGGGCAGGCGAACGACGAGGCGCTGAAGAGGCGCATGGAAGCGCTGCTCGAGCGCGTCGGCCTGAAACCCGACAGCCTCGACCGCTACCCGCACGAATTCTCGGGCGGGCAGCGTCAGCGGCTCTGCATTGCCCGGGCGCTGATGCTCAACCCCGATGTGGTCGTGCTCGACGAAGCGGTTTCCGCGCTCGACGTTTCGGTGCAGGCGCGCGTGCTGGAACTTCTGATCGACCTGCAGAAGGAATATGGCCTGGCCTATCTCTTCATCTCGCACGACATGGCGGTGGTCGAGCGTATCGCCCATCGGGTGGCGGTGATGTATGCGGGGCGCGTGGTCGAGATCGGCGACGCGGCAGCGGTGCTTTCCAACCCGCAGCATTCCTATACCAAGCGCCTGATCGAGGCGGTGCCCTCGGTCGACCGGCGGCACCAGCGGTTCGAGCTCGACACGCGCCAGGTGCCCTCGCTGGTCCGGCCGCTCGGTTATGAGCCGGAGGCGGCGCAATGGCGGCAGGTCGGTGCGGACCATCGCGCGCTGGCCGAGACTTGATGGAGCCAATGGATGACTGACCAATCCGCCTTCGCGGATCGCTTCGAGCGGGCCTTCGCGCCGCTGGCTGCCTCTATCGAGGCGGGCCGTATTCCGGGCGGCGTGCTGGGCGTCGTCGATGCCGACGGCACGCGGATGACGCGGGCGATCGGCAGGGCGCAGGTGGTGCCCTCGGTCCGGTCGATGGAAGAGGATACCTGGTTCGACCTGGCCTCGCTGACCAAGGTGATTTTCACCACCCCGCGCATCCTGGCGCTGGCCGAAGCGGGGGTGATCGACCTCGACGCGCCGCTCACCAGCCTGCTGCCGGACTTCCACCAGTATAACCCGGATGCCTGGGCGCGGAAGATCACGTTCCGCCAGTGCCTCGGCCACCAGACGCCGTTCCCGGCGGTGTTTCCGCTGTACACCTATAACCGCGACCCCTACCTGCTGCGGGCCTTCGTGTTGCAGCACGACTGGCCGGCGGGGCCGTCGGTCTATTCGGATATCAACTTCATCCTGCTCGGCCTGGCGCTGGAGCGCCACGCGGGCAAGTTCATCCGCGAGATGGACCCGGGCGCCGGCTTCGCCTTCTCGGCGGCCCCCGACAAGTCGGCGGCGACCGAGAACTGCACCTGGCGCTACCGCGTGCTGAGCGGGGAAGTGCACGACGACAATACCTCGGCCTTGCAGGGCGCCGGTCATGCCGGGCTCTTTGGTACCGCGAGTTCGGTGCTCGACTTCGCCCAGGGCGTGCTGACGCAGACGGGGATATCGCCGTTCGCGGTCGACCTCATGCGCAAGCCGCTATCGGCGCGCCGGACGCATGGCTGGGAGCGACCCTATGAGGGCTGGTCGGGCGGCGAGAATTGCACGCCCGAAACCATCGGCCATACCGGCTTTACCGGCACGGGGCTGTGGATCGACTTCGCCAATGGTCGGGCCTGGACGCTGCTGACCAACCGCGTCCACCCGACCCGGCACTTTGACAGCGGCATCCTCCAGCTACGGCGCGCCGTCGCCGACGAAATCAACAAGGAGTAGACGATGGCACCGATCTGGGCCGTGGGGCTGATGACCGGCACCGTGCTGGATGGCAATATCGACGTGGCGCTGCTCAAGACCGACGGCGAGCGCATCGAGGCCTTCGGACCCTATACGCTGGCGCCATATCCGCAATCGATCCGCACGCTGCTCGAAGAGACGCTGCAGCAGGCGCGGGCCTGGAATTTCGAGGGGCCCGAGCCCGCGATCTTCGCCGAGGCCGAGGACGCGCTGACCCGTGCCCAGTCCGAGGCGGTGCGGAACCTGGTCGAGGCCAACGGGATGACCATGGCCGATATCGGCGCGGTGGGTTTTCACGGCCAGACCGTGCTGCACCGGGCGCCGCAGCCCGGCCGCATCGGGGCGACGCGCCAGCTCGGCAATGGCGAGCTGATGCATGAACTGCTCGGCTGCAAGGTGGTCTACGATTTCCGCTCGGCCGACGTGGCTGCCGGCGGGCAGGGCGCGCCGCTTTCGGCCGCCTACCACCAGGCGCTGCTCCGCTCGCTGGGGAGCGATGGCGATACGGCGGTGTTGAACCTCGGTGGCGTGGCCAACGTCACCTGGTGGGACGGCGCCGACACGCTGATCGCCTTCGACACCGGCCCGGCCAACGCGCCGATCAACGACTTCGTCAAGGCGCATGGGCGCGGCGACATGGACCGAGACGGCGCGCTGGCCTTCGCCGGCAAGGTGGACGAGGAGCGGCTGGCCAAGCTCCTGACCCATCGCTACCTCACCGCGCCCTATCCCAAATCGCTCGACCGCTTCGATTTCGGCGCGGCCATGGCCGATGGGCTAAGCCTCGAGGATGGCGCGGCGACGCTGACCGCCTTTACCTGCGGCGCCGTGGGCAAGGCCCTCGACCTCCTGCCGCGCCGGCCCTCCCGGCTGGTGGTGTGCGGCGGCGGACGGCACAACCCGGCGATCATGGCCATGCTCAAGACCCGGGCGGGCGTCGAAGCCGTGCCGGCCGAGACGGTCGGCTGGCGTGGGGACGCTATCGAAGCCGAGTGTTTCGCGTTCCTCGCGGCGCGCGTCCTGCGCGGAATGCCGATCAGTTTCCCGACCACGACCGGTGCGCCGAAGCCCATGCAGGGCGGACGTATAGCCGGTTAGCAATGGATTGCAGCGTTTTTGTTAGCCATGTTTGTCAGGTTATGGCTACAGGCGTTTGATTTCATTGATGGTTACGGATCGGAACCGGCTGTAAATCGTTAAATTTTGACTCAATTTCGGGCAATGTTCGCGAGTCTTTCGCGGGTTTTGCGACGATTTGGAGTGAATTCGGGGAATGTTTGTGGGGCGATGCTCCGGTGCTGGGGTTCGATGAACTGCGAGTGTGGCTCTGGGATTTTAGCCCGGAAGGGGTGAGGGGGGATAAGTTTCCCCGCACCGGCGCGGTCCCGCTAGAATCCGTACTCAATTGCACCGGTAGATGAGGTTGCGATGGCCACCCCAACCACCAGACTCCCCCGGACTTGATCCGGGGCCCATTGCCGCCCTCCACTCGAGTGGAGATATCCGTGGGCCCCGGCTCTGCGGCCGGGGAAGTTCAGTGTTTGTGGCGCGGCAGAAGGACGGCGCTTCCGTTGGAATCTGTCGGATGGGGAGATAAGGCGCTCTGGGGGTGCCGGGACTTATTGGGTACGGACCCTAGCTCAGTGGCTTTTGCAGGAAGGTGCGCGTCCTGCCCGGGGGGAAATCCTTGAGCTCGCCGAAGGGGACGTAACCCTGCCGTTGGTAGGTCTTCAGCGCGACCGGATTGAAGGTGTCGATATAGGCGGCGTGGCAACCGCGCGATCGGGCTTCGACTTCGGCGGCTTCGAGCATGCGGCCGGCGGTGCCCTGGCCGCGCAGGGTTTCATCGACCCAGAGCCATTGCACATAGAGCCAGCCCCAGGCGGTGTAGCCGCTGATGCCGGCCTTGATCTGCCCCTCTTCATCGCGGACGAAGACAGCGAGCGGCTTGCGGTCGGCGGGGCCGGCATCGATCTCGTTAAAACCGGTGAGGCCGGTGGCGATGACGGCCAGGTCTTCGGCAGAAGGATCGGCGGTGAGCGAGAGATGGGTGGCCATGGGGAGTCCGGAAGAAAGGGCTGCTTCATCGGAACCACGAGGCGGGTCGCAACGTCAAGCTGGACGGCGGGCGTTTAGATACATACATTATCCATACACTTGGACCCGATATGTGAGTCATGCCCAAAACCCTTTCCTGGTTGCCGGAACTGTCGCGCGATGGCGCGCCGCTCTACCTGGCGGTGGCCGATGCGCTGGCCGCCGATGTCGGCAGCGGCCGGTTGCCCGGCGGTACGCGGCTGCCCTCGCAGCGGGCACTGGCGGATGCATTGGGCGTCGATTTCACCACGATCAGCCGCGCCTATAACGAGGCGCGTGATCGTGGGCTGATCGAGGGCCGGCCGGGGCAGGGCACGTTCGTGCGCGGGGCGGTGGCGGCGGCGCGACGCGCCAGCCCGGGCGGCGGCGTCGACATGAGCATGAACCTGCCGCCGCTCTTCGACGATGCCGCGGTGGCTTCGCGCATGTGGCGCGAGATCGGGGCGATCGAACAGGACGGCGGCCTGCCGCTGCTGCTGCGCTATCAGGAAGCGGGCGGCAGCATGGCGGATCGGGCGGCCGGAGCGAACTGGCTTGCGGGGCGGATCGGTACGGTCGATCCGGCGCGCGTGCTGGTGGCGGCGGGCGTACAGGGGGCGCTGTCGGCGATACTGGGCACGATTGCCGCGCCCGGCGACGCCATCTGCGTCGAGCAACTGACCTATCCGGGCATGCGGGCGCTGGCCGCCTTTTCAGGCGTGCGACTGCTGCCCGTGGCGATGGATAAGCACGGGCTGGTGCCCGAGGCGCTGGAGGATATCTGCCGGATAGACAAGCCCAAGGCGCTCTACTGCATGCCGACGATCCACAACCCGACCACCATCACCATGCCACCGGCGCGGCGCGTGGCCCTGGTCGAGGTGGCGCGGCGGCACGGCCTGCCGATCATCGAGGACGATGCCTATGGCATGCTGCCGACCGATGGCGCGCCGACGCTGGCGCGGCTGGCGCCTGAACTGACCTATTACATCGGCGGGATCGCCAAGACGCTCTCGCCGGCATTGCGGATCGCTTATCTCGTCGCGCCCGATCTGCGGGCGGCGCTGCGGCTGACCGGCGGCATCCGGGCCACGACGCTGATGGCCTCGCCGCTCTCGACGGCCATCGCCACGCGCTGGATCCAAGGCGGTACGGCGCAGGCGGTGCTGCACGCCATTCGCACGGCGGCGGCGGAGCGACGGCGGGTGACGCGAAGCCTCCTGCCGCAGGCCTTGCTGGACGATGCCGGCTTCCATGCTTGGCTGCCGCTGCCGCTGCCGGGGCGCTGGCAGCGCGGGCCATTCGTGGCCGGCCTGCGCAATGCCGGCATCGGCGTCGTACCCAGCGACGCCTTTGCAGTGGGCGAACCGGTGGAGGCGGTGCGGCTGGGCCTGGGCAGCGCGCCGACCCTGGGCGACCTGGAGCAGAGCCTTGTCATCATTGCGGACCTGCTGGAGCAGCCGGCAGGGCTGGCGAATATGGTCATCTAGTCGCAGTCCATACACTTGCAATCACTGCACGATCAATCTACATACAGATTGCTGCTGTATGGAGTGATTGCGTAAGTGTATGGATGATCTCCGGCAGCGTTACGCGAAGGAGATGGCAATGGCCGCGCTCATGGCCCAGGAAACCGAACTCGAACCGCGTCCGTTCTGGCCGGCGGTTCTCAATGGCATGCGCTGCCGGTGCCCGCGCTGCGGCAAGGGCAAGCTGCTCCGCAACTACCTCAAGGTGAACGACGTCTGCTCCGAATGCGGGGAAGAGCTGTTCCACCACCGGGCCGACGACCTGCCGCCCTATCTCGCGATCATGATCGTGGGCCATATCCTGGTGACGATCATGTTCCACATGGAGACGATCGGCGCGGGAAGCCCCTTCGTCTACCTCGCGGTCTTCGTGCCGCTTTCCATCATCATGCCGCTGGCCATGCTGCCCTCGATCAAGGGTGCGGTCGTGGGCCTGCAATGGTCGCGCCGGATGCACGGCTTCGGCAAGGCGCAGGCGGAATAGGGGACGGAAATGACTGAAGTCGAAGTCTGGATCGTTGTCGGCATCACTGCCGTTTTCGTCGGCCTGCTCGTAGCCGTGGGCTGGGGCATGCTGCTGACGCGCGGGCTCGATCGCCCGGCCATCGACAAGGGCAAGATCGTCGAATGACGCCAGTGTCGCGGTGGGTCAGTGTCGCCTGAGCGCAAGCCAGATGGCGGCCAGACCCACGGCGACCGATAGCGCGCCGGCCACCGCCCAGCCCGGGGCGGGGCCCTCGATGGCCTCGCATTCGGCGACGCACAGGATGGGCTGGATGGTGACCAGCCCGGTGCCCTGCAGGAACCACAGGCATCCGAGAATCCCAATCACCAACCCGAACGCAAACAGAAGCCACCGCATCGCATCACTCGTCTCGTTCCGTAGAGAGGCCTAGTCCAACACGGATCGCCCGATGATGGAACCGCCTTGGGCACACGGCGCGATGACGTCTTGTCGATTGAGCCGGTTCGGCTACCTTCGCTGCACGTGCAACGCCGCGCTTTCGGAGGAGCCATGGCCGTCAAGCTGTCCCAATCCAACCTTGCCGCCCTGCCGCGCGACGTGGCCACGCCGCGATACGACCGCAGCAGGCTCAAGCCCGGCATCGTCCATATCGGCGTAGGCAATTTCCACCGCGCGCACCAGGCGGTCTATCTCGATGCCCTCTTCAATGCCGGCGGGGCGCTGGACTGGGGCATTATCGGGGCAGGCGTGCGGGCGGCCGATGCCGATATGCGCGCCAGGCTCGAGGCGCAGGACTGGCTGACGACGGTAGTCGAGCAGGAGGCGGAGTCCTCGCAGGTGCATGTGACCGGGGCAATGGTGGATTTCATCGCGCCGGGGGACAGCACGCGGCTGCTCGATGTGCTCGCCGATCCGGCGATCAGGATCGTGTCGCTGACCATCACCGAGGGTGGGTATTACATCGATCCGGCGAGCCAGAAATTCGATCCCAACCATCCAGATATCGTGGCGGATGCCAGGGATATGGCAGCGCCGAAGACCGCCTTCGGGCTGATCCTGGCGGGGCTGATGCGGCGGCGGACGGCAGGGATTGCGCCGTTCACGGTGATGAGCTGCGACAATATTCCGGGCAATGGCCACGTGACCGAGAACGCGGTGGCGGGGCTGGCGGCGCTGGTCGACCCGGCGCTGGCGGACTGGGTGCGCGCGGAGGTGGCATTCCCCAATTCGATGGTGGACCGCATCACGCCGGCGACCTCGGCGCGCGAGAGGGAGCTGCTGACAAGCCAGTTCGGCGTCGAGGACAATTGGCCGGTCTTCTGCGAGGGTTTCAAGCAATGGGTGCTGGAGGATGATTTTCCGCTCGGGCGGCCGGCGCTGGAGCAGGTGGGCGTGCAGTTCGTCAAGGACGTGGCGCCGTTCGAGCTGATGAAGATCCGCATTCTCAATGGCGGCCACGCGACGATCGCCTACCCGGCGGCGCTGCTCGATATCCATTTCGTGCACGAGGCCATGGAGGAGCCGCTGATCCGGCGGTTCCTGGCCAAGGTCGAGCGCGAGGAAATCCTGCCGATCGTGCCGCCGGTGCCCGATACGAGCCTCGAGGAGTATTACGCGCTGATCGAGCGGCGCTTCTCCAACCCCAAGATCGGCGACACGATTACCCGGCTCTGCCTCGATGGCTCGAACCGGCAGCCGAAATTCATCCTGCCCTCGGCGGCGGATCGGCTGGCGCAGGGGCGCAGCGTCACCGGGCTGGCGCTGGTTTCGGCGCTGTGGTGTCGCTACTGCTACGGAGAAACCGACAGCGGCAAGCCGATCGCGCCGAACGATCCGAGCTGGGACCGGCTCAAGGAAACGGCGCGGCGGGCCAAGGCGGACCCGCGGGCGTGGCTGGGGATGACCGACATCTTCGGGAAGCTGGCGGAGAACCCGGCTTACGTGGCGGCGTTTTCCAAGGCGCTGAAGATGCTTTGGGAGCGGGGTACGCGGGAGACGTTGACGCGGTATATGGCGGATAAGTTGTAGGGGGTGGGTGTGGAGCTTGGGGCTACCCCCACCCTCGATCCCTCCCCGCAAGGGGGAGGGAGGCGCTGGGGGGCGGTCCGGGTTGGGACGCGGGGTTCTCACGCTGAAGTTTCTACGGAGCTAAGGGCGCAGGCGGAGTTGGCAAGTCTGCAGAACTAGCACGTCCTCGGAGCCAGCATGTCCCCATAGCTAGCCCCCCAGAGCTAGCACGTCCCCAGCGCTAGCACGCCTGTAGACTAGCTACGCCAGAACTCGCCACGCCCACTTCCCCGGGCGAAGACCCGGGGCCTATTGCACCGCTCCATTCGAGTGGAGGTATCCGTGGGCCCCGGCTCTTCGGCCGGGGAAGTGCGGGGGTGGGGTGAGGGAGGTGGTTGAAGGGGGGTGGTTGAAGGGGGGAAGGCCGAGGCAGCGTGGGGCGATCGAGGTAGAGGCGAGTGGGGAAGACTGGAGAGGGATGGCTGGCCGGCGGCTACGATAGCGGTTCGCAGGTTATGGCGTAGCTTGTGGTCCAGGGCGTGTTCGCCTTGAGCGCCGTGCTGGTGCTGATGCCCTTTCTGGCTAGCGGGCTGTTCCTGTTGAGCGCGTGGGCCAGACCCAGGTCGAACGGGCCGGATATGGGTTCGATGCCGATGGCGCGGAAGCGGCCGTTCCAGGGGTAGAACTGGCGGCCGCCATTGGACATCCAGAGCAGGCATGAGGGCAGGGCTTCGGCGTCCCAAGTGAGGATGGCGCGGTAGCCTTCGGCGTGGTTTTCGAGCGCCACGCGGCCGCCCGTGCCGGTGAGGAGGACGAGGTCTTCGCTCGGTTCGGCAAAGGGCAGTCGGGTTATGTCGCGGTTGAGGGCGGCAGGCAGCTGGTCGCGCTGGTCGGGCGCGAGGGCCGATCGGCCGGGTTCGACGTCGACCGGGAAGGTCCAGGCGCGGGCTTGCGCGGGGAGGACGAGGCGGGCGGCGCCGGGCTCGTCGGGGAGGCGGAAGACCGGGTGGAGGCCGATGGGCAGCTCGACATCGCGCCGGGGATGGATGGTGAGCCTGAAATCGACGGCGGGCTGGCCGGGACGCGCGGAGACGGAGCGTTCCAGGCGCGCGATGGGGTGGTCGGCGGGGTAGGCGATCGAGAGATCGACGCGGCCCTCACTCGTGCTGTCGAATTGCCAGTCGTGGTGGGAGCTGAAGCCGTGGGCCTGCGTATGCCATGGAGTGGCGATGGCTGGCGGCAGCCAGTCGGACGGCAGGTCCGTGCGGGTCTGGGGGACGCCGAAGGGGACGCAGGGCCAATCGCCGCGCAGACGCTGGAGGAGCGGTTCGACCCTGGCGAGCTCCTCGGGCGGGTCGTCGGACCAGGGGGCGACGGCGAGCGGGGAGACCGGGCGTTCGCCGCCGATGTCGAAGCGGATCGGCCCGGCCATGCCGGCAAGGCTCTGCACCTCGCCCGAGACGTGACTGCCGGCGAAGCGGACGGTGCGGCTCATCGGGCCGGCATCTCGTCGGCGAAGTAATCGGGGTGCTCGCGGCGGATGGAGTCGAGGTCGCGGAAGACGGATTCGAGATGCTGCTCGATCCGCGTCTCGGCGCCCTTGGCGTCGTGCGCGATGAGAGTCTGGAGGATGGCCTCGTGCTCATCGGCGATGACGAGCATGCGATCCTTGCTCAGGAGCGACAGGCGCCGCACGCGGTCCATGTGGAACTTGGCCTCGCCCAGATCCTCCCAGATGGCCTCGAAACCGGCGGCCTTGGCGATGAGGGCGTGGAAGAGATCGTCCGAAGCCATGAAATTGCGATCATCGCCCAGCTCGGCGAAGGTGCGCTGCATGACGATTTCTCGCTGCAGCTGGGTCTTGATCGGCTCGGCCAGCTTCTCGGCGGCCAGGCGCACGAGCGGACGTTCGAGGGAATCCCGGATGAAGCGGGCCTTGGCGACGCGCTGGATGCTGATGGGCGAGATCAGCGTGCCGCGCTGCGGATAGATATCGACGAGGTTGCGGCGCGCGAGACGCCCGAAGGCCTCGCGCACCGGCGTGCGGCTGACGCCGAATTCGGCGGCCAGCCGGGCCTCGGAAAGCTCCTGGAAGGGCTTGAGGTCCATATCGAGGATGCGGTTGAGCACAAGCTCGTAGATCTGCGTGGCAATCGAACCGCTGTCGGAGCGGTGCAAAGTTCGCTTGTCGAACTTCGGTTCTGATCCTGCCACTGTATCTTTCCCGGTTGTCACCAAAATCTCCGGCTAGTTTGTCGAAAGCTGCAGGCCCGACATGAAATATTTGCGCAGCACTATAAACAATAGCACCGTGGGTATGCTCGTAATCAGGCTCGCTGTCACCACCACATTGGGACCGGTGGATGCGTAGGTCCCCTGCAGCGATTGCAGGGCGGTCATGATCGAGCGCACTTCATTGCCGCTGGCCAGGATCGATGAGAACAGCAGGTCGTTCCAGATCCAGGTGAATTGCAGCAGGCAGAGCGCCACCAGCGGGCCCTTGGCATTGGGCACGATCATCGAGCGGAACACCCGCCACTCGCTGGCGCCCTCGATGCGCGCGGCCTCGTCGATCTCCTTGCTGATCGTGGCGAAGGAATTGCGCAGCACGAGCAGCGGGAAGGGGATGCAGATGGCGGTATAGATGAGCAGCATGCCCAGCCATGAATTGATGAGGCCAAGCCGCTGATAGCCGAAGAAGAGCGGCACCAGATACATCTGAAACGGGAAGAGCGTGCCGGCAAAGATCAGCATGAACCAGCCATTGGCGCTGCGCAGCCCGAGCCGCGTGAGGCCATAGGCGGCGGCCGCCGCCAGCGCGACGGCGAGGATCGAGCCGAAAAGGCTATAGGTCAGCGAGTTGAACATGGCCTGGCTCATGCCGGCCAAGGTCCAGGCCTGGACGACGTTGTCGATGAACGGGGCCAGGGAATCCGGCAGCTCCAGCACGCCCTTCTGCGCGTATTCGGGCGTGGTTTTGAAGACCGTGACGAAGAGATAGTAGAACGGCGTCAGGTAGAGCAGCAGCAGGACGAGCGCGAGGGCGAATCTACCCATGCCCTTGCCGGAGCGCTGGCGCTCCCTGGCCTTGAGGCTGGCGAGGAATTCCGGATTTGAAAGATCGACGGCCATGAAATCCCTCGCTTAACGGATGCGGTCCTGCACGCGGCTCTGCAGCGTGGCGAGCGCCCAGGTGACGACGATGACCATGGAACTGAGGACCACCGCGATGGCCGAGCCATAGGCCCAGCCGCTCTTGGAGAAGGTCTCGTAGTACATGTAGACGGCCAGCGAGAGCGTGCGCTTGCCCGGATAGTCGGACGCCATGACCCAGAGAAGGTCGAACGCGGTGAAGCCGGCGGCGACGTTGAGGATGGTGACGACGAGCACCGTGGGCAGCAGCAGCGGCCAGATGACGTGCCGGAAGATTTGCCAGGACGAGGCGCCATCGACCCGCGCCGCCTCGATCGGATCGCGCGGGATCGCGGCGAGGCCGAGCAGCAGCAGGACCATGGTGATGCCGAGCGTCTGCCAGGCGAAGGTGAGGATGATGGCGGGCGTGATGGTGCCGGCATCGTAGAGCCAGCCGAAATCATAGGGCTGCCCGGTGGCGGTCGAGACGAGGCTGTTGATCACGCCATGCGGGGCATAGACGTAATACCAGATGGTGCCGACGGCGGTGGGCGCCAGGATGCGCGGCAGGAAGAAGAGGCTCTTGAAGGTTTCCTGAAGCGGCATGTTGCGCAGGAGCAGCGCCAGGCCGAGACCGAAGGCGAGGGGAATGGTGACGGCGCCGATGACCCAGAGCGCGGTATTCCAGACGGCTTCGGAGAAATAGGGGACGTTGACGAGACGCTCGTAATTGCTGGTGCCGGCGAATTCGTCGAGCCCCTTGAAGCGCTGCCACTTGGTGAAGCTCAGGATGACGTTGAAGACCACGGGCGCGAGCAGGAAGACGAAGACCATCAGCACGGCCGGCGCAATGAAGAGCAGCGCCACCGACCCGCTGCGGCGCGCGGCTGCGCGCTCCCGGCGGCGGGATTCGGCGAGGATTTCGGCTGAAAGGGCAAAGTCCTTGGCTGGCATCGATCTCGTTCCGTGGGGAAGGGACCGGCCGGAGACGGGCTCCGGCCGGCACGGGATTGCTTAGCGGCTGGCCCAGTAATCGGCGTTGAGCGATTCCATGTCGTTCATCACCTTGGTGGCGTTGTCCGCGGTGGGATTGAGCATGAAGGCGCCCATCTGGGCGACGAGATCGCCCTGGAGGTCGGCCGGCACGGCTTCCCACCAGCGCACGATGCTGCGCGGCTTGGCCTCGGCCACGAGGTTATTGACCTCTTCGATGATGGCGTTGGTCGGCTTGGCCTTGAGATTGCCGTTGAAGATCTGGACGGCATCGGTGGCTTCGGGCGTCATCAGGTAGTCGACGACCTTGGCCATGTTCGGATTGTCGGCCATGGCCTTCTGCGACACGACGATGGGCGCCGCTTCCACGATGATGGAATTGGGCACGTCGGGCGTGACGGTCGGCATGATGAAGGCGCCGAAATCCTCGCCGGGCTTGAGGCCCTTGTCGGCGATCGAGCCTGCCATCCACTCCCCGATCAGGAACATCGCGGCCTGCTGGTTCACGAAGAACTTGGTGTCGTCCTGCTCGCGCGGATCGGTGTAGTAGCCCTTGGCGTAGAAATCGGTCCAGAGCTGGAAGGCCTTCTGCACTTCCGGGCCGTTATAGGGCACGGTGCCATCGGTGAGGCCGACAAAGGCATCCGGGTTCGTGCGGATCATGAATTCGGAGAACCAGATGAGGCCCATCCAGCCGCCGACATTGGGAGCATTGAACGGGACATAGCCGGCGGCCTTGAGCTTCTCGCAGGCGTCGAGCAGTTCTTCCCAGGTCTTTGGGGGAGCAGCGATGCCGGCCTTTTCGAAGGCGTGCTTGTTGTAGAGCACCGGCCAGCGGGCGACGTTGAGGAGGGCGGCATAGGGCTTGCCGTCGACGGTGACGAGCTCGCGTTCGGCTTGGGAGAAATTGCCGTCGGCAATGGCCTTGTCCCAGGCTTCGGTGAGCGGGGCGATGGCGCCGGTCTCGGCCAGCGCTTCGAGCTGCTTGCCGTTCCACCAGGTGAAGATCGGAGGGGCATTGCCACCGGCGACGGAGGACTGGATGAAGGCCTGGTACTTGTCGGTCGGGGTCAGCAGCTCGGCCTTGACGTTGAGACCGGATGCCTCGCTCGCGCCCTTGGTGAGGGCGGTGAACCCATCCTGCCAGCCGTTCTTGTCGTTGTAGAAGGTGATATCCTGGGCGGTTGCGACGCCCACCGAAATGGTCATGGCAGACACGACGCCTGCTATGGCCATCAGCTTTCTGAGTGACATTTCTCTCTCCCTTGGTGGCTACACTCGGATCGCCGCTGTCACTTGCGAACCGAATTCTCTGTGGTCTTGTCGAAAAGGTGGACGCGCGAGCCGTCGATGCGGAAACGGCGGCGCTCGCCCGGCTCGATGAGCTCGGGCCGCTGCATGCGCGAGACGATCTCGGAGCCGGCGACATCGAGGAACAGCAGGCTCTCGTTGCCCAGCATTTCGGCAAAGGTGACGGGCGCCTCGAAATCGACGCCGAACTCGGGCCGCAGCCCGTGGCCCTCGGGCACTATGTCTTCGGGCCGGATGCCCACGACGATGGGGCTGCCGTCGGCGGGCAGGTCGAACTGGGAGGCATCGATCGGAATGTCGAGGCCGGCGGCGCGAACGGTGGCGCCCTGCACGGTGCCCTCGACCATGTTCATGGACGGAGCGCCGATGAAGCCGGCGACGAACATGTTGCGCGGGCGCTCGAAGACTTCGATGGGCGAGCCGATCTGGGCGACGTTGCCATCCTTGAGCACCACGATCTTGTCGGCCAGCGTCATGGCCTCGACCTGGTCATGCGTGACGAAGATAACGGTGGCGCCAAGCTGGCGCTGGAGGCGCTTGATCTCGACGCGCGTCTGGTTGCGCAGCTTGGCATCGAGGTTGGAAAGCGGCTCATCGAAGAGGAAAACCTCAGGCTCCCGCACCATGGCGCGGCCGATGGCGACGCGCTGACGCTGGCCGCCGGACAGTTGCGAGGGGCGGCGCTCTAGATAGGGATCGAGGCCGAGCATCCTGGCGGCCTCGTCCTGGCGGCGGGCGATCTCGGCCTTGTCGACGCCCGCGATCTTGAGGCCGAAGCCGAGATTGTCCTTGACGCTCATATGCGGGTAGAGCGCGTAGGACTGGAACACCATGGAGATGCCACGATCGCGCGAGGGCACGTCATTGACGAGCTTGTCCCCGATCCGCAGCTCGCCATGCGAGATGGTTTCAAGCCCGGCAATCATGCGCAGGATCGTGGACTTGCCGCAGCCTGAAGGGCCGACGAAGACGACGAAGGTGCCGTCCTCGATGTCGAGATCGACGCCCTTGATGGCGACGAAATCACCGTAGATCTTGACGATATCGCGGAGCGTTACTGTTGCCATGCCGCGCTCCTACCTGGCCACCGGTTCGGCATAGCGCGTCTCCGGCTGGACGGCGTACCAATCGGGGCGCTGGGGGTCGCGGTCGTAGGCGTAGCCGCCGACCTCGCGGAAATGGGCGGCGTAGCGCTCGAGCTTGTCGCGATCGACCTCGATGCCCAGGCCCGGGCCCTTGGGCACTTCGATCTGGCCATCGACATACTGCATCTTGCCGCCGACAATGATGTCGTCGAGCAGGTGATGGTAATGCGCGTCGGCGGCGAAGCTCATATTGGGGAGGGCGGCGCCGAGATGGAGCATCGAGGCAAGCTGGATGCCGGCTTCGCCCGAGGAATGGACGCTGGCGCCGAACTGGAAGGTTTCGAGCACCTGCCCGGCACGATAGGCCTGCCGCAGCCCGCCCCAGAACGTGGTGTCGAGCAGGATGACGTCCACCGCTTCGAGGCGGATATTGGCGGCAAGCTGCTCGAAATTGACCACGACCGCGTTGGTGGCGGTAGGGATCGAGATGCGGTCGCGCAGGCGCCGCATGCCTTCGAGCCCGTGGCAGGGATCCTCGAAATAATCGTTGCGGATATGGGCGATGGCGCCGGCCACGCGGATGGCCTCTTCCACCGACCAGGCGCCGTTGGGATCGAGCCGGAACCGATCGCCGGGGAAGGCGTCGGCCAGGGCCGAGAATACCTCTATGTCGTGGTCGGGCGCGAAGACGCCACCCTTGAGCTTGTGGGTGGTGAAGCCATGGGCCGCTTTGAGGCGCGTGGCCTCGGCGACGATGTCGGCCGCGCTTTCCTCGCCACCGAGGTCGGTGCCTTCGCCCGGATAGCGGTAGAAGAGGTAGCTGGCGAAGGGAATGCGCTCGCGCAGGGCGCCGCCGATGAGGTCGCAGGCGCGGATGCCGAGCGCCTTGCCGGCCACGTCCATGCAGGCCATCTCGATGGCCGCGTGGAGCTGCATGCGGTTGTTGTAGAGGCTCGCCACCGGATTCATGATCTTCCAGCGCAGCTGTTCGAGCTGGAGCGGATCGTGACCCTTGAGATAGGGCAGGAGCCCGCGGATGGACTGCTCGGCGGCTTCCCCGCCGCCGCCCAGCTCACCCCAGCCGGAGAGGCCTTCGTCGGTCACCACCTCGACGATAGTGCGGATGAAGCGGCCCCAATGCGCGCCATGGGCGTGCCGAAGCGGCGCCTCCAGCGGCAGGGCGACGGTGGTGGCCTTGATATCGACGATCTTCATTTACGAACCCGGTCTTCTGGCTTGGGAGCGCCGGCGATGCGGGCGAGAACGCCCCCGTCGACGCGTACGGTTTCCCCGGTCATGAACGAGGCCTGGTCCGAAAGCAGGAAGGCGATGACGGAGGCGATTTCTTCCGGCTTGCCGCGCCGGCCGAGCGGATGCATGCCGTCGATGACGGCATCGAGGCTCGCCGGATCGGGATCGAGGCCGATGGCCCAGCGGAGCATGGGCGTATCGACCGAACCCGGCGCGACGCCGTTGACGCGCACGCCGTTCTCCGCCTCGTCCATGGCCATGCCGGTGACGAGGCCGATGAGGCCGTGCTTGGCCACGACATAGGCCAGCGCGCCTTTCTGCGCCGCCATGCCCTGGATCGAAGCGGTGAGGACGACGGCGCCCTTGTGCTGGCGCAGCTGCGGCATTGCTGCCTTGGCGACGAGGAATGCACCGGTGAGATTGACCGACATCACCTCGTCCCAGAGCTCGCGGGACGTGGTGACGACATCGCCGTAACGCTGGATGCCGGCATTGTGGGATAGGCCGCCAAGTCCGCCGAAACGCTCGACGGCCAGGGCAACGGCGGCTTCGCTGTCTGCGGCGTTGGCGACGGAGCCGACGGAGGCGACGGCGCGGGGGCCGAGGGCCCGGACCGTCTCGGCGAGCGCATCGCCATTCACATCCATCAGGACCACGGACTTGCCCGCGGCGACGAGGTTTTCGGCGACTGCCTTGCCTATGCCCATGGCCGCGCCGGTGACTAGCACTGTGTTTTTCGGATCGCTCATGTCTCGCCCAATTGCTCTTGCCAAGGAAATGTAGAGCTAGCATACTAGTGTTGTCAATCGCGCTCCGATGGAGATGAGCGGTGGTGGAAAACCGCCGGTTCGGGCGCGTCACGCAGGGAGACTCGACTTGGTCCTCTACGCCTTTGCCGGCAGCCTCACGCAGCCTGCGCCGCATTTCGCTGCCGCGAACGGGGAGGGCATTTCGGTCTTCCGGTTCGACGACGAAGCGGGGACGCTGACCGCAATAGGAGCGCCGCTGCGCGTCGAGGACGCGAGCTGGATCGCGGCGGGGGAGGGTGGCAGCCTCTATGCAACCACCGAGATGCCGGGCCATCGGCAGAGCGCACTGGCCGCGCTGCATTTCGATGCTGCTTCGGAGACGCTGCGGCTGCTCAATGTCGAGCCGCTTGGTGGGCTCGAGGCCTGCCATCTGAGCCTCGATGCGGCGGGCGAGACGGTGTTCGCCGCGAGCTATGGCGGGCATCGGGAGGACGGGCCGGATTTCGGCGTGGCGGTGATGCCGGTGCGGGCGGATGGCAGCGTGGCGCCGGCGTCATTCCTGAAGCGCCATGAGGGCAAGGGGCCCAATGCGGCACGCCAGGAAGCGCCCCATGCCCATTGCGTGGTGCCTTCGCCGGATGGACGGTTCCTGTTCGTGGCCGATCTCGGGATCGACCGGCTGGTTGCCTATGAATTGCCGGGGATGGCGCGCCGACCCGATCTCGATGCTGCGCTGCTGCCGGGGCTGGGGCCGAGGCATTTCCTGTTCGATGGCGCGGGGCGGCACCTCTATCTCGTCAGCGAGCTGATCCCGACTGTTGTCTCGTTCCGCTACGACGCGGCAACCGGGCGGCTGGAGCAACTGGCTTCGCTGCCGATCGAGCCGCCGGCGGGCGGCAAGGACCAGCCCGCGGGTATCGCGCTCAGCGGCGACGGGCGGCACCTCTATGTATCGCTGCGGCTTTCCGATGACATCCTGTTGCTGGCGATCGACGAGGCCACCGGCATGCCGCATGCGGTGAGCCGTACGCCCTCTGGCGGAGTGACGCCGCGCGACCTCAAGCTGTCGCCGTCGGGGCGGCACCTCATCGTCGCCAACCAGGATTCCGACCGCCTCACCATCTTCCGGCGCGATGCCCAGAGCGGCGCGCTGACCCATCGCAACGACACGGAGGTCGGCACGCCGATGACCGTGGCGTTAGCCGAATTCGCCTGAATTTCAGTCCAGTCGCCCAAGGCGCAGCAGAGGAAGCCATGACTGTCAAAGAATTCCTGATCATCAACCACACGCATACGGATTTCGGCTTCACCGACTATCCGGACACGCTGCTGCGGCATCACAACGCCATCATCGACGATGCGCTGAACCTGGTGGAAGAAGAGCAGGATCGCCCGGAGGACTCGCGCTTCCGCTGGACCTGCGAAGTCTCCTACATCACGGCCAACTGGTTCCGGCAGGCCTCGGACAAGCAGAAGGACCGCTTCCGCGATCTCTACAAGAAGGGGCTGCTGGGTGTCGGCGCGATGCCGGTGCACTGGACGCCGCTGATCAGCCCGGCCAACGCCATCCGCTCGCTCAAGAACCTGCACCTGCTCAAGAGCGAGGGCATCGATGCGAAGGTCGCCATCCAGTGCGACGTCAACGGGCTCGGCTGGTTCTGGACCGACCTACTGCTCGACATGGGCGTCGACAGCTTCCTCATGGCCTCCAACCCCCACCGCGGCATGCGCTTCAACGACATGCAGCGCGTCTTCAACTGGCAGGCGCCATCGGGCCGCGACCTCTTCACGCTCCATGGCTGGCACTATTCGGTGGGCGTCAACACGTTCTTCTTCGGCGACAACGACATCGAGCGCACGCAGACGACGATCGATCGCGTGCTGGGCGAACTCGACAAGCGCGGGCAGTATCCGTACCCGGTCGCGCTCATGCCGATCACCAACCAGGCGGCGCCGGACAACGGGTTTCCGACGCGCGGCGTCTCCGATTTCATCGAACGCTGGAACGCGGAGGGGCGCACCCCCAAACTGCGCTACGCGACCATCGAGCAGGCCATGGACGGCGTGCGCAAAGCAGTGGCGGCGAGCGGAGAAAAGCCGCCGACCTATCGCGGCGACTGGTCGGACTTCTGGGTGGATGGCGTCGGCTCGACCGCCTACGAAACCGTGCTTGCCCGTTCCGCCGAGCGGCTATTGCCGGTGACCGACCTGCTGGCCGCTTTCGCACAGACGGGCGACGACCGGTTGCTGGACAAGGCGGCCGACGAGATCCAGCTCTATGACGAGCATACCTGGGGCGCTTTCTGCTCGGTGACGCACCCGGATTCCCCGTTCACCCGCATCCAACTCAACTGGAAGACCGGTCGCGCCCATAACGGCTTCGCACTGGCGCAGGAAGCGGTGCGCAAGGAAGCGCAGAAGCGGGCGCGCGAAGTGGTGGACGGCAAGATCGAAGGCGATTTCCGCCTGCGCCGCATCGACCGCGTCGGCGACAGGGTGGCCAAGCCCGGTGACAAGCCGCTCAACGGCCTGCCGCTCGTTCCCGAGGAGCAATCCTATTACGTGCTCAACCCGTCGAGCGTGGCGCGTTCGGTGCGCTGGCCGGTGGTGCACGACCATGCCGGCTCCTCGCCGCAGACACTGCTCGACGCCTATGTCACCGACCGTTTCCTGCCGGGCATGACGGTCCGCAACAGCGACCAGCCTTCGGCGAGCCATATCATCGCCGTCGACCTGCCGCCCTTCGGCGAGGCCGTGGTGAAGCCGGTTCCGGTCAAGCCCGCCAAGGATATTGCGATGGGCGAGAGCTGGATCGAGAACGCGAATTATCGGCTCGAAGTCGATGTGCGCGATGGTTCGATCAGGTCGCTGGTCGAGAAGACGTCGGGCCGCGAATGCGCGTCGCCGACCCAGCCGCTGGGGCAACTGGTCTATGAGACGCTGGAGAAGGCAGGGCTCGAGCGCTACGGCACGTTCGGCGGCGGCTATGACTGGAGCCACATGGAAACCGTGGTCTGGCCCAAGCACACGGCCTATGCCCGCCGCACGGCCGACCAGGTGAAGGTGCGCGGGACGCGCCAAACGTCGATGGGCATCGAGATCACGCTCGATCTCGCCTGGTATCACGGCGACAAGGCCACGATCACCTATCGCCTGCCGCACGATGGACCGGGCGTGGAAGTGGAAAGCGTCATCCACAAGCAGCCGATCGAAACGCCGGAATCCTTCTACATGTCGTTCGGCGCGCCGGGCGAGAAGGCGCGGATCAGCCTCGACGTGGGCGACCGCATCATCGATCCGGTCAAGGAGCAGGTGCTCTATTCCTGTGAGGCATGGATCGCGGTGCAGGGCTTTGCGGCGGTTGAAACCGATGCCGGCGCGCTGGTTGTCGCGTCGCCTGACATTCCGGTGGTGCAGCCCTTCGGCATCCAGACCGGCAATGCCGGCTCGGGTCGCGAGGGCGATGCGGCGAGCCTTGCCTTCTGGGTGCTCAACAACCACTGGGACGTGAACTTCGCCGCTTCGCAGACCGGCCGCATCCCGGCCCGTTTCCGCCTGCTGCCGCAGCCGAAATTCGATGCCGCCGCGGCTCGGGCCTTCGCCGAAACCACGGGCACGCCGCCGGTGATCGTGCGCGCCTATGAGAGCGCGACGAAATCGGCCAACCCACTGGTCAAGGTCGATGCGCCGGTGGAGCTGGGTGCGCGGGTGCGCAAGGGCTGGAACGAGGGGCTGGTGCTGACGCTGGTCAATCACTCGGACAAGGCGGTCGACGCCAAGGTGAGCCTGCCCCAGCACGGCATTGCCAAGGCGAAGCTGGTCGACCCGATCGAGCAGCCCAAGGGCGACGTGCCGCTGAGCGGGGGCGTTGCCAGCGTCACGGTACCTGCCGGCTCCGCGAGCTTCGTCCACCTGACCCTGTCCTAACTTTTGCGAGTAGCGCCGTGCCGATCCAGGAAATCCATCTCGTCAGCCACACCCACACCGATTTCGGCTTCACCGATTACCCCGATACGCTTCTGCGGCACCACAACCGCATCATCGACCGGGCCATCGATATCTGCGAAGCCGAAAGCGGGCGGGAGGACCGGGCCCGGTTCCGCTGGACCTGCGAGGTGGCGGCGATCACCGCCAACTGGTTCCGCACGGCCTCTACCGCGCAGAAGGACAGGTTCCTGCGCCTCCACCGAGAGGGGCTGATGGCCGCCGGCGGCATGGCGGTGCACTGGACACCGCTGATCTCGCCGGCCAATGCGGCCCGCTCGATGCGGATGGTGGATTTCCTGCGGCGCGAATGCGAACTGGACGTGCGCGTTGCCTGGCAATGCGACGTCAACGGGCTGGGCTGGTACTGGCTGGACCTGCTCATCGACATGGGGATGGACGGCTTCGTGCTGGCCCCGAACCCGCATCGCGGCATGCCGTTCGACACCCAGCAGCGGATATTCAACTGGCAGGCGCCGTCGGGACGCTCGCTGTTCGCGCTGCATGGCTGGCACTATTCGGTCGGCGCCTGGGGCTTTTTCCTGGGCGACGACGACATGGAAAAGACCCAGGCGGCCATCGACCGCATGCTGGCCAACCTCGAAAAGCGCGGCGGCTACGAGCTCGATACGATCCTCTGCCAGGTGACCAATCCGGCGGCCATCGACAATGGCTTCCCGACCAATATCTCGGCCTTCGTCGAACGCTGGAATGCGGAGGGCCGGACGCCGGTGCTGCGGCTGTCGACGCTCGACCAGGCGCTGGCGGCGGTGAAGGCCAAGGCGACCAACGCGCCGACATGGCGCGGCGACTGGCCGGATTACTGGGTGGATGGTGTCGGCTCGACATCCTACGAGACGGCGCTGGCGCGTTCGGCGGAGCGGCACCTGCCAGCGCTGGAGCTGATCGGCGCGCTGCGGGGCAAGGAGGCGCCGCTCATGGCTTCGGCCACCGACCGGCTGCAGTTTTACGACGAGCACACCTGGGGCGCTTTCTGCTCGGTGATCCAGCCGGATTCTCCGTTCACGCGCTCGCAACTGAGCTGGAAGACCGGCCGGGCCTATGAAGGTTTCGCGCTGACTCAGGAAGCGCTGGCCGACGAGGCGCGCAGCCTGGCGCGTGAGCGGACGGGGCAGGCGATCGAGAATGACCTGCCGATCCGTCGCGGCCAGCCGGGGCCGACCCCGATCGAGGAGCAATCCTATTACGTGCTGAACCCGACCGGGGTGGCGAGGCGCGTGCGCTGGCCGGTGACCTGGGACTATGGCGGCGCGGCGCCGCAGACCATTCTCCACGCCTATCTCAGCGACGAATATCTGCCCGGCATGAAGGTGGACAAGCAGAGCTTTGCTTCGTCGGCCACCCATATCATCGACGTGGAACTGCCGGCATTCGGCGAGGCGGTGGTGAAGCCCGTGGCGGTGGAGCCGCCGGGCGAACTGGGCGAGGGATGGATCGGCAATGGCGGCTGGCGGCTTGAGGTCGACCCGAAGACGGGGGCGATTGCCTCGCTGGCGCGGGACGGGCGCGAGCTCGTGGGGAAGCAGCCGCTTGGGCTGCTGATCTATGAATCGCTGCGCCATCCCGAGAAGAGCCGGGCCAGCATCTTCGGCGAGTCCGGGGACTGGCAATATGACTGGTCGCGGCTCGAAACCATTGCCTGGCCGCGGACGGCGCCGGAATTCGTGCGGCGGCCGGCGGAGACGGTGGCGATCGGCGAGACGCGGCGAACGCTGTTGGGACCGGAGATCGACGTGCATCTGGCCTGGAGCCACGGCGACAAGGCGGTGGTGACCTATCGCCTGCCCGAGGACGGGGCCGTGGAGATGCGGATTGCGGTCGACAAGGTGGCCGTCGAGGCGCCGGAATCGCTGCACGTGCTGTTCGGGCGCGGCAGCGGCGACGCGGGTTTCCGCTTCGATGTAGGCGACCATGTCATTACGCCGGGCGAGGACCAGATACCGGAATCGTGCCGGGCCTGGTACGCGCTGCAGGGTTTTGCCGGGCTGGAGACGGCGGAGGGCGCGCTGGTCGTGGCGTCGCCCGATGCGCCGCTGGTGCAACCGGGCGGCATCCATACCGACCACGCCACCGACTCGCAGGGACGCGACCCGGTGCTGGCCTTCTGGTTGCTCAACAACCATTGGGACGTGAACTTTGCGGCCGCGCAGGGTGGACGCAAGCTGTTCTACCGGTTCCGGTTCGATTTTCCCGAGGCGCTCGATGAGCTGGGCGCGCGCGCCTTTGCCGAAAGCGCGATGACGGCGCCGGTGATCGTGCGGGCCTATGACGCCGCGCCGGTCGCGGCTTCGCCGGTGCTGAGCATCGACGATGCGGCGGTGATCGGCCGGCTGCGGCGGGCCGAGAAGGGGGAGGGGCTGGTGCTGACGCTGGTCAACCCCACGGCGGAGGCTCGGCGCGTGAGCGTTGGTCTGCGCGATGCGGATATCGCTGGGGCCGAGCGGATTTCGGCGGTGGAAGAGCTGCTGGGAATTGCAGGAGAGATTTCGGATGGAAACCTCTCCTGCCAGGTGCCGCAGGGCGCAACGCAGGTCTACAGGCTGGCGCTCGGCTGATAGGCCGGGCGGCGGTCGGTGACGGCCCGCCAGATAGCGAGGGCCGCCACGAAGATCAGCGCTGCGGCGACGCCGAGGACCACGACGAAGGCCTGGTCGAAGGCGCCGTGGGCCAGGGTCTGGAGCGTAGCCGCGGCGTCGGGCGCCAGCTTTTCGGAAGCCAGCAGGGCTTCGTCGAGGCTGTCGCGGACGGTGGCGGGCACGTTCAGATTCGCCGGCGGCATGAGGGTGGCGCCGTAGACGGCGGTGAGGATGCTGCCGAGCACGGCGATGCCGATGGCACCGCCCAGCTCGTATGACACCTCTTCGACCGAAGCAGCCGAGCCGGCGCTTTCGATGGGCGCATTGTCCATGATCGCCGTTGAGGCGGCAGTCATGGTCGCGCCGAGCCCGAAGCCGAACGCGGCCAGGGTCAGGACGACAAGCGCCAGCGGGCCGTTATGCACCACGAGGTAGCCGGCGAGGCCGATGCCGGCGAGGGCCAGCGACCCCCAGAGCACGCGGCCGGCGCCGAGCCGGGGCACGAGCATGCCGGCGAGCGGGCCCGAGACGAACGCGGCCAGCGGAATCGGCAGGATCGCGAAGGCGGCCTGTAGCGGGGAATGACTCAGCACCAGTTGCAGCCGCTGACTCACGACGAGCTCGACGCCGACGAGGACCGTGGAGGCCACGAGCGCGGCGATGACGCCGGCCGTGAAACGGTTGTCGCGGAAAAGCTTGAAATCGATGAGCGGCGCGGCGCTGTTGCGCTGCCGGCGCACGAAGAGCACCATGGCGAGAACGCCGACCACGGCTGCGCCGATCATCAGGCCAAGCTCGCGCTCGCGGGCGCCGAGCTGCTCGATGAAGAAGGCGAGGGCGACGAGGCCGACCATGACCTGCACCGAGCCGATGAAATCCCATGGGCGGTTGGCATGGCCTTCGTCCGACGGGACGAACGGCACGGCGAGCAGCAGCGCGACGATCACGACCGGCACGTTGATGAGGAACACCGAGCCCCACCAGAAATATTCGAGAAGAATGCCGCCGATGACCGGGCCGAAGGCGGCGCCACCCGAGGCAATGGCCGCCCAGATGCCGATGGCGATGGCGCGCTCGCGGGAATCCTCGAAGGTCACGCGGATGATCGAGAGCGTGGCCGGCATCATCATGGCCGCGCCGATGGCGAGCACGGCGCGCGCGCCGATGAGGACGCCCGCATTGGGCGAGAAGGCGGCAATCAGCGAGGCGACGCCGAAGACGGCAAGGCCGCCCAGGAACATGGGCTTGTGGCCGACGCGGTCGCCAAGGGCGCCGAGTCCGGGCAGGAGGCCGGCGACGACGAGGCCATAGGCGTTGACGATCCAGAGCTTCTGCGCTGCGGTTGCAGCGAGCTCATGGGTCAGAGTCGGAAGTGCGGTGTGGAGAACGGTCATGTCCACCACGATGAGGAACAAAGCGCTCGATACGATCGCGAGCACCAGCCAGCGGTTTTGTCTGGCCATGGTTTTCACCCTAAGTCTTGCTTTCGGTCGGCGCTTATATAAATACATCCGTATGGATTGAAAAGAGGGTTCTGTGGGTAGAAAGCAGACTATCGATCGCAATGCCGTACTGGACGCTGCCGAAAAGGTGGTGAGCGAGCGTGGCATCGGCGCGCTGACCATCGACGCGGTGGCCAAGGCGTCGGGGATTTCCAAGGGCGGCGTGCAATACGCGTTCGGCACCAAGGACGACCTGATCGGGGCGATGATCGACCGCTGGGAAGCCGAGTTCGATGCAGAGACGGCGGCGCTGCGCAATGGCGACGAGACCGCGCAGAGCATGGTGCAGGCGCATGCCGAGGCCACGCGGCATTTCGACGAGGCCTCGGTAGACCGCGCGGCGGTGATGCTGGCGGCGATGATGCAGGACAAGAACCGGCTGGCGCGCACGCGCGCATGGTACGAGGCGCGGCTCAACGCCATCGACACGTCCACGGAAGAGGGGCGCCGGTTGCGGCTGGCGTTCCTGGCGACGGAAGGGAGTTACCTGCTGCGGAGTTTTGGGTTCATGCCCATGGACGAGGCAGAGTGGCAGCAGGTGTTCGAGGATATTCTGAAACTGGCAGGGAAGGGGTGAGCGAGCTAACCGCTCCGCCCTAGGGTTCGTACTCAATAAGTCCCGGTGCCCCAGAGCGTTTATCTCCCCATCCGACAGATTCCAACGGAAGTGCTGTCTGTCTGCCGCGCCACAACCACTGAACTTCCCCGGCCGAAGAGCGGGGGCCCACGGGTATCTCCACTCGAGTGGAGGCGTGCAATAGGCCCCGGATCAAGTCCGGGGAAGTCCGGTGGGTGGGCGAGCCATCGCAACCTCATCTACCGGTGCAATTGAGTACGACCCTAGTTGATCAGCCGCCCGTGGCGCTCTTTGACGCCCTGTTCCGCCTGGAACGACATTCCGCCATTCACCATCACCCATTCGATGCCCGAAGACGGCAAGGTCGGCTGCTCGTAGGTCGAGCGGTCGGCGATGGTGTCGGGGCGGAAGGCGACGAGGTCGGCATAGGCGCCGGGGGTCAGGGTGCCGCGATTTTCGAGGCCGAAGACCTTGGCGGTGAGGCCGGTCATCTTGTGGACGGCGGTTTCGAGGTCGAAAAGGCCGACGTCGCGGGCATAGTGGCCGAGGACGCGGGGGAAGGTGCCCCAGAGGCGCGGGTGTGGGTGGTCGTCATGCGGGAGGCCGTCCGAGCCGATCATCGAGAGCGGTGAGCTGAGGACGCGGCGGACATCGGCTTCATCCATCTGGAAATAGATGGCCCCGGCTGGTTGCAGGCGCGCGGCGGTCTCGTCGAGATCGAGGCCCCATTCGGCGGCGATATCGATGAGATAGCGGCCGGTCATCTCGGGGTAGGGGCGCGACCAGGCGATCATGATCGGATAGGTGTCGGTGATGAGATCGGCGCGCAGGTTCGTGGAGCCGGCGGCATAGGGATAGACGTCGACATTGACGCTATGGCCGTTGGCGACCGCCTCGATATGCGGCAGCGTCTGCTGCGTGCGGCCCCAATTGTGGACGCCGGCGCATTTGTGGTGGGAAATGACCAGCGGCGTGCGGGCATTGCGGGCGGTAGAAACGGCCTCGTCGATGCTGGCCAGCACGTTGTCGAACTCGTCGCGCATATGGGTGGCGTAGACGCCGCCATGCGCCGAGACGTAGCGGCCGAGCCGGGCGACTTCGTCGGCATCGGCAGCGGCATTCGTGGGGTAGAAAAGGCCGGTGGACCAGCCGGCGGCGCCGTTGCGCATGGCCTCATCCAGCAGCGCGCCCATTTGGGCGATTTCTGCATCCGTCGCCTTGCGGGAAATGTCGTCCATCGTGGCGATGCGCAGGGCGGAGTGGCCGATAAGAGCCGCGACGTTGACGGCTGGGCGCTTGCGGGCGACGGCGTCGGCATAGGCGGCGAAGGTCGGGAATTCGTAGGCCTCTGCGCCGCCGAGCAGGTTCATGGGCGGCGGGGGCGGGGTGTCGGTGAAGGTCACCGGCGCGAGCGAGATGCCGCAATTGCCGACGACGACGGTGGTCACGCCCTGGCTGATCTTGGGCAGCATATCGGGCGCGTCGAGCACGATGCGGTCGTCATGGGTGTGGGAATCGATGAAGCCGGGGGCGAGGGCCATGCCGGAGAGATCTCGCTCCTTCTCGCCGACGCCGGGCGGGATGGTGCCGGGCTCGCCGAGGGCCGCGATCTTCTCGCCGGTGACGGCGAGGTCGCCGATGAAGGAGGGGGCTCCGGTGCCGTCGACGATGCGCGCGTTGCGGAACACCCAGTCATAGCGCGGCTGCCCGCGGCGATCAGGATTCTGGCTCATGACTACTCGTGAGGCTTGATGGTTTTCATCAGGATGGTGGGATCGGTCGAGGGCGTCGGGATGGCGATGCCGATGCTGGCGACGGTGTAGCGGACACGGCGCAGCGTCTCGCGGGCGTCCCCGCCCTTGCGATCGGCAATGCCGGTGGCGATGGTGTCGATGACGCCCATATGGGCGTAGCGAGAGGGCGTCGGGATGAGGACGTTTTCGTCCTCACCGATGACGATCGGAATCACGATATCGGCCGCCTGCGCGATAGGCGTATCGGGGCGGGTGAGGGCGATGGTCCTGGCGCCGAAGGAATGTGCGATCTGCACGGCCTCGGCCACGGCTTTCGACCGCCCGCTGTTGGAAATGACGATGACGGCATCGCCCTGGTTGAGGGTGGCGGCGGACATGCGCTGTTGGTGGCCATCGACATAGGCGCAGACGGGAATGCCGATGCGGAAGAGGCGCAGCTTGGCGTCTTCCACGAGGCTCGCCGAGCCGCCGCCCTGACCATAGATGTCGATGCGCCGGGCCGACGAGAGGATGTCGATGGCGGCCCCGACCGCTTCGGTGTCGAGAGCGTTGAGGCAATCGCGCATGGCGTTCATGGCGCGGTTCATCACCGACTGGGCGAGCTGGCCGACGTCATCTGAGAACTGGCGTTCCGGGCGCAGATAGGCGGCCGCGACGGTCAGGGTCGTCGCCAGCATGATCTTGAACTCGCCATAGGACGAGCAGCCGACCGAGCGGCAGAAGCGGGTGACGGTGGGCTGGCTGACGCCTGCACGGGTCGCGAGCTCGGCAATCGTCATGCGGGTGGCGGCGTCATAATCGTTGCGCACGGCCTTGAGCACCTGCCGCTCGGCAGGGGACAGGTCCGCCTCGACCCGCTGCATGCGCGAGACGACGTCGATGACTTCCGATCTGGCATCCATGCTTTTCGGGGCCATGGCCAACCCGACGCCGACGGCGCCGCTCCCCATTCACCTTGCGTAAGAAATTTAATTACAGGAATGCCGATCAGGCACAAGGGGTTTGTTGATGGGAGTCGATGGATTTCGCAATGATTGGTGATGTTACGATGCCGTTTCGACGGTCAATATGCTGAAATAGCGTGATAAAAATATGGTTTGTACAGTTCGGTTCGTCCGAAAGTAGGGCTATTGCCAAGTCTGAAATTATGTTTCATATCTGGCGAAAGTAGGCGCGACGAAACCGGAGGGGTGTCGAACGCGCCGGAGGATGAGGGGAGGAGCAGCATGAACGCTGCCAGCGGTCTGCCGCGCAGTGCGCCGGAGCCGATCAAGATGGTCGTCGACGGTGCGTCCAAGTTCTACAACACGCGCTCGGGCCAGGTGCATGCGGTCGACAACGTGTCGCTGCAGGTGCGCGAAGGCGAGTTCCTGTGCCTGCTCGGTCCCTCGGGCTGCGGGAAGTCGACGCTGCTGTGGTCGATGGCCGGGCTTCACGGCCTCAGCGGTGGCCAGATCCGGCTAGGCGAGGACGCGATCACCAAGCCGCACCCTGAAATCGCGATGATTTTCCAGGAAGCCAACCTGCTGCCCTGGCGCAACCTCATCCGCAATATCGAGCTGCCCTTCGAGATCAAGCGGCAGGAGCCGGACCGCAAGCGCATCGAGGCGCTGCTGAAGCGCGTCGGGCTGGCCGGGTTCGAGAACAAGTATCCGCGCGAGCTTTCGGGCGGCATGCAGCAGCGGGCCTCCATCGTGCGCAGCCTGGCGGTCAATCCGTCGGTGCTGCTGATGGACGAGCCGTTCGGCGCGCTCGATGCCTTCACCCGCGACGAGATGAACCTGCTCATCCAGGAAATCTGGATGGAAACGGGCAAGACCATCATCTTCATCACCCACTCGATCACCGAGGCGGTGTTCCTCGCCGACCGGATCGTGGTGATGTCGGCCCGGCCCGGGCGGATTTCCAATATCGTCGATGTCGACCTGCCGCGTCCGCGCCCGGTCAAGCTCCAGACAACCCCGGACTTCCTCGAGCGGGTCGAGGCCATCAAGGCCATGATCGACCACCGCCCGAGCTGATTTTGTCCTTGCCAGGAAAGACGACAATGGACAGCGAACTCAAGGACACCATCCCCACCTTCGGCGGCGCCAAGGGGAAAGCCGATGTCAGCCTTTCAGGCGGCATGGCCTCGCTCACATCCGGGCCGAGCCGCAGCGCGTTCGAGATATTGGTGATTGCCCTGGTCGCGGTGGTCATCATCGGCGGCGCCGAGCTTCTGATCCGGCTCTTCGAGGTGCCGCAATACATCCTGCCCGCGCCGAGCGCGATTGCCGCCGCATTGGTGAGTGAATGGCCGTTCCTGTGGCCGCACCTGGTGACGACGCTCTGCGAATTGCTGATCGGCTTCGCCATCGGCGCCTCGGTCGGGTTCCTGCTGGCGGCGGTGATCACGCAGTTCCCCTTCGCCGAAAAGATCGTGACGCCTTACATCCTGCTGCTGGTGACGACGCCCATGCTGGCGCTGGTGCCGCTGCTGGTGCTGCGCTTCGGCTTCGGCTGGGAGCCGCGCATCATCGCGGTGGCGCTCGCTTCCGGGCCGATGGTGATGATCAACTCGGCGACCGGCTTCCGGCGCGTCGACCTCGCCAAGATCGCGCTGGCCCGCTCGTTCGGCGCCTCGACGCTCCAGATCTTCACCAAGATCCGCATTCCCATGGCCATGCCGATGATCATCGTCGGCCTGATGGTGGGCTCGATCTTTGGGCTCCTGACCACGGTCGGCGCCGAGATGGTGGGTGGGGCCGAGGGCCTGGGCAACCGGCTCAACTATTATTCGTCGATGATCCGCATGCCGCAATTCTTCGCGGTGATCCTGCTGCTCGCAGTGATCGGCATCTCGATCTACGTGCTGTTCTTCCTCATCGGGAAGAAGTGGGCGAGCTGGGAATCCTAACCCCAGCCGCGTGGCCCGCTTGAGGGAGCGGGCCGAGGGACATTTGTGGAGGAGAGAAAATGTCTGACTTGATGAATACGACCGGCATCAGCCGTCGCCGCCTGCTGCAGATCACATCCGCCGGCGTCGTGGTTTCCGCGCTCGGTCTCAATGCCCGCGCCGCCATGGCGCAAGGCACTGCCGTCCGCTGGGTTTCCCCGCGCGGCACGCTCGAAGTGGTGGACGACTTCGCCTATTGGGTCGCCAAGAAGATGGGCTATTTCGGCGACGTCGAAACCGTCATCGAAGCCGGCCCGCAGGACGGCACGGCCACCGTCAAGCTGGTGGACCAGAACCAGTCCGACTTCGGCTACCCGTCGCCCGGCGTACTCTCGCTCGGCCTCGAACAGGGCATGAAGCTGACCTCGGCCTTCCACATCATGGCCGGCGACGTCTTCGACTTCGCCTTCCAGAAGGGCAAGGCTCCGGCTGATCTCAAGGGCCTGGAAGGCAAGACCATCGTCCTGGGTTCGGCCGGCTGGCAGTCGATCGCCGACCCGATGCTGGCCGCCGCCGGCGTCGACCTGAGCAAGGTCAAGTACGTGGAAGTGAGCGCCTGGGGCCAGGCACTGGCGCAGGGCCAGGCCGACGCGGCGCTGACCTGGGAAGGCCTGCGGGCGCAGTGGCGCGGGCAGGGGCTCGATTTCGACTACCTGCTCGGCAAGAACGCCTCGGTGTTCCCGGCCAACTCGTTCGTCGTGCGCTCGGCGGACCTCGAGGACCCGGCCAAGGTCGACCTCTATACGCGCTACCTGCGCGGCTGGGCACAGGGCCTCGAATTCGGCTGGATCAACCCGGCCGCGGCCACCCAGATCGCCATGGAGCAGTTCCCGGGTCTCGCCACGCAGATGAACCCGGCGGCCGCCGTCGAATCCCTGATGCAGCAGAGCGCGCTCATGCACGCCCATTGGGACAAGCGCGGCAAGTGGGGCTACCACCTGCAGGACAGCTGGCAGGCCTATTTCGACGCGATCCACAAGATCGGCCAGGTCTCGCAGGTGTTCGACGCCAGCAAGGTGACGAGCAACGCGCTGATCGACGGCGCCAACGACTTCGACCACGCCAAGATCAAGGCCGACGCCGAGGGCTTCCAGCTCTCGCCGGACTATGCAGCAGTCGACGTCGCGGCCATCGCGGCCACGGTCTAGTCGAGGCGGCGGGGGCCGCGCGCCCCCGCCTTCCACATCATCGAGGGGAGGGGACCGTGTTCGAGTTCGACCACGTGGGTATCACCACGACCAAAGTTCAGCCGCAGGAAGACTGGGTGGAACAAAGCCGCATCTGGGTGACCAATCCGCGCAATCATCCCGAGCATATCGAGTTCCTGCGCTACGAGCCCGACAGCACCGTGCCCGCCATGGTGCGCGACAACCCGCACGTGGCCTATCGTGTCGACGACATGGCGGCGCGGCTCGCCGAGGCGGACGAGGTGCTGATCCCCCCATTCATCGTCGGAGACTTCCTGGAAGTGGCGTTCGTGCTCAAGCACGGCATGGTGTTCGAATACATGCGCTACCTCAAGGACGGCTGGTTCGGGAACTAGAGGCATGAGCTACAAGGCAATCTACACCTATGCCTGGGACCTGGCCGACCACGGCATCGCCAATGCTATCGAGGCGTTCCGCGAACAGGGGCTGGACACCGTCACCTTCGCGGGCAGCTACCACGCCGGCAAGTTCCTGCGCCCGCAGGGGCGGAACGGAAAGGTCTATTTTCCAGAGGACGGCACGGTCTATTTCAAGGCCGATCCGTCGCGCTACGGCAAGATCAAGCCGGTGGCCAATTCCATCCTGGAGAGCCAGGACGTGCTGGGCGGGCTCGTCGGAGCCGACGCCATGGCGACCAATGTCTGGCTCGTGCTGCTGCACAACACCAACCTCGGCATGCGGCACCCCGAAAGCGTGGTGCGCAATGCGTTCGGCGACCCGTATTTCTATAACCTCTGTCCGTCAGCGCCCGAGGCGCGGGCCTACGCCATCGGGCTCGCGACCGACGTGACGGCGAGCTATCCGGTGAGCGGCCTCTCGATGGAGGCGCCGGGCTTCACCCCTTACGCCCATGGCTTCCACCACGAATTCGGGCTCGTGCGCCAGAATGCCTGGTTCGAGGGTTATATGGGCCTCTGCTTCTGCGACCATTGCGTGGGCGCGGCGGCGAAGGCCGGGATCGATGCCGAGGGGCTGCGCCGCAAGGTGGCGGGGCTGCTGGCGGATTATCTCGAGAGCGACGTCGACCTGCCGCAGGACATGGCGCAGGCCATGTGGCTGGCCGATATCGAGGGCGACGGCGAATTGCGCGCCTATCTCCAATTCCGCTCGCAGCAGGTGACGTCGCTGGTGGCGGAAATCCGCGACCGGGTGCGCAAGGATGTCGAGGTCGCGGTGATCCCTTCGGTGGCGCGGCCAACCGGCGGTGCCTGGTACGAGGGCAGCGATCTCGCGGCGCTCATGGACGTGACAGGCATCATCGAGGCGTGCTTCTACGAGCCGTCGGCGGTGCGGATAAAGGCGGACCTTTACGACACCAGGCGCCGGTTGGGCGGGCAGGGGCGTTTGCGCGGCATCCTGCGGCCGTCCTTCCCCGATATCGAGAACAAGGCCGAATTCCTCGCCGCCATCGATACGCTGGTGGCAGGTGGGGTGACGGAACTCGCCTTCTACAATTGGGGGCACCTGCGCCGCTCCAGCATGGACTGGATCGGCGAGGCGCTGGCCAGGGTGCCGGCATGAAGGAGTTTGCCGGAAAAACCATCGTCATCACCGGCGCTGCCGGGGGAATCGGGCAGTGCCTCTGCCTCTGGTTCGGCCAGCGCGGCGCGCGGATCATCGGCATCGACAAGGCGGTGAACACCGCGCAGGTCGTCTCGGCGCTGGAGGACAACGGCATCGACGCCATGTTCCTGCGGCTCGACATCGGCGACCCCAATTCGGTCGAGATGGCCTTTGCCGAGATCGATGGCGTGGACGTGCTCATCAACAATGCCGGCTATTCCAACCACCACACGCTCAACGTCACCACGACGCAGAGCTGGGCGGAGGAGGTCAACGGCAACCTCAACGGCGCATTCAACTGCGTCCATGCCGTGCTCGGGCGCATGAAGGCGGCCGGGCGCGGCTCGATCATCAACGTCGCCTCGGTCAACGGCCTCTCGGCACTGGGCGACCCCGCCTATAGCGCCGCCAAGGCGGGCATGATCTCGATGACCCGCACGCTGGCGCAGGAGGTCGGCAAGTACGGCGTCCGCGCCAATGTCGTGCTGCCCGGAACCGTGCGCACCCCGCTCTGGCGCGAACGGGCGCAGAAGGACCCAGAGGTCCTCAGGACGCTGGAGCGCTGGTACCCGATGGGCCGCATCGTCGAGCCGGAAGAGGTGGCGAGCGTCGTCGGCTTCCTCGCCTCGGACGCCGCGAGCGCGGTGAGCGGGGCGGTGCTGCCGGTCGATTGCGGGCTGAGCTCGGGCAACATCGTCATGGCGCGTGAACTCACGCTCGAAGATTTTTAAGGGAGAAATTCATGTCATCACCGCTGCGGATCGGCGTGATCGGGTTGGGATGGTTCGGCGAGATCCATTGCGACACCATCATCGGCCTGCCCAACCTCAAGCTCTCGGCTCTCTGCACGCGCACCGGCGACCGCCTGGAAGCGCTGGGCAAGAAGTACGGGGTGCAAAAGCTCTATCGCGACTACAACGAGATGCTGGCGGACCCGGAGATCGATGCGGTCTCGATCTGCACGATGTGGGACCAGCATACCGAGCCGGCCATCGCCGCGCTCAAGGCCGGCAAGCACGTCTTCCTTGAAAAGCCGATCGCCTCGACCGTCGAAGACGCCAACAAGATCGTTGCCGCCTCCAGGGGCAGCAAGGGCATCCTCTTCATCGGCCATATCGTGCGCTTCAACCCGCGCTATCGCATGGCCAAGCAGGCGATCGACGCCGGGCGGATCGGCAAGATCGTGGCGCTCAATTCGCGCCGCAACATTCCGGCCGCCTGGACGCCGGAAATTCTCAACAAGATCGGGCCGATCGTGGGCGACGCCATCCACGACACCGACATCATGCTCTGGCTGACCGGCGACCGGATCGTCTCGGCCTATGCGCAGACGGTTGACGTCCGGGGCCTGAAGCACCCTGATATCGGGCAGACGATGTATCGCTTTGCCGGCGGCGCGACCGCCATGCTGGAGACTGTCTGGTGCATGCCCGAAAAGACCCCGTTCGATATCGATGAGCGCATGTCGATCATCGGCACCGAGGGCATCATCCATATCCAGGATACGTTCCCCAACCTGGCGGTGGTGGACGGCAACAAGCTGCATAGCCCCGATACGACCTATTGGCCGGAATTCGACGGCGTACGGGGCGGGGCGCTGCGGGACGAATTCGACTATTTTGCGCGCCGGGCGCTGGCCAACGAACAGCCGCAGATCGGGCGGCCGGAAGACGCCGCCGCGGCGCTTGCGGCGACGCTGGCCGCCGAGGAATCGGCGCGCACCGGCAATGTGATCAGGATCGGGTAAGGGAGAGGGACAATGAGCAAGCTGCGAGTTCTGGTCGTCGGGCTGGGCAATATGGGCATGAGCCACGCGCTCGCCTATACGCGCATCGACGGCTACGAAGTGGTGGGCGTGTGCACGCGCCACATCGACAAGGTGCAATTGCCCGAAGTGCTGCAGGGCGCCCAGAAATTCTCGGATTTCGATACCGCGCTCAAGACGCTCAAGCCCGACGTGGTCTCGATCAATACGCTGCCCGATACACATGCGCCCTATGCCATCAAGGCGATGGAAGCGGGTGCGCATGTCTTCGTCGAAAAGCCGATGGCGCTGACGGTGGAGGACGCCGAGGCGGTGGTGGCGACGGCAAAGCGTACGAACCGCAAGCTGGTGATCGGCTACATCCTTCGCCAGCACCCGAGCTGGATCAAGTTCATCGAGATCGCGCGCGAATTGGGCACGCCGCTGGTATTCCGCATGAACCTCAACCAGCAGTCGAACGGGGAGACGTGGTCCTGGCACAAGCGGCTGATGGACTCGTTCCCGCCCATCGTCGATTGCGGCGTGCATTATGTGGACGTGATGTGCCAGATGACGAGCGCCAAGCCGGTCAAGGTCCACGCCATCGGTGCCAAGCTCACCGACGAAGTGGCCAAGAACAATTACGGCATGCTGCAGGTGCAGTTCGATGACGGTTCGGTGGGCTGGTATGAAGCCGGCTGGGGGCCGATGGTGAGCGAGACGGCCTTCTTCGTGAAGGACGTGTTCGGGCCCAAGGGCTCGGTCTCGATCGTGATGGCCGAGACGGCGGGTGCGGTGAAGTCGGACGATATCAACGCCCACACCAAGACTAACCAGATCCTGCGCCATTACGCGGACATGTCGCGCCCCGACGAGCGTATCGACATGACCGACGAGCCCGGGCACGATGACCTGTGCGAACGCGAGCAGCGCTACCTGCTCAAGGCGATCAACGAGGATATCGACCTGACCGATCACATGAATGATGGCGTCAAGAGCCTGCGCATCGTGCTGGCCGCCGACGAATCCATCCATTCCGGCCAGGTCGTGGCGCTTTAAGAATATTTCCAGCCCTGGGGCAGGTCCCGGGGCGCAAGTTTTGGACGTCAGATGAACGCAATCGATTTGAAGGGCCAGGTCGCCGTCGTTACCGGTGGCGCACAGGGCATCGGCTTTGCCATCGCCCAGCGCCTGCTGGCCTCGGGCGCCAAGGTGAGCCTCTGGGATCGCGACGGGGCGACGCTCGACAAGGCCGTGGCCGCGCTCGGCGCGGGCACATCGAGCAAGGTGGTGGATATCACCGACCTTGCCGGGCTGCAGCGGGTGCACGGTGAAGTGGAGGCCGAGGTCGGGCCGGTCTCGATTCTCGTCAATTCGGCCGGCATCGCGGGCAACAACGCGCCGCTCGACGAATACGATCCCGAGGAATGGCGGCGGGTGGTGGAGGTCAACCTCAACGGCACGTTCTATGTGAACAAGGCCGTTATCCCGGCGATGAAGGCCCGCAATTACGGGCGGATCGTCAATATCTCCTCGGTGGCCGGCAAGGAGGGAAACCCCAATCTCTCGGCCTATTCGGCGGCCAAGGCGGGGGTGATCGGGCTGACCAAGTCGCTCGGCAAGGAACTGGCGAAGTACGACATCGCGGTCAACGCCATTACCCCGGCAACGGCCAAGACCCGCATCCTCGATACGCTGACCGAGGAGTTCATCAACTACATGCTCGTGCGCATTCCGCGCGGGCGGTTCCTCGAGGTCGAGGAAGCGGCGGCGATGGTGGCGTGGCTGGTGAGCAAAGAGAACAGCTTTACGACGGCGAGCGTGTTCGACCTGTCCGGGGGACGGACGACGTATTGAAGGTGAGGGGCCGCGAAGGGCGGCCCCCATCAGACTGGTGAAGGATCGGGGCGTACTCGCTCTGCAATCCGCGTTCAAATGCCTTCACCCTCGCAAGTGCATGTCTCCACGCGAGATTCTCCACCGGCGCCGCCGCGTGCATCTTTCAAGAATATCCTGACCTGCCACAAACTGCCCGAACCGTACGGTTTGCGGCGGTTTCGTGGCATTTGTGTTTTTTTTGACTAATGCTGGCATCGTTCGCTGGTTGCCGGTCAGAAATGATCGTGCTTCTAAATAGTATGTTCTAGAATTGAGTGGCGTTTTGTTCGATGTATTCACGAGTCATATTAACTTGTGTTCATGAAGTATTCGGCTGATTTGACATGATGCTTATCGATCCCTAGGGTTTGGTCTCACGAAATCAGGAGATCAATTTATGACTTTGAAGTCCGGCGGCATTGCCGTCGCGATCGCGCTTGCCTTCGCCTCGGTGGCGGGCAATGCAGTGGCTGCAGACGAGAACGCCGCGTCTACCTGCGGCACCGACCGTACTATCGACATCGCCGAAATGACCTGGCCCTCCGCGGCCGCATTGGCGCATATCCATTCCCGCATCCTCGAGGCCGGCTACGGCTGCAAGGTCGAGGTGGTGACGGGCGATACCGTTCCGACCTCCACCTCGATGCTCACGCGCGGCACGCCAGCCGTGGCGCCCGAACTCTGGACGAGCGCGATCGAGGAGCAGTGGCAGCAGGGCCTCAAGGACGGCACCGTCGTGGCGCTGTCCGACGCCATCACCGACGGCACCGTCGAGGGCTGGTTCATTCCGCGCTACACGCAGGAAGCCAATCCCGAGCTGACGAGCGCCGAAGCCGTCATCGCGCACCCCGAAATCTTCCCGGACCCGGAAGACAGCAGCAAGGGTCGCCTCTATTCCTGCCCGCCGGGCTGGGCCTGCGAGCTTTCGACCACGGCGCTCTTTGAAGCCTTCGACATGAAGGACAAGTGGAACCTCTTCTCGCCCGGTTCGGGCGGAGCGCTCGACGCCTCGATCGCCCGCGCCTTCACGCGCGAAGAGCCGATCCTCTTCTACTACTGGGGCCCGACCGCCATCCTCGGCAAGTTCGACGCCGTGCAGCTCGACCTGGGCGAAACCAAGCCGGAAGTCTATGCCTGCAACACCGACCCCGACTGCGACGATGCACCGGGCGTGACGGCCTATCCGTCCTCGCCGGCCGTGGTGGGCGCAGCCGCCTGGATCCAGGAAGAGGCGCCGAACGTGGCGGCCTATTTCTCCAAGGTCGGCCTCACCAACGCACAGATCAGCGAACTGCTGGTCTATGGCGACGAAAACCAGGCCGACGCCGCGGCCACTGCCGAGAACTTCCTCAAGACCAAAGAGGATGTCTGGACCACCTGGGTTCCGGCGGATGTGGCCGACAAGGTCAAGGCGACCCTCTGATTTTCCCCACAGCAATCGATGGCGGCGGCCGGGTTTCGCGCCCGGCCGCCTATCGCGCCTGATCCCCAAGCGAGCTGGCCGCTCACTTAGCGATCCGGCGCTTCGGTTCATATGAAAGAACGAAAGCGTGTTTCCGCAAATCATTGATACCCGCCCGTTGCGACGAGCGGTCGATGACGGCCTCAACTGGGTCGTCCGCAACTGGGGCGACGGTTTCGAAGCCACCGCCTATCCCCTTCTCATGCTGCTCAAGGCCATCGAGGACCTGCTCGTGGCAACCCCGTGGTGGGTGGTCATCGTGGTGCTGACCGGCATCGCCTGGCTGGCCTCGCGCCGCTGGCAATTGCCGGCCCTGGTGCTGACGGCGCTGCTCTTCCTCGGGGTCATGGACCTCTGGAAGGATGCCATGACCACGCTGGCGCTGATGCTGGCCGCCACGATCACCGCCATCGTGCTCTCGATCCCGCTCGGGGTGTGGATGTCCCGCTCGATGAGCGTACGCCGGGCGATCACGCCGCTGCTCGACCTCATGCAGACGCTGCCCAGCTTCGTCTACCTGATCCCGGCGGTGATGGTGTTTGGCCCCGGCAAGATTCCGGCGCTGCTCGCCACCATCGTTTACGCGGCGCCGCCGCTCGTGCGGCTCACCGACCTTGGCCTGCGCACCGTCGATCCGGCGGTGATGGAAGCCAGCCGTGCCTTTGGCGCGAGCCCGGCGCAGAGACTGGTGAAGGTCCAGATTCCGCTGGCCCTGCCCACCATTCTCGCCGGCATCAACCAGACGACGATGATGGCGCTCTCCATGGTCGTGATTGCCTCGATGATCGGGGCGGGCGGGCTCGGCTACCAGGTGCTGCAGGGCATCGGCCGGCTCGAAGTCAGCCGCGGGCTTTTCGCGGGGCTGGGCATCGTGGCCCTGGCCATCGTCTTCGACCGCATCGCGCAGGCCTTTGGCCGGCAATTGCAGGACCGTATCGGACTATTGGAGGCACGCTGATGACCAGTGAAAACGCCATCACCATGCGCGGCGTCACCAAGATCTTCGGTGACAACCCGCAGACCGCCCTCGAACTGCTGCGCCAGGGGCGCAGCAAGACCGAAGTGCAGGCCGAAACCGGGCAGATCGTCGGGCTCGACGAGGTGTCGCTCGATATCGAGCGTGGACAGATCTTCGTGGTCATGGGCCTTTCGGGCTCCGGCAAGTCGACGCTCATCCGCCACGTCAACCGGCTGATCGAGCCAACGGCGGGGAGCATCGTCGTGGATGGCCGCGACGTGCTGACCATGAACCGCGACGAGCTGCGCGACTATCGCCGCGCGAGCGTCGCCATGGTGTTCCAGAAATTCGCGCTGCTGCCGCATCGCTCGGTGATCGACAACGTCGCCTATGGCCTCGAAATCCGCGGCGCCGACCGGCGCAAGCGGCTGGCGGAGGCCGAGAAGTGGATCGAGACCGTGGGACTCGCCGGCTACGAGCAGGCGCGACCGCGTCAGCTCTCCGGCGGCCAGCAGCAACGCGTGGGCCTCGCCCGGGCGCTGGCGATGGATACGGACATCGTCCTCATGGACGAGGCCTTTTCGGCGCTCGATCCGCTGATCCGGTCGGGTATGCAGGACCAGCTTATCGACCTGCAGAAATCGCTCAACAAGACGATCCTCTTCATCACCCATGATTTCGACGAGGCGCTCAAGATCGGCAATCGCATCGCGGTGCTCAAGGACGGCGCGGTGCAACAGGTGGGCAAGCCCGAGGATATCGTGCTGCGCCCGGCCAACGAGCATATCGAGCAGTTCGTGCGCGAGGTGAACAAGGCGCGGGCGATCCATGTCCGCTCGATCATGGAAGTGGGCAATACGGAGCCCTGCGAGCAGGCCGTCTCGATGGATGCGCGCTGCGAGGACGTGCTGCCGCTGTTTGCCGACCACAAATGGGTGGGCGTGGTGGACGAAACCGGCCAGCAGATCGGCCGCGTTACGGCCCGGCAGGTGATCACGGCACTGGCGCGGTATACGCCGCAGCGGGAGTCCGAGGCGGCCTAGTGCGCAATCGGGCAACCGAGCAGCAACAAAGCCGAAAGATTACCAAGATGTAAATTCGGCGACATCTTCGGGAAAGCCGCGGGTGGTTACAAACGATCCAAACCTTCCTCAATGGAGATGGATCATGCGTATCAAGGCATTGCCCGTAGCGGCAGGACTGACTGTAGCGCTCCTCGGTGGCTCGGCCATCAACTTCGCCCTCGCCCAGTCGGCAGCGCCGGTCGCGCCTGCCGCACCCGCCGTTGCGGCGGGGCAGGGCTTGCCCAGCTTGTCGCCCGTGGTCAGCGAAGTGCTGCCCAGCGTCGTCGCCATCGCCGTACAGGGCGAGATGGTCAAGCCCGTGGCCCAGAACGGGGACGTACCGCCCTTCTTCCAGCAATTCGGCCAGCAACAGCCGCCCGCCCGCCAGCAAGTGCAGGGCGAAGGCTCGGGCGTGATCGTGGATGCCGCCAAGGGCCTTATCGTCACCAACAACCACGTGGTGGACTTCGCCAACAAGATCGCGGTGACGCTTTCTGATGGCCGCACGCTGACCGGCAAGGTGCTCGGCAAGGACCCGGCCACCGATATCGCGCTGGTCCAGGTGCCGGCTGAGAACCTCTCGGCCATCAAGTTCGCCGCGCCGCAGGATGTGCGCGTGGGCGACTACGTGGTGGCCGTCGGCAATCCGTTCGGCCTCGGCGAAACCGTGACCTCGGGCATCGTCAGCGCCCTTGGCCGCTCGGGCCTGGGCATCGAGGGCTACGAGAACTTCATCCAGACCGACGCCTCGATCAATCCCGGCAATTCGGGCGGCGCGCTGGTCGACCTCAAGGGTGACCTCGTGGGCATGAACACGGCCATCGTCGGCCCCGGCGGCGGCAGCGTGGGCGTTGGCTTCGCCATTCCCTCGCAAATGATCCAGCAGGTGGTGGCGCAGATCGAAAAGTACGGCGATGTCGAGCGCGGCCAGCTGGGCGTGCAGATCCAGAATCTTTCGCCCGACCTCATCGCGGCCATGGGCCTGCCGGCCAAGCAGGCCGGCGCGCTGGTGGCAGACGTGAGCGCCAATTCACCGGCGGCCGGCGCGGGCCTCAAGGCGGGTGACGTAGTCACCGAGCTCAACGGCCAGGCGGTCGCCACTTCGACCGAGCTGCGCAACGAGATCGGCCTGATGCGCGCAGGCGACAAGGTGGACCTCAAAATCCTGCGCGACGGCAAGACCATCGACGCCTCGGTGACGCTGGCAAAGGCCCAGGCGGCCTAGTCACTCACAGCCAAACGAAATGAGAAGGGCCCCGGATGGGGCCCTTTTCTTTTGCGTCAGGCCGATGGGGCAGGGGTGCGCTCGCCGATCGAGAGCATCAGGCAACTGGCCCAAGTTGAAGAAGGGAAGGCGGAGATAACGTCGGCAATGGCGAAGTCGTCGAGGCCTTCGCGGCGACGAGACGACTGATTGTGCGGACATCGATGGGGAGGCACCGAATCGACGCGGCTGTTTGCAGTAGGGCCGTTCACGCGTGGAGAATTCCTCGAGATCGAGGCGGTGCCCGATATTCGCGTGCAGGTGGCTGAACTGGCGCGGGTTGCTGGCGTCGAAATAGGCCCGAAGCCTGAAGCACGACGCCAGCAAGGGAGCTGGAGCTTGACCCTGCTGGCGTCGTCATGCCTCCAGTATGGCAGTTCACAGATACGTGATTCCGGCGGCCGACGATAGCCCGTCCGGCCTAAGCACTCCGCGGCGCGAAAAGGATGATCGCTGCCGCGACGAAGGCCAGGCCGCCTCCGGCAAGGTCCCAGAGGTCTGGTCGGCGGCCTTCTGCAAGCCAGAGCCAGAACAGCGACGCCACGATGTAGATGCCGCCATAGGCAGCGTAGGCTCGTCCGGCCTGCTCTGCGGGCGCCAGCGTGAGCAGCCAGGCGAAGAGCGCCAGCGAGGCCATTCCCGGCGCAAGCCACCAGATCGATTGCCCGTTCCGCAGCCACGCCCAGAACGCAAAACACCCCGCAATTTCGGCAATTGCCGCGCCCGCATAGACGAGGAGGGTGGTGAGGGGCAGTTGCATGAGACCTCGCACGAGCATTGGTGTCGTCGGCCTCTAGCATGGCGGAGCAGGGGAACGAAGCCCGCAGGTCGCAGGCGAGCGTCGCCCTCATTCCGCGACCTGCCTTTCGGCGCCGCCAAGCAACTTGGCTGTTTCGGCGAGATAGACTTCGAGCTTTGCAAGGCTGCGCACCTTGTCGAGATACCGGCTATCGAGGGAGGCTGCCGGCGAGAGCGTGTCGGAAAGCCCTTCAACGGCTTCCCGCGTCTGCTGCACTTCGTCGAGGAAGGAAACGAGCTCCATGGCGACGGTGCTGTCGTCGGGGCGCCGCACAACGCGCGAGCGCAATGTGATCGCGCGGCTTTGCCACTCGAACATCGGCACGCAGATATTGCCCAATGCCTTCGATATTTCCTGAAGAACCAGGCGTTCGCGTCTCGGCGCCCGCTGCCTGACGCTCGGTGAAGCCATACCCAGCCTCCTCCCACGCATGGGGATCGCGTGTGACGTAACTAATGGTGTGACTGGAAAACTTAGAAGGAGCGTTCGGGTTCCCCTGGGGGCGCTAGCGCCCCGGATCGATCGATCTGCCGCGCCTCTGCAGCCGCTCGGCGAGGGCGGAATCGAAGACCGAACCCACCACATCCACGCCGAACTGGATCGCCTCGACTTCCTCTTCGAGCGGCAATCCTTCGACCGCCGCATTCTTGGCATCGCGGATGGCGACGGAGCGAATATCCTCGAGCCATTCGTCGTCCGACTGGGGCATCGCTTCGCTCAACTCACGTAACGTCACGGCCAGCGCGTTGGCCAAGGCCACGCTGGCCAGGGCGAAATTGGCCGAATTCATGGCTCCATGGGGGTGATTGCCGCTTTCTCGATCGCTTGCCATTTGCTGGTTCCTAGATCTCGCCAGTGACAAAAAAGCCCCGCAGGAATTTCAGCATCCCGCGGAGCGTCTCTTTCGCAGATTTCACGGGTATCGTCAGGGACGCCCGCCGCGCCGCACAGGTTATTGGGCAGGAGCGGCAAACTTGCCTTCGTCGCAGAAGGCCACGGTCAGCTTGGTGAGGTCCACCTTGCCATCAGCAGTCCAGAGCGTCGAAGCATCGGCGGCCGGAGCCGCGTTAGCCATGGGGGTGGCCTTGCGCAACTCGTCGCACTTGGCCTGAACCTCGGCGACCTGGTCGGCAGCGACGGCTTTGCCGCCAATCATGTGCTCTTCCTGAGCAAGGGCAAAGCCTGGAACAAGAAGCGTGGAGGCGAAGGCAACGGTGGTTGCAAGAACCTTGATGTTCATCGAATCTCTCCTTTCGAGAACCGAACGCAGAAAAAACCTAGTTCTGCCGATCCGGTTCCACGGGGTGTTGCGTTTCGGTGCGGGGGCGGCCGGCGACAAAATTCTTTGGGAGGCAAGCGATGCTCGAAATCCTCGGCGATAGCCTCATCCGAGGTGCCGACCCGATGGGGACGTCTTGATCGCGAAAACACTTGCGCGACAGGCACTGCACTCGTACCGGTCGTCCGTCGGATTCTAAGGATATCGAGCTGAGATTGGTGTTACCGCGAGCCGCTGTGTGTTCGATGCTCGAACAGCCTGCGCCTGGGAGCAAGCCGGTGTGCGTCGGCTTGTAGATTAAGTTGGCTGGGGAACCTGGATTCGAACCAAGATTAACGGAGTCAGAGTCCGCTGTTCTACCATTGAACTATTCCCCACCGGGGGCAGGCGCGGGGCCTTGGCCGGGGGCCGAGGGGTGCTCGGCGGGGTCGCCCTTGGGCAACGCGGGCTCTACATAGCGACACGAATTTGCGATTGCAAGTCGCAACAAGAGGCATTTTGAAAAACTCACAGGCTCGTGCGGTGGCAAGGGCCGCTCGCGGCATTGCGCTAAGCTATTCCATGCTCTACGTTCGTTCCGACAGTGATTGAACTGCGCCTGGGCGCGTGCGGGTCAAGACCCACAAGGCGACCGCGCAGACGGAGAAGCAAGTGACCGATTCCGATCGGTCCGCAGCTGCAGCCGTTCCCGATGGGGCGGCGCGGCGCCGCAGCCGGGGCAATTCCCGCCCGGGACATGTCGCCAAGGGGGAGGGACAAACCACCCCCTGGACCGATGCGGAGAGACGGACAGGCAATGCCCCGAATCCGCCCCCGCGCAAGCCGCGCGGCGCAGTCTATGCGGCGCTGGACCTGGGTACCAATAATTGCAGATTGCTGATCGCGCGGCCCAATGAACATGGGTTCCGGGTGCTTGATGGCTTTACGCGCATCGTTCGGCTGGGGGAGGGCGTATCCTCAACGGGTCGACTCGGCGATGCGGCGATGGAGCGGACCATCGAGGCGCTCAAGCTTTGCCGCAACAAGCTGAAGGATCATGAGCCGGCGCGGATGCGCCTGGTCGCGACCGAGGCTTGCCGTGCGGCGGAGAACGGGCCGGAATTTCTCAAGCGCGTGGAAGAAGAGGTCGGGCTGGTGCTCGAGATCGTCGATCGGCGCACAGAGGCCGAGCTGGCCGTGACGGGTTGCGCCGATCTCATCGAGAAGGAAGCGCAGGGCGCGCTGATGTTCGATATCGGCGGCGGCTCCTCGGAGCTCGCCTGGCTCGATTTCCGCGGCGGTCGGCCGAAGAGCCAGGGCCGGATGGCGGCTTCGATTCGCTCCTGGCAGTCCTTGCCGGTGGGCGTGGTGTCGATTGCCGAGAAGTTCGGCGGGGTCGATGTTACGCCCGAGACTTTCGAGGCGATGGTGGCCTATGTGGCCGGACACCTGCGCCAGTTCCGCGGGCGCGAAAAGCTGCGGCAGATGATTGCCGAGCATCCGATGCATCTCATCGGCACGTCAGGGACGGTGACGACGCTGGCGGGGCTGCATCTGGGGCTTGAGCGCTACGAGCGGCAGAAGGTCGATGGGCTCTGGATGACCAACGGCCAGGTCTCCGAGACCATGAAGGTGCTGCTTGGCATGCCCTATGACCGGCGGGTGAACCATCCCTGTATTGGCCGGGACCGCGCCGATCTGGTATTGCCGGGATGCGCGATCTTCGAAGCCATCCGCCGCGAATGGCAGACCGAGCGCGTGCGCGTGGCCGACAGGGGCCTGCGCGAAGGTATTCTGATTTCGCTCATGGACGCCGACCGTACTTTCCGGCGCCCGCAGCGCCCGGCCCCAAGGAGCCGTCGCCATGCCTGAAATTCCAACCGGGAAAGGTGCCGGGCGCCGAACGGACCGCGATCTCAAGGTTCGCGTCAAGACCGCCCGCAAGCGCAAGCTTTCCTCGACGCTGTGGCTCGAACGTCAGCTTAACGACCCCTATGTCGCGCGGGCGCGGGCCGAGGGCTACAAGTCGCGCGCGGCGTTCAAGCTCATCGAGCTCAACGAGAAGTATAAGCTCCTGCGCAAGGGCATGCGGGTTGTCGATCTGGGCGCGGCGCCGGGCGGCTGGTCGCAGGTTGCGGCTGGCGTGACCGGCTCGACCGACGAGCATCCGCTGATCGTGGGCATCGACTATCTGGAGATGGACCCGATTCCGGGCGTGATCCTGCTGCAGAAGGATTTTACCGAGGACGACGCGCCGCAGATGCTGATCGACGCGCTGGGCGGGCATCGGCCGGACCTCGTGATGTCGGACATGGCTTCGCCCACAACGGGGCACCGGGCGACGGATCATCTGCGCATCATGCATCTGGTCGAGATCGCGGCGGACTTCGCCATCCAGGTGCTCAATCCGGGCGGAGCCTTCATCGCCAAGGTTTTCCAGGGCGGCACCGAGCATCAGCTGCTGCACGACCTCAAGCGCAACTTCAGTTCGACTTTCCACGCCAAGCCGCCATCGAGCCGTTCGAATTCGGCCGAGGCCTACCTTGTGGCCAAGGGCTTCAAGGGCAGGCAGGAAGAATAGTTCGAGGGGCCTTCGGGCCCCTTATTCCTTGGTTTCGACGAACGCCTGGTCCTGGCTGCGCTTGTGGCCGGAGACGAAGGCGCCTGCGTCCGGCGCGAGGCGCAGGAACCAGAAGGCGGCGAGGGCGGAGAAACCGCCGACAACCCAGAAGGCGACGTGGAAGTCGTTGAGGTTGATCGGACCCGGATGGGTATGGGACGCGATTTCCAGCAGGGCGCCGGCAAGCGCGACGCCGGTGGCGATGGAGAGCTGCTGCATCACGGCGTTGACGGCGGTGGCCTGGCTCATGTCGGCTTCATCGACATCGCCGAAGCTCAGGGCGTTGACGCCGGTGAAGGTGATCGAGCGCAGGACGCCAGTGACCAGCAGCACGCCCATGATGAGGACGATGGGCATGCCCGGCGTGAAGAAGCCATTGACGAAGATGAAGAGCCCACCCATGCCGGCGCCGAAGCTGAGCACAGTGCGGAAGCCGAAGCGCTGGAAGGTCTTTTCGGCGATGAATTTTGACGTGATGGCGCCGATGGCGCTGACAAAGGTGACGAGGCCCGATTCCGCCGGGTTGAGGCCGAAGGCGAGCTGGAGCATCAGCGGCAGCAGGAAGGGTACGGCACCCACGCCGATGCGGAAGATGTTGCCGCCGACCGCCGCCGCGCGGAACAGCGGATAGCGGAAAATCTTGGGGTCGAGCAGCGGATATTCCGTGCGGCGCGCGTGGAGCAGGTAGAGGAGGCCCGCGGTGACGCCCACGGCAATGGTGAGATAGCCGTAGACGATCGGGAGCGCGGGAAGGCTCACCACGGAGAGGCCGAAGACAAGGCCCGAGAAGGCGACGCTGGTGAGGACGAAGCCGACGAAATCGATCGGCCGCGGGTTGCGCACATCCATCTGCGGTAGGAAGCGCGTGGCGAAGACGATGCCGGCAACGCCGATCGGCACGTTGATCCAGAAAATCCAGTGCCAGGAAAGATAGGTCGTGAGGAACCCGCCGAGCGGCGGGCCGACCAGCGGGCCGATCAAGGCAGGGATGGTGAGCCAGGCCATGGCGGCCACCAGTTCGTTGCGCGGTGTGGAGCGCACGAGCAACAGGCGCCCGACCGGCGTCATCATCGAGGCGCCCGCGCCCTGGAAGAAGCGCGAAATGACGAAGGTGGGCAGCGAATTCGAGAACGCGCAGGCCACCGATCCCATGACGAAGACCAGGATGGCGAGGCGGAAGATGTTGCGCGCTCCGAACCTGTCGGACATCCAGCCACTGATCGGAATGAAGATGGCGAGGGAGACCAGGTAGGAGGTCAGCGCCAGTTTCAACGCCACCGGCTCGGTGCCGATATCGGCGGCGATTGCCGGAAGCGAAGTGGAAATGACCGTGGAATCGAGCTGCTCCATGAACAGCGCGACCGCGAGGATGAGGGGCGTTATCCGCAAGGAAGTCATGGCAAAACCGGAGCTTGCGGCGGAGGGAGGCGCCGCGCGGCAGGTTATCCGTGGTTAGACCCGACTCTGCGCCTTGGCAACCCGCCGCGTGCGCGGGAATGCGATTCTCGGACCAGGTGTGTTCCGATCAGCCGCGTGAAACCTCGACCGTCAGGTGGGCGAGGCCGGTGATGTCGGCCAGCTTGGCGCGATAGGTTTCGGCCGGTTGCGGCGAGCGCGCCTCGAGCGCGACGATGGCCGCCTTGTGGCCCGGCCCAACCTGCCAGACATGCAGATCGGTGATGCGGGCATCGCCGCCATCTTCGATGGCATGGCGAATCTGCTGCGGCAGGTTCTCGCCGTCGGGAACGTAGTCGACAAGCACGCGCCCGGCATCGCGGATGAGGCTCCAGGACCAGCGGGCGATGACGAGTGCACCGACAATGCCCATGGCCGGATCCATCCAGGTCCAGCCCGCAAGGCTGCCGGCAAGCAGCGCGGCGATGGCAAGCACGGAGGCCAATGCGTCGGCAAGGACGTGGAGATAGGCGGCGCGCAGATTGTTGTCGCCGCCATGGACGTGCCCGTGCTCATGGTGGTGATCGTCGCGCAGCAGCCAGGCCGAGACGAGATTGACGATGAGACCCACGACAGCGACGGCAATGGCCTGGCTGAAGTCGATATTCACCGGGGCGAAGAAGCGGGCGACGCTTTCCGCGCCGATGAGCAGCGCGACCAGCGCAAGCACGTTGGCGCTGGCGAAGGCGGCGAGATCGCCGATCTTGCCGGTGCCGAAGGTGAAGCGCGGATTGGTGGCCTGCCGGCGGGCGACAAGATATGCGACGGCGGCGATGAGCATGGCGGCGGCGTGCGTCGACATGTGCCAGCCATCGGCGACCAGGGCCATCGAGCCGTAGATGGTGCCGGCTACGATCTCGACCACCATCATCGTCGCGGTCAGCGCAATCACCAGCCAGGTGCGGCGCGCATTGCGGTCATGGGAGGCGCCGAGGAAAACGTGTTCGTGCGGACCGCCATGCAGATGCGGGGCAGGGCGCTCATGGTGATGACCATGGTCGTCGTGCCCATCATGGTGATGGTCGTGGTGGTGATCGTGATCGTGCGGTTCGCCGTGGGTCATTTGAGATAGGTCCTGACGACAGTCTCGAGTTCGTTGGCCGCCAGCCGTCGATCGGCCTCGTTGGTCGCGCCGAGCAGGTGATGCTCGATGTGATCTTCGATGAGTTCGGCGGTGAGGCCATTGATGGCGCCGCGCACCGAGGCAACGAGTTGCAGCACGTCTGCGCAGCCAACCTCCTGCTCGAGTGCGCGCTCGACAGCCTCCATCTGGCCCTTGAGGCGGCGAACACGGGCGAGAAGCTTGGTCTTGTTTTCGATCGTATGGCTCATGCCAGATAGTATAGGGGGGTATCCTATATCCGTCGAGATGTTTCGATATGCCGGGGACTGAACCCAAAACGTCGCGCAACCTAGCCCGGTGGCGGGCGTTCTCCCTTGGACGACTTCAATTTGTGGAGAGGATGATTGCGCATAGGATTGCTCATCGGCGCCCTTGTCCTGAGCGTTTCCCCGGTTGTGGCCGCCGCCCAGGAGGCAGGCCCGCAGGGAACGTGGCGCGACGAATTCGGGACTATTTTCGAGATATCGCTCTGTGGGGACGGTTCAGACCTCTGCGCGATCCTCATCGACGTGCAGGGCAAATCCCGCACTGAACAGAACCTCGCTTTCGTGAACCAGCAGGTGCTTCAGGCCGACCAGACGGCCGAGACGGAATGGAAGGGTACCGTGATCTACAATGGCAGCGAGGCCAACGCGACGGTCAGCCAGAATGGCCCCGACAGCCTCAGTATTACGGGCTGCCGGATGATCCTGTGCCAGACCATCGTTTTCAGTCGGATGCGGGGCTGATCGCAGCGCGACTGCGCGTAAACGTGACTTCTAGGTCCAGTCTCTGGCCGGCAGTCAAACGTTCTCCGCTCACCCCGCTCAACGTATGCGGGGCGGGAGGTGGGTTCCCGCGCACCTCGAAATCAAATCCTGCTTGGCGAAGAATGCGCCGAAAGCGCGAGGCGTTGCGGGCGCCCCACACACCCAGGTAGTCCGGGCGGGGTGGGAGGCCAAAGCTCATCGAGCCGCCGAAATACCGCTCGAACTCGGCTTCATTGCCAAATGCGGCTACCACGGCTTCCCTGGACGCAGCGCAGACCAAGGTGTCACCAATTCGATATCGGTACAGATCGATCATCGCCTGCGTAGCTGACGTCAATTGTTCGCATCCTGCGACAACCCCGACCCCTTTGCAAACCGTTAAGCCGGTGCTATTGACCCTCGCCAACCTGATTGCGGGCGAGTCTCCTCGCCCCAGCATTCGATTCCAACATTTCTGACGGTTACTCAGAGGCAGGAAGGGTCTGGCCTTGGCGAAGATCATTACATCCATCACTGGCGATATGGCGCTCACGTTCGATGACGTGCTGCTGCAGCCCGCGCGTTCCGACATCCTGCCGACGCAGACCGATGTGCGCACGCGGGTGACCAAGGACATCGAACTCAACCTGCCGATCCTGTCCTCGGCGATGGATACGGTGACCGAGGCCAACATGGCCATCGCCATGGCGCAGGCCGGCGGTCTCGGCGTGATCCACAAGAACCTGACGGCCGAGCAGCAGGCCGAGCAGGTACGGCAGGTGAAGAGCTTCGAAAGCGGCATGGTGGTGAACCCGATCACCATCGGGCCCGACGCGACCCTCGCCGACGCGCTGGCGCTGATGGAGCGCAACCGCATCTCCGGCATTCCGGTAGTCGAGAATGGGGGCGCGGGCGGGCGCACGACCGGCAAGCTGGTCGGCATCCTCACCAATCGCGACATGCGCTTCGCCTCCAACCCGCGCCAGCGCATCGCCGAACTCATGACCCACGAGAACCTGGTGACCGTGCGCGACGGCGTCAGCAAGGACGACGCCAAGCGCCTGCTGCACGCGCACCGCATCGAAAAGCTGCTGGTGGTGGACGAAGCCGGTCGCTGCGTCGGCCTGATCACCGTCAAGGACATCGAGAAGGCCCAGCTCAACCCGAACGCCGTCAAGGATGCGCAGGGACGCCTGCGCGTCGCCGCCGCTTCGGGCGTGGGCGATGCCGGCTTCGAGCGCTCGCTGGCGCTGATCGACGCGGGCGTGGACATGCTGGTGATCGACACCGCCCATGGCCACTCGACCGGCGTTATGAGCATGGTCGAACGCGTCAAGCGCGAGAGCAATTCCACCCGCATCATGGCCGGCAACGTGGCGACGGCTGAGGCCGTGCGCGCGCTGATCGACGCCGGTGCCGATGCGGTCAAGGTCGGCATCGGGCCGGGCTCGATCTGTACCACGCGCGTGGTGGCAGGCGTGGGCGTGCCGCAGCTGGCCGCAGTGATGTCCTGCGCCGAAGAAGGCGACAAGCATGGCGTGCCGGTGATCGCCGACGGCGGAATCAAGTTCTCAGGAGATATGGCTAAGGCCTTGGCAGGCGGTGCTTCCTGCGTAATGGTCGGCTCGCTCCTGGCCGGCACCGATGAGAGCCCGGGCGAGGTCTACCTCTACCAGGGCCGCTCCTATAAGGCGTATCGCGGCATGGGCTCGGTTGGCGCCATGGGCTCGGGTTCGGCGGACCGCTACTTCCAGCAGGACGTCAAGGATTCGCTCAAGCTCGTGCCGGAAGGCATCGAGGGCCAGGTGCCCTACAAGGGCCCGGTGGGCGCGGTGCTGCACCAGCTGCAGGGCGGCCTTCGCGCCGCCATGGGCTATACCGGCGCGCATACGCTCCAGGACTTCCGCGACAACTCGGTGTTCGTGCGTATCTCGAGCTCGGGCCTTTCGGAAAGCCACGTGCATGATGTGTCCATCACGCGCGAAGCGCCGAACTATCGCGGCCGGTAAGGGCGAAAGCGAAGTAGCGAATAGCGAATTGGAACCGCTATTCGCTATCGGCTATTCACTATTCGCTCGTCTCGATCGCGCCAGAACCAGGAACTCTCCTCCCAATGCGTCTTCCCGGCCGTCTCTCCGCTGCCAGCGAAGTGCTTACCGATGTCGAGACGCGCAAGCGTCCCGTATCGGAGGCGCTCAAGGCCTGGGGCCTCAATAACCGCTTTGCCGGCTCGGGCGACCGGGCGGGCATCGGCAACATGGTCTACGACGTGCTGCGGCGCCGCGCGTCGCATGCCTGGGCCATGGGCACGGACGATCCGCGCGCGCTGGTGCTGAGCGTGGCAGTGCGCGAGTGGGGCGAGACTGTTGAAGGGCTGAACGCCGCCTTCGCAGGCGACAATTTCGCGCCTGCGCCGGTTACAGAGGAAGAGGCGGCGCGGCTGGCGGCCGACGACCCGCTGGCCGGAGCGCCGGACTACGTGAAGGCCGATATTCCCGATTGGGCCGGACCTTCGCTGGATTATCTCGGCGACTGGGTGGCCGAGGGCAGGGCAATGACCGAGCGCCCGCCTGTTGACTTGCGGGTCAACACGCTCAAGTCGACGCCCGAGAAGGTGAAGAAGGCGCTGTCGCGCTTCACCCCCGCCGATACGTTCGCGGCCAATGGCCTGCGTATGTTCGCCGGCGGCAAGGATGCGCGGACGCCGAACGTGCAGTCGGACGAGGGCTATATCAAGGGCTGGTTCGAAGTGCAGGACCTGGGCAGCCAGGCCGTCTCGGTGCTGGCGGGAGCCAGGCCCGGCGAGCAGGTGCTCGACCTCTGCGCTGGCGGCGGCGGCAAGACGCTGGCCATGGCCGCCGACATGGGCAATCGCGGCCAGATTTTCGCCTATGACAGCGAACGCGCGCGGCTCGCGCCGATCTATGACCGGCTCAAGCGCAATGGCGTGCGCAACGTGCAGGTGCGCGCGCCGGAGGCGGGAGCGCTCGATGATCTGGTCGGCAAGATCGATCGGGTGCTGATCGATGCGCCGTGCACCGGTACGGGCACGTGGCGTCGGCGGCCGGATACCAAGTGGAAGCTATCGGCAGAGCAGGTGGCCGTTCGGATTGGCGAGCAGGCGGCTCTGCTGGTCGAAGGCGCGACTTATGTGAAAGCGGGCGGGCATCTGGTCTATGTGACGTGCTCGCTGCTTGCCGATGAGAACCGGAATCAGATTGAGCGGTTTCTCGCGGAACATGCTGATTTTAAAGCGGTTCCGGGTGAAGCACTTTGGAGCGCAGCCTTTGGCGAGGCGGCGGGCACGCCGTATTTCGGACCCGAGGGCGGCGTGACGCTGACGCCGCATCGAACGGGGACGGATGGGTTTTATGTCTGCGTGATGCGGCGGGGGTAGGGAGCCGGTTTCGGCGTTGAGTTTGTGGCTTGTGCTATCCTCGATCCCCCCGACAGAGGGGGAAGAGGTCTTGTTTGTGCGGTCGGACAGACTCTCGCCAGCGGATATCTGATTTTTCGTTTGGGCACCACCACACCGTCACACCCCCACCCCTTACTTCCCCGGGCGAAGACCCGGGGCCTATTGCACCGCTCCACTCGAGTGGAGATATCCGTGGGCCCCTGTGTAATTGTGCTGTGCCATATTGGGTACGGGCGGGAGACCGTTGGGCCCCAGGTTTAAAGACCGAGAGCCGGCACGGGTCCCCGCCCGCTTTGACAAACACCTGAACAGTTGC